>ERZ836829.97-NODE-97-length-140578-cov-9.938366_pt1 | contig 140578 bp, 103 predicted proteins | sample MGYA00519574_ERZ836829 | MGnify/ENA primary metagenome ERZ836829 (study PRJEB31850, sample SAMEA3708808) | human gut metagenome | biome: human gut; feature: human-associated habitat; material: faeces | place: China | collected 2014 ...
TGGCGACTGTCGCGATAACAAGGGGAAACTCGCGAAGCGTGTTTTCACTTGTTGAGGTCAAAAGATATTTACGTTCCGCCTGATACAGGCAAATTCCATTCCCTGCCTATTACCTTGCAGAAGAGGTAAGAGACTTCCGTGGTCTTGTTAAAATACAGACTTCCTGACCGGAGTGAGGAGATTTCCCGGAACGTTCACAGTTTTGCCGAAGTTATGCCATAGTTTTCCATTGACTTCCATCTGGACAGAAAGAGAGAAAAATGGTATAGTTATTAACTGATAAGCTATAAATGCAGACGAATGAACGGAAAAATCGTTACAGTTTATGGATGATCGTTTTATGAACAAAGACTGGAACGTGACAGCCTGCTGATCGGATAAAAGATTTCCGGGATGCAGAATGCTCCGACAGAAAATGAGGAATTAGAATGAGAAAATGGTTTTTGATCATGGCCGCGGCGCTTGTACTCTGCTCCGCGTGCGGAAAGAAAGACACTTCGGTGAACGGTGTGACCCAGGAAGCGCAGGCAAGTTCAACAGAAGCGGAGAGCCTTTATAAGGAAGGAGCCGGGTATGTTGGAGAAGAAGATTATGAGAGTGCGATCGAATCACTGTTAAAATGTATTGAACTCGATCCGAATTACAGCAAAGCTTATATCCAGCTTTCCAAGGCATATATCGGAAATGAGGAATATGACGAGGCGGAGACAATCTTAAAACAGGGATATGAAAAGACGAAAGATCCGTCCCTGGAGAAAGAGCAGGAGAACTGCATCCGCTCGATCTGCCAGGTCCTGACAGACAATGAAGACTATGAGACTGCGATCCCGTGGCTCTTAAAGCTTCAGGAGATCGACGGGGTTACCGTGGAGAACTCCTTACAGCTCTCAGAAGCGTACTCCATGATGGATGACTACGAAAACGCAGTGGCAGTCCTCCAGAAAGCGGATCAGAACGATGAGAGTATTAAAAGTGCTCTGCTGGAGGCGAGAATTTCCTACGGGCAGTATTGTTATGACGAAGGGAAAAATGACCAGGCGATTGAGACTTTAAAGGCCGTGATCGATGAGGCTCCGGACCGGATCGATGCGTATTCCATGCTGATCACCGTGTATGTTGATACCGGAAAGGCAAAAGAGGCGGAGAGCATCGTCCAGAGCGGACTGGAGCGCTTTGTCAACCAGAATTCCACGGTGACGGATGAGCAGCTGGATGAATTTTTAAATTCAGCATCCTCCTATTATATGGAACTTGAGGATATGGATGCATGCCTGAAATTCTGGGAGAAGGCAGCTTCCATGAGACCTGGAAATAAGAGCTATAAAGAGGAACTGGACAGTTATCGTTCTTCCGCAGCGGATGAGGCATATGCGAAAGCAGATGAACTCCTGGAGGCCGGAGATGTGGAAGGCGCTTCCAAATATTACAAACGTGCGTTCGCACTGGCTCCGTCCAACTATGACGCGGGCGTGATCAGCGGTGGAGATTATACATATTGCCTTAACAAGGACGGTTCCTGGAGACTTGGATGGTATACGGATGAGACCGGCGGCTCTTATTACTTCAGCTCGGCGGCCGGACGCCTCTATGCGAGTGCAGTGACAGGATACCAGCAGCTTGACGGCGCGGTATATTACTTCGAGGATGACGGAAGAATGCTGGTGGACGACACGACTCCGGACGGACGTTTCGCGGATGTGGACGGAAAATTGTTGGATCACAATCCATATGAGGATGATGAGACAGCCGGCGATGAGACGGATGCTGCAGATGAAACGGAAGAAGAAACGGCGGCAGAGACCGAAGAGGAAACTTCCGCTGCGGCAAAGGAGACGACAGCGGCGGTAAAAGAAACTGTGAAGGAGACCACAAAGGCAAATCCGCAGCCGACACAGGCAGCAGCCGTAAATTCCGGAAATCTGAAACTGAATGCCGATACGCTCCAGGAGGCAAGCGACAAGGGCGGAACAAACACTTACGAGAAGACGGAACTCTTTGACGGATCGACTGGAAAACTTACGATGGGCGATGTATATAACTGTCTGTCCAAATACGGAAAGACCGAGTGGGTATCCCAGAAGCTTCCGTATGAGCTAAAAGTTGCAAACGTAAAGGTATGGATTCTTCCGGGCGACAACTGGAATACAACAGGACTTGTCATCAAGGATGCATCCCAGTATTTCGAGGTCCTGAAGAAGAAAGCACTTCCTGACAATGTACAGTTTGCGGTCGAGTTTGACTCCTCCGCAGCCGATAAGCTGGATATCAGCAAGGTGAGACGTACGAACGGAAACTAAAAATTGCAATAATATAAGAAGGGGCGGGAATCCCGGCAGAAGTGTCAGGGTTCCCGCCCTTTTTACAGTTTGCGCGAACAGCGAGCCAAAGTCCGCACTTTCTTATGAAACTAAAAAGCGCCGCCTGGGATCCATAATAGAAACCGGGCGGCGTAAATATTCTCTGAGATTTAAAATTAAAGAAGACCCTCGTTGTACTTTCTGATGAGTTTCTGGATCTTGTCTGTCGGGGACAGGGAGTTTCCGATGGAAACGTCGTGGTTTAAGGAGTTGATGATGGCAGCGATGTACTTGCTCATATCAGCTTCCACATACCATTCCTTTGTGAAGAGTTCCGGGGAACGGTAGTTTAAGTTTGTTGTGACAACGCTGTCGATGTAACCCTTCTGGTAGAACTCATCGAATTTCTCGAAGCCTGCGGTAAAGAGACCGAAGGTGCAGCATACAACGACCTTCTCGGCCTTGCGCTCCTTTAACTCTTTTGCGGTATCGAGCATGCTCTCGCCGGAGGCAATCATATCGTCAACGACGATAACAGTCTTTCCTTCAACGGAGCTTCCGAGGAACTCGTGGGCAACGATCGGGTTTCTTCCGTTGATGACCTTGGAGTAATCTCTTCTCTTGTAGAACATACCCATATCAACGCCGAGGTTGTTGGCGAGATATACGGCACGGCTCATTGCACCTTCGTCCGGGCTGATGACCATTAAGTGGTCTTTATCGATCTTTAAGGTATTGTCATGTTTAAACAGTGCTTTTACGAACTGGTAGGTCGGCATGAAGTTGTCGAGACCGGATAACGGGATCGCATTCTGTACACGCGGGTCGTGTGCATCAAATGTGATGATGTTGGACACGCCCATGCTTACTAACTCTTCAAGCGCCATTGCGCAGTCTAAAGACTCTCTGTGAGTACGCTTATGCTGACGGCTCTCGTAAAGGAACGGCATGATCACGTTGATGCGGTGTGCAGTTGATGCGGTCGCACCGATGATCCTCTTTAAGTCCTGGTAGTGGTCATCCGGGGACATGTGGTTTACATATCCGGACATCTTGTAGGTAAGAGAGTGGTTTGTTACATCGACCATGCAGAAAATATCGGTTCCGCGGACAGATTCGTTTACGATACCCTTTGCTTCACCACTTCCGAAACGCGGGCAGGCGCAGTCGAGAAGATAGGAGTCAACATCGTAGCCACGGTACTGTAAATTTCCCTGGCGGCGAAGTAATTCTTCCGCATCGTTGCGGCGGAAGTTTACGATGTGGTCATTGACTTTCTGCGCAAGATCACGGCAGCTCTCAAGAGCAGCGATCTTAAGCGGTGCAAGCGGCAGACGGTCGTTGAAAACGTACTGATTAGACATGTCAGATAATCCTCCGATTTTTTGTGTTGCGGTCCGGCCTCTGCGGTCGGACTGTCAGATCATATTTTTCGCCTGGATTTCCTTATTTATACGGGAACCTGCAGGCATTCCACGCCGAGTATAACATTTTCAGACATTTTTCGTCAATAGTTTCCCATGAAAATTCGAAGGAAAAAAGAATATCGTTCCTTTACAAATCGGAGGAAGATTGGTATGATTAAGTTTAGAACCATGCAGGAAGGATAAATGAAGTGAAATATCAGGGACATAAAATTATGGCAGTTGCCCCCGGATCCATCGCGGAAGAGCTGGAACTGGAACCGGGAGATGTGCTGCTTACCATAGACGGGGAAGAGCTGGAAGATATCTTCGACTATGATTATATGACGGACGCTGAGAGCTTCGTGATGGTCGTCCGGAAAGCAGACGGCGAAGAGTGGGAACTTGAGATCGAGAGCGGCGGGGAGGACTTAGGACTCACCTTCGAGAACGGACTCATGAGTGACTACAAGTCATGTTCCAACAAGTGCATCTTCTGCTTTATCGACCAGATGCCGCCGGGAATGCGTGAAACTCTCTACTTTAAGGACGATGACTCGAGACTTTCGTTCCTCCAGGGAAACTACATCACCCTGACAAATATGAAGGACAAGGATATCGAGCGTATCATCCGTTTCCATCTGGCTCCGATCAATATCTCGGTCCAGACGATGAACCCGGAGCTGCGCTGCAAAATGCTCCACAACCGGTTTGCGGGGGAGGCGTTAAAGAAGATTGACCGTCTTTACGAGGCGGAGACGGAGATGAACGGGCAGATCGTTCTCTGCAAAGGTGTCAATGACGGAAAGGAACTGGCGTACACGATCGAGCAGCTCTCAAAGTATGCGCCGGTAATGCAGAGTGTGTCGGTTGTTCCGGTCGGACTCTCGAAATACCGTGACGGCCTTTATCCGCTGGAACCGTTTACAAAGGAAGATGCCTGTGAGGTCATCGACCTGATCGAAAAATGGCAGAAGATCAATTATGAGCGCTACGGGATCCATTTTATCCATGCAAGCGACGAGTGGTATATTCTGGCGGAACGGGAGATGCCGGAGGAAGGACGCTATGACGGATACATCCAGCTGGAAAATGGCGTCGGCATGCTGCGTCTCCTTCAGGAAGAGGTGATGGACGCCCTGGACGGGAAGAAGGACGACGGGGTGAAGGAAGAACTCTCGATCGCGACGGGATACCTGCCGTACCCGTATCTGGAAAAGCTTGTGAGGGAGATCGAAAAGGTCTATCCGGGACGAAACGTCCATGTATATCGGATCCGGAATGACTTCTTCGGGGAGAAGATCACGGTGGCCGGCCTCATCACGGGGCAGGATCTGATCGCACAGCTGAAAGAAAGACCGCTGGGAGAGAGATTGCTTCTTCCGGCCGTCATGTTCAAAAGCGGAGAAGAAGTTTTCCTGGATGATATCACAAAGACCCAGGCGGAAGATGCTTTACAGATTCCGATAAATATAGTAAAATCAAGCGGATATGACCTTGTGGACGCGATCCTCGACCCGGAGGCGGCGAGAGAACAGACCGCGGAACACGGGGCATACGAGCTTACAATGAAAGATGCCGGTCTCACAGAGGATGGGGAAGTTATCCCTGATTGGGACGGCGAAGTATAGAAATGAGGAAAATATATGAGTAAACCAGTAGTGGCGATCGTCGGCAGACCGAATGTGGGAAAATCCACACTCTTCAACGTCCTTGCCGGCAGCACGATCTCGATCGTAAAAGACACTCCGGGTGTGACAAGAGACCGTATCTATGCGGACTGCACCTGGTTAAACAACAACTTTACCTTAATCGATACAGGCGGAATCGAGCCAGATTCCAAGGATATTATTCTTGCCCAGATGCGTGAGCAGGCTCAGATCGCCATCGATACCGCGGACGTTATCATCTTTATCGTGGATGTGCGCCAGGGTCTCGTCGACGCGGACTCTAAGGTTGCGGACATGTTAAGAAAATCCAAGAAACCGGTCGTTCTCGCTGTCAATAAGGTGGACAGCATGGCAAAGTTCGGAAACGATGTATACGAATTCTATAACCTGGGAATCGGTGACCCGATTCCAGTATCCGCGGCTTCAAGACTTGGCCTCGGCGAGCTTCTCGATGAGGTTGTCAAGTATTTCCGCGAGGATCAGTATGACGACAGCGAGGACGACCGTCCGAGAATCGCCATCGTGGGAAAACCGAACGTCGGAAAATCCTCTATTATCAATAAGCTTCTCGGTGAAAACCGTGTGATCGTATCCAACATCGCCGGAACCACAAGAGACGCTGTTGATACAGAGATCGTGCGAAACGGCACTGAATATATCTTTATCGATACTGCGGGCTTAAGAAGAAAGAGCAAGATCAAAGAGGATATCGAGCGCTACAGTATTATCCGTACTGTGACAGCGGTGGAGCGCGCTGATGTGGTCCTCATGGTCATCGATGCTGTTGAAGGAATCACCGAGCAGGACGCAAAGATCGCCGGTATCGCCCATGACCGCGGAAAAGGCGTGATCGTCGTTGTCAACAAGTGGGATGCCATCGAGAAGAACGACAAGACGATCTATGAGTACACAAGAAAATTAAAAGAGACCCTGTCCTACATGCCGTATGCGGAGTATATCTTCGTGTCCGCCCTGACCGGACAGAGAATGGAAAAGCTCTTCGAGCTCATCGATATGGTCCGCGAGAACCAGACGCTCCGCGTGGCTACCGGTGTATTGAACGAGATCGTGACAGAAGCTGTCGCTATGCAGCAGCCGCCGTCCGACAAGGGCAAACGCTTAAAGATCTACTATGTGACCCAGGTTGCGGTAAAACCGCCGACCTTTGTTATCTTCGTAAACGATAAGGAGTTAATGCATTTCTCCTACACGAGATACTTAGAGAACAAGATCCGTGAGGCCTTCGGCTTCCGCGGAACATCCTTAAAATTCATCATCCGCGAGAGGAAGGAGAAGGATTAAGCAATGGGCAGAGTGATTTGTCTTGTTATGGGTTATGTGTTTGGATTATTCCAGACAGGATATCTTTACGGTAAGATGAACCATATCGATATCAGAAACTACGGAAGCGGAAATTCCGGAACGACAAATGCGCTCCGGGTCATGGGAAAAAAAGCGGGGCTCATCGTGTTCGCGGGAGATTTTTTAAAGACGGTGTTCGCCTGCCTTGCGGCGCGGATCATCTTTAAGGGAAGCCCGGACACAGACCTCTATGTGCTCTACGCAGGTCTCGGCGTTGTCCTCGGCCATAACTTCCCGTGCTATTTAAACTTCAAGGGAGGAAAGGGAATTGCCTCCATGGCGGGCATCCTCGTGTCCATGGACTGGCGCGTGACGCTTGTCTGTGCAGCACTGTTCCTTGGAGCTGTCATTATTACAAGATATGTCTCCCTTGGTTCTATTCTGGTGGTGATCTCATTCTTTATCCAGATACTGGTCTACGGGGCGCATGGAACATTTACCGTCTCTGCGGATCATCTCATGGAGTTTTATGCCGTTGCCTTCGTCCTGATGGCGATGGCGATCTGGAGACACAAGACGAACATAAAAAGACTTTTATCCGGCACAGAGAACAAGCTCTGGGGCGGAAAGAAAAACTGAATAAGCGCTTAAGCACGAAAATATCAGCCGGTACAGGGCAGTGAGATTAAAGAGAAAAGGAGTTCCTGAACATGGAAAAAATTGGTATTATCGGTTCCGGTACATGGGGAACCGCGATTGCGGTGCTGTTAAGAAACAATGGACATGAGGTCACACTGTGGTCCGCGATCCCGGCGGAGATCGAGGAGATGGCAAAGACCAGGACTCACAAGAATCTTCCGGGAGTGACACTGCCGGAGGGAATCATCTATACCGCTGACCTTGAGGAAGCGATGAAGGATAAGAACCTTCTCGTGATGGCGGTTCCGTCCGTATTTGTCCGCAGCACGGCGCAGAAGATGAAGCCGTTTTGCAAAGAGGGACAGCTCATTGTGGATGTGGCAAAGGGAATCGAGGAGAATACTCTCGATACAATGACCCAGATCATAAAGGAAGAGCTTCCGATGGCGGAGACAGCCGTTCTTTCTGGACCGAGCCACGCGGAGGAGGTAAGCCGCGGACTTCCGACGCTCTGCGTTGCGGGATCCCGCAAGAAGAACGTTGCAGAGTACGTCCAGTCCACATTTATCAGCCCGGTGTTCCGCGTATACACGAGCCCGGATGTCCTGGGGATCGAGACAGGCGCCGCATTAAAGAACGTCGTTGCCCTGGCAGCGGGAATCGCTGATGGCCTGGGTTACGGGGACAACGCGAAAGCAGCCCTCATCACCCGCGGTATGGCGGAGATCGCGAGACTTGGCATCGCCATGGGCGGAAAATACCAGACATATACCGGACTTTCCGGAATCGGTGACCTGATCGTGACATGTGCCAGCATGCACAGCAGAAACCGCCGCGCCGGTATTCTCATCGGAAAAGGATACACGATGGAAGAAGCAATGAAGGAAGTCCAGATGGTGGTAGAAGGCGTTTATTCCGCGAAGGCTGCGAGAGCCCTTGCGAAGAAATACAATGTTTCCATGCCGATCGTTGAAGAGGTAAACCGGGTCCTGTTTGAAGGAAAGCCTGCAAAAGAGGCGGTGGCCGATCTGATGCTCCGCGACAAGCGCATCGAGCACAGCGACCTTCCGTGGGAATAGAAGTCAGAACATAATCATGCAGCGCCTGCGCTTTTCCGTACTGTGGCGTAAGAAAAGGCTCTGCCGGTATAAAATGTCCCCCTCGCGCATACACTGCAACAGTATATGCGAGGGGGTATTTTTATGGATCATTTCCATGTATACAAGGATATCGAGGCGAGGACGGGCGGAGAGATCTATGTGGGTGTTGTGGGGCCTGTGCGCACCGGAAAATCCACATTTATCAAGCGGTTTATGGAGCTTCTTGTGCTCCCGAACCTCCCGGACGGACAGAAAAAGTCCCAGACCAGGGATGAGCTTCCCCAGAGTGCCGCGGGGAAGACGATCATGACCACGGAGCCGAAGTTTATCCCGAAGGAGGCGGCGGAGCTGGAGCTTGCGGAGGGGATCCGGGCGAAGGTGCGGCTCATCGACTGTGTGGGATTTATGGTGGAAGGTGCTGCGGGACATACGGAAAACGGGGAGGAACGTCTCGTGAAGACACCCTGGTACGACTACGAGATCCCGTTCACCCAGGCGGCGGAGATCGGCACGAGAAAGGTGATCCGGGATCATTCCACCATCGGGATCGTTGTGGCCTGCGACGGCAGCTTCGGGGAACTTTCCAGGGATGATTTTAAGGAGGCGGAGGAGCAGACGATCTCGGAGTTGAAGGAGATCGGAAAGCCGTTCCTGATCCTGTTAAACTCCACAAGACCCTATGCGGCGGAGACGAAAGCCCTGGCGTTAAAGATGGAAAACCAGTACGGGGTCCCGGTACGGGCGGCAAACTGTGAGCAGCTAAAGCGAGAAGACATCGAGGAGATATTGGGCACTGTACTCCTGGAGTTCCCGGTGACAGAGCTCGACTTTGAGATCCCGAAATGGGTGGAGATCCTGCCGGATGATCATGCGTTAAAGGCAGGTATGATCATGGAGGCGGGAAAACTCCTGAAGACATCCGTCCAGATGAAGGACGTGCCGAAGGAGGCTGTGCCGGAAACAGATCAGGCGGTAAAAAAACTGATCGCGGATGAGCTGGATCTTGCGAGCGGCCGGGTGACGATCCGGGTCCTGGTGGATGAGGCGGCATACTTTGAGGTCTTAAGTGATATTTCCGGCCTGCCGGTGCGGGATGAGTACAGCCTGTTTAAAATCTTAAAGGAATCTGCCGAGATGAAGGAAGAGTATGAGAAGGTGAGAAACGCCCTGGCGGAGGTGCGCCAGAAGGGCTACGGAATCGTCCTGCCGGATAAGACGGAGATCTCCTTAGATGAGCCGGAGCTGATCCGTCATGGCAGCAAGTACGGTGTGAAGATCCATGCCCAGGCACCCTCCATCAATCTCATAAAGGCCAGGATCGAGACGGAGATCGCGCCGATTGTTGGGAACGAGCAGCAGGCGAAGGACCTGATCGCGTACATAAAGGATGGGGAAGCGACGGAGGAAGGTGTCTGGGATACGAATATCTTCGGAAAGTCCGTGGAACAGATCGTTGAGGACGGCATGCAGGCAAAGATCTCCCAGATGACGGAGGACTGCCAGATGAAACTTCAGGATACGCTGCAGAAAATTATTAATGACAGTAATGGCGGAATGATTTGCATAATTATCTGAAATTTGCTATAATAGACGCAAATAATACAGCTGATTTGCAAAAATGAAGATTTTCATCGAATTTTGCAAAACGATGCTGAAATTACAGTATTTGCGGCAGAAACCTGAAGGATAAAATCCGCGGTGAACGTGAAAAAGGTTGCGGACACTGCACGGTTGGGAAAAAATGGATATTTCTGTATATCGACCACAGAAATAGGTTGTTTGCATGAGTTTCCGGATTTCGCCGCGAAAGGAGGAGTTCCATGAAACTGACATTTATCGGTGCGGATCATGAAGTGACTGGGAGCTGCCATTATCTGAATGCGGCGGGAAAGAACATTCTTGTTGATTACGGTATGGAACAGGGCGGAAACGTCTATGAGAACGCGGAGCTTCCAATCCCGTTCTCCGATGTGGACTACATCTTTATCACCCACGCCCACATCGATCACACAGGCCTGCTTCCACTGATCTATGCGAAGGGCTTTAAAGGGCAGATATTCGCCACACAGGCCACCTGCGATCTCTGCAACATTATGTTGAAAGACAGTGCCCATATCCAGGAAATGGAGGCTGAGTGGAAGAACAGAAAGGCAAGACGTGCCGGAAACCCGGAGGTTCAGGCGCTCTACACGGTAAACGACGCGGAAGGCGTTTTAAAGCATTTCGTGCCATGCCATTATGGTGATATCCTGACGATCTGCGACGGATTGAAAGTACGGTTCACGGATGTGGGTCACCTGCTTGGATCCGCGTCCATTGAAGTCTGGATCGATGAGGACGGCGTACAGAAGAAGATCGTTTTCTCCGGCGATATCGGAAACAAGAACAAACCTCTGATCAAGGATCCGCAGTACACGGATGAGGCCGACTATGTGGTAATGGAGTGTACCTACGGTGACCGTTCCCATGACCGGACCCACGAGCATATCGAGGAGTTTGCGAAGATCATCCAGAGGACCCTGGACCGTCACGGAAACGTTGTGATCCCGGCCTTTGCGGTGGGCAGGACCCAGGAGATCCTCTACTTTATCCGTAAGATCAAGGAAGAGGGCCTTGTCTCCGGACATGACGGATTCCCGGTCTATGTGGACAGCCCGCTGGCCGTCGAGGCAACCCATGTGTTCAATAAAAACATTTCTGAGTGCTTTGACGAGGAGGCGATGGATCTTGTGAACAGGGGAATCAACCCGATCGCGTTCCCGGGATTAAATCTTTCCGTCAGCAGCGACGATTCCAAGGCGATCAACTTCGACTCCGAGCCGAAGGTCATTATCTCCGCGGCAGGTATGTGTGATGCCGGACGAATCCGCCACCACTTAAAACATAATCTCTGGAGACAGGAGTGTACGATCGTGTTCGCCGGATACCAGGCTGTCGGAACTCTGGGAAGGAGCCTCATTGAGGGGGCGGAAGTCGTAAAACTATTCGGTGAGACCATCGATGTGGAAGCGGAGATTGTGCGCCTGGACGGACTTTCCGGTCATGCGGACAGGGACGGACTTCTCACCTGGATCAACGCCTTTAAGAAGAAGCCGGACCGTGTGTTTATGGTACACGGAGACGATCTCGTATGCACGAAGTTCGCGAATCTCCTGCGTTCGGACTACGACCTTGTGGCGGACGCACCGTTTTCGGGATCAGAGTTTGACCTTGCCGCGGGTGCGTGGCTTAAACAGACCGTTGGTATTCCGATCCAGAAGGAGACAGCGAGACAGAAGGAGAATAAGTCCATCTTTGCTCTTCTTGTGGCTGCGGGCGAGCGCCTGATGCGGATCATCCAGAAGAACCGCGACTGCGCGAACAAGGATATCAAGAAATTTACGGCAGAGGTCAACGCGCTCTGCGAGAAGTGGGATCTGTAACTGCGGCTTGAGCCGTCTGAATCCCGGAATCATATAAAATAAGACATCTGAGAGGAATTACAAAATAGGCATGAAAGTAACACTTTATACGGACGGAGCGGCCCGCGGAAATCCAGACGGGCCAGGCGGATACGGAGCGGTGCTCCAGTTTATTGATAAAAATGGGACTCTCCACGAGAAGGAATTGTCCGCGGGATATGTGCGGACAACCAATAACCGGATGGAACTTATGGCAGCGATCGTGGGACTTGAGGCGTTAAACCGGTCCTGTGAGGTAGACCTTTATTCCGATTCGAAATATCTCGTGGACGCCTTCAACCAGAAATGGATCGACGGCTGGGTTAAGCACAACTGGGTCCGCCCGAAGACGGGACCGGTAAAAAATTCGGATCTCTGGAAACGGCTGCTCGCCGCGATGAACCCGCATAAAGTGACGTTCCACTGGGTCAAGGGCCATGACGGCCATCCCGGAAACGAGCGCTGTGACCGCCTGGCCACCAGCGCTGCGGATGGTGGGGAACTGTTGGTGGATACGGGGCTTAGTAATTAAAAAGATCATTAAATGTCTATGCATCCTTGCGTGCGAGCACGCAGTCTGCATATCCCCTTGATGACGATTTTTTACAAAAGTCTTACAATGTATTACTAATTTGCGTTTTTGGTTCACAAAGATCTCACGATATGGTATCTTTTTAGTAGAACAAAAGTTACCTGAAAAATCGAGAGGGCACATATGAGCAGACGCAGAATATGGTTGATAATTATTGGAATCCTGATGGCCGGGGTATCCGCCACATGGGAAATGGAAAAATTTGTTTCTTCCCATGGGGTGAATACCGCGGCTGTCGTCGGTTTCGAGGCGGATGCCATGCAGCCGGATGCGGGAAATTCCGGGAATCCCTATATGACAGAGAATCGGATGAAGGTGGCAGAAAATACCCCGGCAGCCCAGAATGCACCAGCTCCGGCGTGCGGCCCTGCCGATAACGGGATCGCCCTGTACCACGCGGATGCAAAAGGCAGCCAGAGAGCGGAAGATGGGAGAGAAGCTTCTGATAATGAAACAAGGATGAAAGGATCTGCGACGAAAGAAAACGCAGAGGCAGAAGCTCCCGATGCGGAGGTCAGCGACCGCTCACTGGCGGATAATGATCAGCCGGCGGTGATCGGAGGCGCAGACGAGGCGGCAGGGATATCGGTGGAAGAGACGGTCAAGTCCCCACTGGAACCGGACAGCACAGCATCGGAAAATGCAGGGGAAGCAAAGCTTGTGATCGAATACACGCGTTCTGATCTGGAGGAGCGCCTTGAGGCGGTTAGAACCGAGGCGGAAAAGTACCAGGATGACCAGACAATGAGCCAGACCTCCCGGTATGCGGCGGCGGAATATGTGAGAAATCTCTGGGACCGCGAGCTGAACCTGATCTATTCAAGCATCCATAAAGAGATGGACGAGAGTGCGGCGGAAGCGCTCCGCCGGGAAGAAGTGGAGTGGATTCGAAAGCGCGACCTGGCGGCGGATAAAGCCAGTGCGAAGTCAAACAGCACACCATCCCAGAGCATCGAGTATGTCCGCACATCAGCGAGCGTGACGATGGACCGATGCTATGAACTGCTGGAAAATTATGGGGATTACCTGGAGCCTGAGGAAAATTAAAAGACGACACATCGGCGCATTTGAATCACTTAAAAATTCAGATGCGCCGGTTTCGCTTATGAAGGAAGTGACATAAAAGCCGTTTGACGGCAGAAAAGGTCCACCAGAATGCCACGGAACAGAAAAAACATCTTGCCAACAGAACGAGAAACGATTATAGTATAAATTATGAGAATCTGCGCAGAGGACCGGCGTACCGGCTTTATGGGCAGATCCCGAAAAAATAATATAATAGAAACTGTACAAATGTGTCATTTTAAACACAGGCGTCTGAATTTTAGACAGCCGGAAAAGGAGGCGTTTTTATGTCCGCATTTTTCGCATCATTTATTTCAACAGCTTTAGAGGCTGTGATTCTGGCCGCAGTTGCCCTGGCGGGTATCGTTCTGGGTAAGAAATTCAGAGATAAAAAAAGTACACAACAGTAACCAGGAGGCAGTACCATGCAGAAATATGGTGTAAACGAACTGAGGAGAATGTTCCTTGAATTCTTCGAGAGCAAGGAACATCTTGCGATGAAGAGTTTCTCCCTCGTTCCGCACAACGATAACAGCTTACTTTTGATCAACTCCGGTATGGCACCGTTAAAGCCGTACTTCACAGGCCAGGAGATCCCGCCGAGACGCAGAGTCACCACATGCCAGAAATGTATCCGTACCGGCGATATCGAAAATATCGGTAAGACAGCCCGCCACGGCACATTCTTCGAAATGTTGGGAAACTTCTCCTTCGGCGATTACTTCAAGACAGAAGCGATCCACTGGGCATGGGAGTTCCTGACCGAATGCGTAGGAATTCCGGCAGACCGTCTCTATCCGTCTGTTTACCTTGACGATGATGAGGCTTTCCGAATCTGGAACGAGGAGATCGGTATCCCGAAAGAGAGAATCTACCGTTTTGGCAAGGAAGACAACTTCTGGGAGCATGGCGCTGGTCCGTGCGGTCCGTGTTCTGAGATCTACTATGACCGCGGAGAGAAGTATGGTACAGGCCCGGAGGACGTTATGGGCGGCGAGGGAGACCGTTTCATGGAAGTATGGAATGTCGTATTCTCCCAGTTCAACAATGACGGACACGGAAATTACACCGATCTGATCCAGAAGAACATCGATACAGGTATGGGACTCGAGAGACTGGCTGTTGTCTGCCAGGATGTGGCATCCCTTTTCGATGTAGATACAAACCGTGCCCTGATGGACGAGGTGGGCGCTCTTGCACACTGCAGATACGAGGAGGACGACAAGAAGGACGTTTCTCTCCGTATCATCGCTGACCACGTAAAGAGCTGCACATTTATGGCATCTGACGGAATCATGCCGTCCAACGAGGGCAGAGGTTATGTATTCCGCAGACTTTTAAGAAGAGCAGCACGTCACGGACGTATCCTCGGCATCGAGGGAAGCTTCATGACAAAGCTTGCACAGGTCGTTATCGATCTCTCCAAGGATGGTTATCCGGAGTTAGAGGAGAAGAAAGATATGATCCTCCGCGTGATCGACCAGGAGGAAGAGCGTTTTGCCAACACCATCGACAAAGGTCTTGAGATCCTTGCTGATCTTGAAAAAGATATGGAAGCAAAGGGAACAAAGGTCCTTGCCGGTGAGGATGCGTTCAAGCTCTACGATACTTACGGATTCCCGATCGACTTAACAAAGGAGATCCTCGACGATAAGGGACTCACTGTCGATGAAGAAGGTTTCCACAAGGCAATGCAGGTTCAGAGAGAGACTGCGAGAAGTGCCAGAAAGACCACAAACTACATGGGACGCGACGACATCTACCAGAAACTCGACGCATCCTTAACATCCGCTTTCACAGGATATGACAAGCTTGAGGATGAGTCCAAGGTGACAGCTCTCGTGAGACTTGCCGCTGATGAAGAAGGCGAGGATGAGATCGCAGACGCAGTGACAGACGGTGAGAAAGCATGCGTTATCACCTCTGAAACTCCATTCTACGGAACCATGGGCGGTCAGGTCGGTGACCGCGGCGTGATCGAGAGCGCGAACGGCAAGTTCGAGGTAGAGGATACGATCCACCTTCAGGGCGGAAAGATCGGTCATATCGGACATATGGTAAGCGGTATGTTCCAGACAGGTGAGACGGTAACTCTTAAGGTAGATGAGGAGAACCGTTCCCTGATCGGAAGAAACCACAGTGCGACCCACCTTCTTCACAAGGCATTAAGAACCGTACTCGGCACGCACGTTGAGCAGGCTGGTTCCCTTGTAACAAGAGACAGACTCCGTTTCGACTTCACTCACTTCTCCGCAATGAGCCAGGATGAGATCAAGGAAGTTGAGGCTATTGTAAATAAAGAGATCCGCGCGGCACTTCCGGTCGTTACAGATGTTATGAGTCTGGAGGACGCAAAGAAGACAGGCGCGATGGCGCTCTTCGGAGAGAAATACGGCGATAAGGTCCGTGTCGTAAGAATGGGAGACTTCTCCACAGAGCTCTGCGGCGGTACCCACGTTAAGAATACCTCCGAGATCAGCTGCTTCAAGATCCTTTCCGAGGCTGGTGTAGCAGCAGGTGTAAGACGTATCGAGGCACTCACCTCCGACGGCCTGATCCGCCACTATGAGAACGTGGAAGAGGAGCTTCATGCGGCAGCAGCTGCAGCGAAGTCCACTCCGGCTGATTTAAAGACAAAGATCGAGTCCATGATGGAGGAGATCAAGACACTCCACTCCGAGAACGAGAAGTTAAAGAGCAAGCTTGCAAAAGAGGCAATGGGCGATGTAATGGATCAGGTTCAGGAAGTGAAGGGCGTGAAAGTCCTCGCAGTCCGCGCAGACGGCGTTGACATGAACGGCTTAAGAAACTTAGGCGACCAGTTAAAGGAGAAGCTCGGAGAAGGCGTTGTTGTGATCGCATCCGTTCTTGACGGCAAGGTAAATCTTATGGCTGCTGTGACAGACGAAGCCCAGAAGAAGGGCGCTCACGCAGGCAACCTCATCAAGGCCATCGCAGGTCTTGTAGGTGGCGGCGGCGGCGGACGTCCGAACATGGCGCAGGCCGGCGGTAAGAATCCGGAAGGCGTTGCGGACGCACTCGCAAAGGTTACGGAAGTCGTTTCTGAGCAGGTAAAATAAGTTAAGGATTGAGGCTGTTTCAAGCCTTTTTGATGCCGGGCTGTGTAAGGTTGCCCGGCATCAAAAATAAATTTGAAAAAAATGCATTTTTCTAGTAAAAATAGGTTGACGAATGTGTAATTTATGATATAATCATACCAGTGCTAAAAAATACCCAAACAGTTGTATTATGCACAATTACACAACTGGAGGGAGGTTAGGTGTGAGCTATGTCAAACGTAATCGTTAAAGATAACGAAAGCCTGGACAGCGCTTTACGCAGATTCAAAAGAAACTGCGCAAAGGCAGGTATTCAGCAGGAGATTCGTAAAAGAGAGCATTATGAGAAGCCGAGCGTAAGACGTAAAAAGAAGTCTGAAGCGGCAAGAAAGCGCAAGTACAACTAATAAGCGTACAGGGGCTGTTCATTTGGGGACGGCTCCTTTTTCTTTTGCCTGACATGGATACTAACAGTGGATAAAATTTCAGTTGCTGGATGTTGGCATGAGTATTATACTATTAGAAAATAAATGTAACGATAGTTTTCTTGCGGTCAGCGCAGCAGGTGTGCAGACCTGTTGAACAGTTACAAGCAAACTATAGAATTTGGAGGAAGAAAAATCATGGAGAAGAAAATTGAAAGTCTGATCAAAGAACACAAGATCATCGCAATCTTAAGAGGTGTGCCGTCCGAGAAGATCGTTGATGTTGCAAAGGCGTTATATGACGGTGGAATCCGCCTTTTAGAGATCACTTTTAACCAGAAATCCGAGACAAAGCTCATCGATACACCGAACGCTATCCGCGCGGTCCGCGAGGCGCTGGGGGACAAGATGGTGATCGGAGCCGGAACCGTGATGTCTGTGGAGGAAGTTCATGCGGCAAAAGAGGCAGGCGCATCCTTCACACTTGCTCCGAATGTGGACGAGACTGTAATTAAAGAGACTGTAGCATGCGGCCTTGAGTCAATTCCGGGTGCTATGACTCCGTCTGAAATCGCTGACGCTTACCGTTACGGCGCGTCTGTTGTAAAGCTGTTTCCGGCAGGAAACCTCGGGCTTTCTTACTGTAAGGCTGTCATGGCACCGATCAACAACGTTCCGATGATCGCAGTCGGCGGTGTGGATGACAAGAACCTTCCGGACTTCTTAAAAGCTGGCTTTATTGGCCTTGGAATCGGTTCCAGCCTTACAAATAAGAAGATGATCGAAGAGGGCAGATACGATGAGTTAAAGGCCCTGGCAGAGGTTTATGTAAAAGCAGCAGAGAACTAAAACAACAGGGGAGCAGTCATAAAATGAAAAACTATACGATCACGATCGACACAGGAACAACGAATACCCGTGTGTACCTGTTTAATGAAAAATATGAGGCAGTGGCATCCGCAAAGTCCGAGATTGGTGTCCGCATCACAGCTATCGACGGCAACAATCACCGCCTAAAGGCGGCAATCAAGGGCTGTCTTGAGGATGTCTTAAAGCAGGCTGGTATTACATATGACGATGTAAAGCAGGTCGCTGCGTCCGGAATGATCACTTCCAACGTGGGACTCACAGAGATCCCTCATGTGGTTGCCCCGGCATCTGCAGAGGACCTTGCGAGGGCGGCGAAGAGCATCCTCATCGAGGATGTATGCCCACTCCCGATCCTCTTTATTCCAGGCGTGAAAAACCGCGACGGAAAGCTGGATCTCACAACATTTGAGTCCATGGACATGATGCGCGGTGAGGAGGTGGAGACTGTTGCCGTGATCGAGAGCCTTCCGAAGGGAGGGCAGTACCTTCTCGTTCTTCCTGGTTCTCACACGAAGTTTGTCTCCGTGGACTGCGACGGAAAGATCACTGGCTGCCTCACGACGATCACGGGAGAACTCCTTTCCGTTATCACAAACGATACCCTGATCGCGGATGCGGTGGGACATTCCTTCGCTTCCGAGGAGACTTACGCGAAAGAGTATGTTCTCGCAGGATACGAGACTGCCAAGAAGACGGGAATCGGCCGCGCATGTTTCTCTGCAAGGATTTTAAATACCTTCGCGGAGCCGGATAAGACGAAGATCGCAAGCTATGTTCTCGGCGCCGTCTTACAGAACGATATGGAGGCCGTAAAGAACAGCAGCGCGTTAAAATGCGATGCTGATACGACAGTTGTGATCTACGGAAAAAATCCGCTGAGAGAAGCTCTCAAGGACCTCTTCGCGAAGGAAAATTTTTTCAAGCATGTGACGGAATTCGTCCCGAAGGACTCCGTTCCGACATCTGCAAAAGGAGCCCTGCATATTGTATCTCTGACAGAACAATTTAAGTAAAATTACGAAAACTCAGACAAAATTTACATCGATTATATCAATATATCACGCAACTTAACGCGTTCTAAGCGCCTGACAGCTTGACGGTGGGGGCCGGTTTCCCTAAAATAGATACGTATAAAGAATCTCTAAACATTCTGAAAAAAGCAGAAAGAGATTCTGAAGAAAATATCTAAAAAGGAGAGACTTGTTATGAAAAAACGAGTATTGAGCCTGGCCCTCGCTGCAGCAATGGCAGCATCCCTCACCGCATGCAGCGGTAATTCCAGCACAACAGAGACAACGGCAGCTGCCGAGGAGACGAAAGCTGCTGAAAACACAAATACAGAGAGTAAAGAGGCTGACGACTCCGGCGTGGATGTATCCGGTTGGAAGAACAAGACAGTTACCTGTATCGTTCCTTACGATGCAGGCGGCGGTACCGATACTGTTATGCGTGCCTTAGCAGACGCAGCAAAGGGCTCCTTCAAGAATATTTCCGTTGAGAACCGTTCCGGCGGCGGCGGAGCGACAGGTATGCTTGCAGGCGCGAATGCCGTAGCAGACGGAACTACCGTTACCATGATCACCGTAGAGCTCGCAACACTTGAGGCTATGGGTACAAACGCAGGACTTACATACTCCATGTTCAAGCCGATCATGATGGTAAATAGTGCATGCTCCGCCATCACAGTAAACGCGAAGGATGACCGTTTCAACACAATCGAAGATTTCATCAACTATGCAAAAGAGAACGAGGTCTCCATGGGCAACTCCGGTAACGGTGCGATCTGGCATCTCGCAGCGGCTGGTCTTGCAAAAGAGACAGGGGCGAAGTTTAAGCATGTCGCTTACGACGGAGCAGCAGGCGCGATCACAGACCTTCTCGGGGAGCACATCGATGCGGTAGCGGTTTCCTACGCTGAGGTTGCTAACTACGTTGAGTCCGGTGACTTAAAGGTTCTTGCAGTTATGAATGATAAGCGTCTCGACGCGATCCCGGATGTTCCGACATGTAAAGAAGCCGGTTACAATGTAGTTCTCGGTACCTGGAGAGGTCTCGGCGTTCCGGCAGACACACCGGATGAAGTGGTAGAGCAGCTCTATCAGATCTTCTCTGATGCGGCACAGTCCGACGCATTCGTTGATTTCATGAACAAGTCCAACAATGTGATCGATATCATGGATGGACCGAGCTTCGAGGACAGGATCATTGCTGACCTTGACACTTACAAGACTCTTGTAACCGATCTCGGATTAAAGATTCAGTAAATATCAAAAGGGAATCGTGGTATCAGCTGTGGTTCCCATCTGGAGGCTCTGCCGGAGGAAACAATTTCCAGGTACGGCCGAAAACGATATTATGAAGAATCGAGGTTTCAGATATGAGAAAAGGAAATATTATTGCGGGCATTGTCTGCGCGGCAGTTGCCCTCTATGTCATCGTGACATGTCTCGGATATCCGAGAGCGGAAGCTTACGGCACAGGCGTTCCGGGACCGGGACTCTGGCCGGGCATCATCGCGGCGCTTCTTCTCATCTGCTCGGTCGGTCTGATTGCCGGAACCCTGATGATGAAAAAAGAAGATCTCCCGGAGCTTCCGATGTGGACACCGGGAACAAAGCGTGTGTACATTTCCATGGCGATCCTGCTGGTATACATGCTGGTGCTGTCCACAGTTGGATTTATCATCCCGTCCGTGATCATGCTGTTTGCGTTCTGCCAGTGGTTCCACAGAGGGGCCGTCTGGAAAAACGCGGTGATCTCCATCGCGGTGATCCTTGTGATCTACTATGTATTCAAAAATTTCCTGAACGTGCCGATCGATTTCGGTATGTTCAGCATATAGGAGGGCTGAGATATGAGTTTCTTTCTTGAAGTTGTACAGTCAGCGTTCAGCCCAATGGTCTTATTCTACATGTTCGCGGGCGTTGCGGCGGGGATCTGCATCGGAGCGCTTCCGGGACTGACCGCAACAATGGGTGTAGCGCTTCTTCTTCCGCTTACCTTTGGTATGGATGCCACATCCGGTATCTTAATGCTGCTTGGAATCTATGTCGGCGCGATCTACGGCGGATCCATCTCTGCGATCCTCCTTCATACACCCGGTACGCCGGCGTCCGCGGCCACAGCCATTGACGGATACCAGTTCTCTAAACGCGGTGAGGCAGGACGCGCCCTCGGTATTGCGACACTTTCCAGCTATATCGGCGGTGTTGTGAGCTGTCTCTGCTTATGGCTCATCAGCCCGCAGCTCGCAAAGCTTGCGTTAAAGTTCAGCTCCGCTGAGTTCTTCTTACTTGCGGTATTCGGTCTCTGTATCATCGCCAACATCTCCGGTGAGAACATGGCAAAGGGCCTGATCTGCGGATTCCTGGGAATCTTGACAGCTACCGTCGGCATCGACAGCGTAACGAGCTACATCCGTTTTACAGATAACGCGAACCTTCTCTCCGGTATCCAATACATTCCGGTCATGATCGGCCTCTTCGCGATGAGCCAGGCTTTCGAGACCATCGAGGATATCTACAGCACCGACGAGATCGACGCGACGGTGACAAGACTTCTCCCGACAAAAGAAGATGTGAAGACCATGTTCCGGGTTGCTCCGGTTACCGGTCTTATCGGAACCATGATCGGTATCATTCCTGGTGCCGGTGCTGATATCGGATCCTTCGTTGGATACAACACAGCACGTGGAATGTCCAAAAAGCCGGAGTTATTCGGTAAAGGAAGCCCGGAAGCCGTTGCAGCTTCTGAGGGCGGAAACAACGGTGTAACCGGTGGTGCCATGATCCCGATGTTAACACTCGGTGTTCCTGGTGATGCCGTAGCAGCCATCATGATCGGTGCGTTGACGATCCAGGGCCTTACCCCGGGACCGATGCTCTTTAAGACAAACAAGGTTCTCGTTTATACGATCTTCCTTGGAATGTTCGTGGCAAACACCATCATGGTACTCCTTGGATTCTCCTGCATCCGCCTTTTCACAAAGGTATTAAGCGTTCCGAAGACGATCCTCACACCGATCATCTTCATCCTCTGCGTTGTAGGAAGCTATGCGATGAGAAGCAACTTCTACGATGTGGGAACGATGTTAATTGCAGGCGTGATCGGCTGGCTCATGGGTAAAGTGAAGATCCCGACAAGCCCGGCGATCCTTGGCCTGATCTTGGGACCGATGGCTGAGAAGAACTTCCGTACCGCACTCTTAAAGTCCAGCGGCAATGTGGGGGTATTCTTTAACACCCCGATCTGCTGGTTTTTCCTGGCATTGATCGCGTTCACACTGTTTGGCGCGGTCCGCGGACAGTTAAAGAAAAAAGCGGAATAACCGTTAAGAAAAAATTGCATAAAAATTCAGGGCGCCCTGACCGGGTTTGAAATCAATTTTTAGCGGTCAGGGCGCCTTTTTTGGTGAAAACCCACAAAAAATATGAAAAACAGAAGGAAATCGAAAGTTTCTTTTGTGAAGACTTTCCATAAAACCATTGACAAGCTGTTCACAAACGTTTACAATATGTGTGTAAAAATTTCATAAAGAAACCTAAAAAATCGTTAAGAAAGTATTAGGAAAGAGAAAAGGAGTAGGTTTTATGAGAAAAAGAGTAGTATCGCTCGCAATGGCAGCAGCTATGGCTCTCTCCCTGACAGCTTGCGGAAGCAGCTCCAGCAAAACAGAGACAACTGCAGCAGCTACAGAGGCAGCAAAAACAGAGACAACTGCAGCAGCTGAGGGGGCAGCAACAGAGGCAGCAGCTTCTGGCGTTGACACATCCGCATGGAAGGATAAAACAGTTACATGTATCGTTCCTTACGATGCAGGCGGCGGTACTGATACAGTTATGCGTGCTTTAGCAGACGCAGCGAAGGGTTCCTTCAAGAACATCTCCGTAGAGAACCGTTCCGGCGGCGGCGGAGCAACCGGTATGCTCGCTGGCGCAAACGCTAAGGCTGACGGCACAACCGTTACCATGATCACTGTAGAGCTTGCAACTCTTGAGGCTATGGGAACAAACGCTGGTCTTACATATTCCATGTTCAAACCGATCATGATGGTAAACAGCGCATGCGCAGCTATCACAGTAAACGCGAAGGATGATCGTTTCAACACAATCGAAGACTTCATCAACTACGCAAAAGAGAACGAGGTTTCCATGGGTAACTCCGGTAACGGCGCGATCTGGCACCTTGCAGCAGCAGGTCTTGCAAAAGAGACAGGCGCTCAGTTCAAACACGTTGCTTATGATGGAGCAGCAGGTGCGATCACAGACCTTCTTGGTGAGCACATCGACGCAGTAGCAGTTTCCTACGCTGAGGTTGCTAACTACGTTGAGTCCGGCGACTTAAAGGTTCTTGCAGTTATGAACGACAAACGTCTTGATTCCATTCCGGACGTTCCGACATGCCAGGAGGCTGGTTACAATGTAGTTCTCGGTACATGGAGAGGTCTTGGCGTTCCGAAGGATACTCCGGACGAGGTTGTTGACCAGCTCTATGAGATCTTCTCTCAGGCAGCACAGTCTGACGCATTCGTTGACTTCATGAACAAGTCCAACAACGTGATCGACGTTCTTGACGGCGCTACATTCGAGGAGCGTATCAAAGCTGACCTTGAGACATACACAGCTCTGGTTACAGATCTTGGTCTGAAAGTACAGTAATGTAAACCGGCTCAACGGGGAGTGGGAAGCCCACTCCCCTGTTTTGTCTGAGAGGGCTTTCCCCAGGGAGACCTCTGTAAGACAGTTGTTTTAGAATGGAGTTTCAATATGAGAAAAGGAAATATTATTGCAGGTCTGATCTGTTCAGCTTTAGCAATTTATGTGATCGTTACCTGCCTTGGCTATCCGAGAGCAGAAGTTTACGGTACAGGCGTTCCGGGTCCGGGACTTTGGCCGGGCATTATCGCAGCGCTTCTTCTGATCTGTTCCGTAGGCCTTATCGTTGTTACCCTGATGATGAAGAAAGACCAGTTCCCGGAGCTTCCGATGTGGACACCGGGCACAAAACGTGTATACATTTCCATGGCGATCCTGCTTGTATACATGCTGGTATTATCCACACTTGGATTTATCATTCCGTCCGTTATCATGTTATTTGCTTTTATCCAGTGGTTCCATAAGGGCGCTTTCTGGAAAAACGCACTGATCTCCGTGATCGTGATCCTGGCAATCTACTTTGTATTCAAGAACTTCCTGAATGTGCCGATCGACTTCGGTATGTTCAGCATTTAAAGAAAGGGGTAGCAGAATGAGTTTCTTTTTAGAAGTATTTCAGAGCGCGTTCAGCCCCATGGTACTGTTCTACATGATCGCAGGTGTAGCAGCCGGAATCTGTATCGGAGCACTGCCGGGACTTACCGCAACTATGGGTGTAGCCCTTCTTCTGCCGCTTACATTCGGTATGGATGCCACAGCAGGTATCCTCATGTTACTTGGAATTTACGTGGGAGCAATCTATGGCGGATCTATTTCCGCGATCCTTTTACATACACCTGGTACACCGGCATCCGCTGCAACCGCAATTGATGGATATCAGTTCTCCAAGCGCGGTGAGGCAGGACGTGCACTCGGTATCGCGACACTTTCCAGCTATGTTGGCGGTGTTGTCAGCGTTCTCTGCTTATGGCTCATCAGCCCGCAGCTCGCAAAGCTTGCGTTAAAGTTCAGTTCCGCTGAGTTCTTCTTACTTGCAGTATTCGGTCTCTGTATTATCGCCAACATCTCCGGTGAGAATATGGCAAAGGGCCTGATCTGCGGATTCTTAGGAATCTTAACAGCTACTGTCGGTATCGACAGCGTAACAAGCTACATTCGTTTCACAGACAACGCAAACCTTCTCTCCGGTATCCAGTACATCCCGGTTATGATCGGTCTGTTCGCGATGAGCCAGGCTTTCGAGACCATCGAGGATATCTACAGCACCGACGAGATCGACGCGACGGTGACAAGACTTCTCCCGACAAAAGAAGATGTGAAGACCATGTTCCGGGTTGCTCCGGTTACCGGTCTTATCGGAACCATGATCGGTATCATTCCTGGTGCCGGTGCTGATATCGGATCCTTCGTTGGATACAACACAGCACGTGGAATGTCCAAAAAGCCGGAGTTATTCGGTAAAGGAAGCCCGGAAGCCGTTGCAGCTTCTGAGGGCGGAAACAACGGTGTAACCGGTGGTGCCATGATCCCGATGTTAACACTCGGTGTTCCTGGTGATGCCGTAGCAGCCATCATGATCGGTGCGTTGACGATCCAGGGCCTTACCCCGGGACCGATGCTCTTTAAGACAAACAAGGTTCTCGTTTATACGATCTTCCTTGGAATGTTCGTGGCAAACACCATCATGGTACTCCTTGGATTCTCCTGCATCCGCCTTTTCACAAAGGTACTCAGCGTTCCGAAGACGATCTTAACTCCGATCATCTTCATCCTCTGCGTAGTCGGAAGTTATGCGATGAGAAGCAACTTCTACGATGTAGGAACGATGCTGATCGCAGGTGTCATCGGCTGGCTCATGGGTAAAGTAAAGATTCCGACAAGCCCGGCGATCCTCGGTCTGATCCTTGGACCGATGGCGGAGAAGAACTTCCGTACCGCACTCTTAAAGTCCAGCGGTAATCCGGTCGTATTCTTCAACACCCCGATCTGCTGGTTCTTCCTGGCACTGATCGCATTCACACTTTTTGGTGCAGTGCGCGGACAGCTCAAGAAGAAAAACTAACGGAAAAACCGCATTTTACGGTTGAAAATGAACATTATAACCGCATCTGCTTTTCGGCTATGTGCCGGAGGGTGGGTGCGGTTTTTTTATTTAACAGGAAATTCCGATGGAACTTCCTGTTAAACAAAAAGGCACTGCGTGCCTAAGATGCGCACTCGCGCGAAGATGAAGATCGTCGTAAGCGACCGCGCTCGGCGCGAGAATGTGCCAAGGCCCATTCTTTTTTACCCCCCAGGAGGACGAGCATGAATTTACGTGAATATCTGAAAGAAACCAACCTCATCACCGACGGCGCGTTCGGAACTTACTTTGCAGCAAAATACCAGACGCAGGAGATCCCGGAGCTTGCGAATCTCTCGGACCCGGAGAAAGTAAAGAAGATCCACGAGGAATATCTGAATGCCGGAGTAAATTTTATCCGGACGAATACTTTTGCGGCGAACACAGAGACGCTGCAGGAGAGCTTTCCGGAAGTTGAGAAGAACATCCGCGCGGCGGTGGAGATCGCAAGGAGCGCGGCGGAGGGGAAGAACGTCTGGATCGCAGGAGATATCGGTCCGATCCCGGTGAATGGGGCGGAGGATGCGGCGGCAGCGTCGGACGAGTATTATCAGATCGCAAAGACGTTTGCGGAGACAGGAGTCAAAGTCCTGGACTTTGAGACGTTTGCGGACCTCGACGGGGTCCTTCCGGCGATCAAAAAGATCCGCGCCGAGTATAACATGTTCATCGCAGTCTCTTTTTCCGTAAACCAGTTCGGCTACAGTGCGGCAGGACTCAGCGCGAAGCGCCTTTTGGCGGACGCGGCGGCTGTTCCGGAGATCGATGCGGTGGGCTTAAACTGCGGTGTGGGACCGGCCCATATGCGCCAGATCCTGGAAAAAGCGGGACGTCCTGGGGATAAATTCCTGCTGGCGATTCCGAACGCGGGATATCCGACTTTGACGAGAAATAAACTTCAGTTTGGCAACACTCCGGTATATTTTGCGGAGAAGATGAAGGAGCTTCAGGAGCTCGGTGCTGACATTCTCGGCGGCTGCTGTGGAACGGATCCGGAATTTATCCGTGAAATGTCCGCCCGGGACGGAATCCTGAAGAAAAGTGCTCCGGAAAAAGAGGCGGAGAGCAGCGGACAGAGTGAACATGTGGTAAGACAGGGATTCCTCTATGATGAGAACGGAAACAGAAAAGAGAAGAAGCTTATCGCGGTCGAGCTGGCGCCGCCGTTTGACGCGGATGATGAGAAACTTCTGGAATCCGCCCATCTTTTAAAGAATGCAGGCGTGGATGTCCTCACATTCCCGGATTCCCCGTCCGGAAGAACGAGAGTCGATTCCGTCCTCATGGCGAACAAGGTGCGCCAGGCGACGGGATTAAACGTGATGCCGCATATCTGCTGTCGTGACAGGAATGCGATCGCGATGCGGTCCCTGTTTCTGGGAGCTGCCATCAATGATATTTACAACTTCCTGATCATCACGGGAGATCCGATCCCGTCGACGGCGAGACAGACGGTCAAAGCGGTGTTCAACTCGGATTCCACGGGGCTTATGAAGATCGCGAAGGAGATGAACGAGGATGTTTTCGCGAAGAATCCGCTCTGCTACGGTGGTGCGATCAACCAGGGAAGAAAGAACCTGGACGTGGAGATCGGACGTGTAAAGAAGAAGATGGAAGAGGGAGCGGAGTTTTTCCTGACCCAGCCGGTATTCACGGAGGAGGACGCGGCGAGACTGCGCCGGATCAAGGATGAGACCGGGGCGCGGATCCTCTGCGGGATCATGCCGCTCATCAGCAGAAAGAACGCGATGTTCATGAAAAATGAGATCGCGGGCGTCAATGTGACGGATGAGATCGTCGCGAGATACCCTGAAAAAGCCAGCCGGAAGGAAGGCGAGGCCGTGGGCATCCAGCTTGCGAAGGAAGTCATGAAGATGGTGGAGGACTTCGCGGACGGATATTATTTTTCATTCCCGTTCAACAGGGTTTATATGTTGAAGGATATTTTGGAAAAATAGAAATAACAGGAGACGGCGCCCGGATCAGGGAAATGGCCGTAAATGGAGAATAGAAAAAGAATGATTAAAACGATCACAGCCGCAGAGCTGATCAATGGAAGAACCTTCGACCGGACGATCATTGATATCCGCCCGGCGGAGGAATATAAAAAAGGGTCCATGGACGCCGCATTAAATATCCCGGAGGACAAACTGGTGGAATACCTGGAGAATCCGGAGGAGGCGGACATGGAGTCCGGAACGATCGGAGAGGGAAAGGCCTGGGAAGAGGGCGTAAATGTTGGAAAACTTCTCGCGGCGATCCCGAAGGACAAGCCGGTCTGGGTGCTCTGCCATACGGGAAACAAGAGCCTGTATGTGGCGGAACTTCTGGACGATGCCGGATTTGATGCCGGAAGCGTGGAAGGCGGATACCGCTCGTTCCTGCGCCTGTCCCTGTCCATGATGGTCATGAACGAGGAGGAGGTTGCGGAGCGCACGAAGGCGATCGAGCGCAGCATCATCACAAAATACCGCAAATCGATTTGGAGACGGTTCACAAAGGGAGTTCATGACTACGAGCTGATCAAGGAAGGCGATAAGATCGCGGTCTGCATCTCCGGCGGAAAAGACTCGATGCTCATGGCAAAGCTCTTACAGGAGCTGAAACTTCATGGAAAAGTGAAGTTTGACCTTGTATTTCTCGTGATGAATCCGGGATATAATGAGGACAACTGGAATATCATCTTAAATAACGCGAAGCTTCTGGGAATCCCGATCCAGGTGTTTGACAGCGATATCTTCAATATCGTTGCCGACGTGGATAAGAGCCCGTGTTATCTCTGCGCGAGAATGCGCCGCGGATATCTTTATTCCCACGCGAAAGAGCTCGGCTGCAACAAGATTGCGCTTGGACATCATTTTGACGATGTGATCGAGACGACGCTGATGGGAATGCTGTATAGCGGAAAGGTCGAGACCATGATGCCGAAGCTCCACAGCAAGAACTTTGAGGGCATGGAGCTGATCCGTCCGATGTACATGGTCCGCGAGGCGGATATCAAGGCGTGGAGAGATTACAATCACCTCCACTTTATCCAGTGTGCGTGCCGTTTCACGGAGCGCTGCGCGACATGCGGCGGCGAAAAGGGATCGAAGCGCGACGAGATGAAGGAGCTGATCGCGGAGCTCAGAAAGCGCTGTGACACGATCGACATGAACATCTTCAACAGTGTTCACAACATCAATCTGAAGACGGTCATCGGATATCACAAGGGAGACTGGAGTTACAATTTCCTGGATGACTACGATGAGGAGACGAAGAAAATCCATAATTGACAATTCTTTTCAAACACGCTATAATGAGAGTCTATCGGAGAATGCGCGGATGTGGCGGAACTGGCAGACGCACCAGCCTTAGGAGCTGGCGGGCAACCGTGGGGGTTCAAATCCCTTCATCCGCACTCTTCTATAGATAAAAGGATATTCGTGGGCTTACCAGAATAAGGGAGTAGTCGGCGCCGGAAAGCGCAGTAAGGTCAACATACTGGAAATGTTCCTGGCTTTACTTGAAATGATGAGACTTATCTGTCGGAAGATGACAGAGAAGGTCTCTTTTTTTGTATGATCGGAAGTCTCAATGGAATTTCCTGCTGAACAGAGAAACGCCGTGTATCTAAGATGTGCACTCGTGTGAAATGGAAGAACATCTCAAGTGACTGCGCCTGGTGTGAGAATGTACCATAAGAGATTTGTTTTATGTAATGGAAAATTCATGGCAGCATAAAAAACATTGTATGTAAAGATGAAAGCCGCTCCGGACTATTATGCGAAAAGCTCGGACCCGGGAAGCAGGATACATTCAAAGAAGAAATTATGATGGGTTAAATTTAGGAGGAATAGGAATCATGGGACTGTTGGAACTTTTTATTCTTGCGGTAGGACTGTCGATGGACGCTTTCGCGGTGTCTGTCTGTAAGGGGCTGTCGGTAAAAAAGATGGAACCGAAGCACGCGCTGATCTGCGGTGCATATTTTGGCGGATTCCAGGCTCTGATGCCGACGATCGGCTACCTTCTCGGAAGCCAGTTTGAGTCCATGATCACACAGATCGACCACTGGATCGCATTTGTTCTTCTCGGGATCATCGGAATCAATATGATCAAGGAATCCAGAGAGGATGAGGACGAAGAACTGAACGCAAGCTTTGACGTGAAGACGATGTTAGCCCTGGCGGTGGCGACCAGTATCGATGCACTTGCGGTCGGCGTGACATTTGCGTTTTTACATGTAAACATCGTCTGGGCAGTGAACTTCATCGGATGTACGACATTTATCCTGTCGGCGATCGGCGTGAAGGTCGGTAATGTATTCGGAATGAAGTACAAGTCGAAGGCAGAGTTTGTCGGCGGACTGATCCTGGTCCTCATGGGGATCAAGATTTTGCTGGAGCATCTTGGATTCCTTGGCTGAGCCTGAAAAGCGCGGCCGGATCACGAAAAAACGGCAGCAGGAGAGGACCGGAACAGATAAAGAAGTTGAAAAAATAGATCTTTGGGAGAGAAAACTTCCGGGGGTCCATTTTTGGACTAAGAGGTTACTTTTCACGGGTAGGAATTTTCTGAACTGAAAATTCCGCATGATACCGTTGGAGTGCGGATTTTGCCGATTCGGAATGCGGAGCATCGGCATAATTTTTGTTGTCCGGCGTTCTTGACAAGGCATTCCGGTACCGATATAATGAATAATTGTCTGATACAGACAGATGAGATTTTGTAAAAATACCGTAATTGGAACGGTATTACATGATCATAACCGATACATATCAGGGTTCGGCACCATTTCGGTGCGGACCCTGTCATTGCATCCTGATAAATTCTGATAAAGTAAAATAAGGAAAATACAGACATGAACAGAGAGAGAGACCAGAGGGGATCAAGGGGACCGAGAGACCAGAGAGATCCCAGAACCCAGAGAGACCAGAGAGACGAGTACAGGCAGCATTCCCCGGCCTGGATCCGGGCGCAGAGGCGGAAGAGAAAACAGATCTTAAGACGACGGATCATGATCGGCGGAGCGATCATCTGCCTGATCCTGATCATCGGAGTGATCCGGCTTATTTCCGGCTTGTTCGGGCATGGAAAAGAGAAGACAACGGATACGGTCGCGGAGGAATCCACATTCCAGGCATCCGATATCAGCGTCAACGGGATTTCTTTAAAGGGAATGACAAAGAGCGAGGCGAAAGCTGCCATCGAGGCGAAGTTTCCGTGGAATGTGAAGATCTCTTACAACGGGGAGAGCGTGGACGCGGACAATATGATCGACACCGAGCTGGATGCCTTTTTGGACGGGATTTCTGCTGACAAGAATGGCGGAGAATATACATTCTCGGTGGAAGATTCCGAGGATCTGCAGTCCGCAGCGGCAAAGGCAGCGGCAGACGCAGCGGAAAAATGGGATGTGAAGGCGAAGAACAGCTCGATCTCTGAGTATGACGCAGCGAGTGATAAGTTCCTGTTCACAGACGGAACGCCGGGTAAGGCCGTGGATCAGAAAAAACTTGCGTCGGATCTTGTTGCGGCTGTGACGAGTGGAAATTATGATGCGGTGATCCAGGCGGAGGTCAATGAGACGGCACCGGAACTTTCCGAGGCTGATGCGAGAGAGCAGTATCAGAGACTTTCGACATTTACGACAGAGACGACCGCGAACGAGAAGCGAAATACGAATGTCAAGCTGGCGGCGCAGGCGATCAACGGAACGATCGTACAGCCGGGAGAGGAATTCTCCTTTAACAAGGTTGTTGGTCCGCGTACAGCGGAAAAAGGATACCAGGAAGCAGCTGCATACAGCGGCGGTGAGGTCGTTCAGGAGCCGGGCGGCGGTGTCTGCCAGGTATCTTCGACGATGTACCGTGTTGCGTTCCAGTCCGGAATGCAGATCACATACCGTCGTTCCCACACATTTGAGCCGAACTATGTAACACCGGGACAGGATGCGGCGATCAGCTGGGATATCCCGGATTTCCGTTTTATCAATACCTCAAAGGCGGCGATCGGGATCCGTGCGAACTACAGCAACCGGAAGATGACAGTCTCCTTCTACGGAGTACCGGTTCTGGAAGATGGAATCACCTGGAGTTTGGAGTCTGAGAAGACGGATGAGCTTCCGCCGCCGGAGCCGACTTATGTGGAGGATCCGACACTGGATCCGGGCACCGAGGTGACACAGAAGGCGGCGACGAACGGCAGCCGCTGGGTTACCTATAAGATCGTTTCAAAGAACGGAACTGTTGTCGAGAAGACAGAAGATCACGCGAAGACCTACAAGGGACACGCAGCTGTGATCCGCAGAAATACGGGAACCGTGAAGGTTTCACCGGATGAGACGACGGCCGTTGTGTCCACGTCCGCGGCAGCTGTAGACGGAATGCCGGACGGATACGTTCCGGGCGAGAGTGTCGCGCCGGAGAGCTCTGCAGCGGCAACAACTGCGGCGCCTACAAGTGGCTCTGAGACAAAGAGCACGCACAGCGAGACGAAGAGCAGTCAGAGTGAGACGACAGCGGCATCCACAACCGCAGCAGCAACAACTGCAGCGACTGAGGCGGCGACAACCGCAGCTCCGACGACGGCCGCGTCTACAACTACGGCAGCTCCGAATGGACCTGGTGAGGAGACGACGGCGACTCCGTCGACGGAAGCGATCGGAAATATCGCGGGGTTTCCGGGGGACGGGAACTAAAATAGCCGGATAACAAAATAATTAAGATACGTAGATAAAGAAAGAGATGCTGGTGGCTCATATTGATCCGTCGGCATCTCTTTTTGCTGATTTTTTACACAAAATAGAAAATATGGTATATAATACACCCGGACAATATGAAAATATTCAAAATGATACAGAAGCTCAAAGATCGGAAAGGACAACAGAAAGTGGAGCAGACAGGAAAAAAGTCAAAAGAAATGGATATGTTAAACGGCGGACTCGCGGGAAAACTGATCCTGTTTTCAATTCCGCTGGCATTCAGCAGTATTTTACAGCAGTTATTTAATTCCGCGGACGTGGCGGTTGTCGGGCGGTTCGCCGGGGACCAGGCACTGGCGGCGGTCGGGAGCTGCGTGGCGCTCGTTGGAATCTTTGTAAACCTGATCGTGGGACTCGCGGTGGGACCGAACGCGGCACTTGCGAACCTGATCGGACAGAAAAACCGCGGAAAGATCAACAGCATGGTCCACACGATCCTGACATTCGGGGCAGTTCTCGGAATTTCGCTCATGGTGATCGGAATGCTGGTGGCGCGGGTGATCCTGGAGGCGTCCGGAACTCCGGAGAGCGTGCTGGATCAGGCGCTCCTTTACATCAGGATCTACTTTGTCGGGATCCCGTTCATGGTCGCTTACAATTTTGGTGCAGCGATCGTGAGAAGTTATGGGGATACGAGGCGTCCGATGTATTACCTGATCGTGTCCGGCGTACTGAATGTGATCTTAAATCTTCTTCTCGTGATCGTGTTCCATCTCGGGGTTGCGGGTGTTGCGATCGCTACGGTAATCTCGAACGTGGTCAGCACATGCCTGATCCTGTCCCACCTGTACCGCAGGGATGATGAGTTCTGCTTCCGGTTTGACCGGATGCGGATCGACGGAAACGAACTCAGAAAGGTCCTGATGATCGGGATCCCGGCGGGAATCCAGGGTGCGATCTTCTCGGTGTCGAACGTGTTTATCCAGAGTGGGATCAACATGTTTGGGGAGACGGCGATCGCGGGTTCTTCCCTGGCACTGAATTTCGAGTATTTTACTTACGATATCGCGGCAGCATTTGCACAGGCGGCTGTGACGTTTACAAGTCAGAATATCGGCGCAGGAAATCTGAAGCGCTGCCGCAAGATCTTCTGGCTTTGCCTGCTCTTTGGCTTTGGATTTACGGAGATCCTCAGCGTGATCTTTATCATCGGGGAAGATTTCTTTGTCAGCATCTATACGACGAGTGCGATGGTGGCGGCGTACGGGATCATCCGCATGGACCGTGTCTGCTCGCTGGAGGGACTCACGGCATCCTATGAGGTTGCGAGTTCCTGCCTGAGGGGAACCGGAAAGTCGCTGGAGCCGTCGGTCGTTACGATCCTCGGAACCGTCGTGTTCCGTCTGATCTGGCTCACGACGATCTTCCGGATGTTTACGAGCTATGAGATGCTGATGAATGTGTATGTGGCGTCCTGGCTGTTTACGGGTGGATCGATGTTTGTGATCTACTTCCGGCATATGAAAGGGCTGGAACGGCAGTTTATGGGGAATCAGGGATAAAAAATCAATGCCCACCAGCGCATGATGCGGAATTCTGCATCGCGTGTTGGTGGGCATTTTGCTATAAGAGGATGATTTTGGCATTAAGAAGCACGGCATCTTCCTTCGCGTGCGTGGAAGCAATCAGAAGTTTTCCGCTGCAGAGTTCGTTGATCAGATCGATGACGGTCTGCTTTGTCGCGGGATCCAGTCCGGTGAATGGTTCGTCCATGAGGATAATTTCGGCCGGAGAGAGGAGTGCGCGGAGGACGGAAAGACGCCGTTTCATTCCGCCGGAAAATTCGCAGACCGGTTTTTCGAGCGCATCTGCGGGGAGAAGGCGGAGAAGTGAAGTGGTGAGTGTTTCTTTTGAATACCGGTTCCCGAGCGCAAAAAACAGGTTTTCAACAGCGGAAAATCCCTCTAAGAGGCGGTCTTCCTGGAAGACTGCAGAAATCTGCGGGCGGCGAAGTGAGCCCTTAAATAGAATTTCGCCCCGGTCCGGCGATTCCAGTCCGAGGATCAGGCGGAAGAGTGTTGTCTTTCCGCTTCCGGACGGCGCCATCAGGCAGTAGGCGGTTCCTGAGAAGAAATCCATCGAAAGACCGGTGAGGACCGGATGACCATCGTAGGATTTTGAGATGGAGCGGAGAGACAGAACCGGGATGTCAGCTGTGTTTTTACTCATCGATAAGAGCCCCCTTTCCTGCAAATTTCTTTAAGATCCACAAAAATAATTTTTCAAACAGTGTGCTGACCACAATGATCATGAAGGTCCATGCGAAGAGCTCTGCAGTGCTCAGATAGATCTTTGCGAGATACAGACCTTCCCCGATCGATCCGTCCGGAACTCCGATGACTTCGGCGGCAATCCCGGACTTGAAGCCCATGCCGAGCGCGGTCCGGCAGGCGCTTTTTAAGTATGGATAGAGCGCGCCGCGGTAGAGATACCAGACTCTTCGAATAAGCGGGATATGGAAAACAGATGCCATCTCTAAAAGCTCCGGGTCCGTAGATAAGAGACCGGCTTTCGTGTTCACATGGATCATCGGATAGACGACGAGAAAGGAAATGAACACGGAGAGATTCCGGGATCCGGTCCAGATGAGTGCCAGGATCACGAAAGAGGCGATGGGCACTGTTTTCATGAGCTGCACCGGCGGTTCTAAAAATTCGGAAACGATGGGAAAACGGTACGCCAGGGACCCAGTGAAGAGTCCGAGGAAAAAGGCAAGGAAAAATCCGAGACAGATCCGCCCGAAGGAAAACAGGATGGCGGACCAGAAAGCCGGAAGTAGGGCCTGTTCACAGAGCGCGCGCAGTGTGTCGACGGGACCGACAAGGAAAATATGGTTCCGGATCAGGGAGGCCGCGAACTGCCAGAGGATGATCCAGAAGAGGATGATCAGGATTCTGCGGGCGAAGCCGGGGAGCTGTTTATTCATGGCAGGTGCCTCCTTGAGAAGTAGAAATCAAATGAAAAAGTGTATCGATACAATTATTCAATGTGCAGAATGAATGGATAAGATAATTATAGCAGATATTTTTAGCACTTAATACATTTGAAAAACATGTACTGTGTTTCCATTATTTTAAAGATGAATTAGGTGCATAAATTTTGTGTTATCTCCAGAACGTTGATCGCTTCTGGAACAAACAAAGGAGCTGACACTGACAGACATAAATATGGGGTATGGCTGACTAATCCGCCATACCCCATGCTCATGATCCGGATGTGATTATTTTACATAGTAGAATCCATCATCCGGGAGCTCGCCGCCGACGGATGCCGGGTTCTGGTCATACAGAGCCTGGAGATAACCGGAGAGTGCCTCTTTCATCTCAGTTCCGGAGAGGAAGGTGATGTTGCAGTACGGAAGTGCTTTTCTGGCGATCGGGGCTTTTGCAACGATCTCAGCGTTTGCGATGAGCTCAGCAGCGGTATCCGGGTCCTCGGAGGTGAACTGGATGGACGCCTCATGTTCCTGTAAGAAGGTGTCGACGAGATCTTCATGCTCTTTTAAGAAGTCATTGTTTACGATCGTGACGCCTGTTACAAGGTGGCTTCCGGAAGCTTCGCCCTGGACATTGTCCCACTCTTTTGTGAGGTCCATGATGATGGAGAGTTTTTCGTTCTGGGCGAGAGCTGCTGTAACGAACGGCTGCGGGAGAAGACCGATCGCGTTCGGGTCTTCCGCGAGTACGGAAGCAACCTCGGATGCTTCCGATTTGAACTCGAGAGTCACGTCGTTTTCGCCGAGCCCTGCAGCGGAGAGCACATAGCGGAGTGCGTATTCCGGTGTGGTTCCTTTGCCCGGGAGATATACAGTTTTTCCTTTTAACTGATCGATCGTTGTCACGGAATTGTCGGCGGAAACGAAGTAGAGAACGCCGAGTGTGTTGATGTCGATCACGGAAATGTTTTTGTTTGTCTTATTGTAGAGAACGCTTGCAACGTTTGCCGGGAGCAGGGCGATATCGACTTTTCCGCCTGCGACCATTGCGGTCATCTCGTCAGCAGCGGTTACCATTGTAAATTCGTAGTTGTTTTCTGCTTCACCGTTTGCGGACTCATCCATGAGTTTTACGAGTCCCATGGTTGTCGGTCCTTTTAAGCCGCCGACGCGGACAACGGTTTCATCACCGGAGGTCTCAGCGGAAGCTGCTTCTGTGGAAGCTTCAGCGGCGGTTTCAGCGGCTGCTGTTGTCTCTTCTGCGGAAGAAGCGGCAGCAGTTGTTTCGGTTGTGGATGATGAGCAGCCTGCGAGGAGAGAGCCTGCGATCGCAGCGGTCATCATGACGGATAACATTTTTCTCATAATTGGTTCCTCCATGAAAGTTGAATAATAAAAGCCCGGTATGCACACGAAAAGAGCATACCGGGCGGGGTGAATTCATGGGGATGACCTTAAAGGCGATAAGATGGCCTGGGGAGGTCATATATAGATTCAATTTGCGCCGGATCCTTTTCGTCTTTGCCCTCAGGACATGTTTTCTATGACCTTTGGGGTTAGCACGACCAAGTTAAGTAGAATATAGCATGGGGAGTGAGGAATGTCAATCGTGGCGGGACGCGATGAGCTTCCGTTCAGGAGTGCCGGGGATGCGGGGATGGTTAGAGGAAGCCAGATCCCCGGATCAATGCACTCCTGACCGGAAGCTCATCGCTTGGCAGGCGCAGAGATGGCGGTTTTGGTTGGCTGGTAGAAATAGTTTATAAAGAAGTACCATAGGGCGGTGGGGTAGGCAGTGGAATTGTTTTGAATGTTAAATAATTATCAAAATATCTGAGTGATATCATCGCCGCACACGAACAAAAATCCGGCATGGAAAGACATGGAAATACGGGGAAAAGGGGGAATTTGCGGGGGCTGTACTTTCTGGAATACAATTTAAGAAAATAAGGTTTTTCCTTATATTGCGTTAAAAAATATACAATTTGCTTCTTGCTTTGAAAAGGGCGATATGCGATAATATGACTCGGATAAATATGGCAATTGAAATATGGAAAGATTTCATGGAGCAACGGTAAAGATTCTTTTGTCTCAGGGGAGTAGAAGACAGAAGAGATCGATGAAAAAATGATCGGATCTTATGAAATCACCGGCTGTGAAAAAACAGGAGGAAAGTGTATGAAAACCAACGATGAGGCACTGCTCAAGATCAAGTACAGTGTGCTGCGCGCAGTTTCAAAACTGGCTTTTGAGGGAAAGCTGGAAGAGGAGAGAGACAATATCCCGTTCAAACTGATCCCGGGTCCAAAGGCACAGTTCCGCTGCTGTGTATACAAGGAGAGAGAGATCATCCGTCAGAGAATCCGTCTCGCGGAGGGAAAATGTCCGAGTGACAAACAGAGCGACAATATCATTCAGGTCATCTCTTCTGCATGTGAGGAGTGTCCGATCACAAGATTCGTTGTAACCGATAACTGTCAGAAATGTATGGGTAAAGCCTGTCAGAACGCATGTAACTTTGGTGCGATCTCGATCGGCCGCGACCGTGCCCATATCGATCCGGGTATCTGTAAAGAGTGCGGACGCTGTGCTCAGGCATGTCCGTACAATGCGATCGCTGAGCTGATCCGTCCGTGCCGCCGCGCATGTCCGGTAGATGCGATCACAATGGATCCGGAGACAGGAATCTGCCAGATCGATGAAAAGAAATGTATCCAGTGCGGTGCCTGCGTAAGAAGCTGCCCGTTCGGTGCAATTTCCTCCAAGGTATATGTTGTACAGGTGATCGAGGCGATCAAGGCCGGCAAGAAGGTCGTTGCTATGGTTGCTCCGGCGGCTGAAGGTGAGTTCGGTCAGGATATCACAATGGAGAGCTGGCGTACTGCATTAAAGAAGGTTGGCTTTGCCGATATGGTAGAGGTTGCTGCCGGTGCTGATATGACAGCAGCTTACGAGGCAATGGAATGGGCAGAGGCATTTAAGGAAGGCAAGAAGATGACAACCTCCTGCTGTCCGGCATTTGTAAATATGATCAAGAAACACTATCCGACTCTGATCGATAATATGTCCACAACGGTATCCCCGATGTGTGCGGTATCCAGAATGTTAAAAGCGATCGATCCAGAGACAATCACAGTATTTATCGGACCGTGTATGGCGAAGAAGTCCGAGGCTGCGGACAAGTCCATCGAGAACAATGCAGATTATGTTCTGACTTTCGGTGAGGCGATCGAAATGCTGCGCGGAAAAGAAGTTGAGCTTGAGCCGGCCGAGGAGACGAAGCAGGAAGGCAGTGTCTTCGGAAAACGCTTCGGCAATGGCGGCGGCGTGACAAACGCGGTGATCGAGTGCTTAAAGGAAAAGGGAGAGAGCACAGACGTGAAGGTTGCACGCTGCAGCGGTGCGGCTGAGGTCAAGAAAGCCCTTCTTCTTCTCAAAGTAGGCAGACTTCCGGAAGACTTCATTGAGGGTATGATGTGCCAGGGCGGCTGCGTAGGCGGACCGAGCAACCTGAAACAGGAGATGGCATTCAAGAAAGACCGTGACGCTGTGATCGCGAAGGCAGACGGCCGCGGAGTATGGGAGAACTTAAAGAATTACGATATGGATTCCTTCTCCATGCATCGCAGCTACGAGAAGCCGGAGGCTTAATATAGGTTTACATAACATATGAATATGGCAGGGTGTCCGGCTGAGGCTGGCGGACATCTGTGAACAAAAGAACAGCATGTATTTTTCGGGTCGGTTTCCGTGAAATACATGCTGTTTTTTATATAACAGGAAATTCCGCAGAATTCCCTGTTACACAAAAGACCCTAACGGTGTGCCAATGATGCGCACTCGCGTGAAACTGTAGATTGTCGCAGGCGACCGCGCGAGGCGCGAGAATGTGCCAAAGCACGATCTTTTATGTTCACAAAACGCTGCCGGATATGATAAAATGGAATCAGATCATTTCGGTATTACAGGGAGCATGGACATGGGGAAACTGAACGATATTTACATACAGGAAAGCCTGAAGGTGATCCTGGAAAGTATTCCGGAATATACGGTGACGACGGTGGTTGCCCCGATGGGATACGGAAAAACTACGGCGGTCACCAGCTTTTTAAAGGGACTTGGGAGCTCTGCGCTTATATTCCGCCTGAACATGTTGGCGGATGAGGGCAGTATCTTCTGGAGCAGCTTCTGCCGGAGTTTTCGGAATTTTCCAAAGCTGATACAGGAATTCGTCGAGATGGGAATGCCGAAGAACGATGCGGCAAGAGCACTGTTTCTTGAGATCCTGCTTGACGGTCTGGAGAGTGAGATGCGGGATATCTATCTGGTTTTAGACGATTTCCATCTTGTAAAAGAAGAACAGATCCGGAAATTTCTCCTGTTTCTGATCAAACAGCTGCCGGAACAGTTCCGCCTTATCATCATGAGCCGAAGTGAGGTCTTTGAGGGACAGGAAAAGCAGGAGCTCGGACGCCGGCTTTTAGAGATCCGGAAAGAGGATCTGTGTCTGAAAAAACAGCAGATCTTTCAGTACGCGAAGCACTGTTCCGTCGCTTTAAGTGAAGCTCAGGGAGAGAGCTTAAGTAAAATGACAGAGGGCTGGATCTCCATGATCTATCTGAATTTTAAGGAGCTTTCTTCGAGCGGACGGCTGCTTTCGGATGGAGAGTCCATCTATGATGGAATGAGAAAGCTGTTTTTTGACACGGTAGACGAGCTTCATAAAAAATTTCTCCGGGTCATGTCCGTGTCAGACGGATTTACCGCGGAACAGGCGGAGTTTTTATGGGGAGCTTCCTGTGAAAAGCTTCTGGAGGACCTGACTGCGGGAAACGCGTTTATCAGCTGCGACCGGACGACGGGAATCTATCGCTATCATCATATGTTGCTTGCATGTGCGAGGGAGGCGTTTTGTGAGCTTCCAAAAACGGAGCAGGATCAGTATTTACGGAATCTTGGCCGTTGGTATATGAAAAATAAAGAGATCCCGGAGGCGATCGAGACGTTTTACCGTGCCGGAGACTATGATTCCATGCTTGGGGCGCTGGAGACGACCCAGTCCTCCTGGCAGAGCAATGAGTACCGGAACCGGTTAAAGGTCTGGCTGGAACATTGTCCGCCGGAGATCTTAAAGAAGCATTATCTGGCTCAGATCATCTGTATGCGGCGGTTCTTTTTCTTTGGAATGATGCCGGAGATGATGAAGATGAAGGAATTTTTCCTTTCCTGCATGGAAGAGCCGGAAGATATCGACGAAAAACAGAGAAACCAGTATTTCGGTGAATTTTATATGAATATGAGCTTCCTGGAATACAACAAGATCTCCGCTATGAGCATCCTTCACCGGAAAGCGGGAATCCTGATGAAGGAGAAGGCGGTGACGCTTGATACCACCAACAGCTGGACATTTGGTTCGCCGTCGGTATTGTGGCTGTATCACAGCGGCAGCGGATCCCTTGACCGGGAAATGAACGAGATGTATGAGTGCATGCCGTATTATTACCGCCTGACAGACGGACATGGACAGGGGGCAGAGCACATGATGGCGGCGGAGGCTGCTTTTGACCGGGGGATGGATGCAGATGCGCTGATCGCCATGGAAAAGGCAGTGGACGCGGCAAAGCGCTACGGCCAGTGGGGGATCCGGACCTGCTGTCTCTTTTTAAAGATGCGGATGGCAGAAAAAAATGGCGGGTTTGAGACGCTCGAGGAGGAGAGGAAAAGCTTCCGCCGTGAGCTGATGGAAAACCGCCAGTATATCATGATCCACAGTCTGGATCTCTGCGACAGCTTTATTGCGGCTCTGCGCGGGGAGACGGAGAAGATCGTGCCATGGGTCGCGAATGGTCTCCTGGAAAGCTCCTCCGTGTTAGGGGCAGCGATGGCATCAGCGTTTACGATCTACCATCAGGTTCTGCTGGCGCGGGGAGAATACTCAAAGCTTGCGGCGAGAAAAGAAAGCATGGAAAAGCAGTTTCTCGAAAGCCGGGTGGTCTATGTCATGCCTGCGATCTATCTGGAGATCCAGCTTGCAGCGGCGTTTGCGCATCTTGGAAAGGAACAGGAGGCGGAAACGGCGCTAAAGAAAGCCGCGGAGCTTGCCTTTGTCGACAGGATCTACATGCCGTTTGTGGAAAACATGGATCAGATCCCGGCAAAGCTGTGGAAAACCCTTTCGGATGTGCCGGCTTATCAGGATGATCTGCGGCAGATCGCCGGCATCTGCGGGCATTATAAGGGAATGACGTTCCCGGGAATTCCCGGTCAGGATCTCTCAGGGCTTTCGGAGCGGGAACTTGAGATCGCCAGACTGGCATCGGAATACATCAGCAACCAGGAGATCGCCAGACGCCTGTTCCTGACCGAAAACACAGTAAAGACCCACATGAAAAACATCTATGCAAAGCTGGAGATCGGCGGCAGCAGCCGCGATAAGAGGCGGCAGCTGGAAAAGCTTTTCCAGTGAAAAAAAAGAATAGAAACATGGAAAAATCCCTCAAAGGTTACTACTTAGGGGTGAGGACATGAAAAGAAAGCTTCTGTACAATATAGGTATAGAGGCTTTTTTTGTGCAACAGATTCTGAAGAATTCCAAAACACACAAAAAGATAGATTCTTTTTTATGCAGCAGGAGATCAGATTTTTGGGAGGGATCATATGAGAAAGAAATGGAAATCGCGGCTGAGGCAGGGGACGGCAGTCCTTCTTGCGGTTGCTATGGCGGCCGAGGGCGGTATGCCGGCATACGGTTATATCAAACCGAAGAGCGGCAGGCAGACCGTAGCCGGAAATGACGGAACAGGGATCAGTGAGACGGAAGACTGGATCGAAACATTTCCGAACGGTGTCTTTGCGTTTAAAGACAATGCAGTTTACTTAAAAGAGGGAGATAAAAAGGAAAAGAAGCTCACGGTGTACCGTCTCGGCGGCCGGGATGGGGAGGCAACTGCCCATATCGCCCTGACACCTGCCGCGGCAGAGATGGAGGAAGATGGAGAAGAATTAAACACCGCGAACGCAGTGAGCTGGAACGATGTGAAGCTTAGGGTGGAGGATCCGGTCGGTACCGAATGGATCGCGACTTCGAGCTCTGCGGAGGCTGCAAGAGTGTCCTACACGGAGCTTGACACAGAGGCGGAGGACCCGTTTGGCACCTTATTCGTTGACCTTACCTTTGCGGATGGTGAGTGGGTAAAAGATATCCTGATCTCCGCAGTGGATGATGATGAGCATGAGGCAGAGGAATTTCTTCTGGCTATGATCTATGACGCCTCCGGGGCGGAATTTAACGACTCCGCAAACCGTCTGACGGTATGCGTTACCGATAATGAAGAAGCGATCGACAGTGAGATCGGTTTTGAAGTGTCGGATCTCCGTGTGGATCGGTCAGAGGGACAGGCACAGCTTGTCTTAAAACGCACCGGCGGCATCCAGTATGTGAGTCAGGTGGATTATTACACAGAGGATGGAACTGCAGAAGCCGGAAAAGACTATGTGAAGGCAGAAGGCAGCACCGGATTTGCGGGCGGGATCGATACAACGACGATCACCGTGGAGCTGATCAATGACGGGGAAGCTTCTCTTGATGAGGCGGACGATGTGACATTTACAGTCCATCTGAAGAATCCGAAGGCGGCGACACTGGCGGACGGTGGGGATACCATCGAAGTTTCCCTTTATAATACGAACAGTGCCGACAGGAAAAATCTTGCGACGCTGACCTACCTTCCGGATGCGGAGGACGCGTCAGACCGTCTTGTGATGAGCGATGAGGCATTTGCTCCGGCAGAGGGAGATACCGTCCTGGCAGAGGTTGTTGAGAACGACGGGGAAACGGTGGAAGCACTCGATATTACGCCGGTTCTCGGTGACGCAGAGAGCCAGCCGATGACACGGACGTTCCTCTACGGGGATGCACTCCAGTTTGGAAGCAATCAAGGATCCTGGAAGCAGTATGCCCGGATTGCCGGTTCAGCTCCGGGGGCATCTGACGATGTAAATGGATACGCAAACGCGAACTCCAGACGGAAGGAGGGAGAAGGAGGCTCCAACTGGTACTGGAAGTACGGAAAGTATGTAGACTCCGGTACAGATAGGGATAGGACAAATTTCACATTTTCCGACAACGGATGGAAGATCGCAACAAACAATACGATCTACGCGAGACTCTATATCGATCATCTGTACGATAAATATGAATCGCTCTATGTGGACAGTGACTATACATCCCACAAAAAAGCGGGAAAATACAATGCGACCTTTGCTTATGTCGGAAACCTGAATGATGAGTATCCGAAGGATATGGCCTACGGTGACGGACAGGACAATGTAAAGCGCTTCCTTAGAAATGAAGCCGCGGACAGCAATGTCATGTTTCGGAATGATGGTACCTTTATCTCGGAAAATTCCGGAAATTATAAGCGAAAAGCATTCTATCTCGGCGGACAGGCCGGGTGCGGCTCTGACTCGAGGACAACAAACACGAAAACGACAGTAAACCTGTGGCAGGCTGTGACGAGCGGAAGTGTGTCGTATGATAAACTGAAGAACTACAATTATCTGTACATGCGTGTTGAGTCCCAGGCAAACAAAAACATTACCGGAAGACAGCAGATCAGGAATGCGTATTTAAAACGAAATGCGTTTACGGACAACCCGATCCTCCGGATCCATACGGCGGATGACCAGATGCTGGACGATCTTCGCAATTTTGGTTCCGATGCAAAGAGCGAAGCGGCGGATCAGTTTATCCGGAACAAGCTTGCCCCGTCCGTCAAGATCGAGGATGGAGGTACGGATGAATGGGGAAATCTGTATGTAGGCAGCCGGCTGAAGCTGACGGAAAACAGCCAGAGCGGCATCTATAAGTTCCATGACACGGTACGTCTGATCGACTGCCGGAGCCAGAAGATCGTGAATACGGCAATGCCGGATGGAAAGTCAGCGTCGATCACATTACTGCGGAACGACAATGAGCTGACAAACAGAAATGATAATTACTATGTGGACGTTCCGTTAGACAGAACGCAGAATTTCGTCTTAAAATTTTCCGCATCCATCGATAAGGACAATGACGGAAATAAGACGGCTGAGGAATATGAGTCCACAAAGTCCGGTCTGGAGAGCATGCTGAAACATGCAACGATCACCCAGGGCGTGTACGATAAGAATCTCACAGAAGGGACCCATAAATATTATAAGGACCGGACGGTTGCCTTAGAAGGTCTTACAGTAAAGGATAACACCTTCTTCCTGGCCGGTGTGAAGAACTTAAAGTCCGTCAATTTCCATCTGAAGCATGACGATGTGATCCTGTTCAACGGTGAACTGTATCAGGGCGACGAGGAGATCCCGGTAAGTCTTGCGGAGCTTTCCATGCCGACGCTGGAATTCCAGTTTTACGATTACACCGTTCTTGGACATGTACGCACGATGGAGATCGGCAGCATCGCGGAGGCAGCTCTTTATGTAGACTATAATGAGAATGGTAAGGTCGATGTTACGCTGAATCCGGAGACAGGTCTCTATGAACTGGATGAGGTTGACGGAAAGACAGATCTCTTCGTTCAGGCACTTGTGGACGACAGCTATGATATCGGAACCCTTGAACCTGTGGTCATCGAAGAAAAGACGTATAATCAGCTGGTATTTGTCCGCTACAATATGATCCCGCGCTGTTTGAGAGTTCCGCCGGGAGCTTCTGCGGATGAGACCTGCCAGATCGTTCCGAACTTTACGACGATTGTGACAAACGAGGAACAGAAGTCACGTCTCACAAAGGAAATGCAGTCTTATCGCCAGATCAACGGCGGAGATACGATGACACAGAAGGTCTATACGGAAAAAGCTTCGGTAGGCTATGTTTCCTTCCCGCTTGGCGGTGATTATAAGCCGGCAGAGTATAATGAAAACACGACTGACAGCAGGAATGCATATGTCTGGGAGCCGGAGTGGCACGGAGCGCTCTTAAAGAATTTTGAGAACCCGGGCGAGATCCGGCTGGATGATACGATGATGACCACGGACCAGTATCCGGCGGCAACGGAGAAAGACCAGATCAATGCGTATCTCGGAAGCTTCCATGGAAATGATACATATGCGCTGACGATCCTCTACCGGGATCAGCTGGAAAATTCCAGACTCGGAAGCTTTTATGCAAGACCGTCCAAGGGATCCTTCTCCTTCAATCAGGATGAGATGCCGGTGGTACAGGCAGATCCGGATATCGAGCAGTCCGGTCAGGGCTCAAATCTCTCAAAGACAGATCCGAAGATCAAGCTTCCGAACCTGAACCTTGGTTTTGGTCCTGCGGAGCTGATCATGGATGGTGATACCGTCGGATTTTCCATCGGTATTCCGCTTTACAGTAAGAAGACGGAAACCGAGTATGTGGAGAAGGGAAACAATCTTCCGAATTCCAAGGAAACACCGAAGATTGAGAAGATCAGTAAGACAAAGACGGGAAATACCTTTACGGAATCCAGAGACGCATTAAATGACATGAAGAATGCGGTTGGATTTGGAGAAAAGGGGGAAAACGCGATCTCCCAGCTTCGCGACGCGGCAAGCAGGAAATCGAACACCCAGACAACCGGAACATACGGTACGAACTATGTCAAACCACAGGGAAAGACCAGTGAGAAAGGCTTTGATCTTGCCCTCAATATGACCTTCCTGTGGAAATACAGCCAGATCAGCAACAAGTTTGAATTCCAGCAGGCCGCGTTCCTTCTGGCGGCGGGCGGTTCTGTGAAGATGACGGTCTATCCGGAGCCTGTCCACATTGTATATGTATTTGTTGTATTTGGCGCAGATCTTGAGGTCCAGACAGGGCTGGAGGTCGAGGAGTATACAAAGGCGGATGGCACAAGGGGAAATAAGGTGATCTTCTCCGGTGTTGAGATCAGCCCGACGGTCTATATCGAGGCAGGCGGCGGTGTCGGCGTGGAGGTCGCAAATGTAGAGCTTTACCTGAAGTTTTCTGTGGCGATCGCGGCATCCTTTGGAACAAAAGACGCGGCAGCGAGCTTTGATAAATTTGTAACGACCGGCGCGGTCGGCATGAGGATCACACTTCTTTTCTTAAGCTATGAGATGGATCTCATCGGCTATGAGACCGGCTATGATAAGAACCGGTCCGATGACGGAGAGAACACATGGTTCTTCCGCTGGCATGCGCTTGGAGAGAATTTTGGCGGCGGGACAAGAAGTCTCATAAGATCGAGAAAGAGCATCGACGATGCCTACGAGGAACGTGGAATCCACATCCTGTGGCCGGAGGATCGGGAATACGACCAGTGGATTTATGCGCCGGAGGACAATCTTCCTGATCCGTCCTCAAGAGCGATCCAGTTAAATAATATGCCGTTTGAGGTCAGCGGTTTCGGTTCTTCCGCCAGTGCCTATAAGCTGGCAGAAAATCTTGGAAGTGGTACGAATTACCAGCTTCTTACCTGGACGGACGAGCGGGGAGAGGACCATAACTACCTGCTCTATGTGATCAGCAAAGACCTGACTGGCAACAATGAGGACAGCGACCACAACATGCAGGACAGCAAGCTTGTCCTTTCAGAGCTTGTATCAAAATCGGAAGCAGGAAATACGGGGCTTGGTCTTGTAAATCCGTTTGAACCGGATGGCAGTGAGCTGTATGTCGTTGTAGACAAAGATCTCGGAACTCCGGATCTAGCAGGTGATCTGGATTTCTTCGGATCTGTCGATGAGAACGGAACGCTCCATGTTTCATGGGTGAGCTATAAGGGAACAGGCCTGCTCCCGCCGAATGCGTCCCCGTCCAATGCAGCTTATCTCATGAGCCAGAATACGGTTGTAAAAACAACAAAGATCCGGCTTGGTGGAACATCCACGGATGAAGACTCTCGTGTGACAGAGATTGTCCGTGAATGGAACGAGAGCGAGCCGAACGGTTATCGTTTCCAGCCGGTATCTGCCGGGAATGACCTTGTGGTATTCTCTGAGGCACAGCCGTATGGAAATGAGGATCTGGATAACAGAAAAAAAGCGTATGACAAGTACTTTGATACAAGACACGGTCAGACGATCGACAAGGATACCAGAGAGGGCGAGGGAGATCCCCATGCGGCGGCGAATGCGGCGGTAAACTACGACATCGACCGCGTATACGGCGATTATTCCTTCCTGAACTTTGCGGTCGCAAGCTCTTCAAATGCATCTGAAAACTGGAAGATCTATGCGGCAAGCCCGTCCGACGCATGGAAGGAAAACCATACGAGGATCGACAGCATCGTGATGCGGAAAGCGGATGATGCCGGTACTTATTATCTCGCGTACAGCACGACCGGAGTTCAGATCGACGGAAGCGATGAGAAGAGCAGCGTAAAACAGCTTTTCCTGCAGAAGATCAAGATTTCGGAAGATGACAGGGAACCGGAGATCGGTACCCCGGTACTGTTATACACCCTGATCGATAATGATAAGGATTCCGAGCAGGACGGTATTTACGAGGGCGGAGCTCTCAAAGAGCCATTTGAGAATCCGTACTTTACAAACCTGAATTTCCTTCATGGGGCACTTCATATGGCTGCTGACGGAACGCCGGAGGCGGAAGATTTCTTCCTCTTTGGCATGAACGGAAATACGTATGTGATCGATGAAGAGGGTGTGAAGTCCCTGTTGGGCGATGGAACCGGCGGAGCAGTAACGGTGACCCCGTTCTTTACGCCGTCCTTGTATCTGGATTCCAATGAAAATCAGAGACAGGAGGCGGATGTCCGCTCCGATGTGATCATTGGTGCAGACGGAGACGGAAATCTCTCTGCAGTCTATACGGACACCGTGGCAGATACGGTGAATAACGCGCTGTACATCAGCCGTTATGATGCATCCATCGGTTCCTGGGGTGCGCCGGTCATGCTGGCGATGAACCACATGCAGGTCTATGAGGATACTGCAGGAAGCGGGCTGGATCATGAGACGATCCGGGACTATTATTTCGATAAAGCCCACAAAGGCGGCATGGACCGGTTTATCTTTGCGGCACCGGCGATCGCTCTCGGACAGAAAAAGTCCGCGGCAGTGATCACTCCTGACACCGGAGAGGATGAGAATGGCAGCGATGCCGGTTTCCTGACAGGAGAAAACGGCGGTGCGGAAGGAACGGATCTGTTACAGGATGAAAAGGCGGCAACGCTTCTGATCGTGACGAAGGGAACCCTGACGAAGCTTACAGAGGCAGAACCGTATAAGAATCGTTATGGCGAAGAGGTGAAGGAGATCATTCCGGCGACAGAAAATGGTCGGATGGCATCCGATACCGGCTACTATGCGATCTCTTATGGAATCGGAAACCAGAAGATCGGGGAAGCTTCCCTGAAATTTGACTCCTACAATTTCGTGGAGGGCGCATGCCTGACACCACAGATCTCTTTCCGGAACAGCGGAGATACGGCGATCCGTGCGAGCGAGAAAAATCCTGCAACCATCAGACTTATGGCAGCGAAGCTTAACGAGGATGGTTCCGTAAACGGAGAGGCGAAGGAGCTCATGAGCTGGACGGTGAAGGAGAATATCCTCGCAGGCGCGAAGGCAGATACCTCAGAGCTTGTGGATGCGTCCGGTCTGAAAGCCCAGACGAAAGCGCTTCCGGCAGGGATCGATGAGATGACCCTGTACTTTACGATCTCGGAGGATCAGAACTATATCGAAAACGCGTTCTCCTGGAGCTCGGTCGGAACGGCAAACGCAAGCTATCTGGTCGGAGCAAAACCGGAGCTTGGCTTTGGCTATCTGAAGGTCGGAGCGGAAGGTCACACGACGATCACGACAAGAAGCCGGACAAGGGCGGCGGGAGAGCCGACGGTTGAGGTTTATGCGGATATGCAGATCAACAATACCGGTACGCAATCCGCAAAGAATCTGAAGATCAAGGTCGAGTATTCAAAGATCGAGGAGACAGACGGTGTTGAGGAGACTGTCTGGTATCCGGTCGATACAGAGAGAGGAGCCCTGATCGCCGGACCGGAGTGGAAGCTTGACAAGGCAACCTCTCTCTTCAGCCTCTTTAGAAGGAGCGCCGGCAGCGATGGAATCTTTACTCTGAAGGATCAGGACGGGAATGTGGTCAACACCCTGAGCGCAAGATCCGCGATCAACGTGACAGGAACCATGAAGCTTCCGGTTTCCTGCTACGATGAGAAGGACCCGACAAAGTCCATGAATCTCAGATTCACGATTCTTGCCGGAGACGAGGAAGAGGACTACGAGTACACAACCGACAATAACAGCCTTTACAGAAGTCTGGAGCCGGTCAGCCTCTTTGATGTTCCGGATACCTTAAACCTGATCCTTGGAAATACCGTGGAGATCCCGGTGGGCATCAGCAATACAAGAGTGACGGAGGAACCGTCCGTGACGGTCCGTGAGGTCAGTGGTGCTGACGGAAGTGAGGAGAAGTATCTTGGAAGTCTCTTCTACAATGCGGATACAAAGAAGCTTACGATCACACCGGAGAAGACGGGAACCGGAATCATCCGGATCGCGGATCTGAAAACAGGCTCGTTTACTGATATGGCATTCGCTGTCAACACAGAGGGTGTCAACATCGTGACAACAAACCCTGCACTGACATTCACGGATGGAAAGGAGCCGTTCCGGGATGAGACCTCCTACAGTACCTTCACAGATGTATTCCCGTACATGAGAGACACCTGTAAGGGATATCAGGATGGAACATTTACATTCGAAACCTTTGCGGACAACATGGATCTCTACTTTAAAGGAAAGGTAAAGGTTGCGATCCGCGGAAATGATTTCGGCTTTATCGAGACGGAATATGAGAGCGACAGCTTCTTCAATCCGGTTGCGGTGAACTTTGGAAACCATGAACTGAAAAAGTGCAAGGTGGAAGTCACAGTGACCGGTGAGATGACAGAATTCGATAAATATGTGGAATTTTATGGACCGCGGGGACTTGATTCCGATAAGAATCTTCAGGAGGAGATCGAAAAGAACAAGGATACGGCAAAGCCGTTGATCCTGTACGGAAAGAGTATCCCGAAAGCCGGCACGGTAAAGACCGGTGAGACGATCCTGTTCCCGGTATGGTTTGCGGACAATACGGGAATCCAGGCGGCGACGATCGACGGAAAGACAGCCGATTTCGTATCGAATACCGGAAACCGGCTTGCGAAATACGAGCTTTCGATCAATCAGAACGGAACGTATCAGATTCTTGTCCGTGATGCGGCGGGACTTGAGACGATGGGGACGCTGCAGGTTGACTGGTTTGGTGAGAAGGGAACACTCAGGAATGATTCCTGGCCGGACGGCACCGTGAAGATCACGGATAAGGACGGAAAGGAACCGGCAGACGGAGAAAAGCTGGATGAGGGCAACGCGTATCTTGTATACACAAGCTCGGATGCAGCCGATACTGCAAAGGTATCTGAGCTGGAGCTTTCTTCTAAAAAAACGATCAGCGAGAAGCAGATTTTGGCAGAGCAGGAGGACTCATATCAGTTTGCGCTTGCGAAAAATGGTCTGTATATTGTCCGGTCCACAAATAGTGATGGACTTACGCAGCTGCAGATCATTCCTGTGGCAGACATCGATCTTGAGAAACCGATTGTAAATGTCATGTGGATCAAGAAAGACGGCGCAGATAAGATCTACATGGAAGTGGTCGCTCCGGACACTGAGGAAGAGGAGAAAAAGGTTATCTGGGAACTGGTACAGAGCGACGATCCGGATGGAGGTGCGGATGAGAGCCTGTTGAGTCAGAGTTATGATCCGACGGATTATATCCAAAATTACATCAAGATTCCGGATGAGGTCAAAAATTACTTTATTCTCAGGGCAACGACCGCTGACAGAAAAAAAACGGCACAGAAAGTTTATGATAACCAGGCGAAGCTTCGAAACATCGAATTTTCGTCAACAGGTCTCACCTGGGGAACCGAGTTCACACCGGAGATCACAAGCTATCGCATCAATGTAGGAAAGGATCAGGACGGAAATCCTGTGATCCCACAGATTGAGAAGGCGGAAAGCCTGACAGGACGGGGAACCGTTACGATCAGCCAGGCAGAAGCTTCGCAGGATAGGCGGACGGCAGAGATCACGGTGGAAGAAAACGGACAGACCAGAACCTACACGTTCCGCTTTACCGTAGATGGATGTACCTGTGGATTTGACGGACTTACGATCGCCGGGGAAGACGATCAGACGATCGAGACAGATAAAGACACCGTGGAGATCCCGCTGAACCCGGAGGCGAAGCTTGCAACGTGTGATATCGCCGGACATATGACACAGAAGATGACGTACACTTACGAGATCCTTGACGGAACTGAGATCGCGGCTGTGGATCCGGATACCGGAATCCTCACGGTGAGCGACCAGGGCGATGTGAAGGTAAAAGTCACAGCGACAGGAACATTTGCAGGCAGTATGTCCGAAGAGAAAGAGTACCATGTGACGAAGCTCTGCGAGGCGAAGGTTGTGAATTATCATGGCGGTACTGTAACGCAGGAGAACCAGGTATTGAAGAAAGGGGAGATATTTGAATCAGAGGCATCCGAAGGAAAGGGTTTTGTATTCCTCGGGTGGAGAATTGCCGGAACAGACGGAAATTATCTGAGCACGAATAAGAAGCTCGCAATGACCATGGAACAGTCCACAGAGCTGGAAGCAGTCTTCCGGGATGTGGAAGATCCGACCGGTGAGCTGATACTCGGGGAGAATTCCTGGAAGTCATTCTTAAATAAAGTGAGCTTCGGCCTGCTGTTTAAGGAAAATGTGGAAGTTGAGATCATTGCGGATGACAACGACCATGTGGCATCCATCGAGCACTACGAGTACAAGGTTCCGGGAGCGGACGGAAAAGAAGTGACGGGACTCACGAAGGAAGAGCTGGCGAACGTGGAATGGAAAGATTGGGCATGGGCGGACATCGAAGCGGACAGCAAGTCCATCGTCTACGCGAGAATCACCGATGACGCAGGAAACTACATTATCATCAACAGCCAGGGAATCATCGTGGACAGCACCGGGCCGAAGATCGAGCAGATCTCGGCAAGCAGAACGGAGCGCGTGCCGTATGAGATCGGTATCAGGATCCTGGATGATCTGACGGATGTCACGAAGGTGACTTACATGACAGACACGAAGGTGGAGAAGGAACTGACGCTGACAGACGGCGAGGCGAAGATCATGCTGTACCATTCCGGAAAGTACGATGTTGTATTCAAGGCGTGGGATGAGCTCGGAAATGAGAGCACACTTACGATTCCGGTAGAACTCGCAAGAGGAAACGGCGGCGGCTCAACGAAGCCGAATTCCGGCTCCGGAACGGTCCGCAGAAAGAGACTCATGAAGATGGACGGCACGCTGGCGCGCAATGAGTGGGTATTTAAGAACGGCTTCTGGTATTACGGTGACGCAGACGGATACACGCACATCGGATGGCTGCTCGACGCATCCGGACGCTGGTACTATCTGGACACAGACGGAAGAATGGCAACGGGATGGAGATCCGTGAACGGAAAGTGGTACTATCTGGACGCAGACGGAAGAATGGCGACAGGCTGGAGATCCGTAAACGGAAAGTGGTATTATCTGAATGAGAACGGAGATATGGCAACGGGCTGGATCTTTGTGAACGGAAGATGGTACTATCTGAATGCGGATGGAGATATGGCGATCGGCTGGATCCTTGTGAACGGAGTCTGGTATTACCTGAATCCGATGGCAGGAGTCCTTGATCCGGGTGGAAATCCGATACCGGAGGGCGCAATGTACGTAAGTGCAGTGACGCCGGATGGCTATCGTGTCGGAGTCTCCGGGGCGCTGATCGGAAGATAACAGACAGCGGCAGATATCGAAAATGATATCTGCCGCTGTTTTTATGTGCTTTATCTAAGTTAGATAAGATCCCACCTTTTTCAGGTGGTGAGTAATGGCAAATTCGTCTCAGTCGAAAACCGGATTTCTACTGAGACGAATTTGTATTTAGAAGTCTATGGAATGTGAAATTACAACCGGCACTTATTGACCCGCTTGGAAGAAAGCTCTTCCACTTTTTTTAACGTCTTCGCCAAATTCGGATCCACATACTCCTCTTTCTCAAGATTCTTCTGTGCTGTGGAAAGCATCAGCTTGATACGGTTCAGCTGGTTAACCTCACTGGCCCCCGGATCGTAGTCGACGGCGATGATGTTTGCCTTGGGGTTCGCGTAGCGAAGCTCCTTGATGACACCTTTTCCGACGATATGGTTCGGCAGGCAGCCGAAGGGCTGAACGCAGACGATGTTGTTGACACCGCTCTTGATGAGCTCCAGCATCTCACCGGTCAGGAACCAGCCTTCACCGGTCTGGTTTCCGAGGGAGACAAAGCCGTTTGCCATCACTGCCAGATCCTTGATCCTTGACGGCGGAGTGAAGTGGGTGCTCTTTTCGAGAGCGATCCTTGCGGCCTTTCTCATGTACTCTAAAAGGGAGATCGCCATGTTGCAGAGATGCGCCGTGGAGCGCTTCATTCCCAGATTATCTGCCTTGAAGTTGCTGTTGTAGAAGCAGTAAAGCAGGAAATCCATGAGATCCGGCATAACAGCTTCCGCACCTTCCGACTCCAAGAGCTCCACGATGTGGTTGTTGGCGGTCGGGGAGAATTTGACGAGGATCTCTCCGACGATTCCGACCTTCGGTTTGTGGACATTCGTGCGCTCTAAGTTATCGAAGTCGTGGATGATGCCGCGGATATTCTTCACGAAGGTCATCATTCCGGCGCTCTTTGTGGAGAGTGCTTTGACACAGATCTTCTTCCATTTCTCGTGGAGCGCATTTGCGGAGCCTGGAACGGCCTCGTAAGGTCTTGTAGCGTAGAGAACACGCATAAATACATCACCGTATACAACAGCCTGAAGAGCCTTCACAAGCATGGACGGCGTGTAGGTGAAGCCCGGATTCGTCTCCATACCGTTCGCGTTGATGGAGATGACCGGGATCTGCGCCATTCCGGCTTTTTCGAGTGCGCGGCGGATAAATCCGATGTAGTTTGACGCACGACAGCCGCCTCCGGTCTGGCTCATAAGGACAGCTGTGTGGTCGAGATCATACTTTCCGGACAGCAGGGCATCCATGATCTGTCCGATAACGATCAGGGACGGATAGCAGGCGTCGTTGTTTACATATTTTAATCCCGTATCGACGGCTGTCTTGTCATCGTTCTGGAGAACGACGAGGTTGTAGCCGAAGCTGCGGATCGCCGGTTCGATGAGCTCGAAGTGGATCGGGGACATCTGCGGGCAGAGCAGCGTGTAGTTTTTCTTCATGTCCTTCGTGAACATCACACGGTTGTAGGCGCTGGACACGATATTTCTCGTGTAGCGGCGCTCCTCGCGGACACGCAGGGCGGAGATGAGGGAACGGATACGGATCCTTGCGGCTCCGAGGTTGTTGACCTCATCGATCTTTAAGACCGTATAGATCTTACCGGATCGGGTGAGAATATCACTGACCTGATCGGTGGTCACGGCGTCGAGACCGCAGCCGAAGGAGTTTAACTGGACGAGATCCAGGTTATCCTGTGTCTTTACAAAGGTCGCCGCCGCATAGAGGCGGGAGTGGTACATCCACTGGTCGGTAACGACGAGGGGGCGCTCCACCTTTCCTAAATGGGATACGGAGTCCTCCGTGAGAACAGCGAAACCGTAGGAGGTGATCATATCGGCGATGCCGTGATTGATCTCCGGATCGATGTGGTACGGACGTCCCGCAAGGACGATGCCGTGTTTGCCGGTATCTTTTAAGTACTGTAAGACTTCCTCGCCTTTCTTCTCCACATCGGTTCTCGCCTGCGCGAGTTCATCCCAGGCCTTCTTAGCGGCCTTCTTCGTCTCGGATTCCGGAATATCGAATTCCTTCTTAAAGACTTCCTGAAGCTGCTTTGAAAGGACCGCCTCGCTTGTGAACGCCATGAACGGATTTAAGAACTTCACGTTCTTTTCCTTTAATTCCTCCATGTTGTTCTTGATGTTCTCCGAGTAGGAGGTGACCATCGGGCAGTTGTAGTGGTTTCCGGCTCCCGGAACCTCTTTCCGCTCGTAAGGAATACACGGATAGAAGATAAACGGCACATCGCGTTTGATGAGCCAGGAAATATGGCCGTGGGCAAGTTTTGCCGGGTAACATTCGGACTCACTCGGGATCGTCTCGATGCCCAGCTCATAGATCTGGTGGTTGGACTGCGGGGACAGCATCACGCGGAAGCCGAGTTCCTTAAAGAAAGTTGCCCAGTACGGGAAGTTCTCGTACATGTTGAGGACACGCGGGATCCCGACAATGCCTCTTGTCGCCTTGTCGGCAGTCAGCGGCTCATAGTCGAAGATTCTGTGGTATTTCCAGGTGAACAGGTTCGGGATATCGCGTTTTGCTTTTTCCACACCGAGTCCGCGCTCACAGCGGTTTCCGGAAACGTACTGACGGCCGCCCTCAAAGCGGTTGATCGTTAGGACGCAGTGGTTCACGCATCCGCGGCAGCGGCTCATGGTGGTCGTATAGGTTAAGTTGATAATGTCATCAAGGGAGAGCATTGTCGTCTCATGCGGGCGGTGCATATAGCGCTCACGGGCGATAAGAGCAGCTCCGAAGGCACCCATGATACCTGCGATATCCGGGCGGACAGCTTCGCAGCCGGAGATCCGTTCAAAGCTTCTGAGGACTGCGTCGTTGTAGAAGGTTCCGCCCTGGACAACGACATTCTTTCCGAGGTCGCCGGCGGAAGTGATCTTGATGACTTTAAACAGGGCATTTTTGATGACAGAGTAGGCGAGGCCGGCGGAGATATCCGCAACAGAAGCCCCCTCTTTCTGCGCCTGTTTTACGTTGGAGTTCATGAATACGGTACATCTCGTTCCGAGATCCACCGGATTCTGGGCAAAGAGTGCCGCTTTTGCAAAATCCTGAACGCTGTAGTTTAAGGATTTTGCGAAGGTCTCGATGAAGGAACCGCAGCCGGAGGAACATGCCTCGTTGAGCTGGACACTGTCCACGGTGCCGTCCTTGATGCGGATACATTTCATATCCTGACCACCGATATCGAGGATGCAGTCTACGGACGGATCGAAGAAGGCCGCCGCGTAGTAGTGGGAGATCGTCTCGACCTCGCCCTCATCCAGCATGAAGGCCGCCTTTAAGAGCGCCTCGCCGTAGCCGGTGGAGCAGGAGTAGGAGATCTTCGCACTGTCCGGAAGCAGGGACTTGATCTCCTTTACGGAAGAGATCGCGGTCGCTAACGGACTTCCGTTGTTGCTGCTGTAAAAGCTGTAGAGCAGGGAACCATCCTCACCGACGAGTGCCACCTTCGTTGTGGTGGAACCGGCATCGATCCCTAAGAATACATTCCCCTCATAGGTGGAGAGATCGCCGCGGCGGACCTTGTACTGGTCATGGCGGTCGGTGAATTCCTTATAATCTGCCTCATCCTTAAATAAAGGCTGCATTCTCTTTACTTCAAATTTCATCTTGATACCGCCGGAAAGATCTGCGATCAGCTTGTCAAGAGAGAAGATCTCCGCGTGATCCTTCGCATTCATGGCAGCGCCGACGGCAGCAAAAAGATGGGAGTGGTCCGGGGCGATGATTGCGTCACCGGTTAAATTTAAGGTGCGGATAAAGGCGTTTCGAAGCTCCGGTAAAAAGTGCAGCGGACCGCCGAGGAATGCTACGTTTCCACGGATCGGCTTGCCGCAGGCAAGACCGCTGATGGTCTGGTTTACAACCGCCTGGAAAATAGAGGCTGCAAGGTCCTCACGGGTCGCGCCGTCGTTGATCAGCGGCTGGATATCGGACTTTGCGAATACGCCGCAGCGGGCAGCGATCGGGTAGATCGCCTTATAATTCTTTGCATATTCATTCAGACCGGCAGCATCCGTCTGTAATAAGGAAGCCATCTGGTCGATAAAGGAACCGGTACCGCCGGCGCAGATCCCGTTCATACGCTGGTCGATCCCGCCTGTAAAGTAGATGATCTTCGCGTCCTCGCCGCCAAGCTCGATGGCGACATCCGTCCGCGGAGCATAGTCCTGAAGTGCGGTTGCAACCGCTACGACTTCCTGGACAAATGGAATATGTAAGTAACCCGACAGAGTGAGTCCGCCGGAACCTGTAATATTGGGCCGTAAAGAGAGTTCACCGAGTTCTCCCTTACACTTTTTCAGAAGCGAGGCCAGGGTTTCCTGGATATTGGCGTAATGCCGCTCATAATCCGCGAATAAAATTTTGTTGTTGTCGTCGATCACGGCAACTTTTACTGTAGTGGAACCGATATCGATTCCAAGACGATAGCATTGATTCATACGAGCGGGGAGTTCTCCCCATACCTCCTTTTCAACAGAAAAAAACGAGCCGTCCGCGAAACGCAGGCAGCCAGTCGGAATGTGGGCATAAACATGCCGAACCGTTCAGCCATACAATTTTCTGCCGGAATCGGCACATAGCTGAACTGTTATGTCAAAATTACGCACATAGTATAACACATTAAAAAAGGAAATACAATTGACGGAACTGGCATCTGGAGGTTAAAAACGGTTAAAATTTTGTAAAGAATGTGTAAAGATTTTAGAAGAAAGCGTTGCGGGGGTGGATAGACATTCCAGTAACGATATCATAAAGCGTTTGACAAAAGAAACGGTTGGGAATTATAATACGGGGCGTAGGAGAAATAGATATTTCTATTAGGAAAGGAAAGCTTCAATGAATTTTATGAACAAGATGGAGCGGAAATTCGGACGGTACGCGATTCCGAATCTCATGTATTATATCGTGATCCTGTATGCAGTGGGCGTACTGGTCCAGATGATGGCACCGGCATTCTACATCCAGTACCTGATGTTGGATGCGAGGGCGATCCTTCACGGACAGATCTGGCGAGTCGTTACATTTATGATCTGGCCGCCGTCCGGCAGTCTTTTCTTCAACCTGATAGCGATCTACCTTTACTACAATCTGGGAATGACTCTGGAGCGGGTTTGGGGAACCTTCCGGTTTAACGTGTACTTTTTTATGGGTGTGATCGGTCATGTCCTTGCGGCGCTGCTGATCTACATCATTACAGGGCAGGTCTATATTCTCACCACAGATTATCTGAACTTTTCCCTGTTTTTTGCATTTGCGGCCACATTCCCGGAAATGCAGTTTTACCTGTTTTTTGTACTTCCGATCAAGGCGAAGTATCTGGCACTTTTTGATGGACTCTACTTCGTCTATGGATTCCTTTTCGGCGGCATGTCGCAGAGAATTGCGATCGTTATGTCTTTACTTAATTTTATCGTATACCTCTTCATGTCCAGGGGGAGCCGTCTGAATCCAAAGGAAATTCGGAGAAAACAGGTCTTTCACTCACAGATGCGCGAGGCGCAGAAGACAGCGGAAAAGATCGGACGCCACCGCTGTGCTGTTTGCGGACGTACGGAAGAGGACGACCCGAATCTTGTATTCCGCTACTGCTCCAAGTGCGAAGGCGACTATGAATACTGTCAGGACCACCTGTATACCCACAAACATGTAACAAAAGGCGGGATGGATCCAAGACAGGCAAACAGCAATCAGGAGGCATAACATGAAGAAAACAAAAATTATCTGTACCATGGGACCGAACAGCGATGACAGAGAGGTCATGAAACAGCTGCTCTTAAACGGAATGGATGTTGCCCGTTTCAACTTCTCCCACGGAACACACGATGAGCAGAGAGCCCGCTACAAACAGCTCCGCGAGGTTGCGGAAGAGGTTGGAAAACCGGTAGCAGCTCTTCTTGATACAAAGGGACCGGAGATCCGTACCGGTGTTTTAAAGGACGGAAAGAAGGTAACACTGACAGCAGGCGAGGAGATCATCCTTACAACAGAGGATATCGTCGGTGACGCAAAGAGAGTCCACATCAACTACAATGGCTTAAATGAGGACGTAAAAGAGGGAAACGTGATCCTGATCGATGACGGTCTGATCGAGCTCCATGTTGAGCGTGTCGAGGGAACCGAGATCTACTGCAGGATCATGAACGGCGGCGAGCTCGGAGAGAGAAAGGGCGTAAACGTTCCGAACGTAAAGATCAAGCTTCCGGCGTTAACAGATAAAGATAAGGAAGATATCCGTTTCGGTATCGAGCTTGGGTTCGACTATATCGCGGCTTCCTTCATCCGTTCTGCAGACGCGATCCGTGAGATCCGCCAGATGTTAGATGAGGGTGGTTCCTCGATGGGAATCATCGCAAAGATCGAGAACGCTGAGGGACTTGAGAACCTTGACGAGATCATCGAGGCCAGCGACGGAATCATGGTAGCCCGCGGTGACCTGGGTGTTGAGATCGCACCGGAGAAGCTTCCGCATCTTCAGAAAATGATGATCAAAAAGTGCAGCGCCGCATGTAAGGTCGTTATCACAGCGACTCAGATGCTGGATTCCATGATCCGTAACCCGAGACCGACCCGCGCGGAGGTTTCCGATGTTGCGAACGCTGTATATGACGGAACAGATGTCGTTATGTTATCCGGTGAGACTGCAAACGGTAAGTACCCGGTCGAGGCATTAAAGATGATGGCTCATATCGTTGAGGAGACCGAGTCCCACATGAACGGTGACTTCTATGAGAAGAGAACCGTATCCGACGATAACCGCCACAATATTTCCAATGCAGTGAGCTATGCGTCCGTCGCAACGGCAGAGTCCCTTGACGCGGCTGTCATCATCGCGCCGAGCATCAGCGGCTACACAGCGAGAATGCTTTCCAAGTGGCATCCGTCCACAAAACTTGTGGGAATGTCCCCGAGTATCTCTGCAGTCCGCAAGATGATGCTCTACTGGGGTGTAACTCCGTTCCAGGCAAAAAGAGCGGAATCCACTGACACTTTAATTGAGAACAGTATTGACATTTTGAAAGAGAATGGTATTGTAAAAACAGGCGATATCGCGGTCGTGACTGCGGGAGTTGTGGATTATGCGAGAAGACATGAGCCGGCGGCTTCCACCAATATCATGCGTGTAGTAAATATCGACTAAAAGAAAGAGTCCGGCCTGCCGGGCTTTGCACCGGGCGCAGTTGCCGGTAGTGCACTGTATATTTGTGTGGTGTATACAGCACAGGATCGAGCGCCTCAGGGTGCGGAATATATTGACTGATAAGGAGAGAACGTACATGGAGAAGAAACCGTTTGTAACGAAGGAACAGCTGGAAGAGATCGCAAAGACCTATCCGACTCCTTTCTATCTTTATGATGAAAAGGGAATCCGTGAGAATGCGATGAAATTAAAGGAAGCATTTTCCTGGAATAAAGGCTTCAGAGAGTATTTTGCAGTAAAGGCAACCCCGAACCCGTTCATCTTAAAAACACTTCAGGAGCTTGGATGCGGAACTGACTGTTCCTCAAAGACAGAGCTTCTGATGTCCGATGCATGCGGTTTTTCCGGCCATGACATCATGTTCTCTTCCAACGATACCCCGCCGGAAGAGTTCAAACTGGCTTACGACCTCGGTGCAATCATCAACCTGGATGATTTCACACATATCGAGTGTCTGGAGAAGACGATCGGAACGATCCCGGAGACGATCTGCTGCCGTTTCAATCCGGGCGGATTATTCAAGGTAACAACTGATATCATGGATAACCCGGGTGATGCGAAGTACGGCATGACAGAGGCCCAGATCACAGAGGCTTACAAGATCTTAAAGGCAAAGGGCGCGAAAAACTTCGGTATCCATGCGTTCCTTGCAAGCAACACTGTGACAAATGAGTATTATCCGCTTCTCGCGAAGGTTCTTTTTGAGCTTGCCGTGAAGTTAAAGAAAGAGACCGGCGCTGATATCAAGTTCATCAACCTCTCCGGCGGAATCGGAATCCCGTACAGACCGGACCAGGAGCCGAACGATATCAAGGTTATCGGTGAGGGCGTAAGAAAAGTTTACGAGGAAGTTCTCGTTCCGGCAGGAATGGGCGACGTTGCGCTCTTCACTGAGCTTGGCCGTTTCATGCTGGCTCCGTACGGTGCGCTTGTCACAAGAGCGATCCATGAGAAGCACACTTACAAAGAGTACATCGGTGTGGATGCCTGCGCGGTAAACCTGATGCGTCCGGCAATGTATGGCGCTTACCACCACATCACTGTGATGGGCAAGGAGAACGAGCCGTGTGATCACAAGTACGATGTGACAGGCTCCCTCTGCGAGAACAACGATAAATTTGCGATTGACCGCATGCTCCCGAAGATCGATATGGGTGACCTTTTATTCATCCACGATGCGGGTGCACACGGATTCGCGATGGGTTACAACTACAACGGAAAGTTAAAGAGCGCAGAGCTTCTCCTCAAGGAGGACGGCAGCGTTCAGATGATCCGCCGTGCAGAGACTCCGAAGGATTACTTTGCAACCTTTGATTTCTGCGATATTCTTAAGAATGTAAGAAACGTGTAAGGGAAAAAAGAAAAGCCTGATCATATGAGATGGTGTGCGGCCGGATCCATGCCGGCGGGCAGGATCTGAAAAATGACAGGCGGTCAGTTAAAAGAAAAAAGAGGCGGTATGGTTCCTGGTGAACGGTACCGTCTCTTGTTGTTTACGCGAAATTGGGACCGGTTTCAGGTGACCGCATGGGCAATAGAGAATCATGCTTTGTCTTGTGGGTGTCAGGTCTGCCAGAACAAAAAGACATGAAAAAACCCTGTACATCTCGTACAGGGATTCATCATTTAGGATTTCAATTTCAAAAAGGTTTAGGATAAAGGATTTAAAATATCTCGTGCATTTCTTATGGTTAAAGTATAGCACACCGGGCCGGAAAATGATTGTATATTCTTTGAATGAATTATTAAGATTTCTTTAAGATTTGACCGTATTTCTGAAGAATGTGGAAAACGAAGAAAAGACAGGGAATGCTGTCAGAAGATATGCACAGGCAGGAAAGTTCCGGTGATGGATTCGGACTGATCGGAAAGCGGCAGGGCGCACAAAACAGGCAGATAGAATATTTTATAAGTAAGAGAGAATGCATGGAGGAATCCTGCATGTGAATCATATCAAAGATCAGATCCATTGTGAGCGCGCATATCGGATGGGGCTTTCCGGGAAGGGGATCGGCGTGGCCGTTCTGGATACCGGGATCTTTCTTCACCGGGATTTTGACAGCCGGGTGACCGGTTTCGCGGATATGGTGAACCGGCGGAATTTTGCGTATGATGACTGCGGGCATGGGACGCATATCTGCGGGATCATCGGCGGCAGCGGGCGAATGTCCGGCGGGCGGTACAGCGGGATCGCACCGGGGTGTAATCTTATCATGGTGAAAGTCCTGGACCGAAAAGGAAATGGCTATTCTTCGGATGTTCTGGCGGGGATCTCCTGGGTTCTGGAGAGAAAGGAACAGCTTGGCATCCGGATCTTAAATATATCGGTGGGCGCCTGCTCGAAACGTGGGATGAGTGAGAATTCCGCCCTCGTGAAAGGCGTGAACCGGGCATGGGACGCCGGGCTTGTGGTCGTTGTGGCGGCCGGAAACAATGGGCCGCGGACCATGAGCATCACGACGCCGGGGATCAGTCGGAAGGTGATCACGGTCGGCTGTTCGGACGATGACCGGGAGGTACTGGTCGGCGGAAACCGGATGGTGGATTATTCCGGCCGCGGTCCTACGGCGGCCTGCATCTGCAAACCGGATCTCGTTGCACCGGGCTGCAGCGTTGTGAGCTGCTCCAGCAGAGCCGACAAGTATACGATCAAGAGCGGCACTTCCATGAGCACACCGATCGTCTCCGGAGCCGTCGCTCTTTTACTGGAACGGTTTCCGGACATGTCAAATAAGGATGTGAAACTACGGCTGCGGGAAAGTTCGGTGGATATCGGGCTGCCGAGAAACCAGCAGGGATGGGGACTGTTGGATGTGGGGAAAATGATCGGAAAATAGATGTTGAAATGTTTTTATGAGTGTGTTATATTACCTGTAAAGAGGTGTCACCGATAGACGGTTGATCCTGAACTTTATGTTGAAAAAATAACCGTTCGATTTGTCAGGTCGGGGCGGTTATTTTTTTGCATTTACAGTATCTTTTCCAAGCGTATACCCCAGTCCGAAACAAGCAAGACCGAAGCTCACGACCGCAATGAAATCAATAATGCTCATGGCATCCCCTCCTTTCCATAAGATTCCTTTACAGGTTCTATGTAATTCGGGGACCAACCGCCTACCGTTATGGTGACACCATGAGAAAATTCTACCATAATCTACAGATTCTATCAATCGACTCCAGTATAAAAACATCTCATTTTTTAAACACAATTTTACACAGATTTTACATAATCCCTGTCAAGCATTTTACATTTCCTTGATATTCTGATACATGGTAAGAAAGAAATGTAAAAAGTTAATGAATGATCAAAATTTTGAAGAGGGGAATTTTATGGACTTTTTTGGAGTATTGACGATGCTTGGCGGGCTCGCGCTGTTCCTTTACGGAATGGAGACCATGGGAAATGGTCTCGAAAAGCTTTCCGGCGGCAGACTGGAAAGAATTCTTGAAAAACTGACATCAAATCCGATCAAGGCGGTCCTTTTAGGTGCCGGAGTCACAGCGGTGATCCAGTCATCTTCTGCGACTACCGTCATGGTCGTAGGTTTTGTAAACTCGGGCATCATGAAGCTGACGCAGGCGGTCGGCATCATCATGGGCGCCAACATCGGAACGACTGTTACTTCCTGGCTCCTGAGCCTTACAGGAATTGAGAGCGGAAACTTTTTTGTACGTCTTTTAAAACCGACATCGTTCTCACCGGTCCTTGCACTCATCGGTGTCTGCCTTATCATGTTCTCCAAAAAGGAGAAGAAGAAAGATGCAGGAACGATCATGATCGGCTTCGCGATCCTGATGACCGGAATGGAGACCATGAGCGGTGCTGTAAAACCGCTTGCGAATGTACCGGAATTCACAGGGATCCTGACCATGTTCTCGAATCCGGTTCTTGGAATGATCGCCGGAGCTGTCCTTACCGCGATCATCCAGAGCTCTTCCGCATCGGTCGGAATTCTTCAGGCGTTATGTGCAACGGGAGCAGTCAACTTCGGCACGGCTCTTCCGATCATCATGGGACAGAATATCGGAACATGTGTGACTGCAATGCTTTCCGGTATCGGCGCCTCCAAAAATGCGAGACGTGCAGCGCTTGTTCACCTGTACTTTAATATTATCGGTACCGTGATCTTTATGATCGTCTTTTACACGATCAATGCAGTCGTTCATTTTTCGTTCCTCGATACAGCGGCAAATGCGATGGGGATCGCAGTGATCCACAGCAGCTTCAACATTGCGGCGACAATCCTGCTCCTTCCGTTTGGCAACGGACTTGTAAAACTGGCATGTCTCACGATCCCGGATGAGCAGAAGAAGGAGGTTCCTGTCGCAGAGCAGGAAAAGAGTGCGTTCCGTCTTCTCGACCCGCGTTTCCTCGACACTCCTGGTTTCGCAGTAGAGCAGTGCCGTCAGACAACGATCCAGATGGCAAAGCTGGCGAAGGAATGCTTCTTTACATCAGTAGAACTTTTAAAGGAATTTTCAGAAGAAAAGGCAGAGCGCGTGGAGGCGCTGGAGAACCTTGTAGACCGTTATGAGGATGAACTCGGAACCTATATGGTAAAGCTCGGCGGAAAAAATCTGTCCAGAAGCGACAGCCATACGGTATCCCTGCTCCTTCACTGCATCGGTGATTTTGAGCGTATTTCCGATCATGGCATGAATTTAAAGGATTCCGCGAAGGAGATGCAAGAGAAAGAGATGCATTTTTCAAGCAAGGCAGACAAAGAGCTGGAAATCTTTTTAGATGCCGTCAAGGAGATCCTGGACATGTCCATTGATGCGTTCGAGACGAATAATACGGATGAGGCGTCAAAGGTGGAGCCGTTAGAGGAAGTCATCGACGATATCAATACCGTGGTGAAGGCAAATCATATCAAGAGACTCCAGAAGGGAAAATGTACGATCGAGCAGGGCTTTGTCCTCTCCGATATTTCTATGAATCTGGAGCGTGTTTCTGATCACTGTTCCAATATCGCGATCAGCGTGATCGAGATCGAGCGCGATGGTTTTGATGCCCACGGATATCTGGAAAATTTAAAGAGAGACGGAGATCCGCAGTTTGCGGCGATGGTGGAACAGTATCGTGATAAATACGCGCTTCCAGTCTAGGAAAATGTGTAGTAAGATAGTAGGAGAAAAGGGCGGTATGCCGTGGGAACGCATAGCTGCCCGGCACTATGGATCGTGAAATAAAAATCATGATCTGAATCAGGCCGATGACGGAAAATGACAGAAATTAAGACAGGAGGAGAAGAACATGGCTCTGATCTATGCAGTGGAAGATGATAAAAATATTCTGGAAATTGAGATGTTCGCACTGAAAAACAGCGGATATCAGGTAGAGGGCTTTGAGTGCGCTCATGATTTTTATAAAAAGCTGGAAGAGAAGCAGCCGGATCTTGTCCTCCTGGACATCATGCTGCCGGATGAGGACGGACTGGAGATCGTAGCGAAGCTCCGCCGCCGTCCGGAGACGAAGAAACTTCCGGTGATCATGGTGACGGCAAAGAGCACCGAGATCGACAAGGTGAAGGGACTCGATGTCGGCGCGGATGATTATCTGACAAAGCCGTTCGGTGTGATGGAGCTTATCGCGAGAGTGAAGGCGGTGCTCAGAAGAACGATGGAGGAGGACAAGTTCCTGACCCTGGGGGATATCTTCCTGGATGATGAGAAGCACATGGTGTATGTGAAGGATGCCCCATGCAGCCTGACCTTTAAGGAATATGAGCTTTTAAAGCTGCTGCTCCACAATGCCGGGATCGTTGTGACGCGTGAGATCATCCTGGAGCGTGTCTGGGGCATCGATTTTGAAGGAGAGTCGAGAACTCTGGATATGCATATCCGGACGCTCAGACAGAAACTCGGCGAGGCGGGTTCCATGATCCGTACAGTGAGAAATGTGGGGTACATGATCGAATGAAAAGAAAAATCCATATAGAACTTCTTGCCACGGCAGTGTTTTCAATCTTGTTGACACTGCTGTGTGTTTTATTCGTTTTTTACGGGGTCTATCAGAAACAGGTAATCGGGGATCTGAAGGCGGATGCGCTTGTCATGAAAAATATGCATATCTTTGACAGTATCTCGGATCTGCACCCGGATGCCTATGATCTGAATCCCGATACGCTGCGCATCACGGTGATCAACGCCAGCGGAAATGTGATCTTTGACAGCAATGCGGACTTTACCGCGATGGAGAACCATGAGGACCGTCCGGAGATCCATATGGCGCTGGAAAACGGGGAAGGAAGCGATACCCGCCGCTCGACCACACTGGATAAAAACATGTTCTATTACGCGATCCGTCTGGACAATGGCCGGATCCTGCGGATCGCAAGGGAAGGCGACAATATTTTTGCTCTGACCCAGAACATGATGCTGACAGTTGTCGGCGTGTTTGTGCTCCTGTTCTTCTTCTGTATCCTGATGTCCAATTACTTTACGAAGAATCTGGTGGCACCGATCGAGAAGATGGCGGAGAATCTCTCGGAACCCGGAACGCAGGCTGCCTACAAGGAGCTGGTCCCGTTTATGAACAAGATCCGGCAGCAGCATGAGGACATCTTAAAAAGTTCCCAGGTGCGCCAGGAATTCACGGCAAATGTTTCTCACGAGTTAAAGACGCCGCTCACGGCAATCTCCGGATACGCGGAGCTCATCGAACATGGGATGGCCGGGGACAACGCAGAGCGGTTCGCCGCGGAGATCCACAAGAATGCATCGAGACTGCTCTCACTGATCAACGATATCATCCAGCTTTCCCAGCTCGATGGCGGGAAAAAGGATGTGGAGTATAAAGATCTGGATCTGTTCCCGCTTGCAAAGGAATGCGTGGACATGCTCCAGATGAACGCGAAAAAGCAGAATGTGACGATCAGCGTCCGCGGCGGGGCCGCACCTGTCTTTGCGGACCGGCAGCTTATGGAGGAACTGATCTACAACCTGTGCGACAATGCGATCCGTTATAACAAGAAGGACGGATCGGTGACGGTGACGACGGGAACGGAGAACGGACATACCTTCCTCTCCGTGAAGGATACCGGGATCGGGATCTCGCCGGAGCATCAGGAGCGGATCTTTGAGCGTTTCTACCGTGTCGATAAGAGCCGCTCGAAGGCGACCGGCGGTACGGGACTTGGCCTTGCGATCGTCAAACATATCGTGGCACAGCACGGTGCGAAGCTTTCCCTGGAGAGCGAGGCAGGAAAAGGAACGGAGATCCGGGTGGATTTTTCGGAGACTTTGAAGCAGCAGGAGCTTGAGAAAGAAAGGCAGCAGGAAGAAAAGAAGGAAAATACGGAAGAGTGAGAACTTGATCAGTTGCCGTGCGCGTGCAGTGAGTATCCGCGTACGGCAACTTTTTATGATTTACGCGAACAACGAGCCAAAGTCCGCGCTTGCGCGAGAACCTGGCGACTGCCGCGATAACAAGGGGAAACTCGAGAAACATGTTTTCACTTGTTCCCGGACAATGTCTGTGATCAGTGTGCAGGCCGGGTGAGAGTGATTGGAATCCCGTTCTCCGGCTGAAGGAAACGCAGCTGATCCGGGATCGTGCAGCTGAGAGATGTTGAATCCGGGCTGCACAGGAGATGAGGAGGCGAAGCGAAATCCACATTCGTCAGATTGCAGGAAATCACTTTTGATTTCTGCCATCATTGCATCACTTTTTACAAAAATTACAAAATTCATTAGTTTAGCTTAAAAATACGTTGCTGTATAGAAGAAATTGTGATAGGATGTTATGCATAAGTGCAGTCCAGACGGACAAACGTCCGCATGGACACTCTGGAGAGTCTCCGAATGGAGCGCCGAAGGTGTAAGACCGGTTCATGTCCATGGTACCGGTTGATCTCTCAGGCAAAAGGACAGGGCATACAAATAACCACAATGGGGAAAATCCCCGTTGTATGCAAATGTTCTACTCTTTGGAGAGCTGATATCTTATCAGCTCTTATTTTTTGCGCGTGAGCCCGGGGAATTGATTGCAGGGGCCGCGGCTATGATCATGAAAGAGGAGGATAACAAAAATGGACACACTGATGCAGCTTGTAACAAAAGGAAATGATTTTCTGTGGAGCTTTCTCCTGATCATTCTCTTATGCGGAACAGGACTTTACTACACGATCCGCTTAAGATTCATCCAGGTCAGAAAGTTCGGGGAAGGCGTCCGCCAGGTATTCGGACATTTCAGCATGAACGGCGAAAAGCACGAGAAAGGTGAGATGACCCCGTTCCAGTCCATCGCCACGGCGATCGCTGCCCAGGTAGGAACCGGAAACCTCGCAGGAGCGGCGACAGCCCTCATCGGAGGCGGACCTGGTGCGATCTTCTGGATGTGGGTCAGCGCATTCCTCGGAATGGCGACGATCTATGCGGAGGCAGTTCTGGCACAGACATATAAGACAGAGGTAAACGGCGAGGTGACAGGAGGCCCTGTCTACTACATCAAGGCGGCGTTCAAGGGCACATTCGGAAAAGTGCTCTCCACTCTGTTCGCGGTATTTATTATTCTTGCTCTGGGCTTTATGGGAAACATGGTTCAGTCCAATTCCATCGGGGCAGCGTTTGTGGAAGCATTTCAGGTATTCCATATGGAACTTTCGCCGGTGATCGTCGGCATTGTTGTCGCAGTGATCGCAGCGGTGATCTTCCTTGGAGGAACAAAGAGTCTGGCAACGGTAGTTGAGAAGATCGTTCCGATCATGGCCGGTGTTTATATCGTCGGCAGCCTGATTCTGATCTGCATGAACATCACGGCTCTCCCGGCAGCGTTCCTTTCCATTATTGAGGGTGCGTTTGCACCGGAAGCAGTTCTCGGCGCAGGCGCGGGAATCACAGTGCGCGAGGCGATCCGTTATGGTGTTGCCCGCGGTCTTTTCTCCAACGAGGCCGGTATGGGTTCCACACCGCACGCACATGCGAGAGCAAAAGCGGAATCCCCGCATCATCAGGGACTCTGTGCGATGGTCAGCGTGTTCATCGACACATTTATCGTCCTGAACCTGACTGTATTTTCCGTCCTCACAACAGGCGTTATGAGCACAGGAAAGGACGGCACCGCCCTCACGCAGGCGGCATTCATGAAAGGTTTCGGCAGCGCGGGAATCATCTTCGTTGCGGTCTGCCTGTTCTTCTTCGCGTTCTCCACGATCTTAAGCTGGCATTTCTTCGGACTTGTGAACGTGAAGTATTTGTTTGGCGAGAAGGCATCAAAGCTCTACTCCCTGATCGTTGTTGTCTGCATCGTGATCGGTTCCTGCCTGAAGCTGGAGCTTGTATGGTCCTTGGCGGACTTCTTCAACGGTCTCATGGTCATCCCGAACGTCCTTGCACTGCTGGCACTCAGCGGACTCGTGGTGAGATCATCGAAGGAGCGGTAGACGCAGAAGTCTTTTAAAATGAAATATTGGCAGCCGGAAAGGCTGAGCGTAAGGCGGCAGACTGTGTATTGTGGGCATGGACTGCCGTCTTTTTGATTTACGCGAACAAAGAGCCAAGGTCCGCGCTTGCGCGAGGCCTTGGCTCTGTCGCGATAACAAGTGGTACATGTAAAAAAATCTCCCCGGAATTTGTGAAGGATGCCGATTGACAGCCGGGTGGAAATCCGATATAGTACCCATATCTGAAATCTTTCCGGAGTTTATCCGGATCACCGATCTGATATAGTGAGCACGAAAAAATATGTGCTGCAGATCGTCACACCGGCGGGTCGCCGAAAGAATCGTGGAAAGCCAAATGAATAAAACGAAAGGAGACGGGAGGGAAGTATACTGCTTCGCAATGCGAAGAAACAACAAGAAATGGTTGACTTTTTACAGGGATTATATTATGATTAACGAGTACAGAACACTTGTTCGCATCTAATGACTGATCGGGCGGTACCTGCGTTGATCCTGCAGATTTTACGGGAGACCGCCTGGATTCTGATCGATTTTGTTATCTGGAAAATAAAAAGTGCAGTTCCGGATTTTGGAGGAAAAATATGAATAAAGATGATAAATTAAAAGCCCTTGATGCGGCTCTCACACAGATCGAAAAAGCTTACGGAAAAGGTTCCGTTATGAAACTCGGAGATTCCGGCGCAAATATGAATATCGAGACGGTTCCGACCGGTTCTCTGAGCCTTGATATCGCTCTCGGCCTCGGCGGAGTCCCGAAGGGACGTGTTGTAGAGATCTACGGGCCGGAGTCCAGTGGTAAGACGACGGTCGCTCTCCATATGGTAGCGGAAGTACAGAAACGCGGCGGTATCGCTGGATTTATCGACGCGGAGCACGCACTTGATCCGGTATACGCGAAAAATATCGGCGTTGATATCGATAACCTCTATATCTCCCAGCCGGATAACGGCGAGCAGGCGCTGGAGATCACGGAAACAATGGTGCGCTCCGGTGCCGTCGATATCGTGATCGTGGACTCCGTAGCGGCGCTTGTTCCGAAAGCGGAGATCGACGGTGATATGGGTGACTCCCACGTCGGCTTACAGGCCCGTTTAATGTCCCAGGCGTTAAGAAAACTGACCGCGATCATCAGCAAGACAAACTGTATCGTGATCTTTATCAACCAGCTCCGTGAGAAGGTTGGCGTCATGTTCGGAAATCCGGAGACAACGACCGGCGGACGTGCGTTAAAGTTCTATTCCTCCGTCCGTCTCGATGTGAGAAGAACCGAGTCCTTAAAGCAGAGCGGAGAGGTGATCGGAAACCATGTCCGTGTAAAGGTCGTAAAGAACAAGATCGCGCCGCCATTTAAAGAAGCCGAGTTTGACATTATGTTCGGAAAAGGAATCTCCCGTGAGGGTGATGTCCTTGATCTCGCTGCCGATGCGAATATTGTTGAGAAGAGCGGTTCCTGGTATGCATACAAGGGCGCGAAGATCGGTCAGGGACGTGAAAACGCAAAGAATTATCTGCTGCAGAATCCGCTGATCTGTGAGGAGATCGAAAACCAGGTGAGAGAGCTCCACGGACTGGAAGCACAGCACGTTGTCCCGGGTGAGATGGCTGCAGAGACAGCTCCGGAGGAGACACTGGCTGCGGAGACAGAGGCAGACGAGTAAAAAGCAGGAACAGCGTTACCTTTCACGGAACGTCAGAAACAGCATTCCTGCAGACAGTACAGGGACTTCTCCGAATAACAGGGAGAAGAATAACTGTAGATAGAAAGATACAGGAAACACACGGATGAAAGAGTGGATACAGGAAGAACACCGGGAACAGAAAATGTATGCCGGTGCAGATGGGGAGGCGATCCCGGAGGAGTTTCGGGAAGCCCGAAATAAGGGACTCTACTATCTCCAGTTTTCCGGAAAAACAGAAAATGAGATGCGTAAGAAGCTGGCGGAACAGGAGTTTTCGCCAGCCTCTGTTGAAGATGCGATCCTTTTTCTGAAACATTACCGGTATCTGGATGATGAGGATTATGCAAGGCGGTATGTAGAGAAAAACGGACATAAAAAGAGTATCCGCCAGATGAAATTTGACCTCCGCCAGAAAGGTGTCAGCGATGATCTGGTGGAAATGATATTCGAGGATATGGAAGTTGACGAGTCTGCCCAGATCCTCGGACTGCTGAGAAAGAAAAACTACGATCCGGAGGAACCGGACCCGGCAAAGCGTCAGAAGATCTACGCGTTCCTGGCGAGAAAAGGCTTTTCTTATGACGCGATCAACAGTGCGATGAAACAGTGGGAGTGAGAAGCTGTTTTTGATCGGTGAACAGGAACTGCAGTGCTGCTTTTCAGAGGCTGAGAGAGCCCGCGGACTGCAGTTCGACAACCTTCGTGGGGATGCACAGAAGTCCCCGGAATGCGGGCATTATACTTGACATAATGCATAAAACAGTTTAGAATTGAAGTGTTGTAATTAGTACAATGAAAACTAAATAAAGGAGGTGCTCCTGTGTCACCAATAATCAGCATGTTGATAGCAGCAATTATTGTGGCTCCTATTACCTGGAAGATAGCTGTGGCTCACCATAAAAAAAGTTACGAGAGTAAGATCGGAAGCGCAGAGGAAAAATCCAGAGAAATAATAGATGAAGCATTGAAGGTCGCCGAGACGAAGAAGAAAGAAGCTCTCCTGGAAGCGAAGGAAGAGAATTTAAAAGCGAAAAACGAGCTTGAAAAGGAAACCAGAGAACGGAGAGCCGAGATCCAGCGTTATGAGCGCCGCGTACTGAGCAAAGAGGAAAACCTTGACAAAAAATCTGAGGCAATGGAGAGAAAAGAATCCAGTCTTGCCGCAAAGGAAGAAACTTTAAGAAAACGTTCTTCCGAGGTCGAGGAATTATTTGCTAAGGAGCAGGAAGAACTGGAGAAGATCTCCGGACTTACCAGCGAACAGGCGAAAGAATATCTTCTGAAATCTGTTGAGGAAGATGTAAAACACGACACTGCAAAGCTTATCAAGGAATTAGAAGCCAAGGCAAAAGAAGAAGCAGACAAGAAAGCAAAGGAATACGTGGTTACAGCGATCCAGAGATGTGCTGCTGACCATGTTGCAGAGACAACAGTTTCTGTTGTACAGCTCCCGAGCGACGAGATGAAAGGCCGCATCATTGGACGAGAGGGACGTAATATCCGTACTCTTGAGACAATGACAGGTGTGGAACTCATCATCGATGATACACCGGAAGCTGTCGTATTATCCGGTTTTGATCCGGTAAGACGTGAAGTCGCAAGAATTGCTCTTGAGAGACTGATCGTGGATGGACGTATCCATCCGGCGAGAATCGAAGAGATGGTGGAGAAAGCGCAGAAGGAAGTTGAAAACATGATGCGCGAGGAAGGTGAAGCTGCGATCCTTGAGGTCGGCATTCACAATATCCATCCGGAGCTCGTCAAGCTCCTCGGCAAGATGAAGTTCAGGACCAGCTATGGTCAGAACGCATTGAAGCATTCCATCGAGGTCGCACAGTTATCCGGTTTACTGGCAGCCGAGATCGGTGTGGACGTCAGAATGGCAAAGCGTGCCGGCTTATTACATGACATTGGAAAATCCGTTGACCATGAGATGGAAGGTTCCCATGTACAGCTCGGATCGGAACTGTGTAAGAAATACAAAGAATCCCCGATCGTTATCAATGCTGTGGAATCTCACCATGGCGATGTTGAGCCGACGAACCTTATTTCCTGCATCGTTCAGGCAGCAGATACGATTTCCGCTGCAAGACCGGGCGCAAGAAGAGAAACGTTGGAGACATACACGAACCGCTTAAAGCAGCTTGAGGATATTACAAACTCCTTCAAGGGAGTTGATAAGTCCTTTGCGATCCAGGCGGGACGCGAAGTGCGCATTATGGTAGTGCCGGAGCAGATCAGCGATGACGATATGGTTCTTCTCGCAAGAGACATATCCAAGAAGATCGAAGAAAGCCTGGAATATCCGGGACAGATCAAAGTCAACGTGATCCGCGAGTCCAGAGTTACCGATTACGCGAAATAAAATTGAAAGCCGTTGCTGTGCAGAGAGGATCTGTATGGCTGCGGCTTTTTTATTTACGCGAACAACGAGCCAAAGTCCGCGCTTGCGCGAGACCTTGGTGACTGTCGCGATAACAAACAGGCACTGCGTGCCTAAGATGCGCACTCGCGTGAAGATGGGAATTGTCGCAAGCGACCGCGCTCGGCGCGAGAATGTGCCGAGATACATTTTTAGGAGGAAATTTCATATGGCAAAAATTGGTTTTATCGGCATGGGAAATATGGGAACCGCGATCATGCGGGGACTTTTAAAGACATATCAGCCGGAGGAGCTGCTTTTTACGAGCGCTCATGAAGCGAAGATGCAGAAGATCACAGAGGAGACGGGCGTTGCCCACGTTTCCACAGCAACCGAGTGCGCAGAGCAGGTAAAATATCTGGTCCTCGCGGTAAAACCTCAGGTTCTTCCGTCTGTGTTTAAAGAATTAAACGGAAAGATCCGTAAAAATCAGGTTGTGATCTCCATCGCGGCCGGATATGCGATCGCGGATCTTCAGGCAGGACTCGGAGACGAGGCGAGAATTGTCCGCTCGATGCCGAACACCCCGGCGATGGTCGGCGAGGGAATGTCCGGTGTGAGCTATGATGAGAACCTGTTTACGGACGAGGAAAAACAGGTGATCGACGGTTTCTTCACTTCTTTCGGAAAGATGGAGAAGGTGGACGAGAAGCTGATGGATGTTGTGGGAAGCGCCAGCGGCTGTTCACCGGCATATGTATACATGTTCATCGAGGCGCTGGCTGACGGCTGCGTGAAGAACGGACTTCCTCGCCAGGCTGCCTACAAGATGGTTGCCCAGGCGGTGCTCGGCAGCGCGAAGATGGTCCTTGAGACAGGAAAACATCCGGGCGAATTAAAGGATATGGTATGCTCTCCGGGCGGAACAACGATCGAAGGACTTGCCGCCCTGGAAGAGAATGGATTCCGCGGTGCGATCATCAAGGCCTGCGATGCGAACTTTGAGAAGAATAAGAAATTAAAGGGCTGATTGCTGTAAAAAGAATTCTCCTATTATTCACAGATAATGAGATAAATTGCGAACAAGAAGCAAATCGCAGACAGTTCTATGCAGACATGTCGGATTTTGTGAAATGATTGACTGTGGATCAGAACAAAGCATAAAGTGAGAGGAAATGAAAGAAACATGGAAAAGACAATTCGTTTAAAACGTGAACTTGCCTATACAGGAATGATCTTAAAGATCTACCGGGACACCGTCGTTGCGAACGGGATCGAGGAAGTCTATGACTATATCCATCATGACGGCGCTGCCGCTGTTCTTCCGGTGACAAAGGACGGAAAGATCCTGATGGTGCGCCAGTACCGGAACGCCCTGGACCGCTTTACTCTGGAAATCCCGGCGGGAAAGCTGGATGCGCCGGATGAGCCGAAGATCGAGTGTGCAGCGAGAGAACTTGAGGAGGAGACGGGATTCCGCAGTGAAAATCTGGAATTCCTGATGACGGTCAATACAACGGTGGCATTCTGTGACGAGCGTATCGGCGTCTATATCGCGAAAGATCTGATCCCGTCGAAACAGCACCTCGACGCAGACGAGAGCATCGACGTGGAGGAGTGGGAAGTGAAGGACCTTCTGGATCTGATCTACAGCGGGAAGATGACGGATGCAAAGACGATCGCGGCGATCCTTGCGTATGCCCAGAAGGAAGGAATCCGGTAAGAGCCGGTACTGGAAGACTAAAAAATCAGAAACAATATTGTGGATAAAGCATGGGACTGTGCGCATACACTGTGAAAAAGGAACAGGGGCGGCAGCGCTATGACTGGGATCCGCAGACACCGGAGACTATTGGACAGTCAGTTGTTCTGGCTGTCCTTTTTTTTATTTGTTGGGACTGCAGCGGGAACGATTTTTTGCAATCACATGAGCATGGAGATGAAGAATACGCTGGAACAATGGTTTGCGGGGATCTTTGCGCCTGCGGAGCTGTCGGCGGTGGATTATTACAGCCTGTTCGCAGGTGTCCTGAAGAAGCGCTTTGTGTGGATCCTGGTGGGGATCCTGATCTGCCAGACGTCGCTGTCCGGGATCATCTGCTATGCATCGGCAGTCTGCGTATCGTTTCAGGCGGCAGTGATCGTCTGTGCCCTGACGATGCACAGCGGGGTCAGCGGGATCCTGCTCTTTTTCGGGCTGGTCTTTCCACAGGGGATCTTTTATGCGCTGGCGGCGTATCTCGTGTGGATCGTGGTCCGGGAACCGGTGCGGGGGAATGAGCAATCCCGGATCTTGAGCATGATCTTATTGACAGCACTCGGAATCGCAGCAGAGACTTTGATCAATCCGGAAGTTTCAGCAGGAGTTTTTCGGTTCTTTTCGTAGACACAAGTGAGGATGAAGGCACGGAACTGCTGCAAAAAGGTACTGAAAAAAGGTTTCCGGGCTGCGTGAGTTCCCTGCAAAGGGATTCAAGTGGGAAAAATCCGTTTGATTTTGCCATAAAATGGGGATATAATGTAGAAAAATATTGGTTTTGCCGGGGAAAATAAGGGAACAGTGGATTACAGTGGCCGCAAATGAACGGGGAAAAGGTATGAGAGAGGAAATTCAGACCTTCATCCATTATATGGAGGAGGAAAAGCAAGCGTCAAAAAATACAACGCTTTCTTATCAGAGGGATCTTCTGAAGATGGCGGATTATCTGGAAGAGAACGGGATCACGGAGTGCGGAAAGGTAACAAAGACCGCGCTGAATTCTTATCTCCTTTTTCAGGGAAAAGAGGGAAAGGCGGCATCGACGGTCTCAAGGTCCCTGGCGTCCGCAAAGTCATTTTTCGGCTGGATGCATAGGAGAGGAATGATCCGGAGGGATCCTGCAGAATCGATCCATGCACCGAAGATCGAAAAGAAGGTGCCAGTGATCCTCACAGTAGATGAGGTGACGAGACTTCTGGACCAGCCGTCCTGTGCGAATCCGAAAGAGATCCGTGATAAGGCGATGCTGGAGCTTTTATATGCGACCGGGATCCGTGTGACGGAGCTTGTAAGCCTGAAGCTTTCAGACGTGAATATGGCGGTCGGCTTTATCACCTGCCGGGATGAGCATAAAGAGCGGATGATCCCGTTCGGCCATGCGGCGAAAAATGCGCTGGCGAAGTATCTGGAGGCCTCGCGGGAGACGTTCTTAAAGGGAATGAGTTCGGAACTTCTCTTTACAAACTGCAGCGGAGGAGTCATGAGCCGTCAGGGCTTCTGGAAGCTGATCAAATATTATGGGGAGCGGGCCGGGATCGAGGAGGACATCACACCGCACACCCTGCGCCACTCTTTTGCGGTCCATCTTTTGAGCAACGGCGCTGACATGCGCGCTGTTCAGACCATGATGGGGCATTCCGACCTGGCATCCACGCAGATGTATACGGCATATGCGACGGAAAATACAGTCCGGGAGGCGTACCAGGGGGCACATCCGAGAAAGTGAAAAAACATTTTGCGAATATACACATTCTTCGCAGACAATATACCGATATCGATCGAAACAAACGGCAGAGAACAGAAATTTTGAGAAAGTTTGTCAGTTCGCGCTGACTGGAATACAGAAGCTGAACTCGAATTGAACTAAGAAAAGAGCACCTATCATCACAATGTCAGAAAGAAAAATCCCTGAAACATTGATCGTAAGGTGCTCTTTTTATCATTTATTTCTGATCCATTCTCGCCAAGATACTTCTCGCAACGGAAAGTCCATTCGCGGATGCCTGCTGAAGACCGCGGGTCACGGACGCACCGTCACCGATGGCGCGGAGACCGTGGATGTTTGTCTCAAAGTCCTTATCGACAACGACCTTGTTGGAATAGAATTTAACTTCCACGCCGTAAAGCAGAGTCTCATCGCTGGCGATACCCGGAGTTACCTTGTCCAGAGCTTTTAACATCTCCTTGATGTCGACCATGATGCGGTGCGGGAGAACTAAGGAAAGGTCGCCCGGAACAGCATCCTTTAAGGTCGGGATGATATTGTTTCTGCAGAGACGCTCCTCTGTGGTGCGGCGGCCTCTCTGGAAGTCTCCGAAGGTCTGGACGAGGATCTTTCCGTCGCAGAGCATGTTGGAGAGCTGGGCGATGTGTTTACCATACTCGATCGGGGTCTTGAAGGGTTTTGTGAAGTTCTTGGATACCAGGATCGCGAAGTTGGTGTTGTTTGTCTTATATTCTTTTGATTTATAAGCGTGGCCGTTTACGACAGCCAGACCGTTTTCGTAATACTCGGTCGCAACCTCACCGGACGGGTTCGTACAGAAGGTGCGGACTTTATCGTCGAAGGTCGGTGTGTAGTATACGAGTTTTGCCTCGTAGAGGTTCTTGTTGAGGAATTCCATGACCTCGTCGCGGACCTCGACACGGACACCGATATCAACGGTGCCGACCTCGGTATCGATCCCGTGGTCGTCACAGATGTGGGAGAACCAGTCGGAACCTTCGCGACCGATGGCGGAGACGATCTCGTCTGCGTAGTAGGTCTCGTCTTTATCGGTAATAACACCCTTTGCAGCTCCGTCTTCGATGATGATATCTTTTACCATCGTGTTGAATTCCATGTGGATGCCGTTTGCGAGGAGGTGATCCTGCAGGCGGGTATAAATCTTGTAGCCTTCCTCGGTTCCGAGGTGACGGATCGGGCATTCGATCAGTTTTAAGTTTGCATTGATGGCCTTTTTACGGATCTTGCGGATCTCCTGCTGTTTGTCAACACCGTATACGTTCTGATCAGCGCCGAACTGCAGATAGATATCGTCGGATTCCCTGATGAGCTCTGTCGCCTTATCGTATCCTAAGATCTCCGGCAGATTTCCTCCGACATCCGGGGAGAGGGAGAGTTTTCCGTCGGAGAAAGCTCCGGCTCCTGCAAAGCCTGTGGTGATGGAACATGGTTTGCAGCCAACGCATACTTTTGTTTTTCTCTTTGGACATACGCGTTTTTCGATCGGTCTTCCTTTTTCGATCATTAAGATGTTTAATTCTGGTTTTTCTTTGATCAGTTCATAGGCGCAGAAGATACCGGACGGGCCGGCGCCGATGATGATCACGTCAAAGTGTTCTCCGGATTTCATATCACAAGTCTCCTTTCGGGTGAGCATATACGGACACCAGGACAGGGAGCGTTCCTTGCACACCATTCTTTATCGTATCATAGTTCTCCCCGACACGCAAGATGAGAGAAACGAAAATCAGATCATTGATATGGGAAAGAATACCGGCAAAATTGTCTAAAAATTAACGTTAAACAAAAGATTATTAAGTAAAGTAAATAAAAGACTTGATTTATTTAATAATTACGTGATAAAATCGACAATATGTTAAGAAACAAATTCAATAAGCCATAGAGGGGAAAGCAGGCATACCTGCGTGAGCAGGTGTGACCGATGAAAAAATTGCAGAGGAGTGAATCATATGAGCAGATTGGAGATCATGTCCCCGACCCGCGCGCGGATCGTGATGGAGGGACTTTATAAAGATCTGGAGAGAAGAATCGAATCGAGCCCGCCTGGGCTCTGTCCTGTTGATATGGCGAGAGCGTTTCTGGAGCTCTGCCACGCGCAGACGTGCGGAAAATGCGTTCCGTGCCGGATCGGTCTCGGGCAGTTAAACCAGCTGATCCGTGACGTATTAAACGGAAAAGCGACAATGGATACGCTGGATCTCATGGAGAAGACGGCGCTTTCCATCATGGATTCCGCGGACTGTGCGATCGGCTATGAGGCGGCGAACATGGTCTATAAGGGGCTGATTGGCTACCGCGATGACTATGTGGAGCACATCAAGAAAGGCCGCTGTACCTGTACATATAACCAACCGGTCCCGTGTGTCGCGATCTGTCCGGCCCATGTGGACATTCCGGGTTATGTGGCGCTCGTGGAAGAAGGAAGATATGCCGATGCGATCCGCCTGATCCGGAAGGACAACCCGTTCCCGACGACCTGCGGTTTTATCTGTGAGCATCCGTGTGAGGCGAGATGCCGGAGAAACATGGTCGACGATGCGGTCAATATCCGGGGACTGAAACGGTTCGCGGCAGATTACGCGGGTGTTGTGGATCCGCCGAAATGTGCTCCGTCGACCGGGAAAAAGGTCGCTGTCCTCGGCGGCGGTCCGGGAGGTTTAAGTGCTGCTTACTACTTACAGCTCATGGGACATCAGACGACCGTGTACGAGATGCTGCCGAAGCTCGGCGGTATGCTGCGGTACGGGATCCCGAACTATCGTCTCCCGAAAGATCGGCTGGATGACGATATCAACGCGATCTTAAAGACCGGCGTGGAAGTAAAATATGGCTTAAAGATCGGTGTGGACATCACGATCCAGGAACTGCGGGAACAGTATGACGCGGTGCTCATCACGATCGGCGCCAGCACGGATAAGAAGCTTGGACTTCCGGGTGAGGACGCGGACGGCGTTCTCTCCGCGGTACAGTTCCTGCGGAGTGTCGGAAAAGACGAGATCATCGACCTGACCGGAAAGGAAGTCGTTGTCATCGGCGGCGGAAACGTGTCCATGGATGCAGTCCGCACGGCAAAACGACTTGGAGCGAAGAAAGTCAGCATTTTATATAGAAGACGGAGAAACGATATGACGGCGCTGCCGGGTGAGATCGAGGGCGCGATCGCGGAGGGGATCGAGATCGTGACCTTAAAGGCTCCAGCGTCCTTAGATGTCGGGGAAGACCACAAGATCCATGGCATCTACGCGACCCCGCAGATGATCAGCGCGATCAGGGACGGCCGCGCCAGCGTGAAGCCGACGGGCGAGCCGGATGTCTACATTCCATGTGATGTCCTCATAAAGGCCATCGGACAGGATATCGAGTCCGGACATTTCGAGAAAGCCGGGATCCCGGTATCCCGCGGAAAGATCGTGACCTTAAAGAGCGGTGCATTTGAAAATATGCCGGGCGTCTTCGCGGGCGGCGACTGCTCAAGCGGTCCGGCATCTGTAATTAAAGCGATCGCAGCAGCGAAGGTTGTTGCGGCGAACATCGATGAATACCTGGGTTACCACCACGAGATCACGAGCGGAGTGGAAATTCCGGAGGCGAGCTTAAAGGACAAGACTCCGTGCGGACGTGTGAACTTAATGGAGCGGGAAGCAGGCGAGCGTGTCTGTGATTTCGAGGCAGTCGAGAAGTGCATGACCGAGAAGGAGGCGAAGCAGGAAGCCGGACGGTGCCTGCGCTGTGATCATTTCGGATACGGAATCTTTAAAGGAGGCAGGAGTACATTATGGTAAATATTACGATCGACGGAAAAAAGATTTCGGCAGAGGAAAATATTACGATCATGGAAGCTGCCGAGAAGAACGGGATCCCGATCCCGAAGCTCTGCTATTTAAAGGGGATCAACGAGATCGCGGCCTGCAGAGTCTGTGTTGTGGAGCTGGAAGGAAAGGAAAAACTGATCACCTCCTGCAACAACCTCGTGAAGGAAGGCATGGTCATCCATACGAACAGCCCGAAGGTCCGGAATCACAGAAGAAATACGGTCCAGCTGCTGCTGTCCCAGCATGATAACCGCTGCGTGGTCTGTCCGAGAAACGGAAACTGTGGTCTGCAGCAGGTGGCATATGATCTGAATATTCTGGAAATCCCGTTTAAGCAGGAACCGGAATATCAGCCGTGGGATAAGAATTTCCCGCTGATCCGTAATTCCGCGAAGTGCATCAAGTGCATGCGCTGTGTTCAGGTCTGTGATAAGATCCAGGGACTCGGGATCTGGGATGTGGAAGGAACCGGTTCCAGAACGACCGTGAATGTCGCAGAACATAAGACGATCGGGGAAGCGAACTGCGCTCTCTGCGGTCAGTGTATCACCCACTGTCCGGTCGGCGCCCTCTCGGAGCGCGACGATACGGAAAAAGTCTGGGAAGCGATCGAAAATAAAGAGAAGATCGTTGTGGCGCAGGTTGCCCCGGCGGTACGCACGGCCTGGGGAGAGGAACTTGGACTCTCCGGCGCGGACGCTCCGGTCGGAAAGATCTTCGACGCATTAAAGAGAATGGGCGTCGATTACGCGTTTGATACGGTATTTTCTGCGGACCTCACGATCATGGAGGAGAGCACGGAGTTTATCAGCCGTTTCACAAGCGGCGAACTGAAAGACCGTCCGATGTTCACCTCATGCTGCCCTGGCTGGGTTCGATTTGCGAAGAGCCAGTTTCCGTATATGGTGAACTACCTCTCCACGGCGAAATCCCCGCAGCAGATGTTCGGGGCGGTCATGAAGACATATTTTGCGGAAAAACTCGGAGTTTCTCCGGATCAGATCTTTACGCTCTCCATCATGCCCTGCGTGGCAAAGAAAGGCGAGCGTGAGATGGACCTGTTCTACGGGGAGTATGCCGGACATGACGTCGATGCGGTCCTCACGACGCGAGAACTCGTGAAGATGATCCGCTCCGCCCATATCCGTCCGGATACGCTCGTTGAAATCCCCAGTGACAGTCCGATGCATGGGGGAACCGGAGCGGGCGTGATCTTTGGAGCGACCGGCGGCGTTATGGAGGCCGCCCTGCGCACTGCATATTTCACCTTAAAAGGCGAGAATCCGCCGGCTGACGCATTCCGGTCCGTCCGCAGTGAAGGATTCCAGGAAAACGCAGGAGTCCAGGAAGCGGAGTTTACGATCGGAGACATTAAGCTGCGCACGGCGGCAGTCAGCGGCCTTGGAAATACACGTAGACTGCTGCAGCAGATCGAGCGCGGGGAAGTCCACTACGACTTTGTCGAAGTCATGGCCTGCCCGGGCGGCTGCGTCGGCGGCGGCGGACAGCCGATCCACGACGGCGAGGAGCGGGCGTTTGCGCGCGGAAAGAAATTATACGAACTGGATGCGGAATCAGAACTCCGGTATTCGCATGAAAACCCGGATATCAAGGAAATCTACAGCGATTTCTTCGGAAAACCGATGTCCCACAAGGCACATATGCTGCTGCATACGGAGCACTGGAAAAATCAGTAAGGGAATTATTTGTTACAGTTCAGCCATGCGCTGATTTGAATGAGAAAGTGTGTTGCAAGCTTGCTTGCATAAGCACTTTTTCATCCAAATCAGCATATGGTGGAACCACCAAGCTTCTTGTTTTCATGAATATGAAAACAAGAAGATGTAATGGCTGAACTGTAACAATTGTTTAACTAACAACAGCAAGGATTCCCCCACTTACACGAAGCAAATCACAGTCAGTCTCCGTGAAATTATCGACTGTGGATTGAAACAAGAAATAAAAAGAAAGCCCTCCGGCTTCACCAACGGAATGTAAGGTGAAGGCCGGAGGGCTTTTTTATAGGAAAATCCTTTGGAACTTCTGTTCTAATTTTCCCCACTCCTGCAGCGCTTTTGCGACCTTCGCGTATTTCCGGTCCGGGACCGGAAGGACGGTGCCGTCGGTCAGAGTAAGTTCGAAGCGGCGGATGGATTGGACAAACAATGGATTTACAATGAAACTTGCATGGATCCTCAAGAAGATGGATCCATATTGTTTCTCCAGTTTTGAAAGAGAATCGACGGAGTCAAAGGTGCTGGTCAGAGTGTGGACCACCGTGTACGGGGAGCGGGTTCCGGTCTCGATATAGAGAATGGAGTTCGCAACGAGAAAGTGGCAGACGTGATTCTGTCCATTAATCGTGATGCGCTGTCCGGTGACCGGACTGACCGTCACGGGAACCTTCATCTCATCGTAGTGGACCGGATAGATCTTATCGCGCTCATCGTAAGGGAACGCGTTGGAGATATGGACGACGGCGATCTTTGGGACCATAACGGATTTTCCGTCGGGTCCGGTCACCTTTTTATCGCGCCAGGTATAGTGAAGTCTCTGGTCATGGACCGTCATCGCTCCGCTCGGATAGTACGTGTATACAAGATATGTCAGAATGATCTCGCAGGCATGCGGGCCGCAGGAAACGGGGGTGGCTGAGATATTGCTCATCGTGAAGGTCAGATGATGCGTTCCGTCTTCCTGGGCGAAGGCGGCGAGGATCGTTGCTTTCCCCTGCATCCACTGGTTTTCGGCAGGACCGATCCAGAGAAGATCGTCGTCTGCGGCATCGAAGAATGGCTGTAGGTGGTTTTCGTAGTATTCGGTGATGATGTGGACGGATTGCCGGATTTGCGCGGAAATATTCATAAATTCCTCCAATAACGGGACTGAGTCCAAAATATGTGCTCAATTTTATCATGTGAAGTTCCAAAAAACAATTGATTTTCATGGAAAAATAAAGAAAAAATGTGAAATATGATGTATTTGATACATGAAAACATGTATTCCACCACATCAAATTGAAGCGTGAAAGTGCGGATGATAAAATTTATCTTATCTACAATTATTTACATCTCGTGCAAAAAAATGACATCTTGTGCAGGACGCATTGACGAAGAATATCGAACATGTAAAAATGAAAAAAACAAGCAGGCAGATTTCCGGGAGAGGAGGTGCGGGAATGAAGACGGCAGAAATTCTGGAAAAAACAAAAACATTTCAGGCGGCAGAAGCGGATATTTTAAACAATATCGGAAAAATTACGCAGGTGGATATGCCGATGGAGTACGGGAGAGTATGCCTGTCGGAACAGGTCAGGAAACATGCGGAGCTTTCTTTTGATCTGAGCCATGAAGTCGATACCGTCGAAGAATTTATCCGCTGGATGGATGAAAGCATTGGAAATGAGCGTTCATCGGTCAATATGAAAGATCTGTATGAGCTCGCATCTGCAGAAACGCTTCTTCCGGAAATCAAGCGCTATCTGACGACGGAAATAGCGAACCGCCTCGCAGCCGGAACCGGTAATGGAAAACTGGTGTCGATCTCCGGGATCGCGTATCTGAACTCCCGCGAGGTCATGTTTTTTGCGGGCCGTCTGCTGGAAAAAATGGCGAAGAGCCTGCGGGTAGTTGTCTGGCTGGACTCAAAAGAGCAGGGCAACTTATCTGAGAACCGTTTGAGAGAAATGTTCTGCGGAGAGATCTTCCGGATCCGGCTCAGTATGAGGTTGTGGAGGACAGGGACAGCTTTGATTATATTTATTCCGGGGAGGAGATGCGTCTTCTTCCCGGAAGGAAATATTCAAAAATGAAAAACAGGATCTCCAGATTCCAGAGAGACTATGGAGACCGGGCAGAGTTTGTTCTTCTTGGACCGGAAGATGAACCGGAGATTTTACAGTTTCTGGATCGCTGGTCATCGAAAAAGGAAAGTGATGATGCTCTGAACCGGTTGGACAGTGAGGAGACCGGGATACGGGAAGCAATCCGATTCTGCAGGGAAGCGGAGATCACGATTGCCGGTGTTCGTGTGAACGGGATTCTGGAGGCATTTTCCATGGGAACGGAGTGTAAGGAGACCGATATGACGGTGACACATGTGGAAAAGGCAGATACTGAGCTTCGCGGTCTGTACAATTATCTGGAAAAAGAGTTTTTGCTCCATTCATATCCGGAGACAGGACTGGTGAACCGGGAAGATGATATGGGACTGGAAAATCTGAGACGGACGAAAGAGAGTATGCATCCGGTACGGATGGAGAAGAAATATACGATCCTGGAGCGGGAGAAAAATTAAAGATTGTTAAAAAATATACAGACAAATTCAGAAAAAGCATACATATGACACATAAAGCCCTGTATTTAATGGAATTGATTGCATTATATGAAGAAATATGGTAAGCTATGGAGTATGAAATTCCGTACAACCGAATGGATGCTGGAGATAATGCGAAAGCATGATCCGGGGAAATGTACGGACGGTACTTAGGGGGTACCTGCCGGAGTATGAAAAGGTGAGTATATCACATAAAAACTGCCGTCAGCAGAGACGTTCCGGGAGATCAGAGAGATCTCATCCGGGATCGTGTCTGGTGGCGGCAGTTTTTACTTACCGGCGAGTTCTTGTGAAACTTCCCGGCAAATAAAAGGGGCCGAAATCCTGCTCATGTGTGGCAGCAGGATCTTTTTATAATGTGGCCAAGTTCAGCCTTGCGCAGACAAGGTAAAGCTGATAAAATGGAAAAACCGGGGGACTGAAAAATCCCCCTTAAGTGCGTTGCAGAAAGAAACGAATGAAAGAATGGTAACTGCGAAGATATGGAACAGTTACGAACAGCGATAAAAACTTACTGCCGCGGAGAGCGGAGAAAAAAAGGAGATAAAAATGTTAATAATTGCAGGTCTCGGAAACCCGGGAAAGGAATATGAAAATACAAGACACAATGCAGGTTTTATGGTGATGGATGCTCTGGCGGAGAAGATCGGGGCGGACATCTCTGAGAAGAAGCACAAGGCGCTCTGCGGAAAAGGCGTGATCGGCGGGGAGAAAGTGATCCTCATGAAGCCGCAGACGTATATGAACTCCAGTGGGGAGAGTATCCGCGCGGCGGCCGATTATTATAAGGTGGATCCGGAAGATATCCTGATCGTGTACGATGATATCAGTCTGGCTCCGGGTCAGTTAAGGATCCGCGCAAAGGGAAGTGCCGGCGGTCACAACGGAATCAAGAGCATCATCGCACATCTCGGAACCCAGGAATTCCCGCGCGTGAAGGTCGGAGTCGGTGAGAAACCGGCGAGAATGGATCTTGCAGATTATGTGCTCGGACACTTCTCAAAGGAAGAGCAGGCGACGATGGATGACGCCGTGAAGGAAGCGGCCGACGCAGTCTGCGAGATCGTGAATGTCGGGATCGCGCAGGCGATGAATGATCATAACCGGAAGAAAGAAGAAAAATAAAAGAAGCATTGGCAAAATTTTGCCGCAGTGTGCGTGCGGAGAATGCCTATGCACACTAACTGGAATAGAATCAGAAATATGATCGGACAGGAAACGAATAAAAACAGGAGGAACCATGGCTGAAGTTTTTGCAAATCCGCTCGCGGAGCTGGCGGAGTATACCGATATGAAACAGGATATGGATAAAGGAAAAGGTCCGATCCAGGTCAGCGGCGTGACGGATTCCCAGAAAGTTCATGTCATGTATGAACTCTCAAAGGACAATCCGTGGCGGCTCGTTGTGACCTATGACGATACCCGTGCGAAGGAGATCTTCGATGATTTCAGCTATTTTGAGCCGAATACCTGGCTGTACCCGGCGAGAGACCTTCTGTTTTACAGCTCTGATATCCACGGAAATCTCCTGACAAGACAGCGGATGCAGGTGTTTAAACATCTTTTGGAGGATGAAGGCGGCGTTGTCGTGACAACCGTGGACGGTCTGATGGATCACCTTCTTCCGCTCTCCATGATCAGGGAGAGTTGTCTGAACATCATGGCGGGACAGACGCTCGATATCGAGGAGATCAAGACACAGCTCACGAACATGGGCTATGAGCGGATGGGACAGGTCGATGGAATGGGACAGTTTTCTGTCCGCGGCGGAATTCTCGATGTCTTTCCGCTCACGGAGGAGGTCCCGGTCCGGATCGAGCTCTGGGGAGATGAGGTGGATTCCATCCGCTCCTTTGATGCCGAGAGCCAGCGGTCGATCCAGCAGATGGACGAGGTCACGATCTATCCGGCAGCAGAACTGATCCTCACGAAGGAACATATCGAGGACGGGATCCTGCGCCTGGAAGCGGAGGGAAAGAAGCAGGAAAAGACCTTCCGCGACCAGAAAAAGCCGGAGGAGGCGACGCGGATCAGGCGGGCTGTCGGGGAGCTTGTGGAATCCTTAAAAGAGGGCTTTGATGTCCAGACGCTGGACGCATATATCAGGTATTTCTGTAAAGATACGGTTTCATTTCTTGACTATATGAAAGAAGTCGGCGCTAAGGTCACTTTGGTGTCTTCTGCGACAGAAACAGGAAAACAGGCGGAAGTGGGAGTTATTGAAACTGAAGCTGAAGAGGCAGGAAAGAAGACAGTAGAATCAGGCGGGAACGTAGATCAGAGTGATACTGGGACAGCTGGGACGAAGAGATCAGGAAAGAAAACGGCAAGGGCGGCCGGAAAAACAGCCGAAAAGAAACAGGCATCTGGCCTGGCATTAATTTTAGATGAGCCCCAGCGGATGAAGGAAAAAGCGGAGACCGTCGAGACGGAATTCCGGGAGAGTATGTCCCACCGTCTGGAGCAGGGCTATATCCTGCCGGGGCAGGCGGACCTCCTGTTTTCCTCGAAAACGATCCTGGCGGATGCGCACACGCCGCACACGATCTTCATGACAGGACTCGACCAGAGACTCCCCGGCATGACTCCGAAGGCGAAGTACAGCCTGACCGGAAAGAACTTAAATTCCTACCAGAACAGCTTCGAGATCCTGATCAAGGACCTGACGAGATGGAAGAAGGACGGATACCGCGTTGTCCTCCTCTCCGCGTCAAGGACCAGAGCGAGCCGCCTCGCAGGAGATTTAAGGGAGTATGACCTGCGGGCATTCTGTCCGGAAGACCCGGGACAGCCGGTCGCTCCGGGGGAGATCATGGTTACCTACGGAAAACTCCATAAGGGCTTTGAGTACCCGCTGATCAAGTTCGTCGTCATCACTGAGGGCGACATGTTCGGCGTGGAAAAGCGGAAGAAAAAGCGAAAAAAATATAATTACGAAGGAAAGAAGATCAGCAGCTTCTCCGAACTCTCTGTCGGCGACTACGTGGTGCATGAGAGTCATGGTCTCGGCATCTATAAGGGAATCGAGAAGATCGAGCAGGACCATGTCATCAAAGACTACATCAAGGTTGAGTACGGGGACGGTGGAAATCTTTATCTCCCGGCAACCCGTCTGGAGGGAATCCAGAAGTATGCGGGCGCGGACGCAAAGGTCCCGAAGTTAAACAAGCTCGGCGGGACCGAGTGGACGAAGACGAAGACGAAGGTCCGCACGGCAGTCCGCGAGATCGCGAAGGAGCTCGTGCAGCTCTATGCGGCGAGACAGGATGCGGAAGGATTCCAGTATGGACCAGATACGGTCTGGCAGAAGGAATTCGAGGAGATGTTCCCGTACGATGAGACGGACGATCAGCTCACTGCCATCGACGATACGAAGCGGGACATGGAGAGCAAGAAGATCATGGACCGCCTGATCTGCGGAGATGTGGGATACGGAAAGACGGAGATCGCACTCCGCGCGGCGTTCAAGGCGGTGCAGGAAGGGAAACAGGTCGTGTACCTGGTCCCGACAACGATCCTGGCGCAGCAGATCTACAATACGTTCGTCCAGAGAATGAAGGATTTCCCGGTCCGCGTGGACATGATGTCGCGGTTCCGGACGCCCGGAGAGATGAAAAAGACGATCGAAGGTCTGAAAAAAGGATATGTGGACATCGTGGTCGGCACGCACCGGGTGCTTTCCAAGGATGTGCAGTTCAAGAGCCTGGGACTTCTGATCGTCGATGAGGAGCAGCGGTTCGGCGTGACGCACAAGGAGAAGATCAAGCAGATGAAGCAGAACGTGGATGTTCTGACTCTGACGGCGACGCCGATCCCGAGAACGCTGCACATGAGCCTCATCGGGATCCGCGATATGAGTGTTCTCGAGGAGCCGCCGGTGGACCGTGTGCCGATCCAGACGTACGTCATGGAGTACAACGACGAGATGATCCGCGAGGCGATCCACAGAGAGTTAGGACGCGGCGGGCAGGTGTACTATGTATACAATCGTGTCAACAACATCGACGAGGTGGCAAACCATGTGGCGTCGCTCGTTCCGGAGGCAAATGTGGCATTCGCTCATGGTCAGATGAATGAGCACCAGCTCGAGAAGATCATGCTGGATTTCATCAACGGTGACATCGATGTGCTCGTCTCCACGACGATCATCGAGACGGGACTCGATATTCCGAACGCCAACACGATGATCATTCAGGACGCGGATCGTCTGGGACTTTCCCAGCTCTACCAGATCCGCGGGCGGATCGGGCGTTCGAACCGTACCTCCTATGCGTTCCTGATGTATAAACGGGATAAGATGTTAAAAGAGGACGCAGAAAAACGTCTTCAGGCAATCCGGGAATTTACAGAGCTCGGATCTGGGATCAAGATCGCGATGCGGGACCTTGAGATCCGCGGTGCGGGAAATATTCTCGGAGCGGAACAGCACGGACACATGGAGGCGGTCGGATACGACCTCTACTGCAAGATGCTCAATGAGGCAGTCATTGCCTTAAAGGGCGGACAGGAAGAGGAAGAGACCTTTGAGACCGTGGTGGATTGCGATATCGACGCGTTTATTCCGGACGGATATATCAAGAATGAGTATCTGAAACTGGATGTATACAAGAGAATTTCCGCCATCGAGACGGACGACGAGTATATGGATATGCAGGATGAGCTGATCGACCGCTTCGGCGATATCCCGAAATCCGTGGACAATCTGCTCCGGGTTGCGGAATTAAAGGCCATGGCGCACCGGGCATATGTGACCGAGGTGGACATCAACACCCAGGAAATCCGGATCGAGCTCTACCCGAAGGCGAAACTCGATGTCACAAAGATCCCGGCGCTGATCGCAGAGTACAAGACCGCTCTCCGCTTCGCCCAGGGCGGCGAGAAACCGGTCCTGTTCTACCAGGAAAAGGGAAAGAAGAACAAGAACTGCGAGCCGATGATCGAGAAGGCGAAGGAGATTCTTGGGAAGCTTGGGGAGCTGGCAGAGAGCAGAAAATAAAAGCATATGGTAAAAATAGCGCATTAAATATAATGCGCTATTTTTATAGGTAAATGCTCTTCATGTTGCTGGACTGGTTGGTGTATAATATAAATGTAAGTGAACATTATGATAAGTGTTATTGAAAAGAGGTGTTTCGAGAGAAGTAAAAAAGATGCAAAGAATAAACGACAACATATTGACAGCATGGTATGAAGTGGATTCTGGTAGATACATTGACACGAAACATAACATCTGATATATTTTATATTATAAATAATGTTATATTTTGGAGAAGCGACATGAAAAATTTGATTAAAAAAATCAGGTTTTATTTGAACATGAGTCAGACCGAGTTCGCAGAGCATATGAATGTGTCTTTTGCAACCGTGAACCGCTGGGAAAACGGCCGGGCTGTTCCTAATAAACTGGCGCAGATGAGATTGCATGAGCTGTGTAAGGCACGGGCAGTTCCGGTTTATGATATGACGTTGGAGAAAATTGCGGAAGCGGCAAAAAAAATAGAAGCTGTTCACGGAAAGGTGCTGCTTTATCATGGATCGAAATCCGGCATAGAAGGAGTTATTGAGCCGAAGAGCCGGAAACAGTGTGATTTTGGCAGAGGCTTTTATATGGGAACAGATCCAGGTCAGGCGTTGACACTGATTTGTGACTATGAAAAATCAAAATTTTATATCGTTTCTGTCGATGTGAATGAGCTTAAATTGCTGAATGTACCAGCAGATATTGAGTGGGCAATGCTTGTAGCATTAAACAGGGGAAGAATGGAGAGCATAAAGGATACTGAATTTTATAACAAGTATCGAAATATGGCAGCCGGAAAAGATCTGCTTATTGGAAGCATTGCAAATGACAGGATGTTTTATGTGATTGATAATTTCTTTATTGGAAATATCACAGATGCAGCATTGGTGCACAGTCTTTCTGCATTGCAATTGGGAAGTCAGTACGTTGCGGTGTCACAAAGAGGATGTGATGCAATCCATATTGAAATGGAAATAGAGCTTTCCTATTTGGAGAGAGCGTTTATTAAGGAGGTTGCAGAGGAAAATCGTGCACGGGGAGTTTCTCTTGCAAACGATATCTGTAAGAATTATCGCCGTGAGGGACTATTTTTTGATGAAATTCTGGATAACGCCAAAGCCGGAGGAAAACAATGAATGAGATAGCTTTAAAACTCTGTGACATACAGGGAAGACTTTTTGAACTGTCAGCTGATCATAATTACAGTAGTATGGAATTTATTAAATTGTTCATGAATTCTGAGACGGCAAAAGCATTGGATTCTGAGTATAATCGTATGCAATGGGCAGGAGAAGAGTATCTTTTAGATGAGGTCATCGGAAATTCCAAGACAGAGAGTTTAGTTGGCGGAGAAGTATATTCAAAAGATGTTCTGTATTGGATCGGTTATATTTACCGTTATTGGCATTATTACAGCGGTGAGGACAGTAGAAAGATATATAAACAAGCGCCGGTCGAAGTTATGAAACGAAATTACATGATGTTTCATACGATGGATCCGGTTCTTGCGATCGAGAATCTGAAGGAAATTTATAATCAGAAAAGATAAAAGAAACACGTACTGGTTTAAGTCGGATAAAATCAACTTTAGACAGTACGTGTTTTATTAGCAAAACTTATTTCTGACACCCCAAAATCTCTTCCGCTCGCTTCACCGATTCTGCCGTCGGTGGATCCACATCTTTCAAGGTATACGGGATGCCGAGTGACTCCCATTTGTAGATCCCGAGTGTGTGGTACGGAAGAACTTCCACTTTTTTCACGTTGGACAGTGTGTCCAGAAATGCGCGGATGCCGTAAAGATTCTCATCATCGTCGGTCACGCCGGGGACGAGGACGTGGCGGATCCACATAGGTTTGCCGATCTCGTTTAAGTATCTGGCAAAATCCAGGATGTTTTCGTTGGTGTGACCGGTGAGCGCGCGGTGTTTTTCTGGATCGATGTGCTTTAAGTCGAGCATCACAAGGTCCGTGTTCTCCATGAGAGACGAAAGTTTTGAGAAAAATGGTTCTGTTCTTGTAAACGGCTGTCCCGCGGTGTCAAGCACCGTGCCGACGCCGTTTTCTTTTGCAAGGCGGAAAAGCTCCGTCATGAAATCAAGCTGTAAGAGCGGTTCGCCGCCGCTGACAGTGATCCCGCCTTCTTTTCCCCAGTAGCGTTTATAGCGAAGCGCCTGCTTTAAGAGGGCAGACGGGGTCATTTCTTTATAATTGCAGCCGGAAGAGACGGAGTCAGGGCGGGTTTCTGACGCAGCGGAATTGTTCCCATGGGCAGCTTCTGAGGTATGCGGACAGGCCGCAGCAGGATTCCCTGCCAGCTTCCATGTATCCGGATTATGACAGTACCGGCACCGCATATGGCAGCCCTGAAGAAAAGTCACAAAGCGGACGCCGGGTCCGTCTACGGAACCAAAACTGTCGATGGAGTGAATGTAGCCTGTTGTTTCCATATAAAAGTTTCCCTTCTCCCGGAATCTGCCGGGGATAAAAATAAAAAAGATAAAATGAGCAGTGCGGTGCAAAAGTGCAAACATTAAAACCCTAATGCCAAGCCAGAAAAAACCTTCATAATTTAGACTCAGCCGGGAACAAACAACATTCCCGGCTGATTTTTAAATGGGTAAATTTACATTGCCTCGTGGCAGGTTCTCGCAATGACATCCAGCTGCTGCTCTCTTGTCAGATCAATAAATTTAACAGCATAACCGGAAACGCGGATCGTGAAGTTTGCATACTCCGGTTTCTCCGGATGTTCCATCGCGTCTTTTAACTTATCAAGACCGAAGACATTCACGTTGAGGTGATGAGCGCCCTGGTCAAAATATCCGTCGAGAACATGAACGAGGTTGTTCTTTCTCTCGTCCTCGGAGTGTCCGAGTGCACCAGGAGCGATCGTCTCAGTGTTGGAGATTCCGTCGAGTGCGTACTCATACGGAAGCTTTGCGACAGAGTTTAAGGAAGCGAGAAGTCCGTTCTGCTCCGCACCGTAGGACGGGGTAGCGCCTGGGGCAAATGGAGTGAACGCTGCACGTCCGTCCGGAAGAGCGCCAGTTGCCTTACCGTAAACCACGTTGGAAGTGATCGTAAGGATGGAAGTTGTCGCCTCGGAGTTCCGGTATGTGTGGTACTTTTTCACTTTCTTTAAGAAAGTCTTTAACAGCCAAACTGCGATATCGTCGGCGCGGTCATCGTCGTTTCCGTAGCGCGGGAAGTCACCCTCTGTGATGAAGCTGGACGCCATGCCGTTCTCGTCGCGGACAACCTTGACTTTTGCGTACTTGATCGCGGAGAGGGAATCCACCACATGGGAGAAACCTGCGATACCGGTCGCGAAGGTGCGGCGCACGTCGGTGTCGATGAGAGCCATCTCGGCTGCCTCGTAGTAATATTTATCGTGCATGTACTGGATCAGGTTCAGGATATTCACATAGATTCCTGCAAGCCAGTCCATCATGAGATCATATTTGTGCATGACCTCGTCGTAGTCGAGATACTCGGAAGTGATCGGTGCATACTCCGGACCAACCTGCATCGGTTTGCCGTCTTTTGTCATGTACTTCTCGTCCTTACCGCCGTTGATCGCGTAGAGCAGGCACTTTGCAAGGTTTGCGCGGGCACCGAAGAACTGCATCTCCTTACCTGTCTGGGTAGCGGATACACAGCAGCAGATGCTGTAGTCGTCGCCCCATACCGGACGCATCACGTCATCGTTCTCGTACTGGATGGAAGAGGTGTCAACGGAGATCTTCGCTGCGTACTTCTTGAAGTTTTCCGGAAGGCGGGAAGAGTAGAGCACAGTCAGGTTCGGCTCCGGGGACGGTCCCATGTTCTCTAAAGTATGGAGGAAACGGTAGTCGGTCTTTGTGACCATGTGGCGTCCGTCCTGTCCGAGACCTGCAACCTCGAGAGTCGCCCAAACCGGGTCACCGGAGAAGAGCTGGTTGTAGGACGGAATTCTTGCGAACTTCACCATACGGAACTTCATGGTCATATGGTCGATCAGCTCCTGTGCCTGGGACTCGGTAAGTGTACCTTCCTCGAGGTCACGGTTTACGTAGATATCGATAAAGGTAGAGATACGTCCAACGCTCATAGCTGCGCCGTTCTGAGTCTTAACAGCGGCAAGATAGCCGAAGTAGAGCCACTGGATCGCTTCTTTTGCGTTTGTTGCCGGGCCGGAAATGTCATATCCGTAGATCTTTGCCATCTCTTTCATGCCCTTTAAGGCACGGATCTGTTCTGCGATCTCCTCTCTCTGGCGGATGATCTCATCGTACATTGCGCCGTTTCCGCAGAGATCCAGGTCTTTCTTCTTCTCTTCGATCAGGAAGTCGATACCGTAGAGGGCCACGCGGCGGTAGTCACCGACGATACGTCCGCGGCCGTAGGTATCCGGAAGACCGGTTACGATATGGCAGTGGCGGGCAGCTTTCATCTCAGGTGTGTAAGCGTCAAAGACTGCCTGATTGTGTGTCTTGTGGTACTCCGTGAAGATCTTGTGGAATTTCTCGTTTACTTTATATCCGTAAGTCTCAGCGGCTTCCTCCGCCATCTTGATCCCGCCGTAAGGCATGAATGCGCGCTTTAACGGCTTGTCAGTCTGGAGACCGACGATGGTCTCAAGATCCTTTAAGCTCTCATCGATATAGCCCGGGCCGTAGGAAGTCAGGCTGGACACGATCTCAGTCTCACACTCTAAAACGCCGCCTTTTTTGCGCTCCTCTTTCTGGAGTTCCTGAAGACGCCCCCAGAGTTTGTCGGTCGCCTCGGTTGGAGCGGCGAGGAAATCCTCGTTTCCGTCATACTGGGTATAGTTATTCTGGATAAATTCGCGGACATTGACCTCATCGGTCCATTTTGCACCCTGGAATCCTCTCCAGGCTTTTTTGAAAAGGTCAGCAGTACCGTTCGGGGTATTCTGTTCAGACATGGTGGTTCCTCCTTGTTTCCATTACTATTACATATTGTTAAAAAGGGATCATTCTGAAATCTTCGGTTGTGAAGAAATGCTTCGCCATTATAACAGACCGTGACAGGAAAAAACAATACTTTAAATGAGAACCATTATCAAAATCTGCCATGTGGGAAATTTTCTCTTTAGGGAGATCTCAGCTGTTACAGAATCACAGCGCGGCGCAGAATGCGCCATCAGACAAAAGGGCAAAAAAATAACCCACAGTCTGCGCTATGATTGCCCAGACGGTCGGCTTTCTTCGATCATACTTCACGTGGTTCACCACTTATCCGTCAGTCATATGATCGGTATGACATATATATACCAGATGTTGTGGTGTGTGTCAAGTGGAAAAGAATGGTCTGACCAGATATGGGGAGAGAATGCCGGACCTTTTGGGCAGATGTCAGCAAAAAAAGCGTGAAGAGCGTCGCTCTATACCGGTTGACGGAATCATGCCCGGCGGGGTACAATAACCTTAATATGACTTTGGGGGAAACAGGGGGGAACGAGGATGTTAAAGGTACTGATCGCGGATGATGAGAGCAAGGTCTGCCAGCTGATCGAAAAGCTGGTGGACTGGGATGCTCTTGATATGAAGGTCGCAGCGGTCGCGGAGAACGGGATCGATGCGCTGGAAAAGATAAAGGAAGTTCATCCGGATATCGTGATCACGGACATCCGGATGCCGGGATATGATGGGCTGGACCTGATCCGGCTCGGAAAAGAGGAAGCTCCGAATGCGGAGTTTGTGATCATCAGCGGCTACCGCCATTTTGAGTATGCGCAGATGGCAATCCGGTATGGGGTGAATGCGTATCTCTTGAAGCCGATAAAAAAGGACGAGCTGACGGAGACATTAAAACGCCTCAGCACCCGTTTCCGGGCGCAGACGGAACAGCTGAGCCAGGAGGAGAAGACCAGACTGGCGATCAGGAGCGACGAGAAGAACCTGAGACAGGCCTTTTTACAGGATCTTGTGGGGAGAAGAAATAAGGAGACCCTGTCGCAGCCGCTTTTGGAGATCAACCGGGAATTTCACTATCGTTTTGAGCCGGGGGAATTCTGCATCGCCATCTTAAAACTGGATGGGCGTGTCTGCGATGAGGAGCAGAATGTCCAGTTTATGGCGGAGAAAGTCCAGTCTGCGGCGGAAAGATTTTTAAAAGACTATGTCATGGAGACAGAAAATACGGAGCTCAACGGATTCCATTTCTTTCTGCTGAACTATGACGCAGAGGACCGGATGCAGATCCGGAGACAGATGAAAGCCCTGCTCTCGGAGATCCGGGTCCAGGGGGACATTTTAAAGAACCTGTCGGTGACGCTGGCGCTCGGCGAGGGCGTGGGAAGTCTCCCGGAGATCGGCAGTTCCTTAAAAAATGCCAGACTCCTCATCGAGGAGCGGCTGCTCGCAGGAACGGGAAAGCTGATGGAAGGAAAGATCGAAAGCGGGGAGTCCTTTGCGGACAGTGAGATCTTTGCAAAGTTTAATGACCGGATCGCCCACACGCTGGAGAGTCTGGATTCCTTTGCAGTGCGGGAAGAACTGATCTATCTGAAGACGAAAATGCTGGCGGAGAAGGAGATCAGCGGTCATGAGATCCTTCAGATGACGAAGGAGATCTGCAACCAGTACCTGTTTTTTATGAAAAAGTACCGCCTTCCGGTGGAAGAGAACTTTATGGAGAACTTCAGCGTCAGTGCCGACAACTGTGCAGATGCGGCGGAGCTTTTCGATTATCTGACGAGACGGATCACGACCTCCTACGAGAAGGCGGCGAGATTAAAGAGACAGGACGAAAACCGTCCGATCCGCGTGGTGAAAAAGTATGTGGAAGAACATTTTGGAGAGCCGCTGACGCTGGAAGAACTCAGTCGGGTTGTGGATCTCTCCCCGACGTACCTCAGCACGATCTTTAAGAAGGATACGGGGATGACGTTTCTGGAATACCTCTCGAAGGTTCGCATGGACATGGCAAAAAAGCTCTTAAAGGAGACAAATGACACGGTGGCCGATATATGCGGGAAGGTCGGCTACAGCGATGTGCGGTATTTCACGAAGACCTTTACAAAATATGCGGGCTTAAAGCCCAAGGAATACAGAAAGCTGTACTCATGATGGAGAAGAAACATACCGATGAGAAAAATTACCTGTCCGTTCGGATCAAATGGTGCGCACTTCTCGCAGCCGGGCTGGTCGGGGCATTCCTCGTGAGAATGTGGGTGGTGTGCATCCGGGAAATGCAGTCCCTGATGGTCCCGGCTGTATTTACGGCGCTTTCCGCTGCTCTGGCGGTGATCGTTTACCGGACGGTGCTGATCCCATACCGGGAGACTCGGAAGATCTATGAGCAGTTTGTCATGGGCTATGTCATGGAGGACCTTTTTAAGGTCCGCTATCCGTTTTCACCGGAGAGTGAGCAGGCAGTCCTGCGCCTGAACGAGATCATCGACCGGAACAACCTGATCGCGATCTCGAAGAAACAGGCGGAGTATCTGGCGCTTCAGAATCAGATCAATCCCCATTTCCTCTACAACACGCTGGAGGGGATCCGGAGTGAGGCGCTGATCGCGGGGCTGGACAGCATCGCGGAGATGACGGAGGCGCTGGCGACCTTCTTCCGCTACACGATCTCAAACCTGGAAAATCTCGTGACGCTGGAGGACGAACTTGCCAATATCGAGAATTATTACTATATTCAACAGTTCCGATTCGGTTCCAAACTGGACCTGAAGATCCAGTATGACCGGGATCCGGACGACGATTTCACGGAGATGGATTTTCTGCAGTGCAAACTTCCGAAGCTGACACTGCAGCCGATCGTGGAAAATTCCATCTACCACGGGATCGAGCGAAAGATCGGAAAAGGTCATCTTGTGATCCGGATCAGTGCGAGTGAGGAACGGCTCTACATCAGGATTTCCGATGATGGGCGCGGAATGACGGACGAAAAACTGAAGGAACTGAATGAAAAACTGCGCCGTCTTGATGTGGAGACAGATGTCCCGGAAAAAGAGGAGGAGAAGAAGCCGGCCCGCGGCGGGATCGCGGTGGTGAACGTGAACAGGCGGATCAAGCTCCTCTTCGGCGAGGAGTACGGAATCCATGTCTACAGCAAAGAGGGGATCGGAACTGATGTCATAGTGGAGCTTCCGCTGGTGCGCGACGGGGATCGTCAGGGAGGATGGCGATGAGAAAAGAACTTCTTCGGATATCGCATGTCGATCTTGAACGGGACGGAGAGCTGCTCCTGGATGATCTGGAATTCCAGATGTTTGCCGGGGAGATCGTTGGCCTGGTGGCGCGGAACCGGAAAGGCCAGAAAGAGATGGTGGATATGATCTGCCGGAACGATCCGATCAGCCTGGGATCCGTGTGGTATGACGGAAACGTTGTAAATAGCTACGCCTACAGCAGCGGGGCGTCCAATAAGGTGGCGCTCATCGAACAGAAGAGCCATCTCGTGCAGGGCTTAAGCGTTGTGGACAACCTTTTTATCCTGCGGGAAGGTTTCCGAAAATATTTTATCAATGAGCAGGTGATCTTCAGCCAGGCGGTCCGCTTTTTTGAGGAAAAAGGGCTGAAAGTGGACCTGGAAAAGAGAGTGGAGAACCTGACAGAGCTTGAGAGATGCTTTGTGGAGCTCGGAAAGGCGCTGCTTTCGGGCTGTCATCTCATTATCGTGGACAACCCAGCGAACTATCTGAGCCAGTATGAGCTCTTCGAGTTCCAGCAGATGTTAAAGAAGATCCGGAAAGAGGGGATCTCCGTGCTCTATGTGGGAAACCACCACCAGGAGCTGTTTAAGATCGCGGACCGGACCGCACTTTTTTCGGATGGTCACATCTACAAGGTCTTTGAGCGGGATGAGATGACGGACGAAAAGATGGCACCGTACATCTCAGAATGGAAGATCATGTCCACGGAGAATGATCAGGATGCCGAGGATGACGGGATCCTGCACTTTCACACCGTGGGAGTCGGAAATTTAAATGGTCTTCGCTTCATCCTGCACCGCGGTGAGTGTATGACGATCCTCGACAAGGAAAATAAGATCGCAGGGGACATGATGGATCTGATGACCGGAAAAAAGCGGTGTAGATCAGGATGGATCACGGTGGACCATGTGACCTATACACAGAAAAAAGCGGCGGATTATCTCGATGAGGGGATCGCCGTGATCCCGGCGGACGGGGTGAACCGGCTGCTGTTTCTGGATGAGAGCTACATGGAGAACCTGACATTTCTCCTGGACCGGAAACTCAGAAAAAGCCTGATCCCGCGGAAAATCTACAGGAGTATCCATTCAGAATATCTGCCGCTCGTGGGACCGGTGATCGATGCGCCCTGTGTGCGCGACATTCCGCAGGAAGACCAGTTTGCCCTGCTCTATCATAAGATGAATCTTCTGCGCCCGCGGATCATGGTCTGCATCCAGCCGCTCGCAAAGGGCGACATGTTCTGCCGGATGAGGATCTTAAATGTGCTGCGCCAGATCCAGAAACAGGGGACGGCGATACTCATGATCACCGCGAGTATCTCCGATACGCTGGATATTTCGGACCGCCTGCTCGTCGTGGAGCAGGGGAAGGTGGCGGCAGTGTATGAGAAGAGTGAGTTTAAGAGAATTGTGAGGTAGGATTGGAGCTGCCCCGTCCTGTTGTATACATCAAAATATTGTCCCCCATAACCGTAGGATTGTCCTCTGTTATGGGGGACATTTTTCATGTAAGATGGAACTAACAGGGGAGGTCTATATGAACGAGTACATAGGAATCGATATCGGCGGGACGAAAACAGCCATCGTTCGTGGAGACGAGAACGGAACGATCCTTGAAAAGAAGCGATTCGCGACGACAACGAAGGAAGAAACTCTGGAAATGATCTTTCAGAGCGTTGCGGATCTGAAAACAGATCAGACGAAAGCGATCGGCGTCAGCTGCGGCGGACCGTTAAACAGCAGGACGGGTGTGATCCTGGGACCTCCGAATCTTCCGGGATGGGACGAAGTTCCGATCACGGATATGCTGACGGAGCGGTTCGGACTTCCGGCATATTTAAGAAATGATGCGGATGCCTGTGCCGTGGCGGAATGGCAGTTCGGAGCCGGAAAAGGCGCGGAGAACATGATCTTTCTTACCTTCGGAACCGGGATCGGCGCGGGGCTGATCTTAAACGGAAAGCTTTACGAAGGAACATGCGGGATGGCCGGGGAGATCGGTCATGTACGGCTTTTTGAGGATGGACACGTTGGCTACGGAAAGTCCGGCTCGTACGAAGGATATGTGAGCGGCGGCGGGATCGCCCAGTACGGAAAAGGAACCGCGGCGGAGCTCGGAAAGCGGGCGGAAGAAGGAGATCCGGAGGCGCAAAAGATCTGGGCGCAGACAGGAGAACATCTTGGAAGCATGCTGGCGATCCTGATCGACCTTTTAAATCCGGAGGTGATCGTCATCGGGAGTATTTTCGTCCGGGCGGAGAAGTATCTGAGAGCTTCCATGGAAGAAAAGATCCGGAAAGAGGCACTGAAATCTGGCGCAGAGATCTGCCGGATCGTTCCGGCGGGACTCGGGGAATCGATCGGAGATATCGCGGCACTCTGTGTTGCCATGAACCTGTAAAAAATGAAAATGCCGGGATTTGCGGAGAAACCACAAAAAGAATGTAACTGTCCGGAATCCCTGCAGTTACAGGAAAAACATTAGAAATATAGCCACAAAAGGATGTGCAGGGCACATTTTCGCACACATAAAACGACCCGGGAGACCGGATCAAACGAGAAACAAAAACTGGAAAGCGGGGGAGAAGATGGGCGAAGTAATTGTTTCAATGAAAGACATCGTCAAGACATTCCCGGGCGTCAAAGCCCTGGATCATGTAAATTTCGAACTCCGGTCGGGAGAGGTCATGGCGCTTCTCGGGGAGAACGGAGCAGGAAAATCTACACTGATGAAGATCTTAAGCGGTGTTTATACAAAAGACAGCGGAACGATGACCATATTCGGAACGGAATATGACAATCTGACACCGAAGCAGGCACAGGCCGTCGGCGTTGCGATCATCCACCAGGAGTTAAACATGTGCCGCCACTTATCGGTTGCGGAAAACATGTTCCTCGGAAGAGAGAAGGTCAACGGGATCGTCTTAAATGACCGGGAGATGGAGGCAGAGGCGGCAAAAATCCTCGGAGATCTGAAGATCGACATCGACCCGAGACAGACCGTCGGCGATCTTCCGGTATCCAAACAGCAGATGGTCGAGATCGCGAAGGCACTTTCGATCCACGCGAAGATCCTGATCATGGATGAGCCGACTTCTTCCCTGACAGCGAAAGAGATCGAGGAGCTCTTCCGGATCATCCGCCAGTTAAAGGCAGACGGCTGCGGAATCGTCTATATTTCCCACCGTCTGGAGGAGCTGAAGGCCATCGTGGACCGGGTGACGATCATGCGTGACGGTCAGTATATCACAGACGGAAATTTCGCAGATATGACGATGGATCAGATCATCGCGAATATGGTCGGCCGTGAGATCAAGGAACAGTTCCCGAGAGTCTCCTGCCCGAAAGGAAAGAAGATCTTCGAGGTGAAAAACTTAAATGCCGGACATCTCGTCCGAGACATCAATTTCTCCCTCTATGAGGGTGAGATCGTCGGATTCGCGGGACTGATGGGAGCGGGACGTACCGAGACAACGAGAGCGATCTTCGGAGTTGACCCGAAGACCAGCGGGGAGATCTGGCTGGACGGAAAAGAAGTGAAAATCACCTGTCCGATGGACGCGATCAGAGCCGGGATCGTACTGGCGCCGGAGGACCGGAAAAAAGACGGTCTCTGCACGAAACTCAGCATCCGTCATAACCTGGCACTCCCGAACCTGGACCTCATCTGCAGCAAGCTCGGCGTGATCAGCAGTAAAAAGGAGGACGACCTCTGCGAGAAGGCGGTGAAGGACCTCCTGATCAAGACCCCGACGGTGGAGGTCAACGCGGGCAATCTTTCCGGAGGAAACCAGCAGAAAGTGGTTGTTGGAAAGTGGCTGGCGAGAAATTCCAGAGTCGTGATCTTCGATGAGCCGACACGAGGCATCGATGTAGGCGCGAAGGTTGAGATCTACAACCTGATGAACCAGTTAAAGAAACAGGGCATTGCCGTTATGTTCGTCTCCTCGGAGATGCCGGAAGTCCTGGGGATCGCGGACCGCGTCATCGTCATGTGCGACGGAAAGATCACCGGCGAAGTCATGGCGAAGGAGACGAGCCAGAATGAAGTTCTGAAGTTCGCTACCGAATTTGAGAAGAAACAACAGGTTAGCTGAGGGAGGACAGGGGAATGAATGAAAAGAAGCACAGTACAGTAAAGCGGATCCTGGGGACACGCGGAATGGGCGCGGTCATCACGGCATTCGCGGGACTGATCATCATCTATGTAGCATTCGGTCTCATCGACCGTAAAGTATTTGCCGGACAGAACGTCATGAACCTTCTGCGTTCCATGTCAAAGTACCTTCTGATCGGCGTCGGACAGAGCTATCTTCTGATCACCGGAAACATCGATCTCTCGATCGGTTCCATGGTCGGAATGAGCGCCATGATCTCGGCAACCCTGATGGCGATGGGCGTCAATCCGTTCGTTGCGATGGCGGTTGCGATGGCGTGCTGCCTGGTTACCGGAGTGATCAACGGAATGTTAGTCGGAAAGTTCAAGCTTCCGCCGTTCATTGCGACACTCGGAACCATGTTTGTGACACGAGGCGTTGCCTACATGGTCAACAACAACCGAAACACGGACGCGATCGCGACCGGTATCGGAAAAGAGGCTGGAGATAAGTTCCAGAACTTCTTCTACTATGGAAAGACACTCGGTGTTTACAACACCTTCTGGATCGCGCTTGTGATCTTTCTGATCTTCTTCTTCCTGCTTTCCAAGACCCGCACAGGAAGACATATCTACGCGATCGGTTCCAACGTGGACGCTGCGAAATTATCCGGTGTCAATGTTGTAAATACAACAATTAAAGCGTACCTGGTCAGCGCTGTCTGCGCATGTGTCGTTGGTTACATCCTCTGTGCACAGGCCGGTATGGGCAACATGGAAGCAGGAAACATGTACGAGATGTACGGCGTTGCAGCCGGCGTTATCGGCGGTATCTCCCCGCTCGGCGGAACAGGACTTCTGCTCGGAACCTTTGCCGGTGCGGCTGTATGGCAGACACTGGAGAATGGTCTGAACATGATCGGTGCACAGGTCGGCATCCAGAGACTTGTCATCGGTATCATCGTTGTATTCTCTGTACTTCTAGATGTTGTCGTTCGTTCCGGAAACTTCGGAAAGAAAGCATCCAAATAAGACAGAAAAAAACTGTTTTGTGTCTGCGGCATTTTGCAGCAACACTCGGTCCGCGGTCCTGCATGAGAATAAGCAGGATGCTGGTCCGGAAGTATCGTTACATGGATATCTAACTCCCATGGTATACGGGAGTTACATATAAGAAATCTTAAGGAGGATTTTTATGAAAAAGAGATTGTTCGCACTGTTAAGCTGTGCAGCCCTTGCGGCAGCCAGCATCACCGGCTGTTCCAGCCAGAAACCGGCAGAATCCGCAGCAGCCAGCGCGGAAGCCACAGAGACTACAGGAGCTCCGTCCAAGGAAGTCGGCGACTGGAAGATCGCGCTGATCACGATGGACTCCATCGACCAGCACTGGGTAACCTTAAATGAGGGCGCTCAGGCAGAGGCAAAGGCACTCGGCGTTACCGTAAGCTTCATGTCCCCGAACACAAAGGACGATGCACAGCAGATCGAGTGCGTGAACAACGCAGTTGCAGGCGGTTACCAGGCGATCATCGTAGCGGCAAACGGTCCGGATGCGATCTCTTCCTCCCTGAAGGAAGCGAAGGACGCAGGTGTTAAGATCGTTTATGTTGACTCTCCGGCAAACGTGGAGGCAGAGGCAACCTTCTCTACCGATAACGAGGCAGCTGGTGAGACAGCCGGTAAAGAGATGCTCAAAGCTCTTGAAGAGTCCGGCATCACATCCGGTAAGATCGGTATCGTAAATGTAAACGCAGCAACAGACTCCACAGTCAAGAGAGAAGCCGGATTCCGTAAGGCATTCGAAGGAAAAGGCTTTGAGCTCATGGAGACCCAGTACGGCGAAGGCGATGCAGCGAAGTCCCAGACGATCGCTGAGAACTACATCACACAGGGCGTTGTCGGCATCTTCGGCTGTAACGAAGGTTCCACGACCGGTACCGGTAATGCGATCAAGGCATCCGGCAAGACTGATATCATCGGAGTCGGTTTCGATAAATCCGATGCGATCATGAACCTCATCAACGATGGATATCTCCTCTGCACAATGGCTCAGAACCCGGATCTCATGGGTAAAGACGGTGTTGATGCAGCAGTCAGAGCTCTTCAGGGTGAGACACTCGGCGGCTTAACAACAGACACAGGCGTTTCTGTCATCAAAGCAGACAATGCGGAAGATGCAGCAGGCACAACAGATGTGACAGCAACAAAAGACTGGAAAATCGCACTGATCACAATGGACTCCATCGACCAGCACTGGGTAACCTTAAATGAGGGCGCTCAGGCAGAGGCAAAGGCACTCGGCGTTACCGTAAGCTTCATGTCCCCGAACACAAAGGACGATGCACAGCAGATCGAGTGCGTGAACAACGCAGTTGCAGGCGGCTATGAGGCGATCATCGTAGCGGCAAACGGCCCGGACGCGATCTCTTCCGCATTAAAGGAAGCCGCTTCCACAGGCGTGAAGATCGTGTATGTTGACTCTCCGGCAAACGTAGAGGCAGAGGCAACCTTCTCCACAGACAACGAGGCAGCTGGTAAGACAGCAGGCGATGAGATGATCAAGGCTCTCGAGGCAGCAGGCATCACATCCGGTAAGATCGGTATCGTAAACGTAAACGCAGCAACAGACTCCACCGTTAAGAGAGAAGCAGGCTTCCGCTCTGCATTCGAAGGAAAGGGCTATGAGCTTATGGAAACTCAGTACGGCGAAGGTGATGCAGCGAAGTCCCAGACCATCGCTGAAAACTACATCACACAGGGCGTTGTCGGCATCTTCGGCTGCAACGAAGGTTCCACGACTGGTACCGGTAATGCGATCAAGGCATCCGGAAAGACAGATATCGTAGGCGTTGGCTTCGATAAATCCGATGCGATCATGAACCTCATCAATGACGGATATCTCCTCTGCACAATGGCTCAGAACCCTGATATTATGGGTAAAGAGGGCGTAAAGGCAGCTGTCAGAGCGTTAGAGGGCGAAGAGCTCGGCGGCGCTGTCAGCGATACAGGCGTATCTGTTCTGAAGAAGAATTAAGATCAGTGGTAACTGTGAAGGTACTGAACAGTTACGATCAGTGAAATTAAACTGGAACTAACTGAAAAAATGAATTAAAATAATGGCAGTTGGAAGGAAAACGGCTGCTGGACATGCAGGATCAGGGAACGCCGGGCCGAAAGGATCGGCGTTCCCTGCATATCAAGGACAGGAGGAATTTTTCATGAAACGCAGTGAGATCAACGCAGCTTTAAAAGAAATGGAACAGATGATTAGGGAGTATCGCTTCGCGATCCCGCCATTCTGCAATTTCACACCGGAAGAGTGGAAGGAAAAAGGCCATGATTACGATGAGATCCGCGACAACATGTTAGGATGGGATATCACGGACTACGGTCTCGGGGACTTCGATAAGGTCGGATTTTCCCTGATCACGATCCGCAACGGCAACCTGAAGATGAAGGACAAATACACAAAGACATATGCGGAAAAACTCCTGTACATCAAAGAGGGACAGTACTCCCCGATGCACTTCCACTGGTCAAAGATGGAGGACATCATCAACCGCGGCGGCGGAAATGTCCTGATCCGTGTATATAATTCGACAAAGGATGAGGACCTTGACAAGGTGAACGATGTCCATGTCCATGTGGATGGCAGAGAGATGGTCGTTCCGGCCGGCACCCAGGTGCGCCTGACTCCTGGCGAGAGCATCTCCATCTACCCGTACATGTACCATGATTTCGAGGTGGAAGAGGGCAGCGGCCCGGTTCTCTTAGGCGAGGTCAGCCAGTGCAACGATGACAACGTGGACAACCGCTTCTACGAGAAAATGGGAAGATTCCCGAAGATCGAGGAGGATGAGGCGCCGTACCGCCTGCTCTGCAACGAGTATCCGGAGGCAAAATAGATGGCGGATCAGAGAACACTGATGGCGGTCTGTGGGAACATGGAGCAGATCGCCGGAGTCCGCCGGATCGAATTTCAGGACGGGCGGGCGTCGGGACTCCGCTGTGCGCTTGTGGAAAACGGACCGGTGGAGATGTCGTTAATGATAGATAAATGCCTGGATCCGGCGTGGATACGGTATAAGGGGATCAATTTAAGTCTTCTCACAAAACCGGGACTTCAGGGGCGGAATCCCTACGATACGGCGGGGGATGAGGCGGTGCGCTCGATCATGGGCGGTGCGATGTTTACCTGCGGTCTCGGGAACGTCCACGGAAACCGCGTGGTGGACGGTGTGGAATATCCGACGCATGGGAGAATGCGGACGACTCCGGCCGAGAAGGTGTCCATGGACGCATTCTGGGAGAACGGAACGTATAAGATCCGGGTGTCCGGGGAGATGCGGGAGGCGCGGATCTTCGGAGAAAATCTCGTGCTGAGGAGAACAGTGGAGACGGTTTACGGAAAGCGGGAGATCGTGTTCACGGACGAGATCGAGAACCAGGGATTTGAGGAGCAGCCACTCTGTTTTCTCTATCACTGCAATGCCGGATATCCGTTTCTTGTGCCGGGGCTGCGGATCGTGATGCCGTCGATCATGACCGGACCGCGCGACGCGGCTGCAGAGGCAGGAAAAAGCCGCTGGAACGTCATGGATGAGCCGGAACCGGGAGCTCCGGAGCAGGTATTCCAGCATGAGCTGGCGGCAGATCAGAACGGAAATACGTTCGCGGCTTTCGTGAACGAGGAGCTTCAGATCGGGCTCTGCATCCGGTTTGAAAAGTCAGCGATCCCCTACCTGACCCAGTGGAAGAGCACGGCGGCCGGGGATTTTGCGATGGCGCTGGAGCCGACAAACTGCGGATTTGACGGACGGGCCGGAAAGACGCAGATCTTAAAACCATTTGAAAAACATGAGAACCGGATCCGGTTCCAGATCCTGGACGGAAAAGACGAGATAAAACGACTGGAAGATGAGTGCAGGGAGGTATTGAAATGTACGATGTGATCGCTCTTGGTGAGCTTCTGATCGATTTTGCGGCGAAGGAGACGGATGCGGACGGATATCCGACGATGAAGGCGAATCCGGGCGGAGCGCCGGGAAATTTCCTTGCGGCATTGAATAAATATGGGGCGAAGACGGCATTTCTCGGAAAAGTCGGGGATGATGCGTTCGGAAAGCTCCTCTTAAAGACATTTGAAAAAGCTGGGATCGAGACGAAGGGAATCGTGACCGATCCGTCGGTGTTTACGACGCTGGCGTTTGTGACCTTCTCTCCGGAGGGAGACCGGTCCTTCAGCTTTGCGAGAAAGCCGGGAGCGGATACGCGACTGAGCTTTGAGGAGATCGACCTGAACATGATCGATGAGTCGTCGGTTTTCCATTTCGGAACCTTAAGTCTCACGGATGATCCGGTGCGCAAGGCAACGAAAAAGTGCGTGGAATATGCGAAGGAACACGGAAAACTTATTACCTTCGATCCGAACCTCCGTCTTCCGCTCTGGGAGACGCCGGATGCGGCAAAGGAGCAGATCTTATGGGGACTCGCCCATGCCGATGTGGTGAAGATCAGTGATGAGGAAGTGGAGTTCTTATGGGGCGTCACGGATGAGAAAGAGGCGGCGAAGAAGCTACTTGATGAGTTCGGGATCCGTCTCGCGATGGTCACGATGGGACCGAAAGGGGCATACCTGGCGAACCAGGATGGCGCGGCGTACGCAAAGTGCCCGGAGGTAAAACCGATCGATACGACAGGAGCCGGGGATATCTTTGGAGGAAGTGCGGTTTCAAGACTCTTAAAGACCGGGAAAGCGCCGGAAAAACTGACGGAAGAAGAACTTGCCTTTATCGGTCAGTTCGCCTGCACGGCGGCGAGTCTTTCAACAACGCAGTCGGGCGGGATCCCGAGTATTCCGGAGGAAGAGGATGTTCTGGATTACTTTTCAAAGGTAGGAATTTTCTGAACTGAAAATTCCGTACAATACAGTGGTGGTAGCAGATTTTGCCGATTCGGAATGCGAAGCATCGGCAAAATCCCGTTACAGGGCACGGACACGGAGTGCCCGTGTGCTGTAACAGCTTTGGAGAGAATGCAGGCTTAAATGGAAAGCCGCATCTATGTGACGAAGCTGGTATTTAGAGCAGTTCTGGCTGGATAGGAATCCGGAACTGCCGGGATACCGGCTTTGTTGCTTTTGGGGAATTGTTTGGGAAATGCGCCCAGAAAGACCATGTTTAGGTGGAAGGTGATTCCCGGGATTTCCGACATCATTGAAATTGTCGGAATTTTGCTGGAAGAGATCACCAACTCACTGCTTCCGGTATTTGTTTGGCGTGCATCCAACGATCTTTTTAAAGCAGCTTGTAAAATAACTCTGTGAGGAAAAGCCGGTATTCTGGGCGATCTCAGCAATTGCGAGACTGGGATCTGCCAGGAATTCCCGGCTTTTTGTGATCCTGTATTCCAGGAGATACTGAAAGGTCGTCATGCCGGTCATGCGCTTAAAAAAGCGCTCACATTCCTCCGGGCAGAGACCGATGGATGCGGCGATCTCGGACAGGGTGAGCTTTTCTGAAAAGTGTGCATGGAGAAATTCCATGGTCTTAGTGAGCCGCTCGTTTGAGGTACTGTTTCCGGGCGTGTCCGGCATCACGGAACATCTGGCAAGTTTTAGAATGTCCGGCCAGGCAGAGAGAATCTCTCCATGGAGCAGGAGTTCCCAGCCATCGAAATGTTCGCCCTCTGAGATGTTCACGATCCGTCTTACGGTCCTGGTGAGGCGGATACCGGCAGGATGGCTGGCGTCAAAGAGAAAGGCCGGAGGCAGGTTTCCGGATAAAAATGGGGCAATAACAGCCTGATAGAGAGCCTGATTGTCTTCCACGGCAATCAGGCTGGGAAGAAAATCAACACAATAGTAGGCAGAATCCGGTTCGACAGGTTCTACAAAATGAGCGGACCGGCTGTTGATAAAAAATCCATTTCCTTTGCTGACAAAATAAGACTTTCCGGCAGTCTGAAAACGAATTTTGCCTTTTGTGATAATACAGAGCTGGAAATCCTCATGCCAGTGCCAGCGCACAGTGGGATAATTCCGGTCTGAAAAATCGGTCATATAGACAGAGACTGGAAGCAGATCTGAAATCCGGATCGTATCTTCTTCTTGATTTTCTTTTATAGACAGTCTATTTCGGATCATAGGGAAAACCTCACGTTATAAAAAACGAGAATCTCAATATATTGATAAAATATATGGATATTTTGATATACAGAACCATTTAAACCCGATATACTGAAAAAGTCAAGTGAATTATACAATCGGTGAATGTGTGAAGAGTTACGATTGTGCCATGTGGAATTTTCAGAACAAAAATTACTGTTGATGAAAAGTAATATTACAACTAAAAAAATGGGAGGAACTTATGACAGAAACAAAGGAAAAGAACAGGCAGAAGCTGGGAATTTTCTGCTGTATTGCCGGTGGAGTCGGCTGGGGACTTTCGGGGACATGCGGGGAGGCGTTGTTTTCCCAGTATCCGATCGATACGTCCTGGGTGACGGCTGTGCGGATGACTGTGGCGGGAACGTTACTGTTACTCTTTGCGCTTGCGAAGCACAGTCTGGATTTTAAAGCGCTTGGAAAAGATAAAAAGGGGATCATGGAGATCGTTCTGTTCGCTCTGGCGGGACTTGCACTCTGTCAGTACGCGTACCTCAGTGCCATCAAATGGACAAACTCCGGAACGGCGACGGTGATCCAGAATCTCTCCATCGTATTTATCGCAGTTTATGTCTGCCTGACGACAAGAACGAAACCGGATAAGAAGACGGTATTCTGTATTCTGCTTGCACTCATCGGTGTCTGGCTCCTCGCGACAGGAGGAAAACCAGGAAATATGGAGCTGACACCGAGAGGACTCTTCTGGGGACTGATGGCGGGCATCGGCGCGGCGAGTTACTCGCTGCTTTCCAGAGCTCCGGTGGGACGTTTTGGAAGTATTCCGGTGACCGGACTTGGGATGTTGATCGGGGGAGTCGTGCTCTGTGGAATTGCCCAGGTATGGAAGGTTCCGGCTGGACTTGATGGGCGTGCGGTTCTCTATCTTGCGGTCATTGTGTTGGTCGGTACGGTCGGGGCGTTTACTTTATTTTTACAGGGAATTGCCCTGGTGGGACCGGTGAAGGCGGCGCTCTTTGCGTGTCTGGAGCCGCTGACAGCGGCAACGTTGTCGGTCGTCTGGCTGCATGCCAGTTTTACGGCGGCGGATCTGGTTGGGTTTGCGTGTATTCTGACGACGGTGGTGTTGATGAGATAGGATATGTAGAATCAAGGTACTCCTGCCCGGAAGCTCTCCGCTGGGGAATGGAAATGTGCTTTCCGGCAGGGAGGTCCTTTACATGATTTTTGCCATATTTTTACTTTACAATTCCCATAGAAAAATGTTATACTGCTGTGGGCGGAAATGGTATCCGCACACAGCAGTTTTTATGAAATTTAACGGAGGTGAATTGCATGGATAGTTGCGATAGTACAGGGCGAAGTACGAAATGCGGTGTAACATACAGACAGACGCAGAATGCGGCTATCGGTTTGCTTTTCACGGGTAGGAATTTTCTGAACTGAAAATTCCGTATGATCCGTTTTCCGGTGACTGTTCAGCAGATCCGCGCAGTGGATACGCAGACCTGCTGAATGGTTACAGATCCCGAAAGCTGGATTCCATATTGTTATGTCTTTTGAAACACCGCATGGGAACAGCCTGTCCATCACAGCGATGACGGTTGAACCCCACCGGGGATGCCCCCCCGGGCGGTGTTCTTTTGTTGCCGGAATTATAGCGGCATGTAACCGGAGAAAGTAAAAAAGAGATGTTTCGTGAACGGAAGCAATCCGATGATTCACGAAAAAACAGCTCACTCCGGTAAAAAAAAGACCGGATCTTTATGAAACGGTCTTAAAAGAAAAGGAGGCAGACATGGAAACAGAAGTTTTAAAAGAACAACACTACGTGGAAGAACTGGTCGATATCATCCGCAGCGGACTTCCGAAAGAGGAACTGATCGACCGGTTATCCGATTATCATGATAACGATATCGCAGATGCGCTCACAAAGCTGACGCCGGATGAGAGACGGGAATTATACCCGCTGATCGGTGTGGAGCGTGTCGCAGAGATCTTCGCATATTTGGATGATGCGGAGCCGTATTTAAAAGAACTCCCGATCGAGAGTGCCGCAAAGATCGTCTCCGAGATGGACTCCGATGATGCGGTCGATGTCCTCGAAGAGATGGATGCGACGACGAAACACAAGATCGTCGGCATGTTGGATAAGGAAGCCAGCGATGACGTCAGACTCCTGTTCTCATACGATGATGACGAGATCGGTAGCCGCATGACGACCAACTTCATCATGATCCACAACCATCTGACGATCCGCCAGGCGATGCGCGAACTGGTCGAGCAGGCGGGAGAGAACGACAATATCTCGACGATCTATGTGATCGATGAGGAAGATAAGTTTTATGGCGCGATCGATCTGAAAGATCTGATCATTGCGAGAGAGTATACGGATCTTGAGGACATTATCAGTCACTCTTACCCGTATGTCATGGACCATGAAAAGGTCAGCGACTGTATCGATAAGATCAGGGATTATGCCGAGGATTCCATTCCGGTGCTGCAGGAAAACGGAACCATTGCCGGCATCATCACCTCCCAGGACATCGTTGAGGCAGTCGATGATGAGATGGGCGATGATTACGCGAAGTTAGCCGGCTTGACCGCGGAGGAAGACTTAAATGAGACGCTGCCGCAGAGTATCAAAAAGAGACTCCCGTGGCTGATCGTGCTGTTATTCCTCGGAATGATCGTCTCCTCGGTTGTCGGCGCATTTGAGTCTGTCGTAGCCGTGATCCCGATCGTCATGTGCTTCCAGTCCCTGATCCTCGACATGGCAGGAAACGTTGGAACCCAGTCCCTGGCTGTTACGATCCGTGTCCTGATGGATGAGCAGCTCACAACAAAGCAGAAGCTGATGCTGGTTGTGAAGGAGATGAAGGTTGGTTTTGCGAACGGTCTGTTCCTTGGATTTATGGCATGGATCTTCCTGGGACTTTACATCTGCGTGATCAAGGGATATCCGATTCATCACGCGATGATGGTTTCCGGCTGTGTTGGTATTTCACTTGTGACAGCGATGGTGATCTCCAGTATGGTGGGAACATTGATCCCGATGTTATTTAAAAAGATCAATATTGATCCGGCGGTCGCTTCCGGTCCGTTGATCACGACGGTGAACGACCTTGTTGCGATCATTGTTTATTATGGTCTTGCGATGCTGTTCCTGATCGATCTGCTGCATGTGTCGGGCTGATGAAAATGTCAGGAGAAGCTGTCGGCAGGTAGAATGCCGGATTGTTATAAAATATGAATATTGACGGGAAAAAGGGCTATCCTAGGAATGTAGGGTAGTCTTTTTTATATGCCGGAAAGAGTTTACAGTCAGATTTTTAGGACGGCACATCAAGAGAAAACAGGCGTGGAGAAAGTTGTTGATGTAGGATTTCAGCATGGATTTTCTGTACTTATGACAATTTTTCTCAATCTCTCCTTTTTTAGATGCGCTCCCTTGAAATGAAAAATTGAGTATGATAAAATTATAACGGTTAGCATGTACTAACCTGTGCGCGATGCAGTATTAAATGCTTCATGCAAAATTCGCAGGCTCCTGCCGTGAGCAGAAGCTGCAGACAAGATCATGTCGGTGCGTGCCCACCTGACTTGGCGGGAAAGCGGCCTTCATGAATACCCGAAAGGAGTTAATGATGATGAATTACCTGGAAATCGAGAAAGTCATTGGAAGAGAAATTTTAGATTCCCGCGGAAATCCTACGGTGGAAGCGGAAGTATATCTGGCGGACGGAACGATCGGGAGAGGAACCGCGCCGAGCGGGGCATCCACCGGTGAGTTTGAGGCGTTGGAATTAAGAGACGGCGATAAGGCACGTTACGGCGGAAAAGGCGTGACAAAGGCGGTTGAAAATATCAATACGATCATCAATGAGACACTGACAGGAATGGACGCGTCCGATATTTACGCGGTTGACCGGGCCATGATCAAGGCGGACGGAACAAAAGACAAGTCAAAGCTCGGAGCAAACGCGATCCTTGCAGTATCGATCGCATGCGCACGTGCGGCATCGATCTCCTTAGATATCCCGCTGTACAGATTCCTCGGCGGGATCAACGGAAATCGTCTTCCAGTCCCGATGATGAACATCGTGAACGGTGGCTGCCATGCACTTTCTTCCGGACTTGATGTTCAGGAATTCATGGTCATGCCGGTCGGCGCTTCGTCCTTTAAGGAGGCGCTGAGATGGTGTGCGGAGGTTTTCCATGCGCTGGCTGCGATCTTAAAAGAGCGCGGACTTGCGACATCGGTCGGCGATGAAGGCGGCTTTGCTCCGGCGTTAAAGTCCGACGAGGAAGCGATCGAGACGATTCTTGAGGCGGTAAAGAAAGCCGGATATGAGCCGGGCAGTGACTTCCGGATCGCGATGGACGCTGCTTCTTCCGAGTGGAAGACCGGAAAAGTCGGTGAGTACAAGCTCCCGAAGGCGGGAACTGTTTACACATCCGAGCAGCTCATCGAACACTGGAAGAAGCTTGTGGAGAAGTATCCGATCGTTTCTATTGAAGATGCGCTGGATGAGGAAGACTGGGAAGGATGGAAGAAGCTGACGGCAGAACTTGGAGATAAAGTGCAGCTGGTCGGCGATGACCTCTTTGTGACGAACACGGAGCGACTTTCCAAAGGGATCAAGCTCGGCTGCGGAAATTCCATCCTGATCAAACTGAACCAGATCGGCTCGGTATCCGAGACCCTAGAAGCGATCAAGATGGCACACCGTGCCGGATACACCGCGATCGCGTCCCACCGCTCCGGTGAGACCGAGGATACAACGATCGCCGATCTGGCCGTTGCTCTCAACACCTGCCAGATCAAGACTGGTGCTCCGTCAAGATCTGAGCGTGTCGCGAAATATAACCAGCTTCTGCGGATCGAGGAAGAACTCGGTGAGAGCGCTGTTTATCCGGGAATGGACGCGTTTCATGTAGAGTAAGGAAATAGCGGAAGATATGTCTGATCCGGGCGATCTGCCCGAAATTTCATTTCATAGATTGCACAGGGAGCTCCCCGGTGGCTGATGAGGCTGCCGGGGAGTTCTTTTATTACGCGAACAACGAGCCAAAGTCCGCGGTTGCGCGAGATCTTGGCGACTGTCGCGATAACAAAGGGAAACTCGCGAAGCGTGTTTTTACTTGTTTTATAGGAAATCCAGATGGAACTTACTATGAAATAAAAGGCACTGCGTGCCTAAGATGCGCACTCGCGCGAAGATGAAGATCGTCGCAAGCGACCGCGCTCGGTGCGAGAATGTGACGCGGCACATTTTTTTAACTTTGATGCAAAAAAGACACGATTATTAGAAAATTTAACACAATATTTTCACAGGATTTTCACAAACTGCTTTTAAGCTATAAAAATAACAGAATCAGGGAATGAGATCATTGTCCTGTGAATATATTGAGCATATTGGGCGTCAGAGACGCCTGTTTGAAATTGAGCAGAGAAACGCGCGGATGTGAGAGTGTGAAGTGCGTCATGATCCGGTTTCAGAAACATGGAACATAATGATGTGGGAAAAGGAGAAAAGATCATGGTGAGAGTTGGAAGAAGAATCGGGTTATTCTTAGCGGCGGCGCTGGTATTGTCCGGATGCAGCAATAATGCTGCAGGAAACGGAAGCAGCGCGGCGCAGACGGAAACGGAGACGAGTCAGGCAGCGACTGAGCGGGCCGGGGAGACGGCGGTGACATCACTGCCGCAGATCGACTCTACGAAGTGGAAATATAATTCTGACGATAAGGTGTACTGGCAGACAGGGATTTCTTACTGTGCAGATCCGGCGGATGAGAAATATGAAACGCTGGGAATTTTTGTCCCGGCGGCATATATGAATGCGAAAGATAATGGGGACGGAACCTTTACATGTACGATCAATAACCAGGCGGCAGTCAAAGGATACACAGCGGATTCCGCACCGATCGTGATCCCGGTCAACACGCCGGGATATTCCGCGATGGCAGCTCCGACAGACTATGTGACAGATTCCGCGTCCTACACGGATGCCGGATTTATCTATGTGGCAGCAGGATGCCGCGGACGCGATGCAGGAGCTCCGGCGGGTGTGACAGATCTGAAAGCGGCGATCCGGTACATTCGCTACAATGACGGCGTGATCCCGGGCGATGTGGACCGGGTATTCTCCTTCGGAATGAGCGGCGGCGGAGCACAGAGTGCACTTTTGGGTGCAACCGGCGACAGCGAAGATTATGAGCCGTATCTGACCGTAATCGGGGCAGTTTCCGGCGTCAGTGATGCAGTGACAGGTTCCATGTGCTGGTGCCCGATCACGGAACTTGACTACGCGGATGAGGCGTATGAGTGGAACCTTGGAAATACGAGAACAGACCTCACGGAGAAGGAACAGACACTGTCGGATCAGATGGCGGAGGCGTTTGCAAAATATATCAATGACCTCGGTCTTAAAGACGCTTCCGGGAACACGCTGACACTTGAAGAATCCGAAAACGGGATCTATCAGGCAGGAACGTATTATGAATACCTGAAGGGAGTTGTAGAGAATTCACTGAACAACTTCCTGGAGGACACAACGTTCCCGTACACGATCGAAACGAAAAAAGGTCCGCAGGGCGGCGGAAGAGGGCAGGGCGGAAAGAAACCGGATGGAGCGCCGCAGGATGAAAATGGTGGTCATAAACCAGACGGGGCATCGACGGATGGAAACAGGGTGCCGCAGGATGGGAAGATGGCAGATGGTCAGAACGATGGAAAAACTGACCAGAACATGACGGAGGAAAACAAAGCTGGAGATGTTCCCGCAGAGGCAGTGCCGGAAAATAATGGAAAATCGCTGCCAGAAAAATCACCGGAAGGTAAGGTGGCAGCGGACGGAGCGACACCGGATACAGGAAACGGTACACCTGATTTTTATGCCATGGATGGTGTTGACCGGAATCTTTCCACCGGCGGAGTAACACTTTCCGGAACATATGAGACCGCGCAGGACTACATCGATGCCCTGAATGCAGATGGAACCTGGGTCAACTATGACAGCGCGACCAACACGGCGACGATTACCAGCATCGCGGACTTTACAAATGCATGCAAGCGCGCATCGAAAGGGATCGGTGCGTTTGATGCGCTGGATGAGAGCCAGGCGGAGAATACCTTATTTGGATATGGCGACGGGACAACATCCCACTTTGACGCCACATTGGCGGACCTTCTAAATGATGATGAGACTTACGGAGCGGCATTCACCGAGGCGATGGAAAAGACGGATTCCGAAGGAAAGACCGTGACTGAGCGCGGAAATATGTATAATCCGCTGTATTATCTCTCTGCATATTATGATGGATATCAGAAGTCCACAGTTGCCGGTTACTGGCGGATCCGCACGGGAATTGCCCAGAGTGATACGGCGCTCACGACGGAGGTAAATCTGGCGCTTGTGCTTAAGAATTACGGCGCAGATGTGGACTTTGCGACGATCTGGGGCGAAGGTCACACGATGGCAGAGAGCACTGGGGACTCCACGACGAACTTTATTGAGTGGGTGAATAAGTGTCTGAAATAAAGCTGTAAAAATACGGAATGAGACGAAATAAAAGGGCAGATATGCAGGGATGGAAAACACCGGAACTGGGTATCTGTCTTTTTGATTAGATAAAGCCAGCCATCTGACAAAGAAGATTCTGCCGGATTGTGGATGTCTGATGGACAGTGATTTTGCAGTATCTACTCAAGCTGCGAAAAAGCGCAGTGACCTTATGAAAACGAAACACATAGAGTACAACGGTTGGAAAATACGAATTACGGTTTTATAATTGGGAAAAGTGTGCGGCAATTATGTGTACAAAAAATCCTCCGAGCACCATTGCAAAGACATAGAGCAGATTCCCCCAGAATATCCCAAACACACACGCAATCTGGTGGAAAACCGGCTGTGATGATGGATGGAATGGGGATATGTAGAACATATCGGCGTCCGCGTTCGGGCCTGCAGCGATGTTGATGATGCAGGCGATCACGCAGCAGAAGAAAAAGAGCGGGAGAATTTCCACATAATCCCTCGGTTCATGTCCTGCCGCTCCCGCCATGCAACAGAAGAGTCCAAGAAAGAGTAGGATAAAGTGCCAGATAAAGCCATGCAGCGTCATGGTCCAGTACGGGTGCATGAGTCCCGGCGGAACGGCAAGCGCCATGATGCCGCCGAGGAGACCGAAATCCTGAAGAAAAGTCGCGATGCGGCGAAGCGCCCGTCTGGAGCGCAGAAACGGCACTGCCAGGCAGAGATACATGGGGATACTGCAGAGCTGGAACGGGAAGTACCACCAGTCGTAGCGACCATCAAATTCGATGAAATATAAGAATGCCTGCTTGTACAGTTCCATGAGTGCGAGGATCACACCGCAGAAAAAAAGGACCCGGCGCAGATAGGACTCCGGTGCAGTCTTGGTCTGAGTCCTGTTGTGCGACAGAGATGCGTATTCATGCGGTCCTTTTTTGCTGAGGATCCGGGCGAGAAGAACGGCGAGTCCCGTGCCAAAGATCGTCAGCAGGATGTGAAAGGCAGAATACGGTGCCGGTGGTGTCATTGGCCAGGCGGTCATGTGCAGGATGGATTCGAGAAACTTGTACATAAAAATGAAGAACCTTCTTTCAAAATAGAGGCATCTGTAAAATGTGATATCGTATTTTGAAGTGTATACAATATAAAAATACACTATAAGTCGAAAATATAATGCTGTGTTTCGAAGTACTTACACTGAGCTAAATATTAGTGCGAATTTCGGAGAATGTCAAATAAAATGCAGGCATGCATGGGTTGCTGATAAAAACAGCAGAGCATAGTATCTTTTTTCTGATCAGCATGGCAAATGTATGTCCTGAAGGAACAGTTACTGGAAATGTCGCATGGGATATGGTAAGATAAAAGAAAACTTCGGAGAGTGCGTATGGAGACAGGCGGCGGGGAAAAACGATTTCATGCCCAGATATCATGGCTGATGTTCGTATTCAGTATATTTGTGATCTGGGTCCATTCTTATAATGTGGATCTGTTTTCGTGCGGTGCGCAGGATAGCATATGGATTCTTGCGGATCAGATCGAAAATTTTGTATCGGTGGGACTGGGACAGATTGCTGTTCCGGGCTTTTTCCTGCTGTCTTCCTACCTGTTTTTTAGGAACTTTTCCTGGGACAAGCTTCCAGGAAAGTGGAAGAGCCGGGAATTCAGCGTTCTGGTTCCCTATGTGGTCTGGAATATCATCTATTATCTGGGATATATGGCGGCATCGCGGCTTCTCGCCATGCAGTCGGTGGTGGGACGTGATGTGATCCCGTTTACGGTGCAGGAGATCTGGCGGGCGATATCGCGGTATGCTTACGCGCCGATCTTCTGGTATCTGTATCAGCTGATTTTCCTGATCATCGCATCTCCGGTGATCTACGCACTTGTGAAGAACCGGGCGGTTGGACTTTTCTGGATCATCGCGCTTGTGTTTGCAGTGCATCTTCATCTGGATATGCGCCATCCGAATACGGACGCGCTGCTCTATTACTCCGTTGCGGCATACTTTGCGGTTCACCGGCGCGGGCTGGTGGAGAGAAGTATGGTGGAAGAAGCCATGAGGAACCGCTGCATGGCGGAGAGCGTGGCCGGAGTCATAATTTCCGTATTCTGTTACCGCCGGATGATGACTCCGGGCGCAGATGTTCTCTGGACCTGCTTTTACCGGATGGCTGTCCCGATGACATGCTGGGCGTTTGCCTGCGGAATCCGCCTTCCAAAAGTCCGCCCCTGGATGCGCCAGAGTATGTTCCTGTATGCGATCCATTTTGTCGTTGTACGGTTTGTAAACAAAGGTGCGGCACTTCTGACCGGTCATGTTTCCGGAACGCCGGCAGCCGCAGGAATTGCGCTGTTTATTTATTTTCTGCTTCCGGCGATCGCTGTCTGTGTATCCTACGTGCTGGCGAAATTCCTTGTAAAGTTTGCACCGGGTCTGTGGAGAATCTTGTCGGGTGGAAGGAAGCTGGAAGGATGAGTGTGGGAAGAGAATCCGTGTACGCTGGACAGAATCACACATCAAAAAATTACATGCTGATTTTTGGTAAAAATGCGAATAGTTTTTTTATTGGGAATCCCCTATACTATCTATGAAAGAATTAATCTTTTCTTCGCAGATGAGACGAGTGACGGTTCTGACTCGTCGGTAAAATAAAAACTGACCGAGTGATGAGACGAGTGACGGTTCTGACTCGTCGGTAAAATAAAAATTGACCGAGCGAAGAGTCTTTTTGACGGGGAGGAGAAATCCTTCCCGTTTCTACCATGAATCTGATTTTCTAAGGGGTCTCCTGTTATGCAGAATTCAACAAAGTTTTATATAAAAAAATTGAGCAGCAAATTTTATGAGGACTATCCACAGAAAATATATGAGGAGATCCTTAGTAAAAAAGATCGGCCATATACATGTCTTATGATTCAGAATCGCGGGTATTGGATCAGTGTTCCGTTTAGAACGGAAATTCATCATGAATATGCATATCATTTTAAAATGTCAGAAAGATCAAAGAAGCATCATTCTGGTCTGGACTATACGAAATGTGTTATTATTACAAAAACGGAATACATAAGTGAAGAGAGTCTGGTTATTGATCAGGATGAATACCGGGAACTGGTTCGTAATATTGGAAAAGTTATAGATTCTGTTATACAATTTATAGATGAATATGTTGCAGATAGAAAAGGTAATAAAAAATTACATACAAAAGAATTCGAACGACGCTATGCTTTTTCTACACTGAGATATTTTCATGGGGAATTGGGCTTAGAAGAGAAGAAATATAAGAATTTAAAACAGGAGGAGATACCTATGCTGAGAGATAAAGTCAGAAAATATTATTTGGAACAGGATTATAATTGCGCAGAAACAATTCTTCGCTGTATTGATGAGGAGTATCAGCTTGGTTTAGAGGAAGCAGACTTTCATCTGGTCAGCGCATTTGGAGGCGGAATGGGGTGTGGATCATCCTGTGGTGCTCTTTGTGGAGCGATGGCAGCATTGGGACGGCTGGTTGTGAAGATGCGTGCACATGCGACTGAGGGATTCAAAGAAACATGCGCGGATTATGTGAAACGGTTTGAAGAAAAACTTGGAAGTACGGAATGTTTGGAACTTGTAAAACAATATAAAAAAGAAGATATCCGCTGTATGGAAACAGTCTGCCTTGCTGCGGATGTGTTTGAGGAATTTTTTCTGACACATGGTTTGGAGAAGCGCATAAGCAAGTAAAAACAACCTTGACGCAGCAACAGAAATTTGCCAGAATACATTCTCGTAAGAAATATCTGAAAAAGTAAATACGATAGGGCGCTGTTTTCGGTGCTACGGTCGGAAATCCATAATCCAGTATATGCGGGTTATGGATTTTTTTATTGCGGCGAAAGCCAATATGGTTTTCAGGCGCAGACTGATTTTCAGAAAAGAAAGGAGAACTATGGAAAACGATTTATTTGAGAAGATGCCGGTTCCGAAAGCTTATATGAAGCTGGCGTTTCCGGTAGTATTAAGCATGATGGTGTCCCTTGTTTACAACATGGTCGACACGTATTTCATTGCGCTGACAGGAGTGAAGGAGCTCGTTGCGGGAGTATCACTCGTAGTCCCGGTATTCACGATGATGATCGCATTCGGTGATATCTTCGGGATCGGAGGAAGCTCTGCGATCTCGCGACTGTTCGGAGAAAAGAAAGACGAGGAAGCAAAACATAGGAGATCTTTTTATCCCATCAGGTTTATGCAACGATTCGTGAAGGCTACATTCGGATATCGATCCATCTGTTTAATACAGAAGCTGATCTTGATCAACTCATGGAAGCCTGTAAAGAAGTAAAAAGGGAGAACTGTTTATGAAATTTGTAAAAGCGCCGCACCCATCGAGTGGACACTACTGCGCGGGAGTGATCAGCAACGGCATGCTATATATATCTGGTCAGACATCAGCAGATCCATTTACGGGAAAAGCCCCGGAAGGTGGAAGCGAAGCAGAGGTCAACATGTGCCTCACAAGAATTTCTCATATTTTGGAGTCTGCAGGAATTGATAAAACACATGTAGTGATGTGCCGCATTTATCTTAAGGATATGAGTTTTTGGAAAGAAGTCAACAGGGTGTATGGCGAATTCTTTGGAGATCACACCCCCGCCCGTGCAGTATATGGTGTAAGCCAGATTCATCATGGCGTAAATATTGAGATGGAAGTTGTTGCAGAAATGTAAAGTTCTGCAACGGTCCGACAAAAAACAAGATTCCTTTACTACACAAAATAAAGCTACAAAAGCTGAGCAGAAACATATGAAAACAGACTGAGGATTGGAACTGTAACGAATCTGAAGTCTGTTTTTGCTTTTTTCCACCTCGCGTTTGTGGTATACTTCAGGAAAAGAGATCATGACGATGTGATCAGAAACAGGTGAAAACAGTGAAAGTTGATGAAGTGATCCGGGAGACGGCGAAAATTTGCCGGAGTTTCCATGCAAAAGAAGTGATCTTATACGGTTCCAGGGCAAAAGGAACGGCCAGAGAGCGCAGTGATATTGATATTGCGGTCAGCGGGGTGGAAAATTTTGACCTGCTCGCAGAAAAGATCGAGGAATTGCCAACCCTTTACAGTGTGGACCTTCTGAATATGGACACATGCAGGAATCAACTGTTATTGGAGGATATCAGGGAATATGGGAGAAAAATTTAAAAGACGGTTTGTGTCGTTCTGCAATTCACTGGACGCATTGGCGGAGGCAAGAGAAAGAGACCTTTCCGATTCTTTTGTTTTGAGCGGGACGAGCGCAAAATTCAGCATCACGTTTGATCTGGCATGGAAAGTCATGAAGGATATCCTGATTGAGTATTATGCGATCACCGGATTTGTGGCCGGTTCTCCACGGGAAGTGCTGCGGGAAGCATATAAAGCAGAGCTGATCTCGGACGAAGAGTGGATGGAGATGCTGAAGGTCCGGAATGAGCTGACTCATGATTACGATGGGGAAGTCGTGAAGACATATTGTGACAGGATCGTGGAACGATATATTGATCTGTTTTATGATTTTGAGAATACAGTGAAAAAACTTCCGGAAATTCTATAAAACGGAGAAACATGTGGAAAACTTCAGCAAAGATAAAAACGGCTGTGGATAACCCGCAAAAATCCTGAAAAAACCCGGAAAATACTCTTGCATTCACCATATGGATATGCTATAATTATGAAGCTGTTCTGGCGGAACAGGATATATGGCTGAAAAGCTGTATCATTTTATTAACGTAACGTGACTGTCAGTCATGTACCAAAAATTATAAAGAGGTGAAAATCATGAAACAGGGAATCCACCCAAATTACTATCAGGCCAAGGTCGTTTGCAACTGCGGTAATGAATTTGTAACTGGTTCTACCAAGAAAGACATTCACGTAGAAATCTGTTCCAAATGCCATTCATTCTATACTGGTCAGCAGAAGGCTGCTTCCGCTCGCGGACGTATCGAGATGTTCAACCGTAAGTATGGTATGAAAACAGACAAATAAGGTTTGATTAGTGAAAGGTTGAGCTTTTGGATAACTCTGAAAACTCAGCCTTTTTTGTCATACAGGGAATCAAGGAGAAAAAATCAACGCAAGCTTGCTTGCAGGGGATTTTTTCTCTTTGATTCCCGCACAAACATGAACAAGCAGCCATTTTTCGTAAGAAAAATGAGCGGATTGTGAATGTTTGTGGAGAATCGCGGGAGCACGCAGTGCGGAGCGATTCTGGTATGACACTATGAGACATATATGGAGGTAAAATCTTGAAATATTCCGGTATCGGGGGACAGGCAGTATTAGAAGGTATCATGATGAAGAATAAGGACAATTATGCCACGGCTGTCAGAAAGCCGGATGGTGAGATCGTCGTAAAAAAAGATACCTATGTGAGTATGACTGAAAAAGTAAAGTTTTTCTCCCTGCCGTTTGTGAGAGGAATCTTTAATTTCGCGGACTCCATGATCCTGGGAATGAGATCGTTGACTTGGTCGGCCAGCTTTTTTGAGGACGACGAGGAAGATGAGGAACCGGGAAAGTTCGAGAAATTTTTAATCGATACATTTGGCGAAAAAGTGGACAACATCGTCATGTCGGCGGTGATGGTATTCTCCGTCCTGATGGCGATTGCGATCTTTATGGTGCTTCCGCTCCTGATCGCGGGGATTTTCCGGAAATTTATCCACTCTGAGACTGTGATGGCAATCCTTGAGGGCTGTATCCGGATCGGGATCTTTATCACATATATCAAAGTGATCTCCCGGATGAATGACATCAAGCGGACGTTCATGTACCACGGGTCAGAACATAAATGCATCAACTGTCTGGAGCATGGACTCGTGCTCAACGTGGAAAACGTCAGAAAGAGCTCCAAGGAGCACAAGCGCTGCGGAACGAGCTTCCTTCTGATCGTCATGGTGATCAGTATCCTGTTTTTCATGGTGATCCGCGTGGACACGATCTGGCTGCGCATCGTCAGCCGTATCGTTCTGATCCCGGTGATCGCAGGCGTTTCCTATGAGGTTCTCCGCCTTGCGGGAACGAGCAACTCGAAGATCATGGACATCGTCAGCCGCCCGGGCATGTGGATGCAGGGACTTACGACGAAGGAGCCGGACGATTCGATGATCGAGGTGGCGATCGCTGCGGTGGAGGCAGTGTTTGACTGGAAGAAATATCTGGAAGAGAATTTCCCGGAGCAGTATCCGGACGGATACTTCGAAAAGGAAGGCCGGAGCGGAGAGAATGCGCAGGAGATCACGGCATGAGTGAGCACATAAAAAACATGGCGGACAGCTGTGGGCAGACCGCAGAAAACGAGAGCCTGGCGACGTCCCGAGATTCATTAAAAATCTGGGCTGATGTCCTGAATTACGGAAAGCAGGTTTTAAAGGACGCCGGGATCGCAGAGGCAGATCTCGACTCCTGGTACCTGTTTGAGCAGATCTTCGGGATCTCCAGGGCACAGTATTTTATGTGTGCGAGAGACCGGATCACGGATCGTGCAGCGCAGGGGAAAAGTGTGCCGGAACATAGTGCTGATCGTGTGAAATGTGGAAATAGCTCAGAAGAGAACCCGGATCCTCTGAAGCAGAAGCTGGACGCCTACGACGCGGCGTTAAAGAAGCGCGCATCCCACATCCCGCTCCAGCAGATCATCGGACAGCAGGAGTTCATGGGACTCTCATTTTTCGTGAATGAGCATGTGCTGATCCCGAGACAGGATACGGAGACACTGGTGGAGCTTGTATTGAACGAGCAGAAAGACAGGAATTGTTCCATTCTTGACATGTGTACCGGCTCCGGGTGCATTGCGATCAGCTTGAAAAAACTCGGTGGATACCGGCATGTGGAAGGTGCGGATATTTCGGAGAAAGCGCTGAAGGTCGCAAAGAAAAATGCGGAAGATATCTTAGGGATGGACAGAGATACTGAGCTGATCAGCGTCAAAAACTGTGCTGACACTCCAGAACAAAATTGGCAAAATTTATCAGACAGTCAAAATAAATATGATAATTTTGCAAATTCCAAGTTATCTGGAGCATTAGATATAAGCAACTCTTCGGAGACAGTAAATTTCCGCCGTACGGACATGTTCCGCGCATTCCAGCCGTCGGAGAAGTTCGATGTGATCGTCTCCAACCCGCCCTACATTCCCAGCGCTGTGATCGAGGAGCTGGAACCGGAAGTGCGGGACCATGAGCCGCGGGGCGCATTGGACGGAACCGCGGACGGACTTTATTTTTACAGGATCCTGGCAGAAGAGTGCGGAAAGCATCTGACGCCGGGCGGACATGTATATTTTGAGATCGGATATGACCAGGGAGCCGCAGTGAAGGAACTGTTGGATGCCCATGGTTTTCAGGATACAAAAGTGATCAAGGATCTGCCGGGAAAGGACCGCGTCGTGTGCGGAACCTGGCAGGCTGCAGGTGTATGAGGAGGTATATCAATGTTTGACCGTTTGGATGATATGCTGCGGCATTATGAGGAACTGATGCTGGAGTTAAACAACCCGTCGGTGGCGGAGGACCAGAGAAGATTCCGCAAGCTGATGAAAGAACAGGCTGATCTGGCACCGATCGTTGATGCGTACAAGCAGTACAAGCAGGCGAAACAGGATGTCGAGGACAGCCTGGCACTTCTCGACGAGGAGAGCGACGAGGAGATGAAGGAACTTGCGAAGGAAGAGCTTGCCGACGCGAAGAAGAGGATCGAGGAGCTGGAACAGGAGTTAAAGATCCTGCTTCTCCCGAAGGACCCGAACGATGAGAAAAACGTTATTGTTGAGATCCGTGCCGGTGCAGGCGGAGACGAGGCAGCGTTATTCGCTTCCGAGTTATACCGCATGTATGTGCATTACGCGGAGAGCCAGCACTGGAAGACAGAGATGATCAACGTCAGCGAGAGCGGGATCGGCGGCATGAAGGAAGTCGAGTTCATGATCACCGGTCATGGCGCGTACTCCAAGTTAAAATACGAGAGCGGTGTTCACCGTGTACAGCGTGTCCCGGAGACCGAGTCCGGAGGAAGAATCCATACGTCCACTGCGACGGTTGCAATCATGCCGGAGGCAGAGGAGTTCGATGTTGTGATCGATGACAAAGATATCCGTATCGATGTCATGCGTGCGTCCGGTAACGGTGGACAGTGTGTCAACACCACAGACTCTGCGGTTCGTCTGACCCATATCCCGACCGGAATCGTGATCTACAGCCAGACGGAGAAGTCCCAGCTGCAGAACAAGGAGAAAGCATTCCGCTTACTGCGTTCCAAGTTATACGATATGGAGCTTGAGAGACGCCAGAATGAGGAGGCGGAGGAGCGCCGCAGCCAGATCGGTACCGGCGACCGTTCCGAGAAGATCCGTACCTACAACTTCCCGCAGGGACGTGTGACCGACCACCGGATCAAGCTGACACTCTATAAGATCGACGCAATCATGGACGGCGATCTCCAGGAGCTGATTGACAGCCTGATCGCGGCTGACCAGGCGGCGAAGCTTGCGAAGATGAGCGAGAACTAAGAGATAAAAAAGACCTTTCGAGAGCAGATCATTTTATAAAAAATATCTGCTTCGAAAGGTCTTTTTACTTGTTATTTTTTTACGAGAAAATGATTTTCTGCCACCGCCCGCCCTTATACCGGCAGACAAAGAAGATCCCGCGCACGAGCCAGTCGATCGTCATCGCAACCCAGACACCGAAGATTCCCATATGAAACTCCATAGTCAGCAGATAGCTGAAACCGAACCGGAACACCCACATGGAGATGATGGAGAGGACCATGGTCACTTTCACATCGGCCGCGGCGCGCAGTGTGTTCGGCAGTGTGAAGGACAGCGGCCAGATCGTCACAACGCAGGCGGCATGGTACAGGATGATGTCATTTGTGTACATTGCAGCCTCATCGGAGAGGTTGTAGATCGAAAGGATGAACGGCAGGGAAAGGATCACGATCAGGTTGGACGCGATCAGGCACAGATACTCGACGCGCATCATATGTTTGGTATAGTACTTCACCTGCTCAAAATCGCCGGCGCCGACGCACTGGGCGCAGACCGTGAGGAGTGCGAATCCGAAGGACATTCCCGGCAGGATCGCGAAGTTTGCGATATTGTTGCTGACTGCGTTTGCCGCGAGTGATGCAGTTCCGAGACCGGAGACAAGACTCAGCACGGCGATCTTTCCGAGCTGGAACATACTGTTTTCCAGACCGTTCGGGATCCCAATGTAGAGGATCTTTTTCAGCACATCCCATTTGATCTTAAACGGATACGGGTGCAGGATGTGGAGCGCATGTTCCTGGTTATTTAACAGGACAAGAATTACTACGCACGCCACGCCGCGGGATACGACCGTCGGGATCGCAACACCCTCAACGCCGCAGTGAAATCCGAAGATCAGGAGCGCGTTTCCGAACACGTTGATAGAGTTCATGAGAAGCGAAGTCTTCATCGCGATGTTGGAGTTTCCCATTGCACGGAAGATTGCGGCTCCGGCATTGTACATGGCGATCATCGGGATCGAGGCGAGAACGATCAGAAGATACGTGCGGCTGTCCTTCATGACTTCCGGTTCGATCTTTCCGAAAACATGGTACAGGATCACGTTCTGCCCGAGGTATCCAAGGATCATGATGAAGATCGAGAACAGGAACGTAAAGTTGAAGAGCTGGGCGGTCGCCTCACATCCGGTTTTCGGATCTTTTCTGCCGAGATACTGGCCGGCGATAACGGCGCCGCCGGTGGCGAGAGCCGTGAAGATATTGATGATGAGCAGCATGACCGTGTCGACTAAGGAAACTCCGGAGACGGCAGCTTCCCCGACACGCGCCACCATGATCGAGTCGGAAAGTCCCACGGCAACCTGAAGAAACTGATCTACGATCAGCGGGATGATCAGGCACACCAGGTCTTTTCGGCTGAAAAGACGGTTATTCATATGTAGATACATCCTCCTGAAAATAAATGAAATTGCAGAACATGGAGATCTTTCCATGTAAAGAAAAAATATAATACACGTTTTAACATATTTTTTTAAGTTATGCAATTAGGAAAAGTTCTGATTTTTAAGCGGAAGATGGGGAAAATATTGTGACTGTTCAGCAGACGGAGCAATGTATGTAAGAAGAAAATACATCGCATGATCAAGAAAAGTGTCCAGCATTTTGGGTACAGCGTGTAAAATACAAGGTGGAGAGCGAAAACATGGAAAAGTGGGCGGTTTTCTGGTGAAAAATGTGGACACAGGGCGGACTGACAATATGTTAGCGGGAGCATGGAGGACTCTCGGCGGGCTCCAAAGCACATCATTTTGTAAAAACTAACAAAAATCTTCCTGTTTTTTAAGAGATTTATAAGAGGAAGTCCCTTTAAAATATAAGTCACTTATGCTATAATGTCCCTAGTATAGGGCATAGTGTGCCCAAAAACAGATGAGAAAAGGAGAGCATATGAAAGGAATCATACTTGCCGGCGGAAGCGGCACAAGACTGTATCCGCTCACGAAGGTAACTTCCAAACAGCTTTTACCAATTTATGATAAACCAATGATCTACTATCCGTTGTCCGTACTGATGAATGCGGGGATCCGCGATATCCTCATCATCTCCACACCGGATGACACCCCGAGATTCGAGGCGCTCTTAGGAGACGGAAAGCAGTTCGGCGTAAATTTATCCTACGCAGTACAGCCGAGCCCGGACGGACTTGCCCAGGCGTTCATCATCGGTGAAAAGTTCATCGACGGTGACTCTGTAGCCATGATCCTCGGCGACAACATCTTCCATGGACAGGGCTTAAAGAAACGTCTCCGTGCGGCAGCAGAGAAGGAGAAAGGCGCAACCGTATTCGGCTACTATGTCGATGATCCGGAGCGTTTCGGTATCGTTGAGTTCGATGAGACTGGAAAAGCGATCTCCATCGAAGAGAAGCCGGAAAAACCGAAGTCCAATTACTGCGTGACCGGTCTTTACTTCTACGATAACCGCGTTGTCGAGTATGCGAAGAACTTAAAACCGTCCGCAAGAGGCGAGCTTGAGATCACAGATCTCAACCGGATCTATCTTGAGAACGGGGAACTTGACGTAACCCTTTTAGGTCAGGGCTTTACATGGCTCGATACCGGTACCCACGAGTCCTTAGTTGAGGCCACAAACTTCGTTAAGACCATCGAGACCCACCAGCACAGAAAGATCGCGTGTCTGGAAGAGATCGCCTACACGAATGGCTGGATCTCCAAGGAAGAAGTTATGGCCGCATACGAGATTTATAAGAAGAACCAGTACGGCCAGTACTTAAAGGATGTCATCGACGGAAAATATATCGACAAACTGCCGGGACACGCAGATAAGTAAAGAGAAAAAACAGCAGGCTTTCAGCGCACTCACGCCCAAACACAAAGCGTTTGAGTGGAAGCTTCTGAACTGATACAGGAAAGGATGGAACATGAGCTGAGTGTATTCCTGTATGGAAATTTTGCAGTCAGAATCATGTTCATGAAGGAGAAATAAACACATGAAAATCATCGTAACAGGCGGCGCTGGATTTATCGGCGGCAACTTCATCCACCATATGGTAAACAAATACCCGGAGTACCAGATCGTAAACCTCGATCTCTTAACATATGCCGGAAACCTTGAGACATTAAAACCGGTCGAGAACAAGCCGAACTACAAGTTCGTAAAGGGTGATATCGCAGACCGCAAATTCGTATTCGACCTCTTCGAGAAAGAGAAACCGGATATCGTCGTAAACTTCGCAGCGGAGAGCCATGTAGACCGTTCCGTTGTAGATCCGGAGAGCTTTGTACGCACAAACGTTATGGGAACCACAACGCTGCTTGACGCATGCCGCACTTACGGAATCAAGCGTTACCATCAGGTTTCCACCGATGAGGTTTACGGAGACCTTCCGCTTGACCGCCCGGATCTCTTCTTCACAGAGGAGACACCGCTCCACACATCCAGCCCGTATTCTTCCTCCAAGGCAAGTGCAGACCTCTTTGTTCTCGCTTACCACAGAACATACGGACTTCCGGTGACGATCTCCCGCTGCTCCAACAACTATGGTCCGTACCACTTCCCGGAGAAGCTGATCCCGCTGATGATCAGCCGCGCTCTTGCTGATGAGGCACTTCCGGTATACGGAACAGGCGAGAATGTCCGTGACTGGCTCCACGTTTCCGACCACTGCGAGGCGATCGACCTGATCATCCACAAGGGCCGTGTCGGTGAAGTATACAACGTCGGCGGACACAACGAGCGCACAAACCTTGAGGTTGTCAAGACGATCTTAAAGGCATTAAATAAGCCGGAGAGCCTGATCAAGTTCGTAACAGACCGTCCGGGTCATGACAGACGTTATGCGATCGATCCGACAAAGCTTGAGACAGAGCTTGGCTGGAAGCCGAAATACAACTTTGATACCGGTATTCAGCAGACGATCCAGTGGTATCTGGACAACGAGGACTGGTGGAAGCATATCTTAAGCGGAGAGTACAGCAACTACTTCGACAACATGTACGGCGACCGTCTTGGAAAAGATTTAAAGTAAGTAAGATCATAAATCAGCCCTGCACCGAGGATTCTGGGGCAGGGCTGATTTTTTACGAAAGGAACAGACAGATATGAGAGTTTTAGTGACAGGCGTAAAAGGCCAGCTTGGTCATGACGTAGTAAACGAGATGGAAAAACGCGGGATCACTCCGATCGGAGTGGACCTCGCTGAGATGGATATCACCGATAAAGAGGCATGTGACCGCGTGATCACGGAGGCCAATGTCGATGCAGTGATCCACTGCGCAGCTTACACTGCTGTCGATGCGGCTGAGGACAATGTGGACGTGTGCATGAAAGTCAACGCAGGCGGAACGAGAAACATCGCGGAAGTCTGCAAAAAACTCGGCATCAAGATGATGTACATCAGCACGGACTATGTATTCGACGGACAGGGAACCCGCCCGTGGGAGCCGGATGACGAGAGACATCCACTGAATGTCTATGGACAGTCCAAATATGAGGGAGAGCTTGCAGTCGAGGAGCTGGTAGAGAAATTCTTTACCGTCCGTATCGCCTGGGTATTCGGCGTAAACGGAAAGAACTTCATCAAGACCATGCTCCGGATCGGAAAAGAGCGCGGAGTTGCTTCGGTCGTTGACGATCAGATCGGTTCCCCGACCTACACTTACGACCTCGCAAGACTTCTCGTGGATATGATCCAGACGGACAAATACGGCAGATACCATGCGACAAACGAAGGACTCTGCTCCTGGTATGAGTTCGCCTGCGAGATCTTCCGTGCAGCAGGAATGGATGTCAAGGTGACACCGGTCCACTCCGATGAGTACCCGGCTGCAAAGGCAAAACGCCCGATGAACAGCCGTATGAGCAAGGAAAAACTCACAGAGAACGGCTTTGAGCGTCTTCCGGAGTGGAAGGATGCCGTTGCAAGATATCTGAAGGAAATTACCTGGTAGGAGGGATTAAATCCTCAAAAATATTCATAATTCGCTCATTTTTTTGCGGAAAATGGCTGCTTATTCATGGTTTGGGCGGGTCCCAAGGTCAAAAATCTTCCTGCAGGCAAACTTGCATCGGATTTCTGACCTTTTGACCCTGGTATCATCATAATCTGTATATAGATAGAAAACTGCGGACCTTATAGAGAACCGGGATATCAGACAACGGCAATATCCGGTTCTCTATAAGGTTCGCGGGTCATGGAGGATTGAGGAATGGGAAAATATTTTGGCACCGACGGCTTCCGCGGAGAGGCGAACGTAAATCTGACCGTGGAGCATGCATATAAAGTCGGAAGATTTCTTGGATGGTATTACGGAAAACGGGCAAAGGGAGACCGCTGCAGAGTCGTGATCGGAAAAGATACAAGACGTTCCAGCTATATGTTTGAGTATTCCCTGGCAGCGGGACTCACAGCGTCCGGAGCGGACACTTATCTCTTACATGTGACGACAACTCCGAGCGTGTCCCATGTGATCCGCACGGAAGATTTCGACTGCGGGATCATGATCTCTGCCAGCCATAACCCGTACTATGACAATGGCATCAAAGTCATGAACGGAAACGGTGAAAAGCTCGAGGAGAGCGTCATCGAGGAGATCGAGAAGTACTTAGACGGTGAGATGGAAGAAATTCCGCTCGCTAAGAGAGAAAATATCGGAAGAACCCAGGATTTCGCGGCAGGAAGAAATCGTTATATCGGCTACCTGATTTCCATCGCGACAAGATCTTTTAAGGGCAAAAAGGTCGGTCTCGACTGCTCCAACGGAAGCGCTTCCTCCGTTGCGAAGAGCGTATTTGACGCTCTCGGTGCAGACACTTATGTGATCAACGACCAGCCGGACGGCCTCAACATCAACCGCGACTGTGGATCCACGCATATCGGAAATCTTCAGAAATTCGTGAAGGAAAAAGGCCTGGATGTCGGATTTGCATACGATGGTGACGCAGACCGCTGCCTGGCGGTGGATGAGAACGGAAATGTCGTGGACGGCGACTTGATCCTCTACATCTGTGGAAAGTACATGAAGGAACAGGGACTTTTACGCAACAACAAGATTGTCACGACGGTCATGTCAAACCTCGGTCTCTACAAAGCGCTGGACCGCGAGGGTATCGGCTATGAGAAGACAGCGGTCGGTGACAAGTATGTGTATGAGAACATGTCAAAGACCGGAAACTGTCTCGGCGGTGAGCAGTCCGGACACATCATTTTCAGCAAGTATGCGACGACCGGTGACGGTATCTTAACTTCCTTAAAGATCATGGAAGTCATGCTGGAGAAGAAGGAGACACTTGGAAAGCTTGCTTCTGAGGTTACGATCCTTCCGCAGCTTTTAAAGAATGTCCGTGTAGCAGACAAAGCGGCGGCGTTAAACGACCCGGATGTACAGGCAGCCGGAAAAGCCGTTGACGAAGCGCTCGGAAATGACGGAAGACTTCTTCTGCGCCAGAGCGGAACTGAACCGCTGATCCGCGTGATGGTCGAGGCGGAGACACCGGAGATCTGTGAGAAATATGTGGATCAGGTGATCGACGTGCTGAAGAAAAAAGGGCATGTGTCAGAAAGCTGATTGCTTGAAATATAAAAGATGAACGATGAGGCAGTGAGGAAATTCGCTGCCTCATTTTACATATGGTGGTAGTGGATTTTGCCGATTCGGAATGCGAAGCATCGGCAAAATCAGTTACTGTTTGTGCAAGGCGTGAACAGCAATATTTGCATATCTCCTATATCTAAATGTTATGGCATAGATTCTTGCGATTCCTTTTTTACAGTGATATAATGAAAAAACGGAAATGGATGGTCGAAAATGCGTCCGTCGATTGAATTTCACAAAAAAAGGACTGATGAAAATGGGGTTAGACCTAAAAGCGTAACATTGTTTATAATTGAGAAGTACAGCGTGGTTTACCGACTCCGTGGCCTGCGACTATGAAGCTGGAGGGAAACTGCAGTGCCTGGAAAGACTGCATGATTACAAAAATTCATGAAATGCAGGAATGAAAATGACTTTTATCAGAAAAGCGGAGGAAAGAAACTATGATGAATTATAAGAGATATCAGAGAGTACCGGTCATGAATTACCCGGAGAGGGAGTGGCCGAATAAAGAGATCCAGAAAGCACCGATCTGGTGCAGTGTGGATCTGCGCGACGGCAATCAGGCACTTGTAGAGCCGATGGTCGTTGAAGAGAAGATCGAAATGTTCAATATGCTGGTGCAGATGGGCTTCAAGGAGATCGAGATCGGTTTCCCGGCCGCTTCCCAGATCGAATTTGACTTTTTAAGACAGCTCGTTGAACGCAGGCTGATCCCGGACGATGTGACGGTCCAGGTTCTGACCCAGTGCCGTGATCACCTGTTAAAGAGAACCTTCGAGTCCATTCAGGGAATCCCGAAGGCAGTTGTGCATATTTACAACTCTACATCCACCTTACAGCGTGATGTTGTATTCCATATGGACCGCGAGGAGATCAAGCAGATCGCAATTGACGGTGTCGATATGGTAAAGAAGTACATGAAAGATTATGACGGAAAAGTGATCCTGGAGTATTCCCCGGAGAGCTTTACCGGAACAGAGATGGACTATGCGCTTGATATCTGCAACGCGGTCCAGAGAGCATGGGGACCGACACCGGACAATAAGATGATCATCAACCTTCCGTCCACTGTCGAGATGACGACACCGAACGTGTTTGCGGACCAGATCGAGTGGATGAGCAAACATCTGGAGAACCGCGAGAGCATCGTTTTAAGTGTTCATCCGCATAATGACCGCGGAACAGGCGTTGCTGCGGCAGAACTTGCAATGCTTGCAGGCGCTGACCGCGTTGAAGGAACCCTGTTCGGAAACGGTGAGCGTACCGGCAACGTGGATATCCTGACCATCGCCTACAATATGTTCTCTCAGGGAATCGATCCGGAGCTTGAGATCGGCGATATCAAGAAGATCGCGGAAGTATACGAGCGCTGCACAAAGATGCATATCGATCCGCGTCATCCGTACGCTGGAAAGCTGGTATTTACTGCATTCTCCGGCTCCCATCAGGATGCTATCAACAAGGGAATGCATGCGCTTATGGAAAGAAAGAGCGAGATCTGGCAGGTTCCGTATCTGCCGATCGATCCGTCCGATATCGGAAGAGAGTACGAGCCGGTGGTCCGTATCAACAGCCAGTCCGGAAAGGGCGGCGTAGCTTTCGTTATGGACAGCTTCTTTGGATTCAAACTTCCGCGCGGCATGCACAAGGAGTTCGCGGATGTGATTCAGAAGATCGCAGAGAAGCAGGGCGAGGTCGCACCGGAGCAGATCATGGAAGAGTTCCGCATCGAGTATCTCGACCGCAAGGAACCGTACCACTTCCGCAAGTGCAAGATCACAGATTTCGAGTCCGGAGACCAGTTCACAACCGTTGCTGTTGTTACCTACTCTGACCACGGCGAGACAAAACAGTTTGAAGGTGTCGGAAACGGCCCGATCGATGCTGTGAAACGCGGACTGGAGGAGGAGCTTGGTATCTCAATCAAGGTTCTCGATTACAGCGAGCATGCGCTGACATCCGGTTCCGGGGCGCAGGCGGCTTCCTATATCCACCTGATGGATCAGAAGACCGGCAAGGTGACATACGGTGTCGGCATCAGCTCCAACATCACGAGAGCATCCTTAAGAGGTATCTTCAGTGCAGTTAACCGTCTGTTTGGAGATGCAGAGTAAAATAAAAATGTCGGATATACGTTCAGTGCTGCGGTAAGACATAGGGAGAAACTGCAGTGTCCGGCGGCAAATCATAAGAAAATTTTAAATGCGGCAGAAATGGGAATGCAATCCTGTTTTTGCCGCATTTTTGCGTCATATTTTTAATGAAATGTAAGGAAAAAGAGAAGAGTTTTTAGGAAGTTTTCTGTATAATACAAGTACAAACAAAAAACGAAAGATATCTAACGGAGATATCGAAAACAAATAGCCACCGTGGGAACGATGAAAAGGAAACCGGTGGGAAAGTGAAAAAGTATATTCCGGAAACGGAAATATTTAGAAGAGGAGGGTTTCTATGAAGAAGAGATATTTTGCAGGTGCAGTAGTTGCAGCGATGATTTTAACCGCAGGAATGGCGATGACCTCCTTTGCGGACTGGTCACAGCAGAATGGAAAATGGTATTACTACAATGACAATAACGGACGCCTCGTTCGGAATGACTGGGTATGCTCCAAAGATGCATGGTATTATATGGATTATAATGGAGTGATGCAGACAAACAGCCTGATCGATGATACCTATTATGTAAATGAGAATGGTGTCATGATCACAAACGCATGGAAGTACATCAACAACAGCCGCTGGAACGAGAGCGGATGGAGATATTTCGGAGCGAACGGAAAGGCGTACACAAACGGCTGGAAACAGATCAATGACGTGTGGTACCACTTTACGGATTCCGTTTTGGATATCGGCTGGGTGGAGATCGATGGTAAGATCTATCATTTAGAAGATTCCGGAGCTATGACGACGGGCTGGCGAAAACTGGCGGACAGAGAGGATGACTGGGGTGAGTACTGGTACTACTTTAATTCCAGTGGAAAGCTGATCTATGATGGTGAGCTGAAGATCTCCGGTGAGACCTATATCTTTGACCACAGCGGAAGAATGCTGACTGGCTGGGTAAATGAGTCTGATTACACATCTACAGGACGTGACGACCTCTCCAACAGCGATGTCAATGCCCTTCGCTACTTCCGCAGCGGCGGACAGCAGATGAACGGCTGGAGATATATGGCATCCCCGGATGACGCTGAGGAAAACTGGTACTACTTTAAAGATGGCCGCGCATACTCCACATCCTATAAAACAACGGAGGCCTGCGGATACGGAATAGCGAAGATCAAGGGAGAGACCTACTGCTTCGATAAAAAGGGCCGCATGAAGACAGGTCTTGTGGAGCTAAGCGACGGCAGAAAGTTCTACTTTGACAGTGATGGAAAGATGAAGACCGGACGGATTGTGGTCAATGACGATAACCATGACAACGAAGTATTCTACTTTACGACTTCAGGCAGTATCGGAACGAGAGGCGACGGATTCACGGGCGTGAAGGACGGAAGTCTCTACGAGAACGGACGCCTTGTGAGTGCGGAAGAAGGAATGAAGTACGAGAAAGTCACCGTTGACGGAAAGACATATGTAGTCAATGAATCCGGTAAGGTAAAGACCAGCGGAACCGTGACAGACGCGGATGGCGTGAAATATAAGATCACGAAGGATCAGAACGGTGGATATAATGTAGAAGTTTCCTGGTAGGAATGGATACAAAAAGCTTGAGAAGCTTATGATGTAAAATTTCATAGAAACCCATAAAGAGAGACCCCGGCGGGCAGCTGCCGGGGTCTTTCGCGTTTTTGGGGAAAAGACAGATGGATATGCCGATTGAAACGGTCTGCGCAGATGAAAAGTGGTAAAATATGAAACGAACAAATGTTTGCATATAAAATGGAATTGTGGTATACTGACCGTAACACGGGACAGTAACCGGAATCCATGGAAAACGTATAGTCCCGGAACTCTGTGAGAATGATAAAGCAAAAGCAGACATGGCAAAGAGGAGAGACACAATGCCGAAGCAATATATAAAAATACGAGGTGCCAACGAGCACAACTTAAAAAATATTTCCCTGAATATCCCGAGAAATGAGCTGGTAGTCCTGACCGGACTTTCCGGATCGGGAAAATCCTCCCTGGCATTTGATACGATCTACGCGGAGGGACAGAGACGCTATATGGAGTCCTTATCTTCCTACGCGCGCCAGTTCTTAGGCCAGATGGAAAAGCCGGATGTTGAGAGCATCGAGGGACTTTCCCCGGCGATCTCCATCGACCAGAAATCCACGAACCGCAACCCGCGTTCCACCGTAGGAACCGTGACGGAAATCTACGATTATATGCGTCTTCTGTACGCGAGGATCGGTATCCCCCACTGCCCGAAGTGCGGCAGGGAGATCCGGAAACAGACCGTGGACCAGATGGTGGATCAGATCATGACACTGCCGGAGCGGACGAAGATCCAGCTTTTAGCGCCAATGGTCCGTGGAAGAAAAGGACGTCATGAGAAGGTTCTGGAACAGGCGAAACGCAGTGGTTATGTCCGTGTGATGATCGATGGAAATCTTCATGAGCTGTCAGAAGAGATATCGCTGGAGAAGAACATCAAGCACAATATCGAGATCGTTGTGGACCGTCTCGTTGTGAAGGCGGGGATCGAGAAGCGTCTGACGGACTCCATCGAGACGGTGATGAAGCTGTCCGACGGTCTGATGATCGTGGACGTGACGGGCGGCGAGCCGATCAACTTCAGCCAGAGCTTTTCCTGCCCGGACTGCGGGATCAGCATCGAGGAGGTGGAGCCGCGAAGCTTCTCCTTCAATAACCCGTTCGGTGCCTGCCCGGACTGTTTCGGTCTGGGATATAAGATGGAATTTGATGAGGATCTGATGATCCCGGATAAGTCCCTGAGTATTAACGAGGGAGCGATCGTCGTCCTTGGCTGGCAGTCCTGCGCGAAGCCGGGAAGCTTTTCGAGGGCGATTCTGGATGCCCTGGCGGCAGAGTATCACTTTGATCTTGATACTCCGTTCAAAGATTATCCGAAGGAAGTCCATGATATCCTGATCTACGGAACCGGCGGAAAGGAAGTAAAGGTCCACTATACAGGACAGCGCGGAACCGGCGTTTACGACGTGGCCTTTGAGGGCCTGATCGAGAACGTAAATCGCCGTTACCGGGAGACGTTCTCTCAGGCCAGTAAGGCAGAGTACGAGAGTTTTATGCGGATCACACCGTGTACCACCTGTCATGGACAGCGCTTAAAGCAGTCTTCTCTGGCAGTGACGGTAGGTGGGCTGAATATTTACGAGGCTACGAATATGTCCATCGTAAAATTCAGGGAGTTTATCGATGATCTGAAGCTATCTGAGATGCAGAAGATGATCGGTGAACAGATTTTAAAGGAAATCCGGGCAAGGATCAGCTTCCTGATCGACGTGGGACTGGATTATCTGTCCTTATCCCGGGCGACGGGTACCCTTTCCGGCGGCGAGGCACAGCGGATCCGTCTGGCGACCCAGATCGGCTCCGGACTTGTGGGGGTTGCCTATATCCTCGATGAGCCGAGTATCGGACTGCACCAGAGAGATAACGATAAGCTGTTGAAAACGCTGGAACATCTTCGGGATCTCGGAAACAGTGTGATCGTCGTGGAACACGATGAGGATACGATGCGGGCGGCGGACTGTATCGTGGATATCGGTCCGGGGGCCGGGGAACACGGCGGAAATGTGGTCGCTGTGGGAACGGCAGCTCAGATCATGAAGTGTAAAGAATCGATCACCGGTGCGTATTTAAGCGGCCGGATCAAAATTCCGGTGCCGAAGGAGAGAAGAAACCCCACAGGCTGGATCAAAATCCGTGGCGCGAGGGAGAATAACCTGAAAAATATCGATGTGGATGTGCCGCTTGGAATTATGACCTGCGTGACCGGTGTGTCGGGATCGGGAAAGAGCTCCCTGATCAACGAGATCCTCTATAAGGCACTGGCGAAAAAGCTGAACCGCGCCCGGACGATCCCGGGAGCCCACGACGGAATCGACGGCGTGGAACAGCTGGATAAGATCATCGCTATCGACCAGTCTCCGATCGGAAGAACTCCGCGATCGAATCCGGCGACCTACACCGGTGTGTTTGACCTGATCCGTGATCTTTTCGCAGCGACCACCGACGCGAAGGCGAAGGGATACTCAAAGGGACGGTTCAGCTTCAATGTAAAGGGCGGCCGATGCGAGGCCTGCAGCGGTGATGGAATCATCAAGATCGAAATGCATTTCCTGCCGGACGTCTATGTGCCCTGTGAGGTCTGCGGCGGAAAGCGGTACAACCGTGAGACCCTGGAAGTGAAGTATAAGGGAAAGAGCATTTACGATGTGCTGAATATGACCGTGGAGGAGGCGTTAAAGTTCTTTGAGAATGTGCCGTCTATCGCGAGAAAGATCGCGACATTGAACGATGTGGGACTTTCCTATATCCGTCTTGGACAGCCCTCAACGGAGCTTTCCGGCGGAGAGGCGCAACGGATCAAGCTCGCCACAGAGCTTTCCAGACGCGGAACCGGAAAAACGATCTATATCCTCGATGAGCCGACGACAGGACTCCATTTCGCGGATGTCCATAAGCTGGTGGAGATCTTAAGAAAGCTTTCCGAAGGTGGAAATACGGTGGTTGTGATCGAGCACAATCTGGATGTGATCAAGACCGCGGATTATATTATCGATATGGGACCGGAAGGCGGAGACCGCGGCGGTACCGTGATCGCGAAGGGAACGCCGGAGGAGATCGTGAAGGTTCCGGAGTCTTATACGGGGCAGTATGTCAAGAGGTATCTCGAGAACGGAGATGCCGGTTCAGACGAGTAAAGGTTACTTTTCATGGGTAGGAATTTTCTGAACTGAAAATTCCGTATGATACCGTTATGACCGCGGATTTTGCCGATTCGGAATGCGAAGCATCGGCAAAATCCTGTTACAGTGCGCGG
>ERZ836829.98-NODE-98-length-139937-cov-144.254064_pt1 | contig 139937 bp, 138 predicted proteins | sample MGYA00519574_ERZ836829 | MGnify/ENA primary metagenome ERZ836829 (study PRJEB31850, sample SAMEA3708808) | human gut metagenome | biome: human gut; feature: human-associated habitat; material: faeces | place: China | collected 2014 ...
TCTGGTTCTCTTTTGACATCAAAAGAGAACAATTAGCCTTAATGAAAAAGCGCTCTGCCCCGCGCACAGGCGCGAGAACCATTTCTGGTTCTCTTTTGGTGCGCAAAAGAGAACTTAGCCCCAATGCAAAAGCAATCTTACCCCGCGCCACCGGCGCGCGAAGCCGTTTATAAATCCACTACGCTTCCGACTTCCGCCGGCGTCGCCGGCACCGGTCCGAGGCGGACGGCGTCGGCGTCCCGGCGCACCACGAACTCCACCGGCTGTCCGGCGGCAAAGGCGGGGCGATAGCTCAGCTCCAGCGTCTCCCAATCCTCCGGGACAGCACAGAAGCAGTGGAGCATCGCGCCCCGCCCGGCGGCGAGGTTGAGTGTAAAGGCCGAGGCATCGGCGGCATTCTCCGCGTAGAGCGGTGCCGCAAAGCTGCCGCAGGGGACGCTCTCGCCTCCGCAGCGGGCGGCCACACCGCTGTCCAGACTGTAAAGCTCCTTCAGAGTCGAGACATCCCGGCTGTGGAGGTAGCTTGCGCCCACCGGCAGGGTGCGGGCCGAGAGGTTCTCCACCGAGAGGTAGACCAACACGCCGCCCAGCCCGGGTGCAGGCGCATAGCCCAGCAGCTCCACCGCCGCCTTGCCGTCCAGCAGGGCAGGCTGGCCCATCACGCGGGGCTGTGCCGCAGCCGCCGAAACGCCTGTGAGCAGGGCAGCGGCCAGACTGACCGCGCCCGAACCGGCGCATTTCAGGAACGACCGGCGGGAAAGAGACTGAGACATCGGGGACTCCTCCTTGCAGCGAGAAAAATCATTCACTTTATAGAGTATCGGTTTCTTTGCCCCCTGTCAAGGGTTTGAAAGCGTTCTGCCGCAGGTTTTGCGTTTTCTTTGCTGATTTTGTACCAAAAGAGTACAAAAATTCCGCCCGGCGGCAAAAATCGCAGGGCGGCAGAGCGTTCTTTCTTATTCGAATGCTTCATTCTCCTCGGCTTCCGCCTGACCCCGCAGGGTGTCGGCATAACCGAAGGGTACGATGTCGATGGCCTCCACCAGACGGTCGCGCATCCAGAGCTGGACGTCGGTCTGGACGGTGTAGCCGCAGCCGGGGTCAGCCATCCACTGCTCGGGGTGGCGGGAGGGGAGGGCGCGCTGGCTCAGCATACTCATGATGACGCCGCCGTGGGTCACGCAGGCGGCCTCGGTGACATCCATCCGAATCATATACTCGAACAGCTTGAGCAGCGTCTCCGAGCAGCGGGCGTGGAACTGCTCCGTGGACTCTGCGCCCTCCGGCACAAAGCCGGAGCCCGGGGTGATCCACTTCTTGAAGTCCTCGTTCTTCACCAGCTCCTTGACGGGATGGTTCTCAAAGACGCCGAAACCGGCCTCCCGCAGGTCATGCACCGAGAACTGGTGGGTCGCATTGGGGAACAGGATGTTGGCCGTCTCCACGGCGCGCATGAGCGGGGAAGAGAAGACGGTATCCACCTGAGGATACTCGAACCGCTCTTTCAGCTCGGCCAGCTGGGCGCGGCCCTCGTCACACAGGGGGATGTCCGTGCCGCTGCCGATGTAAAGGCCCTGTAAGTTGCCGGAAGTCAGGCCGTGGCGGATGAGATGGAGCTTAAAGGTTTTCATGTAAAAACACCTCTTATGAGCTATCTATTCCTGTGCTGATTCGCACAAATCTTGCTTTTCTGCTGATTTTTCCGGCACCATCAGACACTAAATATATGCCGGTAAGGTTTATTTTAACATAGATATGGTAGAAAGAGCAACCCCTTTGACAAAAACGCCGAATTTCCGGCGGAAAAACCGTCACTTTTTCGCTTTACAAGTCGTTTTCCATTGTGTATAATCAACGTGCTGTAAACCAAAAATCAAGGAAGTCCTATTTTTATCTGAGGAGCCAAACATCATGGAGTTCAATCGTATCATCAAACTGCTGCGCAAGGAGCGCGGCATCACCCAGAAACAGGCGGCAGAGGATCTGGGCGTTTCGCAGGCCCTGCTTTCCCACTACGAAAAAGGCATCCGGGAGTGCGGCCTGGATTTTGTGGTACGGGTGGCAGACTATTACAATGTCTCCTGCGACTATCTGCTGGGCCGTTCGGCAGAGCGCAACGGCATGATGCTCTCGGCAGAGGACATCCCCAACCCCGACAAGATGAAGGACAACATCTACCACGGCAGCGTCCTGCCCACGATGAACAAAAAGCTCATCTCCAACAGCCTGAACGTGCTCTACGCCAAGATAGGCGAGTGCCACAGCAAGGCCCTGACCACCGAGGTGAGCGCCTACCTGATGACCGCCGTGGCCAAGATGTTCCGTCTGCTCTATTCCGCCGAACCCCATAACGCCCCCAGCATGTTCAGCGTGGACGCCCGGCGCTGGCCCGGCTACTCCGACGCTGTGATGCACTCGGCTCAGGCCAATGTGGAGGCCCTGCTGGCCGGCGAAGAGCTGCCCGGCGGCGAGGGCGTGGCCGACCCGTCCTGCCTCGCCATGACCACCGAGAGCCTGACCCGGGAATACCCGCTGTATACTCCCAGCCTGCTCAATCTGGTCAAGACCAGCGAGACCCGCGCCCGTGAGCTGACCGGAGAGGACCGCACTTAAGTCTCTGTGAAACTAGTGTAAATTCTGCCGTTTTTTGCTTGCATCTGCGTGCAAAAGATGTTATAAACAAGACAGAACATTTTCATCGTACTTCATAATAAAGCGAATTCAAGGAGGGACACATCCATGTCCAATAAAATTTCCCGCCGCACCTTCCTCAAGTGTACCGGTGCCTCCGCAGCAGCTCTGGGCGCTGCTGCCATGCTGGGCGGCTGCGGCTCCAGCACCAGTAACGCCATCGAAGTCAAGGTCGGCGACAAGGTCAGCAACTGGAACAATCTGGGCGTCCAGCTCACCAGCGTCTTTACCATGGCCAACACCCCCGACCTGCCCGACCACGAGTATGTCGCTGTGCTCGTCACCGCTGTGAACCGCTCCGGCGCTACCACTTTTGAGATCGGCGCACAGAACCTCGCCGAACTGGATGCCGCCTATCCGCTGGACGATGAGGCCACCAAGCTCGATGTCGCCCGTCAGTACTTCCACGCTCTGGCCGCCTCCACCACCGATTTCACCGCTGTCTGCGACGGCGCTGAGGCCGAGGTGGGCGCTTACATCCAGCTCTATGATGCCGCCGCTCAGAGCTTCTCCGAGTCCACCAATCTGCCCCCGCAGGGCGCAGGCTACATCCAGCTGATCTGCTGCGTCCCCATCGGCTGGCAGAAGCTGAGCGTCACCTTCACCCCGACCTTCGTGGCAAACAAGAGCCTCACCTTCTCTCTGAACTCTTCTGACCTGACGCAGGTCTGAGGCATTTTTCCGAGACGAAATTCCGTCATAAAGGGCAGAGCTTCCCCACAAAATTTTTGTGAAAAGCATTGACATCTGCTCATTTTTCGCCTATTGTATAGGCAGGCACCCTTTGGGGTCATTACAATGAATTTATGTGTTTCTACATAAAAGGAGGAACGATCATGTCCTTAGAATTCAACCGCCGCTCTTTCCTGAAGTACAGCGCCGCCGCTGCCGTGGCTGTGGCTGGTTCCAGCCTGCTCGTTGGCTGTGGTGAGGATGAGTATCAGAAGACCGGTAAAATCGGCAGCACCCTGAAGCTGATGGGCGCTTTCAAACTTGAGGCTGCCAAGCTGGATTCCGCTCCCACCACCACGGAAGCAGATAAGACTCTGACCTGCAACTTCAGTCTGAAATGCACCTCCAAGTATGGTCTGAATATCGTTCCTGCAAACTTCCAGGTCGAGGTCACTTCCAAAGCAACGAAGAAGGTCACGACTTATCATGCTTATAACACCGACGGCACTGGCGGTGTTTCTCTGAGCAACAGCAACAACTATCTGAAAAAAGACGAGTCTCTGGACACCGTATTGAAGGTTACGAACATCAAGGTAGCTGATGGCGATACCATCCAGGTCAAGTTCTGGCCCCGTCCTCAGGCAAGCGAAGGCTCTCAGGCTTACACCCGCGCTTTCTGCACTTGGAAGATGACTGTTGACAAGACTGCTACTCCCTACCTGGAGTGATTTTCTTATCATAAAACTATTCAGCGCCCAAGGCTTACGCCTTGGGCGTTTTTGTTTGCCCTCCTCCGTCATTCTGCCAAAACGCAGACTAAGATTTTTAGTGGTTTTGTGTCTTGTGCATAAGGTACTTTTCCTGCTACAATAAGAGCATACCAACCGGGGAGCGCAGCGGCCGGACAGATGTGCCGCCGCGCGGTTTTGTTTTTCGGGATGGGCGTCCTGCCTGATTTCACAAGAACAGGAGTGTGCAGTTATGATCAATATGGTAAAGCTTCCCACCAACAAAAGCAGTCTGTTCCTGCGCGTGGCAAAGGGCCACTTTGCCACCAGCCACAGCCACATCAACTACTACATCGACGTCACCACCCAGAAAGCCCGCCTCTCGGAGGCGAAGGCTGTCGCCAAGGAGCTGGTGGCCGCCTATCAGCACAGCACCATCGTGGACACCGTGCTCTGTCTGGACGGTACACAGGTCATCGGCACCTGTCTGGCCAACGAGCTGACCAAAGACGGCTTTGCCAACATGAATGCCCACCAGACCATCTACGTCATCACCCCCGAGTACACCAGCGGCAGCCAGATCATCCTCCGCGACAATCTCGCCCCGATGGTCAAGGGCAAGCACGTCCTCATCCTGTCGGCCTCCATCACCACCGGCTACACCGTGCAGGCGGCCATCGAGGCGGTCAACTACTACGGCGGCACCGTGGCGGGCCTGTCGGCCATCTTCGCCACTACCCACGAGTGTCTGGGCATCCCGGTCACCTCCATCTTCGACCCCTCCAGCCTGCCCGACTACGCCAGCTTCGACAGCCGCGACTGCCCCATGTGCAAGGCCGGCCAGCACATCGACGCGCTGGTGAACAGCTTCGGCTATTCGGCCCTCTGAATCTGAAATTTTCCTCCCTCTTTCTCCCCGCTGTGCAGCTGCATGGCGGGGAGTTCTTTTATTTTTTCATCTTCGGAAACACGAAGGAATTATGCCGGTATGCTATAAGCAGTTCTATGGTCATGAAGCACCAGATGACCGGCTCGCAGAGGATGACCGCGTTATACTCAAAGCGGGGGATGAAGAGCAGGACAAAGACGATCTTGCCCAGAAACTCGATGACGCTGGACAGCAGGGGCAGCACCTTCTCGCCCATGCTCTGCAGAGCGTAGCGGGTGGAGAGCAGCATTCCCAGCACGGCGTAGAAGGGTGCGTTCCAGACCAGATACCGCACGCCGTTTTCCAGCACCACCGGTTCCGAAGAGCCGGACACCAGTTTCACCATCCACTCCGCACCCACACTCATAAGCAGGATAGCCGTCACAGCCACCACGACACCATAGAGATAGATGTCCCGCATTCCACGGCGGACGCGGTCGGGATGGTTCGCGCCGTAGTTCTGGGAGACGTAGGTCGAGCAGGCAGAGGCCATCGCCGTCAGGGGCATATCCGTAAAAGCGAAGAGCTTTCGGGCTGCGGTGTGGCCCGCGATGACCAGCGTACCGAGGCCGTTGATGCCGTACTGCAAAACGACGGAGCCCGCCGAGACGATGCTGCTCATGAGGCCCATGGAGATGCTCTGGCTGAACAGCTCCCAATAGAGGCGGCTCTCCACATGGAAGTGCTTTTTCTCGGGCAGGAGCAGCCGGGCGCTGCGGAAGACATACAGGATGCAGAGCGCCACCGACACGCCCTGGGAGATGACCGTCGCCACACCGGCACCGGCCACGCCCATGCCCAGCGCAGCGATGAACCAGAGGTCGAGGATGACGTTGAGCACCGACGAGAGGATAAGGAAGACCAGCGGCATGAAGCTGTTGCCGATGGCCCGCAGCAGGCCGGCGCAGAGGTTATAGGCAAACATGACGATGACGCCGAAGTCGATGATGATGATATAGCCGTAGGCGTCCTCTAAAATTTCCGCCGGGGTGTCCAGCAGTTCCAGCAGCGGATGCAGGCCCACCGCACCCGCCAGCGTGATGACCGCCGACGCGATGATGCCGATGACGATGGAACCCGCCACGGTCTGTTTGAGTTGGTCATCGTCTCCGGCCCCGTAGGCGCGCGCTGCGACGATGGCGAGGCCGTTGCCGATACCGATGCCGAATCCAACCAGAAGCTCGTAGATGGCCCCGCAGGCGCCAATGGCGGCAAGGGCGGTATCGCCCAGCACATTGCCGACGATCATGGTATCCACGGTATTATAGAGCTGCTGGAAGAGACACGACACCAGAATGGGCAGCATAAAGATGAGCAGGCTCTTGAAGATGGGGCCGTTCATCAAATCGACATTCCGGTTGAAGAATGATTTTTTCGCAGGGGACTGGGTCATAGGCGTTCCTCCATAGTCACAAAAAGGAGCTGCTGTACAGGTACGACCTCTCCGTCAGCGCTGACGGAGAGGTTGATTCCGCTGTACAACAGCCCTTTTCAATATTTTCAGATCGTTACAGTTCCTGCGTCTCGAAGCCGTTGACGGTCAGCACTTCCACACTCTTGAAGCCTGCGGCCTTGACGGCGGCAGCAGCCTCGTCGAAGCCGAAGGTCAGGCTGTCCACATCGTGAGCGTCGGAGGTGATGATGACCTTGCCGCCCATCTTCTGCCACTCGCCCAGAAGCCATGCGCCGGGGTAGAAGTCCTTGCGGTAGCCGCGGTAGACGCCGCCGGTGCTCACTTCCAGCAGGCAGCCGTGCTCTTTGGCAGCATTCAGCGCCTTGAGGGCTGCGGCCTTATAGCGGGGCGACTCCTCGTCGAAGAACTCACCGGCAGCGTTCAGCTTCTTGATGAGGTCGATGTGGGCCAGAATGTCGGGACCCATGGCGGCCACCTTCTCCACCTCGGCGAAGTATGCCTCCACAGCGGCCAGCGGGTCGCCGTCGAAGTCGTCGTAGATGCAATCGTGGAGATCCTGGGGACGGAAGTCGATCTCGTAGTATTTGCCGGTGTTCTTGCCGTAGAGGTGGTGCGCAGAGCCGATCCAGTAGTCGTAGCCGGTGCGCTTGTCCTCGCTCAGCAGATCCCACTCGATGCCGCAGAGGATGTCCACCTTGCCCTTGTACTCGGTCTTGAGCTTGGCGATGGTGGCCTTGTACTGGGCCGTGCGGCTGGGGCTCATGCAGTATTCACGGTCACGCTGGGTATAGCTATGGCCCGTGAAGCCCAGTGTGGTCAGCCCCTTCGCACACGCAGCGGAGGCCATCTCCTGTAAGGTGTTTTTGCCGTCGCACATCGTCGAGTGACAATGGACACTGGACTTCTTATAATCTGCCATAGTGAATCACTGCATCCTTTCCTGTTTGACCTTGTGGTCGATAACGTGTCGTTTTTCCAGCTCGCGGGTGATGTCCTCCACCGTGATGCCGGCCTGCACCATCAGCACCAGCACATGATATGCCAGATCGCTGATCTCGTAGACCGTCTCGGCCTTGTCTTCCTTTTCGCCCGCGATGATGACCTCAGTACACTCCTCGCCCACCTTCTTGAGGATCTTTTCTTTGCCCTTCTCGAACAGATAGGTGGTGTAGCTGCCCTCTTTGGGGCTGGTCTTGCGGCCCTTGATGAGGTCATACAGCCCCTGCCAGCTGAACTGCTTCAGCTCCGGGGAAACATACACTTCGTTGAAAAAGCAGCTCTCGGCACCGGTGTGGCAGGCGGGGCCGCTCTTGACGACCTCCACCACCAGCGCGTCGGCGTCGCAGTCGGCGGTGATGGACACCACACGCTGGACGTTGCCGCTGGTCTCGCCCTTGCGCCAGATCTCCTGACGGCTGCGGCTCCAGAACACCGTCCGGCCCTCCGCGATGGTCAGCGCCAGCGTCTCGGCGTTCATGTAGGCGAGGGTCAGCACCTCTTTGGTGTAGTGGTCCTGCACGATGGCAGGGATGAGACCCTTTTCGTCAAATTTCAGATCCATAATGTTTCTCCTTCCCCGCAGGGGGACAGCTATAGTTTAGCGTATTCGGCGGGCAAACGCAAGGGCTCAGAGCCGCATTTCCACGCCATTTTCGTTTAAGTATTCCTTTAGTTCCCGGATGGTGAGCAGCTTCTGGTGGAAGATGCCCGCCGCAAGGCCCGCGTCGATGCCTTTATGATGGAACAGCTCGAGGAAGTCTTCCTTTTTGCCCGCGCCGCCGCTGGCGATGATGGGGACGTTCACCCGGGCCGCCACGGCGTCCAGCATCTCGAGGTCGAAGCCGTTCCGGACACCGTCAGTGTCGATGCTGTTGAGGCACACTTCGCCTGCGCCGTTGTCCACGCACCATTTGATCCATTCCAGCGCGTCCCGGCCAGTGTCTTCGCGCCCGCCCTTGGCAAAGACGCGGAACTGGCCGTCCACCCGCTTGACGTCGGCGGAGAGGACCACGCACTGGTCGCCGTACCGCTTGGCCGCCGCCGGGATGAGGCCGGGGTCTCTCAGTGCGCCCGAGTTGACGCTGACTTTATCGGCACCACACTTGAGCACCCGGTCGAAATCGTCCAGCGTGTTGACGCCGCCGCCCACCGTGAGGGGGATGAAGATCTCGCTGGCCACCCGGGTGAGGATGTCGGTGAAGAGGGCGCGGCCCTCGGCGCTGGCCGTGATGTCGTAGAACACCAGCTCGTCGGCACCCGCCGCGTTGTACATCCGGGCCATCTCCACCGGGTCGGCCACATCCTTGATGCCCTCGAAGTTCGTTCCCTTGACGACCCGTCCGTTCCGGACGTCCAGACAGGGGATGATGCGTTTTGTTATCATGGTCTAGCTCCTTACTTCTGCACCAGCGCGACGCAGCGCCCAAGGTCCAGCGCACCGGTGTACAGGCTCTTGCCGAGAATGGCGGCGGCAGTCCCCATCTCTTCCAGTTCCAGCAGCTCCTTTTCCGAGGAAATACCGCCGCTGGCCGTGATGGCCACGCCCGGCACTTCTTTTGCAAGCTGGCGGTAGAGGGCGAGGTTGGTGCCTTTCATCGCGCCGTCGCAGGCAATGTCGGTGTAGATGATGGCCTTGCATCCAGCCTCAGCCAGACGCTGACAGAAGGCCACGCCCGGCTCAGCGCTGACGTCCTTCCAGCCGTGGATCGCCACATAGCCGTCCTTGGCGTCCACGCCCACGGCAATTTTTTCGCCGTACTTTTTCAGCATCCGGGCCGTGAAGTCAAAGTTCGTCACGGCCACACTGCCAAGGATGCACCGGCCCACGCCCAAAGAGAGATATTTTTCAATGCGCTCTTCGGTGCGGATGCCGCCGCCTACTTCGATATACAGGCCGCCCTGCTTTGCCAGAGCGGCGATGGTGTCATAATTGGAAAGGGTGCCATCCTTTGCGCCGTCCAGATCGACGACGTGGAGGTTCTTTGCCCCGGCTTCGAGAAAAGTCCGCGCCTGGGCGCAGGGGTCTTCGCCGTAGACGGTCATCCGGTCGTAATCGCCCTGCGTCAGGCGCACGACTTTGCCGCCCCGCAGGTCAATAGCTGGGAATAATTGCATGTTATTACTCCTAATCTAAGGCTTTCCTTCATACAACCTCTCCGTCTGCACCTTCGGTGCAGCCACCTCTCCTAGTAGGAGAGGCTTTGGCATTTCGTGACGCTTCGCCTCTTCGCCAGAGGCTCCCCTCGATAGGGGCAACAGCAACGACCGCCGCCAGTGGCGGAAACAGGGAAGTGCTGTTGGGGCAGCGGCCAGCAAGATGCAAGCAAAGCGCCGCAGATGCTGGGAGCCGCAACCCGGCCTTGTCGAGCGAAGCGAGACTGAGAGGTTATTTTTACAATTCACTGAACGCCCGCAGCAGCCGCAGCCCTGCGTCACCGCTTTTCTCCGGGTGGAACTGCGTTCCGTACACCTTGCCCGCCTTCACCACACCGGTGACGGGCAGGGAATAGTCGCTGACGGCCAGTGTGTTGGCGGCGCAGTTTTTGCCGTAATAGCTGTGGACGTAGTAGAAATACTCGCCGTCCCTGACGTACTTGAACAGCGGGTCGTCCCGCAGGATGTGGACGGCGTTCCAGCCGATCTGCGGCACTTTCAGGCTCTTGTCGCCGAGGTCGGGAGCCAGCGGGCATACCTGTCCCGGCACGAAGCCAAGGCCGTCGTGCTCGCCGTACTCGTAGCTCTTTTCAAATAGCAGCTGCATCCCGAGGCAGATGCCGAGGAGGGGCTTCTTCGCCGCTTCTTCCCTGATGACCGGTACAAGGCCGGTGGCCTCAAGCTTTGCCATCGCGTCCCCGAAGGCGCCCACGCCCGGCAGGATGAGCCGGTCAGCAGCGCGGATGTCGGCGGCGTCCGCGCTGACCTTCGCTTCCAGCCCCAGATGGGCCAGACTCGATTTCAAGCTGAACAGGTTGCCCACGCCGTAGTCGATGATGCATATCATACCAGCAGTCCTTTCGTGGAGGGAATTTCGTCCCGATGGGCCGCATCGATGCGGACGGCATCGGCCAGCGCACGGCCAGCGCCCTTGAACGCGGCCTCAAGGATGTGGTGGCTGTTCTCGCCCGCGAACTGAACGAAGTGGACGGTGGCCGGCACGCTGCGGGCAAAGCCCAGCCAGAATTCCTTGGCGCACTCCACGTCGAAGTCGCCGACTTTTTCGGTGTTGCAATGGATGTCCCAGTTCAGGGTGCAGCGGCCCGAGATGTCCACGGCGCAGAGGATGAGGGCTTCGTCCATGGGCAGATAGAAGCTGCCGTACCGGTGGATGCCCCGCATATCGCCCAGCGCTTGGGCGAACGCCTGCCCCAGCGCGATGCCCACATCCTCGGTGGTGTGGTGATAATCCACCTCCACGTCACCGTGGCAGGTGAGCACCAGATCAAAGCGCCCGTGCCGCGCAAACAGCTCCAGCATATGGTTCAGAAAGCCGCAGCCGGTGTCCACCTGATACCGGCCTGCGCCGTCGAGGTTCAGGGTCAGCTCGATCTGGGTCTCGTTGGTGTTCCGCTCGATGGTCACTTCCCGCATGGCTCAGCCCTCCAAAATTTCATCCAGCGCCCGCAGAAGGGCGGTCATGTCGTCCGGCGTGCCGATGGTGATGCGCAGCCAGTTCGAAATACGGGGTGCGTCGAAGTGGCGCACCAGCACGCCTTTTTCTTTCAGTTTCAGGTAAAGTTCGCCGCCGCTCTTTTTGTCGGTGGAAGCAAACAGGAAATTGGAGCGGCTGTCCAGCACGGCAAAGCCCCGCGCTTCCAGCTGCTGCTTTGTCCAGCCCCGTGTCTCCACGATAGCGGCGCGGGTCTTGTCGAAGTAGTCCGTATCTTCCAGCGCGGCCTTGCCTGCCTTCAGGGTCAGCCGGTTGATGTTGTAGGGGTTGAGGCTGAACTTGACCCGGTTGAGGTCAGCGATGAGCTTCGCATTGCCCATAGCGAGGCCCAGCCGCGCACCGGCCAGCTGACGGGACTTCGAGAAGGTCTGGACGACTAGCAGATTTTCGTACTCGTTGATGAGCGGCACACAGCTCTCGCCGCCGAAGTCCACATAGGCCTCATCCACGATGACCACATGGTCGGGGTTCGCCTTCAGGATCTCCTCGATGGCGCTGCGGGGCAGGGCCAGACCGGTGGGAGCATTGGGGTTGGCGATGACGATGGTCTCGTTCAGGCCATAATAGTCTGCCGGGTCGAGGGTGAAATCTTCTTTCAGCGGGATGATGTGGCTGGGGATGTGCATCAGCCCGCACCAGACGCCGTAGCAGCCATAGGTGATGTCTGCATAGGCCAGCGGGTGGTTCTCGTCGCAGAAGGCCCGCAGGGCGAAGAACAGGTTCTCGTCGCTGCCGTTGCCGGGCATGATCTGCTCGGGCTGTAAGTCGAAATGTGCCGCCGCTGCCCGCAGCAGCTCGGCACACGCAGGGTCGGAGTAGAGGCGGAGCTTTTCCACCTCAGCCTCGCTCACCGCCCCCACCACGGCCGGAGAGGGGAGATAAGGGCTTTCGTTGGTGTTCAGCTTAATGTACTGCTGGTCCTGCGGCTGTTCGCCCGGGGTGTAGGGAGTGACAGCTTCCAGCGTGGGAGAAAGAAAACGGCTCATGTTTGCCAGCCTCCGTTTTTATTGCAACTTGACCTCTCTGCCAAAGGCTCCCCTATTAGGGGAGCTGGCGCGAAGCGCCTGAGAGGTCTATTCATATCTTATGGTCACACTGCGGGCGTGGGCGTGCAGGCCCTCCCGCTCGGCAAAGTCGGCGATGCGGGGCGCAGCCTTTTCCAGCGCCTCCCGGGTGTAGTAGATGAAGCTGGACTTCTTGACGAAGTCGTCCACGCCCAGAGGGCTGGAGAAACGTGCCGTGCCGCTGGTGGGCAGGGTGTGGTTCGGGCCGGCGAAGTAGTCGCCCAGTGCCTCGGGGACGTTCCGGCCGAGGAAGATGCTGCCTGCATTTTTGATTTCATTCAGCACGCTGAAGGGGTCGTCCACACAGACTTCCAGATGTTCGGGTGCGATGATGTTGCAGGCTTCGATGGCCTTGCGTAAATCAGAGCAGACGATGATCTTGCCGTTGTCGTCCACGCTGGCGCGGGCGATGGCGGCGCGGGGCAGCTGGGGGATCTGCACTTCCAGCTCTGCCTGCACGGCCTTGGCCAGCTCAGCGCTGTCAGTGACGAGGACGGGGCTTGCCAGCCTGTCGTGCTCGGCCTGACTCAGCAGGTCGGCGGCCACCCAGGCGGGGTCACAGCCGCCGTCGGCCAGAACCAGAATCTCGCTGGGGCCTGCTATCATGTCGATGCCCACCTTGCCAAAGACCTTCCTCTTGGCAGTGGCGACATAGATATTGCCCGGGCCGACGATCTTATCCACCGCCGGGATGCTCTGGGTGCCGTAGGCCAGCGCGGCCACGGCCTGTGCGCCGCCGGTCTTGAAGATCCTGGTCACGCCTGCGGTGGCCGCAGCGGCGAGGATGACCGGATCGATCTTACCGTCCTTACCGGCGGGAGTCGTCATGACGATCTCCGAAACGCCCGCCACCTTGGCCGGGATGACGTCCATCAGGACGGTGGAAGGATACGCCGCCGTGCCGCCCGGGACGTAGACACCCGCCTTCTCGATGGGGGTGTATTTCTGGCCCAGCACGATGCCGGGCTTGTCGTTCATCACAAAATTTTTATGCACCTGCTGGCGGTGGAAGGCCTCGATGTTGGCGGCGGCCTCCCGCAGCGTTTCGAGGAAATAGCCGTCCATATTCGCAAAGGCTTCTTCAATTTCCTCCTGCGTCACCTGGATGTTATCCAGCTTGGCACCGTCGAACTTGAGGGCGTATTCTTTCAGGGCCTCGTCGCCCCGGGCGCGGACATCGGCAATGATGCCGTCCACCACGTCTTCCACATTCTTCTCCGCGCGGATGTCACGGTTCAATATCTCTTCGGGCTTCAGTTCATCGAAGTGATACAGCTTTATCATTTTTTCTCCTCCTTTGCGGCAAGGGCGGCACGCAGCTTTTCGAGCATCTCATCCATTTCGCGGTGCTTGAACTGGTAGCTGGCCTTATTGGCGATGAAGCGGGCCGAGATGGGCATGAACTCCGTCACCACCCGCAAACCGTTTTCCCGCAGGGTCGTACCCGTCTCCACAATATCCACGATGACGTCGGACAGGCCCAGGATGGGGGCCAGCTCAATGGAGCCGTTCAGCTTGATGATGTCGATGTCCCGCCCGATGGATGCATAATAGCTCTTGGCGATGTTGACGAACTTGGTTGCCACCCGCACCGGGCGGCTGGGGTCGTCTTTGTAATCTGCCGGGGCGGCGACGCACATCCGGCACTTTCCGAGGCCGGTGTCCAGCAGCTCGTAGACATCGGCAGACGCTTCCGTCAGGATGTCCTTGCCCACGATGCCCACGTCTGCCGCGCCGTGCTCGACGTAGATTGCAACGTCGCTGGGCTTGACGAGGAAGTACCGGATGTCGGCGGCGGGGTTCTCCACCACCAGTTTGCGGGTGGCGTTGTAGTCTTCGGGGCAGCCGTAGCCGATACCAGCCAGCAGGTCATAGACCTTGTCGCCGAGACGGCCCTTCGGCAGAGCTACGTTCAGCATGGTCTTTTCGGTTTTCTGCTGCTGCACCGGCGGGAGCGGGACGCTCAGTCGGTCCAGCTCGTCGAGATAGACCGCAAAGCCGATGGCCCCCGCGCCCGGGGTGAACTTCTGCATCAGCAGGTCATACCGCCCGCCCTTGAGCACCGGACGGGGAAGCGACTCCAGATAGCCCTGAAACACAAGGCCGTTGTAATATTCCATCTCACCGGCCAGCGTCATGTCCAGACGGATGCTGCCGCCTGCACCAGCCAGCTCTTCGGTGATGGCTTTCAGCTCGGCAGCGGCGGCTTCCATCCGCTCGTTCCGGCAGGCGGCTTCCACACGGGGAATCACATCCTCACAGCTGCCGCAGAGGCTCATCAGCCCCGCCAGCGCGTCGGCACCGGCCTCGTCCAGCCCGGCGGCGAATGCCGCCGCTTTCAGCTCGTGGAGATTTTTCGCTTTCAGCTTTGCCAGCAGGGCGGCGCGGGAAGCTTCCGGCACGTCCAGCGCATCCAGCAGACCGAACAGGTAGCCCATGTGGCTCACTTCCAGCACCCACGGCTGGCCCAGCTGCTCGAGGGACTGTGCCGCCAGCGACACCGCCTGCCGCACCTGTACTTCGCCCACATCGCCCAGCATCTCAAGGCCCATCTGGCCGATCTCCTTGAAGGTATGGCTTTCTGCCGAGGGGCGGTAGACATTTTCGTGATAGTAGTAGCGCAGTGTCTCACCCGGCGCGGGCTGCGCCGTCTTGGCAATGGAGAGGGTCACGTCAGGTTTCAGTGCCAGCAGCCGCCCGTCCAGATCGGTAAAGGTGATGACCTGCTCCGACGAAAGGAAGCTGCGGTTCTCCTGATACAGCCCGTACTCTTCGAACCGGCCCATGTGATATTTGCGGCAGCCCGCCGCCTCATACAGCGCCCGCAGCGCGAAAGAGGCCTGCTCCTTCGGCTGTAAGCAGGAGATGTCAAATTTCATACCTTTTCCCTCACTTTTCACCGGGCGCTTGCCCGCCCCGGCCCCTGCGCCCCGCCTTTTCCCGGGCGCTTTTGTCTTATGATAAGGTTATTTTACTTTATCTAGATAAAGTTGTAAAGTGTGAAAGTAACCGTGTTTTCATTTTTATGATACGATTTTTCTGTGCGTTTGTACAGAAAGGCGAAATGATTTCACGAAAGCCCGCTTTGAGATGATGGGAGCGCAAAAAAGGAGCCGCCGCACAGCGTTTTCCGTGCAGCGGCTCCTCGCCGTTTTATTCTCAGCCCAGCAGTTCCAGTACGCCGCTCTTGGGACGTGCGCCGACGGCCTGACGAACCAGCTTACCGTTCTCGAACAGCAGCAGGGTGGGGATGCTCATGACGCCGAACTCGGCGGCCAGATCGGGCTGCTCGTCCACATTGACCTTGCCCACCTTGACGTCGGTGCGCTCCTCGGCCACCTCGTCCACGATGGGGCTCAGCATCCGGCAGGGGCCGCACCAGGCGGCCCAGAAATCGAGCAGGACGGGCTGAGCGCTCTTCAGCACCTCGGCCTCAAAGTTTTCTTTCGTGATGGTGATGACTGCCATATCGTTTCCCTCCATAAAGAGTGTTTTTTCATCTGACAAGGACAGTATACCCCAAACTCCGGCGTTTTTCCGTGAGCAAGTCACATAAAAAGCCCGGGGCAGGCATTTTCTGCTCCGGGCTCTGGAAATTATTTTGCGATTTCAGGCTCAGATGTCCTTCAGGGCGTTCTTGCCGGCGACGTAGCCGTAGTACATGGCCATGGAGTGGCTGACGCCCTTCAGGCCGATGGGATACTCGGTTGCAAAGCGGTTTCCCTGGATGTTGCCGGCGACGTACAGGCCGTGGATGACATTGCGGTCGGCGTCGAAGGTGTGGCAGTCCTCGTCGCTCTCGAGGCCTCCGATGCAGACCAGCAGCAGAGCGGTGGTAAACTTGTCGGCGTAGAAGGGGCCGTTTTCGACTGCCCACATACGGGAAGCGGGCTTGTGGAAGTCCTCATCGTAACCGGCCTTTGCCAACTCGTTGTAGCGCTGGATGGAGTCCAGAGCGGTCTGCTGGGCGGCAGTATCGTCCGGGTAGATCTTTGCCACCAGCTCTTCCAGCGTGTCGGCCTTCACAGCGCGGCCATCGGCCACAGCAGCTTCCAGCTGATACGGGCTCTTGTAGTTGCGGTAAGTAGTGTTGTTCTTGGGGCCTTCGTCCTCACTGGCATAGTCCTCATAGTAGCAGGCGCCGCCGTGGGCTGCGGGCATATAGGGCAGCTGCTCAGGCCAGTTGGAGTCGAAGATCTGCCAGCTCTCGCGGTTCTTCTGCAGCTCGATCTGGTTTTCCAGCTGCTGGCCGGGCAGGTCCTCGTTCATGAAGCGCTTGCCGTTGAGGTCGAGGTTCAGGAAGCCTGCATTGCCCATGACGCCTACGCCGGCGAGGTCGGCGCCGCCGCCCATGTGGTGGATCATCGGGGCGTGGCTCTGCTGCACCTGAGCGCCGGCCCACATACCCAGCTGGATGCCGTCGCCCTGGTTGGTGAAGTTGCCCTCCACATCCACATTGGTGAACAGGCACTGGATGTTGTTCTCAATGACCTCGGGGCAGAAGTGCTTGAGCATCTTGGTGTTCTGGGAGTAGTCGCCGGTGGAGAGGATGACGCCCTTGGAGGCGTTGCACTTGATGTACTCGCCGGTGGCGGCATCGCGGGCGTAGAGGCCCACGCAGCGGCCATTATCCATGATGAGCTTCTCAACGAAGCAGCCGTAGAAGGTCTGGACATTGCCGGTGTCGACGGCTTTCTGCATATTGGCCTCGACGGTGACGTGCTGGTCGGGCTTGAACTCGACGGAAGTGGGGTAGCAGGGGAAGCGCTCCTGCTTCCAGTCGTAGTGCTCGGGCAGCGGGTAGAAGATGGGGATGATGAAGTTGTCCGCGCTCTCATCGGGGATAGCGCTGCGGGTAGTCTCGGCGTAGTACAGGTCGGGGTTTGCCTCCACCCACCAGTCGAAGGTCTCGCCGATGTTGTGGGCCCACTTGCTCATGATGCTGCGCTTGCAGCGGTAGGTGCTCTCCACCATGTGGGAGTCGATGATGTCGTCGATCTGCTCACGGGTCCAGGTGTCGCGGCCCCACTTGGCCTGCACCTTGCCGTTGATGACGGCGTACTCGCCGCTGCGGCACTGAGGGCCGTCGGCCTTCTCGAAAGCAGCCACCAGACCGCCGTCCTCAGCGACGCTGCGGCAAGCGGCAACGCCTGCGATGCCGCAGCCCACGACTGCCACATCCACGTCAACGGTCTTGGCGACCTTGCTCTCGTCGATCTCCGGCTCGGTACCCAGCCAGTCCTCATCGGAGGAAGATGCAGCGGTGTCGCTGCCTGCGGTGTGGACGCCCATTGCCTGCTCGATGCAGCTTGCGGCGGCCTTCTTGACGGCGTTGGTGGTGATGGTAGCGCCGGAGATGTTGTCGATCTCGGTGCTCTGAGCAGCCATCAGGGCGTCCTTCAGGGTGGGGGCTGCCACGCCGCCGATGCTCTCGGTCTCGTTGGAGGCGTCAATGACCACGTCGGTGATGGCGGTCTCGCTGAAGGTCATGGTGACCTTCACCTCACCGATGCCGGTGGCGGTGCCGGTGTAAGTGCCGGGGGTGTAGATGGCCTCGCCGGTGGAGGCGGCGGTGCTGCTGGAAGAGCCTGCGTTGCAGGCGGCCAGTGCGCTGGCGGTAACGCCGCTCATAGCGGCAGCGGCGGCAACCTTCAGGAAGCCTTTACGAGAGATCTTTTTCATCTGGAATGCTCCTTGCTCTTTCTTCTTTCGACGTTTTCAGGCAGAAAATCGTTCTTCCGATAGATAGTATAAAATATAACGAAGTAAAAGGGAATTAAAAAATCTTAAGCATCCTGATAAAAAAGCTTTATAAGTGTCCTATTTCCTGCTATACTGAGGCTGTACGGATGTCCTGCCGCCGGAAAGGAGTTTTTTGCCATGAACGAGCACCAGCTTCTCTGCTTTCTCACCGTGAGCCGGACGCTGAATTTCTCCGCCGCCGCGCGGGAACTCTACTGCACCCAGCCCGCCCTGAGCTACCAGATACGCAGCCTCGAAAAGGAGCTGGACGCCGCACTGTTCCGCCGCACGACGACGCAGGTGGCCCTCACCGAGGCAGGCCGCGCCCTGCTGCCCCATGCGGAAGACATCTACCGCGGCATCCTCAACGCCCGCACGGCGCTGAAAGGCTTCGGCACTCACCACACCCTGACCCTCCGCCTGCCGCCGGTGCTTTTGCAGCGGGACCCCATCTACCCCATCCTGATGGCGAGGCTCCACGCCGCGCTGCCGGGCTATGAGTTCAAAGTGGACACCACGCCTGTCCCCTCCAGCTACCACCACATGCTCTGCACCGAGGCAGACGCGGCGCTCTACCTTCCCTTCGGCCCGCTGCCGCCAGAGATACGCTGTGAGACCATCATCAGCAACCGGTTTTACCTCATCACCGCGCCGGAGCACCCATTCTCCGGCCAAGGCAGCGTCGAGCTTTCTGACCTCGCCGGGCAGCAGATATTTTACGAGCCTCTTTATCAGGATATGGTGGATTTCGCCCAGAAGCAGCCGGGGATGCCCTATTCCACACCGGTCTGGCGGATGGTGGAAAACTACGAGTCGGTCTACGCCGAGCTGCTGGCCGGGCGGGGGATGTTCCTCTGCCCGATGATATACCCAGCTTTCCCTGCCGGGTGGCACATCCCGCTGCATCTGTCCATCCCGGACACCCGCCTGCTGACCCTGCGGGACGACCCCCGCCCCGAGATATGCACCCTGCGCAAAGTCTTCGCCGAGGTGTACGCCGAGAGGGAAAAGCTGATAAAAGCTCTGTGAGATGCAAAAACGCCGCCGTGCAATGCACAGCGGCGTTCGTTATTTCAGAGAAAGAGCTTACTTGCCCAGCATTTCCTTTGCGGTCTTGCAGATGGTGGCAGCGTCCAGACCATACTCCTTCAGCAGGTCCCAGGCAGGGCCGGAGCAGCCGAACTTGTCCTGCACGCCGACGCGGCGGACAGGGGTAGGCAGCTTCTCGCTGAGCAGGGAGCAGACAGCCTCGCCCAGACCGCCGATGACGTTGTGCTCCTCGGCGGTGACGATCTTGCCGCACTCCCTGGCAGCCTTGAGGATGATGTCCTCATCCAGAGGCTTGATGGTGTGGATGTTGATGACGCGGGCGTGGATGCCCTCGGCGGCCAGGGTCTCGGCGGCCTTGCGGGCCTCGTTGACCATCAGGCCGGTAGCCACGATGGCGATGTCATTGCCATCGGTGAGCTGCTCGCCCTTGCCGATCTCGAAGTGATAGTTGGCCTCGTCGTGGAACACAGGAACAGCCAGACGGCCAAAGCGGAGGTAGACAGGACCCTGCATCTCGTAGGCGGCACGGACAGCAGCGCATGCTTCCACGTCGTCGGCGGGGCAGATGATGGTCATGCCGGGCAGGCTGCGCATGAGGGCGAAGTCCTCGCAGCACTGGTGGGAAGCGCCGTCCTCACCGACGGAAATACCGCCGTGGGTAGCGCCGATCTTCACGTTCAGGTGGGGGTAGGCCACGGAGTTGCGGATCTGCTCAAAGGCACGGCCCGCAGCGAACATTGCAAAGCTGGACACAAAGGGAACATAGCCCATGGTGGACAGGCCGGCGGCGACGCCCATCATGTTGGCCTCGGCGATGCCGCAGTCAAAGTGGCGGTCCGGGTGAGCCTTGCGGAACACACCGGTCTTGGTAGCGGCAGCGAGGTCGGCGTCCAGGACCACCAGGTCGTCGTGGCCCTCAGCGGCCAGTGCTTTCAGAGTATTGCCGTAGCTCTCGCGGGTAGCGATCATTTTCACATCTGCCATCTTACTTGTCCTCCTGTTCCAGCGCGGCGTAGGCTGCGTTCAGCTCCTGCATGGCCACAGCGTACTCCTCGTCGTTGGGGCCTTTGCCGTGCCAATCCACAGAGTTGGTCATAAAGGAGACGCCAGTACCCTTGACGGTGTCCAGAATGATGCAGGTGGGCTTGTCGTTCTCGGCGTGGAACGCCTTGATGGCAGACTCGATCTGGTCGTAGTCGTGGCCGTTGATAGTCAGGACGTTGAAGTTGAACGCCTTGAGCTTTTCTTCCAGCGGGGCGCTGTTCATGACCGTCTCGGTGGTGCCGTCGATCTGGAGGTGGTTGCGGTCCAGCATGACACAGAGGTTGGAGAGCTTATAGTGGGCGGCAAACATGAAAGCCTCCCAGCACTCGCCCTCTTCCACCTCACCGTCACCGAGGATGGTGTAGACATTGATGGGCTTGCCGCTGTGCTTTGCGCCCAGAGCCATGCCGCAGGCGGCAGACACGCCCTGACCCAGACTGCCGGTGGACATATCCACGCCCGGAGTCTCATTCATGTTGGGATGGCCCTGCAGGTAGCTGCCGATCTTGCGCAGGGTCTTGAGGTCTTCCACCGGGAAGAACCCGCGCTCGGCCAGCGTGGCGTAAAGTGCCGGAGCTGCATGGCCCTTGGACAGCACGAAGCGGTCGCGGTCCGGTTTTTTCGGCTCCTTGGGGTCGATGTTCATATCCACGAAGTAGAGGTAAGACAGCACCTCGGCGATGTCCAGACTGCCGCCCGGATGGCCGCACTTGGCGCTGTGAGTTCCCTCGATCACGCCCATGCGGATGTGACAGGCGTGCTTGGCAAGGGTAAGCTTTTCTGCATTTGTCATGATGGTCCTCCCGTATGAACCTCAGAAGTTGCAAGTATACAGCCGCGCAAGGCACAGCTCCCGCCGCCCCATTGCGCTATAATTCAAGTTTATATTATCTATTCTGTGCAAAAAGGTCAAGCTTCTTTCAGCAAAATGTACACAGGCGGTCAAAAACTGCTCTAAACGCTTTCTTTTTTGGTCAATTTGCAGCCTGTCCGGGGACTGTCTTGACAAATCCTGCGGCACTCTGCTATAATTTTCACGATTTCCGGCAGGAAGCCGGGCCTGCGGGCCGAAGCCCGCCTTACACTATTTTCAGCCGCCGCATTTTTGAAACAGACGCCATGAAGGAGTCTGCCGTTGGCTTGCAAGCCGACTGGCAGGCCCCTTTTTTCTGTTTTTCTGCGGCGCAGTCACAGGAGGAAACAGATGAAAACCAAAAACTCTTCTCCGGCCCGCAATGTCGTGCTGGCCGCACTCTTTCTGGCGCTGGCCTTCGTGCTGCCCATGGTGACGGGCCATCTGCCGCAGGTAGGCAATATGCTCTGCCCGATGCATTTCCCCATCCTGCTCTGCGGCTTCGTGCTGGGCGGACCTTGGGGTCTGGCTGTGGGCTTTGCGGCCCCGCTGCTCCGCTCGGTGCTCTTCGGGATGCCCCCGATGTTCCCCATCGCCATTTCGATGGCTTTTGAGCTGGCAGCTTACGGTGCTGTGTCCGGCTGGCTCTACCGCCGGGTGAAGCACACCCTGCCCATGACCTACGCCACCCTCGCGGCGGCCATGGTGGCTGGCCGCCTCGTCTGGGGCGCGGCCCGCTTCGTGCTGGCGGGCCTGTCCGGCTCGAGCTTCCCGTTCTCGGCCTTCCTGTCCGGCGCGCTCTTCACCGCTGTGCCGGGCATCATCGCACAGCTGGTGCTCATCCCCCTCATCATCACCGCTCTGCAGAAGGCAAGGCTCATGGACTGAGCTTATACAGAAAAATGGCTGGGGCCTCGCGGCCCCAGCCATTTTGTTTTGCATATTACTTGCGGAGGAAGTCCGGCAGGGGCTTGCCCTGCTTGAGCCACTGATGATACTCGGCGGTCGCGGCGAACTCCACGTCGCCGGCAGAGTTCAGCGCAGTCTCCACAGAGTCCTGGATCACGCCGATGATGAAGCCGACACCGACCATCTGCATGGCCACATCGTTGGAGATGCCAAACAGGGAGCAGGCCATGGGGATGAGCAGCAGAGAGCCGCCGGCCACGCCGGAAGCGCCGCAGGCACCCAGAGCGGACATGGCGCTCAGGACGATGGCGGCAGGCAGGGTCACGGGGATGCCCAGCGTGTTGGCCGCAGCCAGCGTCATGATGGTGATGGTGATAGCCGCGCCATCCATATTGATGGTAGCACCCAGAGGGATGGAGACGGAATACATATCCTTATCGAGGCCCAGCTTCTCGCACAGGGCCATGTTGACGGGGATGTTGGCCGCAGAGCTGCGGGTGAAGAAAGCGGTCAGGCCGGACCCCTTCAGGCAGCGGAACACCAGCGGATACGGGTTGCAGCGCAGATAGATGAACATGATAAAGGGCGAAACGATGAACGCCATGAAGAGCATGGTACCCACCAGCAGGGCCAGCAGCTTGCCGTACTGGGTAAAGATGGCCAGACCGTTACCGGCCACGTTGGTGTACACCAGACCCATGATGCCGAAGGGAGCCAGATTGATGATCCAGCGCACCACCTGAGACACAGCGTCGGCAGTGTCGGCAAGGAACTTCTTGGTGGTGTCAGAGCCGATGTTCTTCATGGCAAGGCCGAACATGCAGGCCCAGAACAGGATGCCGATGTAGTTGCCGCTCATCAGAGAGCTGACAGGGTTGGCGACGAAGTTGGTGAGCAGGGTGCTCAGCACCTCGCCCAGACCCTGCGGCACCACGTCCGACTGAGCAGCGTCTGCCAGAACGACCGACACAGGGAACATGAAGCTGGTGATCGAAGCGATAGCAGCCGCAAGGAAGGTGGTGAGCATGTACAGCCAGATGACCGTACCGAAGCGGCGGTCCAGCTTGGAGCTGCCCTGTGCCAGCGCGCTCGCCACGATGACGAACACCAGCACCGGAGCGATGCCCTTCAGTGCGCCGACGAACAGGCTGCCCAGCTCGCCGACCCAGCCTGCACCCGGCACCGCAAGCGCCAGCACCGCGCCGATGACCAGACCGACGACGATGCGAAGGATGAGGCTGACCTCATTGTACTTCTTCGCAATGGCTTTTGCACCATTCATCATATAAAACACTCCTCTGTATTTGTGCGTCCCCGACGCACACTTTTCCTGTCTCTTACCCAAAGACAGTTGTTATTATAGCACACACGGAAGAAAAGTCAAAGGTTTTCAGTGAATTTTTCGGGCTGTTTCGGCAGATTTTTCATTTTCAGCCTTCCTCCGCGCCGCCTCAAGTGTACGTCATAGGAATACACAATTAAAATATTTTACCGCTCAGGGCAGAAAAATCCCCCGGCAGAGTTTGTCTTCCGGGGGATAGTCATTCTTATTTATTTTTTCTGATTTTTCAGTCGTCCAGATAGGTCACTTTGCCGGGGACGAAACCCTGGATGCCCATGCCGGGTGCATCCGAGACGGTGATATTCTTCTCGTCGAAGACCGCGCCGCCGAGGATGTGGTCCTCGCTGCAGAGCACCGGGCCGTCCAGGTCCACTTTGGTGATGATCTTCTTGGCGCAGGCCAGCTCCACGGCTGCGTTGACCGAGATCTTGGCTTCCAGCATACAGCCGATCATGCACTCCACGCCGTAGACCTCTGCCGCCGAGGCGATGCGGAGGGCATTGGTGATGCCGCCGCACTTCATCAGCTTGATGTTCACGAAATCGGCTGCGCCGGTCTGCATGATGCGCAGGGCGTCCGCCGGGCTGAACACGCTCTCATCGGCCAGTACCGGCACGCTGGCGTGGCGGGTGACGTACTGCATCCCCTCGAGGTCAGCCGCAGGGACAGGCTGCTCGACGAACTCGATGTCCAGGCCCTTCTCCTGCATCTGGTCGAGGATGCGGACAGCCTGCTTTGCATTCCACGCCTGATTGGCGTCGATGCGGAGCTTGACGTCCTTTCCCACGGCCTCGCGGACGGCGGCCAGACGGGCCACGTCCAGCTCCGGGTCGATGCCCACCTTGACCTTCAGGCAGTCATAACCGCGCTGGATGGCGGTGCGGGCGTCCCGGGCCATCTCCTCGGGCGGGTTGACGCTGATGGTGATGTCCGTCACGATATTGCTGCGCGCGCCGCCCAGCATTCGGTAGACCGGGGCGCTGTACTTCTGGCCCAGCAGGTCCCACAGGGCCATATCCACGGCAGCCTTGGCGCTGGTGTTGTGGACGAGGGCCTTCTGCACGGCGGCGGTCAGATCCTCGAACTCGTCGAGGTCGCGGCCCAGGATGGCCGGGGCGATGTGGTCGCGGATGGCGCCGATGATGGCACCGGTGGTGTCGCCGGTGATGACGCCGGTGGGAGGTGCCTCACCGTAGCCCACCGCGCCGGTGTCGGTGTGCAGCTCAACGATGACGTCCTCCACGCTGCTCACGGTGCGCAGCGCTGTCTTGAAGGGAACGCGGAGCGGGGTCGAGATACGGCCCAGCTTTACCTGTGTGATCTTCATGCCAGTCCCTCCTTATTCTTCCTGCATGTGTACGGTGGCCGACAGCTTCTGATAGGCGACGCGGGGCGTGCCGTCTTCCACATGGATGATGCCGCAGCGGGCAAAACCGTTCTTCTCGAGAAGATGCTGCATGATCTTGTTGTCGGCGTGGGTGTCGGCCCGCAGGCTCTCGCAGTGCTCGAGGCACCATGCGATGACCTCAGACGCCACGCCCCTGCGGTCACCCGCCGAGGCCAGCCGATGGATAGTGCCGTAAGGCACCTCATCGTTGAGCCACTGTCCGTCTTCGATTTTCGCGTAGGTGGGGTCCGGCCCGAGGATGAAGGCAAACACCGCCTCGAGACGGCCGTTCACCGTATAGACGAACAGCCGGTTGGAGTCGATGTCTTCTTCCAGCATCTCCTGCGGCGGATAGCTGTCGCCCCACTGGGTCGGGTTGCCCGAATCCGCCATTGCTTTCCGGGCATGGGCATAGATCTCTAAAATTTGCTCCAGATCAGAGCGCCGTGCTCCACGAAACATTCCGTTTCCACCTTCTCTTTCCGTGCGCCGCAGCGCACTCCCACATTTTTGCAGGTCTGGCTTTTATTGTAACACACTCTGCATCGTTTTTCCATCTTAAGACATCAAAAGACGTCCCGCAGACACGGGACGTCTTTTTTCGCGGTGTGCTCAAAGGTCAGGCCGGTGTGCGGGTGCGGGCCGCGCGGCTCTGACGGTACTCACGGGGGCTCTGGCCGTACCGCTCGTGGAACAGGCGGTAGAAATAGCTGGTGTTCTCGTAGCCGACGTAGGTGATGATCTGCTGGATGTTCCAGTCGCTGCGGCGCAGCAGGCGGGCGGCAGTCTCCATCCGGTGCTTCTGGAGCAATTCCTTATAAGTACGGCCTGTCTGCGCCCGGACGCACTCGCTGACATAGGCCAGAGAGACGCCGTAACTGCGGGCCACATTGGAGAGGCTGGCCTCACGGTAATTCTTGGTGATCTCATCCAAAGCCGCCTGCACCAGCTCTTCGCGGCTGACGGCCGCGCCGTAGGCTTCCAGCGGGAATTTCTTGATGCTCATAGGTTTCCTCCGTTGCGGCGCAGCCGGGGACAGGGGGGATGTCGGAGCCGGGCCGCGCTCAGGTCTCGTAAGCGTCCCTCTGTTGGGAGGCTTCTGCCTATAATACGGCGCATCCGGGCCAGAAATTGCATAAGACAAGAAAAAACTCCAAAATTTTTCAGACGGGGTTTCGGCGCACATCAGAAGCCCAACATGGACAGCAGATTGAATTCTTCGGTCAGTCCTAAGTCGCTGACGGTTGCATTGTAGTGGATGGTCGCTTTGGTCAGTGCTTCGTTTCCATCCGACTCGACCTTCATGTTGGCCCAGTCTGCTTCGCTGCCGCTGTAGTAGATGTCCTTCAGCTTGTAGCAGTTTTCAAAGGCGCTGAGCTCGATAGATGTCACAGACTTCGGGATATAGACCGCCTTCAAATCTGCGTACCAGAACACCTGATGCGGGAGCTTCTGGATGCCCTTTGAAAGCGCCAATTTTTCAATTCCGGAGAACGCGAACGCATTCTCGCCGACACTCGTCACCGTATCGGGCAGTTTCACTTCTTTGACTTGCAGGCTCCGCAGTGCAGCGTCTCCAATCGTTTTCAGATGAGAGGGCAGATTGATCTTCTGGATGGGGCAGGCAAAGAATATTTGACTGGGGAGCTCTGCGATATTGTCGTTCAGCTGGACTTCTGCCAGACTTGTGCAGCTTCCAAATGTGCTTGCCGTACCAGATGTGTTGGCCTCGAATTTCGGATTGCCCTTGATAACGAGCTTTTTCAGATATTCATTATCATAGAACGCAGCATATCCGATCTTCGTCACACTGGCCGGGATGGTGGCTTCCAGCAGTCTGTCTTTGTAGAACGCATATTCTCCGATGGTCAGCAGCCCTTCCGGGAAAGTGACGTTCCGGAGTGCCGTACATTTCTGGAAAGCTTGGTCTCCGATCGACTTGAGGGTGGTCGGCAGAGAAATACTGGAAAGCAGGGTGCAGTTTTCAAAGGCGCTGCTGCCGATGTCCGTCAGTCCTTTCGGCAGAGAGATGCCCGTCAGTGCGGTACAGCCCTTGAAAGCGCTGTCTCCGATGGTGGTCAGCCCCTCCTGCAGGGTGATGCCGGTCAAGGCCGTGCAGCCCTCAAATGCGTGCCCTTCAATGGAACGGACGCCTTTTGGAAGAGAGATACTCGTCAGGCCGGTACAGCCAAAAAACGCCTGATAGCCGATATGCTCTACTGTTTCCGGCACCTTGATACCGGTCACACCGGTACAGCCCTGCAATGCCGAAACACCAATGCTTGTGACGGAAATTTTTCCGCTGACCGTATCGACACCATCCGGCAGTACCACACTGCCAGAGGGAATCACGCCATTTCCATCATAGCCGGACAGTTCCAGACCCTTGCCATCCGAGCGGAATGTCCACACGACCCCGTCCGCTGTTCCATTGCGGAGTGTCTCATACTGCTCCGGCGTCACGTTGTAGACGATTTTCGACCGGTTCCAGCTGTCGTTGCCGGAGTCGATGGAAACTTTCTTCCACTCCGACTCGCTGCCCTCGTAGTAGAACGTATAGCCCGTCACCCGGGTACAGTTAAATGCATTTTTTCCAATTTGTTTGAGGCTGTGGGGCAAATAGATGTCAGGCGCTCCTGTATTGTCAAATGCGTTGTTGCCGATCTCTTCCACGCCCGGCATCAGCTTGATGCTCGTGAGCGTGCTGTCCGCGAAAGCATTCTTTCCGATCTTCTTGACATTTCCCGGGATGGACATTTCACTGACACCGGCATATGCAAAAGCCGACTCGTCGATGGTGGTCAGCGTATCGGGGAGCGCCAAAGCCACACTTCCATCCAGCGCCGTATAGAACGCCTCTTCCCCGATGCGCTCGAGCTTTGCCGGGAGATGGATGACATTCAGGCTTCGGCAGACTGCAAAAGCACCCTCCGGTATCTCAGTGATGCCGTCATTCAGGTATACTTCTTCCAGATTACTGCAATAGTAGAACATGCGCTTTCCCAGCTTGGCCGGGCCTTTGATAGTCACTTTTTTCAGGCTTTCCGCAGCAGAAAATGCCCAGTCGCTAAACTCAGTGACCGTCGCCGGAACGGTGATCTCCGTGATGGCTTCGCCGTCAAAGATGCCGCCGGCGATGGCCGTAATGGTGTAATCTCCCAGCTTCTCCGGGAAGGTCACGCTCTGGGGCAGAGTGCCTTTTTCCTTGTCATAGCCGACAATCGTGCCGGTGGTTCTGCTTGTGGGGCTGACCACCCAGAAAATGCCCGTTGCTGGGTCAGCCAGCGTCACCGTCTCGCCGGGCAGCGGGTCCGGCTCCGGCGTCGGAATGGGGTCAGGGTCCGGTGTAGGCGTCGGGTCGGGTGTCGGGGCAGGGTCCACCGTGGACGAACCTCCGCTGGAGCTTCCTCCTCCGCCGCCTCCACCGCCGCAGCCTGTCAGAAGCATTGCTGCTATCAGGGCTGCAGCCAGCACAGCCATCATCTTATGAGAAATCTTATTTTTCGACCGCATATCACTTTCTCCTCTCTTGTTCTTAACTTTTATCTTACCCCCCCCCCCGGCGCTTTTTGTCAATGATTTCCAAATCTTTCTCTGTTTTGCTCAAATGCGTTGCAAAATTTTGGAGAAACAAGCAAAAGCTGCCGCCCGCCTCGGGCAGCAGCTTTTCAGGAAAAGAAAAAGAGGAAAACAGAACTCAGAACATATTCTCGTGGTGATACCGGCCCGTGCGCAGAAACTCCACCCACTCGGCGATGTTCACGGCGTGGTCGCCGATGCGCTCGAGGTACTTGATGACCATCAGCACATCCAGCGCGGCGTCCACTTTGCCGGGGTCGGCGGCGATCTCCGCCGCCAGCATCCGCTTGATGGTGTTGAAGTCGTAGTCCACCGCGTCGTCGGCGTCGATGACGGCTTTTGCCGCCGCCTCATCTTCTGCCGCAAAGGCGCTCATGGCGTCCTGCAGCATCTTGTGGGCTTTACGGCCCATCTCAATGCTCCTGCTCACGGCGGGGTCGCCCGCCTTGCGGACGCCGGCCAGATGGGGGACGATCTCCGCGATGTCGGCGGCATGGTCACCGATGCGCTCCACGTCTGTCACCACTTTCATGGCAGCAGAGATAAAGCGCAGATCACTTGCCACCGGCTGCTGACGCAGCAGCAGGGTCATGCAGCGGTGCTCGATGTCCCGCTCCATCCGGTTGACCTCGGTGTCGCCCTTGATGATGCCCTTTGCTTCCTCGGCGTCCGCCGTGCAGAGGGCTTCCAGCGCATCTTCCACCGCGTCGGCAGAGAGCTGGCTCATCTTGGCCAACAATTCCTTCAGGGCCGCGAGGTCGGCTTCGTACTGTGTGCGTGTGCTCATATCGCAAACCCTCCTTTTTAACCGAAGCGGCCCGAGATATAGTCCTCGGTGCGCTTATCCTTCGGGGTGCTGAAAATTTCGCTCGTGGGGCCGCACTCCACCAGCTCACCCAGCAGGAAGAATGCCGTGCGGTCGCTGATACGGGCCGCCTGCTGCATGTTATGGGTGACGATGACCACGGTGTAGTTCTTTTTCAGCTCGCTCATCAGCTCTTCCACCTTCATGGTGGAGCCGGGGTCGAGGGCGCTGGTGGGCTCGTCCATCAGCAGGACTTCGGGCTTGACAGCCAGAGCCCGGGCGATGCACAGGCGCTGCTGCTGGCCGCCGGAGAGGCCCAGCGCGCTCTTTTTCAGGCGGTCTTTCACCTCGTCCCAGAGGGCAGCGCCCCGCAGGGAGCTTTCCACCAGCTCATCCAGCTCCGCCTTATTGCGGACGCCGTGGAGCCTGGGGCCGTAAGTAATATTGTCGTAGATGCTCATGGGGAAGGGGTTCGCCTTCTGGAAGACCATACCCACGCGGCGGCGCAGGTCGGTCAGCTGCATCTCCTTTGAGAAAATATCCTCGCCCCGGAGCCGGACGTCGCCCTCAATGCGGACGTTCGGCACAAGGTCGTTCATCCGGTTCAGGGTCTTGAGAAAGGTGGATTTGCCGCAGCCCGAGGGGCCGATGAGGGCAGTGATCTCCTGTTCGCCCACGTCCAGCGAGATGCCCTTGAGGGCCTTGAAGTCGCCGTACCAGAGGTTCAGATTTTTTGCCGAGATGACCGGCATATTGTTATCCATAAAATACCCCTTACTGTTTCTGTTTGAGCTTTGTTTTTGCCAGACGGGCTGCGAGGTCGATGAGAAGCACCAGGACCAGCAGCACTGCGCCGATGCCCCAGGCGGAGGCGAAGTCGCCGTCCTCGAAGGCCCGCAGATAGAGCAGGACGGAGAGGGTCGCGCCGTTGGATGTGTACGCCTTGGCGATGCTGCCTGCAATAACTTCCGCCGCACCGGCGGTGAAGAGCAGGGCCGCGCTCTCGCCCACGATACGGCCCACGGCCAGGATGCAGCCGGTGACGATGCCGTCGATGCTGCAGGGCAGCACGATGGTGCGGATGATGTGCCACTTGCCCGCGCCGAGGCCCAGAGCGCCCTCCCGGTAGCCCTGCGGCACCGTTTTGAGGGACTCCTGCGTGGTGCGGATGATGGTGGGCAGGTTCATGACCACCAGCGTCAGGCTGCCGGAGAGCAGGCAGGTCTTAAAGCCCATGGTCTGGGCGAAGACCAGCATACCCACGAGGCCGTAGATGATGCTGGGGATGCCCGCCAGCGTCTCATTCGTGAACTCGATGACCTCAATGAGCTTCCGGTTGGAGGCGTATTCCGTGAGGTAAACTGCCGCGCCCACGCCCAGCGGAAGGACGATGAGCAGGGTGAGCAGGATGACATATAACGTGTTGAGGATGGCGGGCAGGATGCCGTCAGTGCCTTTCAGGACGCTGGCGGTGGTGGAAAGGAATCCCCAGCTGATGTGGGGGATGCCCCGCACCAGTACCAGCCCGATAACGCCCACCGTGAGGGCGATGACCAGCACTGCCGCCGCCCAGACCACAGCGGTCATGATGACGTTCCATGCGCGGCGGGAGGGGGAGAAGTCACTTTTCATCCTTGTTTCCTCCCTTCAGCACAGCGTTGAGCAGCACATTGATGACCATGATGAAGACGAACAGCACCAGCGCGATGCTGAACAGCGCCTGCTTCTGCAGGCCGCTGGCGTAGCTCATCTCCTTGGCGATAGCCGTGGTCAGGAAGGTGACGCTGCGGAAGAGGCTGTCCGGCATATTGGGGCTGTTGCCTGCCACCATCATGACGGCCATTGCCTCGCCGATGGCGCGGCCAATGCCCAGAACGATACCGGCTGCAATGCCGCTCCTGGCCGCCGGGATGCTGATCTTGAACCACGTTTCCGTATCGGTCGCACCCAGTGCCAGACTGCCCTGCTCATACTCGGGCGGCACGGCGTTGAGGGCCGTCACCGACACGGACACGATGCTGGGCAGTATCATGATGGACAGCACCACGATGGCCGACAGCAGGCAGGCACCCGACGCCTTTCCAAACACCTTCGCCACCGCAGGCACCAGCACCTGCATGCCCAGCAGACCGAACACCACGCTGGGGATTCCGCTCAGCAGCTCCACCGCCGTGACGACCACATTGCGCACGCCGGGAGCTGCCGCTTTCGAGAGGAACACTGCTGTCAGCAGGCCCACCGGCACACCGATGAGGGACGCGCCCAGGGTGCCATAAATACTCGAAAGCACGAAGGGCAGGATGCCGTACTTCGGCTCGGACGCCGTGGAGGCCCACTCGGTGCCGAAGAGGAATTTCAGCGGGCCGATCTTTCCGATGGCGGGCAGGCCCGACAGGAACATATAGATGGTAATGACAGCCACGCAGCCCACGGCAAGGATGCCGCAGAGGAAGAAGATGGCATTCATGACAGCTTCCAGCCATTGGGCCGGGGTGCGGGGCAGCTCGAATTTTTTCATAAAAACACCTGAGGGCTCCCTCACAAAATCACTCGTTCACCGGCACAGCGCCTGCGGTGCGGATGAGGTCGGTAGCGTCAATGCTGGCAGCAAAGTCGAAGAACGCCTGAGCCTGAGCGGAGAGGGTGACGGAGTCGTTGGTGACGAACACGAAGGGGCGCTGCACCTCATAGCTGCCGTCCTTGACGGTCTCCTCGCTGCACTCCACGCCGCCGACGGTCACAGCCTTGACGGTGTCGCCGACGGCAGACAGGGAAGCGTAGCCGATGGCCAGAGGATTGGCCTCCACAGCGCTGATGACAGCGCCGGTAGCCGTCAGCTCCTGCGCGTACTTGCAGGAATCCTTGACGTCCACGATGCTCTCGAAGCCATCGCGGGTGCCGGAGCCAGCCTCGCGGCCCACCAGAACGATCTCGCCGTCGTCGCCGCCGACCTCGGACCAGTTGGTGATCTCGCCGGTGAACATCTGCTTGAGCTGGTCAACGGTCAGGTCCTCGACCTTGCTGTCCTTGTTGACGATGATGGCGATGCCGTCCAGAGCTACGATGGTGCCGGTGACGCCGGTCTCGTCAGCCTTCAGGGCGCGGGAAGAAAGCCCGATGTCCAGAGTCTTATCGGTAGCGCCGGTGATGCCTGCGCCGGAACCGGTGGGGTCATAGCTGATGGTGACATCCGGCTCGATCTCAGCGAAGCCCTCGGTCAGGGCGGCGATGACGTTCTTCATAGAGGTGGAACCGCCGGTGGCGACATTGCCGGACAGCGCAGCCGTAGAAGAAGCGGATGCGGCGGCAGAAGAGGCAGCAGTGGAAGAAGCTGCGCCGCCGCAGGCGGTCAGGGCAGCAGCAGCGGCAGCGGCGCCGCAGATGGACAGGAACGAACGACGAGTGATCTTTTTCATCATAATATCTCCTTCAACTGGGCCGGCCCTTTTGTTCTGGCCGGGCTGTTTTCCTTTTCCTTGTTGTGTCTCTCTTGGGACGCCTTTATTGTAGCGCACCGCCCATCCTGCTGCGACCATGGCGACGCAAAATGCAGGTAAAGCTTTGTGCGGTGTTTTTGCGCTGCTGTCATCCTCTGGTAAAGCCGGTGTGGAAAATAGGACGCTCGATTTTACATTCCCGGTCAAACTGTCAAAAATCTGCACTTTCGTTTGTGCATCCCGCCCGCTGAGGGGTGCAAAAAAGGCTGCTTCACAGAACGTAAAGCAGCCTTTCAGACCCTATTATCGAATCAGAATTTCTCTTCCGTGCCGTCCGGGCGGTAGAGCTGGACATATCTGCGCCACTTGTCCGCGCCCATCACCCGGCTGTAGCAGTCGGCCAGCTCTTTGTTGGCCGTCTCCGCATCCAGTGTCTCCCCCTCGGCAGGCAGGACCAGCACCCGGAACCATGCGTCGAAAAGATGCTCCGTCCAGCCGGTGTCAACGGCCCCGCAGCGGGCATAAAAGCCCAGACGCCGGACGGCCATGGCCTCGTCGTCAGCCTTCTCGGGACACTCGGCCTCAATGAGGATAGCCTTTGCGCCCTCCTCGTGGGCGGGCAGAGCGGCCAGCAGACGTGCGCCAATGCCGGTGCTGCGGTAGACGGGCAGGACGGAGAAATAGTCCAGCTGGCTCACTTCACAGCCCATAGGCCGCACCATCAGCAGATAGGACACCAGCGTCTCCCCCTCGAACACGCCCCAGGTGTGGGCCATGCCGACGGCTTCACTGTTCAGTATCATGCTCAGGGGTTTCAGCTCGCTGGGCGGGAAGTCGCGGCGCATCTCGTCCAGATACACCCGCGTCAGCTCGTCGGCGGTGAGTTTCTTCCACGTAAAGGTCTGGGGCTTCATATCAAAATTCCTTTCTGATAAAAATACCGCCGGGCCGGGCGCAGCGGCCCGTTCCCGGCGGTGCTCAATCTTTGCTTTTTACAGCTGCTTGCGCAGGGCATCGTACACAGCCTGCACATCGCCCTTGATGACCACCTGGCAGGCGTTCTTGGCCGGGCGGATGACGCCCTCTGCGCCTGCGGCCTTGGCAGCGGCCTCATCCACGGAGGCGTAGCTGTGTACCTCAAAGCGGAGGCGGGTGGCGCAGTAATCCACCTTGACGATATTGTCCTTGCCGCCGAGGGCTTTCAGGATGCCGGAGGCCAGTGCCTCGCTCTCGGCAGAGCTCATGCTGGGCGTCTCGGCCCCGCCGTTTTTATGGTTGTGATAATACTTGCGTCCAAAGTAGAAGCAGGCCATAGCCACCATGGCGAGAACGATCTTGAACGGCAGCGTGATCGGAAGGAATGTGACGATGAGTGCGATGACGATAGCAGCGATCCAGCTGTAAATATCCATTCCCAAAAACATACGATAATTCCTCCTTTGGGGAACGATGCGGCGGGCGCTTCCGGCAGGAAGCCGCCCGGACCCAGTCCGGGTACAACACCATATTAACATACTGCCGGGAAAAAAGAAAGCCTTTTCGGGTATCTTTCGGCCCGAGAGCTTGCATCCCGGGCCGGAATCGGGTACTATAAAGACAGTATATCCCCAATACACGGAAGGAGCATCCTTATGGAATGGACTGATATTCGCCTGACCGTATCCAAAGCCGACGCCGAGGCCGCTGAGGCCGTGGCCACCATGATCGCGGAGGGCGGCATTTATATCGAAGACTACAGCGACATCGAGGAACAGGTGGAGCAGATCGCCCACGTGGACCTCATCGAGCAGGAGCTGCTGGACAAGCCCCGGGACACCGTCATCATCCACATGTACCTCGAGCCGGGCGCTTCGCCGGTGGAGACACTGGCCCTCATCGCGGCCCGGATGGAGGCCGCAGGCATCCCCTACACCTCTGAGACCGAGGGCGTGGAGCAGGAGGACTGGCAGAACGGCTGGCGCAAATACTACCACCCGATGGACGTGGGCCAGCGCCTCGCCATCGTGCCGTCCTGGCAGGACTACGACACCGACCGCGTCAAGCTCATCCTCGACCCGGGCCTTGCTTTCGGCACCGGCGGCCATGAGACCACCAACCTCTGCCTCGAAGTGCTGGACGAGCGGGTCAAGGGCGGCGAGCGGGTGCTGGACATCGGCACCGGCAGTGGCATCCTCGCCATCGCAGCCCTCAAGCTGGGCGCAGCCGTGGCTGAGGGCGTGGACATCGACCCCGTGGCCGTCCGCACCGCCGGCGAGAACGCCGCCCTCAACGGCGTGGCCGACAAGCTGACCGTCCTCGTGGGCGATCTGTCCGACAAGGCCAGCGGCAAGTACGACATCATCACGGCCAACATCGTGGCCAACGCCATCATGTCGCTGGCCCCCGCCGTCCCCGGCCTGATGGCCGACGACGCCGTCTTCATCGCCAGCGGCATCATCGACAGCCGGAAGGATGAGGTCATCGCCGCGCTGGAAGCCGCCGGCCTCGCCGTGCTGGAAGTGAAGGAGAAGCGCGGCTGGGAGTGCATCGTCTGCAAAAAAGCGTAAATTTTTTAACAGGCTTGCCCTCTCAGGCGGCATTGCGCAAGCAATGACAGAGAGGGCAGGGACGCTCAAGGAGGAACCATGCCGCACCGTTATTTTACCACTGAAATTTCCGACGGCACCGCCGTGCTGCGGGGGGCCGACGCCCACCATCTCTCCCGCGTGATGCGGGGCAGGCTGGGGGACACCGTCATCCTCTGCGACGGCAGCGCCGTCGAGTATACTGCCACCATCACCGGTTTCGGCGACGAGACGGTGGAGTTCAGCGTGGAGCCGGGTTATCCCAGTGCCGCAGAGCCCACCGTAGACGTCACCCTGCTGGTGGGCTACCCCAAGCAGGACAAGCTGGAGCAGGTCATCCGCCACGGCGTCGAGCTGGGCTGTGACCACTTCATCCCATTTTTCAGCCGCTACTGCGTGGCCGCGCCCAAGAAGGAAGATCAGAAAAACGAGCGCTACAACCGCATCGCCTTTGAAGCCGCCAAGCAGTGCGGCCGGGGCATCCTGCCGGATGTGGCCCTTCCGCTGCCCAACTTCGGGGCCGTCTGCCGCAGCCTCGACCAGTATGACCTCGTGCTCTTCTGCTACGAGTGCGGCGGCGCACCCCTGCGCCAGCTGCTGGCTGAGGCCACGCCCGCCGATGGCGAAAAGCTGAAGATCGCCATCATCACCGGCGCAGAAGGCGGCTTCGCCGTCGAGGAAGCTGAGATGGCCGCAAAAGCCGGCGCAAAGACCGTCGGCCTCGGCCCCCGCATCCTCCGCTGTGAGACGGCCCCGCTGGCCGTTGTCTCTGCCGTCATGACCTTGACGGGGAACCTCGAGTAAGTTCTGACATCAGAAACGGCGTCCCGCCGAGGTGGGACGCCGTTTCTCTTTATCTTGCATCTGCATCCCGCAGGGCCTTTTTGATGGCCAGCAGATTCTGCGGGCTCATGGAGAAGCTGCGCAGTCCGAGGTGGAGATACTGGGTCGCGTTGACGGCATTGCCGACGGCGAGGCCGCAGATGGTGACGGGGATGTCCGCTTTCCTGGCGGCGTCCACCACTATGGCGATGAGCTTTTTCATGGCCGGGCTGGCGGGACGGTAGTAGTGCTCGGCAATGGCCAGTTCCCGGCTCACCGCGTGGGTGTACTGGGTCAGATCGTTGGTTCCGATGACGAAGAACCGGCAGCCGTGAGCCGTGAAGTCCTCTGCCGTCAGACAGGCGGCGGGTACGCTGAGCATGACGCCGAAGGGGACGTCAGGCTCGAACTCCACGCCCCGCTCGGCGAGCTTGCGGCGGCAGTGGTCTACCACCTGCATGGCGGAATCCCAGTCCTCGATGTCCGTCACCATGGGGAACATGACCCGCAGCGGGCCTTTTGCGGCGGCACGCATGAGGGCGCAGATCTGTACTGCCATCTGGGGCAGATTGCGCAGACTGCTGCGGATGCCTCGCAGGCCCAGCTTGGAGGACTGGACGCCCTGATAGGCGTCGGCCATGGTGCGGTCGGCACCGAAGTCGAAGGTGCGCACCGTCACTATCCTGCCCCTGGCGGCGGCGAGGCAGGAGGTGTAGAACAGATACTGCTCCTGCTCGTCCATGGCATGGCCGGGCATCATCATGTAGCTGCTGCGCAGCAAGCCCACGCCGGACGCGCCGGACTCCATCGCGGTCCCCACGTCCTCGGGGCCGAAGCAGTTGGCCAGAAGTTCGAACTCCTCGCCGTCCCGGGTGCGGTTGGGCAGCTCGAGCTGGGCGTTCAGCTCCTCGTTCTGGCGCTGCATCTCGCAGATGCAGGTGATGGCGCTCTGCCGGGCGGCGGCATCCGGGTCAAGGATGCACTCGCCCTCGGTGGCGTTCAGGATGACCTCGCGGCCATCGCAGTCTTTCAGGAAATCTTCGCCCACCTGGGTGATGCCCGGGATGTTCAGCGAGCGGGCGATGATGGCCGCATGGCTCTGGCCGCTGCCCTCGGCGGTGATGAGGCCGAGGATGCGGCCCGCCGGGACGCTGAACAGATCGGTGGGCATGAGCAGGTCAGACGCAAGGATGACCGGGTGGTCGAGGGCCAGCCAGCTGCGGATCCGGTGGCAGAGGATGTTGGTGATGCGCTGGGTCACGTCGAGGATGTCCACGCTCCGCAGCTGCATGTAAGCATTGTCCTTCATGGCGGCCAGCTGGGCGGCGTAGCGGTGGCCCACACGGTCCATCGCCTCGGCGGCACCGACGCCGGCTTTTATCTGGAAAGCCACCTCATTCATGAAGCCCTCGTCTTCCAGCATCATGCTCTGGAACAGGAAGATGGCCTGCTCCGAGGGCGCGGCGCGGCCAGCCATCTCGTCCAGCTCCTGCTGAGCGACCTTGATGGCGTCTTCCAACGCCTGCTTTTCCTGTTCGGGGTGGAAAGGCCCCTCGCCGAACACCAGCGGCGGGCGGTCCAGCCGGCTGACCTGACCCAGCACGAGGCCGGGCGATGCGGTAAAGCCCTTATATACCTTCATGTTTCCATCTCCTCCGGCGGCACTCTGCCGGTCAGCGCCCGGCAGACCAGTGCCTGCAAAAAGGTGTTGGGCAGCAGAGCGGCCCGCGCGGCCTGCGCCGGGCCTGCTTCACCCTCGAACAGCGGCTCGAAGCTCCTGAGGCGCTCGAAGTCGCATTTTGCAAGGAAAGCTTCTCCCAAAGTACGGGTGGTGTAGTAGGGGGCGGGGTCTACGCCCACGTCCTCAGCCGCAGCTTCCAGCGGGGCAAGCTCTGCATCCGAGAGTTTTGCCAGCAGAAGAGCAGCGTCTGCCGTCAGGGTGGAGGGGTGCTTTTCCCGCACGTCCTTCTGGACGGCCTCGAAGGCCGCATGGAATGCGGCGGCATCCGCGCTGCTCTCAGCCCCGCTGTCCACAGCGTAGGCGCAGCCCCGCAGCCGCCCGAAGGCCCGCAATGTATCGTGGTAGCCCAGCTCGATGTTCCGCCGGGCGGTGGCGGGCTCGAAGTGGAGGATGTCGCCCAGCTCCCAGTAGCTTCGGATGAGGGTGGTGGGCAGGCCGGTGCGGTTGGGGCGGGTGATGCCCACACCCTCCAGGTCCACACAGACCAGCTCTTCTGCACCCATCTTCTGGGCCAGCGCGGTGGGCATATTGTCCCGGTAGCCGCCGTCGAGGTAAGACACCCCGTCGATGGTGTGGGCCCGCAGGGCGGGGAAGCAGGCTGCAGAGGCCAGCAGGTAGTCTTTCACCTTGCCCTCGGGGATGTCTTCCAGCGGAAGCTCCCGGGCCTTGAGAGTCTTCTGCTCCACGGTCACAAGGCCCAGCCGGATGGGGCTTTTGCGGAGTTTATCTTCGTCCAGCACCCGCTCGACGATCGCTTCCAGCGGAGTGACGTCCATGCCGCCCTGAGTCACAGCGTCTTTGAGGAATGCGTGCAGCTCAGAAAGCGGCGCATCCTCGGCGGGCAGCTCCATCACATCCTGGCTGCGGATGGTCAGCCACATGTCCCGGGCCGTCTCGTAGAGGTCGAGGGCGAACATGGCGCCGTTCAGGCTGCCGACGCTGGTACCCGTAATGATTTGGGGCCGCCAGCCCAGCTCGGTCAGCGCCCGCCAGACGCCCACCTGATAGCTGCCGCGGGCGCCCCCGCCCGCCAGCACCAGCGCCTTTACGGGGGTGTTATTCTGCGCCATGTTTTCTGCCTCCTTTGATGTGTTACGGTTTTGCCTAGATTATAGCATATTTCCCGGGAGATTTCTCTCTGTTTTTGTAACAAAAAATGTGCTATAATAAATTCACCTTGCCAGAACGATTCAGGAGGACGACAGATGCACCGCAAGCAATGGATTTTCGACATGGACGGCACCCTCACCGACAGCATGACCGTGGTGTGGCAGGGCGCACCGCTGGAGCTGCTGCGCCGCTATGGCCGCACCGCAAGACCCGGCATCCACGATGTTCTGCTGAGCATGGGGATGGTGGAGGGCGCGGAGTATCTCATCCGCACCTACGATCTGCCCCTGACCCTCCGGGACTACGAGCCTGCCATGCGGCAGGTCATCCGGGACCTGTACAAAAAAGTGGAGTTGAAGCCCGGCGTCCGGGAGATGCTGGCCCGGCTGAAAGCCGAGGGCGTGCGGATGTGCATCTGCTCCAATACCTGGGCAGAGCAGTGCGAGGAGGTGCTCACCCGGCTGGGCGTCGCAGACTATTTCGAGTTCTTCTACACCGCACAGGGCGCGAAGAGCAAGGCCCACCCCGAGGTGTTCCACGAAGTCCTCGAGCGGCTGGGCGGCAGCGAACCCGCCGACGCCGTTGTCTGCGAGGACGCTGTCTACGCCACCCGTACGGCCAGGCAGTGCGGCTTTTACCTCATCGACATCGAGGACGAGACCAGCGTTGCCGATAAGCCCGAATTGCAGCGCCTTGCCGACCAGTACATAACGGATTGGACACAGCTGGACTGGACAAAATTATAAAGCAACGGGGAGGCCCGGAAGGGCCTCCCCATTGCTTTATCGGAACTGCTTTTCCAGATAATCTTTCAGCGCCGTACGGGCCGCAGGCTCCCGCCCGCGGGGGACAGGGACCCGTGCGCCGCTCTGCATCCAGAACTCGCCCGCCGCCAGCTGGGACACCGCCGCCAGATTGACTACATAGGAGCGGTGGAGCTGGACGAAGCGCTCATCCGCCAAAAGCGGCTGGGCCACCTGTGCAAACGGCACCCGGACAGACAGGGACGGCACATCCTCGCCGCTGGCGAGATGGAAATGCACCACATGGTGGGTACACTCGAGGTATTCGATGTCCGCGAAGGGCAGCACCCGCAGACCCGACGCCGTGGCTACCGGGATGGCCGGGCCGTACTCCGGCTCGGTGGCCCGGGCCAGCAGAGCGTCCAGCTGTTCCGGCGGGACAGGCAGCAATAAATACTGCATGGCGTCCACCCGGTAGGCGCTGTAGGCGTGGGCGGGCGTGTGGGCCAGAAAAGCCAGCGGGCTGCGCCGCCCCCGGCTGCGGAGTGCAGCCGCTGCCCGCAGCGATGCGGCGGCTGCCGTGGATGGCAGCTCAATGAGGTACAGCTCGTACCGCTCCCCGGCGTCGTCCCGGGCCAGCAGGGCCTCCGAGCTGTCCAGCTGCTCGATGATGCAGGCGTCGTCCCGCCGGGCATAATAGTCGAGACACTGCCGCTCCACCCGGCTGCGGAGGACGCTGTCCGGGCTGCACACCGCGATATGAAATATCATTCCGAAGCCCCCTTTCGGGCCTGCCGCCGGCGCTTGCTTTTTGGGCCCGGCGGGAGTATCATTGCTATAAAAAACAGAAGGAGAAACTGCTATGGAAATGCCTCTCGTCAGCATCATCGTCCCTGTGTACAATGCCCAGAGCCACCTGAGCCGCTGCCTCGAAAGCATCTGCGGGCAGGAGTACAAGAACCTCGAACTCATCGTCATCAACGACGGCTCCAAAGATAAGAGCCTGCCCGTCTGCGAGGAGTTCCGCAAAAAGGACAGCCGCATCCTGCTGGTGGACAAGGCAAACTCCGGCGTGTCCGACACCCGGAACCTCGGCCTGAAGCTTGCCGGCGGCAAGTACGTCCAGTTCGTGGACAGCGATGACTACATCGCCCCGGACTACACGGCCCGGCTGGTGGAGACGGCAGAGAAGACCGGTGCCGACCTCGTCATCTCGCCCTACACCATGGTCATCCCCGCCGGGGCGTCGAAGCCGGAACAGGTGCTGGAAAAGATCCAGGACGACCTCGGCGTCATGCATGTTGCACGCCCGCCGGAGAACCGGGAATACGGTTTCCTGCCCGAGGGCGTCTACGACAAGGACACCTTCGCCCGCCGCCTGATGGATAAGCCCGCCTCTTACTTTTACAGCGTGCTCTGGAACAAGCTCTACCGCCGCGACATCCTCACCCGGCACGACATCCGCTTTACCAGCGAGATGCGCTGGGCCGAAGACCTCGTGTTCAACATGCAGTATATCCAGTACGCCGAAGTCTTTGCGTCCATCCCGCAGCCCGGCTACTACTACGTCCAGAACCCTCAGAGCATCTGCCACACCCAGATAAAGCCTGCCACTCTGGTGCAGAACAAGATCCAGGTGTTCCACTACTACAAGGACCTCTACACCCGGCTTGGGATGTATGAGCAGGTGCGGCCCCAGCTCTACAAATTCCTCATCGACATTGCCGAGAGCACTTACCCCTCCGGCCCCTTCAAGAAGGTCATCGACGAGGCGAAAGCCTACTGGAAAGAGCACCGGGCAGAGCTGGAACAGAAATTATAACGAGAAACAAAAACGGGCTGTTGCACATCCCAACCTCTCAGTCTCGCTGTCGCTCGACAGCTCCCCTACCGAGGGGAGCCTCTGGCGAAGAGATAAAGCTTTACGAAATGCCAAAGCCTCTCCTCGATAGGAGAGGTGGCATTGCGAAGCAATGACGGAGAGGTTGTCGATATGCCGCAGCCCTTGTTTTATTTGTTACGCTCCGATGGCGGCACACTTCTTAGCCAGCCAGTCGCGCTCGTCCTCGGTCAGGCGGGGAGCCAGCTTCTCGAAGACCTCGCGGTGGTAGGCGTTCAGCCAATCCAGCTCGTCGCGGCTCAGAACGCCCGGGACGATGGGGGAGGTGGCGATCGGCACGAACGTGATGGGGCGGAATGCCAGGAACTCGCCGTACTGGTTGGATGCTTTGTGGTAGCACTCCAGCTCATTCTCGATGCGGATGCCGACGACGCCGCCCTCATAGACGCCCGGCTCGTCGGTAACGATCATGCCCGGCTTGAAGACGGTGGTGTTGCGGCCGTTCAGGGCGTGGGGGCCTTCGTGGACGTTGCCCACGTGGCTGACGCTGTGGCCGGTGCCGCAGCGGTAGTTGATGAGGTGGCGCCACAGCGGCTCACGGGCGATGGTGTCCAGCATATGGCCGTCGCAGTAGTCCAGCCAGACAGCCCGGGCGATGTCGATATGGCACTGTAAAGTCCAGGTGTAGAACAGGCGCTCGTCCTCCGTCAGCTCACCCAGCGGGTAGGTGCGGGTGATGTCGGTGGTGCCGTCCATATAGGTCGCGCCGCTGTCCACCAGCAAAAAGCCCTTCTTCTCGAGCTTTGCGTGGTCTTCCTCAGTGGCGTGATAGTGCATCATGGCGGCGTTGGGGCCGTAAGCTGCAATGGTGCCGAAGCTCTCCGTCAGGAACTTGTCCTGTGCGCTGCGGTACTTGTGGAGGATCTCGTCGATGGTCAGCTCCGTCAGCTCTCCGCCGGCAGCCAGACGGTTCTCCAGCTCGATCTGGAAGCGCACCATAGCCACGCCGTCGCGGATGTGAGCTTCGCGGGTGTGAGCCAGCTCGACTTCGTTCTTGACGCCCTTCATGGGCAGCAGGGGGTCGGCCTCGTCCTTGACGGTCAGAGCCGGGTTGGCCTGCAGGGTCTGGTAAACAGCGTAGTTGACGGAAACGGGGTCGGCCAGAACGGTCTGCTCTTCGGTCTGGGCGGCGAGGAAGGTAAGCACATCGTCGTACTCGGCCAGCTCCACGCCGTTTTCCTTCAGCTCCGCAGCAGCCTCGGCGCTGACACGGGCGGTGTTGATGAAGAGCGTCGCCTTATCGGGGGTCACATAGCAGTAAGCCATGGCATAAGGGGTGCATTGAATGTCCATCGCACGCAGATTGAGCAGCCATGCCAGATTGTCCAGCTTGCCCACCAGCTGTGCGGTGCAGCCCAGCTCAGAGAGCTTCGCACGCAGCTGACCCAGCTTCTCGGCAGGGGAGAAGCCTGCGTACTCTTTCGGCAGGAGCCATGCCGGGGTAGCGGGCAGGGCGGGACGGCCCTCCGTCCACAGCTCGTCCTCGAGGTTCAACAGCTTGATGGTGCCTTTCTTGGCGTCCAGTTCTTTCTGCAGGCTGCGCACCAGACCGCAGGAAGCAGTCAGGCCGCAGAGGCCCAGCTTGCCACCCTCGGGCAGGACTTTGCCGCAGTACTGCTCGGCGGTCGGCACGCCCGGCTCACCCATCCGCATCAGCTGGATCTCCGTGCCAGCGATCTCCTTCTCGGCCTGCACGAAGTAACGGCCATCGGCCCAGACTGCGCTCTCGGTCATGGTGACGACGAAGTTGGAGTTCTCGCCGTGGAAGCCGGAGAAGTAGGTCAGGGCAGTGTAGTGGTCGGGCATATACTCGCTGGCGTGCGGGTCTCCCACCGGGATGAGGTAGACGTCCACGCCGTTTGCCTTCATGGCCTCGCGCAGGGCGGCCAGACGCTCGGGAACGGTATTCATGCTCATGTCAAAAAGCCTTCTTTCTTTATTATGCCGGAAAAACGTCCGGCGGCGATGGTTTGCTGTACCTTATTGTATCATTCCGGGGCGCAGAATGCAATTCGCAGGTATCATTTTGGTCCTGCCGCCCGAAAACGCAAGCAAATTGCAAAAAATGTTACAAATTTCTCATCAAAAAGGCCGGTTTGCCATTGACAGCCTTGTTATAATAGGAGTGTAGGAATTTTACGGGTCAGCACTCAGCGGCCCGGACTGCTTGTAAGGCCCGACGGGCCTGCTGGGCAGCGCCTTTGCGGCGTCTGCATAAAAGAAAGAGGCATTTCAGACTATGACCAAGATCGATATTTTCTCCGGCTTCCTTGGCGCCGGTAAGACCACCCTTATCAAGAAGCTCATCAAAGAGTCCTTTGCAGGCCAGAAGGTCGTGCTCATCGAGAACGAGTTCGGCGAGATCGGCATCGACGGCGGCTTTTTGAAGGAGTCCGGCATCCAGATCAATGAGCTGAACGCCGGCTGCATCTGCTGCTCTCTGGTGGGCGATTTCCGCGCCGCTCTGCAGCAGGTGGTGGAGCAGTACCACCCCGACCGCATCGTTATCGAGCCCTCCGGCGTCGGCAAGCTGTCCGACGTGACCCGCGCTGTCGAGGGCGTGGCCGAGCATCTGGATGTTCAGCTGAGCAGCTTCGTTACCGTGGCCGACGTCAACAAGGTCAAGATGTATATGAAGAACTTCGGTGAGTTCTACGACGACCAGATCAGCCACGCAAGCTGCATCATCCTGAGCCGCACCCAGAACGCCACCGAGGAAAAGATCGCCGCCGCTGTGGCCATGCTGCGTGAGAAGAACCCCACCGCCACCATCGTCACCACTGCCTGGGACGCCCTGACCGGCGAGCAGATCCTGAAGGCCATGTCCACCAAGGACGACTTCAAGGCTGAGCTTATCGCCATGGCTGCCAAGGCCAACGAGGAGCACGCCCACGAGGACGAGGAAGAAGAGCACGAACACCATCATCACCACGACCACGATGATGAGCATGATGAGCATTGCTGCTGCGGCCATCACCATGACCATGATGACGATGATGAAGACGAGCACGAACATCATCACCACCACGACCATGATGACCACGACGAGCATTGCTGCTGCGGCCATCACCATGACCATGATGACGATGATGAAGACGAGCACGAGCATCATCACCATCACGACCACGATGACGACGACCACGACGAGCATTGCTGCTGCGGCCATCACCACCATCATCATGACCACGACGCCGATGAGGTCTTCACCAGCTGGGGCGTCGAGACGGCCAAGAAGTTCTCCAAGGCTGACATTGAGCACGCCCTCACCGAGCTGGACACCGGCAATTACGGCATGATCCTCCGCTCCAAGGGCATCGTGGACGGCGGCGCAGACGGCTGGCTGGAGTTCGACTACGTTCCCGGCGAGTGGGAAGTCCGCGCACGCGGTGCAGACGTCGGCGGCAAACTGGTGGTCATCGGCTCCAAGCTGGATGAGAAGGCCATCGCCGCACTGTTCGGCTGCTGATCGACCCTGAAAGGATAAAAGATTATGGCAAATGAGATCCCGGTATACCTGTTTGTGGGCTTCCTCGAGAGCGGCAAGACCAAGTTCATTCAGGAGACCTTTGAAGACCCCAACTTCGACTCCGGCGACAAGACCCTTCTGCTGGTCTGCGAGGAGGGCGAAGAAGAGTACAATGAGAAGAAGTTCGCCTTCCCCGGCGTGACGCTCTACAACCTCGAGGACAAGGCCGAGCTGAACCCCCAGAACCTCGCAAAGCTGGCCAGGGAGGCCGACGCAGGCCGCGTGGTCATCGAGTATAACGGTATGTGGATGCTGCAGGACCTGGCAAACAATCTGCCCGAAAACTGGATCGTCTACCAGTGCATCGCCACCGCCGACGGCACCACCGCGCTGACCTACGCCCGCGACAACTCCATGCGTGCGCTGATGCTGGACAAGATCGCCCGCAGTGAGCTCATCGTCTTCAACCGCGCCGAGGCCGTCAACAACGACGCCGCCCGTCAGGAGCTGCACAAGCTGGTGCGTCAGGCATCCCGCAAGTGTGACATCGCCTACGAGTTCAAGGACGGCAGCGTGGCTTACGACGACATCCCCGACCCGCTGCCCTTCGACATCAACGCCCCGGTCATCGACATCCCGGACGACGATTACGGCATCTGGTATATGGACTGCCAGGACGAACCCCAGAAGTACGCGGGCAAGACCGTCAAGTTCCTCGCACAGGTCTGCCAGACCAACCGCGCCGGCAAGAACAGTTTCGTGCCGGGCCGGTTCGCCATGACCTGCTGCGTACAGGACATCCAGTTCGTGGGCTTCCCCTGCAGCTACGACGGCTACAAGGCCCTCGAGCAGCGGGCATGGGTCAAAGTGACCGCAAAGGTCGGCTATAAGTTCCATAACATCTACCGCGGCAAAGGCCCGGTGCTCACCGCACTGTCGGTGGAGCCTGCCGAGAAGCCGCTGAACGATGTTGTCACCTTCTCCTAACTACAACACAACCAAGGAGGTCATGGCATGAAAGCAATCTTCCGCATTCTGGGTACTGCCGCCGCTGTGGCGGCCACCGGTGCCGCCATCGTCATCATGGACAAGCTCCTGAACGAGAAGGCCGCACCCATCATCGAGTCCATCGAGTTCCCCGAGGAAGCCGAAAGGGACGACGCAGAGGCCGCCAAGACCGCCGAGGCATACGCCGAGGGTGAGACCAAGGCAGAGGCCGAAGCCGCCGCACCGTCAGAAGAGACCGCTCCCGCTGAGGAGCCCGCCGCCTCTGAGTCGGAGGCAGCGCCCGCTGAGGCCGCAGAGCCTGTGACCCTGCCCGACCTGAGCGAGGAGCGCCCGGTCTGTGACCCCGAGGCTCCGAACCCGAACCCCGTGGAGGCCGGCCCCGCCGTCGCCCCCAAGGACGAAAACGGCAAGTTCGACCCGACTAAAATCGCCGACGTCTCCGACTTCGGCGACTGGGAAGAGCAGGGGTGCAAAGGGTAATTCCGCACGATAAAAGGGACGCTGTGTATATGCGCAGCGTCCCTTTTCTGTTTTATTCTCCGTGTGCTATCTTCATCAGACGGTCTTTATCCGTCACGGTCACGCCGCCACGATAGAGCTTCACGATGCCCTCACCGGCGAAGTATTTCAGCAGGCGGCTCACCACCTCGCGGGCAGAACCCATGTACTTTGCCATCTGGTCCTGGGTCAGGCGGACATCGTCGCCGCCGGTCTTGGCAAGCTCGTCCGCAAGGAAGATGGCCAGCCGCCGGTCGGCGCTCATGAAGAGGATCTGCTGCATCGTCCACATGGTGTCGGAGAAGCGCTCAGCGGTCATCTGGTAGGCGAAGCACCGCACCTCCACGTTCTGCTGCATGAGACTGCGGAAGACGCCTGCGCTGATGCAGTAGGCTTCGGTGTTCTCTTCGGCGTCGATGTAGAGGTCAAAGTTCACCGAGTCCATCACGCAGGAGGCAGAGAGGATGCAGATCTCACCGCCAAAGAGGCGGTAGAGGGTCACGTCCCGGCCATCGTCGGAGAGAAGATACGCCCGGAACTGGCCGGTGCGCAGCAGCAGGATGCCCACGCAGTTCTCCACCGGGCTGTGGACCCGCTCGCCCTTGCGATAGCGCACCAGGCGGGTAGTGCGGCAGAGCATATCCTGCTGCTCGGCGGTCAGCTTGTCCCAGAAGGGGAAGGCACAGGCGAGACATTGGCGGTGCTCGCCGCATTTGGGGATGGGCAGGATCTCCGGCATTTTAAATCACCCCTTCCGCAGCGCTTTGGCGGCTTCGGTGCCTGCCAGAGCGCCCTCATAGACGGCCTTCGCCACCTGCAAAAGCCCGCCGGTGCAGTCTCCGGCGGCGTAGAGGCCGGGGACGGTGGTTTGCATTTTTTCATCTGTCACGATGCGGTCGTTCTCCACGGCGGCACCGATCTTCCGGGCCAGCGCCGTACTGCCCGCAACGCCCAGAGCCACAAACACACCCGCCAGCTCCACCACATCGCCGCCGGACAGCTGGACACCGGTGACTTTCTGCTCGCCGAGGATCGCGTCGATTTTTTCCGGCCGGACAGTCACCTCCGGCGGAAACTCTGCCGCCAGCGGCGCACCATTCAGCAGGAGGGTGACACTGGCCGCCACCGGCAGGAGCGCCTGCACCTCATGCAGGGCGTATTCGCCGCTGCCTACCACAGCCACATCTTTGCCGCGATAGAAAAAGGCATCGCAGGTGGCGCAATAGCTGACGCCGTGGCCCTCGAGGCCCGCCAGCCCCGGGATGCGGGGCGTCGCCCGCGAAGCACCTGTGGCGAGGATAACAGCGTCCGCCGGGTAATTTCCATCGAGGGTTTCTACAGTGAGTTTATCGGTATAGGTCAGACCCACGGCCTCGGTGGTCACAAATTTAACGCCCACAGCCTTGGCCCCCTCGATGCCCTGACGCTCCAATTCCGCACCCGATATGGGGGCGGCGAAGCCGTAGTAGTTCTGGATAAGCTCTGCACGGTCAAGCGTACCCGGCCCCCGGGTGAGGACGGTGGTTTCCACCCCCGCACGGGCAGTGTACAGCGCGGCAGACACCCCCGCCGGGCCGGAGCCGATGATGACGATGTTGGACATAGTGGGCCTCCTTGTACTTCTTGTATTATCGTAAAATCAGTTACTTTCTTTGCGCGCCGGCGGCGCGGGGCAGAGCGCTTTTTCATTAAGGCTAATGTTCTCTTTTGATGTCAAAAGAGAACCAGAAAACCACCAGCGATTTCGACGCGCTGGATCCACGAGAAAGGGGCTGCTCGCCCCTTTCAGACCCCAAAGGAGAAGTCGAAACGGAAAAAAGCTAGCCGCTGCGCTTAACGCTTTTTTCTCGTTTCTCCGATTTACGGCTTCGCCGATGGCGTTATGTCTTAGCAGAACTTTACGTCCATCAAAAGCGTGAAGTCTGCTGCGGAGCAGCAAATCGGCGGAGGCTCAAAATGCGGTTAAGAGATCTTCGTGCGAATGCACGAATCTCCAGCATTTTGAGTTGGAGCCCACCTCTCCGGGGTTACTAGGGGCGAGCAGTCCCTAGTTCGTGCCTCCCGCGCCTCGAAAGTAGCGGGCACTTTTTTGGTTCTCTTTTGGTGCGCAAAAGAGAACTTAACCCCGCGTAACAGCGCTCTATACCTCTATTATACACCAAATCTCCCTAATTTTTGTGACCAAGTCCCAAAAGCCTCCATTTTCCGCCTGAGCGCCACTTTGCAAGGGCGGGCGAGTGTGTTATACTTTTTACGAATACGATCCAATCTTCCTGATGGAGGCTTTTTTATGTCCACAAAGCAGCGTCTGCTTTTTATCACCACCGGCGGCACCATCGCCAGCGTCCGCACCCAGCAGGGCCTCAAGCCCGTGCTCACCAGCGAAGAGCTTCTGGCTCATCTGCCTGAGCTGAACGAGCTCTGCTGCCCCGACACACTGGCCCTGTGCAGCATCGACAGCACCGACCTCGGCCCGGAGCACTGGCTGATGATGGCGAAGGCCGTGCAGGAGAATTATGCCCTCTACGACGGCTTCATCATCTGCCACGGCACCGACACGCTGGCCTACTCGGCGGCGGCTCTGTCTTATCTCATCCAGAACGCCGACAAACCCGTCATCCTCACCGGCGCACAGCAGCCCATCTCCAACGAGATCACCGACGCCAAGAAAAACCTTCGCGACAGCGTCATCTGCGCCCTCGACCCCGGCAGCCGGGGCGTCATGGTGGTGTTTGGCGGCCATGTCATCGCAGGCACCCGCGCCAAGAAGAACAAGACCATCAGCTACGACGCCTTTGCCTCGGTGAATTTCCCGGCGCTGGCACTGGTACAGGGCGACCGTCTGGTGCGGTATGTGCCTTCGCCCTGGCCCACCGGCCCTGTGGAGTTTGGCCGCTCGCTCAGCCCCCGCGTCTTTCTGCTCAAGCTGACTCCCGGCCTGAGTCCCGATTTGATCCCCGACATTTTCCGCCTCTACGACTGCGTCATCGTGGAGAGCTTCGGCGTAGGCGGCATCCCCCAGCGGCTGATGGACGCCTTCGCCGAGGGCCTCGGCGACTACGACAAGACCCACAAAGTGCTCATCCTCACCACCCAGGTCACTTACGAGGGCAGCGACGTGGGCATCTATGAGGTGGGCAAGCGGGTCAAGAACCGCTTCCGCTTCCTCGAGGCCCACGACATGACCATTGAGGCCGTCGTGACGAAGATCATGTGGCTGCTGGCGCAGGACTGCGACAGCTTCGACCAGCTGCAGCAGCGGTTCTACCGGCAGGTCAATTTTGATACGTTCTATCACTGAGCACGAAAAAGGACACGGCAATGCCGTGTCCTTTTTCGTGCTTAAAACACCATTTGCACCAGCAGCACATAGCACAGCGTGCCGCCGGCGATGGAAACCAGCGTCTGGTGCTTCCACTTATGGAGCGCAACGGTCACACCGATGGCGATGGCCTCCGGGATGCCGTGGCTGCCCGAGGTTAGGCTGACGCCCTTGAGGCAGTAGACGATGAGCATTCCGAAGATGGCGGCAGGCAGCACATGGCCCAAATACTCCACCACCTCAGGCACCCTGCCGCCCCGGGAGCCGAACACCAGAAAAGGCAGAAAACGGGTGAGCATGGTCGCTGCCGCGCAGACGGCGATGGTCAGGATGAACTGGATATTGCTCATTTTGCCGCCTCGCTTTCTTTGGCCTCAATGGGGCGGCGGAACAGCAGCAGGACCACAAGGATGCAGACCATCGAGGGGATGAGGAAGCGGCCTGAGCCGAAGATGCGCAGGCAGACCAGCGGCGCGGCAATGCCGATGATTGCGCTGGCGTGCTGTTTTTCCTTTTCCCACTGGTTGAGGAAGATGACCACGAACATGGCCGTCATGACGAAATCGACGCCCTCGGTGCTAAAGGGCAGGACAGAGCCGAGGGCCGCGCCCATGGCCGCGCTGGCGACCCAATAGATCTGGTCCAGCAGGGTGATGAAGAACATGAACCAGCCCTTATCCACGCCCTCGGACGGCTCTGCCGAGCAGGTGATAGAGAAGGTCTCGTCGCTCATGGCAAAGATCATGTAGGCGCTGCGCAGGCCGTAGCCGCGGTAGCGCTGCAGCATGGTCAGGCCGTAGAAAAGATGCCGCGCCTGGATCATCAGCGCCATCAGAAAGGCCGACACCGGCGCAAAGTTGCCCAGAAGCAGCGAGGCCAGCACGAATTCCAGCGAGCCGCCGTACACTACCGTACCCATCAGGGGCGGCAGCCAGACCGGCAGGCCCAGCGACTGCACATAGATGCCGTAGCCGAGGCCAAGCACTAAATATCCGGCAAACACCGGCAGCGTCTGAGGCGCTGCGGCCCGGAACGCGCACCATACCGGTGCGCGATTCAAATTTGTTTTGTTTTGTTCCTGCATCTATTTCAACCCTCCAATACAGTAGTATAGCAGGTTTATCTGCATTTGCAAGAACTATTTATAAGGCAAAGAGGGTTCTGTGCGGTCGCACAGAACCCTCTTTGCCTTATATCTTTTATTTTTGAGTGAGGTTTTTCGTATAGAGGGCGCGGGTCGCATTCAGGACAGCGAGGACCATGACGCCGACGTCGGCGAAGATGGCCGCCCACATATTGGCGATACCCAGAGCACCCAGCAGCAGGCAGGCCGCCTTGATGGCCAGAGCAAAGACGATGTTCTGGTAGACGATGCTCTTGGTGCGGCGGGCAATGCGCATGGCGAGGGCGATCTTGGCCGGGTCGTCATCCATCAGGACGACGTCGGCGGCCTCAATGGCGGCGTCAGAGCCCAGAGCACCCATGGCGATGCCCACATCCACACGGGAGAGGACAGGGGCGTCGTTGATGCCGTCACCCACGAAGGCCAGCATCTCTTTGGGGTTCTTGGCGGCCAGAAGCTTCTCGATCTGGTCCACCTTATCGCCGGGCAGCAGACCGGCGTGGTACTCGTCGATGCCCAGCTCTGCCGAGACAGCCTTTGCCACCGGCTCTGCGTCGCCGGTAAGCATGACGGTCTTGCGGACGCCGGCCCGCTTGAGGCCCTTGATGGCCTGTGCGCTGTGGGGCTTTACCACGTCGGAGATGAGCAGATAGCCCGCATACTTGCCGTCGATGGCCACATGGACGATGGTGCCGGTCTGGGGGACATCGGGGACGGTGAGGCCCAGCTTTGCCATCAGGCGGGCATTACCGGCAGCGACCAGCTTGCCGTCCACCTTGGCGGTGACGCCGTGGCCGCCCAGCTCCTCCACGTCGGTGACGCGGGCAGCGTCGATGTCCTTGCCGTAAGCAGCCTTGATGCTCAGGGAGATGGGGTGCTTCGACCAGCTCTCGGCCAGCGCAGCGGCTTCCACGAGGCTGTCTTCGGTACCGCCCTCTACGGGGCAGACCTTGACGACCTTGAAGGTACCCTGGGTCAGGGTGCCGGTCTTATCGAAGACGACGACGCGGGTATCGGCCAGCTCTTCCAGATAGGTCGAGCCCTTGACGAGGATGCCGCAGGCGGAAGCGCCGCCGATGCCGCCGAAGAAGCTCAGCGGGATAGAGATGACCAGTGCGCAGGGGCAGCTGATGACGAGGAAGGTGAGGGCGCGGTAGACCCAGTCGCCGAAGCGGGCGGGCTGGCCCATCAGCATCAGAACGATGGGGGGAATGAAGGCCAGCGCCAGCGCGCCGTAGCAGACCGCCGGGGTGTAAACGCGGGCAAAGCGGGTGATAAAGTTCTCGGCGCGGGCCTTTTTCATGCTGGAATTTTCCACGAGGTCGAGAATTTTAGAGACGGTGGATTCGCCGAACTCCTTGGTGGTCCTGACCTTGAGCAGGCCGCTCATGTTGACACAGCCGCTGATGACCTCATCGCCGGACCGGACATCGCGGGGCAGGCTCTCGCCGGTGAGGGCGGCGGTGTTGAGGGTGGAAGCGCCCTCGACGATGACGCCGTCGATAGGCACACGCTCGCCGGGCTGGACCACGATGATGGTGCCGATCTCGACCTCATCGGGGTCCACCTGCTCCAGCTTGCCGTCCTCGCCCTCGATGTTGGCGTAGTCGGGCCGGATGTCCATCAGGGCCGAGATGCTGCGGCGGCTCTTGCCGACGGCAACGCCCTGGAACAGCTCGCCGATCTGGTAGAAGATGATAACGGCACAGCCCTCGACGTAATCGCCCAGCGCGAATGCACCCACGGTGGCGACGGCCATCAGGAAGCATTCATCAAAGGGCTGACGGTTCTTGATGCCCAGAAGGGCCTTGCGGAGCACATCCCAGCCCACCACGAGGTAGGGGATGCAGTAGAGCAGCAGCTCCACCGACACGGGCAGAGGCGGCAGCAGCTTGAGCACCAGCACCAGCGCCAGAGCAGCGATGATGCGGTACAGCATTTTCTTTTGTTTTTTCGTCACAGGTACCAGCCTCCTTTTGGGGCAGTTTTCTCAGATTCAACAGGTTTTCCCCACAAGGGGCTTGTTTTCCACGCTTTCCCCCGGCTTTTCCACGAGTTTTTCCCGCAAAAAGCCGCAAATACGCGTTCATTTTTCTATTTTTGCGTCCAGGATGTTGAAAACGCCGTGGAAATTGTTGAAAACTGATTTATTTTTCCACATTTTCCACGCGCATCCCGGCAGTGTAAGTCGAAACTCAGATGCCAAAGATCTCGCAGTCGTCCTCGACCTTCTTGCAGGCGGAGAGGACGTTCTGCATGGTGGCCTTGACGTCAGCACCCTCATCGAACTCGACGTTCATCTTCTGGGTCATGAAGCTGACGGTAGCCTTTGCGACGCCGGCGACCGTGTTGGCGGCATCCTCCATCTTCTGGGCGCAGTTTGCGCAGTCAACTTCGATCTTGTAGCTCTTTTTCATAATAAGTACCAGCCTTTCTTTCTATATCCCCGCTCCGCCGCCGTGTGCGGCAGAGCTTGCAGCGTTTTGGAGGCATCACTCTTCGATGTGGTCCATGCCCATGGAGAGGATGCTGCGCACATGGTCATCGTCCAGTGCATAGTAAATGGTCTTGCCGTCGCGGCGGAAGCGGACGAGCTTTGAGTCCTTGAGCACCCGCAGCTGATGGCTCACCGCCGACTGGCTGAGCTGGACGGCATTTGCAATGTCCTGCACACACAGCTCATCGTCGTGGAGGGCGTAGAGTATCTTGATGCGGGTAGAATCGCCGAACACCCGGAACAAATCGGCCAGCTCGTAGAGCACCTCATCGTCCGGCAGCACCGGCGGGGCCTTGGGCAGCTTCTCTTCTGGGGCAAGAGTATTCTCAGCCATCGTTGTCATCCTTTCGCTTCAATATATGAACACCTGTTCATGTGTTCATGATAACACGCTGTATGGCTCCTGTCAAGGAGTTTTGTATAAAAAATCAGCATTCTCTTAAAATTGATAAAATAGACCTCAAAACGCAAGAAATTTGCAGATTTATTTTGCAGAAAGGGTGCAATTCAGGGCGAAAGAAAAAGGCAGTCCTGACCGAACTGCCTTTTTCTAAAGCACTGCATTCATGCCCGCTTCTTCTTTTTATAGTCCGCCGCCCACGGCAGATACATGAGGAACAGCGCCAGCGCGGTGGCAGGCAGGAAGCCCAGGATATAATATTTTTCGCCCAGCAGGGCCGTGAAGGTGCTGGTGATGATGTTCCCGTAGGGATTATTGAGGAAATAGAAGTTGGTGTTAAGGGACTCATTCAGAAAGTAGATGGGCAGGGCAGAGCCGAACAGGAACGCCAGCACCTGCGGCACCCGCCGGGGACTGGGACGGTAGCCGCCCGCCACCAGCAGGACTGGATAGAGTACCAGCAGGGCATGGATACTGACGGAGTGCAGATTGATGAGCGTCCACCAAGAGGGGACATCCAGCCAGCTGGGGCAGAGCAGTGCCAGCATTGCACCCGGGATACAGAGGGCATACAGCTCCTCTTTGCACCAGTTTCTGTCCGTGATCGTGTTGTACAGACAGACGAAGACGTTGATATTGCACAGGTGCAGGGGCAGATAGCTCCAATTCCACTGGCCGGTCAGGGCCATCCCCAGCAGAAGGGCAGCTTCGTCCAGCAGGAGCAAAGCGGTGACTCCGACTAAAATGCGCCGCCGGGTGCGGGCAGAACTGCGGCGATACCACAGGGCCGCCCCCACGATAAAGGCAAGCGAAATGGCCAGCTCCATGAGGTGAACAGTGCCATACAGCGGGTAGCATCGGTAATCGGCCCCGTATTCGGCGTGGGTGATGTCGTAGGATTTCCAGAAATCGTTCATCTTCTTTCCCTCCTTGTCCAGCTTATGATACCGCGTTTGGCCTCAGACGGAAAGAGTTTTGAAGGAAAATTCCGAAAACAGGTGCAATAGTGTGAGTTTTGTGGTATCCTTACAAATGTGAAATTATCTGCCGCAAACCGCGGCATCACGACAAATTAAGAAAGAGGGAATTTTTATATGTTAGAAGCTGGAATCCGCGGCAAGCAGAGCGTCGCCGTGACCCCCGAGAACACCGCCAAGACCATGGGCAGCGGCACGCTGAATGTCTTCGCCACTCCCGCACTGGTGGCGCTGGCCGAAAAGACCTGCTGGATGAGCGTTGTGGACGCTCTGGACGAGGGCTGCGGCTCTGTGGGCACCAAGCTGGAGCTGGAGCACACCGCACCCACCCCCGTGGGCATGACCGTCACCTGCGAGAGCGAGCTGACCGCTGTGGAAGGCCGTAAGCTGGTGTTCAAAGTCTCCCTGTACGACGAGAAAGGCCCTGTGGGCGGCGGCGTCCACGAGCGCTTTGTGGTCAACGACGCAAAGTTTGCCGCCAAGGCTGAGAGCAAGAAGGGCTAAGACTCTTTTTTCTCGGCAAGCTCGATGGGCGGCGGGTCGGCAGCCAGCAGCTGCTGCTCGGCCCGGGCCTGAGCTTCCTGCAAAAGCCGTGCCGCCTGTTCGCTGGCACGGAACAGCTCTAAATACATCGCTTTATAGTCCGGCGCAGCCAACACCCCCTTCCGTGTCCCATCACGTTAGAAGCTGTTTTTGTAAGCAGGGTACATCGAACGACGAGAATTTTTGCTCGCAGACAAGGCAATTTTCCGCAGCAATCCTGAGCGGATTGCAAGGGAAAGCAACGCAGTATGCGGGCAAAAAGGCCGTTCGGGCGGTGTGCAATGCTTATGAAAACGGCTTCTAAAGGGTTAGTCTGCCCGGCAGGCTGCAAAAAAATCAACCGAGGAGTTTATCATGAAAAAAACCAATCTCTCGTGGGTGGGTGCGTTGCTGGTGTTTGCCCTGCTGCTGTGGTGTACCGCCGCAACGCCCGGCAAGATCGACGACCCTTCCACCTACACCTGCGCCGTGTACAGCTCGGCACTGTCCCTGCTGCCCCCTGTGATAGCCATCGTGCTGGCCCTGAACACCAAAGAGGTCTACACCTCGCTGCTGGTGGGCATCGCCACCGGCGCACTGCTCTACGCCAACGGCAATCTTGAGCTGGCGCTGACCACCCTCTTCTTCAACGAAGACGGCGGCATGGTGTCCAAGCTGTCCGATTCCAGCAACGTCGGCATCCTCGTCTTTCTGGTGATGCTGGGCATTCTGGTGGCCCTGATGAACAAGGCCGGCGGCAGCGCCGCCTTTGGCCGCTGGGCCTCCACCCACATCCACACCCGGGCGGGCGCACAGTTCGCCACCCTGCTGCTGGGCATCCTCATCTTTGTGGACGACTACTTCAACTGCCTGACCGTCGGCTCCGTCATGCGCCCGGTCACTGACCGGCAGAAGGTCTCCCGCGCAAAGCTGGCCTACCTCATCGACGCCACCGCAGCACCCATCTGCATCATCGCGCCGGTGTCCAGCTGGGCCGCCGCCGTCACGTCCTCTGTGCCGGAAGGCTCGGGCATCAACGGCTTTACCATGTTCCTGCGCACCATCCCTTATAACTACTACGCCATCCTCACCATGGTGATGAGCCTCTTCCTCATCTTCAGCGGCCTCGACTACGGCCCTATGAAGAAGCACGAGGATAACGCCCTTCTGGGCGACCTCTTCACCACCGACGACCGCCCCTACGGCGACGACGCGGACGACGGCAGCGACACCCGCGGCCATGTAGTGGACCTCATCGCGCCGGTGCTGGTGCTCATCGCGGCCTGCATCTTCGGCATGGTGTACACCGGCGGCTTCTTCGAGGGTGTGGACTTCATCACCGCCTTCGCAGATTGCAGCGCCTCTGTGGGCCTCGTGATGGGCAGCGCCATTGCCCTGATGTTCACCTTCGTGTTTTACCGGGTGCGGGGCGTCATGACCTTTCAGGACTTCGCCGCCTGCATCCCCGAGGGCTTCAAGGCCATGGTCAGCCCCATGCTCATCCTGACGCTGGCGTGGACCCTTTCCGGCATGACCGGCCTGCTGGGCGCAAAATATTACGTTGCAAGCCTGCTCAGCGGCTCTGCGGCGGCTCTGCAATACCTGCTGCCCATCATCATCTTCCTCGTGGCCGTCTTCCTCGCCTTCGCCACCGGCACTTCGTGGGGCACCTTCTCCATCCTCGTACCCATCGTCTGCCACGCCTTCCCGGAGGGTGAGATGCTGGTGGTCTCCATCGCCGCCTGCCTGTCCGGCGCGGTCTGCGGCGACCACTGCTCGCCCATCTCCGACACCACCATCATGGCCTCTGCCGGCGCGCATTGCAGCCACGTGAACCATGTCTCCACCCAGCTGCCCTACGCCATGACCGCCGCCGCCATCTCGGCGGGCTGCTATCTGCTCTGCGGTGCAGCACAGGCTGTCCTCGGCGATGCCGCCAACACCCTGACCTCCTTCGTGCTGCTGGCCTGTGCCATCGTCATCGAACTCGTCGTGCTCAGCATCGTCAGGGCGCGGATGGGCCATACTGGGAAGGAAGAAGTCACAAAATCTTAACGGAATCGTAGATTTTTGTCTTCCCCTCCGGCGCAAATCATGGTATACTTATTAAAAGAGTAAATTTTTTGAGCTATTTGCTCACTGGAGGAAAACCCCATGCTGGAAGAAGTCTTTCAGGACGTCTATACAAAATTCAAGCTGCATTTTTATCAGAATGTATTTCAGCGCTTTGCCACCCGCGAAGCCACGCTGACTACGGTGGAGTCCTTCTGCATGGAGGGCATCATGGCGATGGGGGAGCCCACCATTGCAGAGTTTTCCCGCATGATGGGCATCTCCACCCCCAACGCGGCTTATAAAATCGGCAGCCTCGTCAAAAAGGGCTATGTGGAGAAGATCCAGTCCACCACCGACCGCCGCGAATACTTCCTGCGCCCCACCCAGAAATACATCGATTACTACAGCATCAGCTATTCTTACCTGCACACGGTCATCGAGCGTGTGCGCAAGCGCTTCCCGGCTGAGGACTGCGACAAGATGGAGCAGATGCTCTCGGTCATCAGCGCCGAGCTGATGCCGGAGCTGGATATGCTGACCAAGTGCCGCCACCCCGAAGCTCCTAAATCGGAAGAATAAAATACAGCACAACGAAAGCCCCCGGCATTGCCGGGGGCTTTCTCATTATCCTATAAAAGCGAAGCGCGGCCGCCCCGCCGGAACGGGACAGCCGCAGCTTCATGGGAATGTAAAAGACAGAGCTTGTCTGGATGTTGGGGGTTATGCGTTCTCCTTCGCGGCGTTTGCAGCAGCACGCTTGTTGATCTTGCTCTGGTTGTAGACAGAGTAGACGATGACCAGGATAGCGACCGTTGCAAAGACCATTGCGATGGGAGAAGTGGTGATGGCGAAGAAGTTGCCGCGCTGGATGTTCATGTAACGCACGAAGTTCTTCTCGCACATGGGTCCCAGAATGAGGGCCAGCAGGATGGGAGAAAGCGGGAACTCGTACTTGTTCATCAGCCAGCCGATGATGCCGAAGGCGACACAGACGCCCACGTCAAAGGCATTCTTGTTGATGGAGAAAGCACCCAGCAGGGAGATGACGAGGATGATGGGGTAGAGCATCTTCTTCTCGACGGAGACGATCTTTGCAAAGAAGCGGACGCCGAGGCAGCCGACGACCAGCATGCAGAGGTTTGCCAGCATCAGAGCTGCGAACACGCGGTAGACGGTAGGCAGCTCGGTGACGTACATCATGGGGCCGGGGGTGATGCCCTTCATGATGAAGGCACCCAGCAGGATGGCAGTGACGGAGTCACCGGGGACGCCCAGAGACAGCAGGGGGATCATAGCGCCGCCGGAGCAGCCGTTGTTGGCGGACTCGGTAGCAGCAACGCCGTTGGGGATGCCGGTGCCGTACAGCTCGGGGTGCTTGCTGGCGGACTTGCTGGCGCCGTAGGAAACGAAGACGGCGATGTCACCGCCTGCGCCGGGGATGGCGCCGATGAAGGTGCCGATGAGGCCGCCGGAGAGGATGTTGGGCCAGATCTTCTTGATGGTCTTCCAATCGGGCAGGACGTTGGTAATCTTCTCGTTGGACTTCTGCTCATGCTCTTCGCCGCGGATAATGCGCTCAACGCCGGCGATGACTTCAGAGACAGCGAACAGACCGATCAGAGTGGGGATGAACTGGAAGCCATCCAGCAGGCCGGTCTGCTTGGTGGTGATGAAGCGGGGGATGCCGTTGGTGGGGTCGAGGCCGACGGTGCAGAGCAGCATACCGAAGAAGGCGCTGATGAGGCCCTTGGCCACAGACTTGCCGGAAATTGCGACGATGACCGACAGGCCGAAGACGGCCAGCATGAACATCTCGCCGGGGCCGAAGTTCATGGCCATATCAGCGACCAGCGGAGACAGGAAGGTCATGACCAGTGCGCCGATGACGCCGCCGCAGAAGGATGCGAACATAGCGACGGACAGAGCCTTGCCGGCCTGACCTTTCTTACACATGGGGTAGCCGTCCAGCAGGGTGGCGGCTGCGGCGGGCGTGCCGGGGGCGTGGATGAGGATAGCGGAAATGGAACCGCCGTACATACCGCCGCAGTAGATGCCCAGCAGCAGGCCGATGGACGGGATGAGGTCCATGCCGAAGGAGAAGGGGATGAGCAGCGCCACGCCCATGGTGGCGGTCATGCCCGGGATAGCGCCCAGCAGAACGCCGCCCAGTGCGCCGATGAAGGTCATCAGAAGGACCTCGGGGTTGGACCAGACAGTAGCATAGCTGGAAAGAAGCAGACTAAAATCCATAACTGTGCTCCCTCCTTATATCATGTCCACGAGGGTGCGCAGGAAGTTCAGCGGACCCAGCGGAATATTGACGGTAAGCACCTTGTAGAACACCAGCCACATCAGCAGCGGCACCAGAACGCTCACAAGGACCATCTGCACCCAGTTGCGCTTGCCGATGAGGAACATGATGATCATCGAGAGCACCACAGCGCACAGGATGTAGCCGCAGCTCTTGAACAGAGCAGCGAACAGCACACAGAGGAGCATGACGAGGTAAGCAGCGGCCACGCCCTTATCCTTGAGGGGATTCAGAGTGCCGACTTCGACAGCAACGGGGTCGGTGGGCTTCATGGTACCCATCAGCTTGAAGATGGACTGGATGAGCAGGACCACCGAGAAGATGAGCATACCCACGATCATGACGCGGGGGAAGGTGGAAGCCTGCACATAGGTGTTGGCCACCTCAGGGAAATTATCGGTCTGGAACCACGCCCAGATACCGATCGCGAGGAAAATGATGGAGCCTACCAGATTGGAGAAGGCCATCGTTTTCATTTTGTCTTTGTTCAAAAGGGGTTCCTCCTCTCTATATCTTCTCATAAAAAGGGGCAGGCATGAACTGCCTGCCCCAGCAAATACTCAGAGAGACAAATCAGAGGCCGACAGCGTCCATAGCAGCTGCGACATCGACAGCAGCCTGCTTCAGGTAGTCAGCATAGCCCTGTGCATCCAGATAGGAGATTGCCTGACCGTTGTTGTTCATGAAGGTCACGAAGTCAGGGTCCTCGATGGCAGCGGCGCAGGCCTCTTCCAGACGGGTCATGATGGCATCATCAACGCCCAGAGGAGCGGCCATACCGCGCTGGGTGTAGTAGGTGATGTCGTAGCCCTGCTCCTTGCAGGTAGGAACATCGGGGAAGACGGGGTTGCGCTCTTCGTCCATGACGCCCAGGCAGATCAGGTCGCCGGACTCGATGAAGCTGCGAGCTTCGGCCAGAGAGACGGTAACACCCTGAATGAAGCCGCCGGCTGCGTTCTGGACAGCGGTAGCAGCGCCTTCCTGATAGGTGATCATCTGGATGTCGATGCCGGTAGCGCTCATCAGGTAGCCGCCAGCGATGTGCCAGACAGAAGCGTTGGAAGAACCGCCCATCTGCACCTCACCGGGGTGAGCCTTGCAGTAATCAATGAAACCGGGCAGGTCGGTGATGCCGTTGTCTGCAGCCCACTTTGCGCCGACGGTGATGGCAGCTGCGTCGGTGTTGACGCGGCACAGGGGAGCGTAATTCTCCCAGGTCAGTTCACTGGTGCCCAGCTTCTTATAGGTAGCCAGCTCGAAGGTGATCATACCGATGGTGTAGCCGTCGGTGTTGGCGTCTGCGATAGCCTGATGGCCCAGGATGCCGCCGCCGCCAGTCTGGTTATCGACAGTCAGGGTGACGCCCAGGTTCTTGCCCATAGCCTCGCAGAATGCGCGCAGGCAGGAGTCCGTGCCGCCGCCTGCAGACCAGGGACAGATGACGGAAATACCCTTGGTGGGGTAGTCGGTAGACTTGCCGCCGGCAGCGGTGCTGGCAGCAGTGGAAGCTGCAGTAGAGGTGGCAGTGCTGCTGGAAGAACCGCCGCAGGCGGTCAGGACGCCAGCTGCACCCACAGCAGCAGAAGCTGCGAGGAAGTCACGACGAGAGATCTTTTTCATTTCTTGTTACCTCCGATTCACGTTGCGTTTATCCGTATTATGGCAGCGCCGTGCTTTGCTCACAGCGCCATTCCTTCCGCATACGGGTCGCCTTTGGATATTATGATAACGCATATTTTCTCATCCCGCAATTAGATTCAAGCACAAATTTTCCAGTCATTGTTTGTACAAAGTGACCCATCTGATTGGTTTTTGGAGCTTTCTGCAAGCCATCCTTTCGATTCCTAGCTCTTATATCCAAAATTCTTTGCTGATGTATTTTTGATGAATACAGTCATTCTGAAATTCCATCTGTTCATCGTCCGGATTTCATTGTATAATAATATTGTATAAAAATGTCGTAATATTATAAAGATACGCAGCCAGCCGCCCGCGCGGCCCGTTCGGAGGCGATGTTTTCATGCTTTACCGCATCTGGTCCCTTCTCAAGGAAGCATATCATTACGAAAAGCATTCTACGCTGGACTCAGACTACCTGCGCCAGGTGATGACGCTGGCTGTCGTCGTGCTTTTTGCGCTGAATCTCAGCTGCAACGGCCTCGGCAGGCCCGTCGTCTTCGTCCTCACCGGACTCATCTGCCTTGTGCTTCTGATGGTGGAGTGGCTGCTGCCCCGGGCGAAAAACGAAAAGCATCTGGTCATGTTCTCAAACACGGCCCTCATCGTCATGGGCCTGCTGCTTCTGGTCCTGAACGAGAACGACGGCTTCCAGAACCTGTGGTTCTTCCCGATGCCGGCTACTCTTTTCGTGCAGTCGGGGCTGCCCATCGGCCTGCCGTTCTGCACAGCCTACGGCCTCGCGGCCACCTGCTTTTTGTGGCTGGGTCCCCTTGCCGGCAGCACCCTCTACCGCCGGGACTATGCGCTTTTCTACCCCGCAGCCTACTGGTCGTTCTGTCTGCTGATGATAACGGCGGACATCTTTTACAAACACTACCGCATCCAGCAGGAGCAGAGCGAAAAAGAGATGGAACGTGAGGTCCGGGCCACCATCTGCGAGGCCCGGCAGCTGATGGTCAGCTCTGTGGCCGCCATCAGCCAGATGATAGACGAAAAGGACCGCTACACCAGCGAGCACTCCCACCGGGTGGCCGAATATGCCCGCCTCATCGGGGCGCATATGGGCTTTGCCGGCGAGGAGCTGGACAGCCTCTACCGGAGCGCCCTGCTCCACGACATCGGAAAGATCGCCGTGCCGGACGCCATCCTCAATAAGCCCTCCCGGCTGACGGACGAGGAGTTCGACATCATGAAGCAGCACACCGTCTGGGGCCGAAAAATTCTTGAGGGGCTGGAATTTCTGCCTCAGGCCGACTGCGGTGCCAGCTACCACCACGAGCGGTTCGACGGCAAAGGCTACCCCGCCGGGCTGAAAGGCGGGCAGCTGCCGGAGATGGTCTGGATCATCAGCGTCGCCGATGCGCTGGACGCCATGGGCTCCGACCGGTGCTACCGCGGCCACTGCGACAGGGACTACATCATCGGAGAGTTCCGGAAATTGAGCGGGACGCAGTTCGAGCCTGCGGCGGTCAAGGCCGTGGTGGAGCTGCTGGAAAGCGGAGAGATAGCGGTGCAGTGACGCGCCAAAAGGATGTTTTATGAACAAGGATACGCTTGAACGGCTGCGCGAGACGGTACTCGTCCCCCATGGCGACCCGCAGCTGGCCCTCTACGCCAAGCTCGTCGTGGGTCTGCTCTGGCTGGTACATCTGCCGCTGGGGTTTCTGTACGGTGCGCCGCTGCCGTTTTATCTTCTGCTGGGCGGCATGATGCTTCTGGACGGCGTCAACCTCTCTCTGTCCCGCCGCAGTGCCAGCCGGGCGCGGGAGCTGGGTGCAGCGTTGGCGTTTCTGGCCGGCAGCGCCCTGCTTTTCCAGAAGGCTTATGTGGGCTATTTCAGCTGGTTTTTCCTGCTGATATTTTCCTTTTCCTGCACCTTCGTGCTGGGTCTCGTGGACGGTACTTTTATCAATCTACTGGGCTTTCTCTGGGTGATGGCCTGCCTGCACGGCGGACTCATCCCCGACCCCGCCGCCCTCTACGGCGAAAGCTTCGTGCTCCGTTTCCCGTTCCTCTACATCTGCATCCTCGGGGTGGCCTACATCATCATGTTCTCCATCCAGCGCTACTGGGTGGACAAGGCCAAACGCCATCTTTTATTGCAGCAGCGCATCGACGCGGAGAAGGGCAAACTCTCGGAGATGTCGCTGAAGGTCATCACGGCCATGTACAGCGCCCTCAGCTCCAAGATCCCCGAGATCGACCTCCACTGCCAGCAGACTGCGGAGCTGACGCAGGAGATGGCCCGCCGGATGGGTCTGGATGAGGCCACCTGCCGGGACGGCTACTATGCGGGCCTGCTGCACGAAGTAGGCACCGTGGGCCTGCCCGATGATGTGGTATTGCAGCGGAACATCACCGAGGAGCAGTACCAGCTCTACAAGACCTATGTAGAGCGGGGCTGTCGCATCATTCAGGAACTCCAAATCGTAGACCGGGTGGCCGAGACCGTGCGGTATCACCGCGAAAATTACGACGGCACCGGCTACCTTGAGGGGCTGCAGGGCGAGGCCATCCCGCTGCTGTCCCGCATCCTCGCTGTGGCCGACTTCACCGACCGCCACCGCCGCCGGGGCGAGACGGACGCCCAAATCGCTGCGGCCCTCCGCGAGCGTGCCGGACATGAGTTTGACCCACAGTGCGTGGAAGTCATGTGCGGAATGCTCACGAAAGGACGTAAAAAGGAGGATGCTCCATGCCGGACGAAAAGATGAAATATCCACTGCTGGAATTCGAATATGATAAAAAGCTTTATGAGGAGCTTTTGACGCTGAATCCGCATCCGGAGTTTATGGATAGGGTCAGCACCGTGACAGAGGATTATGAGCACGATGATTTCGGGAGTCTTCCCGGTGATGAGAAAAATGCTCTCGGCCACGCAGCAGGTGTTTTATGGAAGATTCAAAAATACGGGACGTCCTTTTCGGATGAAGAAAGCAAAACCATCCGAACGAGAAAACGCTCACGTACAAAAAAGCCAGACCTGTTGTTATTCGTAAACGATTTGGAAAATGATTTTCATAATTACTGTGCTTGCATCAAACATGGCCTCGGAAACAAAGCTGACCTGTGTGCGCTAACGGAGGCTTTGCTCTGTTACGGCTGCGAAGATACTGTATGGGAAGAAGTCACAGAATGGCATACCGCTGTGAGCGAGAATAAAAACTTTGCCAAATCAACATTTCTTCCCAACTTTGACAGACTCTATATCCGACAGGCAGACCGTTTTTTGTTTCTGGAGCTCAATACTGAGGAAGCCCTGAAGTTTTACGGGCTGGCAACAATGTTGTGGGACCATGAGCCGGACGCAAAAGAAACAAATTCGGACGACCATTTTGTTTCATTTACACGTCAGTATGAACTCTACAGCCGTATTTTGAAAGGTGCAAGCTATCCTTATGGCACATCCTCTCAACCATCCGCATTTTTTCAGTTGTATAACCGTATTATTCACTCCGGAATTTCGTCCTCCTCTCTTTCTGAAAAGCTGAGTACCTTCGTTTTATCCATTCAGGAGATAATGGAGTCTCCATCGTCCCGAAGCCTCCATCGAGCCCGGCTTGCTCTGCTGATGTTTATCGTCATAACAAAAAAGCATTTTATCCCTGAGCTTGCCCGTCTTTATGATGACCCTGACAGGGAGCGCTGGGAAGTCGCTATCATGGAAAAATCCCGCCTGCTTGAGGATACCGGTTACTCTATTCTTTCTCACTATGCAGCGCATATGACATGGAAGTCGGGGACACGGTACTTCGACTCTTATCTGAGGCTGGCAAAAGCTGCATATCTTTCGGAACTTCTTTTGGATGAACTGAACGCTGAGGGGGATGCGGCGGAAATCGCTTATTATACATCGGCAGAAGTTTTTTCTTATATGCTCCCCGAAAAATGCACAAAAGAGGAGGGGAAAGAAGGGCGTCTGGGCAAATTGACCGTTATGCATCTGTCCTATATGAATGACCCAAACGAAGGTAAAACTCTGCAAAAGGCAATTTACGGCCCATCGTATGGAGCACTTCAAAAAGGCCGCAAACCTCTGGATGTTCCCTTTGTATTTGTAAAATGCTTCAGCCCCCGCATCGACTACCTGCCCATGTGGGAAATGTATGGCGACCACGCCAGAGGCTGCTGTCTTGTCATCGACTGGGAAACATCAAAATGGATGGAAGAAGAAGCCGAGCCTGTTCTCTATCACGTCTGTTACCTTCGGAAACAGGGAAATTCGTATGTAGTCTTGAACGAAGACAATGAAAAGCTTTCCCGCTCCTGCCGCGCCATAAATTCACAGCTCCAGGAACTGCACAATGTCGCCGAGGAAATCGCAGAACAGGACCGCCGTTATCTCGATGATGTCCTAGGGAAAGTCCTCTACCTCTTCAAAGACAGCAGCTACAGCTACGAGCAGGAGCTGCGGGTCATCTACCAGACGAAGGACAACATCCTCCACACTGACGGCGACAGACCGTGGCTTTTCGTCCAGACACCTTTTCCTCTCCAATTAGACGAAGTCATTCTGGGGCCGAAGTTCCCGGACGTCAGCACCCGGGTGCCTTACCTGCAGGAGCAATTCGACCTGATGTGCGAAAAGACCGGCACGGAAAAGCCACGTATCACCCTTTCTGAAATCGACTACCGTTGACACAAAAACAGCCCGCAGGCCGGATTTTTGTCCGTCCGCGGGCTGTTTTTATTTCCTGTGAAATCATACCTTCCCGGCACCCTTGTCCAGTATCTTGTCGAAGCGGGAGAAGAAGGTGATGGCTGTAATGGTCGCTGCCAGAATATCACTGACCGGCTCGGCGAGAAAGACGCCGAAGCACTTATCTGCCGTGAAGCAGGGCAGGATAAAAATCAGCGGGATAAGCAGGATGATCTTGCGCAGACAGGCCAGCAGGAGGCTGACTTTGGCCTGACCCAGCGCCATAAAGCTCTGCTGGCAGGCGATCTGAACGCCCATGGCGAGGATGCCCGCCATGTAGATGCGCATGGCCCATGTGGTGTATTCGATGAGGGCGGCATCCGAGGTAAAGATGCCCGCCACCACGCCGGGGACCAGCATCATGAGCAGCCAGAACAGGGTGGTATAGCTGAAGCAGAGGGTGAGCTGGAAGCGGAACGCCTCCTTGACGCGGGGCTTTTTGCCTGCGCCGAAGTTGAAGCTCATGACCGGCTGGCCACCCTGACAGATGCCCTGAATGGGCAGGGTGCAGAGCTGGGAGGCGCTGGTGATCACCGTCATGGCACCCACCGCCACATCACCGCCGTAGCGGGCCAGACTGGAGCTGAAGCTGATGGAGAGCAGGCTCTCGGTGGAGAGCATCACAAAGGTGGAGATGCCCAGCCCCAGCACCGGCAGGATGATGTTCCGCTCCACTTTGAGGTTTTCTTTCCGCAGCTTGAGGATGGTCTTGGGGCCGGTGAGGAACTTCAATATCCAGCAGGCACCCACGGCCTGACTGAGCACCGTCGCCACTGCCGCACCCCGGACGCCCCAGCCAAGACCAAAAATCAGGATGGGGTCGAGGATGATGTTGATGACTGCGCCGATGACCGTCGTGAGCATACTGATCTTCGCAAAGCCCTGGGTCGTGATGAAGGGGTTCATGCCCATGACCAGCAGCACGAACACCGAGCCGAGGATGTAGATGCGGCCATAGGCCACCGCATAGGGGAGAGTGGCGTCGCTGGCACCGAAGAGCCGCAGCAGGGCGGGCGCACCGGCATAGAAGCCCGCCGTCAGCACCACAGCGAAAAACAGCAGCATGGTAAAGCTGTTGCCGATGATTTTTTCGGCCTCGTTTTTATTGCCCTGTCCCAGAGCGATGGCCGTGCGGGGCGCACCGCCCGCGCCGATGAGCATGGCGAAGGCGTTCAGGAGCATAAGGATCGGCGCAAACAGGCCCACGCCCGTCAGCGCCGCCGCACCGATACCCTCGATGTGGCCGATGTAAATGCGGTCTACGATGTTATAGAGCAGATTGACCACCTGCGCCACCACGGCGGGTATCATCAGCTGCAAAAGCAGGGGCTTGACCGGCCCGCTGCCCATATCCTGTCGATTCTGTGCCATAGGTTCTCCTTTGAGCATATACTTCAAATTTGAAATAAATATAGCACACCCCGCTCTGCCTGTCAAGCACAAGGGGAAGGGCTTTTTGTTTTTCCAGTTGACGGAAAGGCGGGATTTTGCTATAATAATTAAGCTGTATTGTGAATATGGAGCATTACTCAAGTGGTCGTAAGAGGTCGCACTCGAAATCCGGGTGGATGCTTCGCCGTGTTTCTCCATTTCACACGAGGAAACGTCAGAATTTGATGTTCTGGCAGGCTTTTTGACCTGTCTGAACGATGCGTTTTCTAACAATATTCTAGCATTAAATTTCTAAGATTCAAGAGGAAATCGGCAATATACAAATTGCAATTTCTTCTCGGAATACAACGTGGAGTAGTACTCAAGTGGTCGAAGAGGCGTGACTCGAAATCTAACTGGCTTTTTGGAAGTGGTTTTCCGGTTTTGCTAGGTTTCATGCGGGTTTTCCGACTTCGTGAGAGAACGACTTTCGGTCGTTCTCTCCTGAAATTCTCTCCAAAGTTTTCCCAGAATGCACAGGGCATTCTAAAAATTTAATATCTGGAGCATTACTCAAGTGGTCGTAAGAGGTCGCACTCGAAATGCGATAGGCCGGGAGACCGGTGCCAGGGTTCGACTCCCTGATGCTCCGCCAAATCGAATGGACAGATGAATTTTATTCGTCTGTCCATTCTTTTTTGCCGGAACATCGCCCGTCCACCCTGTCTTTGGGGCGTATGGCATCATGCTGACGCATTGCCATAGCCCAGCCCTTCCAGCATCGCCTGTGCAGACGAGAGCTTGGAAGCGTAATCGAGGTGGGCGTAAATGTTGGCGGTGGTGGAGAAGTCGCTGTGACCCAGCCATTCCTGAATCTGTTTCATGGGAACGCCGTTTGCCAGAAGAAGGCTGGCGCAGCTATGACGCAGGTCGTGGAAGCGGATAGGACGCAGACCGTTTTTCTCCAACAGCTTCGGGAACTGCTCGGAAACGTAGTTGGGGCGGATGATGTTCCCGATCTCGTCCACACACAGATAACCCAGATAATCCCGGTTGTAGCTTTTACCGCACAGGCGGCGGTAGGTTTCCTGCTGACCTTTCAGCATCAGCAGGCGGTCACGGATGGGCGGCACAAGAGGCAGCGTCCGCAGGCTGGACTTGGTTTTTGCACGATCAGCCTGTACCAGAACCTTTTTGCCGTCGATGGATGCCTGTGTAACGATGTGCTTGATCTCCAGCGTGTTGGCTTCAAAGTCGATGGCATCCCATTTCAGACCCAGCACCTCGCTGCGGCGCAGACCATAGAAAGATGCCAGCAGAACCGGGATCTCCAGCTTGGTGCCCTCTGCGATCTCCGTCAAAGCGTGAATCTCATCGGCACTGTAATAGCTGCCTTTGAACTCGTTCTTCTTCGGACGCTCGACCTTATCTGCCGGATTGGTGGGGATCAGGTCGATCTTCACCGCATACTTCAGCGCCTTGTGGATGTTTGCATGGTAATGGATCACCGAATTTGCCTTGACCCGTTCAAGCTGTTTGTTGTAGAAATCCTGCAAGTCGGTGGCTTTCAGGTCTACCAGCTTGATTCCGCGCTTGCGGAAATAGGGAACGATCACACGCTCCACCATTCCCTGATAGCTGGCATAGGTCGTGATCTGGATAGAGCTTTTCGTGACTTCAAGCCATTTCAGCATGAAGTCCGAAAAGAGAATGTCATCGTCCAAGCGAATCTCCGCAGGTGCGGTGGGAACCATGAAGTTCCGCCGACGTTCCAGCAAAAGAGCCTCGGCTTTCTTCTTGTTCCTCTTGACGGACAGACCGGTGGCTTCCCACTTGGTCTTTCGCTTTCCAGCTGCGTCCTTGTAACTCAGAACGATGTAATAGAAGTCATTTTTTTCTTGCAGATGCCCTGCTACCATAGTGTTACCTCCTGTCTTTGCATCCACTTGAATATGTAACTTCTGCCGCTGACACCATCAGTGTACCCAACGGCAGGAGAGAATGCAAGGATGTCACGCCCGAACCATGTTGCCGGGTGCGAATCCGATAAGATAAGTTAAAAGATGTGCCTTGGGGATGCGGTAGGAGCGCCCGACCTTCAAATGCTGGACGCTCCCCTTTTTCAAAAGCGCATACCCGGTTTTTGTGCTGACGCTCAATATCTCGCACATCTGGTCGATGTTCAGCACATCCGGGTAATCCCGGAGCATCACACGGTACGCATCACGGGGATTCAGGTTTTCTTCGCCCAAATAATCCTCCTTTTATATACTAACAGTTTTAATTTTGAAAAACAGTTCATTGAGGTCAAGGCTGGAAACAACGCCTTTCTCAATCTCCTGCATTTCATCCTGCGTAAGCCGACCTAAGAAGCGCTGTACGCGGCTTTTGTCTATCGTGAAGATCTGTTCCAGTTGAACCACAGATGGCTTTTCAAAGGCCGTATTGTGGGCTATCAGAACGTGTGTGGGCTGGTATCTCTTTTTCTCGGTGCGGGAAGTCACCGTCGCCACGATAAGGGTGGGCGCATAGCGGTTTCCTACATCGTTTTGCAGAACCACCACAGGGCGGGTGCCGCCCTGTTCGGAGCCGATGTGTGGCTCCATGTCTGCATAGTAAATGTCCCCTCTGAGGTATTTCCAGTCTTTTGGTATGATAGCGATCAGACCTCCTATCCTTCTATATGTAGCAAGAGCCGCCCGTTTATCGCAGGCGGCTCTTGCTGGAAAAAGGAGTATGCCGATAAAGGCGAGAGCATCAACGTTTTACAGGAAGGCTCAGAGAACGGCTGGAGCCATTGTAGATCTCGCAAACACATTCGGGCAGCTTGGCAAGGTTCAGATTAGAAATCATCATAGCACTCTCTCCTTTATCGTCTGAAGATAGGCAGAAGTGTCATCAATCAGAAAAAGAATGGCACTTCGGCAGTCGGTGTCTTCAAAAACATCGGGATAGTCTTTGAATACGAGATTCCAGCGGCGGATAAAATCCTCCTTTGCGCCCTGAACTTCGCACATCATAATTGAGCCGTTCGCAACGGTCGTTTTATGATGGCGGTTGTCAATGGATTGCCGAAGTCGTTTTCGATCTTCGTCGGTAAGACAGCGTTTGTGACCTTGGATACTCCTTTTGAAATCCGGGGGCGAATTGCTTACGGGGGTGATTTCGCTCTCGGTAAGGACTTCATTGGAATCAGCAGCATCATCGGCAGCATCATCGGATTTTTCCGGGCTTGTCGGCTTCTTTGCTTTCCGGTCCTTCTTGGGTTTGCGCAGCTCCTTGATGATTGCCGGGATTTCTTCTTTTGGGGTTTGCGCCAAAGCGGTGATCTCGGCATCGGTAGCCTTGATATGCCCGGTCAGTATTTCCTCCATTACACCGGGGACGGCAGCTTCAGCAGCATCTATACCGTTGGCGTATTTTTCTGCTCGCCGGACAAATTTGGGGCTGACACCATTCGCTTGTGCGATTTTTTCGCAGGTGCGGAGGTGGGTGTCCATGTGGTCATTTTGACCACATGGAGCAAATCGACCGCTTTGCTTATTGCGATTTTGAGGATTTTCACCCCAGTCAGATAACTTTTGGGATTCATAGGCTTTCCCCATCAAGAACTTCCGGCGTTCCGGGTCAAGGTTTCTGCGCCCCAACTGATTCTGACAAATCCATGCCAGTGCAGCATAACGGTCAGGCAACTGGATTTCCTTCACTTCAAAAGCGATTTCCGGGTGATGCTTGAGGATGCGGTACCGGGAATGCCCATCCAGTATGTAACCGTTCCAGATGATGAGCGGATTCAGAAGCCGCCGCTCCTGAATCATATTCTGCTCTAAGATGTGCTCCTCCTCGGCGTTCAGCGGCGGGATTTTGCCCTGAAACTCCGGGTCGATCTTAAGCGCATTCAGATTCATCATCAAACCGTCCCTTCTTAAAGTAGGTGGATTTCGGGCTGGTGGGCTGGATGTAGTAGTCGTAGCCGAAGTTGGTCTGGCAGTAGGTGCAAGGCTCCTTGGTGAGCTGATAGGGGTCTGCACGGCGGACACGGATGCCACGGGTGTTCCGAAAGGCATTCAGGCAGCGGGGGCAGAGGGTGGTCAGGGTCAATTCATCGGTCTTGTGGGTAAAAGTACGGCTCATAATCATTACCTCCGTGTCATCAGAATGAATATTCGGTATGGAAAAAGCCCACTGCCCTGATTCAGAAGAATCCCGGTGGTGGGCTTTGAAGTTTTGCTTTAAGTTTTTCCAACCTATTTGTCCTCGACGCCCGTTGGATCTGGAATGCACCTCGGTAAGTGGGGACTTGCACCCACACTCCACATTGGCTTCTTCAGCCACCCCGCCTTCTTTATGGCCGGGCCGCGAATTACGGAAGTATCATTGTTTTGTCCGAGGGAATGATATTCAGTTTTCAAGGTACGGCTTCCAGCTTCGGGCATCTTCCCGTCTGGGGTGTTGCCCTTGCTGTGACAATAGTTTATCGTAGAATCGCTTGCTTTTTAAGGAACTGGTAGTTCCGGTTTTGCAACTTTTTTGAGCGGATTTTTCTCGAAAATCGGAACTACCAGTTCCGGTTTTTCGTAGATGCGTCAGAAAAAAGGCATAAAAAAAGAAGCCGAGAATTGCTTCTCGACTTCTTTATGGTGGTTATACAGATGCAGATGCATCCAGCTCATCAATAAGGCTGTTCAGCTTACTTTTGAAGTTCTGGATATTCTGATTCTGCTTCTTGATCTGCGCATTCAACTCCCTTTCCCGTGGAGTGTCCAATACGCCCAGAATCAAAAAATCTAAGGTGGTGTTCAGTGAAATGGCTACTTCTACCAACAAATCTATGGATGCAGTGCCTTCCCCTCGCTCGATTTTTCCCAAATAGCGGTCGCTGATATTCAGCTTTACGGCAAATTGCTCTTGCGTTAAGCCTTTGGTTTTGCGCAGCTGCTGGATGCGTTTTCCTGTGATGTAAGAATCAAAGTACATAAGCCAGCCCTCCGACCACAGTGCAACGCAGTCGCAAGCTGCGCCATAAGGTCGGAGTGCAAAGATACAGTCGGCGGCGAACCAAGTTCTGGTTGCCGGGGCTCAGTTGGTACTCAATCAATCTCCTTTTCATGTTTTTGTCCTCGTATATCCGGTCACATCCGAGAAATAGTATAAAAGTCAATATGCTTCATCCGGTTCGGTAGGTGCTACGGTAGGCCAACCATCCTATTGAGGATAGCGGCAAAGCCTTGCTGATCAGGAAAGACAGTGGATATGTTGCCCACACTCTGTTGGGGAGAATACAAGCTTATTCCGAGTTGCTGTGCGCAGCTCAATACAGGAAGTGACATTTTAGAGGACAAAACAAACCGGATGCCAGAGAAAATCATCTATATAAATGATTTTTTATCTCTTACTGTGGATTCAAGACGAGTCTATTGTAACGTTTTTGTTGTATGCAAGTCCTGAGCGGTCAAAAATTTAAATTTATAAAAAATGGAACCTCAGCAAAAGAACCGTTCGTTTTTTACTGAAGTTCCACCGGAGGCAAACAGCTCAACAGGCTGTCCACTGTACCAAAAGCCGGGAATTTTGATTTATAATTTGGGAATCAATTTTGTGTGTAGGCCACAATTTTGGAAATTTCTGCCGCAGCAGCCTTTAGGTCATTGGCCATCTGGAGATAGTTTTCGTTTGATTCAGCGATATCTGCCAGAGAAATTGCAGCTACAGCGTTACCTTGAGAATCAAGGATCGGAACACTGCAACACGCAGTCAAGTGGCCCAATTCAGCAAATTCGGTTGCATAACCCTGCTTTTTAATCTGTTCCAACTGTGCAATAAATCCCTCTTTAGAAGAGATGGTCTGATCGGTATAAGAGGTGAGTTCTATGTTATCAATCAGTGTGCGTTGCGCTTTGGGTGGGAGAAAAGCAATCAGCGCTTTGCCCAGAGCTGTCGCGTGGGCCGGCTTGCTGGAGCCGATGGAGCAGGTGGCAAGCCGTGCGTTTTCTGCGACATATTTATAAAGATAAACCACATTGGAGCCGTTCAATATGCCAAGAAAGGCAGTCTTGTTGTATTTTTCAGCCAGCCCGGGGAGATGAATGACACACTGCTGAACGAGGCTTTGATTGTTAGCATACTTCATCCCGAGCGCAAAAGTCTCGACCCCCAAGCAGTATTTTTTATCATTGTTTTCAACCGTGCTGATGTAGTTCAACTCCAATAGGGTATGGACAATTGCAAAAGCACTGCTTTTTGCCATGTCCATTTGATTGGCAATTTCCTGCAGGGTAATGCCATGCTCGCTATTGGCAATAATTTTGAGGATTGCCAAAGTGCGCTCAACGGTTCGATTCATGATTTACTACATCCTCCTCCAGGCCAAATCAACTTTAATCCAGAATGTATATTATCATTATATCGTTCTGTCGTCAAGCACTCCTGCCTAAAGTGCCTAAAGAGAGGGGGCTGCCGTATGTGCACGAATGGTTTTGAAGGATACCATAGAAACTCACGCAGACGTATCAGACCAAGATCCATGATCAGGCTCAAAAGATTCAGTGAGATTCTTATGATCCCCTACAGGTTGCACAATTCGCAAGTTGAATCTTTGTCAAAATGCGAGAAAAAGAAAAACCGGGTTGACAGAATCAGGCGAATTTGTATATACTATAAATGCGGAACTTAGTTCTTAAATACGAACCGCAAAGACTTAACGATTCATCAGTCATCATATAAAATAGTGGTTCTGGATGAACCACTATTTTATCGCTCCAATAAATGAACCGGGTTCTTAATTGAGAACCCATGCAGAGAGGAATCAACATGGGCTTGCAGGTAGATCCAAAAGAACTTAAAAAAAGGCAATTCTTTTTAGAGGGAAATATCCCCAAGGCAGTTCTTTCTGTCTGTTTGCCCATGGCACTGTTCCAGCTGATCAATGAGTTGTTTCGGGTGTTCGATCTTGTAATTACCTCTCAGATCAACCCTGAATCCGTCTCGGCGGTGTCGTTTTTCAACCAGCTTAACAACTCCATCGTCTCGGTGGGGACCGGCCTTTCCATCGGTGCAGGGATTCTAATTGCTGGTTTGTATGGAGCTGGGGAGTATGAGAGGTTAAAAACCACCGTAAATACCACCTTTTTTATGGCTGGAGCCGCTGCCCTTGTCCTGGTGGCAGGGCTTATCCTGGGGGCTAGGCCTATTCTGCGTTTGGCAAACACTCCCGCCCAGCTTGTGGAAATCGGATTGAACTACTACCGGATCACTGCGCTGAATCTGTTTTTCACCTTCTTCAATAATGTCTATATCGCCATTGAAAAGGCCCGTGGGAATGGTTCCAAGATCATGCGGATCAACTTTGCAATGGCACTTACCAAGTTCTCGTTTTCCGCCTTTTTTGTTCTGGTACTCCACCAAGGGATTGTCATGATTGGAGTGGCCACCCTACTTTCCAACCTGGTGGTAACAGCAATCGGCCTTTATAATCTGCGTAACCCTGAAGATGTCTTTGGGCTGTCGTTCCGATATGTCAGGCTAAAGAACGACATCGTCAAAAAAATCGTTTCCATTTCCCTTCCGGTTATCGCCGAAAAATTCTCCTTCAGTGCAGGCAAAGTGGTCGTCAACTCGGTTGGCGTGAACTACGGCACCCAAACTGTGGGTGCGCTGGGCGTTTCAAACAGCGTCAGCGCTCTGTCTACGGTTCCGGCAGGAAGCATTGGAGATGGTGGGGCTGCTTTGATTCGACAGAACATCGGCCATGGAAATCCACAGCGAGCCCTGAAAATTTTTCGGTGTGTCTTTATAGTAGATTTTGTCTGGGGCGTTTTGGGATTCATTTTGACTTGGGTGTTTCTGGATCCGATCCTTGCGAGTTTCTCCAAAGGGGATGTGGCCTTTGCAGAACTGATTGCACAGATCTTTACTCTCGAAATGATCTCAAACGTATTTTTGGCGATCCATTCGGCAGTTATGGCACTGTTGTATGCCTTTGGATATACCAAATTGTCCTTCTATGTAAATTTCGCAAGACTCTTTGTTTTCCGGATTCCGATTCTCCTGTTCTTCCAGCATTGTACAACGCTTGCGGGCGGTCAGGCGATGGGTTTGGTGATGATGATCAGCAACGGCATGACTGGTCTGCTTGCTTTGGTGGTCGCTGCGGCGGTGCTGCACAAAGAATATGGAGCAGGCTGGATGAAGCAACTACTCAGTACTTGAATGAGTCTGATGCCAAAGTTGAATGCAGTACAGAAGAAAGGCGGTGACACTGTAAGATAGCGGGATCCCAGCAAAAATTTGCCCGAAATGCCTGGCGCAAACGGATTGCAAGCGGTATTTCTGGGCGCACGACAAGGAGGACGACACAAAGAATGGATCAACTTGAAATTAAGATGCGACAGCCGCACGGCAAAAAGCTCTTGCAGTCTTTGGCCAGTGATTGGCAGATTTATGTGCTGCTGTTGCCGGTGGTGATCTGGTTTGCACTGTGGGCCTATAAGCCGATGGGCGGTTTGCTCATCGCCTTTAAACGATTTGACTCCAGCCTGGGCGTATGGAACAGCGACTTTAAAGGCATTGCAAACTTTATGACCCTGGTATCGGGTGTCTACCAGACACAGTTTTGGCAGGCGTTCCGGAATACCTTTGTAATTAACGCATACAGCTTGGTATTTGGTTTCCCTGTGCCGATTATCCTGGCTATCCTGTTTGCGGAGATTGGCAACAGTTTTGTCCGGAAATTGACCCAGACGGCGACCTATCTGCCCCACTTTTTGTCTGAGGTTACCATCACCAGCATTACCATCATGCTGGTGTACAGCGGCGTAAACTCTACAGGCGTTCTGGCGGCATTATTCCAGAGGCTGGACCTCATTGAACCGGGCGTTTCGCTGCTTTCCAACGCGAACTATTTCCGTCCACTGTACATTGCTGTTGGAATCTGGAAAGAGAGCGGCTACAGCTCGATTGTGTATTTTGCCGCCATCATGGGTATTTCGCCCACCTTGTATGAAGCTATGAAGGTGGACGGCGCAAATAAGCTCCAGGAGCTGCGGTATGTCACGATCCCAGGCATGGCACCGACCTTGATTATCATGGTGATTATGCGAATCGGCAACATGCTGTCTATCGGTTATGAGCGCGTCCTGCTGATGTACAACTCCAACATCTATGTGACCGCAGACGTTCTGTCTACCTTTGAACAACGCATCGGTATCCTTTCGGCCAACTATGGCGTTGGTGCGTCGGTTAGCTTGTTTAACTCTCTCATCGCCTTTGCGCTGGTGATTGGGGCAAACACAATTAGCCGGAATATTTCGGATACATCTTTGTGGTAAAGGAGGAAAAGAAAGATGGACCTTCTCAACCGAAGCGAAAAAATATTTAAAGTATGTGCGTATCTGCTGGTAATCGCCTTTGCAGCCGTGACGCTCTACCCGATCGTGTATGCGTTCAGCGTCTCCATCAGCGGCCGGGTGGCCTACGAGAGCGGGAGCATCGTGCTCCTGCCCAAGGATGTGACCCTGCAGGCTTACGACATGGTGCTCCACAGCAAGGGTTTCTGGATTGCCTATGCAAACACCCTGTTCTATACGGTGGTTGGCACGGCGTGGAGTATGTTTATCTCTCTGACCGGTGCCTACGCCCTGCAAAAGAAAAAGCTCAAGTTCCGCCGTCAATGGAACTTTTTGCTGGTGTTCACCATGTGGTTCAGCGCAGGCATGATTCCGCTTTATCTGAACTATAAGAGCATGAACGTGGACAACCGCTGGGGCATGATCATTGCCTTTGGCGTGCAGGCCTACAATATCATCCTTCTGCGGAACTATTTTGACAGCATCCCCAAGGAGATTGAAGAGGCTGCCCTGGTGGACGGCGCTACCGAATTCCAGCTGTTCTCCCGGATCTATGTGCCCATGTCCACGGCCAGTATTGCAACGGTGACCCTGTTCTATGCCATCAGCCGCTGGAACGGTTACTATTGGTCGAGAATGCTCCTGGCCGATCCGAACCAGCAGCCCCTCCAGGTTTATCTGCGGCAGTTGATCGAAAACTACCAGAAACTGTACGACGAATCCCCGGTAGTTCTTTCCTATTCAGCAGACAGCCTGGCCTATGCAATCATCGTCTGCTCTATCATCCCGGTTTTGGTCATTTATCCCTATATCCAGAAATATTTTGCCAAGGGCGTCAACGTCGGCGGCGTAAAAGGATAACTTTTTAAAGAATAACACTTTTGTAGAAGAAAAGGAGAAAAACATGAAAATCAAACGGAGTGATTTTTTAAAGCTCATGTCTGTGACCGCTGCTTCGGCAGTTCTGGCGGGCTGCGGCTCGTCTGTCGTAGAAAAGGCGGCCCAGAGCACGGCCAATTCCCAGGCCAGCAGCGGGTCCGCCCCGGCGGCTGAGCTGGATCTCAGCGAGAACATCGCCCTGAAAATCAACTATGCTGCGGGCAACAAATCCCGGACCATCACCTATAACCAGGAGTCTCCCTTGAATCTGCCCGACGGCACCAATGTCACCGCCGGTATGCTCAAGCCGGTGTGGAGCCACCTGCAGCAGGTGCTGAATGTGACCGTCACCGATGTCACCACCCAGGACCAGAAGGCTACCGAGATGATCGATACCGCCTCCACCACCAACTTTGCAGAGGCAAATATTTTTGGCGGTAACTCCATCGCAGATGATCTGATGTACTATGGCACCGAGGGCAAATTTGTCAATCTGAGCCAGATGATGGATCAGGGTTACCTGCCCAATTTCCAGAATTATTTGGACGAGAATCCTGACGTTCGACGTGCAATCACCGCATATGACGGCAACATTTATCACATCCCCTACATTGCAGAACTGAATAACTTTGCTCGCTCGTTCTGCGCCCGCCAGAGCTGGGTCGTGATGCTGCTGGATGTGGATGATGCCGCTTACGACACCGACACAGAGTTGACCTGCTATTATAAGGGGTTCTATGCCGGGGCCAATGCCCGCTATGGTGCTAACGGCGGCAGCGTGTCTCCCATGGAAGGCGTCACCATTACCAAAAAGACCGATCAGAACATTGTGGAGTTGCAGAACGCCCTCTCGGTGAAAAACGGCGAAACTCTGACCAGGACCTTCGTCCAGTACATCAAGGACAACTACGACTACGCTTCTCCCTCCGAGCTGTTCCTGGGCGAGAAGGCCGCCTACGACATCGACGAGCTGGTGGCCCTGATGCGCTGCATCAAGGCAAACCCCGGCTACCTGACCGACGGAAGAGCGGATACGGTCTGGCCCATGTTCACCCGTCAGTCCAGCTATCGGGAGGATCTGCTGCGCCTTAGCACCTATTTTGACGGCGTGAAAGCACACAGTGCGGACTCCTACACCGCTCGCTGGTACATTGATGCAGATAATAATGTGCAATACACCTACTCCACCGAGGGCATGTACAATGTGCTGTGCTATCTGTCTGATATGGAGGCCGAGGGTCTGATCTACTCCGATTGCTATGACCTGACCAACAAGACCAACTTCCGCAGCACTCTGTGGGGAACGGATTCCAGTGACGCGCCTTCCTTTGGCTTTATCACCTTCGACTGGCAGGCATCCTCCACTGCGGACTCGCTGAACAGCGATGTTGTGGTGATTCTGCCGCCGGTCGCCAAGGTGAACGGCGTGTGGCAGTACTTCATCGACAACGGCCGCGCCATCAAACCCGACGGCTGGGCAATTTCGGCAGCGGGCTGCACGGACGAAAAGACTCTGCGCCGCGCCTGCGCTCTGTTTGACTACTTCTTCACCGAAGAGGGTTCCACGCTCCAGAACTACGGCCTGCCGATGAACTTGGAGGAGAACGGCAGCTACCAGGGTCCGGATGGGACCTCCTATCCCAAGTTTAACCAGTGGATGGTGGACACCTGCAATGCGGTGGCCAAGGGTGACTTGTCCACTTTTTTGCGAGACTGGATGGGCAGCCTGATCCCCATTGGATACCAGAAAGACATCGGCTTTGAGTACCAGTATACTTCCGAGCGCGGCTTTGAGGGCTGGGTGCTGCTCCAGGGTTCCACCACGACCTTTGCAACCTACGCCGGCGAGGGCCCCAAGGGCGACAACCCCAATTATTACAAGATGATTCCGCCGGTCTTCTCCCTGACGCTCCGGCAGAAAGAGACGATCTCTGAAACCACTGCCATGGATGAAGATGACGTCGTGGAAAAGATGTTTAACATCGTACGGTACAAGACCCGCAACAATCCCCCGCAGGGAATTACGATTCCGGCCAATTATGAGGAGTATCTGGCACAGTTCGAGGCGCGCAATCTCGCGGACTATGTTGTGGCCTACCAGCAGGCCTATGCAGCGATGCAGGCCGCAAACTGAACTCTGCAAACTGTATTCGGGGCAGGGCCTTTGGAATACAGAATTAGGAGGAACTTATGAGAAAACTTTTCAAAGGGCAGCGGATCCTTTCTGTGCTGTATATTCTGGCTTCCATCGGAATGTTTCTGTTTGCCCTGGCCTTTATGACGGAATATAGTGATTTGTTTGGACTGAAACTGCCGCAGAACCAAGAAATCGCAATGTTCCACGACGTGATCCTTCAGACGTTTAACCGCCAGATTTTTGCCTGGTCGCTGGTGGGTGTGATCGGGATTGCTCTGATCGTTTTTCTGGAGATTCTGTCTTGTGTTCCGGATCGTTTTGCATTGGTTGTAATGTTGCTGCTGATGGTTGCCTGCTGTTATGGCGCAGCCAACTCGATCATGAATTTACAAGCAATTTCTGTTTACTATCAGGGATTGGATTTTCAGTACCTGTCTCTGGAGGGGCTTGAAAACTATCAGCTGCAGTTTACAACATTCCGGCTTGGAGTGGTGTTTAACGCACTTTACATCTTGGTGTGCGGCGCATTGGCGATCGATTTGACTGCGAGCCATTTGACATTTGTCCGCTTGAAAAAGGAGGGTGTTTGAGTATGCTGAAATCCATTCCTCCCGAAGAAAAGAAAACCTATGTGACGCTTTATAAAACGAACGGCTATTCTTACACCATGACGCTCCTGGCGATCATTGCCGAGTTTGTATATGTCACCACGATTTTGGATTCGATGCCCGTTAATTTCTGGATGGGTTTAACAGTTATCGTGAATATCTTCGTGCTGTTTCTGGTATTTACCTGTGCAGTGAAGATCAATGTGTACAGTTCGCGATGGGCCGTGATCACACTGGCCGTTGGGGTGTACTTCCTTGTGAGGCAGTTCTTGATCGTGCCGGTATTTCTCCAGCCCTATGCACACGAGACGATTCTGCTTGTTTCCAACCTGATCGGATCCGTTCTCTTAATCATCGCAGGAGTGACCGGCACAGCCAAGGCGAAAAAACGCCAGGCTCTCCGGCAGAAGCTCGAGCGTATTGGTTCATAAAATCGGAGGCGTGTAGAGCAAATGGGAAAAATTCAATTCAAAAACGTTAATAAGATTTACCCAAATGGCTTCCATGCCATTCACGACTTTAACCTTACCATTGATGAAGGGGAATTTATCGTGTTTGTCGGCCCCTCCGGGTGCGGCAAATCCACGGTTCTCCGAATGCTGGGCGGTCTGGAGCAAATCAGTTCGGGAGAAGTGATCCTGGATGGAAAAGTCGTTAACAAATGCCCCCCGGTAGAGCGTGATATTGCGATTGTCTTTCAGGATTACGCCCTGTATAGCAACATGTCGGTCTACGAGAATGTGGGCATCAGCATGAAAGTCCAGCACGAAAAGGACACGGTTATCCTGGATAAAGTGCTGGAAGCTGCGGATACGGTTGAAATTACCGAATACCTGAACCGTCTGCCCAAGCAGCTGTCCGGCGGCCAAAAGCAGCGGGTGGCGCTGGCCCGTGCCATTGTCCGCAAGCCGAAAGCGTTTCTGATGGACGAACCCTTGTCGAACCTGGATGCCAAGCTGCGAAATTCCACCCGAATCGAGATTGTACGGCTGCAGCAGCGCCTTGGAGTGACAACCATCTATGTTACCCATGATCAGACCGAAGCCATGACCATGGCGGACCGGATCGTTGTCATGAAAGAGGGTGTGATCCAACAGGTGGGTACCCCGCAGGAGATTTACGCCGCTCCGGTCAACCTCTTTGTGGCCAGCTTTATCGGCACACCACAGATGAACTTTATTCCTGGCAAGCTGAGTGAAACCGGCTTTGAAAATGAAAGCTTCCGGCTTTCGCTGCCGGACGCGCTGAAAGCCAAGCTCCGCTCTTCGATCGGGAAAGAGGTTATCCTGGGCTTGCGCCCGGAGGCACTGGCAGTCTCGGAGGGTATCCAGGAGAATACCATCCCGGTGCGTCTGGAGGAAGTGGAGTATATGGGCCGGTACCAGATTGTTCATGCCATGGTTGGAGGCAGTTCACTGGTCCTGAGCGTCCCCTCCGACGTAAAGATCAATCCGGAGTTTTACGTCAGTCTCTCCATGGACAAGGCACATTTCTTTGATGGAGAGACAACCAGGAGTCTGTTGTGCAGAGAGGTGGAGGAAAATCATGCGTAAAGAAACCTCTAAGATCCAGATCACCGCAAAATTGCTGGTGGCTGCAGCGGCAATTGTGCATCTGATTTTCACCTATGTCCACACCAATGCCCTGCTGCTTCTGGAGGATCAAATTTGCGGGTTCATCATGTTCCTGTTTGTATTGCTGGGTCTTGTAACTCTGTTTGAAGCTACCCAGATCCACGGAGAAAGAATTCGAGAAGAGGTATTGACTGCGCTGCTCTGTATGGGCACTATCGCTCTGGGGATGCAGCTGGTTGGTATCTACCAGCAGGCGATCCAAATTCAGAGCAGCTTGGATGTCGCGGTGGTACAAAAAGCAATTCTGTTCAGTGCGGGCCTGATGACCGCTTTTGGAGCAGCAGGGATTTTGCTGATGGTCGATGCAGTCAAACGTTATTTTGGGAGCGAAAAGGTATGAAGAAGTTCCTGAAGAATTGGTTCACGGACAACCGGAAAGCCGGGCTGATGCGTTGGTGGCTGGCGGGAATGTGCTACTTCATGATCGGCTTTGGAACACAAGTAGGCGGATATTCCAGTCCGATTGATTTCATCTTCTTTTTAGGAGTCGGGATCGGCCTGGTGACAATCGTGGTCTATAACCCGATTGCCTACAATGTATTCCGGCTGACCCGGAATGGAGAGATTTTAAACCACACCTATCGCAACATTTCTGGTGCAAAAAAAGCAGCTCGGAATTTGGTGGAAATAGCCGCCAGCATGATTACAGTAATTTTGGTTTACCTGACCTATCAGAATCTGAATTTGCTGCTCAATCAGATGCTGGAACTCCCGGTTGAAACGGTTCTGATTCCAGGAGAACCGTTTGGCTTTGCAACATTGTATCTGCTGTTCTATACGGTCCTTTCAGAACTGGCTGCAAAGCTGCGGGACCGCAAAGAAAAAAGAGGCAAAAGAGTGAAATGAGGCGAGCCATTTGATTTTTATCGGAGACTTGGAACCCTACCGCAAAGAAATTTCGGGAAAGCGAAAAAAACAGTATCAAAGGCTTCTTGCACAGGCCGATCGCTATAAAACGATGGTCCTGCCTGAGGAACATCCCAAAGAAAGCACAACTTATATGGGCATTGCAATCCCCAATTTGGCGCTGGCCTATTGCCTCAGCGGTGACGAGGAATATCTGCACCAGGCAAAGCGATTTATTCGCACCGTGCTTTCCTATGAAAAATGGGGCAACGCCCATTTGGTAAATGTAGACCTGTCTGCTTCCTGGATTCTGTTTGGATTGTCTTTGGGATATGACTGGCTCAAGCCCTGGCTTTCCAGCGAGGAGCAGAAAAAAGTGTCGGACAAAATCCGGCATCACGCACAGATCATGCTGGATTACCGGCGCGAGACCTACGGCAAGGGTTGGTCCACCAACTTCTACCAGAACCATAACTGGATCAATATGACAGGTCTCGCCGCTGCGGGTTACGCCCTGCAAGGGGAAGATGAAGCCGCTGCACAGTACATTCAGGAAGCCAAAGAGGACTTTGCGCGGGTGTTCGCGCTGATGCCGGAGGACGGGTCGAACTATGAGGGTGCGACCTACTGGCGCTATGGCGGGATGTGGCTGTTTGTCTATGCCCATCTGCTGAAAGTACAGGAGGGCGAAGACTGGTTCCAGAAGAGCGAATATCTCAAAAATACCTTCTACTACCGGCTGTATCAGTCCTGTGCGGACCTGAAACGCCAACTGAACTATGGGGACTGCCATGACCGGTACAGTTCTCATACAGCCTGTGTGTATTATAAGGCTGCCGCAGAATATGGCGATGGCTACGCACAAAAGTTGGGAAATCTGGTGGTCGATGAGTTTTTGATGGAGGAAGCCCAGAACAGCAAGGTGAAACCCGGGATTCTGCCGGAAGCGGTGTTCGAGTTCTTGTGGTATGCACCCGATGTGCCGGAAAAAGAGCTTTCAGACCTGCCGCTGGTGCGCTACTTCGATGATCTGGGTCTACTGACGGTTCGCAGCAGTTGGAAACGAGATGCCAAAGTCCTGACTATCAAGTGCAGTCCGCCGGGCGGTATCAAGCAGTGGAGAGAAGGCTGGAAGATTCGGAACGAAGAGGGGATCGAATTGTTCTCCCTGTCCCATCATCATCCGGATAACCTCTCCTACATCTTTACCCGCGGGAGCGATTATTTCACCTGTGAGGATGGATATAACCGCAACCTGATGCCGGACAACCACAATGTTCTGTTGGTGGATGGGCTTTACACCGATGCCGTAGATGTAAACGATGCGTATATGAGCAGCGTCCGGCAGCGTCTGGTGGCGGGCGAGCCCTTCTGCCCCGAACAGTATGCAGGGCGGGTGACCAAATTCCAGACGGAGGGCAGCCTGGTGCTCTATCGCGGCGAGACGGCCGGCGTGTACCCCGCCAAACAGGAAATGCAGGAAGTCAGCCGGGCGCTAATCACCGACGGTCTGCGGTTCTGGGTGTTTGTAGATCTGCTACGCAGCACACAGTCCCACACCTATTCTCTGATCTGCAATACGGACCGAAGGGCGCAGTTGGATGGACAAACGGCCGTATACCCGCTGATGGGCGAAGAACTGTCTTACCATGTCTATTCGGACCGGCCTGTCTGCCAAAAGCAGTATCAGCAGCAGGTGGAGAGCGTCATGACCACCCAGGAGCAGGACAAAAAATGCCGGACAGAGATCCAGACCCTGGCAACCTGCTCTTCTGCGCCGGAAAAAGAACAAGTCTTTTTTGAGTGCTTTACCTTCTCGGATGATCCGGTGAAAGTTCAGCACAAGGGGCGGTCTCTTTTCCTGGAGTGCGGTGGTTGTTCCTATGAGGTAAAGGTTGGATACTGTGATTCCGCATCCAACACTACACCGATCCAAGTGGTATGTCAATCCAAGACGAAACAGGAATATTCCTTGTAAAAAAGGGGTATCCATCGCCAATAGGAGGGCTTTTGTGAATTATGTAAACGATCGGTTTCAAGAGCTGATGGGGCTGGAGATGAACCAGAAGGCGCTTGAAGTCATGAAGAAAGATGTCGATGCATTTATGCCCGGCTTTTCCGATTCCCCGGAGAAGCTGAGCCGATGGGGTCACCATTACTTCTGCGACGACGATGGCGGCCGCCTGATCTTTGACCTGAACTCGCCGAAGGAACACCGCTGTGTTGTCTGCGGGAAAGTCTATCGGGACGAGACGCAGAACGGCGTTTGGATTACCTTCTATCGCAACCGGGCTGTTGTGATGACTCTGGTTTCCGCCCTGATCTACAAGGCCACCGGCGAGACCAAGTACCGGGATTATGCGGTCCGGGTCATGGAGTTCTACGCAGAGCATTATCAGGAGTTCCAGCTGCACAACAAAGAAAATGTCCTCTGCGAAAGTTACGACAACATGGTGTGGGGCTGCGGTAAGATGATGCCCCAGGGTCTCAATGAGGCAATCGTAGCCATCCGGTTTATCCAGACCATCGAGATTCTGCGAGATGAGCTGGATTCGGCCTGGTTGGAGCGTATCCACCAGAAACTGTTCCGCGAGATGTTCCGCTTGATGGCTCCGCAGGCGGTTGCCATCCACAACATCAGCTGCTGGTCGCTCTCTGCAATCGGTGTTATGGGCTTGGCCATGCACGATCAGGAAATGATCGACTACGCCTTCAAGAGCCAGTTCAATATGCACGAGCAGCTGAAAAAGGGCGTCACCAAGGACGGCTTCTGGTACGAAGGGTCAATTCACTACAACTTCTTCCTCTTGGAGGGCGTTTCCTATCTGTTCCTGTTCAGCAAAATTTACGATTACGATTTTGGTCAGGAAAGCACCGCTATTTTGGAGCGGATGTTTGTGCAAGCGTACCAGTACGCTTTTGACAATCTCTATCTGCCCAATCCCAACGATGGCTGGCCGGATCTGAATCTGAAGACCTTCAGCTATGTTTATCATACGGCAGCCCGGGCCTTTGGCGAGTACAGCCCGGTAGGAAACATCCTCAAAATCATTGAGGCAGATCCCGCGCCGAGAACCACTTTGCCGCTGTCGGAGCCCTATTACTGCTGCGGAACCATCTGCCTGGAGCGGCTGCTGTTCAACATCGATTTCAATTATGCGGACTACAAGCCCGTTCCCCACAGCTCGACGACTTTCCCCACTTCCAACTTTGCTATGCTACGGAACGATTCCTGGAATGTGTTCTTGAAGTACGGCCTGAATGGGCGTTCTCATGCCCACCCGGACATCATGAACATTGAGGTAATGTACAAAAAGCTTCGCCTGTCTCGGGATCTGTCCAATGCGGGCTATCAGTCGCGGCTATGCAACGAGTGGCACCGTAAAACCTTGGCACACAACACAGTGTGCTGGAACGGAACCGACATTACCTCGGTCGAACCGGGCAAATGCCTGCTGTTTGAGAACGACCGGGTGCGCTGCAAGGCCGAGAACGTTTATGAGGGTATCGACTACACAAGAGAGCTGAAGATCACCGAGAATTCCGTTCTGGATTACTTTCAGGTGGAGGGCAAAACCGGCGTTTACGATTATACCTTCCACTTTGAGCCGGGGATTGAGCTGTCCTGCGACCTGCCGACGGAAGCGGCGGACCTGGGCTTCTCGGAGAACGGCTATCAGCACGTTCTGGAAACCAAGAAAGTTAAAACAGATCAGAACGCTGTGGTTCTGCGGGCTCAGCTTGGGGCAGAGTCGATGCAGGTTCGGGTCGATCTCCAGGAAGGGCAGGAACTGTTCCTGCTGAAAACCAAGGACAACCCCGTGAATCGGATCCGGAATACGGTTTTGATCCGAAGTGTGGGGGACAAGGCTACCTATCAAATGCAGTTAACCGTTTAAGGTTACAATAATTTTTTACTTATGATGGAGGTTTTATTATGAGAGCAGTTATTACTGGTGCAACCGGCGGCATTGGTGGCGCAACCGCAGAGGCACTGGGCCGGGCAGGATACGAGGTCATCATTACCGGCATCGATCTGGAGGCAGGTAAAAAGGTGATCGATAAGCTGGAGAGCCAGGGCATCAAGGTCCACTTCTATGCCTGCGATGCTACCAACGAGGAGCAGGTGAACGAGACCTTCGCCAAGCTCGGCGAGGAGTTTGGTTCTCTGGATCTGCTGGTCAACAACGTAGGCGGCCTGGGCGGCCGGCAGCGTGTGTCCGAGATGGAGACCGGCTTTATGCGGAAGGTCATGGCTCTGAACTTTGACAGTGTGTTCTTCAACACTCGGGCCGCTCTGCCCCTGCTGAAGAAGGGCAAGGACGCCTCGATTGTCAACTTCAGCACCATCGCCGTGACCAGTGGTGCCGGCATCGGCGCTTCCATCTATGCAGCTTCCAAGGGCGCTGTCCAGAGCTACACTCGTGCTCTGGCAAAGGATCTGGCCGAGTTCGGCATCCGCGCCAACATGGTTTCTCCCGGCACCATCGACACTGCCTTCCACGCTGCGACTGACCGCGCCCTGGTGGAGAGCTGGAAGGACAGCATCCTGATGAAGCGGCTGGGCGACCCCCGCGAAGTGGCGGACGTGATCGTCTTCCTGGCATCGGAGAAGGCTTCCTTTATCACTGGCGAAGTGATCCAGATCAACGGCGGCCAGGCATTTATCTAAGGCTTCAGGCTGAAAAACTAGAAACAGGGGGTTCCCTATGGTATTGAAATATGAGGACATTCAGCCCACCTGCCCGGCTCCGGGAATCACCCGCAGGATCCTTGCCCATGGCGGCGGGATGATGGGGGTGGAAGCGAGCTTTCAGAAAGGTGCTGTGGGCGAAGCACATCGTCATCCCCATGAGCAGGTGAGTTATATTCTGTCCGGCTGCTTTGAATACGAAGTAGAAGGTCAGAAGTACATCCTGCACAAAGGCGACAGCTATTATGTTGCTCCCGATCTGCTTCACGGTGCAGTAGCCCTGGAAGAGGGCGTAATTCTGGACATCTTTACTCCGCAGCGGACGGATTTTCTCTGAATCGCAGACACTGACAGCAGGGGGCTGGAGCGTGACGTTTACCCCATTGTGCAGTATGAAATCTTTTCCAGCGCTGGTGCGACTTGAGTTGAACTTGAAATAGCACCTGGCTTCCTGGATTTCTTCTCAACACGCAGACACAAAACTCTAATTCTCTTCCTAACAAAATACGAGTATCATCATAAACACTTCTCCTTACATTTGCTCCTTCTCCCTGAAAAAGCCGGTACAGAAGCCCGTCGCCATCGACGCGGGTCTGTACCGGCTTTGTTTGGTGGAACTTTAGGTAAATTTTCTGAACCTTATAAATTGTCCGCCTGTTGTGCTTTGTGCCATCAATCGCCGGATTTCTTCAATGTTTGTATTATCTCTGAAATCGTGGATCAACATAGCATTTACTACAAACACAAAGAAACCCGCTTTCTTCAGAGTCAGGGCAATTGGTTTCCAGTACATACTGGTATGTTCCATGACGATTCGAGTATTCACTCCAACTCCTTGAGCGTAGAGACCAGCTTTTTTCAAATCACTGTTTGCATGGCGCACATCGAAAGGTCGCATCACGATTTCGCCACCCGATCGGCGTACTGCAGTTGCAAGCAATGTTTTTGTCTATACAAAAACACTTTTTGCGTTGCAAAAATGCTTGTTGGGGGAGTGCCCCAAACCCCTTTGATCTGCATTTTCCAATGCAGGCTGCGCCTCCCTGCGGGATGTTTTTGAAGATGTCAATCGTCACATCCTACGAAAAAACCGGCTCCTTTTTGGCGTAAGGGTCAATGGAAGAATTTGATGGTTCATGGTACAATAGCAGGCGTTGCGTGTTGTGCGGTTTGCACACGAACAGAGTTAAAAGGAGCTGTTAAACGTGGATACGACCTATCTGCTGCCCGGTGAGGAACGCTGCGTTGATTTCCGAGATGCTAATGGTGTCCCGAAGGTACACTACACTTACTGTTCTATCCGTGGCAAACTTTTCAACTGCACCTGCTGCACAAAAAACGAAGCTCAGCGGCTGTGTGAAGATTGGCTCGTAAAACAGGATCGCTGCTATATAAACTAAAAATACCGCCGAGGATGCCTCCCAAAACGGGAAGAATCCTCGGCGGTATTCGCTTATCGGGTCTGAGTTTTCTCGGTGGTGTCCTTTTCCTCCGCAAAAAATCGTTCCACATTTTTCTGTGCCCGAACCAGTTCCTGCATCTCCTTCCGTGCCTTGCGGTACTCCGGGTAGGCTGCTTTCTTTTTTGTCAGCAGCTCTGCAAACTCCGCATCCAACGCCTTGACCTTCGGCAATTTTTGTAGCCCTGCCTCGTCAAAGGCAGCTTTCGCCGCCTTGTGCAGAGCAATCTCCTCCCGGTGGGCTTCCAGAAATGCCTTGCTGTACCCGGCTTTCCGATAAGTGGCGTACACCTCACGGGTCTTGGCATAGTTGATGATGTGGGTTTTCAGGACGGTAATTTCTGTCAGCCTTGCTTCCGCTGCCTTGATGGAATCCCCCATAGCATGGTAGCGTTCTGTTGCCGTCGCTGCACGTTCCCGCAGTTCCTCGGCACTGCTGATTTTCTGCTCTTGCAAGAACAGCAGAGTTTTGGACATCTCTTTCAGATTGAACTTCGTTGCCCACTTTTTGTAGCCGACACTTTTGCCCGCTGCCATTTTTCCCTGAATATCCACCAGCAACTGGAAGGGCTGTTCTTTGGGCGGCTGTTTCTGGTACGGATGGTGTTTCGCCTTTCCCTCCAGCACCGCCTTGATCTCGTCCTCTCCATAGCCAATGCCCAGTGTGCGGAAACGGATAAAGCGTTTCTGTCCCTTGCCCTTCACCGCCGTGTGTTTGCCGCGCTTCACCTCATAGTCTTGCTGCTCCAGCTTTTGCAGAAAGACTTCAAAATCCTTCGGCCGTTCTGCAAGGATGGTGTCGATGATTCCGCACAGGCGATCACGGTTGCTCTCCTTGGGCGGATAGACGATGCGCTTCTGCCGTTCCCGATAAGGCTTGTACTCGATGGTGGAGAGCTGGTGCTCTAGGCAGATCAGGTCGCTCAATCGTTGCACCGCAAAGGTGGAAAGCCAGAAATTTTTGAATTTCCGGGTTCCGTCCAAGGCAGTGGAATTGTAAATAATGTGGTTGTGGATGTGCGCCCGGTCGGTGTGGGTGGCAACGATAAAAGCGTGTTTACCCTTCAAAAATCGCTCGGCAAACTCGTAGCCGATGCGGTTGGCTTCCTCCGGCGTGACTTCCCCCGGCTTGAAGGATTGCCGCACCTGATAGGCGATGACATCGCTTTTCTGCCTGCGCCCGGTGGTCTGCTCGTACAGCCGTTTTGTTAACAGAAATTCTTCGTCCACGGTCAGCGGGCTGCATTGATAGCTGCTGACCAGCTCGCCCTGCTCGGTCTTATCCGGGTTCTGGATATAGCTGGTGTGGTTGTGCAGACACGCCCCGATGGACTTGCCTTTGTTCTTCCGCATGGGGATCAACCGTGTTGCTGCCAGTGTCATCACCCCCTAGGCGTTACCTCCAAATTTTTGCAAACAAAAAAGACCCCATCGGGTCTTGCGTTACGTTCAGCGTTCGTTGCGGCGCTGCTGTTTTTTCTGCCACGCATCCAGAAGCTGGATGATCTTCTCCTCCATCTATTTGGGCGTGCAGCTGCGGGGGAAATACTTCCGCAGGGTCTCGTTTTTGATGGTCACGGTGTCTTTCTCGCTCTTTTTCTCCTGTCCCATCACATCAAAGGCTTTTTCGTAGCTGAACTCTCCCTGCTGTGCTATCTTTTTCAGTTGCAGTGCCTGCGATAAGGACGGCGCATTCTGGGTATCCTCCATGGCTTCTAAAAAATCCCGCTGTTGGCTTTCGTCCAGATAGGACAGCTCCACAGCGGGATTAAAGGAGATTTTCTTTTCGTCCACCATGTCCAGCAGTTCGGGGACAAGGTTGGTCAGGCGGATAAAACGCTGGACTTGTCTGCCACTTTCTCCGCTCTCCTTTCCGACAATATCGGCGGTTTCAAAATTCCCGACAAGTTGTCGGGGATTTTCTTTTGACGGTCTACCGCTAGTTCTTCGCATGGCATCCAGTTTCATCTTGTACGCCAAAGCCCGTTCACTGGGTAGGATGTGTTCACGCTGTAAATTGGAATCCACCATCAATATCACAGCGGCATCATCATCCATCTGACGGACGATGACCGGCAGAGTGTCCAGCCCGGCAAGTTTAGCCGCATACTGGCGGCGGTGCCCGGAGATGATCTCATAGCCACCTTCCGGGCGGGGTCGGGCGATCAGCGGAGAAAGCACGCCGTACTGTGCAATGCTCTCCACCGTCCGGGTCATGGCTTCATCGTCCAACACCTTGAAGGGGTGGTTGGTGAAGGGGTGCAGTGCATCAATGGGAATTTGCTGCACCTGTTCCGCTTGCGAATGTGCTTTTTCGATAACATCACCTCCCCGGAGAACCGCACGCAAAGTCGTGGTTCGTCTTGTTCTGATAGTAGAGGTTCATGGTGGTGGGCGCATTGTAGAGCATTGCCAGCAGATATTGCTTCATGTTCCGCACCGGGGCGGTGTTTTCTGCCAGAGAATCCAGCACGAAACGGATGTGGTCGGCATTCAGCTTTTTCAGCCGACTGCGTACCACCTCTGTGGGCTTGTCATCTCCGGCGATCCGCAACATCTTGCGTTTGGTGGAACAGGTGTCCACAAGCAGGTCTACGATCTGGTAGATGGTGTCATCATCGTCCGGGCAGAGCCGGAGCAGAAGGTCTACCTCCAGTACCTGATAAAAATAATCTTCGGGCTGTTCACGAATGTTCCCTGAATGGATAGGGTCAGGATCGTTCCACTCTGTCTTATTCTTATCAGTCTTATTTGCTTGCAGTTTTGGCTGCTCCAGAATTGCGCTTTCGGCAGCACCAGAATTGCTGTTTGTGCAATTCTGTACTTGCGCTTTTGGCAAGCCGGAGGAAAAGTCCTTAACGTAGATCAGGCTGGGTCTGCCCAGACCACGGCGCTTGCGCTCAATGAGGTCGATGTCCTCCAGTTCCCGGAACAGCTTGACCGCCTTGTGCTCGCCGCAGCAGAGGGATTCCTGCACTTCCCGGACAGTGTAGATGATATACACCCGGCCTTGCTCGTCCAGCCAGCCGTTCTTTGCAGACAGACTCATGCGGTCCAGCAGAATGCCGTACAGCGTCCGGGCATCGGTGGAGAGCTGCCGGAAACGGCAGTCTTGGAACAGTGCCTTGGGGATGCGGAAATAGGAGAACAATTCGCCCGACTGACCATAGAAGTAGTCCAGCGTCATTTGGTGTGACCTCGGATTTTCAACTGTGAGTGCTTATTCATGTGGAAAACCACCTTCTTTCAGAAATGAATGTAAAAACAGGTTGACATTTGCCAGCGAGAACGCTTACAATGGGAGATAGTAAAAGAGTCAACCCAAAACTATGTTGGATAGGAGGACAAACGGTGAAACTGCAAACAATTCGAGTGAAAAATTTCAAAAATTTCACTTCAGCAGCAGATGGTGGCTTTATTGAAATCGCTTTGAATGGTAAATCCACAGTCTTTTATGGCAACAATGGCTCAGGTAAATCGACTCTCCTCAGTGCAGTTTGCTATGCTGCATGGCCTTTTATCAACAGGCTGAACAATGCTCAAGGAACGGGATACCGAACATTAGATAAGGAACAACTGCATATTGGTCAGCGCAGTGGAAGTAGTGCGCGATATGGTACCGGTATTGTGTTACAGCTTGACGGAGAAACATTCGAGATCACAAAAGAAATGGAAAAAACCGCATCTGGTCGAGTGAATGCGGTCAATGCAAGTCAGCAAAGTAAGCAAGCGGTTGATTTAGCACAGTTTTTTAATGAACATTATCTGGCGGACGATGATACAGTTGCCGGAGATGATTGCCCGAAGCAGAATATGCCTGTGTTTCTAAATTACGGAACAAATAGACTTGTTCTGGATGTTCCATTAAGGATACGCAAAAAGCATTCTTTCTCCAAAAGAACAGCATTGGAAAGAGCATTGGAAAACAGGCTTGATTTCCGTACTTTTTTCGAGTGGTTTCGCAATCAGGAAGACTTTGAAAATGAGCAGAAAAGTATAAAACGCGATTGGGATTATCGCGATCCTGCGTTGGAGTGTGTGCGAAAAGCAGCCCTCTCAATGCTGGACGATGCTGAAGAAATCAAAGTGCGTCGGAATCCTCTCCGAATGGTTGTCATACGCAATGATAAAGAATATCGCGTAGACCAACTGTCAGATGGTGAAAAGTGTACGCTAGCCTTGCTGGGAGACATTGCTCGCCGCGTGGCAATGGCGAACCCCTGCCGTGAGAACCCGATGGAGGGAGAGGGCATCGTACTGATTGATGAACTTGATCTGCATATGCACCCTGCGTGGCAGAGGAAAATACTATCAGTGCTTCGGAAACTTTTCCCAAACATTCAGTTTTTGATTACAACGCACTCTCCGCAGATTCTTGGGGAAGTGGATAGAAGCTACAATTTGTTTATGCTTGAGAAAAATGCTGATGGCGAAAGCGAGCTACACGATCGTTATCTATACGGTAAGGATTCTGACAGCATTCTCCGTGCGGATATGAATGTTACTGTTCGCACATCCGAAGCTGAAGAATTGTTTGAAAGGTTTTATCATGCTCTCGACCAAGATGATTATACGGTTGCTGAAACCGTTCTCGACGAGATGAATTCTAAGCTGGGTGATGACCCTGAAATTGTAAAGTGTCGCACACAGTTGGATTTCAGCCGTATGTGAGGAAACATATGATACACATTGTGAAAAAACACGAGCCAAAGGAATTAAAGGAATACCGTGAAAGCGAATCCTGCACTGGTGTACGACCGACTTACGATTCCATGAGTAGCGACCTGCATGAGTATGTTTTGTCAAAGTTGGTGGAAGAACAGGGAGGACTGTGTGCATACTGTATGTGCAGAATTCCCGAAACCGACAAAAAAACAGGGAGTACATTGAAGTGTACGATTGAGCATATTGAACCTCAGAGCCTGACGAGGGGCACTGAAAACTGGAAAAAAGAATTGGAGTACAGTAACTTTCTTGCAGTATGCTCAGGAAATGAAAACAGAGGAGCTTTATGTTGCGATAAATCAAGAGGGAACAAAAAACTTTTTTTGACACCATTAAATCCTGAGTGCAATCATTTGATTCAATACTCTTACAGCGGCAAGATACTGGCTGCCGAAACGATACCTGCTAAAGAGGACCGGGATGAAATCAATCGTGAACTAAATGATATTCTGAATCTGAACGATGGTAAGGACTTGAAAACCAAGAGAAAAAATGCTCTTGATGGTATGCTGTCGGTATTGCAAAAGCAGCATAAAGATCAAGATATTGAAGAGTGCAGAAGAAAGTTAAGAGAGCTGGAAGCACCCAGAGGTCAAAAAGTTGAATACGTCGGGATTTTAATATTTTGGCTAAAGAAACATATTCAACGTCTTGAAAGCAGAGGATAATAGTTGAGATAGATTGGAATCTTGCTGTAAAATCATACATTTTCTAAACGAACAGGACTGCCTCACATACATTGCGTTGTGGAGCAGTCCTGTCTGTTTAGTATGTAATGGTCATTGCACCTTCATGGCATTCCTGCGCATAGGTGCGGAGCAGGTCAAGGTGCTTTGAGGATTTTCGGACAATGCCCGTTGCACGGTCGCCGGACATAAACTCAACGACCGCAAGCCGAGGAATCGTTAATGTGCCACGAATTTTGAATCCAACAAGGATCTTCTGATTGCACCATCGCTGTATGCTTTGTGCAGAGTAGCCCGTCAGTTCCGAAACTACCGGGGTGGTCAACAGATCATCATATCCAGCGGTGAGCTTTTCCCACATGGTATACAGCCCTGTTTTTTCCGGCTCTGTAAAATTGAAGCGGATGATCTCTGCGGCAGGCTTGTCCGGGTGCCGTTTGGAGCAGCCATTCTTTCCGATATAAAAGCCCGTTGGCACTTTATACTTTTCGGGATGATCTTCACGGTCACACAAGTAGGTGATCACATCGTGGGTCGCAATATGGTATTTGCGTGTTTTCTTTCCTGTATTGATACACGGAACGAGACCGGAATCCAGAAGGTATTTTGCGTGTTGCTTGTTGATGCGGGCAACACGGTAGAACTGGTCTTTCGTCATTCCGTTGGGGTATTCTTCGAGAATTTTATAGCACTCTAACAGCGTTCTCATGTTCATCCATCCTTTGCTGCTTTGATTTGGTCAGCGTCAGAAGCAACATATTGTGTGGATGGATTTTGGCTCCCGGAATCTCTCTCGCCCGTTCTCTCCAACAGGCGTAAAATCTCTCCCACTTCTCTCCAAAAGGCAGATTTTTCTGCGTTTTGGAAAGTGGGTTCAAATCCGCACAGAGCCTAGTGATTTTGGATTTTGATGAAATTTTGAGCGTAAATTCGATGGTTCGTATCTTCTGGCAAAGTGGGCTAATTCCCTCTATCTTCCACCAAGTACCGTGAGACAGGAAAAACTCGAAATCTCGTAGGCCCTGCAAGGGGCGCCAGGGTTCAAATCCCTGCTACTCCGCCAGAGGCGTGGATTCATACGAATCTACGCCTTTTTTGTTTGCTCTTTTGTCACTTGGAGAGCAGGCGCACCGGCGAAAGCCGGGTTTCAGATGCCCGTTCTCTCCTGAATTCTCTCCAATGATCGGCTTGACCATACCACAGTTGAATCTGGCTGGAATACTACCAATTGTTGAAGATTGAAAAAGAAAGATTCACTTTTTTGTTTCTAACAGCTCTGCGATCACGCCAGCAGAGCCCTCCTTGCTCTTGTAATCGAGATGTGCGTAGATGTCAGCGGTGGTCGAGAATGTGCTGTGACCCAGCCACTCCTGAACCTGCTTCATGGATACGCCGTTCATGACCATCAGGCTGGCACAGCTGTGGCGCAGATCGTGGAACCGGATGTGCGGCAGACCATACTGCCGGAGCAGCCATTCAAAGTGTTCCGTCACGAAGTTGGGGCGGAGCAGCTTGCCTTCCTGATCGGTGCAGACGAAGTCCAGATAATCGGTGCGGTAGCTCTTGCCGAACAGCCTGCGGTAAAGCTGTTGCTTTTCCTTCTGCTTGAGCAGTTCGGCTTCCACAGCCGGGATCAGCGGCAGGGTGCGGCAGCTGGTCTTGTTCTTCATCACGTCGCTGACGACCGGGACATACTTGCCGTTCACCCGCTGTTCCGTGACTTTGTGGTTGATGGTCATGGACTTCCGCTCAAAGTCGATGGACGACCATTTCAGCCCCAGCACCTCACTCCGGCGCAGACCGTAATAGGCCGTGATGAGGATGCACAGGTGAAGCGGGTCATCCTGCGACACTTCAAGCAACTGCTGAACCTCATCCTTGGAGTAGAAGTTGGGACGGAAGCTGTTCTTCTTGGGCCGGTCTACTTTCAGCATCGGATTGACTTCCAGATAGTCCTTGCGCACGGCATCCTTGAACGCCTTGCCGAAGATGGCGTGGTAGTGGATAACGGTGTTGGTGGTACAGCCATCCAGCAAAATCTTCTCTTGAAACTCGTCCAGAACCTGCGGCGTGACCTCGCAGAGCTTCAGCCCCAGCGGCTTGAAGTACTGCGTGATGCGGCCCTGAATCATCTGATTATAGCTGATGAAGGTGGCGGTCTGGATGGATGCCTTGTGGATCTGAATCCACTCGTTGAGATAATCCAGAAACAGCATCTCCGACTTGTTGGCCGTTCTGACCGGCGCAGGGATGGGCTTGGCCGTCCGGGTGTCTACTTTCTCGTAAGCACCGCCCCGGCCTGTGGGCAGTTCGCCCGTCTCGTCGTAGCGGAGCAGGACTTCGTGGAGCATCGCCTCGGCCTTGCGCTTGTTGCCGCGCACAGTCAGACCGGTGGAGATCCACTTGATCTTCCGTTTGCCCTTGGCATCGTAAAGGTTGAGTACGAAATAGAAACGTCCATTTTTCTCTTGGACAGACCCTGTTGTTTTCATCATAAACCTCCTTGTGGTTTAACAGGCGTGCTGTCCGTTGCTGCAATCACAGCATACCACATCCAGCGGCGGATTTCCAGCCGGAAACGCACTCTGCCCGGTGAGCAGGAACTCGATGACGCTCAGCTTCGGGATACGGTAGGTGCGGCCGATTTTAAGCGCAAACAGGCGGCGAGAACGGATCAATTCCCCAACTGTATGGCGGTTCAGACCAAGCATCTCCGCAGCCTGCTGAAGGCTGACGGCATCGGGGTAGCCGGGAAACATCTGGGAATAGGCATTGTTAAACTTCATAGGCACTCCTTCAGCATAAGTAGTTTAAGGTCAAAAGTGTGTGCCACCTGCGGTTATATCCTTTGCAGCAAAGCTGCGGTCAGGCGGCAATGTAAAGAGAGCTGGCAGCAATTCCAGCTCCCCCATCGCAGATGGTTTCAAACCCGTCTGCGTTAATAAGTTAAGGTCTCCCATATTGGTCCTCGACTTCCCTAGGAGTGGGGAATCGTCCGGCGGCGGGCTTGCACCGCACCATTGGCATTTCAGCCACCCCGTCTTCGTCATGACCGGGCTGCGAGTTACAGAAGTACCTTTTGTGAAGTACCGGACGATTGAACTATTCTGTTTTCAAAGAACAGAGTTTTATAGAAAATCCTCGGAGGTTAAGCCTTCCGAAAAATTGTCCCTCTAATTGGTAGGCATCGAGAAAGGCCAAAAATCACCCTGAAAAAGAAATTTGTTAAAAAGTTCTTGGAAAATATAGCCGAAGTAGCTTCTTGGTTAAAATAACGTCGGTCTACGGGGCGACCGATGGAGGGCGAAACTTTGCAACAATGGCGGTGCCTGAAGTTGAAAGTGGTTTTGAAAAAAGATGCCCTCAATAGGTAGCCGACGGGAAAGGCCATTCTGCACCCACAACTTATAACCTGTAACCAAGATGTAATCATTCAAATCGATATTAGCCAGAAAAAGAAGCCTTCATATCCGAACCCAGTTGGACGACCAAAATGCACCCGTGTCTCCAAAAGTCAACAAAAAAGTCACAAAAAAATAGCAGCCGTCTGCAAGGTAGATGCAGATGGCTGCTATTGATAAATTAGATAAAATTATTAGGTGATCAATGCGGTGAAAATATCACGTCGTTCAGAATTGGACTTGTTGGTGAAATCAACATTATCCATCCACTGAAGAAGTTTTTCCTTGTTATTTTCGGTCAAAACTTCGTTATGGAAGATAAAATATCCTAATAAATAATTAATATAATCAATGCGAGGAAGTTGAGTGGGTGTGTTCTCATTGATGAAGTCTAAAGTGCGATCGAGTGCAGCTAAAGTCATAGAAAAGCATTGTGTAAGCTGTTCTGGAGAAAGGTTACAAAGTTGATTTTCCTTAGTATCAGAAGGAATAGGAGCATAATTTCCGGAATGAGGCTTCTGAGTGATAACTTCATACGCAGGATTTAATGCTGCAACTGGGTAAGAAACATTGGTTTTTTGCGGAGTGAAAAAATCTTCGTATCCTGCTTCATATACACGGGTACGGTAGAGGTTTGTGTACTGTTTATAAATATCAATTCCATGTGCTTTCAGTTTAGAAAAGCGCATTTGAATAATACTTACTCGGCTGCCAGCATTGTTTAGAACTTCGAACCACTCAATTTGTTCATCCTCCGTTAGGTCTTCAGCCGAATTAAGAGTATAATTATAGTTTCTCATTTTGCTGCGTACTTGAAGGAGCACAGACAAGACATCGGCAGAACCAAGTGCACTTTTAGCCTTAGTATACTCAAATAATTTGGTATCCTCTTTATTTAAGAGGATACCAACAGGAATTTGATTACTCCTGATAGAGTCACGCACCTCTGTGAACTCGCCTTTTCCTAAGTCTAACACGATATTTCGAAAATCATCATGATTACAATATGCTTTATAGTTAGTGGTTAAACGCTGCTGGCCATCCACGACCGAGTACTGACCGCGTTCAATAGTTGAGATGATTTCTCTATCTATAAAGGAAACTTGCGGAACAGCACTATCCACAGTATTTATAACATTGATAGAAATAGGAGAAACCGGAGCCTTTCCCCACAATTGATAATTAAGAAGATCGATACACTTCTGAAGTGTCCAACTGATATCTCGCTGATACAACGGCAAAGAAATCGAGTTCTCCTCAATTTTACGACACATATCTGCTACAGTTATCAAGGAGGTTCTTTTGGTCGGATCAAATGTTGCTGCTATCATCAAACCTTTGTTGACTCTCATGTTGCCTACCCTTCTTTTGTTGGAAGTAATCACTTGATTGTATAGTACATCCAATCACAGCAAAAGTCAATAGCAGCATACGTGTAAATCGCAAAAATCGTGAAAATCAAGCAAAACAATGGGTGCTGCTTAAATGTAGCAGCACCCATCGTTCTAGTCTAACAGAAAGCACACACACCACGTATAACGAGAACTGCTTAAAGCATGAGCCTTCGTGAGGCTTCTAAAACAGCCTTGAAATGGGTTGAAAAAGCCACATCCTGCTCCTTCGTCCGCTTTGGGCTCCCCTTTGGGTGCTTTCCGGCACGGAGGAGCTTTTTGTTTTCACAACGCCGTAGCATGAGAGCGTCTATATTATCGGCGGTGTATTCCAGACCGTTCTGGTTCAGCACCCGGGCGCACTTGGCAAGGCACATACTCGCCAGCCCGTAGTCCTGTGTTACGATCACATCGCCGGGTTTCACCCGGTTGACCAGCGCAAAGTCCACGCTGTCAGCACCCTTGTCGAATACCAGTGTTTGCGCACCCTCACGTTCGATCTGGTGCGAGGTGTCGCACAGGATGATGACGGGGACACCGAACTGCTTTGCAATCTGCAAGGTCAGGTCAACCACAGGACAACCGTCTGCATCGATCAAAATGTTCATCGGCTTTCCTCCATCACCCACTGAAATGCTCTTGCGGTGCGCAGGTCGGCATCTTTGAAATGCCCGCCGCTGTTCCATTCAAGCGTGCAGTCTGTGCCACGCTCTGCAAGCCGACTGTGCAGGGTGCGGATATTATCCCCCACCGCAGCCATGACGGCGTTTTTCGTGTGTTCCTCCTTGTCGCCAAGGCTCAGATAAATGTGCTGTGTTTGCATCGGGTGCTGCTGTTCAAACTCCATCCATCCCGGAAACCATACGGAAGGCGAAGCAGTCGCAACATCGGAAAACAGAGCTGTCTGCGTGGATGCCCACAGCGCGAACAATCCGGCCAGCGAGTAGCCGCCCAGAATGATCTGGACGTTTTCCGGCAGTGCAAACTGCTGTTTCAGGGCGGGGATCACTTGCTCCGTCAGAAAGCGCAGGGTGTTCCCAGCTTTGCCGCCAAATCCTTGCTTTCCCCATACGGCAGGGGCTTCCCACGGGGAAAGTGCATCGTTCCAGCTTTCCACGGGCACGGCTGCAAACAAAAAATTCCAGCTGCTCTGCGCAATCACTGTCACTTCATGGCCTATGCCCTGCAACTCATGTTCGCCTGTCATTTGGAGCAGTAGGTGTTCTGCATGGGGTTCGCCGTAAATGCGGCAAGATCGGTTCCCGATTAGCATTGTCTGTGCGGTCACTGCGGCATCCTCCCGAAAAAACTTTGATAAGCCCAGTATAGCAACTGAAAAATCATTTTGCAATTCAAAAGGCGTTCATAGCAGTGGCAAGCAGTGTCTTCGTATATACAAAGACCATTTTGCGTTGCAAAATGCTTGTTGGGAAATCCCAAACCCTTGAACTGCATCCGACGGATGCAGGCTACGCGTTTTTGCAAAACGCTTTTGCATCTTGCAATTTTGTTCATCGAACTTGTATTTCTTTGCCGGAACCGTTGCGCTTTGCCGCCTAACTTGTTATTATTAAACGTGAAAGAACTTTCACAGAGAAACGGAGAAAACACCATGCCTACTTTGGAATGGATTGGAAAAAGCAAAGTTGTCAATCATCATCAGGAAGTGCCGTTCCGTGTGTTGGAGCGTCAGTACAGCTTTGACGAAATGGGCAAGCACACCGAGGACAACGGCAGTGATAACATGATTATCCACGGCGATAATCTGGAAGCCCTGAAAGCTCTGCTGCCGCAGTATGAGGGCCGGGTGAAGTGTATCTACATCGATCCTCCTTACAACACTGGCAATGAGAAGTGGTGCTACAACGATAATGTCAATGATCCGCATATTCAAAAGTGGCTGGGCGAAGTAGTCGGTAAGGAAGGCGAGGATTTGACACGCCATGACAAGTGGCTCTGCATGATGTATCCTCGGCTGATGCTACTACAGAAGTTGCTGGCGGATGATGGTGCGATTTTTATTAGCATTGACGACAACGAGCTTTACAACTTGAAATCCATCTGTGATGAAATCTTTGGTGCGAGCTGTTTCGTTTCCAATATTTCGTGGCAGCGCACTTACTCCACTCGAAATGATTCTAAAGGCATCGTAAACGAGGTGGAGCATATTCTGGTATACAGCAAACAGCCAGGATGGAATCCCAACAAGTTATCTCGTACCGAAGAAATGAACGCACGTTACTCTAACCCGGATAACGATGTATGTGCATGGAAAAGCACAGATGCCTTTGCACCCGGAGCTACAACGCATCAAGGAATGGTTTATGCTATTCAGAATCCATTTACAGGCGTACTTCTTTACCCGTCTAATGGACGTTGCTGGTCTTTAGGACAGGATCAGATGTTTGAAATCATGTCGCAGTGGGGCGAGTATGAATTGCGCGAGATAGCGGATGCTCAGAAAAGAGCATCAATATGCGGAGTGTCAGAAGCGCAGGTTAAAAGTGGTGTTAAAGCAATCATGCTATCTGACAGCGTGGAAGATGCTGCACAAAAGGCAGCTGCGATTTATAATCGCGGACAGTGGCCATTGTTCTACTTTGGTCAAGGTGGAAAAGGTGGAATTCGTAGAAAAACATATCTTGATAATGTCGGAGGTCGCGTTCCTACAAACTTCTGGCCGTTTTCTGAAACTGGTCATACAGATGAAGCAAAAAAAGAAATGTTGACGATTTTTGACGGGAAGGCACAGTTTGACACGCCTAAGCCTCGCCGCCTTATTGAATTTGTGCTGAGGATTGCAGGTTCTGAGGATGCGCTGATTCTTGATTCCTTTGCCGGATCTGGCACAACTGCCCATGCGGTGCTGAATATGAACAAAGCGGATGGAGGACACCGCAAGTTTATTCTGGTGGAGATGGGCGACTACGCCGATACTACGACTGCTGAACGTGTGAAGCGTGTGATCAACGGCTATGGCAAAGACAAGAACGCCGTAGAAGGCACTGGTGGCAATTTCAGTTACTACGAACTGGGCGAGCGGCTGCTTCTGCCGGATGGCAACCTGAATGAAAGCATCGGCACAGACAAAATCCGTGACTACATCTGGTATACGGAAACGAAGAAACCTGCGGTGAGTCAACAGAACGGAAACCCGTATTTCCTCGGCGAGAACAACCGCACCGCTTACTATTTCTACTATGAGCCAGACCAGATGTGCGTGTTGGACTATGCTTTTTTGTCTACCATTCCGGAAAAAGCGGAAAACTATCTGATTTATGCTGACCGCTGTGCATTGAGTGAGAGTGACTTGCTGCGGTTTGGTATCACGTTTAAGAAAATTCCGCGCGACATTGCGCGGGTGTAAGGAGGACGGCTCTTATGGAATTGAAAAATTATCAGAAAGCCGTCATTCGGGATTTGGAACGCTATCTGGAAATTCTGATGCAGACAAAGAACATCGAAACGGCCTATACTCGTCTCTGGCAGGAGAAAGATGTAAAAGTCGGATTTGGCGGAATGCCCAAGTATCAGAATCTTCTGCCCGGTGTGCCGAATGTCTGCCTGAAAGTTCCTACGGGCGGCGGCAAAACATTTTTGGCTGCAAATGCCATCGAGCCGATTCTCTCCGCACTGGGTGTGGTAAAACGCCGTGCAGTGGTTTGGCTGGTTCCGTCAGATGCTATCCTGACCCAGACCTTGGCTGCATTGCGTGACCCAGCACATCCTTACCGCCAGAAAATTGATGTTGCCTTTGGCAGCCGTGTGGAAGTGTATACCAAAGAACAGCTTTTGATGGGGCAGCACTTCAATATTTCTGCGGTCAACGAGCAGCTTTCCATCATGGTGCTGTCTTACGATTCGTTCCGTGGCAAGAAGGAACAGCTCAAGGCCAAGCAGGAGAACAGCAGCCTTGTTGCGCTGGCAAATGCACTGGGCGAACCCGATATGCCGCTGGAAGATACCGACCCGACCGCCTTGATGCAGGTCATCAATCAGCTGCATCCGTTGGTTATCGTGGACGAAAGCCACCATGCGCGCAGCAACTTGAGCAAGCAGATGCTGCAAAACTTCAATCCCTGCTTTGTGCTGGATCTGACGGCAACGCCCACTAAGGAAAGCAATATCATCTCCATTGTGGATGCGATTCACTTGAAACGCGAGAACATGGTCAAGTTGCCTGTCATCGTGATGAACCGCAACAGCCAGCAGGATGTGTTGCATGATGCCATCGAGATGCAGCGGACACTGGAAATTCACGCAAAAGATGCCTACGAAAAAGGTGGCAGCTACATTCGTCCCATCGTGCTGTTTCAGGCACAGCCCAAGGGCAAGGAAAATGCAACGACTTTTGAAAAACTGCGCCAACGCCTGATTGCTGCCAACATTCCAGCAGAGCAAATTGCCATCAAGACGGCGGAGATCAACGAGTTGAAAAATGTGGACTTGCTGTCGGAAAAGTGTTCGATTCGCTTTATCATTACAGTCAATGCCTTGAAAGAGGGTTGGGACTGCCCCTTTGCGTATATCCTTGCTTCGCTGGCGAACCGCACCAGTCAGGTGGATGTGGAGCAAATCGTGGGGCGTATTCTGCGCCTGCCCTATACCCGGAAACATTCTTCTCCGATCCTGAATACTTCGTATGTTCTGACCTCGTCTGCGGACTTCAAGCGTACGCTGGACGGCATCGTCAAGGGCTTGAATAACGCAGGCTTCACTGACCACGATTACCGTGTGCAGGAAGAAGCTGCCCCGGTCGAGCCGCTGCCCAAAGTGGAGCAGACCATCTTCCCGGCACAGCCGACAAACGAAGCGATGCCCGCGGCATCGGCGGAAGAGGAAGAGTTTTTTGATTTCGACCCGACACTGTTGGGCAGCACCTTGGCAAAGGCAAGTGTTTCTCCCTCGGTGCAGAATATTTTTGACCGCTCTGAAAAGGAACAGAACGATTTTGATGTTGCTATGCAGCAGCACCAGAATGACCCGTTGAGCGATTTGCCGCTGGAGGTGCAGGATAAAGTGGATACCTCTCATGTAAACCCGGCGTTTTTGGAGGATGTTCACACCCTCAAACTTCCGAAATTCTGCCTAAAAGTACAGCCATCGCTTTTCTCGCTATACGACAGCGAAGAACTCTCAAAGGAAAACCTGCTCAGCAACTTTACGTTGAAGGGAAAACCCAGCGCAATCGACTTCGGCCATCTGGACGACGATTTGGCGCAGGTCGATTTGGAAGACCGCGATACCACGACACCGCGTATCTCCAAGCTGAAAGATGATTATCAGCAGTACATGAACAAGCAGTTTCCACTGCTTCCGGGCGAGGATAAACTGCGTATCTGCAAGGATATTATCCACAAGAGCCTTTGCAAAATGAACGCGGTGGATGATAATGAACTGCGGCGTTATGTCGATGGGATCGTGGATAATATGAACCGCGAAGAGCTAGACGCGCTGGAACGGATGCCTGTTAGCTTTGCAGCAAAAATTCGTGCATACGTCATGCAGCTTCAAGAGGAAACTGCACGGGAAAACTTCTACAAGTGGCTGGAAACGGAGAAAATCGTATGTGAACCCCGCTTTCAGTTGACGGAGTATATAACCCTCCCGGATAGCACTTCTTCAATGAGCAAGAGCCTGTACCAGACCGAGGGCAAGATGGATGGTCTGGAATATAAAATGGCTCTGGCAATGACCAACATGGACAATATCCGCTGGTGGCATCGCAACCCGGAGCGTAACAAGTTTTCGTTCTGTTTGAACGGATTCCGCAATCATTACCCGGATTTTATCGTCCGCACGATCAGTGGAAAAATTATTCTGATTGAAACCAAAGGCGACCAGCTGGAAAATGCAGAGTCCAGAGAAAAAATTCGTCTGGGTCGTGCATGGCAGGATGCCGCTGGCAAGCAGGCATACCGCTATTATATGGTGTTCCAGAATAAAGATTTGAAAATGGAGGGCGCGTACCGATTTGATGAGTTTTTGACGCTGTTAAAGGAGTTGTAAGGCTCAATTGTAACTTCTGTTTAGAATCTGATTAGAGCGATGAAAGAGGTGGAACAACGATGGTCAATATCAATAATAAGCCTTGGGATAAACTTCGATTTCGTGATATCGAAAAATTCTTGTCTGAATCAGGCGATGAAAATTTCTTTTTTGAATTCAAGTCGGATGATGAGGAACCGAAAAAGCTAATTAAGGAAATTTCAGCGTTTGCGAATACTTATGGTGGATATATTCTTCTGGGCGTTAATGATGATAAGACTATCGGAGGTTGTAAAAAATGGACAGAGCAAAGAATTCACATTACGATTCATGACAGTATTACGCCGATTCCAAACTTTGATGTCAAAAAATTCACATCAAAGGGAAAGCATATTTTTGTTATAAAAATTGAGGAAGGTGCAACACCGCCATACATTACAAATCGTGGCGATATTTATGAGCGAGTGTCATCTGGTTCATTTCCAATAAAAGAGTCGATAAAATTGGACCAGTTATACCAGAAGAGAAAAGATGAACTGATAAGAATAAAAAATATTATTGAACTTCCATCGCTCGAAATAGACTCAAATTTTCCTCAAAATGTATTCGCATATTTGGACTTTGGATTTTTTATGGCATCATCGGATAAATCGGTACTCTGGAAAAAATATCAAACGGCTGATCTGGAGAAAATTGCAGAGTATATTCGAACTATAAATAAAAATTTTAGCATTTCACGTGTGGGTGCTTCTTATTTGTTTAGTGTTGGAGAATTTATGGCAAAAGACCAAGACGGAAATTCGTGCCCCATGAATGCTGGAATTCACGATTTTATGGAGGTGTTTCCAGATGGGAGTGCTCGTGGGAGAATACTCTTAAATGCCGACCCTAATTCTTGTCAAGTAGATATCTCAATATTCATTTATTGTTTGGGGCTAGTCTACCAAAAAATTTATTCAATGATTTTTCAGGAAGCACTTCCAAAAGAATTTGTATATACGTATAAGTATGAAAAATTGACTGTGCTAAAGCAGTTCATTCCAGTATATGACATGCTTGCGCGAAGTAATCCGGGAAAACAGACGTTGGAAGGCTATCTTAATAAGCATGAACAGAAATATGGAAATAATTTAATAATCGAAAGCAGCCGTTATCCTAAAAATGATTATTTGTTGATTGATCGTCGTTACTTTGATGAGATGAAAGTCAAATGTAATGCAACTGAGCTGTATGGAAAGTTGTTCCATTCTAAGTTTTTTAATTTGGGTTATATTGATTCTCCGTTTACAATGGAATTACTAAAGGAAGAAAATTAAATTGCATAAAAAGGAGGAATTTTTGTGGCTGGAAAATTTTCACTCCGTAAGTTTAGCGAAATTAACTTGAATGACCCGTTCTTTGATAGCTTAAAATCCGACTATCCCGGCAATGCGTCTTCTACGGGATTTTCTGTTTGGTTTGCAAAGAAGGCACAAGAAGGAAGAACGGCACTTGTTTTTAATGACGAACAGGGGCTAGGTGCTTTTATCTGTATAAAAAACGAAAATGAACCGATTGAACTAAAAAGTGGCATACTTGCTGCTTGCAATCGTATCAAAATTAGCACCATGAAAATTGCGGAACACTTTCGAGGTCAGCGATTGGGTGAGGGTGCGATTGGATTGGTTCTATGGAAATGGCAAAAATCTGGAACCGATGAAATCTATGTTACGGCATTTGATAAGCAGGATTTGCTGATTTCTCAGCTTGAAAAGTTCGGGTTTAATAAAGTTGGGTTCAATTTGAATGGAGAAGGTGTTTATATAAAGAATCGTCATAATATTGATTATAGTGACCCCTATAAATCTTTCCCATTTATTAACCCCAATTTTGAGTCTTCAGGGTATCTTATCATCAATGATACTTACCATGATACGATGTTTCCATATTCTGAATTGAGAAATAATACATTGCAAAATGCCGTGGCCATGAATGTGAGCAATGGTCTTAGCAAAATATATGTTGGCGCACAGTATTCTAAGCCGCCGTATGGTGTAGGTGATCCAGTGCTTATCTATCGCAAGTATACAGCTGGGCAGGGAAAACGATATCGTTCGTGTATCACGTCTTTCTGTGTGGTAACAAAAATCATACAAGCAAAAGAAAACTGGACGTATTTGATGCCTTTCGAGACTTTGCTAGGTAAAATCGGTAATAAGTCGGTATTTAATCCAGAAGAATTGAGAGAACGGTATGTCAGTGACCGAAATGTACTCGTTATCGAAATGCTCTACTATGGATATTTTGGTGAAGGAAATAATGTAAATATGGACTGGCTTGAACAAAACGGATACTGGGGAAGCAATCAATATCCTTCATTGATTTCGCTTGATTCAACGGCATTTAAGAGTATTTTGGAAAAGGGAAATATTGATGTCAGCAATGTTATTATCGATTAAACCTCAATATGCAGAGATGATTATTGAGGGAACAAAGAAATATGAATTCCGTACTCGAAAATGTCGTGATGATATAAGGAAAATCATATTTTATGCAACTGCTCCCCAAAGTCAAGTTGTAGGAGAAGCAGAAATTGAAGATGTTTTAGTAGGACCGCCTACTGAGATCTGGAAAAAAACCAAACAAGGCTCAGGAATTCCGGTATCTTTTTTTAGAGAATATTATAAAAACAAAGAAGTAGCGGTGGCCTATAAGCTTAAGAACGTTAAAGCGTATAAAGAGCCAAAGACATTAAAAGACTATGGCATTACTCATGTGCCGCAGTCTTTTATATATCTAAACGAATCATAATATATATAGCCCGCAGGCTGGATATAAAATCTGACCTGTGGGCTTTGCTGTATTTTCAAATCTTAGAGTTCAAATACTCCACCAGTTCCCAAACCGTTGTCAACGGATTGCTCTGCCGTGAAATCGGCTCGATGCCTTGGCACTGGATTTGACAGGCACGAGCTTTCGCTCGCTGAATTGCAGTTGCCTGCAAAGGCTTCAAAACGTCAAAGTAATCCTTGTTCTTCTCATAATCGGGGATTCTATTTGTTTGTTTCAGCAAGGGAATCAGTGCTTGACAATCTTCGACCTCTGCTTGCTGATTTACAAAGTGCAACAAAAACCACAACTCAAAGGATGGATTGGAGTAGGCCAGATGATAGCCTTCCTTTTGAGCGGACTGTTTGGCGCGCAGAAGTACCTCGTTGGAATTATCGTCACGGTCAAAGACGCACCAGATGGAATCGCCTTCATCGGGATAGTAGGGATTGTTGCCCATAGTGGCTTTGGCTTTTTGCACAAGCCTGTCGGCAGACTTATACTGAGAAGAAATCGGGATAATATCAATATTGCACCCTCGGCTGCGGAAACGTTTGAAATAGCGGATCTCGGTTTCACTGCCCTCACAGATGAGATACACCACCGGGTTGCGCTTTCTGGTGTGAACAGACTTGCGGCTGATCTCTTTTATTCTGCCCATGCTGCATCCCCTCCAATGAACGGAATCGCACCGTAGCGACCTTGTAAATAGCCCTTGGAGATATTCTCACCTTTCCGGGGAGAGAATTCGGTCAGGGCGTAAATATCGGTTTGCATGGTCTTTTCGTCCTTTTCGGCAAACCAGATCTGATCTCGCCGCAGCAAAGTTAAGTCAAGAAGTCCGGTGTCGTGCGTGGTAAAGATGAGCTGTGCATGGTTCGTATTGATAGCGGCATCCTGTACCATCTCGATCAGATGCCGCGTCAACAGTGGGTGCATACTGGATTCAATCTCGTCTACCACCAGAACAGACCCAGATTCCAGTGCGGCAAGCCACATACCGATGCGGGAGAAGAACCGCTGTGTACCAACGGATTCCTGCCCCAATGGAAGCCAAAAGCCCCTTGATGCGCCATCTTCGGCATCGAGGGTGTGCAATGCGGAAATGATAGGCTCTTCTTTGGAGCCAGTGATGCGGATGTCCTTGATACCGAGGTCTGCATACAGCATTTCATGCAGGATACGGCTCTTTTCAGAGCCGCCCTGCCGGATAGCAGACAAGGTGGCATCCAGCCGCATTTCGGTTCCCATGAAACCGGTCAGCTTTTCAAAGAACCACAGATAGGCCTTTTCGGTTTGGGGGCAGTTCCATTCGTTAGAGCTGGACAGATAAAGGCGATTTTCAGCAGTTCGTCCAGAAAGCGTAAGCTGTTCTTGGATGTTTTCACGAAATTGGTAGCCATTTCCCTCTCTGGAAAAAATCAAGGCTTCCCGGCCATTCGGCCAGTGATAGAGGTATTCGGTCATGACTTTGGACTTGTCAAACGAGAACCCATAGGCATACTTGATGCCGCCATAAAAATAGATGGCTTCAAAGCTGGTCGGCTGTGTAGGCTGGTCGGTGAAAGCAAACGGCTCTTGCGGAAGGGACTCGCCTTTCAGCAACTTGGCATACCGCCCGCAGACCATCTCGCGCATGAGCAGGAGAGCATGGAGAACATTGCTCTTCCCGGCTGCATTTGCGCCGTACAGTGCCAGCACAGGTACAAGCTGTTTCTTCTCGTCCGGCGAAATCAGGCAATCAGGCAGACTTTTATCCGTAGATGCTTTCAAGCTGATAATAGCCGTGTCCTTGATGGAGCGGTGGTTGGTGACTGAAAATTGAAGCAGCATCGCGATTCCTCCCAGATGATTTTCTGAACCCAGTGTACTCTATTCTGGGCAGAAAGTCAAATTTTGATTTTGAAATTTGCAAATATTCCGCAAAAATCAAGAATAAAATCTAAAATATCGGCTTTTTATACCGTTCAGATGCTATCAGAAATCATTCTGCATACACGACTTCCCTCACCACTACCTCTTCAGCCTGCGCTTTCAGCCCGTTCATGTGCGCCACCCAGAGAAGCTGTGCACGCTCTTTGTCCGGCGCAGGGGACTTGTCTGCCAAGGCCGCAATCGTGCACTCCACCTGCTCTGAGGCGGTTTTCTGGACATCCTGCAAATGCGGCCAGAGCGAACCGTTCAAAAGCATCCGGTTGTACAGTACCGACCGCTGGGTCTTGAGATAGGTCAGGCGCATCCGGGCGTACTTGCCCAGAGGTTCGTGGTTGTCAGTCTGCGGCAGGATGAGCAGGGGCAGTTGATAGTCCCCGACCTGTGCATAGCGGATTTCGGTGCGGACAGTCGTTTCGTTTTTCATTATAAATCTCCTTTTTGTTTTCAACGTCTTTTGCGGCAATGGTGGAAAATAGCGGTCACCTCTTCCGGTTCTGCGCTGTCAGCCAGTTTCCCTGCGCCTGATAGTAGTGCTCCATGGTGGTGGGGGCGTTCATGATGGTGGTACGCAGGTAGGCCATGATGTTCTTGATGGGCTGGGTGGTGTTGGCCATCACATCGAAGATGTACTCCACGTGCTGGCTGGTCAGCTTATCCAGCCGCAGCCGAATGGCCTTGGTGGTCTGCGGCTGCTTGCCGACGTACTGGGTCTGTCGTGGACAGCAGTACATCTCCACAATGTTGTCCAGCAGTTCCTCCAGCTTGTCGGGGTCGTATCGCTGGGCAAGGGTGTCGATCTCCAGCTTCTCCCGGAACTCCTCCCGCACCTGTGCTTCCATCTGGTCAAAATCTGCGGATTCGTCCGTCTGCCCTGATAGATTAGTACTTTGTCTTTTAGTATTTTGTTTATTAGTATTTTGTTGCGTTGGATTCTCCAACGTTGGAAAACCCGACATTGGATTTTCCGATGATGGTGAATTTGGCACTGGAGCAGGGCGTTTTTCAATCCGTTCTTTCTGTGGCAGTTCAAAGACTTCATAGTTGTAGTCAATAATGCGGCCACGGGCATCACGGACTTTGCTCCGACACAGATACCCGCCATCTTCCAGTTCGTGAACCGCACTTCTCACACTGTCGATGCCATCCCTGCACCCGGTTGTCAGCCCTTTCAGGCTGTAATCCCAATCGTCCGGCAGGGAGAGCATATAGGACAGCAGGCCCTTGGCTTTCAGGGACAGTCTCTTATCCTGCAGGTGGTGGTTGCTCATAACGGTGTAGTTGACATTTTTATTGACGCGGAATGTTGACATGGCGGCTTCCCTTTCAGCCCAATGCGGGCAAGAGAAAACGCAGCATCTCCCGGCTTTCGGGAAACGCTGCGTTCAGACAGAGAAGCCTGCTGTGAGCTGGCACAGCAACGGCAGCACTGTAATATTCTAACGAACATCTAACGGAACTGCACCTGAAATGCAGCCCCTGACGCTTTGTGTGAAAGGAGAATTTTCTAACGGCACTTCGCAAAAAGTGGTCAATTTTTGCCTGTAAATTGCGATGATGTGCCACTTTTGCGAGGCGCAGAAAATGCCGGAAACTGCCAATGACAGCCGAACGAAACCAGCTTCATCCAACCGATTCAAAGACTCGAAATGCGATAGGCCGGGAGACCGGTGCCAGGGTTCGACTCCCTGATGCTCCGCCAAAAACGCCGCAGGACGATGAGTTCTGCGGCGTTTTTCATTGCATATTTTACTTTCCCGCCAGCAATACCGCCAGCGCAGCCTTCTGGACGTGTAGACGGTTCTCAGCCTCGGTGAAGATCTCGTCGGCGTGGGCCTCGAAGACGGCAGTAGAGATCTCCTCGCCGCGGTGAGCGGGCAGGCAGTGGAGCACCATGCAGTCCGGCTTTGCGGCTTTCAGGAGGCCGCTGGTGAGCTGGAAGCCTGCAAAGTCCCGCAGACGGCTCTCGCTCTCGGAGGTGCCGGGGGCAGCGGTATTCCAGACAGCCGTCACCACCACATCGGCGTCCTTGACACCCTCGGCAGGGTCTTCCAGCAGGCGGAACGCACTGCCGTACTTATGGGCGAACATCAGCACATCTGCCGCCGGGCGGTAACCGTGGGGGCAGACGCAGTCTACCTTCATGCCGGAGAGCAGGCCGCCCACGATGAGGCTGTTGGCCATATTGCTGCCGTCGCCGACGAAGCAGAGCTTCTGGTCCGCCAGCGCACCCCGGCGCTCCCGGATGGTCATGAGGTCGGCCAGAACCTGACAGGGGTGAGCATAGTCCGTCAGGCCATTGATGACGGGGACGCCCGCAAACTCAGCGAACTCTTCCAAATCGCTCTGGCGGTAGGTGCGCCAGACAACGCAGTCATAATAACGGCCCAGCACCCGGGCGGTATCCTTGAGCGGCTCGCCGCGGCCGGACTGCAGCTCGGTGGCGGCATTCATGTAGTTGCCGAGGCCGCCCAGCTGGTAGACGCCCACCTCGAAGCTGGTGCGGGTACGGGTGGAATTTTTCGAGAACATCAGCGCAACGCTCTTGCCCTTGAGCAGAGGTTCGGTGCCTCCGGCCTTCTGCTGAGCTTTCAGCTCATCGGCCACATCAAGGATGTGGGCCACCTCGTCAGGGGTGAGGTCGCTCATTTTCAGCAGATGCTTCATGCCTGCTCCTCCGTTTTGCTGGGGTCCATCTCCGCGAGGACGCTGCCCAGAATATCCAACGCCATCTCCACATCGTGGGCGGTCAGAGTCAGCGGCGGCAGCAGGCGGAGGCGGGTCTTTGCGGTAAGCACCAGCAGGCCCTTTTCGCGGCAGGCGGCCAGCACGTCAGCGGCCTTGATGCCCTCGAGAAACTCGATGCCGACCATCAGGCCGATGCCCGAGAGGCTCCTGACGCGGGGCAGCTTTTCCAGACCGGTGCGCAGCTGGACAGCCCGCTCGTTGACGTTGGCGAGGAAGCTGGCGTCCATCCGGTCCACGACGACATTCGCACCGGCGCAGACCACCGGGTTTCCGCCGAACGTGGAGCCGTGGCTGCCGGGTCCCATACCGGCAGCGACTTTTTCATTCATCAGGACAGCGCCAATCGGCAGGCCGCCGCCCAGACCCTTGGCCAGCGTGACGACGTCGGGCTGGAGGTTGTAGTGCTCGCAGCACAGGAAGGTGCCGGTGCGGCCCACGCCGGTCTGCACCTCGTCCACGATGAGGACGAGGTCTTTTTCGTCGCAGAGGGCGCGGACAGCCTGCACATACTCGGGGTCCAGCGCCACAACACCGCCCTCGCCCTGTACCAGCTCCAGCATGACAGCGCAGGTGTGGCGGTCCACCATCTCGGTCAGGGCGTCGATGTCGCCGGCCTTGACGTACTGGAAGCCCTCGTTGAAGGGGCCGAAGTAGTTGTGGAACACGCCCTGTCCGGTGGCGGTCAGGGTAGCAATGGTACGGCCATGGAAGCTGTTGACCAGCGTGATGACATTGTAGCGGTCAGCACCGTATTTGTCGAAGCTGTACTTGCGGGCGGCCTTGATGGCACCCTCATTGGCCTCTGCGCCCGAGTTGCCGAAGAACACCTTGCTCATACCGGTGCGCTTGCAGAGCTTTTTGGCCAGCTTGCCGCAGGGGGCGGTATAGTAGAGATTGGAGGTGTGCTGCAGCTTGTGTGCCTGCTCGGAGACGGCCTCGGCCCAGGTCATATCGCAGTAGCCCAGGCTGTTGACGCCGATGCCGCTGGTGAAGTCGAGGTACTTCTGCCCCTCGGGGCCTTCGGCATAGAGGCCGTGGCCCTTCTCGATGGCGATGGGGTTGCGTGCGTAGGTATGCAGGACATACTCGTTGTCCCGCTTGATGACTTTTTCGGAATCCATATTCTTTACCTCCTGACGGTGGAGCCGCATACTTTCCCTCTTTGCCAAAGGCTCCCCTACAAGGGGAGCTGGCGCGAAGCGCCTGAGAGGTTGTAGGAAGGAGAGCCTAGCCGTGAGCCGCAGCGGGGCTAAACCTCTCCGTCACGGCTGTCGCCGTGCCACCTCCCCTATCGAGGGGAGGCCTTGGCATATCGGAAAGTGTTCTTATCCATTATTATAGGACACTCCGGCGCATCACGCAACCCTTATTCGTGATGGCTGCGGCGATAGAAGCGGGTACCGGAGCCACGGTCGGAGAACAGCTCCAGCAGGATGGAGTGCGGCACGCGGCCATCAATGATGACAGCCTCGTGGACGCCCTGATAGATCGCGTCGGCCATGCCGCCGATCTTGGGGATCATGCCGCCCGCGATAATGCCGGCGGACTTGTAGCCCTCGATCTCGGAGACCTCCACCTCGGGGATAAGGGTGGATTCATCTTCCTTATCCCGCAGCAGGCCCGCAATATCAGTCATGGAGACGAGTTTTTCGGCCTTGAGCGCGATAGCGATCTGTGCGGCGGCGGTGTCAGCGTTGACGTTATAAGCCTGGCCCAGGTCGTCCATGCCCACCGTTGCAATAACGGGGATATAGCCGCTGTCCAGCAGGCTGGAGATCAGCGTCGGGTCAACGTGGACGATCTCTCCCACATGGCCCAGCTGAGGGTCAAGCTCGGTGCAGCGGAGCATCTGGCCGTCCATGCCGCAGAGGCCGACGCCGCGGCCCCGCAGCTTTGCCACGAGGTCTTTGTTCACCTTACCGGCCAGCACCTGCTGGACGATCTCCATGGTGGCGTCGTCGGTGACGCGCAGGCCGCCCGCAAAGTGGCTCTCGACGCCCACTTTTTTGAGCATCTCATTGATGGCAGGGCCGCCGCCGTGTACCAGAACCACCCGCACGCCAAGCAGGGTCAGGGTGACAAGGTCATTCATGACCGCGTTTTTCAGCGTCTCGTTGATCATGGCGTTGCCGCCGTATTTGATGACCATGGTCTTGCCGTGGTACTTCTGGATATAAGGGGTCGCCTCCGAGAAAAGGAGGGCCATTTCTTCGTTTTTCATTGCTGTTCTCCTTCTCAGGTGCGGTAGTCGCCGTTGATCTTCACATAGTCATAGGTCAAATCGCAGCCCCATGCCTTGGCGCTGGCGTCACCGGTCCCCATATCCACCTTGACCAGAATATCGTGCTCGGCCAGGACCTTTGCGGCCTCGTCCTCGCTGTAGGGGTGGTAGGCGGCGTTCTCGCAGACGTAGACCTCACCGGCGGCGCTGGACAGCCAGACGCAGACCTTATCGATGGAAAAATCCCCGGGGGTGTAGCCGATGGCGCAGAGGATGCGGCCCCAGTTGGCGTCGCGACCAAAGACAGCGGCTTTGAAGAGGTTGGAGCAGACCACGCTGCGGCTGACGGCGCGGGCCGTCTTGAGGTCGGGGGCGTGGGTGACTTCGCAGGTGATGAGGTGGGTCGCGCCCTCGCCGTCACCGGCGTGCTCAGCACACATATGCTCGGCGATGGCGGTCAGTGCGGCCACAAAGGCGTCGTAGTCGGCGTTCTCCTCGGTGATCTCCGGGTTGCCCGCAAGGCCGGAGGCCATGATGATCAGGGTATCGTTGGTGGAAGTGTCCAGATCGACGCTCATCTGGTTGTAGGTCCCGGGGACGACGGTCTTGAGGGCCTTTTCCAGCAGGGCGGGGGAGACGGCGGCGTCGGTGGTGTAGAATGCCAGCATGGTGGCCATGTTGGGGGCGATCATGCCGCTGCCCTTGCCGATAGCGCCCACCGTGCAGATCTTGCCGCCCAGCTCAAACTGGATGGCATATTCCTTCTTGTGGGTATCGGTGGTCATGATGGCCGTCGCCGCGTCGGCGCTGCCCTGTGCGTCAGCCGCCAGCTTGGCGGCGGCAGCAGGGATGCCACGGGCAAACGGGTCGATGACCATCGGCTGGCCGATAACGCCGGTAGAAGCGGGCAGGACATCCTTTGCGTCGATGTTCAGCGCCTTGCCCACCAGCTCACAGCATTCCTCCGCCAGTGCCACGCCGTTGGCGGCGCAGGTGTTGGCGTTGCCGCTGTTGACCACGATGGCCTGTGCATAGCCGTCCGTCAGGTGGGCACGGTCTACCTTGATGGGTGCGCCGCAGACCTTGTTGGTGGTGTAAACACCGGCGGCGGCGCAGCGGACGTCGGCCTTGATGAGCGCCAGATCGTACTTTTCACTGTGATTTGCCCGGATGCCGCAATGGACACCGGCTGCTGCAAAACCCTTGGGCGCGCAGATGCCGCCCGCAACTTCTTTATACTGCATCTGAAAATCCCCCTAATTTCAAACCTCTCAGTCTCGCTTCGCTCGACAGCTCCCCTACCGAGGGGAGGTGGCAGCGCGCCAGCGCTGACGGAGAGGTTACTCTAATCCTTCCGTTTCGTTCATTCCCAACATCAGATTCATGCACTGGATGGCTGCACCGGAAGAGCCTTTGCCCAGATTGTCGAACAGGGACACCAGCATCATCTGGTCGCCCGCCGCGTTGACGGTCATATACAGCTCCATCCTGTCGCTGCCGGACAGGGCGTTTGAGTACAGACCATTCTCGGGAAGCGGCTCGTTGAGGGCGTGGACGGAAACGGTCGCGCCCTCCTTGTAATAGTCCGCAATGCCTGCGGCCACCGCCTCGGCGCTGGTGCCAGCCAGCTTGAGGTCCAGCGGAACGAGGACCTGCATCCCGCTGTAATAATCGCACACCACCGGCACAAAGGCAGGGGTGTGGGCGAGGCCGCTGATCTTCTGCATCTCGGGCAGATGCTTATGAGCGAGGCCCAGACCGTAGCTCTTGGGCGCATCCAGCTTGCTGTGAGCCGGACGGTCGGCGCTTTCGTACTCGGCGATCATCTTCTTGCCGCCGCCGGAGTAGCCCGAAATGCCGGTGCAGCTGAACGGATAGTCTGCCGGAGCCAGCCCCAGCTCCACCAGAGGCCGCGCGATGCTGATAAAGCCGCTGGCATAGCAGCCGGGGACCGCCACACGATACGAATTTTTGATCTTCTCTTTCTGGCCCTTCAGCTCCGGGAAGCCGTAGTCCCAGGCCGTGTCGGTGCGGAAGGCCGTGGAGGTATCCAGCACCTTGACGTCCGGGCGGAGCAGAGGCATGACCTCTTTGGAGGCCGCATCGGGCAGACAGAGGAAGGCAAGGTCGGCGGAATTGATGACCTTTGCCCGCTGGTTCACATCCTTGCGGCCCTCAGCCGAGATGCTCAGCAGCTCGATGTCAGGCCGGGCGGCCAGACGGTCGGCAATGCGCAGACCGGTGGTGCCGGAAGAACCGTCGATAAAGACTTTTACGCTCATGCGTTTGCCGCCTCCCATGCGCCGAGCTGGGCGCTTGCCAGCTCGATCTGCTTCTTGACGCTGGCCTCGCTGGGACCGCCATAGCTGGTGCGGCCCTCGCAGCACTTGATGAGGTCGATGGCGTCGTAGATGTCGTTTTCGAACAGAGCGCTGTAGCCCTTGAACTCATCGAGGGTCAGCTCTTCGAGGGTCTTATCCTTGCTGATGCAGTCGGAGACCATGCAGCCGGTGAGCTTGTATGCGTCGCGGAAGGGCATTCCCTTCTTGGTCAGATAGTCGGCGCAGTCGGTGGCGTTGATGAAACCCTTGGCAGCGGCCCGGCGCATATTGGCGGGCAGGGTCTTCATGGTGTCCAGCATGGGAGTGACCGTTTTCAGGCAGAGTTCCAGCGTATCGACGGCGTCGAAGATGGCCTCTTTGTCCTCCTGCATATCCTTGTTGTAAGCGAGAGGGATGCCCTTCATCATGACCAGCAGGGTGTTCAGATCGCCGTAGACGCGGCCCGTCTTGCCGCGGATGAGCTCGGTGACGTCGGGGTTCTTCTTCTGGGGCATGATGGACGAGCCGGTGGTGAAGGCATCATCCAGCTCGATGAACTTGAACTCCCAGCTGCACCAGAGGATGATCTCTTCGGACAGGCGGGACAGGTGCATCATGCAGATGGAGATGGCGTTTGCCAGCTCGATGCAGAAGTCACGGTCGGATACACCGTCAAGGCTGTTGGGGCAGGGCGCCGCAAAACCCAGCTTCTCGGCGGTGAACTGACGGTCCAGCGGGTAGGTCGTGCCGGCCAGAGCGCCGGAGCCCAGCGGACACTGGGCGTCCATCCGGGCAGTGGCGTCCTCGAAGCGCTGCAGATCGCGCAGCAGCATCCATGCATAGGCCATCAGGGCGTGGCCGAAGGTGATGGGCTGGGCGCGCTGCAGGTGGGTGTAACCGGGCATGACGGCGGTGGTGTTCTCGGCGGCCTTCCTGCAGATGACCTTGACCAGCTCCACGATGTAAGCCTGCAGAGTGTGGCTGTGGTCCCGCAGAGTCAGGCGGATGTCCAGCGCCACCTGGTCGTTCCGGCTGCGGCCGGTGTGCAGGCGCTTGCCAGCGTCGCCGATGCGGGCGGTGAGGGTCTGCTCCACGAAGGTATGGACGTCCTCGGCGTTGGGGTCGATGGTGAGAGCGCCGGAGGCCAGGTCATCCGCGATGGAGGCCAGACCGCTCAGAATATCTTCGCAGTCCTTCTCGGAGATGATGCCCTGCTTTGCCAGCATGGCGGCGTGGACGCCGCTGCCGCGCATATCCTGCGCGATCATCCGCTGGTCGAAGCGGATGGAAGAGTTGAAGTCGTTGACGCGGGAATCGACCGCCTTGGAGAAACGGCCCTTCCAAAGTTGTTCTGCCATTGTTAAGTCCCTTTCATAAACCTCTCCGTCTCGCTATCGCTCGACAGCTCCCCTACCGAGGGGAGCCTCTGGCGAAGAGGGCAGGCCTTACGAAATGCCAAGGCCTCTCCTCGATAGGAGAGGTGGCAGCGCGTTAGCGCTGACGGAGAGGTTGTTCCTTATAAACGGCAAAGCCGCCGCAGGGGAAAAAGCTCCCGCGGCGGTGCCGCCAGCAATGATGCCGGTAATTTGAGCCTTCAGCGTGAAAGTGTAAAAAACACGCCAAAGGGGATGGTAAGCAGGTTATTCCTTGACCTCGGGCCAGTTCTTGGACAGCTTTGCGCGCTCCTTGATGGACAGGCCGAACAGGTTGATGAAGCCGGCAGCATCTGCCTGATTGTAATCCTCATCCTCACCGAAGGAAGCGGTCTGCTCATCGTACAGGGTATACGGAGAGGTGACGCCGGCGTTGATCATGTTGCCCTTGTAGAGCTTCAGCTTGACATCGCCGGTGACGGTCTTCTCGAGGCTGTCAGCAAAGGCATCCAGAGCCTCGCGCAGCGGGGTGAACCACTGGCCGTTGTAAACGATGTCAGCGTACTTCTGAGCCAGCTGAGCCTTGAAGTGTGCGCTCTCCTTGTCCAGAGTGATGGTCTCCAGAACATTGATGGCCTTGTACAGGATCGCACCGCCGGGAGTCTCGTACACGCCGCGGCTCTTCATGCCCACCAGACGGTTCTCGACGATGTCCAGCAGGCCGATGCCGTTCTCGCCGCCAACCTTGTTCAGGTACTCGACCAGCTCGACAGCGCCCATCTCCTTGCCGTCAACAGCAGTGGGGATGCCCTTCTCGAAGTGGAGGGTGAGGTAGGTCGGGGTGTCGGGTGCCTGCTCGGGGCTGACACCCAGCTCCAGGAAGCCGGGCTTATTGTACTGCGGCTCGTTGGCGGGGTTTTCGAGGTCGAGACCCTCGTGGCTCAGGTGCCACAGGTTCTTATCCTTGGAGTAGTTGGTCTCACGGTTGATCTTCAGGGGGATGTTGTGTGCCTCGGCGTAGTCGATCTCCTCGTCACGGCTCTCGATGTCCCACTCACGCCAGGGAGCGATGATGGCCATATCGGGGCAGAGAGCTTTCAGCGTCAGCTCGAAACGCACCTGGTCGTTGCCCTTGCCGGTGCAGCCGTGGCAGATGGCGTCTGCGCCTTCCTTGATGGCGATGTCGGCCAGAGCCTTTGCGATGCAGGGACGTGCGAAGCTGGTACCCAGCAGGTAGTCCTCATACTTTGCGCCGAACTTCAGGGTGGGGAAGATGTAGTTCTCGACGAAGTCCTTCTTCAGGTCGAGGACGTACAGCTTGGAAGCGCCGGTAGCCTTGGCCTTCTCTTCCAGACCGTCCAGCTCAGTACCCTGACCCACGTCGCCGGAGACAGCGATGACTTCGCAGTTGTTGTAATTCTCTTTCAGCCAGGGAATGATGATGGAGGTATCCAGACCGCCAGAGTAAGCCAGAACAACTTTCTTAATATCTTCCTTTTTCATGATGATCGCTCCTTTGTTTATTACGCTTTTTACACTTTTGTTTTCCGCCCGGGCATCCCTCCCGGGGCGCTCGACGTCTTGTCTTTCTGAGTACGCTTTTATTATACGCCAAGCGGTTTTTCCGTCAATGCAGAAAACCGCCAAACCTTGCGCAGATTTGGCGGTCCTTTTCTGTTATTTTGTATATTTATGCATCATTTTCTAAATATATACAAAATTTATGCATCTTTAGTTTGTATATGCATAGCTGTATACGGCCCAGTTCCGGCACGGTGCGGCGTTCGTATTTTTATTTATTCTTTTTCAGCCATCCACCCGGCGCAGAGGACCTCTTTCTGGGCCTTCGTCAGCTTTTTGAGGGCAATTTCCCGCCGGAGGGCGGCGGACTTGTCCGCACACGCTTCCAGGTAGGCAAAGCCCAGCGCGGTATGGGTGCGGGTATACTTTGCGCCTTTGCCGCTCTGGTGGGCCTTGAGGCGGGCTTCCGGGTCGTTCGTCCAGCCGGTATAAAGCTGGCCGCCTGCGCAGCGCACCATGTAGACATAAGCTGTCTTTTCCGGCTTCTCAGATGCGGCCATTGTTCTTCAGCACCTGACGGCAGGCGGCAAGGGCCGTCTCCTTGTCCTTGGCCGTGATAAGGAAGCGGCTGGCGTGGCAGAAGCTGATGCCATCGATGCCGCTCTTCTGCTCGATGACCTCCTGCGGCTGGCCGGCCCAGCTCTGGGGGAAGGGGAGCTTGGGCTTTTTGGTCTTGTGGTCGGTGACGCACTGGGCGCTCCAGCCGCCCCGCTGGCTGGGATAGATGACGAAAAGGGCGTCGGTCTTGTACAGCCCGTTCTTCCAGGGCAGATAGCAGGGCAGCACCACGATGCCGTCGCGGGAATTTTTGTATGCCTGCTGGACCTTCTCGTCGGCGCGGTTGACGGCGTTGGCGCTCTCGATCTGGTTCTCCAGGATCTGCTTTGCCACGGCCACCGCCTTGAAGAAGCAGGCGTCCTGGTCCTCTTTCGAGTCCCACACGGGGTTGAAGAAGCCGATGGCGTCGCAAAGGCTGTTCTGCTCGCCGGTATTGTCGTTCAGATCGAGGGGCTGGATGAAGTTCTCATCAATGAGCCGGGCCTGACGCTCACCTACAAGGCCGGGGCCGAGTACCCGCCACAGCAGGCCGAAGGCCGCGTAAGGGATGCCGTTGGGGCGGGTCTCGCGGGGCTCCTGATGGTGGTCGAACATACCAAAGCCGATGTCGTACACGATGCCGTCGAAGTCATCCGGCACCACGAAACCGCGGGTTATTTTAATATCCGGGCGGAGGATCTGGAGCAGGGCAGTGGCGAACACGTCGTCGGCGTGGAACTTGCCTGCGTGGGTAAAGCCGTTTGCGGGTATTTTCATAGGGGTTCTCCTCATTCTCTCATGCATTCTGTTGCACACAGTATAGCACATTCCCGGGCGGCGGACAACAAAAAGGAGCCGCCGCATGACGCAGCAACTCCCGTATTCTACAGAAAATTTTCTCAGTGGTTGGCCTGTGCCGCTTCAAACTCTGCCTGCGTCAGGATCTGATAATCCGCAGGGATGTTGAAGAGATTCTGGTCCACAGTGGTGCTCGTGACGCGGTACTCCACGATGGTGCGGCCCTCGGCAGCATCGGTAACGACATACTTGAGGTCATCACCGACCAGGCAGTAGGAAACAGTGGCCGTCTGGCCGTCGGCATCGGTGGCAGTGTAGGACAGGGCCTCGCAGTCCTGACCGTTCACATTCACGGTGGTCACGGTGCAGGGGATCTCCTGTGCTTCGCCTTCGTCAGCGGAGACTACCTCGCTTGTGCTCACAGTGGGTACTTCGCCTTTGACAGCCATCTTGGATGCATCGTCCACCAGATAGCCCTGACCGTCTTTCAGGATATAGACCAGACTGCCGGCGTCTCCCATGTCCATCTTAATGTAAGCGTTGCCGTTGCTGCGGGCTGCGATCATGGTCTGGGCGGTGCCATCGGGGACAGTGGTGACGATCTCCTGATACAGTTCTGCGCCGGTGCGCTGTGCGAGCGCGTTGTTGATACGGGTCTCCACGGAGTCGCCGGGAGCCGCCATGCACACCGGCATCAGCACGGCGGCCATCACTGCAGCCACCAGCAGAGAAGTAAGTTTCTGATACAGCTTCATAGAAAATTCTCCTGTCTTTCAGCTCATTTTGCAAAGGCGTTTTTCCTCTTTTGCATTTGCATTATCTTACAACTTTTTCCGGGCCACTGTCAATCATCACATTTGCCCTCATGTCAAAAAACAGCCGCAGAGTCGTTCATTTCTCTCTGCAGCTGCGGTTTGTAAAGTTTTTGTGGAAATCACTTCCGGCCCTTGCGGCTGGTCTTGGTGACGGCGCGGGTGGGGGTCTTTGTCACAGCAGTGGTGGGCTTGACCGCCGGGCTGAGGTTGGGCTTCGGGGTCAGAGCCTTGGTGGGCTCGCCCAGAGCCAGCACCTGAGAAAGCGCGGCCTGTGCGGCGGCAGCATCGCCGTCGGTGACGGCCAGAACATCGGAGTAGAACTGCTCCATCTCCTCGCGGGTGGAGAAGGTGGCGACGTACATCTGGTTGCCCATCGCGCCGGAGAGGGCGTCGGGGATGCGGTCCACCATCTTCATGTTCTTCTGGTATTTCTGCATGATCTGCTCATGGCTGTACACGAAGTTCTTACCGTCGCGGCGGCCAGCGAAGGGGCAGTAGTAGTGCTCGCCCACGGGCATATCGGTGCCGCCGAAGGCGATCATGTCGGCCCAGATCTTATAGACGTTGGTGGAGCGGGCGAAGTTTATCATATCGGGAGTGAAGCCGCCGCAGGGGCGCATATTGACTTCGAGGGCCACGATCTGGCCCTTCTCGCCCATGCTGGCCTGGTTCTCGGTCATCCGGAAGAACTCGAAGTGGACGAAGCGGCTCTTGACGCCGAAACTCTTGACGACGGCACGGCCTGCGGCGCGGGTGTCCTCGGGCAGGTCCTTGATGATGTAGTAGATGGAGTTGTCGTTGTCGTTCACGATGTCCATGATGGACATGGGGCTGACATTGCCGGCCTCAAAGATGGGGTTGCCGGAGGCGTCGATGATGGCGTCGTAGCTGTTGACCTCGGCGTGGACGAACTCCTCCATGATGTAGGAGACGTCCGGGTGATTCTCGGCCTTGTAGGCGAGGAAGGTCTTCAGCTCTTCGTCATTGGACAGCTTGTAGGTATCGGAAGCGCCCACGCCGTTGTCGGGCTTGACCACCACAGGGTATCCCACCTGCTTGATGAAAGCCTTGCAGCCGTTGAGATCGTCCACCATGTGGTAGCGGGCGGTGGCGATGCCGGCCTTCTGGTAGTACTCCTTCATCTTGCTCTTGTACTTGATGCGGGGCATATCCTCGGTCTGGAAGCCGGAGGTGATGTGGAAGTCGGTGCGCAGGGCAGCGTCCCGCTCCAGCCAGTATTCGTTGTTGGACTCCAGCCAGTCGATACGGCCATACTTGAAGATGAAGAAGGCCACAGCGCGGTAGACTTCGTCGTAATTCTCGAGGCTGCCGACCTTGTAGTACTCGTTCAGGCTGTCCTTCAGCTCCGGCTTCAGCTCATCGTAGGGCTGGTCGCCGATGCCCAGCACGTTCATGCCGTCGTTCTTCAGCTCCCGGCAGAACTGCCAGTAGTTCGTCGGGAAGTTCGGGGAGATAAAAATAAAATTCTGCATAATTTCGCGTCTTCTTTCCTTGAATATCCTCTATAACCCTCTCAGTCACCTTCGGTGACAGCTCCCCCAGAGGGGGAGCCTCTGGCGAAGAGATGAAGCTTTCCGTTATGCCAAAGCCTCCCCTCATTAGGGGAGGTGGCACGCTGTAGGCGTGACGGAGAGGTTTTCTTTTACCCTAAAATATACGGCATGTAATAAGCCGTCTGCTTATACCACCAATCCCAGTCGTGCTTGACGTCGTGTCCCCACAGATCCACCCAGACAGGGATGTTCTTTGCCTCGAAGATGCGCTTGAGCATCCAGGTGGTGTCGGGCTGCTCCCATGCGCCCTGACCGCAGCAGATGACAGCCTTCTGGTTCCGGTACAGCTCCATATAGGGGTGATCCTCCGGGAAGTTGCGCATATAGTCCACGGGAGAGTTCATATACACCAGCTCATCCATGTAGTCGCCGAAGCCGTAGTGGGCGGTATAGATGCCGCTGAGGGCCAGACAGCCGCAGAAGATGTCGGGCCTGCGGAGGTAAAGGTTGACCGCATGGGTCGCGCCGAGGCTGCAGCCGAAGGCGATGACGCCGGGCAGGTCATCCCAGCCATTGCGCTCCTTGGACAGATAGCGCAGCTTGGGGACAGCTTCGTCCACGATATAATGCAGCCACTGCTCATACCGGCGGATGCGCCAGTAAGGGTCGCCATTGGTGTCCGACCAGGTCTCCTTGTCCAGCGTGTCGATGGACATGACCATGAGCTGGCCCGACTCGATCCAGGGTGCAAGGGTGTCAGCCATGTGGAAGTCCTCGAAGTCGAAGAAGCGGCCGTCCTGACAGGGGATGTACAGCATGGGCCGTCCCCCGTGCCCGTAGACTTTGCACTCCATCTCCCGGCCCAGCGCCGGGCTGTATTCCTTAAAATACTGCATCTCCATATGCTTTCCTCCTCAGTTTGGTTCAATCAAGCTCGTACATCAGGGTGTGGAACACGAAAGGCAGCTGCTTTTCCCAGCTGGCTTCGCTGTGGTCTCCGCCCGGCACGACGCGGGCCGTCAGGTTGATGCCCCGGGCAAAGATCTTGCTGCACATCTCGCCGAAGCCTTTCCGCATCCCGTCGTGGTTGCCCATCTCTCTGGAGCCGTAATCCATGTAGAGCACGGTACCCGGGGCCAGCTTGCAGCGGCCCACCAGCGCCGTCAGCGCCTCCGGAGCCACCCACAGCGAGGGCGAGAGCGCCGCCGCACGGCCAAACACATCGCTGTACTGTAAAAGAGCGTACAGGCTCATGAGGCCGCCCATGGAGCTGCCGCCGATGAAGGTGTGCGCCCGGTCGGGCTCTGTGCGGTAGTTGGCGTCGATGTAGGGCTTGAACTCGTGGACGAACCAGTTCAGAGTGTCCTTGCCTTTGCCGTCGAAGTGGCCGTACTGCTTATCGTCGAAGCGGTAGGGCGAATACTCCACCAGACGCTCATTGTTGGCACCGGCGTTGCACTCCACCGCCGCCACGATGAGGGGCGTATCGGTGTAGTCCAGATAATCGGCCACGCCCCAGCTCTTGCCGTAGGTGGCGTCCTCGTCGAAAAACACGTTCTGCCCGTCGAACATATACAGCACCGGATACCGCCGGTCAGGGTCAGCCTCGTACATGGTGGGCAGATAAACATAGGCTCGGCGCTCTTCTTCGCCGCCCACAGCGGGGTAGCGGATGCTCCACTTCTTTATCATCTTCTCATTCCCTCTCGTTTTTCAGGTGTACTTTAAGTGTATCACCCGCGGCAGAGAATTTCAATCCGCACCGGATACAGCAAACGCCGCCGGGCGTACAGCCGGGCGGCGTTCATAAGCCTTTCAGCTCTTAGTACTTCTTCTCCACAGGGACGATCCAGCCCTTGGTATCGGGGATCTTGCCCCACTGCATACCGGTCATGGTGTCATAGAGCTTCTGGGTGACAGGGCCGATGCTGCCGTCGCCGATGTAAGCGTGCTCGCCCTTCCAGACCAGCTCCTTGACGGGGGAGACGACAGCGGCGGTGCCGGTGCCGAAGACCTCTTCCAGCTTGCCGTCGCGGGCAGCCTGCATGATGTCGGCGATGGCCAGCTTGCCCTCGACGACCTCATAGCCCCAGTCCTTCAGCAGCTCGATGCAGCTGCGGCGGGTGACGCCGGGCAGGACGGTGCCGACGGTGGCGGCGGTGTAGACCTTGCCGTCGATCTTGAACATGATGTTCATGCTGCCGACTTCCTCAACGTACTTCTTCTCGACGCCGTCCAGCCACAGCACCTGAGCGTAGCCCTGCTCCTCAGCCAGCTCGCCGGCCTTGATGGAAGCAGCGTAGTTGCCGCCGCACTTGGTGAAGCCGGTCAGACCGGGAGCGGCACGGATGTACTCGTCTTCGACGTAGATGCGCACGGGGTTGATGCCCTCGGCGTAGTAAGCGCCCGACGGAGCGCAGATGATGCAGAAGATGTAGTGCTTGGAAGCGTGGACGCCCAGACCCACATCGTTTGCGAACACGAAGGGACGGATGTACAGGGAAGCGCCGTCAGCGTGAGGCACCCAGTCACGGTCCACATCCACCAGAGCCTCGACGGCCTGGATGTAATCCTCAACAGGGATCTTGGGGATGCACAGACGGTCAGCAGAGTCCTGCATACGCTTTGCGTTGCACTCGGGGCGGAACAGCTGGATGGTGTCATCCGCAGTGCGGTAAGCCTTCATGCCCTCGAAGATCTCCTGTGCATAGTGGAACACGACCGTAGCGGGGTCCAGCGGGAAGGGTGCGTAGGGGACGATGCGGGCGTCATGCCAGCCCTCTCCCTCGGTGTAGTCCATAACGAACATATGGTCGGTGAACTTCTTGCCAAAACCCAGCTTAGACTCGTCCTGCGGCTTTTCCTTCGGGCAGGTAGTACGAGTGATCTTGATGTCCAACATGATAAATTTCCCTCTTTTCTGATCTCACACAGCGCCGCGCGGGCTGCACGCCCTGCGCCAAATATGCCGAATGTTGTTTTCTATTATAATGCCGTGAAACGGATTTGCAAGCAACCGAAAAATGTTTCATCTTTGGGGCAGTCAAGTTGCCACAAATTATGACCTTATCGGTGTTCAAAAGCGGAAAAACATGGTACAATAGAGTATATATGTAGATTTTTCGCCAAAAGGAGCTTGCGTTATGATACAGGGTGTTATTTTTGATATGGACGGGCTGATGTTCGACACCGAGCGCATCTGGAACATCTGTTGGGAGCCGGCACTGGCAAAATTCGGCCTGCCCTGCAAGGATGGCCTCTCGCAGGCTGCCCGCGGCACCACCAAGGCCGGCAGCTGCGATGTGCTGCGGCGCTTCTACGGCGAGGACTGCCCCGCCATGGGCATCGTGGAGGAGCTGTACCGGCTGGCCTATGAAGCCTTCAACAAGCCCGTCCCCAAAATGCCCGGCCTCGACGAGCTTCTGGCCTGGCTGGACGAACATCACATCCCCATGGCGGTGGCGTCTTCCAGCCCCATGACCGTCATCGAGGGACATCTGGAACACTGGGGCCTCGGCCATTACTTCAAGGCCGTCATCTCGGGCGAGCACCTGACCCGCTCCAAGCCCGCGCCGGACATCTTCCTGCTGGCGGCGCAGAAACTCGGCACTGAGCCTGCAAAGACGATGGTGCTCGAGGACAGCTACAACGGCGTCCGGGCCGGCGCGGCAGGGGGCTTTGTCACCGTGATGGTCCCCGACCTCTCGCCTGCCACCGACGAGATGCGCAGGATCTATACCTGCGAGTGCGCCTCGCTCCACGAGGTGCGCAGAAAGCTCGAAGGCGGAGAACTATGAGCCGCGGCAGACCCGCACCACTTGTGAAATTTCAACATATCATCTGACGAATATCAATAAACCCCGTCATAACTCGGCTTGATCTCTCAGCCGTTTCCAAACTTGAAGCGCTCTCTGAAATACATTATAATAGTGGGGAAACGACTGATTTCCTGTGCTATGAATGGAGTTTGCATCATGAAGAATGATTCTTCCCGGTTCGGGCATATCATCCAGCTTTTCACCGTTCTTCTCACAGCCATCCTTATCAGCCTGTTTTTCGGTGTCCTCATGCTGGTGGGCAAGATACAGGGTACGGCCCGCGTCGTCAACTACGCCGGCCTCGTGCGCGGCAAGACCCAGCGCATCGTCAAGCTCGAAATTTCCGGCACGCCGGAAGATGATCTCCTCGGCGATGTGGCCTCCTACATCGAAGGCCTCCGCTTCGGCAGCAGCGAGCTGGACCTGGTGCAGCTGGACGACGCGGATTTTCAGGCCAAGATGACCGCTCTTTCCAGCGAATTCGACGACCTGAAAAACGAGCTCATCCTTGTCCGTCAGCACGGCTACGCCGAGACGGCCATCATCGCCAAGAGCGAGCATTTCTTCCAGACCTGCGACGAGGCCACCAACCTGGCCGAGGTCTACTCCCAGAAGCGGGCCACGGCCCTCGACTTTCTGGAAAAAGTCGTCCTCGCGGACATCGTGGGGCTGCTGCTTTTGTTCGGTTATCAGATCTTCAAGGCCCTGCGGTACGCGGCCATGAACCGCATTCTGCAGCGCAAAGTCTACCTCGATGAGGCCACCGGCCTGCCCAACAAGAACAAGTGCGAAGAGCTCCTGGACGCACCCGACCCGCCGGACGGGAACACGGCGCTCTGCGTCTTTGACCTCAACAACCTGCGCACCATCAACAATAACCTCGGCCACGACAAGGGCGACGAGTACATCCGCGCCTTTGCCGAACAGCTGCGTCTGGCCGTGCCATCCCAGCACTTCGTGGGCCGCGACGGCGGCGACGAGTTCATCGCTATCCTCTACGGCGTGGACTGGGACGGCGCACAGGATGTGCTGCGCAGCATCCGGGCGCAGACGGCAGAGTATTCCCGCCAGCACCCCGAGATGCCCCTGAGATATGCGGCAGGCTGCGCCATCGCCAGCGACTTCGAGGGCAGCACCCTGCGGGAGCTGTTCCGCCACGCCGACAAGAATATGTATGTGGACAAAAACCGCGCAAAGCGCGAGGAGGCCGAGGCCCAGAAGCTGCAGGACCAGCAGCTTCTGCAGGGGGTCAATGCCCATGGGTATCAGTTCTCGGACTGCCTCTACTGCGACGCCCTGCTGGACCAGTATCGCGCCCCGCGCACCTCGTCGGGCTTCTTCCTTGCTGACGACGGCAGCTATTCGGGTGCAGTGGAGCAGATCGTGAACGAGTACGCCGTCTCCGCCACCCGCAAGACGATGCGGGAAGCGTTGCAGCTGAGCACGCTGTCTGCTACCCTCAGTGCTGAGCACCCCAAGCAGGAGCTTGAGCTGGATTTTGAGACCGACGGCGTGGCCCAGCGCGGGCGGCTGACCCTCCTGTTCTGCGACGCCGACCTCCATGGGCGGCTGCACCACTTCCTCGTGGGCTTCGAGTATTTCCGGGACAAGAGCACCGCCTTCGACGAGCGCCAGCCCCTGACCCAGTATTACGAGCAGATGAAGCACTCCCTGCTGGAAAACGACAACTATGTGGAGGCCCTCATCGACGCAAACGACGCCCTGTTCACTGTGGACCTGACCCACGGCCAGCTCGAGCAGATCTTCTACCGGACTACCGCGCTGCGGCAGTTCGATCTGCAGATGACGCTGCCCTGCTCCTACGACGACTACTGCGCCCAGCGCCGTCACTTCGTCACTCCTGAGACGCTGGAAAACTACCGCATCGTGGACACGGCGTCAAAACTGCTGGAGCGCTTCCACTCGGGCTTCAAGTACGTGACGGTAGAGTACCGGGAGCAGACCCCCTGCAGCGAGCCGGTCTGGCTCCAGAAGACCGTCCTCATGGCGCAGGATACCGTCTTTGATGCAGCCTCCGGGCGGGAGATGCCGGTCATCCACGGTATCATCCTTTTCCGGGATACCTCCATCTTCCATGCACAGGAGCAGGCCGAGAATCAGCGCCTGCAAGAAGCTTTTGAAGAAGCCGACTCGGCCAGCAGGGCCAAGACCGCCTTCATGAATCGGATGAGCCACGACATCCGCACCCCCATCAACGGCATTCTCGGTATGCTGGACATCCTCCGCTCCAACCGGGACGATGCCCGGAAGGTGGACAGCTGCCTTGATAAAATAGACCTCTCCGCTCACCATCTTCTGGCACTGGTCAACGACGTGCTGGACATGAGCAAATTGGAAGCCGGGCAGATGGTGATAGAGCAGGAGCCCTTTGACATCGAAGTGCTGATGCACGGCGTCTCGTCGCTGGTGGAGGCACAGATAGAAAAGGACGGCCTGACCCACCACCGCCACCGGGAAAATATCCAGCACACCGCCCTCGTGGGCAGCTCCCTCAAGCTGCGGCAGATCATGGTGAACCTGTTCAGCAACGCCATCAAGTACAATAAGCCCGGCGGGTCCATCGACACCTATGCCAAAGAGCTATCCTGCGACGGCACCACCGTGTGGTACGAGTTCCGCATCACGGACACCGGCATCGGCATGAGCCGGGATTTCGTGGAGAACCAGCTGTTCAAGCCCTTTACCCAAGAGTCCGCCGACGCCCGCACCCAGTACAGGGGTACCGGCCTCGGGATGTCCATCGTCAAGGATCTGGTCAGCCAGATGGGCGGCAGCATCTCTGCCGAGAGCCAGCTGGGAGAGGGGACTGCCTTCACCTTCCAGCTGCCCTTCCTGCTGGACAAGAACGCCGCCGCAAAGCCCCAGCCCAAGCCCACCGACAACGGGCGGCTGGACGGGATGCACATCCTGCTGGTGGAGGACAACGACATCAACATGGAAGTGGCTGAGTTCCAACTCACCAGTCAGGGCGCAACGGTGGACAAAGCATGGGACGGCAGGGAAGCCGTGGAGCGCTTTGCCGCCAGTGCGCCGGGCGGGTATCAGGCCATCCTCATGGATGTGATGATGCCGGTGATGGACGGCCTCGAGGCGTCCCGGGCCATCCGCGCCCTCGACCGGCCCGACGCCGCCACCGTTCCCATCCTCGCCATGACGGCACAGGCCTCCGACGAGTGCGCTCAGTCCTGCCATCAGGTCGGTATGAATGGCCGTCTCGTCAAGCCTCTGGACGCCAAAAAGCTGGCAAAGAGCATCCGGGAGGCTGTACAAAACAAGCAGTAAAGGAGACGTTCTCATGAAAATCGCAGTCCCGTTCGAAGACGGTCAGGTGTTCCAGCACTTTGGCCGCTCCGCACAGTTCAAGTTCTATGAGGCCGAAAACGGCCAGCTCCTGCGCACCGAGGTCATCCCGACGAATGGTCAGGGCCACGGCGCACTGGCGGGCTTTCTCGTGCAGCATGGCGCAGATGTCGTGCTCTGCGGCGGCATCGGCACCGGTGCGCAGGTAGCACTGATGCAGGCAGGCATCCAGCTGTTCGGCGGCCTTTCCGGCGCCGCAGACGCCGCCGTGGCAGACTACCTGGCCGGGAAGCTGGTCTTTGACCCGGACATCCACTGCACCCACCACGACCACGACGAGGGCCACAGCTGCGGCTCCCACTGCGGGGGCGGGTGCCACTGATAGCATAAGCAAAGCCGCCTGTGTGCTTACTCCCGGACAAACCAAAAAACTTCTTCATCCGGCAACGGCTTGACGGCATTGGTTCGAGTGACCGCACACCAAAAATCAAGTCTTGGAGGATACTATTATGACAAAATTGCTTGCCTGCCGCTACAACATGGACACCAACCAAGTAGAAGCCCGGTTCGCAGATGGCACCACTCTTGCCATTGACTGCATCGCCGTGGAGGACGAGTACGGCAACACCCCTGCACAGCGGTCAGAACTTGACTGGCTGCTGTACAATAAGCCCTTGGAGTACGCTCAGCTCGTGCTGAGAGGGGGGATGGAGCAGTATCTTGCCCTCGGCTGTGACCATGGCAGGCTGGAGGACTGAGCCGCAGAAACCGCGCGGCAAAATCGCTAATCGCGCGGCGCGCGTTTCTCAGCGTAAATTCAGCGCAAACCATGCCAAGTCAGCGTATTTTCAGCGTAAATCCCGGAAAGTCAGCGTATTTTCAGCGCAAATCAAACTTTCAGCGTAAAAGTCAGCGTAAATTTTCACTTCACGCTTTTGTACTTCGTTCCTCGGCCTACGCCATCAGGCTGCAAGATGCCGTCCTTGCACATCTGGTGCAGGATATAATAGGTTTGATTCTTATTAAACCCACACAGCTCTTGAGCTTTCTGATTCGTAATCGACGGCTTATGCTTCAGATATTCAAGAATCCGATTCTTTGCCTGAATCTGGCTGACCGTCTTATCCTGCACATAGGCCACATCGGTTTTCACCGTTTCGTAGACCTTGAGGGACAGCATATAAGTCTTGCCGTTCAGTTCCAGAAGCCCTTCGTCCCGGCAACCACACACAGAAATATTACTCCTGATATGGTAAGGCCCACAGACCGGATTTTATATCCAGCTTGTGGGCTTTGCTTATTTTCAGCTACCCGCCGCAGGCGAACCCACCATCTCCATGACGGCTCTTTTGGAATTGCTCAAGGATGCCGACCCGGAAATGAAGGCAAAGCTCCGCTTGGCACTGCTCACCTGATGCAAAAAAGGGCACTGATTGCAATGCAATACAGCGCCCTACATCATCGGACATGGAAAACACCGACCGTGCAAAAACCGTGCAGAAACCGTGCAGCCATGGCTTACAAAACAAAAAAGCCATGAAATCTTTCGATTTACAGCTTCCACGGTAGACATTCCTACGCGTTGGAACCCGCGGGCTAAGCAACAGCCCACTGGGCTGATTGCTTGCGGCGCTACGCGCCGCCGCCCTGTTCGAGCCCCTTCCATCGCGCAAACAAAAAAGAAAAACCAGCACACAATGTGTACTGGTTTTTCTTGGTGCGATGGAAGGGACTCGAACCCCCGGCCTACTGATTCGTAGGAACCGAATGGCACATTTTATCCATTTCATCATTTAACGCTAAAACGTAATTTTAATCGAATCACCGTTATTTTGCCGTTGTTATTCTGTTGCATCCTTTGCATTGCTTGCACGTCTTTGCACCTGTTATCCATCCTTGCGATGTGCAGAAAATGTGCAAAAGTGTGCAGCGCCAAAATCAGCCCGGCAAAACAGGCTGTTTCGCACAGCCCCAAAAGCTGGATTTCAACGGTATTTATTGTGCAAAATCTTCCAGTTTTATCCAAACAACAATCTTACATGAGACACCGGTTCTATGGCAGGGTTTAGGACATCCGAACAGACACCGTTTGATATAGAAATGAGGTTCACCATGAATAAATTGCTTACCTGCCGCTATAACATGGACACCAACCAAGTGGAAGCCCGGTTCGAAGATGGCACCACTCTTGCCATCGACTGCATCGCCGTGGAGGACGAATACGGCAACATCCCGGCACAGCGGGCAGAGCTGGACTGGCTGCTGTGGAACAAGCCCTTGGAGTATGCACAGATGGTGCTGAAAGGGGAGATGGAGCATTATCTTGCCCTTGGCTGTGACCACGGCAGGCTGGAGGATTGAGCCACAGAAAACGCGCGGAAAAACTGCTAATCGCGCGGTGCGCATTTCTCAGCGCAATTTCAGCGTAAATTCAGCGCAAACCATGCCAAGTCAGCGTATTTTCAGCGTAAATCCCGGAAAGTCAGCGTAAATAACCATTTACCATATATAATGATGCCCGCCCATCTGTGGAAAAGCCAGAGTGGGCGGGCATTCTGCATTTTCAGACCGACTGGAACCCTTTGCCGATGATCTCGCTGGAGTTAACGATGGTCAAAAAAGCCTCCGGATCCTCCCGGCGCAGGAAATCCCGCAGCAGCCCTGCCTGCCGCCGGGTCAGCGCCACCATGATCATGGTGCGTGGCTCACCGGTGTACACGCCGGTGGCGTCCTGCTGGGTCGCTGTGCGCCCCAGTGTTTCCGTAACGAAACGCCGGATGGGCTCCGGCCTTGAGGTGATGACCGTACACACCTTGCGGAGGTTCAGGCTCTCGATGGCGGTATCCACGATGGTGCTGCGCCCGATGAGCCCCAGCACGCAGTACATCCCGGTCTGCGGGCCGTAAATGCAAGCCGCAAACAGCACCGTGCCGATATCGCTGAGCAGAATAGCCCTGCCGATCTCCACCTTGATGTACTTGTGTAAGATCATCGCCACGATCTCGGTGCCGCCGGTGGATGCCCCGATGTTGAACACGATGCCGCTGGCAAGGGCAGGCAGCGCCACCGCAAAGCACAGCTCCAGCAGAGTGTCATCCGTTAAAGGCCGGGACATGGGAAACAGCTTTTCGAACATACTGGAATAAAAGCTGAGCATGAAGGAAGAATACAGCGTCCAACCCATGGTCTTTATGCCCAGAAAGACGCAGCCCAGTACATCCAACACTGCATTGGTGATCCACATAAAGGTGCTGACGCTCAACGCCGGAAAGCAGGTGGCAAGAACGATGGAAAGGCCAATGGTGCCGCCAAATACAAAGTGGTTGGGCGCACAGTAAAAGTTCAGTGCCGCTGCGCAAATGATCAGACTCAGATTCAGCAGCAGAAAAAAGCGTGCGCCGCTCCACAGCTGTGCCGGGGTCAGGTTTTTGCGCAGACCGTTCTTGATCGCTTCCATCTCAGTCCAGATGCTCCTTTACATCCATCAGCCGGGTGATGATGCAGTCTGCGGCGGACTGGTCCAGCGGCTCGCCGTGGCGGGGCTTCAGTGCCAGCACCTTCAGGCCTGCCGCCTTTGCGGAGGCGATGCCCGTGGGAGAATCCTCCACCGCAATGGCCTTGTCTGCCGTCAGCCCAAGTGCCTTCAGCGCCTTGAGATAGATGTCTGGTGCAGGCTTATGGGCGGCGCAGTCCTCGCCGCTGAAAGCAAAATCCACCATTGCTTTCAGCCCGCCCTCCGTGAGCATCTTCATGATATCCGGTGCTGCGCTGGAGGACGCCACCGCCACCTTCAGCCCACGGCTGCGCAGCAGATTCATCAGCGGCTCTGCCTGCGGGTCGGTGAGCTTGTCGTAGGGGGTGGGGCGAACCTTGCGGTACTCCCGGTAAGCCATCAGCATCTCCTGACGGCGCACAGGGTCGTTGGGAACAAGCGCTTCCCAGATGGCTTTTTCGTTGGAGCCGATGAAGTTGCCCTCCGGGATAGGGATGCCGTTTTCCAACAGAAAGTTTTTACGGCGGTTCTCGTAGTAGTATTCCGTATCCGCCAGCACCCCATCCATATCAAAAATCACTGCTTCAATCATTCTTCATTTCCCTCTTCATCAAAAAGGGGGAGGGGCAAGCCCCTCCCCCAAGCATGGGTCTATGGATCCCGGATGACCGCTTAGTACTCCAGCTTCCACATATAGCGGCGCAGGGTCAGCGGATGCTGACGGACGTAGGACAGCTCCTCAGCATAGACACGGAAGACAGCGGTGTGCATCAGCGGGTTGAAGTAGGTGATGACGCTGCTGTCCACAGCATTGCCCAGACCGTAATCCTTTGCATCCACCACGGTGGTCAGAGCATCGAAGCGGTGCAGGAAGGTCAGTGCGCGGGCATCCACGGGACGGGTCTTGCCGTCGTTCATCAGCAGGATGAAGGGCACGTCCTTGTCCACGATCTCGAAGGGGCCGTGGAAGAACTCGCCGCTGTGGAAGGAGCCGGAGTTGACCCACTGCATCTCCATCATCAGGCAGATGGAGGTGGAGTAAGCGACCTCCATGGAAGCGCCGCTGGACATGACGTAAACGACGGGAGCGTCCTTGTACTTCTCAGCGAACTCCTTGGCAGACTTGCGGGCAGAGTTGGCAGCGTTCTCGGCAGCCTCGAACACGTTGGTCAGGCCCTCGATCATCTTGTCGTACTTGTCGAAGCCTTCCACCTGCTGCAAGATCTCCACAGCCAGTGCCAGAACGTAGCCCATCTTTTCCAGCTTGGCGGCGTAGTTTGCCTCAAAGCCGTGGACGATGGTGTAGTCAGCTTCCTTGGTCAGGGCAGAACCGGCAGCGTGGGTAACGCTGACAACGGTTGCACCGGCGGCCTTTGCCACGCTGTTGGCCTTGACGGTCTCAGGGGTGCTGCCGCCCAGAGAAGCGGTGATGACCACGGTGGTGTCGCCCAGCCAATCGGGGGTATCGTAGTTGAACTCGTTGGCGGTGTAGTGTGCCACACGAAGCTTCTTGCTGCAGTTTGCCAGGAAGTACTTTGCGGGGTACAGCTCTGCCTTGGAAGCGCCGCAGCCAACAAAGGCCACGTTCTCCACGTTGTGCTTTGCCACGATGTCTGCCACGATGGACTTGACGTTTGCCAGATCAATGTTATACATAATGCAATCCTCCAAATTATTTTTCTTTTTGTTCTGATGAATCACAAATTACAGGCGTACGGATATCTATGTAAGCCGGAAACCCGGTTACACCAACAGACCAAGGGCGTTGATGGCAACACCGCCCACGATGCAGATGCCCAGCAGCCAGCCGGTCTTGACCTTTTTGCGGATCAGGGTGTACATCAGCATCACGATGCCAAGGTTCAGAAGGTTCGGCAGAATGCTGTTCAGCACATCCTGCAGCACCAGACCGGTGCTTGCGAAGGTGATGGGGGTGGTCAGACCCACCATGCTTGCCACCATGGCACCAATGACCATCAGGCCTACGATGCCACAGACGTACATCAGCTTGTCCATCATGCCGCCGTTGAGCTTGGTCAGGTACTTGCTGCCCATGGTGTAGCCCAGCTTACCGGCAAACCATGTGACCAGCACCGTGGGGACGATGGAGATGATCATGGCCAGAATGGGACCCAGAACGCTGCCCTGCTGTGCCAGAGAGATACCCAGACCAAATGCAATCAGGCGGACAGTGCCCTGGAAGAAGGAGTCGCCCACACCGGACAGGGGGCCCATCAGCGAGGTCTTGACGGCGTTGATGGTCTCCGGGTTGAAGTTCTCACGGTCGGCGGCGTACTGCTCCTCCATGGAGGCAGCCAGACCCAGCGTAAAGGCACTGGTCTGCGGGGTGCAGTTGTAGAACGCCATCTCACGCTCGTAGGCTTCCTTTTTGTGTGCCAGCTGCTCGGGGTCGTTCTCGTTGGGGTACAGCTCGTCCAGCGTGGGAGCGATGCCGTACAAAAAGCCCATGTTCATCTGACGTTCGTAGTTCCAGGAGGCCTGAATGTTCAGGGAGCGCCACATGAACTGGAAGTATTTCTTGAAGTCGCTGCGCTTTGCAGTCTTGGTTGCGTTGCTCATTTCAGCTTCCTCCTATCAAAGATCATCGTCATCTTCCAGCGGGTCGTAGTCCGGGTTGGCAGCAGCTGCACCGGCAGCGGCTGCGGCAGGTGCGCCCTTGCCATACTTCAGACCGGTCAGAATCACAGCCAGAATTGCGGCGAAGATCGCCACAGCGGTGACATCCAGACCCAGATAGCCTACAAAGAAGAAGCCCAGCAGGAAGTAAACGGTCAGATCACGGTTGAGCATGGTGGACAGCAGCAGGGCAATACCGTAAGCGGTAAGGAACTTACTGCCGAGGTTCAGGCCATCGGTCAGCCATGCGGGGATGAAAGCCACGATCTTCTGCACCAGATCCGTGCCGAAGTAGACGGACAGGAAGATGGGGATGAAGTACATCAGGCTGTACAGCAGTGTGCCCCAGACGATGTGCATGCTCCATGCCTTGCGGAACTTGCCTTCTGCAATGGCGTGGTCGGCAACGTGGGTCAGGTTGGACAGGATGGTGCGCATCAGCACGCCCAGCATCTGGCCCAGAACAGCGATGGGGATGGCCAGCGCCAGTGCAGTCTCGGCAGAAGCATCGGTCAGGATGGCAAAAGCTGCGCAGATGATGGCAGCCATGTTCATGTCCGGGGGTGCTGCTGCGCCGATGTTCACGATGCCAAGGCTCATCAGCTCGATGGATGCGCCAAGGGTCAGGCCGGTCTGCAGATCACCCAGCAGCGCACCGACGATGGTGCAGGTGATAAGCGGACGCTCGAAGTTCATGCGGCCCAGAATGCGCGAGTCCAGAATACAGAACACGCCAACCAGACCCAGAAGCAGTGCGGTAACAAACATGGGTCAATTCCTCCTTCTTATCTCCTTACGATCAGATGTGATCGATGGGTACTACCTTAAAGGTGGGGGTCTGCTGGCTGTAGATCTTAATGCCCATATCCAGCAGCTTCTGGGTGTCGGCCTGCTCCTCCGGGGTCAGGAATACCGACTGGTCAAAGGCCACGGAGCCGGGCTTATTTGCCACAGCACCGTAGTTGATCTCTTTGATCTTGGGGTATGCCTGGCAGAACTTGAGCAGCGCAGCGGTGTTGCCGAAGATCATCATGATCTTCTCGTCCAGCTGCTCCACCTTGGGCATCTTGGCGATGGCTTTGTCCACCGTGAAGATGTTCACCCGGACACCGGCGGGCTTGCTCAGCAGCAGGGCGGACTTTTTCATCTCGTCGTTGGCGGCGTCATCGTCCACCACGATGATACGCTGTGCGCCCACATGGCCGGTCCACGAGAACACCACCTGACCGTGCAGCAGGCGGTAGTCCAGACGTACTAATTTGATCATAGGTCATCCTCCTCATCTTGGGCTGCGTTTTTCAGCAGCAGGTTGCAATCAATGATCTGCGCCTTGGCATCTGCAATGCACTCGGCCAGTTCGTCCTGTGTCAGGGCTTCGTCGTTGGAAGCAAGGGTCAGCACCAGAGAAGCGTTCATGCCACAGATCAGGTGCACCGCCGGATACTCCGGCAACAGGGTCAGCATCTCGTTGTTCACGCTGCCGCCCATCACATCGGTCACGATGTACACAGCATCCTCTGCCGCAAAGTCCTCCAGCAGTCGGCGTGCCGCCACCGTGATAGGCTCGGTCTCATCCCGCAGGGTAGCAAGGGCATAAAGGTTCGGCAGCTCGCCAAGGATCATCTGCACGGTGTCCTTCATTCCGGCAGACAGCCCTCCGTGCGAAGCAAGAATGATTCGGTTCATACGCACCCACGACCTTTCTTGTGTTTTCTTCATCTCTTCGGCGTCTGTATCGTCTTATTCGTTATAGACGTCATAATCGTCATGTACATATTACCACATTTCACACAGACGTCAAGAGGTTTTGTCAAAATAATCTCAGCTTTGGTAACGTGCACAAAGCTGCACCGTCATATTTTTGCAGTTTCACCAATAACCTTCCGTAGAACGACAAAAAGAGCGCCTCTTCCGCAGGGAAGAGACGCTCTTTTGGGACAGAATTCTGCCCTTAAAACTCAAACATATACCGGCTTCCAATGTAATACTGCCGCCCGATGCACAGCGGGTGGTCATATTGGTCATGGAAGTAGGCGTTCAGATACAGCAGCGGCTCGCCCAGCGAAAGATTGAGCAGCTGTGCCTGTTCTGCTGTGGCGCGAACTGCCTCTATACGCTGACGGCCGGCCGTCGCAGGACGCAGCCCGGAGATGCGCTCAATGGCGTCAAACATGGAAACATCATTGAGGTTCTCGCTCATCAGGTTCTTATAAGGCTCGTAGGGCAGGAACAGGTTCTCCAGAAATATCGGCTGACCATCGGCGGTGCGCAGACGCTGGATGTAGATGAGCAGTGCATCCGAACCCACATGGAAGAAGGCTTCTTCATCCTTACGCACCGGCACGATCTGACGGTTCAGCAGCCGGGCACCCGGCACCATGCCGTTTTCTTTGCAGATCTCCGTAAAGCTGGCAGCACCTTTGCCGCTGGTAAACTTGCGATGGATGCGGGGCTTGCTGACAAAGGTGCCCCGCCCCTGCATTTTGACCAGATACCCTTCGGCGCACAGTTCTTCCACGGCACGGCGCACCGTGATGCGGCTGACCGAGTACTCCGCACTCAGCTCCGGCTCCGGGGGGATCTTCTCATTGGTTTTGTATTTGCCGCTCTCGATCGCGGCACGAATGTCATCCTTTACCTGCTGGTAAAGTGGGACGACAGCACTATCATTGATTGCCATGAAACACCTCACCCTCAAATTGGGTATATCGTTATAAACATTATATTCATCTCATGGCTATGATAGTGCATATTCCGCGAATTGTCAAGTAAAACCTGCGAGCTGTTTTTAGTGCGAGGTGACAAATGCACCCCGTTCTGCGCAGGGCACCCCATTTTCCAGTGCCCTGCCGGGAAGAATCCAAAGGCAACACCGCGCAATGCCATAAAAGAAGTATTCAATCAGCTTCATAAGTCCTACTATCACCGCTTTACCTCAATAAAATTTGCAAAACCATCTTGACGCTCGCCGCATTCCGTGATACCCTTTATCGCAAATCCCACCAAATTTGTAGAAAAATACAGAGTGGCGAGGATTTATTCTCCGTGAAGATTTTTACCGCCCCGCAACACACCCGATTCATTTTGCCGCCGATTCACCCGACAAAAT
>ERZ836829.105-NODE-105-length-136145-cov-6.108502_pt1 | contig 136145 bp, 106 predicted proteins | sample MGYA00519574_ERZ836829 | MGnify/ENA primary metagenome ERZ836829 (study PRJEB31850, sample SAMEA3708808) | human gut metagenome | biome: human gut; feature: human-associated habitat; material: faeces | place: China | collected 2014 ...
AAGCAAAGAAAATGTGAAAATACCATTGCACTTGATATTGATTTATTTTTTATGCCGCATTCATCTGATTACGGAACACTTCAATTACCTGCTCTGGCTCGCCCTTGCGAAGCAGATCATGATTAACATGAACACATACAAGCTGCTGACCAATCGCTTTAATTAAAAGTGCTGCAACAACAGATGAATCAACTCCACCAGAAAGTGCAAGAAGAACCTTCTTATCTCCCACCTGCTCTTTAATCAGCGCAACCTGCTCCTCAATAAAAGCCTTGGCAAGCTCTGGCGTTGTAATTCTCTCCATATCAGCTGGACGTCTGATTTCAGTAACATTCATATTAAACTCCTCCTTATTCTTTTCCTTAATTTTGGGCTTACTGATTTTTCCGATGCCACTTAACTATTTAATTATACCTAATACAAAAATATTTGACAACCTTTATTTAAGAAAAACAAAGTTTCATGTAAGCATGAAATTTGTCCAGATCTAGTAAGACGCTGAACCGTAACTAAAACTCTTGACACCATCAATTTTCGTGCTATAATTTTTTACTGCAAAAACAAATATATGATGCGCAAAAGGAGGTGACAGGGTGAAGAAAAAAACGCTTGTGCCTCTTATTATCTTTTTTGCTGGCATATGTCTTGTTGGTTTTATTGCATACCAAGCAGACTCACGAAGCAAAGAGCAAAGACGTATAACAGCGCAATTAAATGCAGAAGCTTATGGTGAGCGTATAAAGAATGAGATCACTAACGGAATTGCAATTACTGATACTTTACAGCAGGTTTTGATCAGCCAAAATGGAAAATTTGACCACTTTGACACTATTGCAAACAATATTATTTCTGATTCCATTGAAAGTGTGCAGCTTGCTCCAGATGGCATTGTAACAGTTATTTATCCTGCTGCTGGAAATGAGGTAGGTAAGATTGATCTTATTCATGATAAAGATCGCGGAAGAATTTCCTGTTATGCAAGAGACAACCATACTTTGATTGTACAAGGTCCTTTTGAGTTAAAGCAGGGAGAATCTGGAATTGCTGTCCGAAATCCGCTTTTTTTGAAGGATGAAAGTGGAAATGAATATTTCTGGGGATTTACGATTGCCATTTTGCGTGTTCCTGATATTTTCTCAGACTCGATCAGTGCGCTTTCAAATTTTGGTTATGAATATAAACTTTCAAAAACTGCCTCTCCCTGGGACAACACTTATGAAGTTGTTTGTCAGTCAAATGGTCAAATAATAAGCTCCGTTTCTTATGATTTTACAATAGGTGAGGAAAACTGGAAATTTGAGGTAATGCCTAAGAGTGGTTGGGGAAATGTTGCCTTTGTAGCTGTAATCATTGGATTTTTTACTTCTATCGTATTGATTATGTCATGTCTTACCTGGGTATGGTTATCATCGAAAGAAAATAAAAACAAATTTCAAACTCTGGCGCACATGGATTCTCTTACCAATATTTACAATCGTTATGGATTTGATGAATTAGTGGAAAAAATGATTGCAAAAAATCCGAAGTCACATTTTGTAGTCGCACTCCTTGACATAGATGACTTTAAATTTATCAATGATATCTATGGACATTCCTACGGCGACAAAGCTTTAAAAAATCTTGCTGATAGTATGAAAAACTTTTTTCCATCTAATGCATTACTAGGAAGAAACGGTGGTGATGAGTTCTGTATTTTTCTGCCTAATTGCACATATGACGATGCAGAAGAACAGTTGGAGCAATTCACAAAAATTCCAAGGGTATTTTCATGCAATGGAAAGGAATATCAATTTTATATTTCGCTCGGATATGCTGAATATCCAACCTTTGCTTCAAACCGTTCCCAGCTCATGCGCTGTGCAGATGCTGCTCTTTATGAGATAAAACTTCATGGAAAAAATGGATGCATGGCTTACAGAAATGGTCTTCAGTTAGGTGCTCGCAAACAACTTGGATTTGCCCTCAAGGATATCTCCGAACATCTTCCGGGCGCTTTTATTATATACAGGGCTGACAAAACTGATGACGAGCTATTTTATGCAAACCACGAGTTTCTTCGCATGACAGGCTATAAAAATATGGATGAACTATTTAGGCTTGCCAAAAAAAGCTTTCGCAACCTGATTAGGGAAGATGAACAGCAAAAGATAGAATCAAGCATTTGGGAACAAATTGACAGCGGCAACGAAAATGATTATATTCACTTTCATCTTCGAAAAGCTGACGGCTCTTATCTTTCTGTACTTGATCATGGAAGAATCGTAAATAGTCAACAATACGGTCGAGTATTCTATGTATTATTTACTGACTGGGAAGACATGCATATTCATTACAGTGATAAATTTTCAGAATAAATAAGACGATGGCGAGCCATCGGGGACAGGTAAAATACCGTCGCCTGTCCCCAATGGCTCTTATTTCTCCTCCACAACCTGGAAAATGAAGAACTTTAGATAATAGCTTTCATCAGCTGCCCACAGAATCGGATGGTCTGGAGCCTGTGTGCGAAATTCCACCTGACGAAGTCTTTTATGTGTTGCTTTTGCTGCTTCTTTTACGGTTTTTGCCAACAGCTCCTGTGTCATGAAATGAGAGCAGGAACAAGTAGCCAAATAGCCACCGTCTTTTACAAGCTTAAGTCCCTTCATGTTGATTTCACGATATCCTTTGATTGCATTCTTAGTAGCTTCTCTTGATTTTGTGAAAGCAGGCGGATCAAGAATAACTACGTCATATTTTTCGCCTGCTGCAGCAAGTTTTGGTAATTCATCTAACACATTCGCACAGCGAAAGTGAACTGTATCCTGAAGTCCGTTTAAGCGTGCATTGGCTTCTGCCTGAGAAACTGCGTATTCAGAAATATCAAGTCCGGTAACATCACTTGCACCGGCAATACCTGCATTCAACGCAAACGTTCCCATGTGGGTAAAACAATCCAATACCTTTTTGCCTTTGCATATACGCTGCATAGCAAGACGATTATATTTCTGATCAAGGAAGAATCCTGTTTTCTGACCATTTGCCACATCTACAAGATAATGCACACCGTTTTCAATAATTTCCACAGTTGTGTCAAATTCATCCCCGATAAAGCCTTTTACCTTTGGCAATCCCTCTTTTGTGCGCTCGTTTGCATCACTGCGCTCATAGACTCCGCGGATTAAGATGCCATCTTTTAAAAGAAGTTCCTTTAAAATTTCCACAATTTCTTCTTTAAAAGCTTCCATGCCAAAAGCCAGACATTCCACTACCAGAACATCTTCATATTTATCAATGACAAGTCCCGGAAGAAAATCTGCTTCACCAAAAATAATTCGGCAAGATGAAGTATCTACCGTTGTCTTACGGTAATCCCATGCATTTTTCACGCGCATTGTTAAAAAATCATGATCAATTACCTGATCTGCTTTGCGAGTCATCATACGTATGCGAATTTTAGAATTTTGATTGATAAAACCATTTCCCATAGGATATCCGTCGAAATCATGTACTGTCACAATATCTCCGTTTGTAAATCTTCCCATAATAGTTTCTATTTCATTATCAAAGATCCAGGCACCGCCAGATTTGATCGTTCGGCCTTCGCCTTTTTTAAGTGTTACAATAGTGTTATACATAAAGTCCCCTTTCTGAACTTAATTCAAACTGACTTAAAATAACCCGTTGGAAAACATCGTGTTCTCCAACGGGTATACTTAACTCTCTAATAATAAGTAGAGAGCTTTTTTGTTACTCGAATTCTATTGTTGCCGGCGGCTTTCCTGTGCAGTCGTACATTACGCGGTTTACACCCTTTACCTCATTAACGATACGGTTTGTTACCTTTCCAAGTACTTCCCACGGAAGCTGCGCTGCGTCAGCAGTCATGAAATCTGAAGTATTTACAGCGCGAAGCGCAATTGCGTAATCGTAGGTACGGAAATCACCCATAACACCAACACTTCTCATGTTGGTGAGCGCTGCAAAATACTGACCAAGACCCTTATCCAAACCTGCCTTTGCAATCTCCTCACGGTAGATATAATCAGCCTCCTGAACGATCTTTACCTTCTCCTCTGTTACCTCTCCGATAATACGGATTCCAAGACCCGGGCCCGGGAATGGCTGACGATATACAAGATAGTCCGGAATGCCTAGCTCTAATCCTACCTTACGAACCTCATCCTTAAACAGCATACGAAGCGGCTCTACGATCTCCTTGAAATCAACTACGTCTGGAAGTCCTCCTACGTTGTGGTGAGACTTAATAACAGCTGACTTTCCAAGACCAGACTCGATAACATCCGGGTAGATGGTTCCCTGTACCAGATAGTCGACAGCACCGATCTTTCTTGCCTCTTCCTCGAATACGCGGATGAACTCCTCACCGATAATCTTTCTCTTTGCCTCTGGCTCTGTAACGCCCTTTAACTTCTCATAATAACGCTGCTGTGCATTGACACGAATAAAGTTTAACTCATATGAGCCGTTTGGTCCAAATACAGCCTCAACCTCATCACCCTCATTTTTACGAAGCAGGCCATGATCTACAAATACACAAGTCAGATGTTTGCCAATTGCCTTAGAAAGAAGTACGGCTGCAACAGAAGAATCTACTCCGCCAGATAATGCACAAAGAACCTTGCCATTACCGATACGCTCACGTAGCTGTGCGATTGTTGTCTCTACAAAGGATGACATTTTCCAATCTCCGTGACATCCACAAACCTTGTATACGAAGTTTGAGAGCATCTTCATCCCCTCTGCTGTATGCATAACTTCTGGATGGAACTGTGTTGCATAAAGCTTTCTCTCTGGGCAGGACATTGCGGCTACCGGGCATACAGGTGTATGCGCAGTCACACGAAAACCTTGCGGTGCCTTTGCAATGTAATCAGTGTGGCTCATCCAGCAAACAGTTGTCTTTGATACGCCTTCAAATAAAGCGTCCTCTGTGTCAACCTCCACCTCTGTATGTCCATACTCACTTGTCGGTGCTGTCTCTACAGTTCCGCCAAGACTCCATGCCATTAACTGTGAACCATAGCAAATACCAAGAATCGGAATACCCAATTCAAAAATGGCTTTGTCATAATGTGGTGACTTTTCATCATAAACGCTGTTTGGACCACCAGTAAAGATGATTCCCTTAGGATTTATTTTTTTGATCTCTTCCAGGCTCATCGTGTAAGGCTTTACCTCACAGTATACGTTGCACTCGCGCACGCGGCGTGCAATCAGCTGATTATACTGACCACCAAAGTCTAATACAATAACCGACTCCTTCTCCATTGCAATTCCTCCTGCTTTTGTTATCGTCTGCTCTCATCCTCGATGCACTATGCTTTCTGGCGGGCAAACATTGCTTCATACTTTTTCTTTTTTATTATACAGAGTGTGACTGTTTTGTGCAATGCAAAATTTTTATAACAGTAGAGCGCAATCAGCCACTTTTTTAGGAAAAATTCCTACAAAACATAACTTACTTTCCTTATTTTATCCATGCAAAGAATGCACAGTCATATGCCTCAAAATATTCTTGTGCATCAGCAATTGCCATCGTAGTAGTCTCTGATGTAACGGGATCATACACACTTACATTTTTTGTGTCATAGCCTGTAAGCAATAGCGCACTGCTGTCTCCAGTAACCGCAAGCACCAGATGATTTTCGTTGATATAATATAAAATCTGTGTTACACTGCTGCCTCTTAGATTTTCTGCACGGCCGCTTACACTTTTTGATGTATCTTTTGTGTTTTCAGCCTCTATTGCCTGAGTCATAATATCCTCAACAGCCGTCTTCTCATTCAAAAGTGCTTCTACTAAAGATGCCTTTCCGCCTTCAGCAGAAATAAGAATCTCTAAGCATGCCCTTAAGCCATCTTCTGCGCTTTTTGCCTGCTGTTCTTCAAATGTCAGATTTTTACTCAGCGCTCTAGTTCCTCTTGTCCAAACATAGCTTGCCCTATCATCTACCACTACTCCCATCTGATCATATGCGGTGTCAATAGCATCTGCAAGCACACTGTCAATCTGCTGTAAGCGTCCCTTGGCATATACATAGTAAAGATGCCCCTGATCACCATCATCTAAGTTCAACTGATATGAGGCAGCTACATCGCGAATCTTGCAAAGTGTTCCATTTGTCTGCACCTTTTCTGTATCGAGAGGAATACTAATAGACCACACCTTCTGGAAATCATCTGCAATTTTGCTCTTTGTTAAGCTTGTAACCTTCTTATCGCTTCGATTATTGAAAAACATCTGATCATCAGCCGCTTCTTCATAGCTTCCAGACGCATTGTTCTTCGTAAGACGATAAATGTTTAGCTGGTTCTCCAAAATTTGTGTTCCTTCTATATAATATCCATCCATCTGATATGCACCAGACTGTGTCATGTCTTCATCAAATGAAAGTATTGCCAGTTCATACATAGGCTTATGCACTACCTGTCCGGCCTGTGTCAGCACATCACTCTTTCTTCCCGTGCCATACACCAGATCATTGCCCAAAAAGCCCTGAATCTGAACAAACTCACCTTCTCCTGCATCTATACGATACGTTTCTCCAGTGCTTAGATCAGCAATTCTAATCACGCCTGCATATCCCTCATCGCCCTCCTCCCAGGCAATAAGGCTGCTTGATTTATTGGAGTAAAAGCTTCCTGCACTTGATGCCTTAGCAAGCTGTGCCTTCTCTCCACTGCTTAAATCGATAGAATACACAGTACTCTGATACAAAAGGTACATCAAATCAGACTCATTATTGACATAGGCAAGCGTTCCCATATTTTTCATAAGGATCTCTTCCGAGAATGTAACTGGAATATAGAAGATTTCATCAATACAGGCTGTCTCACATTTATAATGAAGGAAGCTGACGCCAACCTGTCCCTCATGATTTCCTCTGCTGTGATAACCATATGCCATAAAATAAATATCGCCGCTGTTTTCAACACGAATTGGCTGTAGCTTGTACCCATCTAAAAATGATTTATCCTCAGCTCCATCCTGATATGTGTATATAAGACTTAATGAATTATCTTTTTCATTTGATGTAAACAGCTGTCCGTCATACACGTATGCCTGAATATTTTCATCATCTGATGCCATCTTGGATACTTCCTCATCTGTAATGCCAAGCTGCAGTGCCCCCTTTGCATACACTGGTGCTGCTACCGAAAACTGCTCTTTTACATGGCGTTCAAAATCAAGAAGATAAAGCACATCACTTCTAAAACGCACAACATAATTTTCATTCACCATACATGTTTTGCTGTCTGTGCCGTTACTTATTGTTACAGGATAGGTCAATGCAACACTTGCCTGACTGTCACTTAACTCAGTAAGCGTCGTCTCTACTGTTCCAGCCTCAACCAAAAGCCCCTTCCACGTGATCATACCACTTCTTGAATGCTGATTCACGTAGCTGAAATCATCTGTTCCCATCGTTTCATTTGGCTGTATGTAATTGACGACAAAATCACTGTTTTTGTCAATTGATGCCTGCCAGAAATCATGTGCAAAACCAACGAGGCTTTCTGTATGTTCATCTGTAAGATAAATAATTCTGCTATAATAATAGACAGGTTTTTCCTTCTGACTGACACATAAAACAAATTGATATTCATTGCCATCATCTACCAGATTAGAAAGCTGCAGCTGTGTCTTCATAGTGCTGCCATCCGTTTCCCATCCGCTTATCACACCATCCTCTACAAGACGTGTGCCGTCAAGGCCTCTGACTTCATATGAAACCTGACCGACATTCTCCGCCTGATCGATCTGAATGGACAGTTTATGTTCCTGCGACAGGGGCGTAATACAGCCCCTCATCGTGGAAACATCCATCTTTTGTGTATAACCACGCAGAGTATTGCTGTTATCTGTAAGATACTTAAGTCTTACAGTGGCAAGTGTGCCTGACTGCATTGCTTCGTAGCTGTCTGTCTGCTGTGTTTTCTGTGTATACTGCTGATATACGACAAAGCTGCCAAATGCAGCTGCAAAAATAAAAATCAGCAGCAGAATCCTTCGAATTAGCTTTTTCAAATCAAAACCATACCTTTCTTTTTCCCTATTAACAGGGTATTGTTATGGCTTTATTTTACTTGCAATCCAGTAAAATCACAAGTCTTTTTTTGTACTGCCGTTAACATCAATATCGTCCTCTGCATCGTCTGCACCTTCGCCTTGCAATCTCCTGATATAAAAGTACACTTACTATATCTTCCAGCCAGCTTTGCTGTCTTGGCGGCCTAGGCGGCGGTGGTCCCTGAGGAGGACCAAATGGTGGCGGCGGTGGCCCAAACGGTGGCGGCGGTGGCGGCATAAATGCATCGTGTCCGCTTGCCTCAAATAGATCCTCTATCGGTATTTCTCTAAACTCCTCATTTTTTCTAAGACGCTCACAGATTTGACGTCCTGTTCGATTAAGATTTATTTTATCTGGATATTCATCATAAATAAAGCTTCCTGCATAATCAAGCTCATCACAAGTATGTTCAATTTCCTGCTGTATCTTTTTTATTTTTTCCGGATAGAGGCTTTTCCAGTACTGCGTTTGAATCTCATCTGCTGCTTCCTCAAGCCTTTGTGCGATCAATGCATCCTGTGGGGTCTGCGGCCGAAAGCGTGATGACTGATGATACAGCCCGTACTGGCTGTGACTGCTCCATATCATAGCAAGATCCTTTCAGACGGATTTACTTTTATTTTATGCCGCATTAAATTCAAGTGTTCCACGCCTTAACTAATCATCCCACTGTACCGTTGGAAAACCGAGAATACATATTGTTTTCTCGCCATTTACACGGTACAACAGATTGATATTTGATCTTTCGTTTTGAAACCGTATCACTTCTCCTAATTTTTCCCCATATCCATAGTATAGCTGCAGATTGTCCTGTCCTTTTGCACTTACAAGCGATGCGCCTGCTTTATTTATCATCTTTTTAGCACATTCATCTATCTGTTCTTTTGTCATTAACTGCGGCCAGCTTCCTATAAGCTCTAAACATAGTTTTGATTGGCTCTGGCTGTATTTTTCCAGTCGTTCTTTTTTCTCATATATCCTTTGCATTTCTTCTGACCAGTCTCCCGCAAACCGCCAGCTGATCAGCCCTTCGCACATATTGTCATTTTTTATTGCCGTCTGATTTTCATTTGTATCTTCGTCATTATTTTTTCTTAAGTATTGCAGGCTCCAGGAAAAATCTTCATTTGCACCTTCAAGCTCCCATATACATCCATACGTTTCCTTCTTTTTTATAATTCCATATCCACTGTAAATTTGACAGACGGCCGCCGCACCCTCAAGGTATTCTGTAATCTCTTCTTCTGACGTTAATGCAGGACCAGTACCATAAAGGCGAATCTGTGCCGTCACATCATCTGTAAATTCGTCATTAAAACAAGATGCCATCTCAAAGCTGTCTAGCGCCATTTCCTGTCTTTTATTCAGCCCAAACGCTTCCACCGCAATCACTGCGCACCACACTGCACAGCAAAGCCCTGTCAATATACGGTACATATTGCCTCCTTTCTGCTCCTATTGGAAAGTATTTCCTATTAAAAAAACTTTATACACATTAATCTTTTGCAAAATTTGCGTGTTGCCATTCTATGTCATCTTTGCTATACTAAGAAAAAAGTGCCTATTTTAGCCACTTTTTGATTAGGAGGGATTCTATGTCTAATCCAACGCTCTACCGAAACCGTCTGATACCACTTGAATCAATACTGTTAACTAATGATGAAATCCTATATCACGATGATAAAAAAATCATTACATTCTGGAAGACGCTTCATCCAAAGTCTGATCTTGCATACGGCTATTCATGTTACTTTTTAGACCGTGGTTTTAAGATCAGCCGATTTTATTCGCACAGTCACGATTTCATGTATTGGTATTGTGACATCATTGAGACAAACTACGAAAAGGACAGCGACACTTATGTCTTTACTGATCTGTTGGCAGATGTGATAGTCAAGCCAGACGGAAACACTCGCGTAGTGGATCTTGATGAGCTGGCAGATGCCTTTGAGCGCGGACTTCTCTCTTCACAGCGTATGAGCTGCGCACTCAGACAACTCGATGATCTGCTTCAGGCAATTTACAGAGACCGTTTTGAATCACTGACAGAGCCACTTATGAATCAGATTGCTGAGTATGAATCATCGCAGCAAAAAGCGTAACAAAACATGCCCTTTGGGGTAAAATTTAACACAAAGATCAAAGGAGAATCATATTATGATAGCACTTGGATGCGACCACGGCGGTTATGAATTAAAGCAGGAGATTATCAAATACCTGGAGGAAAATAATCTGCCATTTAAGGATTTTGGCTGCTACGACAACAGCTCAGTGGATTATCCTATTTATGCACGCAAAGTAACAGATGCCATTACACACGGTGAATGCGACAAGGGTATTTTAATCTGCGGAACAGGTATCGGTATCTCCATCGCAGCAAATAAGGTTCCTGGTATCCGCGCTGCACTGTGTACTGACTGCTTCTGCGCTGAAGCCACAAGACTTCACAATGATGCTAATATCCTTTGTATGGGCGGACGCGTTGTTGGTCCTGGACTTGCTGTAAAGATTACTGATACATTCTTAAATACACCATTTTCTAACGATGAGCGCCACATAAGACGCATCAATCTGATTGAAAACAGAGATCCATCTGAAAATTAATCATAAAAAAGCCGCTTACCCATCAAATGATGCGCAAGCGGCTAATTCTTTTATTATCCTATATCATCCTAAAAGTGCTTCTGCATATTTTCCAAGCTCAGCACTTCTATTTTCAGCATCTTCCATGCTGCTTCCCTTTACACCGTAATACAGCTTGATCTTCGGCTCAGTTCCTGATGGTCTTACACACAGCCATGCGCCGTCCTCAAGATCATAATACAGTACATTTGACTGCGGCAGTCCAGTTGGTGTTACCTCACCTGTCTCCATGTTTTTGCAAGTATCTAACTTGTAATCTCTTGCCTGCAGTACCTTGTACGGTCCGATATTCTCTGGTGCATTTGCACGTAAGTTTTCCATAGTCTGAGCGATCTTTGCCAGACCCTCAATACCTTTCATGGTAACAGACTTTACACTGTCCTTATAATAGCCATACTTGTCATAAATTGCAAGCATCTGATCCCACAGTGTCTTTCCCTGCTTCTTATAATAAGCAGCAGCCTCGCACAGTGCCATAGTCGCAACAATAGCATCTTTATCTCTTGCATGTGTTCCAATAAGACAGCCATAGCTCTCCTCAAATCCAAACAGATATGTTCCCTTACCACTCTGCTCAAAACCAAGAATCTGCTGTCCTATGTACTTAAATCCAGTCAGACACTCAATCAGGCGGATTCCATAAGACTTTGCGATTGCATCTGCAAGATTCGTTGTAACGATTGTCTTAATAAGAGCTCCATCCTCTGGCAGTCCTTTCTTTTCCTTAATCTGGCTGATTGTATACTCAGCAAGCAAACATCCAGACATATTTCCTGTCAGAGAATGATACTCGCCAGTCTTTGCATCCTTTACATATACGCCAAGACGGTCTGCATCCGGATCTGTTGCCAGAACAAGATCTGCGTTTTTCTCCTTTGCAAGTGCAAGTGCCAGTTCAAATGCTTCTGCTGCCTCTGGATTTGGATAGCTTACAGTCGGGAACTCTCCATCTGGAAGCTCCTGCTCTGGAACTACATAAACATGAGTAAAGCCAAGCTCCTTTAATACACGTCTTGCCGGTACATTTCCTGTTCCGTGAAGAGGTGTATAAACGATTGTCAGCTGATCCTGCATTTCGTCAATGGCATCCTGATTCTTTACCTGCTTCTTTAACTCTGCAATATATGCGTCATCAATTGCACCGCCAATAATCTCAAACAGATTTGCCACGCGTGCATTATCTTCCTGCATCGTCTTTAAGGTGGAGAAATCTGTGATTGCCTTTACCTCTGCCATGATGCCTTTATCATGAGGAGGTGTAATCTGTGCGCCGTCCTCCCAATATACCTTATATCCATTATATTCCGGCGGATTGTGAGATGCAGTAATATTGATTCCTGCGATACAGCCAAGCTTTCTTACAGCAAATGAAAGCTCTGGTGTCGGGCGAAGAGATTCAAACAGATATGCTTTAATGCCATTTGCAGCCAGACAAAGTGCTGCTTCCTTGGCAAATTCTGGGGACATACGACGGGAATCGTATGCAATTGCAACACCCTTCTTCTGCTCTCCTGCCTTGATAATATAATTAGCAAGTCCCTGTGTTGCCTTGCGAACTGTATAAATATTCATACGGTTTAATCCAGCTCCGATAACGCCGCGAAGACCAGCTGTACCAAATTCCAGCTCCGTATAGAAACGATCCTTTTTCTCCTCCTCTGAAATTCCTCTTAACTCAGCCTTTGTTGCCTCGTCAAAACACGGGCTTGTCAGCCACTCATCGTACAATGCCTGATAATCCATAAAAACCATGCCTTTCCGTGTCACTTTTTTAAAGGACACTGCTTTCTTTTACCCTAAGTATACTAGATAAAACAAAAAAATGGAATCTTTTTTCAAAAATTTTTCACAAAATACTCCTATTCTTTACTGAAATCTTGTGATATACTAACGAAGCGAAATACAATATTTAAAGAAAGGTGACATGTATTATGAAGACTTTTTTACATTCTTCCAAAGATAAACAAAGCTTGTCCGACTGGTCGCTCCGACAGAAAGCAGGCTTTTTTGTTTTTCTAGCACTTTTTGCCATATGCATTGGAATGGCCTGCTTTTTTAATGGTTTCTCCCTGCCGGATCTATTAATTCTGATTGCCATTGCCGTTGTCTCTATGGTCATCTACGTGCTGCCATTTTCTCTGCATCCAGTTGTAAAGGCTGTCATCACTATTATTCTTCCGACAGCCGCATTCTTTTTACTGGAGTCTATGACACATGTTGTCTGGGAAACGATGGAAATTGACGCTGTTTTATTAAACCTTGTCTTTTACTATCTGTTCTTTTTGTTTTTCTTCTTCGTAAGCGGATCAACAAAAATCTCACTTGATATTCTGCTTATCTTTACCATGATTGTCGGTCTGGCGAACTATTTTGTCATTTTGTTTCGCTCCTCACCGATTCTGCCATGGGATCTGCTCTCAGTTGGAACTGCAGCCACTGTTGCAAACAATTATACCTTCAGCATCACTTATCTTGTTGCTCAGCTTGCTGCTGGCTTTTTAGGATGTATAATACTTGCTGGAAAATGTAATCTTCATTTCCCAGCTATAAGCGCTAAAAAGACAATTCGCGGACTGATTCGTCTGGCACTTTGCTGCGTTTTAATCATTCCGTCTGCTTGCTATGTCCACTTTTTATATCAGCCTGACATTGCAGATTATACAAGCCTTGACAACACGCTGTTTACTCCAAAATATATGTTTAAGACAAATGGCTTTTTCGTTGCCTTTTTGATGGACAGCCGCTATCTTAGAATTGATGAGCCAAACGGCTACAGCAAAGAATATGCACAGTCGCTTCTTGATGAGCAGACTGAAACTTCTTCTACTGCCGATGATCTTCCAAACATCGTTGTCATTATGGATGAATGTTTCTCTGATCCTACTGTACTTGGTGACTTTTCCTGCAACGAAGACTTTATGCCATATATTCGAAGTCTGCTTGACGGCGCTCCAAACACCATAAGCGGTCATCTTTATGTATCTGTTCTTGGCGGCAACACGGCAAATTCAGAGTTTGAATATCTGACAGGAGATTCGATGGCATTTCTTCCAAGCGGAAGCATTCCTTATCAGCAGTATTTAAATAAGTATGCTCTGTCAATTGTTTCACACATGAAGGAATTAGGCTACAGCACAACTGCTATGCATCCGTACAATGCCTCTGGCTGGAATCGAAGCTCTGTTTATGAAAAGATGGGCTTTGGACAGTTTCTTTCCTTGAAAAATTTCCATCACGGTGAACAGCTTCGAAAATATGTCAGCGATCAGGCCGACTTTGAAGAGGTTCTCGATGTCTTAAATCAAAGCACCGATCCTGCCTTTATCTTTAATGTAACAATGCAAAATCACAGCAGTTATGGCACACCGTATGATAACTTCACTCCGTCTATTGAAGCTAAGTTTGAAAATACAAATAGCACCAAGTATTTAAACAACTATCTTTCCCTGATGAAATACACTGATGACGCAATTAACTATCTGCTTACTGAGCTTTCTGCTTCTGACAAGAAAACAATTGTTGTCTTCTTCGGTGATCATCAGCCAAACGATTATGTTGTTGAACCAATCTATGAAGAAAATGGCCTTGATATCAATAACCAGACGCTTGAAGAACAGCAAAAGCGTCAGCAGGTTCCTTTCTTTATCTGGGCAAATTATGATATCGAGGAGGAAAGTAATCTTGCAATTAGTGCTAATTATCTTTCTACAAAAGTTGCCAAGGTTGCCGGTCTTGGCCTTACAAAATATCAAAGCTTCCTCTCACAGATGTCAGAAGTGCTTCCTGTCGTCAATGCAGTTGGCTATGTAGACACCGACGGTACATGTCACTATTTAAAGGAAGCCACTGGCGAAGAAAAAACATGGCTTGATAATTATGAGATTCTTCAGTATTATCGCATGTTTGACCAATAATTAACTTTTACAGCTGCTTCTGCAGCAGACAATCAGCAAAGGCAGTGCGTACACTATTTTGTTCCACTGCCTTTTTTATTTTCTCGATATTCTTCTCAGAAATCCACGATTTGCTGTTATTAAAATAGAAATTTACCTGTTTCCAATATTTTTCCGGGTATGCAATCATAAATCCTAATAGGCTTATTTCTTTTTGTGACATGTTTTGGACTCTGTTATATTCGCGAATCAGCCTCATTCCTAGCTCCTGATTCCAGTTATGCTTTTCCATGATTTTTCTAATAAACTGATACAGATCACAAATCTGGCAGCCCACACGAAACTGTTCAAAATTTACTGCTGCCGTCTGCCCCTGACCAATAAGTACATTGTGCTGATGATACGCGCCATGTATCAGATGGCCTTCTTTTTTCGCCTGTTCCTCCACCTCATAAAGTTCGCCGTCCATCATTGCACGCACTGCAATGTCTGCCTGATTATACATTTCATCAAGGCTTTTTTGGATGAACTGCTCAAGCACTGATTTTTTCTTTTTACGATGCAGATAGGCACGCACACGGCGAAGCTCACGATTGTGCTTTTCATATTGACAGGCCAGACTCTGCCTTTCTTTATGTGTATTTGTGACAGCATTGCCTTCTGTCATATCCTGTTTGCTTTCTTCAGACTGCACTTTCTCCTGTTTTATAAGCAGATGCTTTGGCATGCGCCTCATAGAAACATGCAGCCGCGCAAGACTATTCACAGCCTGTACGAGATCACCAATACTGCTTACACTGCATTCTGGCCATGGATACCACATTTTTAACACATAACCTGTGCCTTCTTCATTTTTAGAGAGCAGTTCTTCCTTCTCATTTTTTATGATCTGGTCTGTGTGCACCATTCCATTTTCCGCCAGATATAAAAGAAGGGCCGCCTCTGCCTCTAACCGTGCTTGTTTTCCACGGTATTCTGAAAGCAGATACAGTCCTTCTTTTGTATCACATAAAAGTGCGCCCCGTACCTTTCGCGTTGTACGAACTGTCACAGGATACTGACTAAGTACCGACATTCCCCAATCATTCATAGAATTACCTACGCCTTTCCGGCTGTCTCCCGGACCGCCTATGCTATCCTATGAAACATAAGGTAATATCATGCCAGATCATTTTTATTTGCGCGTCCAAAGAATATCTCTGTTAATGCATTGTCCTAGCAGTCTCTTCACCTGTCCTGCGTCCTTTGTCTGCGGCAAAATCCACATAAGCTTTGTCAGAACAGCTTCTAGTGTCATATCATATGCCTCCATGACACCTGCCTCTTCCTTTACCTTCTTTCCAACCTCATATACAGCAAGATTGCTGCCTTCTCTGGCAACCTGTGTAGCCATGACAAACACCTTTCCCTCACGTGTCCACTTATGTACCACATCGAAAAAGCTTCCATGTTCGTAAACAGGAAGACCACCGACACCAAATGCCTCGATGATTACTGCATCACATCGTCCTGCCACATAATCAAGAATATCAGCAGGCATAGACGGCACCAGCTTAACTAATCCTACTGATGCAGTCATATCATGATAAAACTGTACCGGTCCCATCTCTTTTGGCTCTTCAAAATACAAAAGAACACGTCCGTCACTAATCATGCCAAGATATGGATAATTGACACTTGCAAATGCATTATAGCTCTTGCTGTGCTCCTTCTTTGCGCGTGTTCCGGCAATAATTTTCCCATCAAATACAACACATACATCATGTGCCTTTTCGCTTGCTGCAAACCTAAGACTATCCATAAGATTTACTCTCGCATCAGTATCCTCTAAGTCTATTGGATGCTGTGCTCCTGTAATAACAATTGGCTTTGGTGAATGCTGAATCAGATAAGAAAGTGCTGCCGCCGTAAATGCCATCGTGTCCGTTCCATGACAAATGACAAAACCATCATACTCGTCATAATGTGCTTCAATGCAGGCTGCCATAGCAAGCCAATGCTTTGGTTCAATATTAGTACTGTCAAGATTCATCAGCTGAATAGTGTCCGTTTCACAAAATTCCTTTGAATCCTGCACATACGACAGAAGCTGCTCTGGCGTAAGAAGCGGCTTTAATCCGTCCTCACTGTGTCCGCAGGCGATTGTTCCGCCCGTTCCAATAAGTAATATCTTTCTCATACCACATGCATTATCCTTTCTGTTTGTATCTTTATTCCCTCATTTTGATTTGCCTGCTGATCCTGCTGGCGACGGAATGCATTAATAATATCACGTCTTGTAATGATGCCAATGAAAACATTGCGATCATCTACAACTGGTACATAATTTTGATTGGATGCACGCTCAATCATCTCATCTATTGTAGCATACACATATACTGGCGGCATCCAGTCCTTACGGATAATCTCTTTGATTTGAAAGCTCTCCAGCTCCTGCATGTCACATTTGTGATACGTTAACATATACCATAAAAAATCGCCCTCGTTTACCGATCCGGCATAACAGCCATCCTCATCGATAACCGGCAGCGCAGTGTAGCCATATATTCTCATACGCTCAAGTCCCTGGCGCAGCGTATCCTCCTTGTGAAGATACTCGATCTCTCCCTTTGGTTTTAATAATGTCATTAAATTCATTTTGCTTCCTCACAGTTCTGAAATGTCGCATAACATTTTTTGTATGCCACTATTTTCCATGAATGCAGTCTGGTTTCCCATCTGCTTGTTTTTTTTATTCTACCACAACTGTGAGGAAATTTCCATTACCGTAATCTTACAGTTTGATGAAATAAGTATGAAGTCCATCCATCCAGATATATGCGCCATCGCTCTCTATCTTAAGATGAAGCTTAGACAAATCCTTCTCATGCGTTTGTCCCATCGCATTGTAAAGCTCTAAGAGCTCATCCAGATGCCATGAGTAATATCCTATCAGCGCCTTTGCTGTTTCTTTGCATAAATTTTCATCCTGCGTCATTATTTCTCCCTTCATTATTCATTCGTGTAAAGTATTTTTATTCACGTTTCTAATCTTTTGCAATTTCCTCGTTCAACAATTCTGCACTTTTCGTGCAGTTTTATCCTACTAGGTTTCGACAAAATCTTCAACTAATTTCAATCGCGTATTTCGACACCCTTATTGCTGTATCTTGTAATCTGTGCTACGATAAATGAAACACAGGTTGAAAGGACAAAATGCTATGGAATTTACGACACTTTGCTATTTAGAGCGCGATAATCATTATCTGATGCTACATCGCACAAAAAAGGAACATGATTTTAATAAAGATATGTGGATTGGTGTTGGCGGTTACTTTGAAGAAAATGAAAGTCCTGATGAGTGTCTGCTGCGCGAAGTTAAGGAAGAAACCGGACTCACACTGACTTCCTACAAAATGCGCGGTATTCTGACATTTGTTTACCGCGATATATGCGAATATGTCTGCCTCTATACGGCTGATGGCTTTGAAGGTGAAATGACCTCCTGTAATGAAGGCGAGCTTAAGTGGGTTCCAAAGGATAAATTGCTGACGCTAAATTTGTTTGAAGGGGATCTTATCTTTTTTAAGCTGTTGCTGGAAGATGCACCTTTCTTTTCATTGAAACTCACTTATGATCAGGTAAATGAGCACCGCCTTATTGACGCAAATCTAAATGGCAAAAAGCTTGAGCTTTTCGATATCCTAGATGAAAACGGTGTACCGACAGGACTGACAAGGGAGCGTTCTTTGTGCCATCTTCTTGATACTCCGCACAGAACAGGACATGTGTGGATTGTGCGACCTGTTAAAGCAAAGGATGGAATCGCTTCTTACACACAAGCCGGCACTTCACAAAATAAGCCTGCCTATGAATTGCTTCTCCAAAAGCGAAGCCACGACAAGGATTCTTTCCCGGACTGCTATGACATCTCATCAGCCGGTCATGTTCCAGCAGGAAGCTCTGTCCTTGATTCTGCGATTCGTGAACTCTCAGAAGAACTTGGAATCAAGGCTTCGCCTGACGATCTCGTTCCTATTGGCACACATGAAGGAAACAGCCACAGCATCTTTTATGGAAAACCATTTCACAATCATGAATTTAGTACGCTGTATCTCTACACAAAGCCTGTGCAGATCAAAGATCTTGTGCTGCAGAAGTCAGAAATCCAGTCAGTAAAATGGTTTAATCTAAATCAACTTATGAAGGATATTAAAAATAACGCGCCCGGGTACTGTCTGTACTATGATGAACTGCAGATTCTTAAGGCTGCGTTGGACAATCGCTAAGCAATTTGCAAAGTTCGCCTGTATACACGATATGAAGCTCATGCAATGCACGCGTTACCGCAACATACAAAAGCTTCGCATCACGTTCGGAATCCGCATAGCACTCCTCATTGGGGTTGTACAGAATAACTGCGTCAAACTCAAGACCTTTTGTGAGCGCAAGCGGAAGCACCGTGACAGTTATACCAGCGATTATATCCGCGCTTGTATCAGCAATTGCACCATCAGTTACACTATCAGTTGTGCAATCAACTGCCTCATTGCCTGTGTCGCTCACACAATTTGTCAGTGCCTTTAAGCGCGCCGCCTCGTCCTCATCTCGACAGATCAGAGCAATCGTTTTGTAATCTTCTTTCTTCAACTGCTCAATCAATGCTTGCACGCGCATCGTCATCGCAGTCTCATCATTTTCCTTCCAGATACCAACGGGACTGCCGTGGCGAACGATCGGCTCAATCGGATAGGTCTTAAAGCTGCTTCTGTCAAGAATTTGTGCCGCAAAATTGGAGATTTCGATGGTGTTTCGATAGCTCTTACAGAGCGTATAGAATCGTCCTCGAAGACCTTCATTTGACGGATCCTTAGAATCTGGCAGCATGATCTGGCGAAGCTCCTCCCAGTCATTCATTCCGCTGTCGTAGTTAATATTCTGTGAGACATCGCCCATAATCATGAATGCAGTCTTTGGCATTCGCTTTTTAATTACATAATACACAGCAACGCCATAATCCTGCGCCTCATCAATATACATCTGTGCAAACTCATCGTCATCGCCCTCGTCGAGCCAACCATGCGCCAGAAGTGCCATCGCTGCCAGATCATAGCAGTCAAAAAATCCCTTCTTTACACGCTTTTTCCACTCGGACCAAGTTGTACTACTCATTATGTTCGTATTCGTACTATTTTCATTCGCATCTTCTGTGACATTCGCATTCTCTGTGGTGTTTGCCAGATGTTCCTCCAAGCTGAAAAGGAAATCAAGATACAGCTGTACGAGACTTCTCTTTTTATAATTCTTAGAGAAATGCTTCTTATATTTTTTGAGCATTTCCTTTCGCACATTTGCATCCTCACCGTCCATCTCAAGCTTGATCGCCGCTGCCAGTCTCGTGTTTAAATTTTCCATCTTAGATACGACGGAACGGTCGTCAAAATAACGACAGTACTGGTCAATACTCTCCTGTGAGAGAAATGTATAGCTCTTATCGCGCACTTCCTCTGTTGGAATAATTCGACTTTCTTCGTCTCTTGTCCAACGCTCAATTGTCTGCACAAATGCAAGCGACGATTTCAGACGAAGCTCGCTGCTCTCCTGCACTAATGTCGGAATAATCTCATATTTCTTTGGAAGATAAGCGCCAATCAGATACTCAAACAGCTTTTCCATCCTATACTGTTTTGTATTGTACACATCCAGACTTGGAAGACCGCTGGCAATATAATTTAATAAGATATCATTGCTTCCGATGATGCAGATTTCAGACGGGTCGTAACGGTCTGAAAAATTATACAGAATGTAAGAAATGCGGTGAACTGCAACAGTTGTCTTTCCACTTCCTGCTACTCCCTGTATAATCATGCTGCGATTTGGTCGCTCGCGAATGATGGTATTTTGCTCCTGCTGAATCGTCGCAACGATCTCACCTAACACCACATCCTTATTTTTCGCCAGATATTTGACCAGCAATTCGTCATTTGCCGCCGTATCACTGTCATAGAAGCCCTTTAATACAGGACCGTCAATATCAAATGTACGCTTCAAATCAAGGCGAATCGGAATCATCTTACCCTGTGGCGTCCGATAGCTGCATTCTCCTGTCGTTCCCTCATAATAGATCGAAGCGGCCGCTGCTCTCCAATCCATAATTACAATATCTGTTGCATTTTTTGTAATTCCGTGCTTTCCAATATAGAGGCGATACTGTTCCCCTTTCTCCTGATCCAGATAGTCGATTCTGCCAAAATGTGTCTTTTCCAATGCACTCTCATTTGCTGTAATGGAATGATTCACATGATCCTGCATCGTACTGCTGACCATAAGAGAGCTATACAGCTCCACATCGCCTTCCATGTAAGCATCATAGAGTTCTTTGTTCTCCTGATCGACTTCCTTTTTCTTCTCTCTTAACTCCTTTAAATTTTCGTTGATGACCTGCAAGAATTCATCTAGCTTTTTCTGTTCTAACATCTGCTCATTTTCCACGGTATCATCCTTCCTTTCTGCCGCACGGCAATTCAATATTTTATTTACAGTTCATGGATAAGCCAATATTGCGGAGTTTGGTCCGGCGACGAAACCATTGCACCGGAGGGCTTTCATAGCATAACGCATGAACTGTAACAACTGTATCCTTAGAATAGCAGAAAAGAAAAAAATTACTAGACTTTTCTTTTTGGCTGTGGTATCATGTATAATGAAGTGTAAGCAAAATACAGTTTTAGTTAATAAACATAGTGGATAATATTTAAGGCAGGTCATTACGACCTGCCTTTTCTTATATCTTTATCTTATACTCTAGAACCGATCAATGCTGAATCTGTCCTTCTTCTTCGCTATGGTCGCGCAAATCAGTAGGACGATACTTTTGAATAACCTTCATAAGCTCATCATCATAATTACACTCAACACGCGTATTTTTTGATGTCACGAGTGTATAGATATGATCTGGTGTGCACGCCGGCCAATTTAAAATTGCGCTGTTGTTTGGATCACCTGTGCGCGCAAATGACATAACACTGTCGAAAATCTCTGTCTCGATGCGCTCTGTAACGCCTGCTTCCTGTGTATATGGCGTGAATGATGTGTTTGCAAAGACATACGGGATATCTGCACAATGCCACGGAACCCAACCGCCATCAAGCGGCAGTTCAAGATCAAACATATATGAATATGTATGTTCGTTCATTTTGCTGCGCTCTTTTACATAGTCCAGAAGCGGTACACGAACAATGCTGTCAAGCACAGTCAAATCGACAGGATTGTGTGTCGGATATGCTTTTTCAAAGAGTGGAAGAAGCTCTGATGCCGCCTTTTCTCCCATTACCTTTTCAACGACCTTTTCACCTTCTTCTTTTGTCATGTGGTTTCTGTCAAACGGCATCGGTGCAAATGTGAAGAACTCGCCAAATACGCTTCCAACCATAAGTGCAACATTACTGCTTTCCTTACGAAAACCTACATCGCTTGGATCTCCCACATAAAATTCATTCGGGATCGGGGCACCGCCGCTATATTTTCCCTGTGCCTGAAATGTTGGACGCACCTTTAAATAAGCGGCTGCAAGCTGTGCATATGGTACCTTTTCAAGTTCTTTCACACTGCTTACGCCAAGCTCTTCCATAACAGCCTCTGCGATTTCTTTTCCGCTCTGTCCACGTTTTGGCATCAAATCATTAATTACACCACTCATGTTAATGCCTTTTGCAAAAAGTCCATCTGCTGCCGGCATCTGAAGAAGCGTTGTCACCTTTGCACCGCCGCCTGACTGACCAAATACTGTGACGTTCTTTGGATCTCCGCCAAATTTCTCAATATTTTCCTGCACCCATTTTAGTGACGCAATAATATCATCCATTCCTGCATTTCCTGAATTTGCATACTCTGGTCCAAATGCAGACAAATCAAAATATCCAAGCACATTTAAGCGATGGTTGATTGATACAACAACTGCATCACCTCTTCTGCTCATGTTTTCGCCCTCATACGCAATGTGCTCAATTGAAGAACCAGCTTCAAAGCCGCCACCATGAAACCATACTAGAACAGGACGCTTCTTTTCATCACATGATGGTGTCCATATATTCAGATTTAAACAATCCTCATCCATAACCCAGTAGCGATGCGGTACAAACACCTCACCCGTTGGCTTTGGCATCTCAAGAAGCGGACACACATAGCCAAAGCTTGTCGCATCAAGCTCACCTTCCCATGCTTCAAGCGGCTCTGGCGCATGGAAACGCTTCGCCTTTGCATATGGAATGCCCTTAAACACAGACACTCCATTGTAGGCATAGCCACGTACCTTTCCCTTATTTGTCTCTACGACAACACTTCCTTTTTTGAATACAAATTCTTTCTCCATTGCGGATTCCTCCCATTATATAATTGTGATCTGACAGCTCTCCATTGCACGAAGCGCACGCTCATGGCTCTCTGGTGTCACACCTGCGCAGCATGAAGCATCTACTTCAATCAAAACTTCAGGCAAAAATGCCTTTACCAGAATTGCATTAGAAATGACACATATATCGGTGCAAAGTCCCACAAATGTAATCTTATCAATTCCCATCTGTTCATTAAGTGCCACAAGACGTTTTCCGAGTTCCACACTTCCAAAGGTAGGCTTGTCAATCGGATTTCCATCGATCAATGACGCGATCTCGTCATTCAGCTCCCATCCTCTCGTATCGCGGATGCAATGCTGCACTGGAAGATTAGTTCCTTCCTGCGTACTCAAATAATTTTCTTCATGTGTATCTCTTGTTGCAAGAACCATTCCCTTAAAGTTCTTAATCTTATCTGCCACCTTCTGCACAATTGAAACGGCCTCATTAGTGCCAAGTGACCCATCGATAAAATCGTTTTGCATATCTACAACTACAAGAACTTCCATGCCTCTTTGTTCTCCCTTCTTTGCTCGCAATTTCGCTGGTTTTATAATATTCCATTTGGGAGGATATTGCAAGATAGCAACTGAGAATTTGACATTTTAACCAAGAGTCATCTATCTTCAGTGCGCAATCTGAAACAGAGAATAAAATTGTCCCTTTTGCTGCATAAGCGTATCGAAATTTCCCTGCTCGCAGATTGTTCCATTCTTCATGACAAGGATTTTATCATAGCGGCGAAGAATCGCTTCCTCTAGGCGATGCGTTACGACGATTCTTGTCATTCCAACCAGATTCAGTATGGAAAAACTGACTGCTCTTGCAGTGGCTGCATCAAGTGCGGCAGTTGCCTCGTCAACCAGAAGGATTGGGGATTTTCTAAGAAGCGCTCTTGCAATGCTGATTCGCTGACGCTCACCGCCTGACAGATTCGCGCCGTTTTCGCCGCAGACAAAATCTTCGCCGCGCTTTTCGATAAACTCTGACAAGCCGGAGCGCTCCAATGCTAGTGTAACTTCTCTATCTGGAAATTCGTGAAACATAGTGACATTGTTTCTTATTGTATCGTTAAAAATAAAGACATTTTGCTGCACTGATGTCATCAGCTGATAGAGCGATTCGCTTTCAATATTTTTAATTGAAACACCATCTATGCAAATCTCGCCCCGATAGTTGCTGCTGCTTCCCATCAGAAGATTCAAAAGCGTCGATTTTCCGCTTCCTGATCCTCCTACAATTGCATAGCTCTTTCCTGCGTCAAACTGAACATCCAGATCTTTTAACACATGACTCTCTGGCTCATATCCATACGTCAGATCCTTCACTTCGATCTTTTCTGAAAAACCATTAAGCTTTTCTCTTCCCTCTTCGCGCACATTCTCTGATAATGCATCTGACAATTTCTCCATCAGTGCAATCGCAGCCTTTCTGTTTGACCATAGAAGCGGCACCTGACTAATTGGGTTTAAAATATAATTCATCAATTGGACAAATACAATTACAACACCAGCTGTTACTCCTTTGTTGCTAATTGCAAGCCATGCACCTGCCAGAAAAATTCCCATCTGGGCAATAATTCCTGCATCATTTGCCAGAAGTGATATCAGCTGCTCGGTACGGCGCTTATTTTTCTTTGCCTCCTCTGTCTGCTCATTTCGCTGTGAAAATAAACGACTTGCCTGTGTCTCTGCACGAAAGCTTTTGATGACTGGAAAGCCAGACAGAAGCTCATTTACAATTGAAACAAAACGCTCATTTTTTTTAGAAATTTCCTTTTCCTGCTCTGTCAGGCGATTTCCTGCCGTCATGGAGACAGCCACCGGCAGAAATGACAAAGCAACTGCAAGAACTAACATCACCGGACTATAATAAAGCATCATGATCAATGCACCCAAAAAACAAAAGAGAAACTCAATCAAGGTGAAAGTTGCAGCTAAATAGTTGTTCTCAATTGACGTGCAATCATTTGTCAACGCAGAAACGTAAAGTGCGGTTCCTTCCTTTGAAAAAGATCGCAAACTTTTCTGTGTCAGCCGCGAAAATGCATAATCGCGGTACTGTTGCATGGCCCGTTGTAAAAATCTTGGATATACAGCTCGATAAACTGCATTCGCTACGGTATAGGCAATAACAACACTCGCTGCAATCCATGCACATCGCACAACAGCCTGCATATTTTGATTTGCCATGCTGTCCATGATCTGCTGAATCAGCCATGAAATCATCAGATTTAGTGAGCTCATGGCAATCGTTAAGATAATGGTTACGATGAAATTCATTCTATTTTTATAGTATAATTGATGTATAAATTCCCTGCTTTTCTTTTTGTTTTGCTTTGTTTTCATTTTATTTTTCTCCCACTACCTGATTTTTGACAATTCAATTTCTGCCATTTGCTTTTGAGCTATTCGTTTTTTTCATTCGTTTCCTGCCCTGTACAAGTTAATGCGCTCATTATCATCCTTGCGCTCATTCCACGATGCAAACGGATTTTTGCTTCCAATTGGTGCCGAAAAGGCAGATTGTTTTCTCATATTGACCGCCAATCTTGCCTCATTTTCTGTATACATAAGCATACTTGCAAAGGTGAGAAATGCCACCCACTCGGCACTGTTTTCATACGAATAAATGTGCATTTTTCCATTTGTATCGGTAATCTCAAGATTACGAATCAGATGATATTTGCACAACTCATCGAGTACAGCAATGACTTCTGGCTCTGGGGCATTTAATTCCTTTGCTAAGAGACGCCCTGTGACATTTTCGTTTGGCTTTTTCGCATACAACGCCACTATCACCTCCAGGCAATATGGCTTAACGAGTAATGAAAACAGTCTGCGCAGCGAATCGGCATCCTTGATTACCGACTCAAACCCATTCTCTGGCTGTGAGAGCAAAAATATGTAGTCGAGGTTGTTAAAACCATAGCTCATATAGCCGCTGTCAGTCTCAATATAAAGGCCACTGGTGGAAATACTAGCATCCGAGTCCTCTGCTATGCTGTATGCCTTCTTTTTATGCTCATTGTGCTCGTCATGCTCATTATTTTGGCTTTGCACATCTTGACTTTGTGTCGTTTTTCTTTGGTTCTTTTGAGTTGCCGCATCAAGAATATTGGACACAGCAACGCGGTCTATATTTGAATCCTCGCACCGAAGCACCGCCTTTTGGATGTTCCACATCAGATCACACGCAGCCTTCATGCGGTCTTTTTTCGGATAGCTATACAAGGTGCGGTCAAACAGCTCCTTTATATCCGTCTGTGCCACTGGTGTTCTTCCAAACAACTCATCCACTGATACATGAAGCGTATCAGCAATCGCTGGAAGAAGCTCGATGTCCGGCGCGCCACCGCACTCCCATCGCGATACTGCCTGCGTGGTTACGCCCACGGCGCGCCCAAGCTCCTCCTGTTTTAAGCCTGCCTGCTTGCGAAGCTGTCCAATTCGCTCCCCGATTTTTGTATATGGACTACTCGTATATGGATTCTTCTCAGTTCCATTTCGGACTCCATTGCTGTTGCTCATCCTATTCTCCTCCTCTGCGTCTTTCCTTTCTTGTCTCAACGGATGATTGTATTATAGCTTACGCAATATTTGAATTCAATGCAGGTGTTTTTGTTAAAATCAAGTAGTAGTTGAATCACTACAGTTCATATTCAATACTTAAATTAGCGGCGGAAAATCATCTCGTGGACGATAACTTAACAATCGCGTACCTTGATATCACCAGATATGGTAGACACCTTTAGCTTACTGTCAGGATCACCAAAGCACTCCTGCACCTTTTTCTTTCCCTTACTGTTAATTCCTCCGCAGACAGCAGAAACATCACCACTCGTACTGGAAAGCGCCATTTCGAGTCCAATTTCTCCAATGTAGCGAACGCTTACATCACCGCTGGTACTCGAAACTACAGCATCTACCTGATTTCCAATCGTCACTTTACAATCACCGCTGGTACTCTTTGCTCTGCACTGCGCGCTCTTATCAAACTCGGCCTTTATGTCTCCGCTTACACTTACAACGTCCATCTTATCTGCCTTGCATGCGGTCACATTCACATCGCCGCTGATGCTTGATGCAAAAAGTTCATCTGCCTGACAATCTTCCACTCCTACGTCACCGCTTCCAGTATGAATCAATAAAGTCTTTGCATTGCTGTTATTTGCTTTGATATCGCCACTTATACTCTTTACCTCAATTTTTTCAAACTGCTCTGGCACTGCAATATGAATAACAATTCTAGCTGAATATTTTCCCACCTTAAGGCCAAATAAGCGTGAGGCAGCATAAGAAACACTTATCCCTGCTTTCTTTTCCTGCTGAATCGAAAGGGTTCCAACAGACGCACTGACACGAAGCGTCTCTTTTAATACCTCCATATCATCTGCAATTCCACCAGTTACAGACAGCTCTACCTCATTTGTACTGCTCTTTTTGATTTCAATATCAGCATCTGTGAGCTGAGCATTGACACGCTGAATACCTGGATAAAAACGATTATAAATATCAGAATTACCCACTGTGTCCGAATTTGAATTGACATTTATTGTCATAGCAGCCGGATTTTCATCTAAGAATGCCTGACGGATTTCCTCGACATTTCCAAGTTCTTCACAAATCTCCTCTTCACTCTTTCCGTTTTCCATACCTTCATTAAAATGATTCTCGTAATCACTGAGAATATCCATTATCAATTCCTCATCCATCCCTGCAAATGCAGTGCGCAGCTGTGCAAAAAACTCGTTCTTTTTCATAATATTTTCCACCTTTCTTCATACTAAGCATCGTATATTAACTCGGCTGCTATTTTTTATTCACTTGCTTTCTTTGCTCACTATCAGCCGCTCAACTGCTGCCGTGAAATCAAACCATTCTTTCTTTAACTGTTCCTGATAGGCCCAGCCCTTCACCGTGAGGTGATAATACTTTCTAGCTGGTCCTTCCCCTGCCTCGACAAGATATGTCTCCACATATTCCTCATCCCTCAACCTCTTTAAGATCAAATACAGCGTACCTGCCGCCAGCTTCATCTCCTTTGAAATATTTTCAGTAAGCTCATAGCCGTACTGATCACGAAGCGCCAGTTGCGACAGCACACACAACTCAAGCGCTCCTTTTTTAAACTGAGCATTCATGCTCACACCTCCTTCTTTTTTCCTGTTAGCTGCATCATATCACATACTATTCTATATTGCAATATAGTATATAAAAAAATTTAGTGTTTTTTTGACAGCAAAAAGTCCTCTTCTAAAACGAAGCGGGCTTCTATTATTTCTTATCTCTCACCAGAAATCTCCATTTTCTCATCACTCCCATTGAAAAACAGCAAAAACTTAAGTAGAATAAAATGTAACTAGCAAAACGAAAGGCACCTGACAACTATGATACGAATTGCAATTTGTGATAATGATACAGCCGCTTCTGATAAGCTGGCCGCTTCTATAAAAACATTGGCAGCATCCCATAAAGCTAACTGCCAAATTCGCTGTTTCTCAAAAGGAGCGCCTCTGCTTTATGAAATCGAAGATAATATTCAGTTTGATCTATTTTTTCTTGAGACACAGCTTCCTGATATGGATGGTTTTTTACTCGCCAAAAAGATAAAAGAGCATCAGTCTGACTGTCTTTTTCTTTTTGTATCCAATCGGACTGATGCGGTTTTCGATGCTTTTCAACTGCCTGCGTTTCGTTTTTTGCCAAAAGCACATCTCCAAGAACGGCTTGAAGAAGCATTCTTATCTGCGATTTCACAAATAAAAACGATTCATTCACAATATTATGTCATACAATCTGGTACTGCATTGGAACGTGTGCCACTTCATCGTATTATATACATAGTTCGTGAGGGGAATTATTGCGTTTTTCAAGATGAAACTGGTACGCAATATCGCATCCGCAGTTCCTTAAAAAGTGTATATAAGAATCTTCCTGCAGATAAATTTATCTATATCAATCAAATTATATGCAGTGTCTCTCATATTGAAAAGATTGAAGGGGATACCGTTTTTCTGTCAGATGGATCACGAATCAATGCTACAAAAGGTTCTGTACGAAAAATCAAGAATACTCTGCTTCGCTTCTGGACCGATGCAAGTCTTTTGATATTTGTTTTTTTATTTGCAAAACAGTTCTATCAGTTGTTCAAAAACAGTTCTAATTTGAGCACTGCAAACAGTTCTTGTTCAGCATTAAAGACAGGCTTACCTTCATCTTTTTATCTTGATATAATTTTGTTAATTTGCTTTTTTGTATTCTTTCTGATCAATCTGTTTGTGCATATTCGTCTTCACCGTATCCAGTCTCATGCAAAGAAGTAATGTTGGGTGCCAAAAGCAGATTATACTGTTCTTCACTTATCTGATAAGTTTCAAAGCCAATCTGAACCAGATAGCCATCACTAACAATACTCCTCTGCCCATCATCATTTTGTTTGGCCTCTCTCTTTGGATATGCTCCCTTTATCTGAACTGGGCATATCCAATTGACAAGAAACAATACTGAACCATATGTAGTCTCATAATCGGCTGTGTTCACCTTTTTGCCTTGATGCATCACTTCTTTTGCTGAATCTTTCAACAAACTTCTCATCTCCTTATCTCTAACAGCTACAAATTTTTCGCCAGACAGAGACTGTACTGACAACCATACTAGTCCCTGCTGTCCTGATACAAATAGTGTACTGGCTATAATTACAATACACACAAGCACTGCTGTGATTGCTGCCACTACCTTCTTAATCCTCATGACTTCTCTTCCTCCGTTTACTAATCTTCTGTCTACAATTGGATATCCTGTTCATATCATAGCAAATTAAAATAAGATTTTTTGAAATTGGGAATAAAATGGAAATATTAGGTAGGAAAAGAACAAAACTTTTCTCCAATAAACAAAAAGCCCACGGTTTTCGCCGTGGGCATATGTCAATTCATTACTTCATAACCATCTCTTCGTCACTCGGCAGTTCCTTTGCGAGCTTCGATGGTTTTTCCAGATACCAGTATGCAACAGATGTGTAATCATCGTAGCGTGGTCCTGTCCATCCAAGATTATCAATTGTCATCTTGAAATTCTTAGAGAAATACACCGGATCCTTCTCATGGAAGCGATACAGCAAGAAGCGCTGCTGTCCGTTATAAAATTCGCGATTGTCACCCACGATAGCAAAAAGTCCTGTATACATTCCGCTAAATGTCTGATAACGATTCAAAATGATATCATTTCCAAAGCCGTATGAACCGCAGAAATAATCCTCTGTTCCAGTATAATTCATGCTTGGATACTGGTCATCATCGATATACATCTTTGCTTCGCCCTCTACCCAACAGGTGTTATTTCCATTCATACCTGTTGCGAGTGTCACACCTGCAAAGCAGCCTCTGCCTTCAATTCCATCAATAATTGTATATGCGCGTCCTTTCGTAACTGGATGCTCCTGACGATATGCAGCATGGAAATAGCCTGCATCCTGAGGAATCTCGCCGTACCAGCCAGAGATCATATAGTACAGCGTTTCTTCCTTCTTGCCACGGTTCTCCATAGTGATGCGACAGTGCTTATGAAATGGCATCTCCCAGTAGCTGTTAAAGCCACGTCCTGGTGCTGTGAGGATTTTTGCTGAATTCAAGACAATGTAGTTGCCATCGCGATCCTTGAAATTTTCGTCATATGCGCAGCCAAAAAATGCAGAGATAGGCGCTTCAACAGACGGAAATTCCTCATTTTCCCAATAAATACGCATAACAAAGCTATGTCCAACATATCCGGTAAACCAAATGTGTGTAATCATGCCAGGACCATCTGTATCGCACAGCGTAACAGTTTCTCCCGGAGCAATCTGAATACACGGACTTAATTTCTCACAGTCCTTGCCCTTTGTTCCACCATTTTTTTGTCCAGTCGGATTTTCAGCTGAAAAGCCAAAGCTTTGGCGATTCTTAATTCTGTATAATTTCATAATGTCTCCTTTCATTGCACAAAAAATTCATTTACGTATTCAGTCACTCAATGCTTTCCCTTTAGTCTATAATCCTGAGGCGTGATCCCTGTGCTGATGCGGAAAATCTTAATAAAATAAGTCGTATTTTCGTATCCACAATTTTTAGCGACCTCGTAAATTTTTAAATTAGTATTCACAAGCATTTCCTTAGCCAGATTCATTCTTGTCTGAGCTACATAATCATGAATACTCATACCAATTTCCTGACGAAAAATCCTAGAAAGATAGCCTGAGCTATATCCAGTTACATCTGATAATACTGATGTACTTACATTTTCACTTATATGACTATTAATATACTTCACCACTGATTCTGCCACAGATTTCACGGCATTGTCAATCCTTTTTTCAGCTTCATTCACTAAAAGTTCCTGTAGCTTTTTGAAGTAAGCCACTGTGCCCATCGCACCTGAATGTTCTGCCTCTACAATTAGAGAAATCATACCATTTCGATTCACATATGATAAAATTGCTGCATTCAATGATTGCGCTGCCTCAACTGCCAACAAATTTTCTGTCTGAGAATGTGTTGTTAAATAGGCAATCACTTCATTCATGTCATTTTTTGCTTCTGCAATAGATCCCTTTCGCACCAAAAGCTGAATATTTTCCAGATTTCTTCTCATTTCAGAAACTTTTTTTGCATTCTCTACCTCTTTACCCTCTACATCAGCCTGATGACGGATAGCAACACCTGTAGAACCGCGAAGAATCTCATTTGTAAGCATAGTTCTGATTTGAACATACTTCTCATTTAAATCCAATCCATTTACTGCTTCTTCTGAGACGATAAAAAACATAGTCACCTTTAACTGCTCCTCCAACTGCTGTCTGGCCTTTCTCATCAGATGGAACAATGTCTTGGAAACAGACTCCTTTGTATCAAAGTCAAATACCCAAATCAAAACATCATCGAATAAATAATATTCACTCCACGCAAGCTCTTTTCCAAATGATCCTGCAACAATTTGGGAAACTGCTCCTGCTGTAATCATTTTTGTTTTTACATGGTGGTTATGATTTCCCTGAAGCAACCCAACCACCAGATACAATTCTCCTGCAAGCATTCGCTCTTCAAGTTCATCTAACTCCCCTTTTTGATTCAACATCAGCTGCATAATCAACTGCCTTCTATATGCAGGCAACATCTGTGTATAGCGTTCTTCTGCATCATTAATGCGCTCCATAATTTTCTCATTTTCGCGCAAACGATCTATTTCCTTCTTCACAGCTGCCAGAACTACTTCATCACCTTCTGTTTTTAAAATATATTGAACTGCATGTTGCCGAAAAGCCTCGTATGCAAAAGAAAAATCATCATAACCGGTCAGAAACAGAACTCGCATATCTGGAAACTGTTCTCTCAGTCCGCTTACCATTTGTAGCCCTGTCATACCAGGCATTTGTATATCTGAAAGCAAAATATCACAAGGCGATTCTTCAACCATCTTTATAACGCTTTTAGCATTGTATGCCGTACGGACATCTACATTCATGCTTTTTCCAAATTCATCCCGAATTACATCTGACATATCATCAGCACTAATTGGTTCATCGTCTACAACTATTATTTTAATCGTTCTTCCTGCCTGACTGCTCATGATGTTTCCTCCCCTCTAAATACATGTACAATTACCTTTAATCCTCCAAGTTCCGAGCGCCCAACCAACAATCCACTTTTATCTCCAAAATACAATTTCAGTCTTCTGTTAATATTAATAATTGCCGTTGTTTCCATTTGCATATCTGTACTTTGTAGTTTTTCATTAAGGCTTTGTAGAGTCTCATCCGAAATTTCTCCACTATTTTCTATTATAATCTCAAAATCTCGATCACTTCGAATCTCATAGCCAAGTTCCAATCTCATTGGATCTCCATTTCCACTTTCATATGCATATTTAAATGCATTTTCTAAAATTGGCTGAAGAATCAACCGCGGCACATACACATCAGCAATACATTCATCTGGCTTGGCAATTTCTACATGTAAATTATCGCGAAAACGATATTTCTGGATTCTGGCATAATTTTCTGCATGTTCTATCTCTTCTGACAGATGCTTTTCATCATCTGCATTTCTTGTAATATAATGATAAAAACTTCCCAGATATTCTGCAAGATGAAGACTATTTTCTTGATCTCCTCTTCGAATCATCCGATACAGAACATAGTAGCTGTTATACATAAAATGCGGACTGATCTGCGACTGAAGCTGTTTCAAGTTTGATTGACTTACAAGAATCTTTTGCTGCAAATTTGTCTCGATATATTGTTGCATTGTTTCTGCCATGTGATTGTACTTTTCATAAACAGAATGAAAAAAATCATTTTCATTCTGCACCTCAATTCTATAGCTGAAATCATTTTTTTCCATATGATCAAAGGCTTCAATCAACAGCCGATACAGTGGTCTATAGATTTGACGATTCCATGTTTGAATACTGATAACTGCAATCGTCAAACAAAGACACATAAACAATATACTGCTTAACCCAATAACAGCAAAAAAATGATTCATTTCTGCATCGTTACTCTCTTTGTAGATCATACGAAACGGATAATATATGGAATCTGCACAAATCATCTGTTCATCTGGTTCTTTTTCTGGTTTCCAAACAAAATCAATGAAATCTCCACCTGACAAAAATAGAGCTTCTATCTGTTCCATAATACCTGCATCTTTCCAAGTGATAATAAGCACTGCTCTCGCGCCATCATCATCCCAATGAATACAAGTAGCCGCCTTATTGTTTTCTAACAAGCAGGTGCGATCTTTCCCCTCTGCCATTTCCTCCATCCATGGCTTTACTGATGTCTGACAATGAAGATCCGTAATCACTTTTCCCATTGTCGGAATATACAACACTACACTGTCAACCTGCTCATTTTTATAATACAAATCATAGACAGACTCGTAAATTTCATTTTGAAGCGAAAAGCGGGAATAGCGGTCCAGATCATCATACATATAAACAAATTTCTGGAGATCTACTCCGTTTAGTAACTGCTTTCCCCACTTTTCAATTTCCTTCATATGAAGTTCTGTAGACGATACACAGGTCTCAAGCCTTATCTGATCATTTTCGCGATTTTTTTGCTTCTCGCGCACAACTGTGATACGAAAAAAGATCAAAAATGCCATACTAATTACTACAAGCATCGCAAAAAGCGGCATAAAGCTTTTCTGAAACATATAACGATAGAAATTATTTTTCTTACGTCCAAACATCCGTTTTTTCCTCCAGTTTCATATCTTCAAATGACTGTGTATCACTATTATAGCACAGAACAAGAAAATAAGGCATCTGGATCTCAAACAATTTTATATTTTTTTCTTAAATATCTGAATGTTCATAAAATTAGCTTCTGCATCTGATGCATACAAGCCAAAATTACCACCTTTAATGTCAAACATACGCGTTCCAAGTGCAATCCTATTATCAACATAGACTTCTAATATGGTTCCGGATACGATCACGTCTACATGGAAGCATTCACCTGTCTTTGATGAAAGCGGCCGTTCCAATTCCACCTCATATGGGAACATCTGACCGCCTCGCTCTGTCATACGAACGCCTGACTTAAATTCCATACGGCGGCGGGCAAAATCAATATGAATATAATATCCTACCGCAAAAGACTCATCTACATGAATGGCAATTCCGACACTGCCTGCCAATCCTTTTGCCTCGACATCAAAGGACAAACGACTGGTTTCTTTTACCGGATTCAGCAACAATGCACTATATCCATATGGTGTATTTACACTGGCACTATTTTCTGCTAATTTCCACTCTCCCGTCAGCGGCTTCATAGAAATGATTTCTTCTTCTGAAACTGCTTCCAAAACAGAAGGAACTGGCTTAACAAACAAATCTCCGTTTTCATCCTGCCATAATTCATGAACGATTAGATTGCCACCCCAGTCCCAAGTATTGCAATCCTTTCCATCATATCCAAGTGAGTCAAAATGATGCTCATTATTTTCGCGTGTTGGATTCCATCCATACACATAACGGTGAACGCCATCTGTACCTGTTTTTGCTGCATAAAAAGCGCGGGTATCAAAGGTATCTATCTCAGGTGTTTCCCATGGTCCGTTTAAACTACGACTTTTCCTATATAAGGTCTGATAACGGTCTGCATAGGAAGAAAATACAAGATAATACCAGTCTCCCATCTTGAATAGATCTGGGCATTCAAATGCACACTGGGCATTCATTGGTGCATAGATCGGATCACAATAGCTCCAGTGATGCAGATCGTCTGATTTACAAAGGCCAACACAGCCTCTTCTTGTCGTCATTCCCTGTTTCTGCGCTGCAAAAATCATCCACCAGCAGTTTTCTTCTTCACACCAAAAAACAAATGGATCTCTCCAATGCACAGGGGCATAAATCTGATTGTCGGATGCAAAACGATCTTCTGGAATTTCTGTCCACTTGTTTAAATCAGTGCTGACTGCATGATTGATATAATTTTTATCTGGCAATACCTGAAAAGTACAGAAAAACATATGATACAGTCCATCCACCTTAATAACAGATCCAGTTCCTCCCACAATTTTCGTATCATGCTCTGTAAAATGAACATGATCTGTTGTGCTTAACATAACCCAACTGTCCTGATGATTAGCATCTCGGTTTCCTCGATAGTTGCGCAAATAAAACGGTTTAAATACACCATTATCATAAAATGGGATCACATCTCCCAATACTCCCTTTTCTGGACGAAAATATAAGCTCATATCATCACTCTCCTAATGTTGTTAATTTTATATTTTCAAATTTAACTGCTCCGTCTGACACAGCAAGACCAAATTTTCGGTCATGAAGATCATAGGCACGAACACTCATTGCCACTTCATCGTTTACATATACTTCCATCACAGATTCATCCACAAAAATTTCCATCGAATATGTCTGATTTGGAATTAATTCAACAGGACGTTCTAGCTCCACATCATACTGGAATGTCCATCCTCCCTGCTCATGCATACGAATAGCACTTTTGTATTCGATTCTTTGACGCTTAGGATCCAGATAAAAATAATAGCCTCTGGCAAATTCCTGATCTGCCTGAAGTACCACTGCAAATCGCTCGGTTCCAGGTGTAAACGTAAAATCAAGCGACAAACATCCCTGATGCGGCACATCATTCTCACTAATTATTGACGCATATGCAATTGGAGAATCTACATTTACTGATGTCTGATCCACTTTCCAATCTCCATTCAAAGGAATCCACTTTATTTCATTAGAAACAGTAAGAGCCTTTTTCAGTGCTGGATTTGACCGAACTGCCAATGTTCCATCTTCTCTTGCATAAATTTCATGTGGAACCAAACTTCCGCCCCAATCATACGTTTTATAATCATACCCCTCATGTGTCGGATCTGGATCAAAATTCCACGTATTTTGTGTTCTTGTTGGATTCCATCCAAAAATATAACGATGCTCTCCGTCACTGCATGTCTTTGCTGCATAAAAAGCACGTCCGTCAAAGGAGTCCGTCTTGGGACGAATCCATGGACCATTGCATGAACGACTCATGCGGTAAAGTGTTTGGAAACGGTCTGTAAACTGTGAAAATACAAGATACCACCACCCATTCATATAAAAAAGATCTGGGCACTCGTAAGCAGACATGCTTGACTGCGGTGCATATAGAGGTTCACAGCATGTCCAATGATGAAGATCAGCAGACTTACAAAGTCCTACACATCCACGACGTTTTGTATTTCCCTGATTCTGCGCACAAAGAATCATCCACCAGCATTTTTCTTCCTCATTCCAAATCACGTGCGGATCACGCCAGTCTGTCAGCAAATAGATTGATTCATCTGGTCCAAATGTCTCATCTGGATATTTTGTCCAGTTTGTCAAATCTGTACTTGTAGCATGGCACACATATTGACGCTGTGGCTGATCCTCAAATACACAATAATACAGATGATACAGACCCTCTACCTTAATTATACAGCCAGTTCCTCCAAGAATCCCAATTGCCGTCTCCGATTCATAATGAATCAGATCCTTTGTCGTCAAAAGATGCCATCCATACGTTTTATCACTTCCAAAATAAGGATTCCAGTTTTTTAAATAAAATAGCTTAAATTCTCCATTCTCATAATATGGAATCACATCGCCCACACGCGCATGATCCGGTGTATAAAATAACTGCATATAAACAATCCCTTTCTGTAATCTGCAAGTGGGCAGGAAAAACGCCTTCCTGCCCACATTTAAATTTTAATAGCTATTCAGACCTACAATTCAATTTTACTTTATATTAATCTGAATAATTTTTACTTCATATACATTTCAGCAATTTCTTCCTGAATAGTAGATCCACCCTGCTCGTTCCACTGAGTTACAAAATCATCAAACGCTTCAATGCCAAGACTTCCAGATATAATTTTTACAAATGTTTCATCCTGTAATGCAAGAAGTGTAGACCAACGCTTCATCATTGTCTTTGTCGGTGCACCTGTATAAACACTCATCTTCATTCCAGCATCACGCAGCTCAGAATAACGTGTCCATGAACCAAACTTCGGTCCCCAACACATTGCATACTGGAATGCCGTCAAATCATCTGGATTTGCACTTCCAGTCTTGTCATATCCTTCATCTACGTAACGCTTAATACCAACATAGTAACGATATGCCTCTGGCATAAGCTCTTCTGGCTTTAATTCTCCTGCAAATACCTGTCCAATCGTTGTGTTATATCCAATTGCCTTATTCAAATATGGATCAAGAAGTGCATATGTATAATCACACTGATTAATACCAGTTTTTGAATTTACGCCCCATACTTCCAGACTGTCAAGTGTTGCATCTGGACTATTGATACGGTCATTGTTAAAGTTAATCAATTTAATCAATGCTTCTGGATGCTCACAGTTTGCATTGACTGCATAAACATAATCGAAATTTGTATAGGAATATGCTGTTGCATCTCCACCTTCCACTGAAGGTGCATTGATAACCATCCATCCACAATCATTATTATTTGCAATCGCATCGCGGCCAGCTCCCCATGATATACCATCTGTTCCATAGAACAGTCCACATGTTCCTGCTGCAACTGCCTCACTAATTGCATCAGTGTCTGATACACCAAATTCTTCGTTAATCAAACCTTCGGAATACATAGCTGCCAACTTCTCAAGAGCATTTCTAGTTTCCTGTGATGTTGGCTCATAGGATACTGTTCCGTCATCATTTGGCATCCACATATATTGAAGAATAGATCCTCCAAATGCATTGACAACACCTTCTATTGTTCCATATCCAGCATAATCAGACATCTCATTACAAACACCAAGTCCCCATGTATCATCAACACCATTGCCATCCGGATCATCATTCTTAAATGCGCGGGCAACCTCAACAACATCATCAAGTGTCTTAGGAACATCTAAGCCTAACTTATCCAACCAATCTTTGCGAATCCAAAGGAACTGACTTGGAATACGCTCTGCATTACCGCTAGGGATACCATATAAAACATCATTTCTCTTTGCTGCTTCCAAAATTTTTCCACCGTCTGAATTCAGATTTTTCTTTGTCAGCTCTGATCCATACTGCTCTAGCACATCGTCAAGCGGTGCCAGTTTTCCAGCTTCTGCTAACTGCGAATATTCAGCTACTGGCAAATATAAAAGATCTGGAAGATCATCTGATGCAATAGCAAGCGTTACCTTCTGGCTATACTCATCTCCACTTGCACAAATCTGAAAATCAAGTGTAATTCCAAGATTATCGCGATATGCATTATAATACACGTTATTATACTGATTTTCACCATCTGCATAATTTACAGTTGCCGGATTCTGGTTTTTCAGGACAGTCAGCGTAACTGGCTCATCCATAGCCCACTCTGTTAAATTTTCTGCATCTTTTGTCTCATCTGCCATTGCAAAATTTGCCGGAATTGCCGTTGCTGCAAGCATTGCTGCACACATGAGGGACAAATTCTTTTTCTTCATATTAAAAATCCTCCTTTATTTTATGTGTATTCACACATTTTTACATAATTAATACAAACTCATATCAACCCTTTACGCTTCCTACTGTAATACCAGTAACGAAATATTTCTGAAGGAATGGGTAAAATACCAAAACCGGAAGGGTACATAATACAATACCCGCAGACTTTATTGAACGTCCCTCCAGATCTGCCAGCGCTGGGTTTGCTGCAATCTGCTCTGGACGAAGATCCGAAGTTTTGAAATTTAATACGTGGTATTGAAGAAACGTCATAAGTGGATAATTGTCAGTATGATTGTTGTAAATCATGCCATCAAACCACTCATTCCAATGTCCTACAATAATAAACAATGTTACCGTCGCCAAAGAAGGTAGTGACAATGGCAAATAAATTTTTAAAAGAATTGTCAGCCAGCCTGCTCCATCCACAACAGCTGCTTCCTCAATCTCATCCGGAATACCTCTAAAGAAGTTAAGCATCAGAAGTACATAAAACATCGTGACTGAATTAGGAAGAATCAATGCCCATATGGTATCCAGCATATGAAACTGCTTAATCACAAGATATGTAGGAATGATACCGCCATTAAAAATCATCGTGATCAGAAAAAAAGCTACATAGAACTTGCGGCTCTTAAAATGTTTCTCACTCTTTGATAGCGGATAAGCTACAGAAATCGTCATAATCAGATTTAAAACCACACCTATCACAAGTCTCTTTACTGTTACTAACAATGCTGGAATCAATCCACTCTTTTGAAGCATATAAAGATAGGAACTGATCGTAAACTCCTTCGGAAGGAAGGTAACTGCTCCTGCATTTACCATATTTCTTGATGAAAATGACAGTGCAACAATATTCAACATTGGAAGAAGACATAAAAGTGCAAGCAATGTCAATAATATATAATTAAATATTGCAAAAATCCGCTGACCTTTCGTTGGTTTCATGTTTTTTCTCCTCCCTTCTTTAGAATACTTGATATCCTGCAAACTTTTCAGCAGCCCAGTATCCTGCAACAATCAGCACACACGATACAACCGACTGGAACAATCCAACTGCTGTTGCTGGACCAAACTGTGCTCCCAAAATGCCCATTCTGTAAACAAATGTGTCAATTATATCTCCTGTTGAATATACAAGTGGTGAATACAGATTAAAGATCTGATCAAAGCCTGCACGAAGTACATTACCAATAGAAAGAACCGTCATCAGCAATACGATTGGAAGAATACTAGGAATTGCTACATGAATGATCTGACGGAATCGACCTGCACCGTCTAGTGCCGCTGCCTCATAAAGTGCTGGTGAAATACCAGTAATGGCTGCCAGATAAACGATTGTATTCCATCCAAATGTTTTCCATGTATCTGTCACAACCATCGTAAATGGAAACACCTTTTCATCTCCAAGGAAATACACTCGGTTCAATCCAATAGTTGCCAAAAAATTATTCACAATTCCATCCATTCCCAATACGTCAAGAAAAATACCTGCTAAAGCAACCCATGAAATAAAATGTGGTAAATACACGATCGTCTGCAATGTTCTCTTGTAAACAATATTTCGAACCTCATTCAGCAAAAGTGCTACTGTAACTGGTACAATAATACCTGCTGCAATTTTCATAATTGCAATAAACAGTGTGTTGTAAATGACTCTTGGGAATGTTGAAAGTGAAAAAATATACTTAAAATTTTCCCATCCGCACCATTCCTGTTCAAAAATGCTATACAGCGGCGAGTAATCCTGAAAAGCAATACTCAACCCTGCCATTGGAATGTACTTAAAAAGCACTACCATCACTACCGCTGGTAAAAGCATCAAATGAAATGGCAGTTCTTTTTTGAAACGTTTTCTTAATTTTTGTCCCGTTTTTGTGCTACTGCTCATTTGTTTACTCCTCCTTTTTTTCTTTTATTATATCCGCCCTTGTATCTTGTGTAAATTTAACAATTATGACTTTTATATAACTTTTGTGATGTGTATTTTTATTTATATTCTTGTTTTCTTTCATTTTTTCTTTCAAAAAAATGATATGGCATTGCATCAAATGCCATATCATTTTATCCATTTTATCTTATCTCATATTTTAAAATATCTATCTTAACAACACCGTCTGCAACAAATGAAATTTTCTCTGCCTTTAAATCTGTCTTAAAAGTGATACTCATCACCTGCTCACCATCGTTTACAAAAACTTCTGCGCTGAAACGATCGATTACAACTCGAAGCTTGAGTGATCCACCGTTGTCTTGCACCTTGCATGAACGTTTATGTACCATTGCAATTCTTGAACCAGAATAGCTTCTGTCAAGCTCAAGCTCAGACTCATGCGGATGGTAACGAAGTGACGTATAATGTTTATCATCCTGCGCAAAGCGCATTTCAAACATATAATATCTATTTTCTTCACTTTGTGGTGCAATTGAAAGCTCAATATCTGCGATACGTCCACAAACACCCTTAAGCGTCTTTTCTCCAGATATTATTGCATTTGTATATGAAACCATATTGTGGCGACAGGCATTTAGCTCTCTTACGGGACGCTGGATCAATCTTCCTTTTTTAATCGCCAATTCTCGTGGAATAGTCATCTGCCCAAACCAAGGCTCCGTTTCCGAATGTTGATTGACCGATGCCAGATTTTGCATCCAGCCTATCAAAATCCTGCGTCCGTCTGGTGCAAGCATAGTCTGTGGTGCGTAAAAATCAATGCCATAGTCGACTGACTGAGAAGAAATACTGCGAAACTGACCTGTCTGATTATCAAAGTGACCTATCTGGCAAACCACTCCGTTTCCATTTGGATATTCGAGTCCTTCTGCCTCCATCTCCATCGTGCTCACGATCAGCACATTTTGCCCAGCAAGCGTGAAGAAATCCGGACACTCCCACATTCTCCCGAAGCGATTCATATTTTCTGCCATAACACTTTTAAGCTTCCATGAAACGCAGTCTGAGCTTTCGAATAATAAAATGCCTCCACCATTTGTCTCATTACGACTGACCGTAACACAGCGCCAACTGCCATCATTCTCTTTCCAAAGCTTCGGATCACGAAAATTCGATCTGTCATATCCTTTGGGAAGCTGATCAGATGAAATTACAGGATTCTTTTCGTACTTTTCATAAGCTTCACCATCGCCTGATGCTATGCACTGCTGCTGGATTTCCTTCATAGAACCATCTGACTGTTTCTCCCATGAAACTCCAGTATACAAAAGGATCTGCCTTCCATCATCAAGAGTCTGCGCACTGCCCGAAAAGCAGCCGTTTCCATTGTCATACGGCTGATCCGGTGCAAGTACTGCAGGTTGATATGTCCAATGCAGCAAATCACGGCTAATGACATGACCCCAATGCATAGGTCCCCAAAATGGTCTATATGGATTGTATTGATAAAACAAATGATACAACCCGTCATAAAATGAAAAACCATTAGGATCATTTAGCCAGCCCACACGCGGTGTTAGATGAAAAACAGGTCGATTTTCAATCGCAATCTCTGCTTCCTTTTTTATTTCATACACTCGTGCTTCGGATAATTTCTGACTGATCATACCTTCTCCTTTTTGTTATTATCTGCTTACAATCTCTTTCTCAATCTCTGCACGATCTGGCATAACACGAAGTGCACCTTTTCGCGTCGTGATTCTTGCTGCTGCTGCATTTGCAAACGTCAGCATCGATGTCAAATCAGCCTCTGTAAGATTATCTAGTCCATGTTCACAAATATAGTGCAGTACACAACCGCAGAAGGTATCACCTGCACCTGTTGTCTCAATAGTATTTTTCTGCAAAAATGGCTTTATCTCTACAATCTTATCTTCATAATATGCACGGCTTCCTTCCTTACCCATAGATACAAGAATCAGCGGAATATTGTAGCGCTCACGAATCCAGTTTACACCATCGGTATAATCTTCTTTTCCGGTAAGCCACTGGATCTCGTTGTCAGAGATTTTTAAAATATGACAATGACCAAGACCATAAAGTACCTGCTCTTTTGCATCATCTAAAGACTTCCACAGCGGTGGGCGAAGATTCGGGTCAAAGGAAATGAGCGCATTTGCTTCTTCTGCAATAGAGATTGCTTTTTTTGTTGCAGCGCGTACACCATCATGTGTCATGGACAATGTTCCAAAATGGAAGATTTTAGAGTTTTTGATCAACTCTGTAGGAATTTCATCTTCCTTTAACATCATATCAGCACCCGGATTGCGGTAGAAAGAAAAGTCGCGATCACCGTCTGGATATGTGTGAACCATTGCCAGTGTTGTATGAATTTCAGGATCGCTTAAAAGTCCAGTTGAATCAATTCCTACCTCTGTGATGGCTTCCCTTAACTGCTTTCCAAAGAAGTCATCTCCTACCTTTCCAATAAATGCAGTTTTATGGCCAAGCTTTGTAAGCATCGCAAGCACATTACATGGAGCTCCGCCTGGATTAGCCTCAAAAAGTGGATTTCCCTGTGCACTTGTTCCATTTTCTGTAAAATCAATCAAAAGCTCGCCAAGTGCTGTTACATCATACTGTTTCATTTTATTTTATACCTCCAATATCTAATTGATCACTTTTTTCATCTGCTACACTTGCCTTCCACATCATTTCTTTTTGTAATGCCTTATACTTAGATGCTCCATGATTGCTCACATAAAAAGAATCTATCCTAATGATGTTGGTCAGTGATTTCAAAAGCGTCTCTCTCCTTTCGATTTCTTCTGGCGTATCGTTAATGCCTTTTGCGAGCGGCACTCGTATAATCACCGGAATGTTCAAATCAGAAAGCCGCTTTAAATTCTTCGGCATATTTTTATAGCAAATGCCTTGATACACAGATGCCTTCTCTGGATTCAAAATTTTAACATCCACCAAAAACAAACCGACATACGGCAACAGTGGCTCTATTTTCTCCCACATAACCTCAAGTGTTGTGTCAAGACAGACAGAAATTTTCTTTTCTGCACATTTTGGAAGAATTTCTTTAAGAAATGCACTTTGCAAAAGCGGTTCTCCTCCTGAGAAAGTGACCCCGCCGCCATCAATATAGCAATCCACATCCTTTTCAATTTCTGTCATCACTTCCTGCACTGTCATAGTTCTTCCACACAGACGAAGAGCCTCTGACGGACAGTTTTCTGCGCAGCTTCTCATTTGTTCACAATCCCTACAGATCTTAAGATCTGGCTCATAAAGAACGTGGTTTTGTGTGTTTGGCCGTGTTTTCTTCTTAAATGTATATCGGATACATTTTTTTACACATCGTCCGCAGCCAATACATTGCGCTTCATAAAACATAAGCTGCGGCTTTGCATATTGGGACTCTGGATTATGGCACCACAGACAGCTCATATGACATCCTTTTAAAAACACTGTTGTTCTAATTCCTGGTCCATCATGGATCGAAAAGCGCTGAATATCCATGACCATTGCTGTTTGTTCCACCCTTTGCCTCCATTCTTGTCAGCTGATTCGATTAATAATATGATCCTGAAGTTCTTTATCAAGCTCTGTAAATCTTGCCTGAAAGCCCCATACTCGCACAATCAAATCCAGATGCTTTTCGGGATGAAGTTGGGCATCTAAAAGCTCCGCCTTATCATACATAGTAAGGCTCAAGACCGGAATCTTCTTTTTTTCGGATGCACGCAAAAGTGTATCTATTATTTTTATGCGGTCTGCACCCATACTGTAGCCATTTTTGTCAAGCGTCAGATGAAGCACTGAGGATGCAAATCCCTCTTTCATAGGAAGCGTTGATGCTGAGTTCAAAATAGCTGTCGGTCCATTCTTTGCAGCCCCCGGTGTCGGACTACAGTGTTCTGCAATCGCATCGCGAAAACGTCGTCCGTCCGGTGTAGCACCTGTCACATTAGCAAAAATTTTAAAATCAATGTTATACAGACCAGGATACAACAGTGTATCTTCTGGTCCCCTAAAAGCATTGACACGCGCCAGAAAATGGTCTGCAATCTGCTTCGCCAATGCATCTACTTCCTTTTTATCGTTTCCGTACTTTGGCAGATGCAACAGCTGCTGTCTTAACACTTCATAGCCTTCAAAATCAACAGAAAGTGCCTTGATCAGTTCTTCCATTGTAACTAGCTTTTTCTCATATACAGCTGACTGTATTGCATATAAACAGTCGGCCGCTGTTCCTATGCTTCCTGAAAGCAGCTGATAATTAGTGATATCAAAGCCACCTCCGCGAAGCGGATCTTTTCCGGTACGCAGACATTTCTCAAAAGTACCTGCCGTAAATGGACTAGTAATGGATACTGTCTGGTCTTCCTGCATTTTCTGTTTAATCATCAAAAAGTAATGATCAAGCTGATGATCCATCTGCTCAAAGAAAGCACTTAAAAACTCAGAAAATGTAGTCAACTCCTGTGGTTTTTTTGATTCAATTCCAATCAAAAGATTTGTTTTCGGTACAAAATCCGCCCCATGTATGCTATTTTTTTTCATAGAAACTGGCTTAACACACGGATTTTCGTTTCCTCCAAACAAGGTAAGTTCCACTGTTTTGACCATCTCATACTGCCAGAAAACAATCGCACTCTTTCCTGCAATTACCGTCTCTGTACAACCGTCATTTGCATATTGGCAGGCATCCTCGTGACAAATACCAGCCTTTTCCATTGCAGGAAGTACAGCTTCATCAAAATAGATTGTTGGCTGTCCACTTCCAGATGACAACATATTTATGCAGTTATCGCGAAGCTTTTTCGGTGTTTTTTCGTGAAAACGTACGTTCAAATGCGGCTCAGATCCGCCCGTATTTTCATACGCTACCAGAATCAAATAAGTAATCTCATTCGTCTGGTCATTTCCTTTGGCATCTTGTCCTGAAAGCATCAGATTTCGCAGCGTATCACCAGTATTGATCTCATTCATTCTGGTAAACATCTCTTCAAGCATTTTTTCTGCTTCTTGCTGATCCCAAATACCCATTTCACAATCATGCTTATAAAATGGATATAACAGCTGATCAAGTCTTCCAATACATCCTGCACCAAATGGACTGCGAAACAAATATGTAAACCAAAAAAGTTGGAGTGCCTCGCAAAATGTGTTTGGCTTGTTTATTGTCACATTCTGACATATCTTTGCAATTTTTTCATAACGCTTCTTTTTAGTATCACTTGTTTCCTGCTTTGCACATTCTAGTGCAAGTACCATGTGATCTGCAACAAACTGTCGAAAACGCTTCCAGACATGCAGCAAACTTTCCAAATACGCAATATCTGGCTGCGTTTGATCCTGCAATTTGCTTTGCAAATTATTTTGAAGTGTTTCAAGTGTCTCTGCTGCAATTCTAATCACACCATCAATGCCATATTGAAGATAACTGTCCGCCATAGGATAATGACAATTATCTATTTCAAAAACAAACGAAAGCATCGTCCAATCATCAAGATATTTTCTTTTGCTGTCATTCTTATCCCGGTTTCGGCGGCCGGCAAGCCAGCCGCTTTCCGGCACCCAAACCTCATATGAATTTGCCAATTTATCAAAAACTTCACTGCTCTGTCTTATTTTTTTTAATAGCATTTCCTGATTATGCATCTCATCCGAGTTTGTTTTCAATTTTTTTCTGCCTCCCTGCAGCTGTCGTGCTCTGGCATCTGATTATGTTTTTGTCGATATTGCGAATTACTCAATATCGTACTTTACAATATCCATGTATACTGTTCCATCTGCCACAAATGAAATTTCCTTTGCTGCAGTATCTGTCGTAAATGTTACACTCATCACTTGCTCACCATCGTTTGCAAAAACCTCAGCACTGAAACGGTCAATTACAACACGAAGCTTAAGATTACCGCCGTTATCTTTTACCTTGCAGGAACGCTTGTGAATCATCGCTATTCTGGAATCAGAGTAGCTTCTGTCAAGCTCAAGCTCAGACTCATGCGGACGATAGCGAAGTGCTGTATAATGCTTGTCATCCTGTGCAAAACGCATTTCAAACATATAGTAACTGTCGTCCTTGCTTTTTGGTGCAATCGTAAGTTCAACATCAGCCACGCGACCTTCAATGCCTTCAAGCTTTACTGCCTCTAAACCTGATACACACACACCATTGTGTGAAACTGGATTTTTGCGTAATGCGTCAAATTCCTTTGTCGGACGCTGAATCAGCTTGCCATCAACAATTGACAGCTCTCTTGGCAGTGCCATCTGACCAAACCAAGGCTCAGTCTCTGCATGCTGGTTAACAAATGCCCAGTTTTGCATCCATCCAATCATGACTCTTCTGCCATCTGGTGTCTGTGTAGACTGCGGTGCATAAAAATCGATGCCGTAATCAACAGACTGTGCATGCTCACATGTAAATGTTCCTGTCTCATCGTCGTAGGTTCCAATCTGGCATACAACACCGTGACCATTTGGATATTCGAGTCCTTCTGCCTCCATCTCCATCGGGCTTACAATCAAAACTGCCTTTCCATCCAGCTCAAACAGATCTGGACACTCCCACATCTTTCCGAACCTTCCATTATTCTGTGTCAGAATACTCTTAAAGTTCCATGAGAAGCCATCCTTGCTTTCAAACAAAACTGCACGTCCATCTCCCTTGTTATCACAGTTTACCATCACACAGCGATAGCTTCCGTCTGCTGCCTTCCATGCCTTCGGATCTCTAAAATCAAATCTGTTTGAATCACTTGGCAGCTGTTTTGCCGTCATAACAGGATTATTTTCGCACTTTTCATAATTTACTCCATCACCAACTGCCACGCACTGCTGCTGCACATCGTGCATCGTTCCGTCTGGCTGTTTTTCAGATAATACACCAGTATACACAAGAAGCTGACGTCCATCAGAAAGCTCCACTGCACTTCCTGAGAAGCAGCCGCCGCCGTTTTCATACGGTTCATCTGGTGCAAGTGCTGTAGGAAGATAATTCCAGTGCAACAGATCCTCGCTCACTGCATGACCCCAATGCATCGGTCCCCAGAATGGACGATATGGGTAATACTGATAGAACATATGATATTTTCCATTATAATAGGAAAAACCATTTGGATCATTCATCCAGCCAACTCGCGGCGTCAGATGAAACACCGGTCTCATCAGTGGTGTGATCTTCTTCTCGTTCTCTGCTTCATAAGCTCTTGCCTTTTCTAATTTTTCGCTGATCATATTTCCTCCCTTTTGCTGTCTTTATTATTATTATTAAATTCGTTTGCGCACCTATCTTACACTGTAAGTATATACGCGAAATGCCATTTATGTCAACCGCTTAACATATTGTCAAAACAGCAATTTTTCATGTTATTTTTTGTGCTATTTTACCAAGTTTATGTATCTTGTCAAGACTCTTTTTCATCATAAGCACTTTGCATATTCCAAAGCTGTATAGAACTAACTCTTGCATTGGTGCTGCTTGAGCTTACGCTGATTTTTCTTTCTCCGTCTGCCACATAATTTCTAAGTGTCATTGCTTTTCTCTGGTTTAAATAAACCTCAATCATCGAATGATCTAGAAAATACTCTATCGTAATTTCTCCCTCAACTTCAACTAAATCACATGAATCGCGAAATCTTGAAATTTCCTTTCCTTCTGCGTTTCGTGCAAAGAAATGTTTTGTATCGCGGTTATACACTACCTGAACAGACTTTGACGCATCCAAGACACTTTCCGTATTGATTACTATTTCATCAGCATCTGTACTCAGCTTTACATACATACGATTAGAATGAATCTGTTCCAAATCATTATTCAGCTCTTCGATACTGCAATCTGTCAGTTCAATGAGCATTTTTTCTCTGCATGATAAAATCTCACGAACCGGCTGCATTTTTAGACCATTATCCCACCAAAGCTGCAAAGGAAGCCCGCCATTATGTGCCCAACCTGCATGATATTCATCATAAAAGGATCTTTTTCCCTGCGCGATTGTAAATACAACGCTTCGTTTGTCTGGTGTAACAAATCCACTTGGTCCAGTAAAAGTACCATGTCCAAGATCTAGAAGTTGTGCACGATCATTCCACTTTGTGAATGTTCGCTTTGACGCATCCCAGTTTCCAAGAAAATAATATGTTTCAACAATATCATGTTCAATTTGGCAGGCACAAAATATCATAATATGACATACAATCTTTCCAGAATCATCTCGAAGCGGCAGCAACACAGGAAGTTCCCACACATGACCACATCTTTGATTACTCTCATAATCATAATCAACAAGCATTCCACATGAACCCCAATGCAATCCGTCAGAAGAGGCGTACAATGCTGCATTTCCACCTCCATTGTGCTCATCACCTGTACCAACTAGCATAAAGTAACTATCATTCTCTATCCAAACAAAAGGATCACGAAATTCTCCCAACCAGCCTATATCCTGTTCTTTTATTAATGACGGATATTTTTTCCATTTCTTTAAAAGCGGATCTTCTTCTGTGTCTTCCGGCTGTGCCAATGCAACTGCCTGATTAGGGAAACGATTACTATTTCCAGCAGTGTAATAAATGCGCGGCACACCATCTTTATCAACTAGTCCACTTCCTGACCAGCATCCAAGCTCATCATAAAAACCTTTTTCCGACTGCAACGCCAATGGCAGATCCTGCCAATGAACCATATCTTTGCTTGCCAAATGTCCCCACTGGATTGAATCCCATATAGGTGCATGCAAATTTGCCTGATAAAAGATATGATAATAACCATTGAAAAAAAATGGTGCATGCGGCTCATTCATCCATTTTTCTGGTTCAATCAAATGATATTGTGGGCGGTTTACATCATCTAAAAATCTTGTTCTGTTTGGCGTGTATAATACTTTCTCTAAAGAATTTTCTCTTTTTGAATCTTTTATAGCTTGTTCTACTGAGACTGCTTCTGGTAAAAATTGTATATTTTTCATCCATCCCCAGAAAACACCCATCTGAGGTGTCAAACAATCCTTATCAGCATCTTTTCCAATAAAAATTGGACGTCTTGGCCATTTTATCTTCTGAAAGCGACCAAATTGTAAACGATTTGATAACACGCCGTTGACCACAAGATCACACCAGCCTTCGCGAAAACGGTAAATAACAAATATATGATTCCATTTTTCAAGATCAACGTTCTCACGAATGGAGTAAAATACCATTTGTCGTCCACCAAAGCCGAGAATCACCTCAACTTTTCCATCTGATGTCAGTCTGACTGCCATTCCTTCAATTGTTTTTCGATCCATACAGGAAAATATAGCATCACCTTCACTTGAAATGCCAAATGGAGCAATTTCAAATTCAAGCGTAAATGCATTTGCCTGCTGCAAATCTCCCTGTTCCTTATAAAACCATACTGAATATCCATCAAAAAAAGAAGCATTATCTCTCTCAGGAAGTAACCTGTTTTGATACGCTGGATCCGGATTCATCTTAAACTGTGATAACATTTTCATCCTCCTTTGATATTGACCCTTTGTTGTACTTCTTTGCTATATTCTTTTTCATCCACTCCCTGCCCCTGCTCTGTCCGTGAGCTTTTTATCATCGTTCACGGATACAGCAAGGGCAGGCATTTTCATGCCTGCCCCATTTTCTCAGGTCTTTTTTTTACTGAGCCTCTACATAACGGTCATATGCAGCCTGCCATGCTGCAACAACTTCTTGCAGTCCCATGCTGTCCATTGCGGAAACATAATCGTCCCACTCATCTTCGATACCGCCATCTGAAAGCCAGTGAGCAGTTTTTTCCTCTGTCAATGCCTTTAAATCACTTAAATAGTCATTAATGATATTTGTTTCTTCTTCTGTAAACACAACAGATGGATAATACTCTGTAGAATCTACATACTGGAACCAGAAATCACGTGTATCATCAATTCTTTGCTGTGCACGATCCTCAAGATAATAGTACTTACCATAATCCTCTGTCAGCTGCTCTGTAGGTCCCAACAATTCATTCTTTGACTTCAGCTCACCTGCTGTCTCGCCATCCTTTAAATCTCTCATCGTGTAGCAGCCATTTTCATCTGGCTCTTCGCTCCAATAAGAACCGATTGCACCATAAATTGCCTGCATACTGTTGAGTGGCTCATACATTTGATCAACCCACTTTAATAAAAGCTCTGGATTTTCACATGCGCTTGTAATTGAAAAGCTGCCATGGCTTGTTGTTCCACACTCATTCAAGTTAACATGGTGTGTTCCGTCCGGACCATCTAAAATCGGCAGATACTCATAGCTTGCTGCTCTGTCATTTCCTACAACCTCTGGAATTTCCCACCAGGTGAACACGCCCAGTCTTGCATCCTCTCCATTGCCCTTTGCAATATACTGGCTGGAATCCTGAGAAAATACTTCAATGTCAATCAAGCCTTCTTCAAACCATTTATGGAAATAAGAAATTGCATTCTTGTAATTCTCGCTAGTTGCCTGATAGTATACCTTTCCATTGTCAATTGCTCTGTGATCTGCATTGTAATCGGTAAAGCCAAATCCTGCAAACAATGTTGTCATTCCAGCACACCAATTGTTTGCCATAAAGGAAAGCGGAATTTCATCAGTTGCATCACCATTTCCATTGCAGTCATTTTCCTTAAATGCAACAAGTACATCATGGAGTTCATCGAGTGTTGTTGGCATTTCCATTCCAACTGCCTCCAGCCAATCCTTATTGATTGCAGTAAACTGCGGAATAGCACCGATTCCAATATATGTACCATCATCATCAATGTAACCCATCTCAGAAATACCTGGAAGTCCATAGATGTGACCGTCTGGCATAGTTGCTGTAGCAAGAAGCTCTGGTCTCTTCTCTGCCAATGCTGTCAGATTAGGCATTGTCTCCTCGTTGATGTAATCTTCAAGAGGAATCAGCACACCATATCCACCATAATTAATCAGCTCATAGTCAGATAACTCTGCTGCCATAAATGCATCTGGCATATCAACGCCTGCATTTAAAATAAGATTCTTCTTCTCAGTCAACGTATCACCTGATACACAGTTCCAGTCAATGCTTACACCCATTGCCTCATTCATCTGCTGCACAAGCGGCTTCTCACTATTGTCTGGTGATAATGCGCTGACACCTGCAAAGATGTTGAATGTTGTCTGTTCAGATTCACCTGCAAATGCCATCTGAGGAACCAGCATTGCTGCTGCCATGGTAAGTGCCATCATTTTGTTTGCCTTTTTCATTACAAAGTCCTCCTTAAAAAATATATATTGTTTATTTTATTGTAACCTTTTTATTATAACCTTTTATTATATTGGCATTTGGACAAATCAGCCCTTTACAGCTCCTGCCATAAAGCCTTTTTCAAAATATTTCTGTACAAACGGATACGCAATCAGCATCGGAACAGAGCCTACTACAATTGATGCAAACTTAATTAACTCTGTCAGCTTATTTGCTTCCGCATAACCACCATCCATATTTCCCATCATGCTTGCCATCGCCTGACTTTGAATCAAAATCTGACGAAGAACAAGCTGCAGTGGATATCTGCTTTTTTCCTGCATGTAAATAAGTGCTGTAAACCAGTCATTCCAATAAGCAACCATTGTAAAGATAACCATTACTGCGATAATAGGCTTTGCAAGCGGAAGTGCAATCTTTACAAAAGTACGGATATTTCCACTTCCATCAATAGATGCAGCCTCATATAACTCCTGCGGAATGCTTGTCTCAAAGAATGTTCTTGTTACAATAACATTGTAAACAGATACACCGCCAGGAAGAATAAGTGCCCAAACACTATTAAGCATATGCATCTTTGATACAACCAGGTAAGTCGGAATCAATCCACCGCCAACATACATTGTAATAACATAGAAGATCATGATTGCGCGTCGAAATGGAAGCGTCTTTTTTGACATACAATAGCCTGTTGTCAATACAAGTGCAACAGATACTACTGTTCCAAGAACAGTATAATAAATACTATTCAGATAGCCTCCTGCAATTGAGTTTTCTTTAAATACTCTCTTGTAACCCTCAAATGTGATCTTCGAAGGCAATAAGAATGTTTTTCCCGCATAAACCTCATATGGATCAGAGATTGACGCAATTAATACATAATACAGCGGATACGCTACTAAAATAACAAGAATCAATAAAAACGCACCATTGATAATGTCAAATGTCTTCTCGGAAGATTTCTTTTTTATTTTCATATTGCTTGCCATATCTTATTCCCCCTTTTAAATAAAGCTCACATCTGACAGGCGTTTACATACTGTATTCACCACAACCAGCAACACTATATTAACAACAGTATTAAACAATCCAACTGCTGTTGAAAAGCTGTACATTGCCTTCAAAAGACCCTGCTCATATACATAAGTTGCGATAATTTCTGATGTTGCCTTGTTTAAGCTTGTCTGAAGCAGATATGCCTTTTCAAATCCGACATTCATCAAGTTTCCAAACGACATAATCAGCTGAATTACAATAACAGGTACAAGTTCAGGAATGTCAATATAGAAGATTCTCTGAAGCGGTGTCGCACCATCCACTCTTGCAGCTTCATGCAGTGACGCATCTACGCTTGATAATGTTGCAATGTAAATGATTGTTCCCCAACCTGCGTCCTGCCATACACTAGATGAAATGTAGATGGTACGAAATGCAGTTGCAGAGTCAATTAAGTTAGTTGCTTTTCCGCCGAATGCCTGAATGATTGTACTGATCAGTCCTCCATATGGAGAAAGGAAAATACGAAGCATACCACACAGGATCATTGTTGAAATAAAATGAGGTGCATAGAGTATCGTCTGCGAAACACGCTGGAACTTTTTCCACTTCACCTGATTAATTAAAAGTGCCAATATGATTGGAATAGGAAATGTCCACAAAATACTGTAAAGACTCAGCAATACCGTATTTTTGATCATTCGTATGCTGTTATAATTGTTAAAGAAACGCTCAAACCATTTCAATCCTACCCACGGACTTCCAAAAAAGCCTCCAACTGGATTGTAATCACGGAAAGCAATCTGTACACCATACATTGGGACATATTTAAAAATAATTGTCAGAATGATGCCTGGAAGCAACAGCACATAAAACTCCCAATGCTTTGCGATTTGCTTCCACAGATTTTTCTTCGGAACAGGCACTGCTCCTTGTTTTGCCTTCTTCATGCTCTTCCCTTCTTTCTTTTACTTTGAGTGTTACTTGAAACGTTTCATGTTTGTATTTTCATTATAGTTATGTTTTTTCATATTGTCAACTATTTTCCTTATATTTTTCTCATTTATATGCAGTATATTCAATTTTATTATCTTGCTTTTGTGCGTATGTAACAATATAACGTTTCATATTTTTGTGGTATACTATTTATAAATAAATTATGATATACTATTCATTAATATCTTGTTTCAGGAGGATCTTTATGACAAAAACAAACGCGCCCACTATGAAAGACGTTGCTAAGGAGGCTGGAGTTTCACTTGGCACCGTTTCTAAAGTTATTAACGGAATTACTGTGCGCGAGGAATATAAAAAGAAAGTGGAAGCTGCCATTGCCAGCCTCCACTATGAAATAAATACCTATGCACGAGGATTAAAAACAAAAAAAACAGGACTAGTTGCCGTGATTATTCCCAACATGCTGAATCCTTTTTTTGCTGCCTTTACCGATTACATTGAGGATGCCTTATATAAAAAAGGCTTAAAAACAATGCTTTGCTGCTCAGATGGTATTCCTGAAAAGGAGATTACTTATTTAAATCTGGCAACGCAAAACAAAGTTGACGGAATTGTTGCACTGACCTACTCAGATATTGGAAATTTTATCAATCCTGATATTCCGATTGTTGTCTTCGACCGCTTCTTTGAAAATCGCAACATTCCTCGAGTTGGGTCAGATAATTATAATGGCAGCATGATGGCTATTGAAAAGCTGCTTGAGCTTGGCTGTCGCCATCCAGTATACATTCGTTTTCATTCTATCTTTCCTGGAGAATCTGACAAGCGAAAAGATGGCTATTTGGCTGCCTGCAAAAAATTTCATATAACTCCCGACTTTCTTGATATGGAAGATTGTGATAATTTCATTGATATGATGAAGCAATTTATTGATAAGCATAAAAAATCAGATGGCTCTCTTTCCTTTGACGGAGTTTTCTGTCATACAGATTATCACGGTTATCTATTCAAGAAGCTTTTGCAAAAGGAAGGATACCGTGTCCCAGAAGATGTACAGCTTATTGGTTTTGACGGTATCCGCAAATTTGGTGGGTTAAAAGAAGATCTTTTTGTCTCCTCAATGTGCCAACCACTGCCGCAGCTTGCCGCAAAATGTGTAGAAATTATCACAACAAAGGATCGTTCTATGATCCCTAGCCTGACACTTCTTCCAGTGACTTTCGAGGATGGCGGCACAACACGATCACTCAAAAAAGGTTAAGGTAACGCCTATGCTGAAATGGTTCATGCTAACTGTCTATATAACCCTCTGCTGCTACGTTATGTGGTCATTTTGCAGATGGACAAAAAAAATATATCTTCCAAAGCGCCGCGCCTTTAACATTATTGTGTGCGGACTAATATTAATCTTTGCTTCCAGCATTTTTTTAGGGAAATTTCTTCCTGAAAATGATTATCAGCTCTTGATTTTACGATTCAGCAATTATTGGATTGGCTTCTTAATTTATCTGATTTTCTTTATTTTCACAGCTGATCTTTTTTTGCTGTTTCTAAAGCTAGCTTCACGTCATTTAAAATCAAGCAAGCATCTTTTGTCTTCTGTGTTTCTTCGCACTATACTTGGCTTTCTTGTCATTTTACTTAGTATCAGCTTTACCGTATATGGATGCTTTCACGCAAAGATGCTAACTACCGCCCACTATAAAGCCACTATTCAAAAAAGTGCCGGCAATCTGACAGATTTACGAATGATTTTACTTGGAGATTTTCATCTTGGCTACAGTGTTGGCTGCTCCCAGATTGAGGACATGGTTGCTGCAATTAATTCCGAGAATGCTGATATTGTTGTTATTGCAGGAGATATTTTTGATAATAATTTCGATGCACTTGATAATCCAGAGCGTCTTGAAATGCTCCTGTCACAGATAAACAGCACTTACGGAACATATGCCGTATTTGGAAACCATGATGTGACAGAGACATTGATTGCCGGTTTTCCAATTTCTTCAAAAAATGCACCGCGCGATCCACGCATGTATGAATTTCTTGAAAAAAGTAATATTAGCGTGCTTGAGGATGAGACAGCAATAATAGACAACAGCTTTTATCTTACTGGACGTCTTGATGAAAAACGCACCGGAAATGGAACAAAAAAACGTGCTTCTCTTGATGAACTCACAAAGAATCTTGATCCATCTATGCCGCTTTTTGTGATAAGCCATGAACCTGATCATCTGTCTGATTACAATGCGCACGGTGTTGATATAGTTCTTTCTGGTCACACACATGCCGGCCAGTTTTTCCCACTGACGATTGTTCAACCGTTTGTGTGGGAAAATTACTGGGGTATGAAAATGATTGACAGCATGTACAGCTTTGTCACTTCCGGCATTGGTGTCTACGGACCCGACATGCGTGTTGGAACAAATAGCGAAGTTATGGTAATTGATGTTCATTTTGAATAAAAAATCATTTGCTATTTCCTCCTATGTATACTATGATGGATGTTAAGTATACACAGGAGGATTTTTTATGTCGGCAGAATTTCTTGATTTTATTCTTGAAGTGGTCATTTCATATCTTGTTCCCATCCTAGAACTGATCGGCGTCTTTATTGTCGCCTATGGAACGATAAAATCATTTATCAAATTTATACGTTCCGGTCTAAATTCCGATGATACAAGAGTAAAGATTGATCTGGCTGAAACACTGGCGCTGTCTCTGGAATTTAAAATGGCAGGCGAGATTTTAAAAACAGTTGTCTCCCATACAATTGAGGAACTGAGTATTCTTGGAGCCGTAATTGTACTGCGTGCGCTTTTAACATTCCTGATCCATTGGGAACTGAAAATGGAACGCCAGACAGAGCATGCCGAGCGCGAACATGCTAAAATTCAGGAAAAGACAAAGTAAAATTAGAAAAAAGCTCCTCTAGCTTATTTTGAAGCTAGGAGAGCTTTTTCTAATTTATTCGCTGATTATTTCTACATCAATCTGTCCATAATATGGGCTGTCCTCATTCTGCAGTACAACTGCTGTCTCCACATGATCAAGCTGCATCAGCTGCAGTTTATTTTGTTCTGCATCTGTGTACTTGTCTTGTACTTCTTTTGGAACTGTCAGTGTAAACTGATATTGTGTACTTCCGTCTGTAAGAACAGTGGATGTTATCGTAAGTACAGCTTTTACCTCAAATAAAAACGATTTTAAGCTTGGTACTGCTGCGCGCAAAATGACATTCTTTCGCTCAATCTTTGCCTCTTGCACTGGTGCTGGTGATTCCTCCTCCATCGTCTGCTGTATCTCTGGCAGTGATGTTTCTGATGATGGCAAAAGTGTTGTCGCTTCTGGCGTTTGCAGTGGTGTTGTACTTTCCTGCTCTTGTGTCTGCGTTGTTTCTTCTGAGGATATGCTTTCTTTAGAAGTCGCCTCTATAGTTGTGGAAGGCTCACTAGACACACTTTCTGTTGTTGCCTTCTCACTTGAAGCTTCCTCGGTGGAGCTTTCTTCGATAGAATTTTCTTCTGTCGTTTCTTCCTCTTTTGCTTCACAAACTGTCAGTTTCTCCAGCAAACTGCTTCCATATGATGCTTCCCATGCAGCAGGATCCTTTATCCAATCCTCTGCCCTCCAATAAAAGGTAATCTCTTTTGTCTGACCATCTTGACAATTAAAGAAAAATGTCGCATCAAAGCCCGCCACTTTTTCCCAGTCGCTGTTTAAGCTCCAGGAAATTTCATTTGTCTTTGCTAAAATCTCTGACACAGGCTGATTACTTTGATCTAAAAGCGTATACGCTTTCTCTATCTCACCTGCCAAACCAGTAAACTTTGGTGCTGTCAAATGACCAAGACTTGTGTTTTTTGAAAGTACAAATGTCTTATTATCATCGTCATGTACGTTTGCACTAACCTTTGACCAATCGCTTAGGCCAATCTCATCCATTGCTGCAAAGCGAATGGAAAGATCGTATAAAAGATATGGCTCATTTCCATTGACCTGCTCAGTATAAGGCACTGCATAGCCGTCTTCTGGTAAATAGACACTGTATTTCTTTTGAACACCATCTGTATCATATTTCCAATAAACAGGAAGCAAACGATATGTGCATGTTTGTTTTCCTTCCCTTGTAACGCGCTGCTGCATAGTTTGAACAAGATATTCACTAATTCCAGTTCCTTGTGCAAAACAATATGCAAAACCTGTATTATCGCATTGTTCTACATTGGCATCAGAAAAAGTATCCTCCATCTTTTCTTTTTCTTTCTGTGTCTTTTTAAATTCATCTGTACCTTTATCTCGATAAAGGCTTGTCACATCTGAATCTAACCACTGCTTTTGTTCACCCTCTGCAGTCGTTGTCTCTGCAAGTGCCTGCACACTCATTACAGCACAGTCTGGTTCTGTTATGTAAGCCTCTCCAAGCGGTGCTGCTCCATCTGTCACAAACACTTCAAACCTGGCAGAAAGAATATCTCCATTTTCATCTGTCGTGTTTGTCTGCTTTAGCCATGCATATACAAGGACCTTTTCCTGCTTACTTTCACATGAAACATAATATGGAATAAGATATGTATAGATACCATTTGAACGGTCTGTATACATCTCATATACACCAATAAGACCACCCTGTGTATCATTTTGCTCCATCGTGTAGCCGCCTGACTTTGTTGAAAGCATACTGCGAACATAAAAACCTGTCTGACTGTCATCCTTTACAATTTCAAAGGAAAAGGCATCGCGATAAAAAAGTGTATCTCTTGTCATTTGCCTTGATTTAAGCAGTGACAGCACATTGATCTTATAGCCTGCACATCCTTCTTCATTCGCATCCACATCAAAATAAATGCTTCCCTGCCATGCAGATGCCTTTCTTCCAGAATCCTTCCAGTTTCCATTTTCGTCCAGATCAAAAATCGGATACAAAAATTCCTGCTTTTTGTCTGAAATAAAAAGCTCTGGTGCTGCAAGAGGTTCTGGCTCTTGCGGTGTCTCTGACTCAGATTCGCTTTCCGACTCTGATTCGCTTTCTGACTCAGACTCACTTTCCGACTCTGATTCACTTTCTGGCTCAGTCTCTGATGGCTTTTCAGATTCACTTTCTGTTTCAGTCTCTGGCTCTGATTCATCTTCTTTAATACGCACAGAAAGTGTACTTGTTGATGGTCTGCTTATTGTAAATCCATTTTTGTCTGTAATGCCTTCTCTTTTTACCTGCACAGTCAGGCTTACACAGTCTTCTGGCACACTGACATGACACGAATATGAAGTTTCTTCATCTGAAGCTATTTCTTCTTTTGATAGTAAAAGCGCCTCCTCGTTTGTCTTCGATAAAGCTGTAACGTTAACTTCATATGATGTACCCTCATACTCTGGTTTCTCACTTTCAGCATCCCACATGACAAGCGCGCCATTTGAAGCATCAATCTCGTCATCATCTGTTATCTTTTTATTTACGCTAATCAATACAGGAAGTGTAATTTCACATTCTTCTTGAGTAAGTTCATAGCGCCAAACACCGTACAGACTCTGATCAGATGATGAGTGCTGCATTAATGCGCTATTTTTCAAAAGAGGTGAATAATAAAGTCTGTAGCCATCATCTTCTGCTAAAATCGCATAGCCATCCATAACTTTTCCTGACTGAATCAGACTGTCACCTGATGAAAACGCAGGATCTTCTGGCGCAGCATAAACTCCATCGTTTGTCACTCGCGCTGCAAGAAGCTCTGACGCACTCCAACTTTCGCTTCCATTTGCCTGACACACAATATGACCAAGCTCAACCTGACCTGACATTAAGGTAACAGGATATGCAACAACTGTCATTTCAGTACAGTCAGCTGTATCAAAATGCATCTGCTCCATCTTGTCTGTGCTGCATTTCTTTATTGATGCCTGATACTGAACCGGTACCTGAAGCTCTTCATCAACAGCCTCTAACGCTGTTTGAATCTCCATTTCCTTCTTTTGTGCATGACCTGCAAAAATCTGATACAAAGATGCATCCTTGTTTTTAAAACCAGAATACATTCTGTCTGGCTTTAATGAAGCATCAAATACCGCTTCGTTTTCACATACAGTATTTGCACTCAGCACATCAAATGTTTTTTCTGAATAGGTAGAGCTCTTATAACCTTGACACAACACACGACAATTAATAGTAATCGCCTCTTCACTTGTAACTGCAATATGTCCTGTCTCTTCCCATCCAAACTTTACAGATGATGATTGACTTTTTTCTTCATCTGAATCGGCTGATGAATACACAGCTGTCACTGTTAACTCTCTGTCACCAGCAGTAATTGACGTAAAATCATCCTTGTTGTCAATTACAATCTCATACAAAGCTGTCTTATCTTCATTATCTGACACACTAGTGTTTTCGCTGCAAAGCCTCAGATGATATGACAAAGCTGGCAGCTGTATTCTTTCGTCTGCCGCCTGCGCAGTACTCCACTCAGACGTTCCCTCTTTATTGACGGCTCTTACATGAAATACAACAGCGTCAACCTTTTGTCCTTCTAATTCATCTGACAGTTCTAAGAAATTATCTGTTATCTCTCCATTCTTACTTCCAATTTTAATCCGCTTTAAAAGACCGTTTTCTAGAACAGGCTGATTATTACTGTCTCTTTCATATGTTTCATACTCAGCTTCATACTCATAGTATTCGGCAAAAAGACCTGGCCAAAAACGAATCATCCATGATCCGTTCTCCTTTGTAAATGTGATTCCGCCTGGAATACCAGGCTTTGGCTCTGACTTATCGAATACTGTAAGATCTGTCAACTCACTGCTTAGCTTTTCCCATACACGTATACGTATATTTTCGCTGTCCTCATCTGTCTTTGCTTCTTCTGTATTTAAAAGAAGAGGTGAGACAGACAAGCTTCCCGCAAAAGCTGTCCACTTTGTGTAAATTTCTGCCTGATCTTCTTCTGTAAGTTCATCTTCTTTATAAACATACAGCTCAGTTCCGATACCTGGTGTTTTTTGCTCCTTTTCTGACTTATTATCATCTGTATTTTCTTTTTGATTTTCTTTTTGGTCTTCCTGGTCTTCGTTATTGTTTGAATCATCTGATTCGCAGGCAACCTTTACGCCTTCCGTGTTCCAGCTTCCTGCTGCCTCGATACTTCCTAGTGCCACGTCACATCCATCTGTCGCACCTGTCACTATGATTTTGAGCGCACTTGCCTCTACTGCGTCAGGTGCTTTCACAGAAACTGTACCACCATCATCAGCATCCTTGCCTGCTACCTGCAAACCTGCGGCAAGTTCTTTCCAGACACCGTCCTCTGCATCTGCGTACAGCACATCAAACTTATATGTCCCTTCATTAAGCCATGTAAGCGTCACATCGGACAGCTTGCATGTGCCATTCAAAAAAGCCGTATAGATAGGGCAGCGCTGCTCTTTTATATCAAATGAGTATGATGGAAAAACAGGAACATCTACCGACTGATGTTTAATCAGATTTTGAAGCTGTTCTTCTGATGCTTCCACAAATGGATACTCTCTGTAAGAGCCATTTGCATCTGTCTCGCCTATTGTAAGTGAAATATCACATATATCAGCTAACAGCGCATCTTCAAGTTTTTCTCCTCCTGATATGAAATACAGACAGTTTTCACTTTCTTTTGCATCTGCTGCAATTGGATAAACGTTTTCACTCACGCCGACACAATCAGTCAAATTTGCTTTTAAATTACTCGTAATGCCATATGACTCGTTGTCAGAGGAAATTATCGGTGCATAATTCTGACAGCGCATCAGAACCAGATTTTCGCATTCTGCTGTTGTGATTCCTGCTGCTACAGCTGCCTCTATTACTCCTGTGTTAACACAATCTTCCAATAAAACTTTTTCTTTTGTCTGTGCCACAATTCCTGCGGCTGTCCCGTCTGCTGTAACCTTTGCATGATTGACAAGCTTTGAAAGTGTCTCATCTTCCTCCTTCATTGGAAGTGATGCTGCAAAAATACCAGCTGCAAAATCTTTTGCTTCAATACTTCCTGCAACTGTCAGATTTTCCAGCGTTCCGCCATTATAAGCACAAACTGCTGCCGTATTCTGATCACCAGTAACTGACACATGATCAAGGCAAAGATCATGAATCGTACCTAAATTTTCCAGTACAAATGCTGTACCATCGCCCTGCGGATACCAGCGGCTTGAACTTCCTGTTCCCACATTTGCTTTATCTGACAATGTAAGGTAGTCAATCGTGTAAACTTCATCGCCGTCCTTAGAGCCAAGACTGCTTCCCTCTCTAAGCTGTGTAATCATAGGAAATGCTGTGTCTGCCTCTTTTACCGGAAGTCCGTTTTGATAGACCATTCCCTTCGCCAAAATTGAATCTGACTCTTGCAATGTCTCATCACTCTCGTCATCTTCTTTTTCATAGCCCCAGGCAAAGTCTCTTGAAACGATATATGTATTTTCGCTTTTTTCATCTTCCTCTGCTGCATAGACAGCTGCATCCGTAATCATTTCTGCAAAACGGATGTTATAAAGATGTCTTGCGTTTTGAATTTCATACGATGTACCAAGGTCCTCATCAGTATCTTCGCCATCCTCACGCGCAAAATACATAAGCTCAGAATTGCTTTGTCTGCGCCCTGTAATTTGATAGCCTGATCCGCCGCCCTGCACAATACAGCTGATTTCATCAACACCATATTGTTCCAGTCCAAAACGATGCAGACTAAGCGTATTCATAAGCTCACCTGGCTCGCCTGTTCTTCTGTATGTCTCATAGGCAGCCTGTGTTGCACTTAAATCAACTGCATCAAGCACGAGCGTGACGTTTAGCTCTTCATCTATATATGCAAGAAATGGATATGTACCAAGCTTTTCTTCTTTTTTTCCTGCAAAGCTCGTTACTTCTGCCGCAACCACCTTTAACTCATCCTCTGCCGACTCAGATGGTATACTGTAATAATAACCTTCTTCTGTTTTCTGTCCGCTTAAAGATGCGTTATTAAAAGAAATCTCAAGAAGCTCCTCATTCGTCTTTGCATCGCATATCATAACCTGATAATTCATCAGGGAAACTGCCGTCTCTCCCTTAGAAAGCTTCCATGTCAGATTTAAAGTCTCTTCATTATGTAAAGATGCATTTAAAACCTTAACTTTAGTCGCTGTATCAGCTGCCTTTGACAAGGAATCTGCTCCATAATAGCCAAAGCAAAGACCTGTAGAATTGTCACTTCCGCTTCCCTTTCTGTTTTCTTTGGAACGGTTTACAATATTTGCCATCGTGCTTGTACAGCCCGTGTAGGAAAGTGCTTCCACGCGATCACTATACAAAACAGAGTAGACAAGTCCGTCTCGTGCATCAAACTCCACACTCACACAGCCATTTGCCAGCAATGTTTTGTCATAAAGGTAAGCATCAAAAATATCATACAAAAGCGTATGTGAAGCATCAGCACTGCCATTTTTGTAGGCTTTATAATCAGCTGGCGTTCCTGTCACATAGTACAAGTTTGAAGTGGTCTGTCCATCATCGTTTTTCCAGATCGTTGATACATTTACCACTTGTCCGTTTTCATCAGTAATTGGAACCAAAAGCTTGTTTTGTCTTACAATTGCCTGTGCAGAGGTTTGTGCTTCCTTATCAAACGCCTCAAGATGCTTATCAGTGCTATACTGTGTCATGCCTGACTGCGCCGCTAAAAACAGCGTACGGGCATAGTGTTCCTGACGCTGCCATACCGACCACTTCTGGTAATAAAAAATGCCTGCTGCCGATGCGCCAAGCAATATGCCAACAAGCACCATCGTCACCATAAGCTCTACCAGTGTAAAGCCTCCCTTGCTTTCTTTGATTCGCTGTAAGATATTTCTGATCAAAATCAAACCTCCCAAGCTGTCTTATCGTTTAAATTTGCTGCTTAAAATATACACTGCTCCAGCTCTCTTTTATCCTGTGCGTATTTGAGCGCTGTTTTTTTCTCAATCAGCCCACGTGAAACAAGCTTTGCCAGATCATAGTCAAGCGTATGCATACCTGCTGCTGCGCCTGACTGCATTACGCTTCCAAGCTGATGCGTTTTTCCTTCGCGTATCTGACTTAGCACTGCATCTGTTCCTGTTAGAACTTCTGTTGCCGCTATTCGTCCACCGTCTATAAGAGGAACCAGGCACTGCGTCACAACACCCTTTAATACGCCTGCCAGCTGAATACGAATCTGGTTTTGTGCCTGTACCGGACACACATCTATAATACGGTCTACCGTCTTAGCTGCCCCTGTCGTATGAAGTGTTGACAGCACAAGATGGCCAGTCTCTGCTGCCGTGACAGCTGCTGAAATTGTCTCATAATCACGCATCTCTCCGACAAGAATGACATCTGGATCTTCTCTAAGTGCAGAGCGAAGTGCTCCCGCAAAAGAACAAACATCCTTTCCCACTTCTCTTTGATGAATCACAGCCTGATCCTGTTCGTACACATATTCAATCGGATCTTCAATCGTTAAAATGTGATCTGCACGCGTATGATTGATGTAATCAACCATTGCCGCAAGCGTTGTAGACTTTCCTGAACCAGTAGGTCCTGTCACTAAAATCAATCCTCTTGGCTCATTTGCAAGATTTTGAAGCACTGGCGGCAGATGAAGCTGAGAGAGTGTAGGCACTTTTGCATTAAGCAGACGAATTGCTGCCGCGAGGCGTCCCTGCTGACAAAATACATTGACTCTCTGACGGTTTCCATCTGATGTTTCAAGTGCAAAATCTGCATCCTCTCCACGCCAGATGCTTTCCTGTCTTTCTTTCGTAAGAAGAGACAAAATAAGCTTTCGCGTCATCTCATCTGACAGCTCTACGTCACTCTTTATAAGCTTTCCATCAATGCGAAGATACACTGCCTGTCCTTCGCTTATATGAATATCAGAAGCACGTTGGCTTCTTGCCTCACGTATCATTTTTTCTATCATATGCAGCTCCTTTAAATATAGTATGCCACCTTCTTAAGCTCCTCGACAGTCGTTATACCATCCGCTACAAGCTTAAGAGCCTCATCAGTTAACGACTCCATGCCAAGATAATGCGTTGCATAGCTTCTAAGCTCATCCATCGGAGTTTTCTGTGTAATCATTCTTCGCATCTGATTATCCACGCAGAGAATCTCATGAATTGCACGTCTTCCGACATATCCAGTATGGCTGCAACTATTGCATCCATGTGCGCGGCGTACACGCTTAATCTTTGGCCCGATAAAAGCTTTTTCCTGCTCTGTCGGCTCATCCCAGTAACCACACTCCGGACAGACAACACGTACAAGACGCTGTGCCACTAAACCTACAAGTGAGTTTGCAACCATATACGGCTCAACTCCCATATCAATCAGACGAATAATAGACGACACTGCATCATTTGTATGAAGTGTTGAAAATACAAGATGACCAGTGATTGCAGCACGTACTGAAATAGATGCCGTCTCCTCGTCTCTTGTCTCTCCAACCATAATGATATCTGGGTCTTGACGAAGAAGAGAACGCAGTCCGCGCTCAAATGTCAGTCCTGCAACAGCATTTACCTGGCACTGATTGACACGCGGAATATTCCACTCTACCGGATCCTCAATTGTTGCGATATTCACCTTGCGGTTACTAAGCTTTTGAAGTGCCATATAAAGTGTTGTTGTTTTTCCGGAACCTGTCGGACCTGTAATGTAAATCATGCCATTTGGTGCCTCAAGCATTTTGCTAAACTGTTCAAAATGTGCCTGATTCATGCCAAACGTCTCGGCATCTGCCACCATATTTCCAGAAGCTAAAAGACGAAGCACTGCCTTTTCTCCAAATACAGTCGGAATCACTGATGTACGAATATTGACATCGCGGTTTGCGATTCTTGCCCGAAAATGACCGTCCTGCGGAAGTCTTTTCTCTGCAATATCCATCTGTCCTAAAATCTTTACGCGGGCAATCAGATTTTGATGAAGACTCTTTTGCAACACGACATAATCAAGAAGCTGACCATCTACACGTATTCTGACAGATGTTTTCTCCTCAAACGGCTCAATATGAATATCAGACGCATTCATGCTAAATGCGCGTGCAAGCAAGTTGTCAAGAAGCTTAATAACCGGTGCATCAGAATCTCCCTCATCAGCATCAACCTCAAGTGCCTGCTCACGTTCTCTTGCCATCTCATTTGCTGAGCTGGCGGCCTTTTTTGCCTCGATTTCTGAATAATAGTATTCAATTGCCTGATTTAAAGGCAAAAGCTCTGTCAGCCAAATTTCAAGGTTCATGCCGGTAGTCTGGCGAATATCCTCAATTCCATAATAATCAAGAGGATCATTCAATACAATTGTAAGATTATTATCCTGGTACTGCACAGCAAGCATATGATATTTCTTTGCAAGCTGGACTGGTATCATTGCTACCGCCTCTGTCTGTACCATAATTCTATCAATCTTTACATAGCGCTGTCCAAGACGCGCTGAAAGTGCTTCTAACTGCTGGTGCTCTGTGATAAAGCCAAGCTTAATCAATGCCTCACCAAGACGAATGCCTTTATTATTTTTCTGATACTCTAGTGCCTCATCAAGCTCGTTCTGATTGATGTAGCCGGCCTGAAGTAACACATCACCAATTCGTATATTTTTTTCATTTGCCATCGCTGCTGCCTCGTGTCATATAAATCATCATGCTGACCTCCAGACGCTTTCCTGCCTGAAGAACATCCTGTCCATTATTTGTTGTCTTAACTGCTGCATCACTTATTGAAAACGATACTATTCTGACCCCTTCCTTTTCTGAAAGCTGATCTAAAACAGCAAGTGCCTGATTTTTTGTGCCTATCGCCGTATAATCTGCCTGAGCACTGTAGACATACTCTGTCTTTGTATCTATCTCATCCTTCTTTGAGTCTGCAGATGCATTCGTACCTGTCTGTGTCTGTTTAGCCTGTTCATTTTTCTTCAAAAGCGCCATACGTTCACTTAAGCTGTAAGGTGTAATCTCATCAAGCGATCCGGCGCGAAGCGTCGAATCCTGCATAATCATCCCCTCACTCACAAACACATCTGTCAGATAACGATTAAGTTCTTCATTAGTCTGATATGGAAAGAAATGACTTTCTAATTCTGCCAGCTGCTTTTTTTGCTCCTCATCACGTTTTTCATCAACCGGAAGAGCCGCTATATGTACCTGCATCTGAAGCTGCTGCATTTCTAACGCCTCCTGCTGCACTTCCAGCTTATCAAGGCAATTCATCTGCGGCTTCACACCAAACCAGTAAAAGCAAAAAACTGCGGCACAGACTGCCAGACCTGCTAATAACTTTTTATCTCGTTTTGTCACTGTAAAATCAATTTTCATCTGCGGCCTGCCTTCCTGCATGTTCACTTAAAATACAGACAACCTTCACGGTATAACCATCCTGTGCCTGATTCTGCGTATATCCTGTAAAATAAACGCCCTGGAAAATATCAAGTGTCTTCCAGATCTCAATAACTTCTGAAACATCGGTAACTTCTGGTGCCACTGCGTCAAACTGCAGCTCTCCTGTTGCACAATTGTATCCTGTTATTGTAATTAATACTTTATCTGGACAGCAATCCTCAAGCGTTTTGAACACATCACTTGTCACAAGAGGATAAGAATATATATTGGCTTTTGCATTTTCCATATCAAAAATCATATTGTCCTGCTTTTCCACCTGAGCTCCAAGCTTTTTTGCACTCTCATCAGCTGCTTGATTTGTTTCATCTTCTAAAAATGCTTCTAGCTTAGCAATTGTTTTTTGATATTCTTTTTCACTATGCTTTAAAACACCAAGCACATGTCCGGCTGCCAGAAATGCTGCTATCACAAGTGCCGCCGTTATTCTTTGCTTCTTTCTTTTTTTTAGCTGCTCTGGACCATTTAACAGCCGATAGTAAAAATCAATCCTTCGATCTGGAATCGCTTTTATCTTTCTTATCTTTTCTGTCTGATGCTTCTCCATTTTCTCCACCTTTCGCAGCTTTTACAAAAGCAGATTTCCGATTCCATAAATGTAAGATGACGGCTCTGCATTAATTTCTCCGTGATCACTTACTGCTGTTTTTACAAACGAAATTCCTTGAATCATACCTGGTGCCTTCGCCCTGATGCCATACTCCTGCATATATGTATCAAGCTCTTTTACCACGTCATCACTACCTCCTGCTATACCAGCCAGATATATACTGTCTAGTGTATAGCTGCTGTGACGCTGTCTGTAAAACTGACGTATTCCGTCTGCGATCTGTCCCAATTCCTCGATCCATTCAGCGCTTCCCTGATCATTTAACATACGATTTCTTCGGCTGTAAATATAATTTCCATTTTCAAATAATACACTGATCGTAGTGCTTCCCTGTACCAGCATAAACACGCATGTCTCATAGGCAAACATTCCTGTTGCCGTCACTGCTCTTAAAAGACATCCAAGACCAATGCTGATTCGTTTTACCTTCAGCTTAAGATCAGAAAACAAGGATAAATAGCTTTCAATTACACTTTTTTCCAATGCTGCGCAAAAAATATGATTCATCTCATATGGACTATTCTTTGGGAACGGGAAATAATCGGTTACAAGATCAGTCTTCTCTCCGTCTGCAAACTCCTTATTAATGCAGGAAATCAGCTCCTTATCCTTCATATAAGGAACTTCAAGCATTTTTGTCATAATCTTTCCTGAATCAATTACAAGGCAAATTCCTTTTCTTGGAAGTGAATAACGATTCCAAATCTGTTCAAGTCTCTCCTGTAATCGCTGTTCTCCTGTAATGATACCATTCATAATCGTCCCCTCTGGGACTGCCAGACTATATACTTTTTTAATCTTTGCCTTTGATTTTGACCCTGTTCCGGCCACGATTTCTATTCGTTCATTTGAAATATATACTGAAAGCTCCATCCTCTTTTCTCCTTACATCGTTCCACTTGCCTCAATCTCTGCATACATATTTAACAGCGGAAGCATCACAGCAATCATAATCATTCCGACAATTACTGCCATCACAATAATCATTGCCGGTTCCAAAAAGCTAATCAGACGTGATATTGCCTGCTCAGATTCATACTCAAAATTGTCAGCCGCTGAGATAAGCATGGTATCAAGACTTCCTGTCTCCTCACCAATCGCTACATTTCCTGCCAGCTTTTTATGAAAGCCATCAATATGTGCCAGAGCATCTGACAAGGACTCTCCACGCCTCACCATAGCAATTGTTTCATCAAATTGAGATTCCAGATAACTATTTCCAATCGTATCTTTGCTCACCTGAAGCGCTGTCACAATAGGCAGACCGCTTGTGTAAAGAGAACAAAGTGTTCTTGCAAAACGCGCTGTATAAATCGTCTGAATCAAAATGCCAATTTTAGGAATCTTTAACTTAATTCGATCCACCTCTAAACGAATCTTTGGAAGCTCCAACACTGCTTTTGCAATCACATATAAAACAGCAATGCCAAACAATACCCACAGCCAATTTCTCTGCATAAAACCAGATGCAGCCATCAATGCCACTGTCACAGCTGGCAGCTCCAAATTAGCAAACACATCCATAAATTTTGGCATAATATAGCAAAATAAAATCATGACAACCACAACAATTACTCCGCACAAAATCTTTGGATACAGCGTAGCGCTCTTAATCTTTGCACTTAAACGATACTCCTTTTGATAATGCTCTGCCATTCTAAGTGCTGTCTGATCCATACGGCCTGACTCCTGTGCTGCGCGAAACATATTTATGAGCAGCTCTGGAAAGGCATCTCCCTGATCCTTCATCGTATCAGCAAATGAATTTCCACGGCGGACACTTCGAATCATGTTTTCATATATTGCCTTTTGTTTTGGCTTAATCGTCTCCTCTGCCTGCATCAGATTAAGAGCCCTCACAAGCGGAACACCTGCGCCAAGCAAAGTTCCAAGCTGCCTACAGAACTCAGAAAGCTGCCTTGGATTAAGACGATATGTATTTTTTTTCTTCTTTTGTGCCAGACGGCAGGAAATCAAAAACAGATTTTCTCCCCTTAAAAGCTCGTAAAGTGCAGCCTCATCAGCTGCCATAAGCTGCCCTTTTTTCTTCTTTCCTGCGACATCCTTCGCCGTATATTGATACTTTGGCATAAGTCCCCCCTTTTAAAAAATTATGGATAGATACCAGGAAAGCAGCCATTCTCCCACAAATAAAGTCAGCGCTGTCCCTGCGCACAAAAACGGGCCAAATGCAAAATGCTCTTTTGCACCCTTTTTCTTTGACAAGAGAAGTCCGATTCCATAAATACCTCCTGAAAATACGGCAAGCATAAACGCAGTCAGACTCATTTTCCAGCCAAGAAAAAATCCGATCACCGCCATCAGCTTGATATCTCCGCCGCCAAATGCTCCAGGCACAGCAAGCGTTATCGCAAATAGCGGCAGACTGACTGAAAAAAATCCAATCAGCCGTTCTGTTAATGTGACATCTGGAAATGCAAATACAGCTATCGCCGCTGGCACTATACAGGCAATCACAAGACCATTTGGAATCTCCATTGTCTGCTGATCAATCTGCGCAATGATTAATAAAAGTGTCAGCAAAGAAAAGACAGTCACAACACAAAGGTTAATCTCATGCCAGTAGCCATTCCAACCTCCAAAACATAATAAACTAATCTCTGCGGCTGCCATTCCCATTGCTTCCGTAACTGGATATCTAGCCGGAATCCGACACCTGCACTGTCGGCATTTTCCTCTAAGAAGCAGCCAGCTGACTACCGGAATCATATCATACCAGGCAAGTGTATGATCACAAGATGGACAATATGATCTTCCCTTTACAAACGAGATTTTTCTCGGAAGTCTGTCTGCCACAACATCTGCAAATGAAAATATACAGCCCCCCATCAGTATGAAGGGAAGGCTGTATATCAATTCAATCCATGTCATTTTGCCACTTACTCGATTTTGATCGTTCCATCTGTAATCGTGCAGGTCTTTTTTATTCCGCTGTCGGTTACACTGACAGAAATAACCTTTCCAGCCTCAACTGTAATTGCATAGTTTCCACTTCCATACTGCGTCAAAAGACCGCCAGAAAGCGAATCTACATCTGCAAGATTCTTATCGTCTGAAAGGATATCTGTAGTATTGCCGTTTGCATACTGTTCGCTCGCTACTGTCTGAGCTGCCAGATAAATGCTTCTTGTGTTTGCTGTCAGTGTCTTTTCCTTTGCCTTGTCGATATAGCCATTTAATGCACCTAACATCAGAGATGCCAAAATACCGATAATAACAAGCACTACGATAATTTCAACAAGTGTAAAACCCTTTTTGTTTTCCTTAGCTTTCTTTAATTTCTCTGCAAATGATCTCATTTTGCTCCTCCTGACTTAATCAATCGTAAAATCCTGATCGTTTTCATCTACATCCTTTGCATGCTCATTTAAAGAAGACCAATTGTCTGATACAACAATTGCACCCTTATCAATGATTTCCATCTTTGCCGTAGCAGATGAATTATACGCTGTATTCGGTGCCAGGTACTGAGCTGTAATATCACCCGTCCAACATGCAACACCTATGACATTGCACTGAGAATCATACTCAACTACACAGCCTGTATCAGAACCAACATCTGGATTTTGCTTTACGCCTGAAAGCTCCTGCACCTGTGTACGCGGACGATACGCCGTCTTTCCTGAATAAACCTCAGATCCAACTGTATTAGCCGCTAATACTACACTTCTGCAGTCAGCAAGCACTTCCTTTTCCTTTGCCTTGTCTATGTAACCATTCAGTGCACCTAACATCAAAGACGCCAAAATTGCAATGATAACCAGCACGACGATCATCTCAACCAGAGTAAAACCGCCCTGGTTCTTTTTGCATTGTAAAAACCGCTCTTTTATCTTCCCCATAGATTTTTCGACCTTCACCTTTCCAATTCTTTCTTACATCAGAATAGCATGATATGGATTATTTTTCAAGTTGTTTTTCCATTACAACTTATGGCTATTACTGCTCATATGTATCACGAAGGCTTCTTATCTTGAGTGTTTTTCGCACATTATCTGCGCTAAGCACCTTTCCTGACAGAACATCTTCCTTTCGTATGCAGATTGTTTTTGTCTCTTCCGATGTTAAGTCAAAACAATTATCGGAGAAAATAACATCATCTTCTATTTCTAACCATACAAACGGTGCAAAACAGTCTGCACTTATCTGTATTTCAATAGTGCCATCCTTTTCTGTTACAGAAGTCTCGATCTGCGGCTGCAAAAGATCCATATGCTTATATGGAACAAAGCTTTCTGCCTCAGTACTTGTCGTGCCATCCTGCCATGTATAAACTGCCTCTGCAAACACGCGGCGCTTCTTTGATCCGATCACATCTGCAAAATCTCGCTCCAGCACATGAATACTGCTCTGTGCCTTTACTGTCATCTCCACAGTTTCCTCAAATAATACATTAAGCTCCACATCCCTGATGCGCACTGTTACGGTCAGTGACTGATTCTCAAGTGTCTCATTTGCTGCACTGATAACTGCCTTTGTTCCCTCTGTATAAATATAACCGGCCTTTGGTGCAAAGAAACGGGCTGCCATATAATGAAGTGCCTTCCAGCGTCCAAAATAGTCAATACTTGCCCAGGATGCCACTGGCCAGTTGTCATTTAACTGCCAATACAGCGCACCCATGCAGCGTCCTCTGTTTGCTCTCCAGTGATCTACTCCTGCCTTAATTGCAATACCCTGAAGCACCTGACTTACATATACTAAGCTGTCAAAGTCCTTTGGATAACGGAAATTCTCGGAAATATAATATAAAATCTTTCCGTTTGCTGTACCATTTTTCTGATGACTCTCCATAACTGGTGAGAAAATATTGCAGTCCTGCGTCAGCGCAAATGTATCAATTGTCTTTCTTTCCGGGAAGGACTGGAATCCAAACTCAGAACAGAAACGGAAATAATGACTGCGATAATCTGAAAATGGCTTCATGCCATGCCATACATCCCAGTAATGGCAGTCTCCTCTGTCATGATCGTCTGGATTATCAAGACATCCGCCTGATGACGGTGAGGATGGCCAGTAGAAGGTTGACTGATCTTCTTTCTTTGTCACATTGGGAAGGATATATTCAAACTGCTTGATATAGTCGGCCTTTAATGCTGGGCTATGTGTCTCAGAGATGCCCCAGTGATCCCAAGCAGACTCTAGCTCATTGTTTCCGCACCACAGTCCCATACTTGCATGGTGACGCAGACGGCGCACATTATCGATTGTTTCCTGACGAATATTATTTTCAAACTCTTCTGTAAAATCATAGACGTTGCAGGCATACATCAGATCCTGCCATACAATCAAACCATATTGATCACACAAATCATAAAATGTATCTGACGGATAATAACCGCCGCCCCATACACGAAGCATGTTATAATTAGCTTTTACACAAGAGCGGATCAATGCCTCTATGCGTTCCTTCGTAATCCATGGATAGATGCAGTCCTCTGGAATATAATCAGCTCCCATTGAGAAAATGTTAACACCATTTATTACAAATGCAAACTCATTTCCCCACTCATCCTTCTTTGTGCTGACTGTAAGTTCACGAAGACCAATAGAATATTCCTTTGAATCAAGCACACACTGATTGTTATCCACCAAAGATACCTGCACCTTATACAGTGGCTGATCCCCAAGCCCATTGCACCACCAAAGCTTTGGCTGCGCTATCAAAATTTCTGCACAGACTGCTTCTTTTATTGTCGGCAAAACGATTTGCTCTAGCTGCACGCCTTTTGGATCTGTCAATGTGACTATTACTTTTGTATTCTCTAAATTTGTATCCTGTTCAGGCTTCACCTCCACACTAAGAGAAACTGTATCAGACTGCTCAACTGCCTCAATATATTCCTCTTGAGACAGCTCACCCATCTGAGGGCGCTCTTTCCATGTGTGCTTCTGACGAATTACCACATCCTCAATGCGGCCTGCATTATAACACTCCAGATATAAATCTCTCCAGATGCCTATATCTGGCAGCTGTGCGCCCCAGTCCCAGCCAAACATAGAATGTGCCTTTCTAATATACTGATTGCCTAAAATACCACCTGTTGGCTCATATGTAATCCCCTTTCCCGGTGTTGCCTCATGCTCACGAATGTAAGTCAGTGCTGAATGAAAGTAAATGCGAAGATGATTTTCCTTTTGCAATGCGTCCTTGCAGTCAAAGCGCCATGTGCGATGCATATTATCAGCCTTTCCGACTAGCTTCTCATTTACGTAAACATCAGCCAATGTATCAAGTCCCTCGCAGACTAATACGCAGTGCTTCTTATTTAATTGCTCCTCTGAAATACAAAAATCAGTTTCAAAGACATAATCCTTTGCCAGAAGCTCTCTTGCTTCATATTCATTTTCACGATAATACGGATCCTGCATTTTGCCTGCCTCTAAAAGACCAGACAAAACTGTTCCTGGCACACTCACTGGTGTCCACTCATCGCTGTTTACCTCAGCAAAACGCCAGCCTTCCTGTAAATTAACACGCTCCATCGTCATTCCTCCCAATTATAAGTTTCGATTTTGTAAAAAGGCAGCGATTTTCCAGCACTTATCTCTGCGCTGAAAAACCGCTGCTTAAACTTATCTGAATAGTATCAGATTTTAATGACTTTTATAGTAGTTGATCAGGCAGCCATCAAGAATAATCTGTCTCTCATCATCTGTAAGCGGCTTAATCTCAAGCTCAAAGCTCTCAAGTGCGTTATCCTTGACAGCATAAGCTGTTACCTTCGGCTGCTTTTCCTTAACAGCATCGCGAATACCTGGCACAAAAATATAATCCAGATTTGCAAATGGAAGCTTCTCTGGCTCGAAGATAAATGGAATCATACCCCAGTTAATCAAATTCGAACGATAACGCTTTGTTGCATACTCCTGTGCAATATTAGCAAGACCTCCAAGTACGCGCTGGCATGATGCTGCCTGCTCTCTCGCAGAACCATCTCCAGGCTTTACTGCATAAATTACAGAACCAATCTCTGTCTCGCTTGCCTTTACATCTGGGAACAGCTTATGAATCTCATTAAATGCAGCTGCTACCTCATCATCTGCCTGACATGGACACTTTCCATCCTCACGTGCTTCTTCTGCTGCACGAACCTTCTTAGCACGTCCAACATACTCCGGATCCTTTCTGGAGAGCGTGAACTCAGCAAGACCAAGAGGATTGGAACGGAATGATGATGTTTCACCAGACGGAATCAGTTCATCCGTTGTCGTTACAGGATCGTGGATCTCAGATACAACCTTTAATAAGATATTATCGGTCAGCGGTACCATTGACGGCCAATCCTTGATATTTGGTCCAAACTGAATTTCTACAGATGGATCTGCCTTTCCTACACCATTATAAACACGCTTCTCGTAGATATGACTGTCAAAATAGTACTTTGGCTTTGTAAAGTTCACATCAATATCAGTTGCTGCTGTCAGTCGGCCCTTATTAAGTGCTGTCGCTGCAATTGAACGTGCATCCATAAGTGCAACTGATGCGATCTGTCCGTTGTTGACCTTTGAACCCTCACGATTCGGGAAGTTTCTTGTTGAGTGACGAATTGAAAATGCATTATTTGCCGGAACATCACCTGCACCAAAGCATGGTCCACAGAATGCTGTTCTAACAGTTGCACCAGTTTCCATGATCTTTGCAATGCTACCGTTTCTAATTAATTCCATGTAAACAGGCTGAGATGCCGGATATACACTTAATGAGAAACGTCCGTCACCGATGCTCTGTCCATCTAACATGTCGGCAACATCACACAGATTCTCAAAACCGCCGCCTGCACATCCTGCGATAACACCCTGATCAACATACATCTTGCCGTCTCTTACCTTGTCACGCAAAGTAAACGGAACTTTATTTCCAAGACTCACTGCTGCACGCTTCTCTACGTCAGCCAGAATATCATCAAGATTAGCATTCAGCTCATCAATCGTATATGCATTGCTCGGATGGAATGGCATTGCGATCATCGGACGAACTGCTGACAGATCAACACATACAACACCGTCATAATATGCCACTGCTCCCGGATTTAACTCTCTATACTCCTCCGGACGTCTGTGTATCTCATAGAAATCCTGTACCTTCTCATCCGTCTTCCAGATAGATGACAGACATGTAGTCTCAGTAGTCATAACATCGACACCTATACGGTAATCAACAGACAAATTGTCAACGCCAGGTCCAACAAACTCCATTACCTTATTTTTTACATAGCCGTTTGCAAATACAGCCTTGATGATTGCCAATGCGATATCCTGCGGGCCAACACCTTTTACAGGCTTTCCTGTCAGATAAATTGCAACAACCTGAGGCATATCAATATCGTAAGTACGGCCAAGAAGCTGCTTTACAAGCTCTGGTCCTCCCTCACCACATGCCATTGTTCCAAGTGCACCATAGCGAGTATGGCTATCAGAACCAAGAATCATCTTGCCACAGCCTGCAAGCATTTCTCTTGCGTACTGATGAATAACTGCTAAATGCGGAGGTACATAGACACCGCCGTATTTTTGTGCACAGGAAAGACCAAACATATGATCATCCTCGTTGATGGTTCCGCCTACCGCACAAAGACTGTTATGGCAGTTAGTTAAAACATACGGAACTGGAAATTTCTCAAGTCCGCTGGCTCTTGCTGTCTGGATAATTCCAACAAAGGTAATGTCATGTGAAGTAAGACGATCAAACTTCACTTTTAAATGCTCGTCGTCCCCTGATGTGTTATGCGCCTGCAGAATCTTATATGCCATCGTCTGCTTTGCCGCTTCCTCTTTTGAAATTGTACGGCCTGTCTTTGCCGCTACTTGCACTGCCGCATCTGCATTGTCTGCGATCAGCTCTTTTCCGTCAATCAGGTATGCACCACTTTCAAATAATTGAACCATACTGTATGTACCTCCATGCTGTCTTGTGCGTATCTAAGCCAGGCAAAAACCTAACTTAAATTCCATTATAGTTTACTATAAAAGATTTTGCAACCTGATACTATTTTAATTTTACTTGTAATTTTCTTACAGATTAGCTATAATGACAGTAATAGTGAAACGTCCTCTAATAGTGAAAGAAAGGAATCAAAAATCATGAAGTTTATCACAATCGGCGAACTTTTAATGCGTCTTTCCCCTCCGGATTATGAGAAGATCCGCACTACCAGCTCTTACGTTGTCAATTTTGGCGGTGCTGAGGCAAATGTTGCTGTCTCCTTAGCAAACCTTGGCGTTGATACTACTGTATTTACTGTCCTTCCGGACAATGATATCGGACGAAGCGCAGTCCGCTCTTTAAAGGCAAATGATGTACATACATCCCCTATTATCTTCGGCGGCGAGCGCATGGGCGTTTATTTCCTTGAGGAAGGAATCGGTGTGCGTTCCTCTAAAGTAATTTATGACCGCAAGCATTCCGCCTTTGCAGAATATGACTATACTACTGTTGACTTTAAGGCTTTGCTTGAAGGCTATGACTGGCTTCACTTAAGCGGAATCACACCGGCACTTTCTAACAGCTGCCAAATCTTAATCGAAGCTGCAATCTACGCTGCAAGACAGCTCGGCATGACAATCAGCTTTGACTGCAATTACCGCAGTATGCTGTGGAGCTTCGACGAGGCAAGAGATATCATCAGCCGCTACCTTCCATATGTCGATGTACTTATTGGTATTGAACCACTTCATCTGCAGGATGAAAATGGCCATGATTTAAAGGATGGCATGTCCATGCAGCCTGATTACGAGGAGCAAGACCGCATCTTCCAGGCAATGGCAGACCGCTATCATTTCAAAGCAATTGCAAGACATGTTCGCTACACCCACTCAAGCAGCGAAAACTCTTTAAAGGCTTATCTGTATTATAATGGACAGACATACGAAAGCAAGCTTTTCCGCTTCCAGATTCTTGACCGTGTAGGCGGCGGCGATGCCTTCTCATCCGGCCTTATTTATGCTCTCATGAACAATTATAAGCCAAGAGACGTTGTCAACTTTGCCGTTGCTTCCTCTGTTATGAAACACTCCATCCATGGCGATACAAATATCACTGATGTTGAGAGTATCCAGAGACTTATGAACCAGAGCTTTGATGTTCAAAGCTAACGAGATTGATCAAGACACACAAAAAACGGCACGCTAGTGTGTCGTTTTTTCTAATTATATATATCTTAATAAAAATGGAAAAAATGCGTTCCCCAATTTATAATCTTAAACATCGGAGTCTCAAGTTCCTTTTTAGCTTCCTTCAATAACTGCGGTATATCCAGATGCTGAGGACATTTCTTTGTACAGGCACCACAGCCAACACATTTTGCAGCATTTGTTGTCTCTTTTCTAAATGTCGTCATCTGAATATAGCGCCAGCGCGCATGACTGTCCTCTGACAGCTGATTATAGCACTGAAAAACAGCTGGAATATCTACTCCCTTCGGACATGGGCAGCAATAATTGCATCCTGTACAGCCTACCTTTACACTATTTTTGATATCGTTTTTCACATCCTCAATCAGCTGTCTCTCATCATCGGTCAGGCAACCTGGCAATGCCAGTGATGCAGTTTTACAATTCTCATTTACCATCTCCATTGAATTCATGCCAGATAACACACATGTTACCTGTGGCTGATCGTAAAGCCATCGAAGTGCAAGCGAAGCAGCTGACTCATTTACATCAGACTTTGCAATGCGCTTTTTTGCTGTCTCTGGAAGCATTCCAACAAGGCGACCTCCGCGAAGAGGCTCCATGATAATCACTGGAAGTCCTTTTTCTGCCGCGTATAAAAGACCCTTTTTTCCGGCCTGAATGTTTTCATCCAAATAGTTATACTGAATCTGACAAAAATCCCAATCAAATACATCTACAACTGGCTTAAAATTCTCGGTATTGCCGTGATAGGAAAAACCGATATTTCGAATCTTTCCGCTGACCATTTTCTCCTTGATCCAATCCTCAAGCCCCATCGCTTTTAAGCGGTTCCAAGAAGCCAAATCATTCAGCATATGCATCAGATAATAATCAATATGATCAGTCTGCAAAAGTTCCAGCTCCTGATTAAAGATTTTTTCTGCCTGCGCAACTGATCTCACCATATACTGCGGAAGCTTCGTTGCGATATAGATCTGATCTCTGCAATTGTTCTCAGCCAGAATGCGGCCAAGCACTTTTTCATTATTTTTATAGACATATGCAGTATCAAAGTAGTTTATACCCTGTCTGATGGCCTCCATAACCTGATCATTTGCCTTTTGAAAATATTCTCCTGTTCCACTTCCCTCAAATCGCATACATCCAAATCCTAGTAAAGAGATGTCATTGCCTTTTCTATCCTTTCGATACTGCATTCTGTTTTCCTTTCCTTAATATATGATAAAGCTATTCACGCCGATCACCGCGTTAAATGTTCATCTTCCACAGCTAGACTTGCATATCTGGCAAAGCCTTTGCATCTGACACCTTCGCAATTTAAATTGAAACCAACGTAATCCAATATCTCTGCTCCACCACACCGTCTTCTTCAAACTCAGACTCCAACACACCACCGTTATTTATAATTGATTTTGCTGATCCAATATTGGTCTTATCGCAGGTCATTAGCACCTTGTTAATGCCAAGTTCTTTGCATTTTTCAAGAGCCAGACCAATCATCGCTGTCGCATAACCTTTTCTTCTCTCACTCGGACGAATCCCATCGCCAATATGCCCACCACTCTTATAAAGACTTTCGTTTAAATAATGGCGAATATTCACAGCACCGACAAAAATATTGCGGTCGATATCCAAACAAAAATAGACAGAGTCCGGCACAAGACCAGGCTTTTCACCTTCTTTTGTCTCCAGATTTTCCAAATAGTACTCAAAATCATGGTAATCATTCTTTCGAATTGCATATGGAGAGAAGTCCTTTTCGACTGCCAGCCACTCATCCATCATATCTGTCAGCTGCTTCTTATATTCAGCAGTCAGCTTTACTAGTTTAATATTCACTACCATTTTCCTCCAAACTTCAACTCTATTTTTCATGACAGCTCACTTAACGAACCCTTTCCGATACGTCAACTCGAGTCTGGCACTTTTTTCACTACTATAATACAAATGCTATCTTACCGCAAGCCCAAATCGTTGTTCCTAGATGGATAAGTTTGATCTTTATATTATAATTTGGTTTCAAATCATTTTTCATCTTTTATACTCGATAAAATCCCTAATATATCCAATTTTATCTTTTATACTAGATAAAATTGTAATATTTGCTTGTTTTATCTAGTATACTAGTGATATGATATACTCACTATTATATGAAAGGAGCCTCTTTTATGATTAAACGTGAATTATATATGAAACGCATCCGACCATTTATCGGAAGCGATTTAGTCAAGGTTATGACTGGTATCCGTCGCTGTGGAAAATCCGTTATGCTAGAACTAATAAAAGACGAATTAAAAGCATCCGGTGTTGATTCGTCCCAATTTATCTCAATTAACTTTGAGGATATGAGATACACCTACCTGCAAACTGCACAGGCTCTGCATGATGAAATCACAAAGCTTGCTTCTTCCATTGATGGAAAAGTCTACCTTTTCTTTGATGAAATTCAAGAAGTAACAGATTGGGAAAAATGCATTAATTCTCTACGAATCACGCTTGACTGCGACGTTTACATTACAGGTTCGAATGCCAAACTGTTGTCCGGCGAACTTGCTACCTATCTTGGTGGCCGATATGTTGAATTTATTATTTATCCTTTTTCATTTGCAGAATTTCTTGAATTGTACCATCTCACTGCACCAGATGAATCAATTTCAAGCTGTTTTCAAAAATATCTTGTATCGGGTGGTATGCCATACTTGTCTAACCTTCGTTATGCCGAGGAACCATCCATTCAATATTTAACAGATCTTTTTAACTCAGTTCAGTTAAAAGATATTGTCAAAAGAAACAAGGTTCGCGATGTTGATCTGCTAGAGCGAATCACAGCTTATATTATGTCAAACATAGGGACACCATTTTCTGCTTCCTCTTTGGTGAAATTCTTAAAAAATGAGAAACGTTCTGTCTCTGCAGATACCATTCTCAATTATTTAAAATATTGTTGTGATGCCTACCTATTTTATCAGGTAAAACGTCAGGATCTTCAAGGAAAACAGCTTTTATCTTCAAATGAAAAGTATTATATCGCAGATCACGGTATTCGAGAAGCCGTCTTCGGCGGCAACATGCGCGATATCAATCTAATTCTTGAAAATATCATTTACATGGAACTACTGCGCCGTGGCTACACCGTCACAGTTGGAAAAGAGGGAAACAAAGAAGTCGATTTCGTATGTGACAAGCGTGGAGAGCGCCTCTATATTCAAGTAACCTACCTACTCGCATCACCCGAAACCATTCAGCGTGAATTTGGCGTGTATGATAACATTCGAGACAATTTTCCAAAGTATGTCGTATCTCTCGATGAATTTGATATGAGCAGAAATGGAATCAAGCACCGCAATATTCGCGACTTTCTACTAGAAGATTCTTGGGCATGATTTAGAACACAGGCGCTTTAATCCTCGTCCATTCAATGACCGAGTCATTCATCATCTGATACTTGCAATCTTCGAGTTGTACTGATATACTGTATCTTATCAGGGGCGCAATCTCCCCTGAGGTCAGTTCACGAAACTCCAGTTTATCCGTGCCTGACTCTAATTGTCAAGAAAGGTGGTTTTAAGATACTTTTATGAAGAAAACACTTGGTATTATCGGTGCCGAGCAGCAGGAAATTGATCTTTTGCTTGAGCATCTTTCACTTGAAAAGACCGTCAAAAAGGCCGGACTGTCTTTCTTTTGCGGTACCATCCATGAGTATCCTGTTGTTATCGTAAAGGCCGGAATCGGAAAGGTGAATGCAGCAGCCTGCACACAGATGTTAATTGATCTGTTTGATGTAAAGATGATCGTAAACACAGGTGCTGCCGGATCCTTAGATTCCCGCATCAATATTGGCGATATTGTTGTCTCCACTGAGGTGATCCAGCATGATCTCGACGTTACAGATCTTGGCTATAAGCCAGGTGATGTTCCAGGTACTGGAAAGGTATTTACCTCTGACAAACTGCTCCATGATCTGGCTGTTTCCTGCAGCCATGAGGCAAATCCAGATGTTACAGTCTATGAGGGCTTAATCCTAACTGGAGACCAGTTTATTTCCGGACAGGAAAAGAAAAATTGGCTTATTGACACCTTCCATGGTCTTTGTGCTGAGATGGAAGGCGGTGCAATTGCCCATGTTGCTTCTTTAAATGAAGTTCCATTTTTGATCATTCGTTCAATCTCCGACAAGGCAGACGGAAGTGCAACTATGGATTACACACAGTTTTCCAAGATGGCATCATATCACTCTGCACGCCTCGTTGAAGCATTGATTGAAAAACTGTTGGCACTATAATTATTTTACTTGAATCATCACCCCTACTTGGGTGCATACTATTTAGCGAAAGGAGTTTTACTATGTCCGTTTTAACTATTACAAAAAGCAATTTTGAAGAAACCGTTTTAAAGTCTGACAAGCCAGTACTGCTTGATTTCTGGGCTTCCTGGTGCGGTCCGTGCCGTATGCAGGGTCCGATTATTGATCAGCTTGCCGCTTCTCATTCCAACGTCGTATTTGGAAAGGTAAATGTAGATGAGGAGCCAGATCTTGCTTCCGAGTATGGCATCACCTCTATCCCAACTCTGATTATCTTTAGAGATGGCAGAGTGATTGATCAGGTAACAGGTGTTACCTCTAAGGCTTCTATTGAGCGGATGCTTGGCCTGTAATCCTGCATTATTTTAAAATAAGATAATAATAGGATTTTTGACTCCCCCGTTTTTTATAAGACGGGGGAGTTCACATGTTTAATTTGAAAGGCTATACATATCTATGAGAAATAAGCACGTTTTACACATGGTTCAGGCAGCACTGATCGCCGCCATGTATGTCGTTTTAACTTGGGTTGCCAATCTTTTAAGACTCGCAAATGGTGTTATTCAGGTTCGATTCTCTGAGGCACTGACCATTTTACCATTTTTTACACCAGCAGCAATTCCAGGACTTTTTGTTGGCTGCATCATCAGTAACACCATCACCGGATCTGCAATCTGGGATATTTTGTTTGGCTCACTTGCCACACTGATCGGTGCTTTCTTTACTTATAAGCTGCGCCATATCAGCAAATGGCTGGCACCTCTGCCGCCAATTTTAGCCAATATCCTTGTTGTTCCGCAGGTTCTTCGCATCGTCTATGGTGCACCAGACTCCATCTGGTACTTAACAGCTACAGTTGGCATAGGTGAGGTAATCTCCTGCGGCATACTTGGAATGCTTCTTTTGTTTGCACTGCAAAAGAATGCCAATCAGATTTTTCAATCATAATCACAAAAGCCACACTCAGTAAATGGGTGCGGCTTTTTTAATTACATCATTTCTTTTAATTCATCTGGTGTAAAGACATACTTAGAATTGCAGAACTGACAGCAGGTCTCAATATTCTCTCCTGCATCAATCATTTCCTGAATGTCTGATTTTTTAATGCTTGCGATTCCTCGTGCAAAACGCTCCTTACTGCATCCACATTTAAATGAGACAGCCAATCGATCAAGAACAGCAAGTTCCATATCACCAAGAAGCTCCTGCAAAATATCTTCCGGTGTTTTTCCACTGTCGAGCATTGCCGTTACTGAAGATACTTTTGCCAAGCGCTTTTCTAGTGCAGAAATGGTTTCTTCTGATGCATCTGGCATAAGCTGAATAATAAATCCTCCTGCCTGACGTACAGTATTGTCCTTATTCATCAGCACGCCTAATCCAACGCTAGATGGTGTCTGCTCGGAGACAGCAAAATAATATGTCAAATCCTCGGCAATCTCTCCGCTTACAAGATCTGTCTGTCCCACATACGGATCCTTCAGACCAATATCTTTGATTACGCTTAGCACACCCTTTCCAATAGCACCTGCTACATCAAGTTTTCCAATAGAATTTGCCTGAATAAGTACAACCGGATTTTGCGCATATCCCTTTACATGGCCATGAGAATCAGCTGTTACTGTCAAAGAACCAATTGGGCCATCACCCTGAATCTTAACAGTCAGAAGCTCTTTATCTCCCTTCAGCATGCTGCCCATCATGACAGCTGCTGTCATTGTGCGTCCTAAAGCTGCGGTAACAACCGGACTTGTATTATGTGCATTTCTTGCATATTCTGTAAGATCTCTTGTGGTTGCGGCAAACGCACGGATCTGACCATTTGCAGCAGTCGCACGAATCATATAGTCACTCATGTTTCTTCCTCTTTTCTTTATAAGTTTTGCAGCGGTGTTTTTCCCTTTTCGCGTGCTATTATGTACACACGATCGGTATCTTTCGTTGCAGGTGCACCATTTTTATCAATTGCAGAAAGAAATATCATGCCCGACTCTTCAATTGCACAGCGCACCTCATCAATAGAAAACGCACGCTGCTCATGATATTCGTCAAAACGTTCATAACGATTATCCTCTTCCTGCACAAACAGCGTCAGCGCATAGCTGTTGATTCGTTTTTCTTCATCATAATCATTATCCCAAATAAAGCTTACCTCTTCATCTGCATCACAAAAACTCTGACAGCCAATACTCTTAAAATAATGGTCAGTCTTTAGATCAAATAAAAATATGCCATTTGGATCCAGATAATTATTGACAAGACGGCACACATTAACAAGATCATCGTATTCAGTCAGGTAATTCATTGTGTCACACAAGCTAATTACCGCGCGCACAGTTCCGTAAAGCTCAAACTCTCTCATATCCTGATTCAGATATAAAATAGATCTTCCACTTTGCTCACGCTTTTCAACAGCCTCTGCCAGCATTTCTTCTGAATTATCCACACCGATCATGTCAAATCCCTTCGCATCAAACATCTCGGTTAACGTTCCTGTTCCACAGCCTAGCTCTAGCATCAAACCATCCTCAATGCCAAATTTTTTAAGCTGATCGGTTACAAAATTGCACCACTCCTCGTATGGAATTTCCTCCATCATACGATCATAGACAAGTGCAAATGCATGATATGCGTTCATAAATTCCCACGCCTTTCTTTTTTCTCCTCCACAACGGTTCAAGAACTTATTATACCTGATTTGAAGCTAATTTACAAGATTTTGACATCATCCAATAAAATAGAATACAAAATACTAGTGCAAAAGCAACACCAAACACGTTCTGTATCACACGCAAACTTACTGCACCCTTAAGTCCATAAGTCTGCGCAGCAATTGCAAGTGCGCCAAACGTATTAAATACTGCCTGCCATCCATATTTTACTGAAAATCCAACTCCGATTCCTCCGATAATTCCAATATATGCGTATATCGATGGCGGAAGCAGATAATACAATGCAACAAAGCAGATTACACCAGCAATGTTTCCAATAATTCTTTTTCTGACTCTATACTGCATATCCTCCATGAAAGGTACTATTGCTGACATAGCTGCAATACCCGCCCACATTGCTCGCGGCATTTTACATACTTGGGCAATAAAAAGCACCGCCGGCACACAAAGTATCTGGCACAGCTGCCATTTTGTTCTGGAAGATGTAAGGTCAAATTCTCTTATAATATCTTTAATTGTTCTCTTATAAGTTCTATTTTTATGATTTCTGAAAAATACAAGACAGGTAAGCAATGCTCCTACCACCATTGCTGCTAATCTCATCTGATAACTTTTTCCTGTCACGTCATATCCATACAAAAGTAAGTATCCCAAAACTAAAGTTGACTGGTTAAACATAAATGGATTGTGACATCCAAAAATAATAAACACTGCAAGTGCTGCTATATTCAAAAGTATACCCAACACAGGTGACACATGATTAGCCAAATGTGGAAATACTGCCATAATTACAAAGAACAATACAAGTAATATCGTTGACTGTCCTGTATGGATTCCCAAATCTGCATTTCTAAATACCATAAGGCATAATAAAACTACTACACCTACAATACTATTTTCATTGCCAAACAAAATGCTAAAAACAGTAACAAAACCAAAGCAAAATATCATTGTGAGCGCAATCTTTACAAGATATACAAGTGTATGATATGCCTTCTCCCTCCTTGTCTCACTTGTCTTAAGCATCTTTTTTGATCCTGCCTGATTTAACTGCAATTCCTGATAAAACGTCATATCTTTCCTCCTAGTATTTTATAATTATTGTAATGGGAGCTGCACAACAAACCTGCATCCTCCATATTCGCGATTTTGTGCTTCAATCGTTCCGCCTGCACTGTCAATAATTCGCTTTACAAGTGCAAGACCAAGACCATTTCCTTCTGCCTTATGGGAACCATCTGCCTGATAAAACTTATCAAATATCCTGTTTTTTATTTCCTCGTCAATTCCAGGGCCTTCATCTTCCAAAATAAATTTTACCTGATCATTTTCCTGTTTTAAAAACATCGTAATTATTCCCTGATTAGGACTAAACTTAATGGCATTATCCAAAAGATTTATCCAGACATGCATAAAAAGTCCTTCATTTCCTACATATTTAACAGCCTCCATCTCTACCTGAAATCCAATTTCCTTCTGTGTCCACTTTGATTCTAGAGAAAGTAGTGCCTGTCTAATCTGCTCATCAAGACGATATTTTGTCTTTTTCATTGGAATATTCTGATTTTCCAGCTTAGACAGCAGAAGAATATTTCCAACAAGACAAGACAATCTCTGAGTATTAAACAGGATTTTCTCTACATATTCATTTTGTTCATTCGAAAGCTCCTCACCCTGAAGCAGCATCGTATAACCTTCAATCGCATTTATAGGTGTTTTAAATTCATGTGAAACATTAGAAACAAAATCCATCTGCAGTATGTGTGTCGCACGAAGCTCTTTTGTCATCACATTAAAACTATTATATGATTGTGCCACCTCTGCAATACGACTGCTTGTTTCTAATTGTTTATCAAAATCTCCTTGCGAAACGTCCTTCATTGCCTCGCTAAGCTTTGTGATCGGCTCTAAAACCTTTCTATTTAAAAGTGCTGTAATTAAACCTGCAATCATTGTATTAAAAATCAACAGCCAGACAATCGCAGGAATATTTTCCGGCATTTCCAGAAAATGCTTTAAAAACGCAAAAAGTAATGCTGAAATTATCATCGAACAGGCCAATGCCAGCCAAATAATGCCTGTCAGATATGTGCGAATTTTAAATTCCTTCTCTTTTCTTTTTTTCATGATTTCTTTACCACCTTATATCCAATGCCTCGCATCGTCACAATTTCAAAATCAGAGTTTTCCTTAAATCGCTCTCTAATTCTTCCAATATGAACTTCAATCGTATGTGGATCAGCCTCTGTTTCCACTCCCCAGACATCGTCCATCAGTTGCTGTTTTGTAAATGTACGTCCTGGCGATGCTGCCAATTTGTACAAAAGCAGAAATTCCTTTTTCGGAAGCACCTGAATTTCTGAACCCATTTTAACAGTCATTTGATCATAATCAAATTCTGTAGAGCCAATTATAATTTTATGTGCACTAAGGATCTGTGCACGCCTCAGCAAAGCCCCAACTCGTAAAACCATCTCATTTACATTAACTGGCTTTACCATATAATCATCACTTCCTGACAAAAATCCCTGACGCATATCATCAAACGTACCTTTTGCCGTAATCATCAGCACTGGAATCTGATATCCTGCTGCCCGTAGCCTAGAAACAAGCTCATACCCATCCATTACAGGCATCATAATATCAGAAATGATCAGATCGATGTACGCTGTGTCAAGCGTTTCCAATGCCTGCATGCCATCTGACGCGCATTTAACCTGATATCCATTTTTTTCAAGTACTTTTTGAAACAATTGACTCAATTCCTTATCATCTTCTACAATTAAAATATTAAACATATATCCTCCATAATTAAAACAAAAATCGTACCCATCCAAGCAAATGCTGTACTAAGAAAATCTTTATTTGTTTCTTTTTTGTTAATGCAATTGGCTCCACATGATATGGATTATTGTATGTTCCGTCTTCCAACACCTGTCTTGACATTTTTTCATACGTCATCATACCTTCCTCAAGCTGTTTGTTAATTTCACTGCTTCGTATAACTAACATAAGCTCTGTATCAAGATAAGCACTTCTCATATCCATATTAAAAGAACCTATCACTGATAAATTATCATCAATCAAAATACTCTTTCCATGATATGAGAAACCACCTTCATACTCCCAAATATCAATCCCTGTATCTACGATTTTATCCCTGTTTACTGCATAATCTGCTGAACCAAACGGATTCCCATTATTTGCAGCAGAATTTGTCATGACAGAAAATTCCGAAACGTTCTTCGTAACATCTGCCCATGTATTATACATCATTTCATTGCAAATGATATACGGTGTATGAATTTTTACCCTTTCTTTCGCATTTTTCATAAGTTCCCCTAGCGTATACCAAACCACAGGCTCTTTTGCACCTGTATGGATAGGATTTGACACCAGAGTAATCTTTTCTGTCTCAAAGGTTTCATCTGTATAATCACTGTCAAAAATACGCTCTTTATACTCTGCAGCATATTCTTTATATTCTTCTTCCATTCTTAAGGCTGCTTTCTTCACAGAAGCCTTATCTGCCAATTTTTTATCTTCATGAAAATAAGCACAGTCATCCTGTTTCCATATATTTTCAAAATAATCCAGCAATTGGCTAACAGAATTTTCCTTCTGTGGATTCTCGCATATAACAAGGACATCTCTATCATAATTTTTATATTTTTCAAAATCACCAAGAAAATAATTATACGTATTTCTTCCACCAAGAATATATATACTTCCATCTGCTATCAAATATTTATCATGCATCCTTCCCATCATTTTCCATGGTGTTAATGGATTTGCCCGATTATAAATCTTCACTTCAATATTTTCATGAGAAGATAACGCATAAAAATAAGGATTCCATTCCATAGCAGTCCAGCTTTCAAAGCCATCTGCTAGTATGCGAACTTTAATGCCTCTGTTTGCAGCCTCAAGAAGAGCTCCCATAATCAGCTTTCCGCTCTCATCAGAGTGAAATGCAAAAGTAGATAAAATAATCTCTTCCCTTGCATTTTGTATCAAACGGATTCTCTGTAAAAGAGCTTCATTGTTTTCTTCTATAATCGTGGCTCGTTCTGGGTTCTCACTAATCTGATTCCAATTTTTAATTTCCTCTTGAACTGCTGTTTTTGTTTCAGAAGATACTTTAGGCTGTTTTTTATATGCAGTGTAAATCCCAATTGCTTCATAAAAAATAATGACAAGAATCACTGCCAGTATACAAAAAATAATTTTTTGGATTTTACGCTGTTTGCTCATAGTATATTATCTTCCTTTCTTAATTGCTGCCTGTAGCATACAAATGCAAGCTCAATTAAACCTCAACAGAGGCTGACTTTTCCCAAAAACACTTTATTTTATTTACAAAAACAAAAAAATCCAGTATACTCATTGTATGGTGAATCTACATTGACATGATCTCTCACAAAGGAAAGGAAACAATATGATTTTATCCTATATCCGAAAAAATCAGTGTAAGCGCCTTTTTTACCCGCTGATGCTGCTTGGCGTCGTCATTTTTCTTGTCTGGCGCTCGCCTGTCACTGAATATGTGACAAAACGCACCATCAGCAATGCCGTGCTTATCAATGATTCCATGGCAAAAAAGGTTTTGTATGCGAAAATTAAAACGGGGACACTCTACTACAGCGGCGAGGACTGTCTGGCAGGCGGTGAGCTCGTTGGACATTATTACTACGAGCTTATAGGCGGAAGCTGTCATTTTTATCTCATCCGTGCTGTGGCCGGCTATCCAGCTTCCAAAACACTTGAAGGACAGACTATTATAGGACGCGTTGATGCTTTTGAACCCGAAATTCTAGATCCGCTCACACAAAAGCTTGCTGAAGATATTTCATGGGATGCAAAATCCCTTAAAAGCGTTTGCCAGAAATATTTTGTCAACCAGACTGCCTATCTAAACAGGCGTGAAATTGTGCTTATGGTTGTCCTTCTTTTTGTGTTTGTCTTAATGATTGTGGTTTTTATTCGCACATTTTTATATATCATAAATCCACGTCTAACAAAAACCTACCGAAATCTGGAGCACTATGGCAATCCTGAGAAAATTTTAAATGATGTGGAAAAACAAATTCGTCGAAGGATTCTTCTGCAGACAAAGACACTTATTCTAACGCCTCGCTATCTTGTTGAGCTCTCTGATGATATATGTGCCATTATCCCACTTCCGGAAGTATTATGGATCTATGATCATGCTGCTATGCGCCGGACCATAAAGGGACGCCAGTTAAGCTATACAATCCATGTTGTCACCATGAAAGGTGAGGAATATACACTAACCGGAAAATCACACCGTGAAGTCAGCGCTATATATCACGAGCTAAATACTCGTTATCCGAATTTTTTCTTCGGTTATTCAAAAGAACATCAGGAAATGGTTCAATATGTATTGCATGAAATGAAAAACGAAAAAGCATAAGAAATCTGTATATAAAATGAATCAGAGGACATAATAAAAATGTCAGAAATCTAGCGGCATTTTAAATGCCGCAGTCAGCTGACAGGCGGTTATGATTCCCCCCTCTAAACCGCAAAGCTTACAAATGATATCATTTATTATTTATCCTCCCCTTTCAAAGAAGAGCCTGCGCAGATGCACAGGCTCTTTCTTCTATCACTTCGAGATTGCTTCAAATGCTTCCTGAAGATCATAAATAATATCATCAATATTTTCTGTACCAATTGAAAGACGAATGGTGTTTGGCTTGATTCCCTGCTCTGCCTGTTCAGCCTCGTTTAACTCAGCATGTGTAGTAGATGCCGGATGAATAACAAGAGACTTTACATCTGCTACATTTGCAAGCAGTGAGAACAGCTTCAGCTGATCAATAAACTCCTGTGCTTCCTTTGCGCCGCCCTTAATCTCAAATGTAAAGATAGAGCCGCCGCCATTTGGGAAATACTTCTTATAAAGTGCCTGCTGCTCTGGGTCTTCTGATACTGACGGATGATTTACCTTTTCTACAAGCGGCTGTTTTTTTAAGAAATCTACAACCTTAAGTGCATTCTCTACATGTCTCTCTACACGAAGGGACAATGTCTCAAGTCCTTGCAGGAAGATAAATGCATGGAACGGTGAAAGAGTTGCACCTGTATCACGAAGTAAAATAGCACGGATTCTTGTAACAAATGCTGCAGGACCTGCTGCGTCTGCAAAGCTAATTCCATGATAGCTTGGATCTGGCTGTGTCAGCTGTGGGAACTTTCCTGATGCTTTCCAGTCAAATGTTCCTCCATCTACAATGACACCTCCGATGGTAGTTCCATGACCACCGATAAACTTTGTTGCGGAGTGTACTACTACGTCTGCACCATACTCGATTGGTCTTACAAGATACGGTGTTGCAAATGTATTATCAATAACAAGCGGAATCTGATGCTTGTGCGCAATCTTTGCAATTTTCTCAATATCAACAACCTCTGAGTTTGGATTTCCCAGTGTCTCAATAAAAAACAGTTTTGTATTCTCCTTGATAGCACCCTCAATCTCTTCATAATTAAATGGATCTACGAATGTTGTGTTGATACCATATGATACAAATGTATGTGCCAACAAATTGTAGGTACCACCATAGATATTTTTTGCTGCAACCACATGATCACCTGCAAATGCCAGATTCTGGATTGCATATGCAACAGCTGCTGCGCCAGATCCAACTGCAAGTGCTGCAACACCACCCTCAAGGCTGGCAATTCTCTTCTCAAATACATCCTCAGTCGGATTAGTCAGTCTTCCGTAAATGTTGCCGGCATCCTTTAATGCAAAACGGTCAGCTGCATGCTGAGAGTTATGAAATACATAGGAAGATGTCTGATAAATCGGAACGGCTCTTGCATCTGTTACTGGATCAGCTTCCTCCTGTCCTACGTGAAGCTGCAGTGTCTCAAACTTTAATTTTCTTTCCTTTAATGTACTCATATTTAAATCCTCGCTTTCAGGTGGTGTTTTTTGTTTCACTGTCTGTATTATAGCGAAGGCGCCTGTCTTTGTCTAATACACAAAAACAAGCGCCTGTTATTGGATTTTCCTATGGCCATTAAGAATCATGAAAATGGTTTTTCATTATTTCAGCACCAGCTTCTTGTATTTTGCAAGCTCATTAACATAAAGCTGCGCCAGTTCACTTAACTGAATACTTTTTCTCTTCACATATCCGATTGTCATGACCTCTGTTTCCTTAAGCGGAACTGCCGCATAGTCACTTCCGTTTAACTCCTCACAAATAATACCTGAACACAAAGTATAACCATTTAAGCCAACCATCAAATTCAGCATACTTGCTCGGTCATCTACCTGAATTGTCTGTTTATACTCGTAGGTACTAAAAACCTCCTCTGCAAAATAGAAGGAATTTGTCTTTCCCTGATCAAATGTAAGACAAGGATACTTTTCAAGCTCCTGTAAGCTAACACTAGACTTTGATGCAATCGGATTTTTCTTCCACACATATACATAAGTATTGCAGTCAAACAGTGGGATAAACTCAAGCTCACTCTCATGAATCAGCTTCATCAAAATCTTCCTATTAAAATCACTCATATAAAGAATACCAATTTCGCTGATAAAATCCTTTACATGCTCAATAACAGTTCCCGTCTTTGTCTCATGAATTGCAAACGCATAATCGTCCATACCAAATTCCTTTACCATCTCAACAAATGCTTTAACGGCAAAGGTATAATGCTGCATGGAAACGGCAAAGCGCTTCTTTGTTTGTGTCTTCTCTACGTATCGCTGCTCCATCAGACGGTACTGCTCAACAACTTGTCTGGCGTAGCCTAAAAATTCATTTCCCTCCGTTGTCACAAGGATGCCTCTGTTGGTTCGTCCGAATATACGGATTCCAATCTCTCTCTCAAGTTCCTTTACTGCCTCTGAAAGACTCGGCTGAGAAATAAATAATTTTGCTGCTGCCTGATTCATTGATCCACAGTCCGCGACGGCAATCGCATATCGTAATTGCTGTAATGTCATTGCTACCGTCTCCTCATGTTTTGGCGGGTCTCAAGGTCACAACTTCTAGTGCAAGCACGATCCGCTTGTGACTTTTCGCCCCTGTATCATATACAGAAAAAGGCCCTGCTCTCTGCAGGGCCAAAAGGGAATAAAAAGGGGAGGGATGCCGATTACTTCATCGGCTATGAAAAAGATATATGAATGTCCAGTTGATTTCTCAACTGTGCCTACATAATAACCGATAAATGTGTTCAATTTTTGTCCAAACTTTTAACGATTTGTGAATGGACGGCCTTTTTTCCACTTTTTTTTCATTTTCCGCAGAGTTTTACTATTGCAAGCGCAAAAATTTCCGCACTCATCACAAGCTGATCAATAATAACGAACTCATCCGGTCCATGCATATGGTTATCTACAGACGGATCTGCACATCCACATGCCACACCATTTTCAATATGATGAACGTAGGTTCCTCCACCTATTGCAAGTGGCTCTCTCACTTCACCAGTCACATCAGTATAAGTCTCAAGTAAGGTTTTTACAAGTTCAGAATCCTTTGGAACATAATGAGGCGGATTCAGCGGTGAATCATTTGGCTCAAAGCCGGCATCTGAAAGCTTCTTTTGAACAACATTCTTTGTATTTTCCTCTGTTGCACTGTTGCATGCACGGCAATCAAAGGTTCCACTCATCTTTGTATCATTTAATTCAAACAAATCAAGTGTCAGGGTTGTCTTTCCTGAAATTTCATCCTCAAGGTTCACACCAAGTCCTCCTCCGCAGTAATCACCGTGTGGGAACAGAGTAGTTACATTGTGAAGCAATGTCTTTGTCTTGCTTTCTGCAAGCGGTAGGGATGAAAGCAGCTTAAGAAGTGCAGTCAATGCATTGTTTCCATCCATTGGACTTGCCGCATGTGCAGATACACCATCTGCATGAATCATAAGAGCACCATCTTCAGCCAAAGAAACAGTAAACTTCACACCTGTCTCATCTTCAGCTTCTTTTACATATTTATTCATCTCATCTGCTGTCATTCCTTCAACAACGGCATCTGCCTTTGCTGGAACAACATTTACCTTAATTCCACTGACAGCACTTCTTACTCTAGGAAGACCTTCCTCTAGTGAAACTTCTGCTGTAAATGTAGTGTGAAGGCTTCCCTTCTCTAAAAATACAAGCGGAAAATCAGCATCCGGTGAAATTGTCATCGGTGCATGAGTATTCTTTCCAAAATAGTAGGCAATATCAGAACTTCCACACTCTTCATCAGATCCTAAAATCAAACGAACATCCTTATCTAACTCAAATCCAAGGTCACGCACTGCCTTCATTGCATAGAGTGCCGCAACAGCTGGTCCCTTATCGTCAGATGTTCCGCGTCCGTACATCTTTCCATCCTCAACTATAGGCTCAAACGGTGTTGTCTTTGTCCATCCGTCTCCGCCTGGAACAACATCAAGATGTGCCAGAATATCAAGTCCAAGCTCCTTTCCATTGATTACTGTGTCAATCGCATAATTATCCCAGTTTTTTCCTAAAAAGCCGTGCTTCTCAAAAAGAGACAATCCTGCCAAAAGTGCCTCTGCTGCACCCTCGCCATATGGCTTTCCCGGCAGCGCCTCTGCACGAGCACTGTCTACTTTGATCAATGTCTTAATGTCTTCAACCATCTCGTCGCGATGTACGCTAAGATACTCATGAATCTTTTCCTGTACTGTCATAATCTTTCACCTTTCTATATTTGCTATTGGTAGCGTTATGCTACTATGATACCCCTAGCCGCACAAAATTGCAATGCTATTTTGCATAGCTAGAAATAGTTTCAAAAAAGCAAAAAAACACTTGCAAACGTTTTATAACCTGCTATAATGTGCTAGAAAAACGTCAAAATCAACTTTAAAAAAGGAGCATAAGAAGTATGGCAAAAAATGCAACAAGGGAGATGACATCTGGAAGCCCGATCAAATTAATTTTAAGCTTTGCAGTTCCGCTGCTGCTTGGCATGCTGTTTCAGCAATTCTACAGTATGGTTGATACTATTATCGTAGGAAAAAGTTTGGGCGTTGATCAGTTGGCCGGTGTCGGATCCACAGGCGCAATCAACTTTATGATTATAGGATTTTGCAACGGTGTTTGCAGCGGATTTGCTATCCCGATAGCACAAAGCTTTGGAGCAAAAGACTACAAAAGACTGAGAAAGTTTGTTGCAAACGCAGCCTGGCTGTCCATCGCATTCGCAGCTGTTATGACAGTTGTCGTCTGTGTACTATGCAGACAAATTCTTTCCTGGATGGATACACCAGAAAATATTTTCGAATATGCTTATAGCTACATATTTATCATTTTCCTTGGAATACCTGCCACATATCTTTATAACTTGCTGTCAGGTATTATACGTTCTCTCGGAGACAGCCGCACACCAGTTATATTTCTGGTTATCTCAGCCACGTTAAATATTCTTTTTGACCTGCTGGCAATTCTTGTTCTGCATATGGGAGTGGCAGGCGCTGCATGGGCTACTGTTCTTTCCCAGTTGATTTCCGGTATTTTATGTTTCTTATATATGAGAAAGCAGTATGATATTCTCAAATTTGAAAAGGATGAGATGAAATTTGAGGGGCGTCAGGCGATCATACTTTGCAACATGGGCATTCCAATGGGTCTGCAGTACTCCATTACAGCAATCGGAAGTGTTATCTTACAGACTGCAGTAAACTCACTCGGTTCTCAGGCCGTAGCCGCAGTTACAGCTGCCGGCCGTATATCTGGCTTTAGCTGCTGCCCGTTTGATGCACTTGGCTCCACAATGGCAACATATGCCGGTCAAAATGTCGGCGCCGGGAAGCTTGATCGCGTTGGAAAAGGATTGAAATCCGCAAGCTTCATAGGCGGCATCTATGCCATTATTGCTTTCTTTGTATTATCATTATTTGGAAGACAAATTGCACTTCTGTTTGTATCGGCAGATGAAATTGCCATTCTTGATCATGTTAAGCAGTTTTTAGTTTTCAACACGGCTTTCTATATTCCGCTTTGTCTCGTCAATACCGTGAGATTTTGCATACAGGGAATGGGCTATTCCCGATTGGCAATTTTAGCAGGTGTCTGTGAGATGGTTGGACGAATTATTGCCAGTCTTGTTCTTGTACCACTCATTGGCTTTGTTGGCATATGTATTGCCAGTCCAATTGCATGGATCATGGCAGATCTGTTTCTCGTTCCAGCATACTGTCATACAATAAATCGAATGAAAAAAATATTAGCTTCTTAAATTTAAAGCAGCTAATCAAAAAATACCCCTCGACAGGCTGCTTATGTGTGCAGACTGATCGAAGGGTATTTTTTATTAACGTACTGACTTAAGCAGTGCATTTAGCAAAAAATTATTATTATAAAGAAATGTCAGCAGTGTACTCTGTGTAATCATTGAAAGTGCCTCGCGTCCCCAATCTTGTGCTGCAAACGCCGTCACAACAATTCCGCCGATCCATATTATAATCAACGCAGTACAAAGCCCGCAAATGGCGCCTGCAATACAGTCAATCTGATGCAAAACAGGCAGTCTCACAATTCCTGCTAAAACCATTGTTACAATACGAAGCAAAATCCATACAACAACAAAACTGATAATACAGCAAACAGCCTCAAATGCCAAATCTGTGAGCCATCCCGTAATATAGGCTGCTATATTTTGAATGCCACGCTGCTCATAAACTGCCTTGCTGTTGCTTTGCTCTAAAGATTTTGTCAGAACATCTGGCAGATTCAGACTATCAATGACCTTATCTGTCATCTGCGCCTGTCCTGCCTGAATCTCTTGTGTCTTTTCTTCCACAAATGAACTAACACTAGTCTCTATTGCTGCATAAATCCCTGTCTGGTCTTTCACAAAATCAGACACAGGCTCGCGGACAAACAGCATGATTACCAAGCTTACAAAAAAGGACGCAAATGAAAGAACTGTTTTTACAAGTCCTCTTTTTGCACCAGCCAGTGTCGCAAGTGCAATCAATACGATTACCGCTATCACAAGCCAATTCATAGAATCACACCTTTCTTTTTTCAGCCGACTTCAAAATCCTTATCACGCAAAATCAGACAGCCTCTCTTGTCATATTTGCTCTGGAAGAGCTTGCGCATAGATTTTTTCTCGGCCTTCTCAATTGCATTATTTACAATCATCTCAACAATACGCTTTTTATTGCGCTCCTGATTACCTGCAATTACTTTTAAGCGCTCCATCAGTGCCAGCTCACCTGATTTATCAAACACACTGTCCTCTCTATCTGCATATCCTCTTGCATACTCAAGAAGCTCAGTAACAGAATATGTCTCACGGACAAATTGGGCCGTAACTACCTGTGCAAGCTGTGGGTAATCAATAAGCAGATGACGAATTGAGGCCGGTGTATCGATGAATACAACAAGCAAGCTTCTGTCAGTTGGATCAATGATCTTACAAAATTCATTGATGACACGCTCATTCATGTCTGCCGCATCTTCAATAAGAATTGTCTTTCCAAGCAGCTTGTCAATTGACTTAACAAGTCCCTTCTGATTCAGCTTCTGACCTGTAATTTTCACAACAGATCTCGGAACTGCACGTGAAGAGCGTTCTGCCAGTTCCTCTAAATATTCAAGTGCCAGTTCAATATCATCCTCATCTGGCATCGCCTGAATAGCAAAATGCCATACACGTGACATATCCTCCGGATTGACAATTGGAAGTCCGCTGTTTGCTGTCATATCTGGTTGACGACTCACATCAGATTCTTTCTGAATTTCTTCCTCTTCTGGTTCTTTTTCAAATTCTTCCTGAGGCTCCTTTTCTTCTGGTTCTTCCTCAAATTCTTCCTGAAGCTCTTCTTCTTCTGGTTCTTCCTCAAATTCTTCTTGAGGCTCTTCTTCTGGTTCTTTTTCAAATTCTTCTTGAGGCTCTTTTTCTTCTACTTCTTCCCCAAATTCTTCCTGAACTTCTTCTTCTGGCTCTTTTTCAGATTCTTCTTGAACTTCTTCCTCTGGCTCTACTTCCACCGTTTCTGCCACTGGTGCTGCCCACTCAAAAATCTGTGGTTCTTCTTCTGGATTATATGCTTCAAACAAAACAGCCTCATCAGCGTTTTCACTATCCGAGGTTTCCTCTACGATTTCATTTTCTGTAGTTTCGTTTTCTGTAGTTTCGTTTTCTGAAGTCTCGTCATCTAAAACTTCACTTTCTGTGATTTCGTCTTCTGAAATTTCATCCTGCATATATGAAACATCCTCAGGCACCTGCAGTTTTTCTTCCTCTTCAGCATCTGAAGAAATTTCAGAAACCTGCTTCAAATTCTTCTCCCCGGCAAGCTGCTGCACCTGCTGTACCTGCTTTGCCAGCTCATCTTGCAGCTCGCTTTGGGCATCCTCCTGCTTTGCACGCTGAATTACTGCCATAATTTCGTTCATGTCACTCGTAACAACACTTTGTCTGGCATGTTCTAACCTTTGTGCCTTCTTTAAGCGTTCTACTGCCTCTTGCTCCTCTTTGCGCTGCTTACGAAGCCTTTCTTCACGCTCTAGCAAAGCCTTCTGCTCATCCTCGCGCGCTTTAGCCTCTTTTTTAGCTGCCTCCTGCTCTGCCTGATATGCTTTTTCCTGCTCTTCCTGCCACTTTGAAATTTTTTCCTGTGCGGCAGCTTTTTTAGCTAACTCTGTCTGTGATTCTTTCTTTTCCTGCTCTTCTTGCTTTTTCTGAAGCTTTTCGTTTTCTTCCTGTGCCTTTTTGTCTGCAAACTTCTGAGCCTTTTCCTTTTGCGCCGGTGTTAACGGTGCAAACTGACTCTTAAGAGAAAGTGCCTTTTCCACATATTTTCCAAGGCCAAACCAAAGAATAATATCATCACACAGTTGGATACACCTATCCTTCTCATTATTCATCGCATATAAAACAGCCAGCTCATAAGCCCATTTCTCATCAAAATCCTCTCTCTTATAAGCTTCCAGAATTTTGATTTTTTCATCAAGAGTCGCCTTCTGATAACGTGCCATCTTATATAAAAGAATATATCTTCCCTGATCGTTTGGTGCTATACGGCAAAACTCCTCGAAATAATTTTTTGCATCATCATAGCTGTCTGCTTTCAATGCAAGCTCCGTCAGACGGTACACAATACGGCGTCCCATCGTTGCATACTCATATGCCTGCTGCAAAATATCGATTGCCTTTTCATACTCCCCTACTGCCGTATAGATATCCGCAGCCAGTGTCAGCATTTTTACATCGCGGATTTTTGTCCAGTCGATCGTATCGCACAGCTTTGCAGCCTCTGCATACTCTTTTCTGGCTGCAACCTGTCTGATATGCTCTGTTTTTAACTGATATTCGTATTTATCCATTTTGTCACCATTTCCTGCAACTATAATTCCACACGTCCATCAAGTGCACGTGTTAATGTCACTTCATCTATATATTCCAAATCACCGCCTACAGGCACACCACTTGCAATACGTGTTACCTTAATGCCAGCTGGCTTGATTAATTTACTTATATACATCGCTGTTGCTTCTCCTTCCAGACTGGAATTTGTCGCAATAATCACCTCTCGCACATCTTCGCGCTGCAGGCGCACCAGCAATTCCTTTATTTTAATGTCTCCCGGTCCTATTCCAAGCATAGGAGAAATTGCCCCGTGAAGAACATGATACACACCATCAAATTTTCCTGTTTTCTCATAAGCTGCCAGATCTCTGGAAGTTTCCACCACCATAATCACCGACTTGTCTCTCTTTGCACTGCTACAGATCGGACATAGCTCCTGATCTGTCAGTGTAAAGCACTCCTTGCAATAGCGGATATTGCTGCGCGCATTCACCATCGACTGCGCCAGCTGTTCCACCTGCTCTTTTGGCATATTAATAATATGAAATGCCAGACGCTGAGCTGATTTTGCTCCAATCCCAGGCAGTCTGGACAATTCTTCAATCAATTGATTTACTGTTTTGCTGTAAAAATCCATCAGAACGGAAAGCCTCCGCCAAGACCACCAAGGCTGCCGCCTAAACCACCTGCTAATTTGCCCATTGACTGAGAAGAAGCCTCATCAACCTGACGCATAGCCTCATTTACAGCTGCTACGATCAGATCCTGCAGTGTCTCGATATCATCTGGATCAACAGCCTCTTCTGCCAACTCAACATTTGTTACTTCTCTTTTGCCAGAAACAGTAACCTTAACAACACCGCCGCCTACACTTGCAGTAAATTCCTTTTCCTCAAGCTCCTTCTGCTGCTCCTCCATCTGGCGCTGCATTCTCTGTGCCTGCTTCATTAAATTGTTCATATTGCCCGGCATACCGCCTGGGAATCCACCTCTTTTTGCCATGTCTTTACTTTTCCTTTCAACTATTATTCAATAAATTTAATTATTCATCTTCAACACCAATTTCCATATTGATTCCCTCAATATGGCTGCCTCTTGTGATACGCGGCATCGCCTCGCCTGCCTCAAGAAGCTTCGCGGTAATTAAAAATTCCTTCTGATACTGCTTATTTAACATCTGCCGAAGCTCTTCCATACGTTCCTGTCGAAGCATCAGTTCATAGTTAAATTTGTTTGTGAATACAATGCACAAGCCCTTTGCCTTATCATAGCTGATGCTTGTTCCCATCAAAATTGAATTCATAAATCCCGACTGCATATGAGAAAGCTTCTTCCACTCACTGCTTACCTTTTGATAGTCCTCATATTCAGCTTCGCTTAGTTCAATAGTCTGCACTGCTTTTTGCATAACAGGCTGCTTTGCATCACCTTCAAAATAAGAATCAAAAATGCTTCCCGACTGCTGTGGTTCTGTATTTTTCACAAAACTGCCAGAAGCAATTTTCTCCTCAATTTGATCCAGTCTCACACGAAGGCTCTCTATATCGTCCTCCATCTGCGGCTGCATCATCTTAATAATTGCCATCTCAATAAGTACTCGTTTTGAAACAGCAAATTTGAGCTGATTTGAAAGCTCAGAACATATCCGGATATTTCTCATCAGCACATTAAGCGCCACCATCTTTGATTCTTCTCGAAGCGCCTCATAATTTTCTTTTGTCATCTCAAGTGCCTGCGCACTCTGGTCTGCTGTCTGCACTAGCATAAGATTTCGCAGATACCAGATAAAGTCTGTGACAAATTGGCTAAGATCGCGCCCCTGTGAACTGATTTCATCCATCAGCTGCACGCATCCTGGCACATCACATCGTATAATCAGGCGAAGCAGCTTAGAAAATACCTGTGTATCTACTGCACCGAGTACATCTAGCACCTTCTCATACGTCAGCCTCTGACCATAATAAAATGAAATACATTGTTCCAAAAGACTTAATGCATCTCGCATCGCTCCATCAGCTGCTTTTGCTACGTAGCGAACTGCATCCTCATCTGCCTCGACACCTTCTGCCTTAAGCAGATTGGAAACCTGATCTGCTATTACATTATTTCCAATTCGCCTGAAATCATATCGCTGACATCTCGACAAAACCGTGATAGGTATTTTATTTGCCTCTGTCGTTGCTAAAATAAAAATCACATATGCCGGAGGCTCCTCAAGCGTTTTTAAAAGCGCATTAAAAGCCCCCGCCGACAGCATATGCACCTCATCTATAATATAGACGCGATATTTTCCCTCTGTCGGCGAGTATTGAACCTGATCACGAATCTCTCTGATATTATCGACACCGTTATTTGAAGCCGCATCAATTTCAGCAACATTGACTGAGCGCCCCTCAAGTATCGACCGGCACACCGCACATTCATTGCACGGGCTTCCATCCACAGGATGCTCACAGTTGACGGCACGCGCCATGATCTTTGCAATCGTGGTTTTTCCTGTTCCTCTCGTACCACAGAACAGATAGGCATGGCCTACGCGGTCTGAAATAATCTGATTTTTTAAAGTCCGTACAATGTGCTCCTGCCCTCTTACATCTTCAAATCGGGCAGGACGCCATTTGCGGTATAATGCTGTATATGCCATTTACAATTAATCTCCAAATGAAATTCCCATGAGCTTTGCTTCCTGAACCATCTCATCATCCGGCTGGATCATTTTAAGCTTTCCTGCAACATCTGCTAACGGAATCTTTGCGATATGATTGTTCTTCATACCTACCAGGTAGCCAAACTCTCCGTCTAAGATCATCTTGCCTGCTGCTGCGCCAAGTCTTGTTGAAAGGACACGGTCATAAGGGCACGGACTTCCACCTCTTTGCATATGACCTGGAACTGCTACACGCACCTCCTGTCCAGTCAGCTCAGAAATCTTTGCACCAATCTCGTAAGAGATAGATGGATACTGACGCGTTGCAATATATTTCTTATATTCTTTCTTTGAAAGTGCAGCCTGCTCCTTGGAGATTGCACCCTCAGCAACAGCAATGATTGAGAAACGCTTTCCTTCCTTAGCACGCTTATTTACAGCTGCTGCCACCTTATTGATATCATACGGAATCTCTGGAACAAGAATGATATCTGCTCCGCCTGCAATACCTGCATGAAGAGTAAGCCATCCTACCTTATGACCCATTATCTCCACGATAAAAACACGTCCGTGTGAAGCTGCAGTTGTATGGATACAGTCAATAGTCTGTGTAGCCAGATTGATAGCACTCTGAAAACCAAAGGTAACATCAGTTCCCCACAGATCGTTGTCAATTGTTTTTGGAAGTCCGATGACGTTAAGTCCTTCCTGACGAAGAAGATTTGTCGTCTTCTGGCTGCCATTTCCGCCTAATACTACGAGACAGTCAAGCTTTAGCTTCTTGTAGGTATTCTTCATTGCCTCTACCTTATCAAGACCATTCTCATCCGGGACACGCATCAGCTTAAATGGCTGTCTGCTCGTACCCAAAATCGTACCGCCATTTGTCAGAATTCCAGAAAAATCCTTTGATTTCATAATACGGTAATCCTCATAGATCAGTCCGCGATAACCTTCGATGAAACCAATGATTTCAACATCCTTTCTCTGATTATATAGCGTCTTTGCAACACCTCTCATGGTTGCATTCAAGCTCTGACAATCTCCGCCGCTGGTTAACATTCCAACTCTCATCGTATCTTCCTCCTTATAATTTAGGATTTCAGCTATATCAATGGCAAAACTAACCCATCGTAGTTTTTATTATACAAAAAAAGAGCTGTCGATGCAACAGACAACTCCTAAAAAACTCTTTTTCTTTTGATATATCATTTTTTTGCGCATCCCAGCTTCGAATGCCACCCCCAGACGTTACCTCTGCAGCCTGCTCGGCTCAGGCACCCTCACGGCACACAAGAGATTCTGCTTAATGCTGCTTCGTTCCCGACCTGACATGGTTCACAGAGTCTTGTTGCGTAAGACCCAAACTTCAACGCCACTTACAGAGGGCAGCTCTACAAGTGAAACACCCTCAGCCGGGATATGACCCCCACTATAGCGGATTGAAGGTACAAGGCACCGCTACCGCCCCGGCTGCGCATCCATAATTGTATCGGATATTTCTTCGTTTGTCAAGGGGCGTTTCTTCTTTTTTACCCTGATACGTTTAAAAAACTCTGACAATATCTGCGAGCATTCCTGTTCCAAAACACCCTTTGTGATCGGAATCTGATGATTAAACTGCTGCATATCAAGCAAATTTATAATGGAACCCGCACACCCTGCCTTTGCATTCATTGCACCTATAACCACACGATCAAGACGTGCCTGCACGGCTGCTCCGGCACACATCTGGCATGGCTCAAGCGTCACGTACATCGTACATCCCTCCAGACGCCAATCTCCTAGCTTTTTCGATGCTTTTTTCATAGCTGCAAGCTCTGCATGACCAAGCACTGAGCTTTCTATGTTTCTTCTGTTATAGCCTCTGGCAATGACTTTTCCATCACAAACGATAACACAGCCAATTGGAACTTCATCAATAGCTGCTGCCTTTTTGGCCTGTGTAAGTGCCTGACGCATAAATTTTCGGTCTTCCTTTTCTCTAAGCCTTGCCTGTTCTTCCAAAAGCTGCTCGTTCTCTGTTGCCATTGTTTTCCCTTTCTTCTGTTTTTGATGTGTTTTTAACCAAATGCAGGATTCACCGTTTTTTGTTGATCTGCAACTGTCATCTTTGCTTCCTTTTTTTCACCCTGATCATCTGCCGGAAATACAATCGGCACACACCAGTAGCCAAAGTCTCCTGCTGACGCTTTTTTTGATTTAACGGAGCGAAAACAATAAAAGCCAAACATCTGCGCCATCAATTCCTCACTCTTTTCATAATTGCCAGGCACCCAAAGCTCATAACGTCCTTGTGTCACTTTTGCAAATACAATATAGCGGTACTTCACAAAACTGTACATCAAAAATCCATTATTGCTTAACATCCAATTTGGACGAGGAAGACGGCCAATATCTGCTGGCATTACCTTTAAACAAACTACTGTATCACCTGGAAGCGTCTCAATATGCTGATACGCTGTACTTAACTGTGCCCAAACAGCATCTGCCTTGTCTTGTCCCTGTTCTATTTTGTTTGTTTCTTTGCTATCAGTCTCACAGCAAACTTCCATCGTTTGAAGTTCTTCCTGAGGCTGATTTTCCAAAACCTGTTCATCTTCAGACTGTGCTGTTTGTTTTGCTCGATCCTTCTCAAACAGTGAGAGTCCAAAATACTGGTCATCCCAGACAGTTGCATAAGCGTTTGAAAACGGCTTCTGTCTGCCTGCTACAATTCCGCTAAGCTGCTCAAATTTAATCTCACTTCCTGCAAGATAAACGCCGTTATTGATGTACTGGAGCTGTCCTTTTCCATTTTTTACAACCATACGGCCAAGCGGCACACAATCGCAGCCATCCTTTGTATGATAAAAGCCAAATACATGTAAAATTTCAGCCTGCTCATTATTTTTTACAGACAGGAAAATACGCTGTACATCTCCTCTGATTTCTATCTTTGCAAACCCGCAGTTTTCCTTTTTTTGATCACCCTCATACTCAAAAAGATATGAGAGGAAGCGCTGATACTGTGCCATATTGATACCTTCCTTTCCTTATATGTATTCTAAATAAGTACATATGAAAGAAAGGCATCGTTTAGAACAATTTAATTCGCGCTTTTTGACAATGCATCAGAAAGTGCTGCAAACTGCTCAAGTGTCAGCGTTTCTCCACGCACGTTTGCTGCTAAACCAATGCTTTCAAGCACAGCTGCAAGCTCTTCCTTTGATTTGTTTAAACCGCCTACGTTATATAGGCCATTTACTAGTGTTTTTCTTCTCTGATTAAAGGATGCTCGTATAATGTCAAACATCAGCTTTTCATTTTTTACTGCCACTGGTTTTTTATGACTTGTCAGACGGATAACAGCGCTTCCGACATTTGGTCTTGGCATAAAACAGTTTGGCGGAACATTTGCCACGATATATGGTTCTGCATAAAACTGTACAGCAAGAGACAATGCACCATAATCCTTTCCGCCAGGAAGTGCCTGCATACGCTGTGCGACCTCCTTTTGTACCATAACAGTCACACTCTCCATAGGTACATGACTCTCAAATAATCCCATTAAAATTGGTGTAGTAATATAATACGGAAGATTTGCAACTACCTTGATGCGTTTTCCCTCACACTTTTCTTCCACGAGCTTGTTAATATCAAGCTTAAGAACATCATTATGAATAACCGTAACATTATCATATGGAGACAGCGTGTCCTGTAAAATCGGAATCAGATTGTCATCGATTTCAACTGCAAATACATGTTTTGCAGATTCGCACAGATATTGGGTCAGTGTTCCAATTCCCGGTCCAATCTCAAGTACATAATCCTCTGGTGTGATCTCTGCTGCACGCACAATCTTATCAAGCACATGCGTATCAATCAGAAAGTTCTGACCAAATTTCTTTGCAAAATGAAACTGGTATTTCTGTAATACCTCTATTGTATTCTTTGGATTTCCTAATTCAGCCACAGTTTTCCTCCAATCGGTACAGTCTTTTGGCATTTGCAAGCGTTGTCGTAATAACAGTTTCCTCAGACACCTGCTTGATCTGTGCCAGTTGCTTTACTACTTCTTTTAAATACATTGAATTATTACGTTTTCCGCGATATGGCACAGGTGCCAGATATGGACTATCTGTCTCAAGCACAATCGAAGAAAGCGGAATTTCTGATGCCACCTCTTTAATTACCCTGGCATTTTTAAAGGTAAGCACGCCTCCTATTCCAATGAAAAATCCCATTGAAATATACTCCTTTGCCATAGGCGCTGCATAAGAATAGCAATGAATTACGCCAGTATTTCCTGCCTTAGCAGCCTCTCTCATTATATCCATAGTGTCCTTTGCTGCTTCTCTGCTGTGTATAATAACCGGCAGATCAACCTCTCTTGCAAGTTCAAGCTGGCGTTCAAACCATTTCTTCTGAACTTCTCTCGGTGAGTTGTCCCAATAATAATCAAGTCCGATCTCACCAATTGCCACTACCTTTTTTTCCTGTGCAAGGCTTCGCAGCGTCTCAATATCTTCCTCTGTCATATCAGCTGTGCTGTCTGGATGAACACCAACGGCAGCATATATCTGCGGCCACTTTTTTGAAAGAGCAACCGCACTTTTTGAGGATTTTACAGACGCACCAACGTCCGTGATACAACAAATGCCGGAGGAGAAAATCTCCCCCAGCAATGTATCGCGATCCTCATCAAATGCATCATCATCATAATGCGCATGAGTATCAAAAATCATTTTATATTCCTCTCTGTTACAATCCGAAAAATTTATTCGATTGTCTCTGCAATCTCTGCTGCCGGTGCTTCCTGCACATCAGCTGCTGGTGTATCTGGCTGAGCCGGCGTATCTGGCTGAGCCGGCGTATCTGGCTGAGCTGGTGTATCTGGCTGAGCCGGTGTATCTGGCTGAGCCGGTGTATCTGGCTGAGCTGGTGTATCTGGCTGGGCCGGTGTATCTGGCTGGGCCGGTGTATCTGGCTGAGCCGGTGTATCTGGCTGAGCCGGTGTATCTGGCTCTGTCGGCACTGTATCTGGCTGCGCTGGTGTATCTGGCTCTGTTGGCTGCGTTGGTGCCGGCTTTGGCTGTGTCGGCTGCGTCGGTGCCGGCTTTGGCTGCGTCGGCTGCGGCTTTGGCTGCGTCGGCTGCGGCTTTGGCTGTGTCGGCTGCGGCTTTGGCTGTGTTGGCTGTGGCTTTGGCTGCGTCGGTGCCGGTGACGTAGATGGCTGTGTTTGTACTGCTGTTGTAGTTGTCGTTGTCTCCTCTGCAGTAGTTGCCTTTGTTTTTTCTTCAGTCGTTTTTTCTTCTGTTGTTTCTGCCTCAGTACTTGTTTCTGCCTCAGAAGAAGTTTCCTTTTCTGTACTTGTCTCTTCCTCTGTAGAAGTCTCTTGCTCTGTTGTCTCCTGCGCAGTGCTTGTCTGCTCCTCAGTTGTCTGAACAATTGTCTGTGGAAGCTTCTTTTTATCCTGCTTTGTTGCAGTAAGCATCTTTGCTGTCGCAATGCCCACAACCACAATACCAACAAGACAAATTAAAATCATTCCTCCAAGGATTTTATTTGCAATCGACTTTTTCTTTACCGGCTTCTCATCTGATTGGTCTGAAAAATAGGCTTCATTATTTTCATTATCATATGGACCACTTTCCGCCTCATATCCATCATCATACTGTTCTTCCTCGTAAGAACCATCATCGTACTCATCATCCTGATAAGTATCATCATACTGTTCCTCCTCGTAAGAACCATCATCCTGATAATCACTATCATCGTACTCATCTGATGACAGCTCATCATACTCCTGTAAATCTCTGCGCTTAAAAACAGTGCCTACGCTAGTAGCCACCAGACTCTTGCCACAAATCGGGCATACTCTGGTTCCTTCCTCAAGCTTCGCACCACATTTTGGACATATCATCCTCTGATTCCTTTCTGATTATCCTTATTTTGTAATTTCTGCAAATTCATCAGCTTTTCACTGTTCCAGCTGATTTAATGCATTCTCCACGCGTGCATAGCATGCCTGCACATCTGGCCACATAACCTTTGCCTGCTCCATATCACCTGCTCTTAAAGCCTCTGTGATCTCATAGCTTACTTCAAACAACGACTTAAAACCCAGGTTTGCACAAATTCCTTTAAGTGTATGTGCCGCACGAAATGCAGTCTCAACGTCACCTGCATCCATCGCCTGTGTTAACTGACTCATGCTTGGATCCTTCTTAAACATTAATGCAAATTTTTGTATTCTTGCTTCGTTCATGAGGCGCTTGAGAACGTCTTCATAATCTCCACCCATTGCCTCATAGCACTCTTTTATTGTCATGCTCTCTCCAATCTATTAATGTAACTATAGTTTCCATTTTCATTTTGTATTCTACTCTATCATTTATAAAATTTCAACCTGTTTTCGTTGCTTCCTACAAATAAAATGGCTATCTCAAAGTTTCAACAATTTTACTTGGATTATCTCTCATAATACGACTTGTGTAAAGTCGCCCCATATGCTTCTTCAAATATTCACAGCACTCCCCCATATGAGAGGCACGTCCCCTCAAATTGTGGGCATCGCTTGCAACATAATGAAGCATATCCTCCTGCATTAGCTTTTTACAAAAACGCTGTGCACCAAGTCCATTTCTTCCAATCACAGCATCTGCATTGACCTGCATCTCGCACCCCATTTCGATAAGATCTGCGATAAAATCAAAATCTTTTCTCAGCGCACGATAACGCTCAATATGGGCAATAATCGGATAATAGCCTGCTGTCAAAAGAGCATCAGCTCTCTCTTTTATAAAAGCTCTTGTACTGCTGCTTGAAAACTCAGTAAGTACATAGCGTGAATCTGCAAGTGTTGGACGAAGATCTCTATCTAATGTCTCCACCATCTCCATATTGGCATGAAATTCACAGCCCAAATACAGACGGATATTCCTATTTCTTGTTTCATCAACAAGCGTATCATACGCGCTCCAAATATCCTCCATATCAGGTTCAAACATTTCTTTTCGAAAATGTGGTGTCAAAATAATTGTCTCAACACCAGCGTCTATTTCCTTTTCAATCATTGAAAGGGCCATGTCCATATCCTTCGCTCCATCGTCCACCCCTGGCAGAATATGGCAGTGAATATCGTACAAATCTCTCATAAATCTCTTTCCTTATCTATTACTTTCCCTTACATTTCAACGTTATTCTAGCATTTGTTAAGTGCCCTTGTCAACCGCTGAAAATCAGAAGAAATCATTCTTATAAAAGGGTCGGAATAAGGTGATAAATGTGCCAAAAGTGATTGTTTTTTACACATGACTTTTGTATAATAATGCTGTAATTTGAGACTGGCAAAAATCGGCAGGCCAAATAATAAAAACAAATGAATGGAGGTTTCATTATGTTAGTAAACACAAAAGCGAGAGTCGGTGTATTTTCTATCGCATTAGGCGCATACCTTCCGCAGTTCCCATCATTAGTACCGGAGTTCGAGTCACAGTATGCAGCATTCAAAAAAACTCTTCCAGATACCGTAGAGGTTATTGACGGCGGAATGGTTACCACAAAGGAGCAGGCTATGGAAGCCGGAGATAAGTTCCGTGCAGCAGATGTTGATCTGGTATTTCTCCAGATGCTGACCTACGCTACCTCCTACAACATGCTTCCAGCAATCCGTGATCTTGATGTTCCGGTTGTTTTAGTAAATGTTCAGAAGTTAAAGGCATTAGATTATGAGCATACCGATATCGCATCCTGGCTCGGTGAAGGCTATGCATGCGGCGCTGTAGGTGAGGCAGTTGCAGACCTTGAAAGAGCTGGAAAACGACATGCTGTTATCACTGGTGTTGTTGAGGGCGGTGATCCTGGTGTTCAGGCAGAAATCGAAGACTGGTGTAAAGCAGCTCAGGTAAGAAGAAGATTCCGTGACACAAATATTGCACAGATTGGAAGACCATATCCTGGTATGATGGATCTTTACATTGATGAGACAAATCTGTATAACAGAATGTTCTTATACACAAAGCAGTTTGACTGGGAAAAAATGTGGGCTATCGCAGATGATATTACTGATGAGGATGCGATCCGCGCAAAGGCTCAGGATATTCTGGATACCTTCGAGATTGAGGGCGGCGGCACCATTGAGAAGGTTTGGGATATGGCAAAATATGTTGTTGCTTTTGAGAAGTGGGTTAAGGATGAGCACCTTGGACTGATCGCATCTCACTATGACGGATTTGCACAGGGCAAGGCTGGTGTTCTTGACAGTATGCTTATTCCAGCATTCTCTATGTTAATCAAGCAGGGAACTGCATGTGCCGTAGAGGGTGACATGAAGGTTGCCATGGCAATGAGTATCTTAAAAACAATTTCTGGAACAGGACAGCTTTCTGAAATGTACTCCATCGACTTTAACGATGACATCTGTATCATTGGTCACTCTGGAAGCGGCGATGCTGATATCTCTGCAAAGAAGCCAACCATGAAGATCGTTAAGGTATTCCACGGAAAGACAGGTGGCGGCTATCTGACACAGTTCTATCCACATACTGGTCCTGTTACCTACCTGGCAATCACACAAGATGCTGATGGTCACTTCAAGTTTGTTGTAGCAGAAGGTGTTAACGAGGACGGACCGATCCTTTCCTTTGGTGATACAAACATGAGAACACGCTTCACCTGCGGTGCAAGAGAATTTGTAAATCGTTGGAGCGAGGCTGGCCCAACTCATCATATGGCAGCAGCAACTGGAAGACATATTGATACCATCTTGAAGGTAGCAAAGATCTTAAATGTTCCTGTTGAAATTGTAACTAGATAATTACAATTCAAAAATTTATACTTGCATTTTTTGCAATACAAGAATATAATGAAACCCGTAACGGGGAGCTTGCCGTTTTGCAGGCTGAGAGTAGACGAAACGCGTCTTGACCCATAACCTGATTTGGATAATGCCAACGTAGGGATATACTATACGTGTTTTTCTTGTACAAAAAAACATGCGGATATGTCTTTTACAGGCATATCCGCATTTTTGGTATAGTGGAATTTTTTCTGCTATTCCTTATAAAAAGGAGCGAGAATATGCTGAAAGAATGTTTCGACAACGTAAGAAAATCAGTACCGCTTGTACACAACATCACAAACTATGTGACTGTCAATGATGTAGCCAATATCATTTTGGCATGCGGTGCAAGCCCAATCATGTCCGACGAACCAGATGATGTTACGGACATTACCTCCATATGCAGCAGCTTAAATATCAACATTGGTACGCTGCATAAATCCAGCATTGAAGCAATGTATCTGGCTGGAAAAAGAGCAAATGAACTTGGTCATCCTATCCTTTTAGATCCGGTAGGTGCTGGTGCTTCTGCACTTCGCACAAATACTGCCGTTGGTCTTATGGAACAATTACAGCTGACTGTAATCCGTGGAAACATCTCCGAAATTAAGACACTTGCCAATGGAAATGGTACAACAAAGGGTGTTGACGCTGATGTTACTGATAAAGTCACAGATGATACCTTGGATGAGGCTATTCTGTTTGTTAAAAAATTCGCTGCTCAAAGCAAATCAATTATCGCTGTTACCGGTGCTATTGATCTTGTCAGCGATGGTACACGCTGCTACGTGATTAGAAATGGCCGTCCAGAGATGGGACAGATTACTGGAACTGGCTGTCAGCTTTCTGGTCTTATGACCGCCTTTGTCGCTGCTAATCCATCTAATCAGCTTGACGCCGCTGCTGCTGCTGTCTGCGCAATGGGTCTTGCAGGTGAGATCGGCTACAGTCACATGAAAGACGGCGATGGCAACTCAACTTACAGAAACCGCATTATTGATGCTATTTACAACATGGACGGTGATTCATTAGAGAAGGGAGCTAAATATGAAGTGCGCTGATAAAGACCTTCTTCTATATGCTGTCACTGATCGCTACTGGCTTGGCGAGCGAACTCTTCACGATGTCGTTAAGGAAAGTCTTGACGGCGGCGTTACATTTGTACAGCTTCGCGAAAAGCATTTAGACCAGACTCATTTTCTTGAGGAAGCAAAAGATTTAAAGATGCTTTGCAAAGCATACAATGTTCCTTTTGTGATTAATGACAACGTTGATATAGCACTTGAAATGGATGCTGACGGCGTGCATGTCGGACAAAGCGATATGGAAGCTGGCGATGTACGTGCCAAGCTTGGTCCTGACAAAATTATCGGCGTGTCAGCGCAGACAGTTGAGCAGGCAATTCTGGCAGAAAAACGGGGAGCTGATTATCTTGGTGTTGGCGCTGTTTTTCCTACCAGTTCCAAGGATGATGCAACAGAGGTCTCCTATGAGACATTAAAAGCTATCTGTCAGGCAGTCTCCATTCCCGTCATTGCAATTGGCGGCATTACAAAAGACAATGTGGCAGAATTATCTGGCAGCGGCATCTGCGGAATTGCCGTTATCAGTGCCATTTATGGTCAAAAAAATATAAAGGATGCAGCTGCGAACCTTAAAATGGCAGTTAAAAAAATAATCGATTAACACTATTATGCGGTCTGTTGGGGGCACCACCTCAGATCGCAATACAAAACGTTAATGAAAAAGGAGAATTTTATTATGAAAACAGCATTAACGATCGCAGGAAGTGACTCCTGCGGAGGCGCCGGCATTCAGGCAGATATCAAAACAATGATGGCAAATGGCGTATATGCTATGAGCGCCATCACTGCTTTGACTGCACAAAATACAACCGGCGTGACTTCTATTTTAAATGCAGATTCTAAATTTTTAGGAGAAGAGCTTGACGCAGTTTTTACTGACATTTATCCAGATGCTGTAAAAATTGGCATGGTTTCAGAAAGTGATCTGATCCACGTAATTGCATCAAAGCTTCGCCAATACAATGCCAAAAACATTGTTGTAGATCCTGTTATGGTAGCTACAAGCGGCGCAAAGCTTATAAGCGACGATGCCATTGATACGCTAAAGCAAGAATTATTTTCACTAGCTGATGTGCTTACACCAAATATTCCAGAGGCCGAGGTTCTGACTGGACGAACCATCTCTAATGCCGAGGAAATGATTGATGCAGCGAAGATGATTTCAGAAACATACAACTGCGCAGTTTTATGCAAGGGTGGCCACACCATAAATGATGCCAACGATCTCTTATATGCAAACAATACTTATCGCTGGTTTTACGGAAAGCGTATTCAAAATCCTAATACACATGGCACTGGATGCACATTGTCCTCGGCAATCGCATCAAATCTTGCAAAGGGTTTTGATCTTGAGACATCTGTATGCCGTGCAAAGGACTATATCTCTGGCGCATTATCTGCAATGCTTGATCTTGGAAAGGGAAGCGGTCCTATGGATCACGGCTTTGCAATCGATAATATTTACACCAAGGAGGCTGACATCTAATTATGGAAAAGAAAACTTCTCTATTTGAAAATGGTTTAATCTGGTTTGGTGCCGGTGTTTCGATTGCAGAAATTCTGACAGGTACATACTTCGCTCCTCTTGGCATGGCAAAGGGTCTCGCTGCAATTTTAATTGGTCATGTAATTGGATGTGTTTTATTATTTTTATCAGGTGTTATTGGCGGAAGACTCCAAAAAAGTGCAATGGAAACAGTAAAAGACAGTTTCGGCATTCATGGTGGTCAGCTATTTGCAATTTTAAATGTACTTCAGCTTGCCGGATGGACTTCAATTATGATTTATGACGGTGCACTGGCTGCACAGGGAATTTTCCAGGTTGGTCAGTGGATCTGGTGTCTTTTGATTGGCGTTTTAATTATTGTCTGGATCCTGATTGGAATCACCAATCTTGGAAAATTTAATACAGTCGCAATGGCTGCCCTCTTTATTCTGACACTTATTTTAGCAAAAGTAATTTTCTTTAACGGGACTGCCTCCGTAGTTCAGGATGAAGCAATGTCATTTGGCGCTGCTGTAGAACTTGCTGTCGCAATGCCTCTTTCTTGGCTTCCGCTTATCAGTGACTACACACGCGAAGCAAAACAGCCTGTTAAAGCAACTGCTGTCAGCGCGATTGTATATGGTATCGTAAGCTGCTTTATGTATCTGATCGGTATGGGCGCTTCTATTTTTACTGGTGAGAGCGACATTGCTCAGATTATGGTAAAAGCCGGACTTGGCGCTGCTGGTCTTCTGATTGTTGTATTTTCTACTGTAACAACAACATTTCTTGATGCCTACTCAGCAGGTATTTCAAGTGAATCTATTGTATCTGGAATAAAGGGAAATTATGTAGCTATTGCCATAACTATTATCGGAACTATCGCGGCTATTGTATACCCGATGGATGATATCACTAATTTCCTCTATCTGATCGGATCTGTTTTTGCTCCGATGATTGCTATTCAGATTGCAGACTTCTACATTTTAAAGAGAAAATCTACTGATAAACCGTTTCAGTGGCGTAATTTGTTTATATGGCTGATTGGTTTTATCATGTACCGTATTCTTATGCGTATAGACATCGTGTGCGGAAATACACTGCCTGATATGCTGCTTACAATCGCACTTTGCCTGATTGCTGCAAAAATAGTAAAAGAAAAAAATTAAAATTTTAGGGAGGCAATTATGAATCGAAATTATAATGCACTCATTTTAAAATCAGTTAAAATCACTGCTGGCGCAATTTTAGCCATTCTTTTTGCCTCCTGTCTAAACTTAAAGTACAGCGCTACAGCTGGCATTATCACAATTTTAAGCATTCAAAATACAAAAAAGGAAACCATACAGACTGCACTTGCAAGAGGCGAAGCCTTTTGCTGTGCACTGTTAGTTTCCTTTTTATGTTATAATTTTTTCGGCTATACAACAGCAGCTTTTGGCATCTATCTGTTAGTATTCACAACACTTTGCCTCACAATGAAGTGGTCATCAGCAATCGCCATGGACTCTGTTCTCATTACACATTTTTTAGCTGAAAAAACAATGAATATTCCAATGATTGCAAATGAGATAAGTCTGTTTTTAATCGGTGCTGGCATTGGAGTCCTTCTTAATCTTAGTCTTCGTCCAAAGGAAAATGAATGGAAAGATAAAATGGCAGAAGCAGATGAGTCCATTCGTGCCATTATCCAAAGAATGGCAGAACGTATCAGAACACTAGATCGTACAAACTACGATGGTTCCTGCTTTCTTTTGCTTGACAAACAGCTTACTGCTGCAAAAAGCCTTGCACTCACAAACATGGATAACACACTTGGCACACCGTCCTGCGCCGAACTTGACTATGTACAAATGCGCGATTTTCAAAGTCAAGTGCTTCGTCAAATATATAACAGCATTCAAATGATTGCATATCTTCCAGACCAGGCTCCAATCATAGCTGATTTTTTTGAAAGAATCAGCCAGGAATATGCAAAAACAAATGATGTGAAATCACTTCTTGATACACTTCATGAATTGATTCTTTCCATGAAAAATGAAAAACTCCCCACAAAACGCGAGGAGTTTGAAAGCCGAGCTGTTCTTTTCTATATTTTAAAGCAGCTTGAAGAATTTCTTATTTTAAAACGAAATTTTGTCGAGCGCTGGCACTAATTTTTATCATCCGGAATCAGCCATAACCGTTTTGCTGCCGTCTTTGCTTCGCTTCTTCGGCTTACATCAAGCTTTGTCAAAATATGGCTCACATGTGTTTTAACAGTTGGAAGCTTTATATCCATAATTTGCCCAATCTGTGCATTGCTTTTGTCTGCACAGATAAGACGAAGAATCTGAAGCTCTGTTGCTGTAAGTTCATTTTCCATTGACAGATGCGGCTGCAAAAAATCAGGATAAAATGATGCCTCTACTCTTACATCTTTTATCAGCCGCGCAAACCATTCATCATCATTTTTATACTCTGTCTGTTCAAGCAGTGAAAGCACTGCGGCTCCATATACACTTATAGTTCGTATAAAACCAAACTCCTGCGCCGCATCAAGCGCTGAATTTAATTTTTCCTTCCAAAGTGAATCCTTTTTTCTGTACAGTGCAATCGCCTCTAGCACATTAATATGAATCCCATCTATATACCTTGAACAGTCCTTACAATATGACTCCAATGGTGCGAGTGTCAAAAGTGCTGCATCTGGCATTCCGAGTGCAAGCTCTGCCATCGCCTGTGTAAGATATTGATAACGCTTTAAAACATTTAAATGAAGCGGATCTTTTGGTGCCTTCTCCCGATACCACACCTGTACACGCTCGAGATCATCCATATGAAGCCAAATACGGCAGAGTACTGCATCTATATTATGGAAGAAACGCGTATGACCATTTTCCTCAAAACGCTCTCGAGCCATCTGTACTGTTCGAAGCGCATCCTCTGCACGTCCTAATGCAATCTGGCTGCGCGCCAATAAACCAACCATTGCAAACTCAATATCCGGAGTTCCCTTTTTTTGCACCTCTCCAAGCTGAGAAACAAGCAAAAGAATACGCCCAGAAATATCCTCGCCCTTTTCAAATTTACTCTCTGCAATTGCACAGTCTGCCAGACCTACTCCGTCCTTTCCCAAAACAGCCTCTACTGGAATGCGCATTGTCTGATAAAGAAGATCATCTATTTTGCTCCACGGTGAAAAATCCTTACCTCCATTCATAATACTTGGAAGCGTGCTTGTCACTGAAAATGGCGGAAGTTTCACTTCTCTATTAGTAATCAATCTAAATACAGATGGAATAATCTGAATCATTTTGTCAGTTTTTCTCTGAGGAAGTGAAATATCCAGCCATGCAATTCGGCTTTTGATCTGACGAAGCACAGCATCCTGCTTTTTACACTTTGCTGCAAATTGTTCCAGCTCATGATACCAGCGCTCCGAATTCTCATAATCTGTATTCAGCGCGCAAAGCATACTCATTCCCTGCATCAGTGACGGTGATTCTAAGATTTCTGACTCTGGCAAACTGCGGTAATATTTTTCCATCTCGCTGTAATGTCCCATTCCAGGATGACTCTCTCCGTTTCGAATCAGAATTTCCGACACCTTTGAGTGATCTTTTCCTCTGCTGTAACAATCAAGCGCCTTTTCATAATCTCCATTTAGCTCATAATACATGCCGCCTCTCACAAGCACTGCATTTTTCTTTTGCGAACTATATTTGCGCTCAAGCTCCCATAAAAGGAAATCACGAAATTGCGGCCAAAAACGGAATTTATGAATTCCATCATAAAGAAGCATTGTTGTGTTTTTCTGAATCCAGTCTAACAGTTCACTGGTACTAGGATCACCACTGACCATTCTTGCTAGCTCATAATCAAAATTATCAAACGACGCCAATTCAAGCAGGAGACGGCGTATTGGCAAATCAAAGCGATGGTAAATTGCTGCTTCAAAATAAAGAAACACCTCATGATATACTTCCTTTACAATGTCTGAATTAAATACACGCTGACCATCCGCATGATTGATACATTGAAGTGTAATAGCAACAGCTAAAGGATATCCTATTGACTCTTTAAGCATTTCATTAATTTCACTGTCTGTCAGCTTAATATTATATTTAAAAAGCATCTGCCGAATATCATCTCTGTCAAACAAAAAATCACGTGCACCAATAACCATCATATCACCAGTATACTGAAATGCCCTAAACACACCAGGCACACCACCGCGCGACAACAGCACAAACTTTTTCTGCGGATTGTCACGAATTAATTCATTTAATTTTTGTAAATCTTCATCCTCCTGAAATTCCTGAAGATCATCAATCACCACGATGTTTTGATTTAGTTTTATCTCTGGAAGCATTCCATCTGACTCCAAGCCATTTATCAGTTCAAATTTTTTTCCACGCAGAAGTTCAAAAGCCACCGTAGTTTTTCCAAACCCACATGGTGCACCAAAGTACAAAATGCGTCCATGATCCATAAACTCATCAAATTTAGTTTTTATTGTCTTTTTTATAATCACATATCTATCCACAGAATCCTCCTCTCTTTTTAGTTAATAGTTACGGTTTTTATAAATAAAATACGGCTTTCTAGCCAACTTTAATTTAAATTATACCGCTTTTATAAAAAAAGTAAATCATTCTAAAGTATTAAAAATGATAAAAAGGCTGATCCACTTCTCGGAGTATTTTACGAAAGCCCTTCGGTGCAATGGTTTCGTCGTCGGACCAAACTCAGCAGGCTCCTGCTATGTTCCTTCTTATTATACATTACTTTGAAAGACCTGCTTCAAGTGTCCGCCTCGTGAAATCCATTCACCTTCGGGCTTTGCTGTAAGCATTAGTTCTCTCGTGAACAGTAAAAAGGCTGATCCACTTTCGCGAATCAGCCTTCTGGGTGTGTGTCGAATATGGAAAACCAGCGTAATTATTCTACAATCTCAGTAGAAACTTCCTCGGAAGGCTCCTCATAAGATGCAATGCTGGTGTAGTACAGCGAAGCAACATTTTTCACAACATCGCGAAGTGATACAAAGCTTTCAGGTGATGTAAACTCAGCAAATTCTCCATCAGTAATGGAAGCAATACCAAGCTGAACACCAATTGCATCCTCACCTTCTGCCGTTGCTGAAAGATCAAGCAGTACTGCAGATACGCCATCTGCGGAATCAATAGAAAGTGTACCCTCAAAAGCAGCATACTCTAATGCTGATGAAAGAAGCTCAACAAATGAAATATCAGAAGACTCATCTGATCCCATAGAGAACTCTTCCTCAACACCAGCAAATAACGCATCTACCAGTTCAGAAACAAGTGCAACACTATCTTCCTCTGAAAGCTCAGGATCAGCTTCTCTAAAACCCTCTGCTGCTGCCAGTATGTAATCAGAAACAAATTCAAGTCCTTCTATGTCTTCTTCTGCAGATTCACCATCTGTTCCTTCTACAGATGCCATTGCCTCATCAATACTCTGAGCAATTGTAAGAAGAGTATCATTGTTTATTGCGATCTGAACACCAGTATCAGTTTCAACAGTCTCTAAATCTGCCAAATTATCAGTAATTGCTGTCAAAATAGTATCAAGCTGACCATCATCTGATGCTGTCGGAACAGGGATTGCAAGCCAAGACTCTGTAATTCCTACCATAGAAAGCAACTCAGTCATACTGTCATCTGCGGTAAGCTCACTATATATGTTTACAATCTCTTCTACATTTAAATAAACATCCTCACCACATACACGAAGCACATCATCAAAACCATAAACAACAGGTTCTTCTGTGCCCATCATTGATGCTGGGAGAGTCACTGATACAGAAAAAGAGCTGTCTCCACTTTCATTATAAACAGCTGTGATATCAGCACTCAGCGTTTCTCCATCCTGTGTAAGAGAAAATGAAATCATATCGCCATAAGTTACAGGTGTCTGTGCTGCCTCGTCTGCAAAGATTACACCTGCCGGGCTCATCGCAAGGATACCACTCATCATCGCTGCTAACGTTCTTCTCATCTTCATAAAGAAATCCTCCAATCAAATTAACTAGTACTAGTTATTTATTTTTTTACTGCACTTTTCATTATAGAAGATTTCCCAAAAATGTAAATCATACCAAAGTATGATATCACATTTTTTCCAAAAACGCATATTGACTCATATACAATTCCTTATAATAGCCATCCTTTGCCATCAGCTCATCATGCGTACCCTTCTCCAAGATATTTCCCTGGTCAATATACATGATACAGCTTGAGCTTTTAATAGTTGACAGACGATGGGCAATGATAAAGGAAGTTCTTCCCTTTAATAATTCCTGAAGACCCTGCTGTAAAAGTAACTCTGTCTCTGTATCTATGCTTGATGTTGCCTCATCGAGAATCAAAATCTTAGGATCGGCAAGCAGCGCTCTCGCGAAGGAAATAAGCTGTCTTTGTCCTGCCGACAGACGGCTTCCGCGCTCATTTACCTGAGTCTGGTAGCCATTTTCCATACTCATAATAAAGTCATGCGCACAAACTGTCTTCGCTGCTCTGATTACATCTTCATCGCTTGCTTCCCTGTTTCCATAGCGGATGTTATCCATTATTGTTCCTGAGAAAATAAAGCTGTCCTGCATCATAACGCCCATCTGTTTTCTCAGTGATTTGATCGTCACACTGTTAATATCAATTCCATCAATTAAAATCTTTCCAGAATCAATATTGTAGAAGCGGCTGATCAGATTTACAATTGTTGATTTTCCTGCTCCTGTCGGACCTACGATTGCAAAACTATCTCCTACGTTTGCCTTAAAATTTACATCATTTAAGATACGCACACCTGGCTCATAAGAAAATACAACATGAGAGAACTCTACCTCACCCTTAATCGGCGGCATTTCCACGGCGCCAGGAGCATCCTTTACATTAACTGGCTCATCAATAGTCTCAAAAATACGCTCCAGATATGAAATTGCCGTCAAGAGTGAATTATAAAAGGAAGCCAGCGTATTGATCGGATTCCAGAACTGGCTGATATAAATTGTAAGTGCCGTCAGCGCACCGACACTAATTATATCATTACCTCCCATAATCCAGTGAATGCCAACCCAATATACAGCTGCCGTCGCAAGGATTGATATAAACTGAACAGTCGGTCCAATCATAAAGTTATACTTGATAACGCTCATCCATGCCTTTCGATAGCTTCCGCTTAAATTATTGAATATGCCAAGATTCTTATCTTCTCTTACAAATGCCTGTGTAACACGCACACCATTGATGCTCTCTGCAATATAGGCATTCAAATTTGACTGCTTATTGCTTGCAAGCTGCCATCCGCGGCGCTGCTTTTTCTTTACAAAAAGCACAATTGCAATAAGAATAGGAAGACCACACATACAAATCAAAGTAAGCGGCACACTATAATAAAACATAAAGCCTACAATAAAAAATAATGAACAGCAGTCTGTGATGGTATTTACGATACCGTTTGACAGAAGATCACTTATGTTATTTACATAGTTGACAATACGCACCTGAATCTTTCCATGCGGACGGCTGTCATAATAAGAAAATGGCAGCTCCTCCAGATGAATAAACAATTCTCTTCTTAGCTCATGAATGATGCCCTGACCAATCTGAGATGTCCACTTAATCTTGATACGAAGTATGTAAGCTGTTGCCAAAATTATCAAAGCTGCAAGCGCCGCCATCAAAAGGATTCCCTTTTTGTCGTGATTCGGAATGTAAATATCCATTACGCGCTGCATCAGCACAGGAATAACCATGCCAAGCGCTGAGGAAAACAGCATAAGCATTATTGTCATAATCAGCTTTTTTCGATAACGGCCTACATAACTAAATAATCGCTTAATCTGCTTCATGTCAAATTTAGTTTCGAGTGTCTCATCCACGTCATATTTATTTCGTGCCATTATGCCTCACCCCTTCCCTTTTCTGCGCGAACCTTCTTAAAGCGGTCAAACTCACCATATTGATGATGAAATACAGTTGAATAATAGCCCTTTTTAGCAAGCAGCTGTTCATGTGTTCCTCTCTCGACAAGGCGGCCATTATCAAGTACAAGAATCTGATCTGCATGTATAATAGAAGATATACGATGAGCAATGATAAATACAGTGCGCTCATCTGAAATTTTCTTTAATTCGTTCTGAATCAGGCTCTCCGTTTCCATATCAATTGCAGAGGTTGTGTCGTCAAGAATAATTATTGATGGATCCTTTAAAATTGCACGTGCAAGCGAAATTCGCTGTTTCTGTCCACCAGACAGACCTACACCGCGCTCACCAATAATCGTATCATATCCTTCTGGCATCTCCCTGATAAATTCGTCAGCATTTGCAATCTTTGCCGCTGCCTGCACCTGCTCAAATGTACAGTCTGGATTTCCATAAGCGATATTTCCCTCAATTGTATCTGAGAACAAAAAGACATCCTGCATCGCAATTCCAATATTTCCGCGAAGCGTCTGGAGATTCAAATTTCTAACATCAATATCATCGACAAGCACGCGTCCCTGATTCACATCATAAAAACGGCAAATCAAATTGACAAGTGATGACTTTCCAGAACCAGTCGCACCAATGATACCAACTGTCTGACCTGGCTCTACGTGAAAACTGATATCCTTTAACACAGTATCATCATTTGTATAATAATTTACGTGATCAAAGGTAACACTGCCCTTTAGCTTTCTCTTTTCTACAACATGCTCTGGCTGCTTGATATCTGGCTCAGTTGTATAAACCTTATAGATTTTTTCAATTGCAGTAAGAAAACGCTGCAAATCATTAATTATCCATCCTGCCTGACGAAGCGGACTGTTAAGCATCCATAAATAACCGTTAACAGTTACCATGTTTCCTATAGTCATCTCGCCGTCAATTACCATAAATCCACCCATGATCATAAGGATGATAGTAAGACACTGAGAAAGAACCTCAAACATCGGGATATATTTCATCCAGATTGATGCGGCATTTAACTGGGCATCACGATATCCATCATTCTCGTGGTCAAACTTTTCAAGCTCATAATCTTCCTTTGCAAATGCTTTTACAACACGGTTTCCTGCGATTGTCTCCTGTGCAAATGCATTCAAACTAGAGAAACAGTCACGCACCCTGTCAAAGGCCGGCTTAATATGACGTCTCTGGCTCAGTGTCACTGCCAATGTAAACGGAAGTACAATCAGCATACAAAGTGCCATTTTAACATTAACAGAAAAGATCATCACAAGTGCCATCAAAAATACAAGGATATTCTCAAAGCTAAAATAAATAACATGAGAAACCATGTGACGCACTGCATCCATATCTCCTGTCTGTCTGGACATAAGGTCTCCTGTGCGGTTTTTGTTGAAGAAGTTAAAATCTTCCTTCATCAGCTTACGATATGCTTCTTCCCTCATGTCGTAGACAAGTCCCTGACTGGATGACTCAAAACACATTAAAAATGTGAAGCGCAGCAGCGATCGAACAAGTGTCACACCAATCATAATAAGCAGCAAAATACCAAGCTTTTCATAATGCTGCCCCTCAATAACTTCATCCACAATCATACCTGAAATCTGTGGGTTGATCAAAACCAGCATTGACGTGAAAAACACTAAGATCAAGCCTACGATCATTCTTACGCGGTATTTTTTTAAAAAAGTTAAAAACCAACGTATGTGTCCCATATTTCTCTCCTCCTTTTTGTAGTTTGTGCCTTCATGTTACTCTAATATTTTTAAAATAAAATGTACTTTTCTTGAAAATTGATGTATAATAATCAAATCAAGCTTTATCGTTTTTAGGCATTTTTATTTTTAAGGAGGTTTACTTTACTGTGTGTGATACGTACGACATTACTTACTCTGACTTAAATCCAACTTTATATTTCGCCGGTAAGCGCACGGTGACAGAATCGAATTTTTCTCATACGCATGATGCACCTGAACTCTTTATAGTGTTATCTGGTGATCTGGCAATCTGGATGGATGGAACTACCACTCCACTTACAGCCGGTGATATTGTCTGTGTACCGTCGCACATGCCGCACCGTACACTGCCTACAGTGCATGATAACCCTGCAATTTTATTCTTTACTTCATTTTCAAACTTTCACTTTAAGGGAATGGAACCAAACTGTCTTGATTTTCCTGGCGGCTCATCTGTGCTTCACACGGACGGTCTTGTCCGTCAGGATATCACAAATCTGTGTCTTCGTATGATATCTGAGCGCTACAGCAATCAGGTCGGTCAGTACTTTATGCAAAAGGCATATTTGACACAGCTTCTTATGACAATCATCCGTCAGATCACTGTTCCGCCAAAACAAAGCTGTTCTCCTGTCACTTTTGAGACACACCATAAAACATATGTGGTGAGCGAGATCCGCCAATATCTGAGCAGTCATTATGCTGAAAAGATTTCACTTGATCTGATTGCCCGGAATATGTATCTAAGCTCTGCTTACATATCAAAAATTTTCAAAGAAGAGACTGGTGAAGCTCCGATCAACTATCTGATTAAAATGCGCTTAGAGCGCGCCCGCATTCAGCTTGAATCTGATAACGGACAAAGCATAAAAGCCATCTCAAACAGCGTTGGCTACGATGATGTTTACTATTTTAGTAAGCTTTTCAAGAAATATTATGGCATGTCTCCAGTTCACTACAGGAGTAAATACAAAAAAGTAGTGTAAATAAAGACCAGGGGGTTGCCCCCTGGTCTTGTTTTTTATAATCCAATCCAGCTTCTTAATACTCTAAAGTTTGCCGGTCCCTGATTAAAGAGAAGGTCTAACAGATTAGCTTCACTATAGTTTTCACCCTGATTGGTAGCCATTGTTGACTCAAGCTCTGTGATCTGCAAATAGTCAATCGCTGCAGCTGCATATTTTCCAGGATTCTTTAAAACCATCTGATACACACTAGAACCATAGCTGCTTCCGCCTGCTTCTCCAAAATAAGTTGTGCAAAGATCTGTTACCTCTGCTTCACCCCAGCCGCCTGCATGTACTGAAATATCAGCAACACCATACAATGCATACGTCATTCTCGTCGATGCAATCAGGTAATTTCTTAAATTATCGTCTAATCGATCATCGTTTAAATAAGCTCGAATAATACCGAACTCAGTCCAGCCATTTACAAAGCCATTGCATACAAGATTTTTCTTAAGCGCGCTTGAAGATGCGCTGACTGTATCATATGCGTATGCATCATCAGGTGCCTGCTTTGTAAAGCTTGCTGCGCCTACCTGAAGCGTTGAATCAACACCCATTAAGTCATTCATAACCTGATAATTACTGTTTGCTTCATTTGCCAATATCTCTCGGAAATCGCCCCAAGTTCCATCTACACCACTATACTTTTGCAGCAGATAGTTGTAGTAATCAACACCACCCTCAACACTGCAAAGTGCTGCATCAGCTGCGGCCGCTGCCACACTGTCATACTGTTCGCCATCCATCTCAACATTCAACGCATCAAGCAATGCATCATATGTCTTTGCCTGTGCCTCTGTCAGATGTGTTCTGTCATACGTCTGCAGCTCCGCAAGTGTTCTTGTAAGATTCTCACTCTCACGCTTTAAATAATTGCTGTTTTGTGCTACAGCCTCATTCAGATTGGTGATAAATTCATCAAAGTCAGACTGCTCTATCGCATGATTGCTGTCATCATCCTCATTGCCAGCCTGAGAATTATCACTTTCTGCTCCAGTCTGTGCCTCTTCTGACTGCTGTTTGTCTGCACCTGCCTGATCAACAGTCTGTGCTTCACCATTTTCATCGCCTGCTTCTTTTGACTCATTAGAAGCTTCCTTTGTTTCTACATTCTTTGTTCCATCTTCCTTTGTGCCCTGCTCTGCCACGCTCTTTGTCTGACCTAGTGACATTGCAATGCCGCCTGCTGTCAATCCGACAACCAAGACAACTACCAGTACAACCGGCAGCCACAAACGCATCATCATGATTCTGTGCTTCTGCTTTCTAAGCCTTTTTCTATCTTCTGAATTCATACAACAATCCAGCCTTTCTCTTTTTCTAAATTCTTTACTGCGTTGCTTTTACCTGACACAAAGCGACACGGTAACTTATAATCACAGTATAGCATGATTTTTCAATACAGACAATTGCTTTTCTCACGTTTTTCTTGCAATCTTTCGTTCCTGGTGGTATCATAAATTATATCTGTGCTGCATTTCCCAGCCCTTTTTAAATTTGTGCTGCGCAAATAGCATCACTGTGAAAAAACAGACCGCTTCTGCGGCAGAAAGTGAGAAAAACACCATGAAGAAACCGTATTACATCACCACGGCCATTGCTTACACTTCCGGCAAGCCGCACATTGGAAACACCTACGAGATCGTGCTGGCAGATTCCATTGCCAGATTCAAGCGAATGCAGGGCTATGATGTGCGCTTTCAGACAGGTACGGATGAGCATGGTCAGAAGATCGAGTTGAAAGCTGCTGAGGCTGGAAAAACACCAAAGCAGTTTGTTGATGAGGTGGCAGGCGAGATCAAGAAGACCTTTGACCTGATGAACACATCCTATGATAAATTTATCCGTACTACTGACGACTACCATGAAAAGCAGGTTCAGAAAATTTTCAAGAAGCTTTATGACAAGGGTGATATCTACAAGAGTGAGTATGAAGGTATGTACTGTACTCCGTGTGAATCCTTCTTCACCGCTTCTCAGTTAGTTGACGGCAAATGCCCAGACTGCGGACGCCCATGTACACCAGCAAAGGAAGAGGCTTATTTCTTCCGTATGAGCAAGTATGCAGATAAGCTTATTGCTCATATTAATGAGCATCCAGATTTCATCCAGCCAGAATCCAGAAAGAATGAGATGATGAACAATTTCCTTCTTCCGGGACTTCAGGATCTATGCGTTTCCCGTACCTCCTTTAAGTGGGGTATTCCGGTAGACTTCGATCCAAAGCATGTTATCTATGTATGGATTGATGCACTTAGCAACTATATCACTGGACTTGGCTTTGATCTTGATGGAAACAGCGATCCGATGTTTGAAAAGTATTGGCCGGCTGACCTTCATCTTATTGGAAAGGATATTCTTCGTTTCCACACCATCTACTGGCCGATCATGCTGATGGCTCTTGATCTGCCGCTTCCAAAGCAGGTATTTGGTCATCCGTGGCTGCTTCAGGGTGATGGCAAGATGAGTAAGTCAAAAGGAAATGTAATCTACGCAGACGAGCTTGTTCATTTCTTTGGTGTTGATGCAGTTCGTTACTTCGTTCTTCATGAGATGCCGTTTGAAAACGATGGTGTAATCTCTTGGGATCTGATGATTGAGCGTATGAACTCTGATCTGGCAAACACACTTGGAAATCTGGTAAATCGTACGATCTCCATGACCAACAAGTACTTTGGCGGTGTTGCTGTCAACTATGGCGTAAAAGAGGATGTTGATGATTCCTTATTTGAGGTTGTCACCTCCACTGCTTCTAGAGTAACTGCTCGCATGGATAAGCTTCGTGTTGCCGATGCAATCACCGAGATCTTCACCCTGTTTAAGCGCTGCAACAAGTATATCGATGAGACTGCTCCGTGGGTACTTGCAAAGGATGAATCAAAGAAAGAGCGTCTGTCTACTGTTATGTACAACTTGATCGACAGCATCTTAATCGGTGCTTCCTTACTTGAGCCATTCATGCCAGAGACTGCAAAGAAGATTGCTGATTCTTTAAATGCACCGCTTCGCACAATGGATCAGGTTTCCACAATGGGCACCTACCCATCTGGAAATAAGGTAACAGATCAGCCACAGATTCTTTTTGCACGTGTTGATGCAGAAAAGATGATGGAAGAAGTTAATGCACTTATGGAGTCCAAGAAGGCTGCTGCAAAGGACGCTTCCAAAGAAACTGCTGAGGCTGAAAAAGAAGATGAGGCTGTTATCGACATCGAGCCAAAAGAAGAAATCACATACGAAGATTTCTCAAAAATGCAGTTCCAGGTAGGTGAGATTATCTCCTGTGAGGCAGTAAAGAAGTCCAAAAAGCTTCTGTGCTCTCAGGTAAAGATAGGATCTCAGGTAAAGCAGATTGTTTCCGGTATCAAAGCTCACTACACACCAGAAGAAATGGTTGGCAAGAAGGTTATGGTTCTTGTAAACTTAAAGCCGGCAAAACTTGCAGGTGTTTTATCTGAAGGTATGCTGTTGTGTGCAGAGGATGCAGACGGAAATCTTGCACTGATGACACCAGAGAAGAAAATGCCAGCTGGCGCTGAGATTTGCTAAATCAGTTCACACGTCACACTAGATTTGACAAATTCCATGCTTGCATGAAAATTTGTCAAATTGGTGGGACGAAGGGAACTGAAAACCAAGCCAGGGGGACCTGTCCCCCGGCTTTTTTGTATTACAAGCAAGTTTATCGCAAGGGCACCTCGATGAATGACTTTGTCGGCACCACTACATAACGTGATAACTCAAAATTACCACATTTTCAAATATTCATACAGTTCATCAACCGTCTCAAATCCCATTTTTCTATACATTTCTTTCGGTGTATCGTCTGCATCTGCATGCAGGAACATTTCTTCCTTAAACTGAGATGCAATGTGTTTCATAAGTGTGGTCGCCACGTAACGCTTGCGAAATGCTTCCCTTACAACAAGAGCATCCATCACCACATAGCCATCTATCGCATATGCATAGCAGGCACCTGCCGGTTTTCCATCCAGATATGCCACATAATAATGAAATCCCGGTATCTCCATCGCCTTTTTTACGTAACGCGCATCACGTCTTCTGATAAAATCTTCGCCGTAGTCTGAAGCAAAAGTTTCGATATCAATTTTAAGCAAATCGGCTAATACATCACCGGAAGCACTGTCATATATTATTACGTCAGGGTTGCTCTTCCATCTTGCCATATTTTCTTTCTTATTTCTAAGAAGCATTGTTTCTGTGCAGCATTCTTCCAAAGAAAAACGTTTGATCAGAACCTCATCTAACTTTTCTCTTGTATCGATCTTTAGAAAGCCTCTGCCGAGTTGGCGCTGGTATGCAATTGCCTGCTCTAGTTCTTTGCCTGTTGGATCATCTAATAATGGCACAAACTGGTTGTGATCATACATATCATATAGATCATCATCCTGCCATTTTTCCATATGCTCAGAAAATGCACGTTTCTGTGAGAACAGCTGTTTAAATGACTGTTCTGCCTTGCGAATACGCGAAATTTCATCCAGCAACGCAAAGTCCACAAAATGTTCTGTTGTCAGCTCATAGTCTATCACACTCTGTTTCTCGCCAACCTGATCGGTCCATGCATCCATTCGGACATTTACCTTTTGAAATCCCAACCGCTCATAGACATGCTGTGCCCGCTTATTTTTCAGATTTGTATCTAGCACAATCTTTGTATAACCACGGGAAAATAGTTCTCGAATCAGCATACTTAGCACAATTTTTCCAAGTCCCTTTTCCTGAAATGCGGGATTGCTAATTTTAATTCCAATATCTGCTGTACGATTTTCAATCGTATCTTCTCCAGTCTCCTCTAAGCTATCTCCTAGGTTGGCATAGCTCATTTCTCCGATTCGATTCCCATCATACCAGATCACCAAGTGCCTTCTTGTATCATCATTGTCTGCTGCGATCTGCTTTTGAACCTTTTCTTCGCTTGTCCCAAGTCCATTTGGAAATCCGGCATGAGCCATCACTTCACCATCGTTCCACCAGCTAACGAGTTGCTTACAATCTTCCTTCTCTGCATTTTTAATGCAAAGCTTTCCCTGCTCTAATTTCATTTAATGTGCCTCCCTATTGTGCTTGATAAAATCAATAAATGCCTCTGCCGTATGCGATAAGGCACGGTCTTTTTTCCAGATCAGCGCATAAAATGCCTTCGCGTCTGGGTGATTGATTTGTCTAATACAGACCTCGCGGTCTCGTACAAGTGACGATATCGACTCTGGATAAATCGCAATTCCAACTCCATTTTTGCTGAGTTCATAGGCATTCATCATATGCGCCACTCTGCCGCGAATAATAGGCATACTCTGCGGATCTGAAAACCATCCATGAATCTCACCCTGACGCGACTCGCGTGACGGGATCAAAAGATCATATGGAAGCAGAGCATTTGGATTGATCGGTTCATTTGTCTCTGAATAAAGCGGATGACCTTTCGGAATCATCGCCACCCACGGTTCTTCATATACCTCTAGAACATGAAACTCCTCCGTGTTAAATGGCGCCGTGATCATCGCCACCTCGCATAAGCCCTTCGTGACACGATTATTTACATCATCTGTATTTCCATTCCACAAAATATACTGCACATGCGGATGCATCTTCTGAAACTCTGAAATCCAATGTGCAAAAAGATGAGGACCACATCCCTCAACTGAGGCAATGTAAAGTGTTCCCTGTAAACCCTCTTTTAGGATTCTCACTTCTTCCTCAGAACGGTTCACCAGATCAAGAATCTGCGATGCGTACTGCAAAAACAATTCTCCTTCTTCCGTAAGTTTTACCTTGTGCGGTGAGCGCTCAAATAATTTTGTGCCAAGCTCCTCCTCTAAATCCTGAATCTGACGGCTGAGCGGTGGTTGGGCAATCGCAAGTTTTTCAGCTGCCCTGGTAAAATTTTTCTCCTCTGCCACTGCCTTAAAATATCGAATATGACGAAGCTCCATCGAATCACCTGCCTTTCCAAACAAATTTGCTTTGATGGGAATTCCTTGATGAAAATTCCTTAATATGATATTTTACATGATAGCATGTATAGCCACCTCGTTACAATACCTATAGAGTATTGTTATACATTTATTATATGTATTTCACATTTTCATTGCCGTGTGCTACTATAAAACCATCAAGAAGAGATCCGGCCGGTCTCCAAAAAAGAACCAACTCATTACTTCACTAGTATAGAGTTAATGAAAGAAAGAGAGGTATTTATTATGAAGAAGATTTTAGATAAGGTCAGCGAATTTTTTAAGGAATATTATGTAAGCTTTGGTGAGAGAATCTGATGCGAACATATTGCGAAAATGATATAGAACATTTATAGGGTGCCGCCTTTGAACACACTGCAAACTGGTTCAAGCGCGACACCCTTTTTGTTACTCATTCGTTATCCGTTTTCTGTTACTTTATTTTCTTATTTTATTACCGAGCCAGGGGGACAATAAATAAGCCACCGCCCTGTTCCTCTACTCCCTGTACCACCTGAGGCACTAATTGAGTCATTGTATCTGTCCCATATGGCGCACTCACATTTCTAATTGCTTTACCACCTTTTCAAAATCATTAACTCCAGATACCGCTATATCAATATCACTGCGTTCTCTTGCTGTCCCTTTCGCTCTTGAACCGTATAGAACCACTTCTTTTGCTTGAAATTCATTACATATTTTTATTATTGTCTGTATAATCTCTTCGACTTTCAAAAAAGTCACCTCGCTTCCTAATTTTAATGTTCTTCTAACCACTTTTTGACTATTTTTGATACCTTTATGTTACTATAGCTTTTCTCTTTTATCAAGTAGAACAATTGGGGGATTGCCCCTAGGGTGAGTCAGTAGGTATCTTTACGAAGAATATCGAGGTATTCGGTATAAGAATATATTTTGGCTTTTCCAAATTTGTCTGTTTGCTTCAAGATTCTATAATCAACCAAGATAGAAACCACCTTCGACACAGTGTTGTATGACATTTCAAGAGTCGCAGCGGTTTTCTGAATATCGATGATCGGATTGGATTCCAAATAAGAAAACACTTTAAGAACACTAGTACGCTGCCTTTTTGTAAGAGTGTCAAATAATTTTGTGCTTTTATCGTGTAGCGCAGTAAGTCGGTCGATTGTATGAATTGCATCCTCCGCAGAATCTGCAAATGCCTGAAGGAAAAATGAAATCCACTGTTCATAATCACCAGTACGTCGTACCTGTGTCATACGGTCATAGTATTCAATACGGTTCATTTTGAGGTAATAAGAAATATAAAGTGCCGGAGTAGACAGAATGCCTTTTTCCATTAAGAAGAGCGTAATAAGAAGTCGTCCAACACGTCCATTACCGTCAAGGAAGGGGTGCGTGGTTTCAAACTGATAGTGGATCAAAGCGGCCTGAATCAATGGGTCAAGAGGATCATCACTATTGATATATTTTTCGAGGTCGGACATAGCTGTTAGCATATCTTCCGGATTTGGCGGAATATAACGAGCGTTTTTGAGAGTACTTCCCTGACCGCCAATCCAGTTTTGCGAATAGCGGAATTCGCCAGGATTTTTTTCCTGTCCTCGTACGCTTTCCAAAAGAACTGCATGAGTTTCTTTGATCAGACGATTGCACAAAGGTAGCGTTTTTAGCCGCTCAAGAGCAAATTCAGTCGCGCGGATATAGTTCACAACATCGGAGACATCCCGATTTGTGTTGTCTTCAATCATAGGATTCAAGATATCCTCAAGAGTGCACTGTGTGCCTTCAATCTGTGAGGAAAGAAGGGCTTCTTTACGGACGTACATGGAAATAAAAAGTTCCATGTTTGGTATACGGGAGGATAGTCCTTCAAGTGTTGCTATTTTTTTGTTTGCATCAATAAGTTTCGTGAGGAGCTCACCAGATACCTCAATAGGAGGATTCGGTGGAAGCGGGGCTGGTCGAAAGGATTCATAAGCCATTTCGCCTGACAGATTACTCACGAATGTTCCTGCTCGGTTTGTCATAATTTTTTCCTTTCCTCCGGAAAACGGAAATTGAAATTTATAGGTCTATTTTAGCATAAAAATTTCAGAAAATCAACTTATTATGAAAATGCGGAGTAAAAGAAATTTCAGTAAAATGAATGTTTATGAAAATTCTTATTGAAAATTGTCGTAGAAATTTCAAGAAACCATATGTGATAGGTACGGTGGCTGAATTAGTGTCTGGTGGCTCAAGCTTGCGAACTTTTGTTCCTAACAACTCGACTGCATTCTAATAAAGACACAAAAAAAGCCTGAAAGCTCTTTTCTTGAACTTTCAGACTTTTTTTACAGGGGACACATATTGAGCCAGTAGAGACACGTTTTGAGCCACCGTCCCTGTCACCATGGTCACTTCCACGCTTCGTGAAGTTCGCGCACTGTCGTAAAAATATAATCCGGCTTGTAGCTGCTTTCTTCGGCATCTTTTCTTGTGGCTTCTCCTGTAAGTACAAGCGCTGTCTCAACACCTGCATTGATGCCAGATAAAATGTCGGTATATAAACGATCTCCAATTACTAATGTTTCATCCTTTGTAAAATGATTCTGCGCAACAGACATATCAACCATTCCTGGCTCTGGCTTTCCGATAAAATACGGCTTTTTCTTTACGGCATGTTCAATCATCTGACACATTGCACCGCAGTCTGGCACGAATCCAAACTCAATTGGGCATACAAGATCAGGATTTGTTGCCACATAGCCTACATCTCTCGTGGAAAGAATCTTGCATGTATCTGTCAGCTTTTCATAAGTCAGCTCATTGTCGTATGCGACAAGCACACATGCAATCTCTGGATCCTCACAGTCAGTTGTCACACGTATCCCGCTTTTTTTCAACTCCCTGATCAATGATTTTGTTCCCATCACATAGATTAGCTTATCATCATAATTTTTCTTTAAATAATGAATAGTTGTATAGGATGCTGTGATAAAATTGCTGTAATCGGTCTTAATTCCAAGCTTTTGAAACTTCAAGATATAGTCCTGAATGCTCTTTGTGGAATTGTTTGTTATAAAGACAAACTGACCTCCGCTTTGACGGATATCCTCAAGAAACTGCGTTGTGCCGTCGATCAAGCGCTCACCCTGACACACAGTTCCGTCAATATCAAATAAAAAAAGCTTTTTGTTGCTTAGCATCCTGTTACCTCTCTTCTTACTCGTAATGCGACATCAGGATAATTAGTGATAACTGCCTCTAAATCATGCTGAATAAAATTTTTCATATCCTTTTCATTATTTACAGTCCATACACGCACCTTCTCGCCGCTCTCGTTCCATCTTTTCATAAAATCAGACATATACATATGATAAACAGCCGGATGAAGACCCTCCACACCATTTGCCTTTGCATACTGCTCAACATTTAAAATTACATCAGAAAACAGCCATGCGGTCTCTGCTGTACTGTCAATCTCCTTAATCTTTGCAATACTGTGATGATTAAAGGAAGAATAAATCACTCTGTCATGCATTCCCGTTTCCTGGACAATAAAAGCTGTCTTTTCTTCAATCTGCGGATACCAGTAAATTCCAGTCTTTAACTCTATATTTACATCCATATTTGTTGTACTGACATATTCGAGAACCTCGCGAAGCGTCGGAATACCTGCTCCCACATAAGACTCCATGTGATTATGAAAAGACAAACGCTTTAATTCGCGCAGCGTCATGTCCTTAATAAAACCGCTTCCGTTGCTGACGCGATCAATCTTTTCATCATGTGTCACCACAACTTCGCCATCCTTTGTCACATGAACATCTAACTCAATGCCTTCTGCGCCCTGTTTTGCTGCTAACTCAAAGGCCTCCATTGTATTTTCCGGCGCATATGCACTTGCGCCTCTATGTGCAAATATCTTTGTCATATCTTACCTGCTTTCTATCGTATCTTTTATCTAATAAGTTCCTGCCATCTTTCAGGTGCAATTTCTCCTCCCGTCACCAGACACTCTGGATCAGGTGCTATCACATGGCGAGTCACTTCAAAAATACGTCTTGCATCGCACAAAATACACTCTGCTGATCCAAATACAGTATGTACTGCTGCTCCACATTCATCAAATGCACGATTTAGCTTAACAAAATCCTCAGAAATATGTGGCTGCTGTGAATTATAATGCTTTCTCATATAGACAGAAACTGGCTTTTTTCCATGCTGCACGATTTTCATAAGAACTGGCATGTCAGACAGTCTATTTGGCACATTAAGCACTTCCTCTACACTATGGATGTATGTATTTCGCTCATGACCAACCCCAACTAAGAGAATTTTGCCTCCGACATCCTTTAAACGATCATAACAGCCGCCTGGTGTACACGGTGTATTGCGCATTTCTTCCCCGTCCAAATATGACGCAGCATCTTTTCCGTAGCCTGCCATACTGTGAGTCGGATGCAATGAGCGAATCACACCAGGACGTTTCAAAAATAAATTAGGCAAAATCCCAACACATGCCGGTTCATTATCCACATCAAAAACAGGATTCTCTGCATTTATCGTCTTCCATGTATGTGTCGGAAGAAGCAATAAACCCTTTTCAAAAAACTCCATCAAAGCATCTAACACCGTATCGGCTCCTTTTTGTGTTTCACCGATTGCCTTCATAGAAGAATGAATTAAAATTGTTTCTTCCCCTGTAAGTCCCATCGCTGCAAGCTGTTTTTTTAATGATTCCTTTGTATGCATAATATTTCCTTTCTAAAGTGAAATCCTCAAAACCACTCTTATAGTACCACACTTTTATATCTTTTGTAACTATTCTTAACCCCATTCACATCCAAATTAAATCTAACCCGAAGGTGAATGACTTTCACAATTTTTTTACACTTGTGTATCAGCACTTTCAGTGCTATACTCCACTTGAAAAATACTATAACAGAAGGTGGACTTATGACAACATATGATTTATTTTTATTCGCCGGACAGTCCAATATGGCTGGCCGCGGCATTGCCTGTACACAATTTCCAGAATGTGCACCTGACTTAATTCCTGGTGCTGGTGCTGAATTTCGCGCAATCTCTGATCCAACCAGACTTTATCCGATTGCAGAGCCTTTTGGTGCTCTGGAAAATAATCCCACTGGTATTTTTGAGCCAGGTATGAAGACTGGCTCACTTGTCGCTTCTTTTGTAAATACCTATTTTCAAAATACTGGTGTTCCAGTTCTTGGCCTGTCATCAAGCAAAGGCGGCTCTGTCATCGCAAACTGGCAGGATCACGATGACTATCTTACAGATACAATAACACGTTTAAAAAGCGCGCAAACATTCTGCGAACAGCATAATATTACCCTTCGCCATCAGTATCTTCTTTGGTGTCAGGGAGAATCTGACGGAGATCACCATACAAGTGCTGACGAATATACAAAACAATTTATGCAAATGTATGAAAAGCTAAAGGCTGTCGGAATTGAACATTGTTTTTTAATTGGAATTGGCGCTTATAATGGAACTGCTGATGATATCTGCTACGATGAGATTAGAAATGCTCAGTATTCATTTGCAGAACACAGAAAAGATATCACCGTCGTAAGCCGCCTGTTTGAAACCATGAAAGCACGCGGACTGATGAAGGATTCTTTCCATTATTATCAGGCTGGATATAATGAGGTTGGAAAGGATGCTGCCGTAAACACCACAAAGTATGTATTAACTACTGCTGAATAAACTCTTCTTTTTCGTCTTACTCATACAAAAAAGCACCTCGAACCGTACTATTAAATATGGTGTGCTCCCTGTCAAGAGGACAATAAAAAATAATAAATTTTTGTATCGTCAGCCATGCTATGGCT